>BNJU01005059.1_pt1 | contig 455129 bp, 405 predicted proteins | sample 8539281 | NCBI WGS metagenome assembly BNJU01 (sample SAMD00202456, study PRJDB9452) | human saliva metagenome | isolation source: human saliva | place: Japan
CAGTGGTAGCCTCACCACGACCCTCTCCGAATGGAGGGGTGATATGCGTGAGCAACCCGCGGCCGGTTCGCAAATGTTTCTACTCATCGTGCTGATTGCTCAGCGAACTATTTTCCAGCACTCCCCCTCTCTGCAGGAGAGGGGCGAAGGGTGAGGCTTTTTCCATCTTCTGCAATCCTATTAACGCCCCACACATAACGTGCAAAGCCTCCGCACACGACGTGCGTAGCTTAGCACCATCATTAAAAATGGTGAAAAAGGAAAAATCCTACAAACAATTCGTCTCGAGAATGATTGTAAAACAATCCCGATGTGCCTCACCCACCAACCTCCTCTCTTGGAGAGAGGGGAATGCTGGAAACAATTTGCTTATAAATAATAGAAAAACTTTACCTAAGAAATAGGGGTATCACGCACTACTCCCTCTCTCCATTCGGAGAGGGGTTGAGTGAGGCTTTCTTTTTTCCTCTATTCCTTCCCCTCTCAATATTTTTTATATATTTGCACCATATTATAATCTATCTATTACACAACCCAAACATTTTTAAATTATGGAACACATCCCACAAGTTTTTGGCTCATTCCCATTGCATCAGTATGCGCCTTGGGTATGGCATGGTATTTTTTAAGTCTATGATGCAAAGCGGAGGAAGGTACACCCGCATGGTTGAGATTGCTGAATACGTGCGCCGTGGTGCCATGGCGTATCTGAAACAGCAGTACAAAGTCGTTTTGATGGTTTTTGTTGTCCTTGCGATCGTCTTTCGCCATCATGGCTTATGGCTTCAATGCGCAGAATGAATGGGTACCTTTGCCTTCCTGACTGGAGGCTTCTTCTCTGGTCTTGCTGGGTTTCTTCGGTATGAAAACGGCTACCTATGCCAGTGCGAGAACAGCCAATGCAGCACGCAACGGACTCAACGACGGACTCAAGATTGCCTTCCGTTCGGGCGCAGTCATGGGTTTAGTTGTTGTAGGATTAGGCTTGTTAGACATAGCCATTTGGTTCATTGTCCTCACTTGGTTCTATTCTGATAAGATGACAACGAGCGAAATGCTTATCACCATCACAACAACGATGTTGACCTTCGGTATGGGTGCATCTACACAGGCTTTGTTTGCTCGTGTGGGTGGCGGCATCTATACAAAGGCTGCTGACGTGGGTGCCGACCTCGTGGGTAAGGTGGAAGCTAACATCCCTGAAGACGACCCACGCAACCCTGCAACGATTGCCGACAACGTGGGTGACAACGTGGGTGACGTGGCTGGTATGGGTGCCGACCTCTACGAGAGCTACTGTGGTTCGATTCTTTCTACCGCTGCCTTGGGTGCAACGGCCTTTGCTGCCTCATCAGGTGATATGCAACTGAAGGCTGTCATCGCACCAATGCTCATCGCTGCCGTCGGTGTTTTCCTTAGTTTATTCGGTATTTTTCCTCGTAAGAACGAAGGAGGAGCCACGATGAAAGGATCTTCTCCACGCCTTAGGACTCGGCACAACACGGCTGCTGTACTCATTGCAGCTGTTAGTTTCCTCATTCTCTACCTCTTAGGCTTGGAAAACTGGCTCGGTGTTAGCTTCTCTGTCATTGCTGGTTTGGCAGCTGGTGTTATCATCGGACAGGCAACGGAGTACTATACTTCCCAGAGTTACATGCCTACAAAGGCGATTTCGGAAGCAAGTCATACAGGGTGCTGCGACTGTTATTATAAAAGGTATCGGTACGGGTATGATTTCTACTTGCGTCCCTGTCCTTTCTATTTCAGTGGCTATCATGCTGAGTTATCTCTGTGCCAACGGCTTTTGACATGTCAATGTCAGCACTCTCTATTCAGCACGGACTCTATGGTATCGGTATCGCTGCGGTCGGTATGCTCTCAACCTTGGGTATCACCTTAGCAACAGATGCCTACGGACCGATTGCCGACAATGCTGGCGGAAACGCGGAGATGAGCGAGTTAGGAGCGGAGGTGCGCCAGCGTACTGATGCCCCTTGACGCCTTGGGTAATACGACTGCTGCTACGGGTAAGGGCTTTGCTATTGGTTCGGCTGCACTGACAGCATTGGCGTTGTTGGCTTCTTATATCGAAGAAATCAAGATTGCCATGGCTCGTGTCGGTACACAAATGACCAACGTTGCAGGCGAAACCATTGATGCCACAAAGGCTACTATCCCAGACTTCATGAACTTCTTCCAAGTGAACCTGATGAATCCAAAGGTGCTTGTCGGTGCGTTTATCGGTGCTATGGCAGCCTTCCTTTTCTGCGGATTGACAATGGGTGCCGTTGGTAGAGCAGCTGGAAAGATGGTGGAAGAGGTGCGTCGCCAGTTCCGTGAGATTAAGGGAATATTAGAAGGAACAGGCACACCAGACTACGGACGATGTGTAGAAATCAGTACTCAGAGTGCGCAACACGAGATGATTATCCCATCGCTTTTAGCCATCATCATCCCCGTTGTCGTCGGTCTTTTACTCGGAGTGGCAGGTGTATTGGGCTTGTTAGTAGGCGGTTTGGCAGCCGGCTTTCACCCTTGCCGTCTTTATGTCGAATGCTGGTGGTGCGTGGGACAATGCGAAGAAGTATGTCGAGGAGGGCAACTTCGGTGGTAAAGGCTCTGACGCTCACAAGGCAACCATCGTCGGTGACACCGTTGGCGACCCATTCAAAGACACCTCTGGACCATCGCTCAACATCCTTATCAAACTCATGAGTATGGTCAGCATCGTCATGGCGGGCCTCACTGTTGCCTGCCTATAACAACACTCTCGGAGTAGTTTTCGTGAGAATAAGGCTTTTACTTTCATGGAAAGAAATGTTTATCTTCCCAACAGAAAAACGTTTCTTTTTCGTGAAGGTAATCCGTTGTGTGCAGGCTGTAGGGATGCCTGACCATGCGGCTAAAAGCTATTATAAAATAGCACACAGAGTCACGGAGGGAACGGAGGTAAAGCCTATATTACAGAGGTGCCAATGGCACAAAGAGCAACGGAGATGCAGCGTACAGATTCCTGATACGGTTTTAAGTTAAATGTTCTGTGCATTATAACTCTAACAAAGTTTGCTAACAAGCTCCGTCGCTCCACGCACCGACGGTGCCTCCGTAACTACCTGTGCTGTATTTTTAATAATCCTCCGTCCTCTCCGTGCCTCCGTGTGACATTACTTCAAACTCTAAACACAAGTGGCAAACCTTATCACTCCAACATCCTGAAGACCCAACCTTTTTCATTTTTAAGACTTCGAAAATCTCTGCAGATAAGGATTTGAAAAAAATCATTACATAAGTTCAAAGAAAACATCAATAAATAACAGCAAAAACACATACAAAAAGCAGGTTTGTAAACTACAAGAAAATCAATTAGTTATAAAAGGAGTAACAGTAAAGAGGTGCTTAATTGGACTTCAAAAGGGCGTTAATAAGACCTCAAAAGGGCACCTTTTGCAAGCCGAAAGAGCGTCTTTTAGACCCCCTAAAAGAGCATGTATTGGTTTTGAGATGAGTGAAAATAGTTTACAAATACTTATAAACCAGAGATCAATAGCTCTTTCTATTCATACTTCAATTTACCTTTCTCAATGATTTTCAAAGATTTACTTTAAAAGACTTGCAAGATTAAAAATAAAAGAACTATCTTTGTCGTGACAGTTTCCACCACGCCTCTTTTAAATGCGTACCAGGGTGGAACTTTTGCTTTTTATACACTTATGAGTAAGCAAATAGCTTGATAAAAGAACCAATAAATAATACATGGACTAAGAAACTATAGACCCTTCAACACATTCGACTGAATCGCTTAAAATACGAAGCGGTAAGAAAGCAGACGCAATTTATAACACAATCTAAAATTAAATTAACAAGAATGACAAATCTAAAAACAGGAGAAGTCATAACCTTCAAATAACACATGAGTTATGAAACGTAGTAGATTATTATTAATAATAATAAATTATATTTATCACGATAATATTTATTTGATGTCTCCAATTGTTGATTGGAATTTATTAGATGTGCTAAATAAAAATATTCGAAATAATTATGAAAGAATTAGACCCATTTTGTTGAAATGGCAGGAAAATGGATATATAAAATTAATAGAAGATAACGAGATTGCTTTTTTTCTTTTTATTTCCAGAGAAATTACCATCAAAAAGAAAAAAACTAATAGAAGAGAGCCTGAATTTCAAATAATGATTGATGAGAATGGTGAACTTGAAAACAGGTAGAACAATAACATTAAAATAATATGAAGAGAATAAAAATTATTCGTGTATTGGCAACTTATATTTGTCATGATCCATTTGCATATAGCCCTATCTGGACATGGGATGGCTTTTCCTCCAATTATATATACAGAAAGGGAAAGAATACTTCCTGTATTAAAAAGAATGGGAACATAAAGGATATTTAACTTTAATATATGATGAGAAAATAGCCTTTATCCTTAACGTAGAAAAAAATTACCATCAAAAAGAAAAACTAATAGAAGAAAAGTCGTAATATTAAATAAAGAATTGTAGAAGTAGAAAAAGAAATTAACGAAGAAAGTATGGGACTTTTGCCTATAGCTGCTTTTATTTGTTCAAAGACAAATCATAGATAGAAGATAACCTGCATGTTACATGGCATAATAGAATATCAAAGGGGAAAAAAATGTCAAAGAGCTGGCACGCACTGTAATACATTTGCCATCTCCATTCAAAGAGCATGTCAAGTCTATTTCAACTGACAATGGTACTGAATTCGCTTGCTATGAAATGATAGGAATAAGTCTTGGGTGTCACCATCTATTTTATAAAGAATGTCAATTTTTTCCTCATTCCAAATATTATCCTTACCTTTTGTCTTAAGATTTATTGACATAAAACCTATGGTATTATTTGTCAATCCCTAAATTATTATTTATATCGTAATATTGCTATGATAAAAGATTTATGCTGCTCGTTGCAGCAATGGTAGTGAGCATCGGTGCATCTGCACAGTTTCAAGAGGGTAAGGGCTACTTAGGGTGCTTCCCTGACAGGACTCGACTTGCACTATAATGGTCATGACGGCATGAATATTGGTGTGCAGGCTAAGGCGGGTTACTTCCCTTGGGATAACCTCATGGTACTTGCTACATTCGATGCGGCACACAATGGTTCTGAGGCTGTTGCCGACCATATCAGCGTAGGTGTTGGTGGACGTTATTATATCACACAGAACGGACTCTACTTGGGTGCGGGTGAAACTCTCCATGCCAACCATAGTTATAACGACCTGATGCCGGGTGTTGAGGTGGGTTATGCCTCTTCATCAACCGTTCGGTGACGATTGAGCCTGCGCTTTACTATGATCAGTCATTCAAGACACATAACTATTCGACAGTGGGCTTGAAGGTTGGTCTCGGCATCTACCTCTTTGATGATTAATCAAGAGGAAGCAACAGATATTATTTTAAGGACTGGCTGTCTGTATAGGGATGCACTTTTGGGGTGTGTCCCTATATCTCTCAAAATCAAAGCCATTGTCCTAATCGACTATATAGAATAAAAAAGAGGATTACAAGTGTAACCTCCTTTCGATTATCTCCAGCCTACGAGAATTAATTTTAAATGCAACAATACCCTTCTCAACTCTTAGAACGTGCCGTAGAGGCTTTCTCACAGTTGCCAGGTGTGGGGCGTCAAGACCGTTTCTGCGCCTTTGTTTTTGCATCTGCTACGCCAGTCGACTGAGGACGTAGATAGCTTTGCGGATGCTGTCATACGTGTGAAACACGATGTGAAGTATTGCAAGGTTTGCCATAATATCTCTGATAATGAGGTTTGTTCTATCTGTTCTGACCCACGCCGTGATGCGTCGGTGGTCTGTGTGGTAGAGAACATTCAGGACGTCATGGCGATTGAGAATACCCAGCAGTTCCATGGATTATACCACGTTTTGGGGGGTATCATCTCTCCGATGGACGGTATCGGACCGCACGACTTAGAGATTGAATCGCTCGTAGAGCGCGTAGAAGAGGGTACGGTGAAGGAAATCATCCTTGCCCTTGCCAGTACGATGGAGGGCGACACGACCAACTTTTATATCTCACGCAAGCTGAAAGACACAGGCGTGAAACTGTCGGTTATCGCACGAGGTATCTCTGTTGGCGACGAACTTGAATATACAGATGAGGTGACGTTGGGCAGAAGTATTCTGAACCGCACACCTTTTGAATCTTAAAACAACCATGGATAAAACAAGAAAAATACTTCTTACTGAGTTCTTTGGCTCATGCCTTATCACACTGCTCATCATCGCGGTGTATGAACTTGAACTGATCTTGCCCGGTGCATGGGCTGATGTTGAAAGCAGCAATATGGTTACTGTGCAGTTTCTTATGCAGCTGTTGACCTCGCTACTATCCCACTTGCACTCTTCCTTTTCAAGATTGGCTACGTACACTCTGACTTACATACCGACGAAAGTCACGTCAGTCGTAAGCTTCTCTTCTGGGGTAGCGTGCGAATAATGATGCTTTGCGTTCCGATGATACTCAATACCTTCTTCTACTATGCCTTCGGGGATAGTGTAAGTTTCTTCTATCTTGCCGTCATCTTAGCGTTGAGCTTATTCTTCGTCTTCCCCAACAAGAAGCGTTATGAGCATGAATGTTCTATGGATAATTCAGAACAAGCATAAATGAAGCTGAGCGTTGTCATCGTTAATTATAACGTAAAATACTATCTCCAACAGTGTCTTGAGAGTCTTCAGCGCGCTTTTGAAAGGCGTTGAAGCAGAGGTATTTTGTGGTTGACAACCATTCTCATGACGGCTCCGTAGCCTCACCTGCGCAGCCGTTTCCCTGATGTTCACTTCATTGCCAGTGCGCATAACTTAGGCTTTGCGGGTGGTAATAATATTGCGATTCGCCAGAGTAAGGGTGAATATGTCTGTTACTCAATCCCGACACGGTTGTCGGCGAGGAGGTTATCCATGCTTTCTATCGACTTCATGGATAGTCATCCTGCGGCTGGAGGACATGGCGTCCAGATGCTTTACTCACTGTGGTGAACGAGCCTTAGAAAGTCGTCGTGGCTTGCCGTCGCCCATTGTTTCGTTCTATAAGATGGTAGGACTTTGCAAGCACTTCCCACAAAGTGACCGCTTTGCACATTATTATATGGGTAGTCTGTCGTGGGATATTCCGGGCAAGATTGAGGTAATCAGCGGTGCTTACTGCTTCCTGCGCAAGTCTGCCTTAGACAAGGTAGGGACTCTTAGACGAAGACTCTTTATGTATGGCGAGGATGTCGACCCTCAGCTATCGACTGCTGAAAGGTGGCTTTTGAGAACTGGTATCTCCCCGTGCGCATCCTGCATTACAGGGCGAGAGTACGCAGAAGTCGAGCTTCCGATATGTTCACGTCTTCTATGATGCCATGCTCATCTTCTTCCGCAAGCATTATGGCGGTATGAACGTACTATGGCGACTACCGATTAAGACGGCTATCTACGTGAAAGCCTTTGGTTCACTGATTGGTACAACCATTCGGGCAACGAGAAAGAAGTTGGGATTCCGCACTTCGAAAGCTAAATCATTCCCACATTATATATTTGTTGCAGGCAAAGATGTCATGGAAAAATGCCAACGATTGGCTACAGACAATGCCCTCGTGGCAGAGTATCGAGTAGCGGATAAGGATAGCTTGCAGCACATGCACGCCGACCTACTCAAGGAGTTTGGAGGAAAAAGTCGACGCTTACTGCATCGTCTATGACACCGACTTTATTCAGCTATCAAGACATCCTGAATGTCTTTGCTGAACAGCCAAAAGCAGAATATTCACATTGGTTTCTACCATAGAAAGGAGAACAGAGTCATCACCATGATGGAAGTTATAGGAGATTAAAACATGGAAAAGAAACAGCACGTGGAAGTCAGACTGAGAGCTATGGAGCCGAAGACCTCGATATGCTCTATCACATTGAGAACGATCGTAGCCTCATGGAACATCAGTGCAACGAATGTTCCCTTTACAGCCGTTATGCCCCTGCATAACTACATTGCTGACGCGAAAAACGATATCTATATCGACGGACAACTGCGTATGATGATTGAGAATCGTAGCAGGAAATTGTCGGGGTGATAGACCTTGTCAACTTCGGATCCAAAGCATCAGCGGGCGGAAATGGGTATTATCATCATGAAACCGTTTCGCCAAAAAGGCTATGCAAAGGCGGCTATTTCTGCCTTTAATCGACTATACGCGCAATGGGCTACACCTCAAACAAATCTACGCTGTAGTAGACGTTGACAACGAGGTGTCAATCCGCTGTCTTTCGTCCATTGGTTTTTACAAATGGTAGTATACTGAAAGAGTGGCTTTATTGCGACGGACAATACAAGGATGCAAGGGTAATGCAACTTTTTATAAAAAAAGCATAAATTAATTTTTTGGTGGAATAGATTTTTATTATTACCTTTGCACCTCGCAAAACAGAAAAAGGGTTTTTAAACATCCATTTTGGTGCGTTAGTTCAGTTGGTTAGAATGCTCTGCCTGTCACGCAGGAGGTCACGAGTTCGAGTCTCGTACGCACCGCTGAAACCCCAAATCTGTAATGCATGGTGCGTTAGTTCAGTTGGTTAGAATGCCTGCCTGTCACGCAGGAGGTCACGAGTTCTGAGTCTCGTACGCATTGCTGAAACCTTGGCTTCCCGCCAAGGTTTTTTGTTTATGACAAATTAACAGGGTGACAAGAGAACCGCTGCTTGCAAGAAAGAGACAAAGTAACATGAGAACATGTATTTAAGAAAGAAATCAAGTGGACGAGTTAACAATGCGTTGTAAAAGGGAGATATAGCAACGCAAAAATAAGTTAACAGATGTTACAAAGTAACTAAATATAAGCCTCAGCGAAGTTAACAAACACTAAATCCAAACGATTAAATTTGCAATAGATATTTAAAAATCGTACCTTTGCAGCAGAAAACGCATATAGGTGACGGCGTATACTTCCACCTTTACTTTTAACCATTATATATATGGCTTACTTATTTCTTGCTCTCGCTATTATCTTAGAGGTTTGTGGTACTATTTGTATGAAGCTCTCAGACGGCTTTAGCAAACCACTTCCAGTCGTAGGAACTTGCTTGACATACATTGCATGTTTCTATTTCCTATCACTTTCACTTAAGACCATTCCTTTAGGAATTGCTTATGCCGTTTGGGCAGGACTTGGATTGGTATTAAGCTACGTGATTGCAGTTGTCTTCTTTAAGCAACACTTTGACCTTGCTACTGGTATCGGCATTGCTCTCATCTTAGCAGGAGTTATCGTCCTTAACCTCTTTTCAAGTGCTTCTGCGCACTAATCATTAAATAAAGACAAGGTAAAAAGAGGGTGCACAACAACAGGTGTGCACCCTCTTTTTAGTAGATAAACGAACTTAGTAGCCGAGTGAAAAAGTTAACAAGTAAATCTTCTGCATAGCTTCTTATTCTGTTATCAACTCAAAATAGCAATAGCCTCTCCCCCACTTTGACGTCCTTTCCGTTAGTGAGCATTGAATAAAACGTTTGAGAAATAGCTCTGTGCGTTCCATAACCCTTAACCTTCTGAGAATTATTGTCCATCTGAAAAGAGTTTGTAGCACTGCACTTTCTTGCATATATCCGTCTTCTGTGAAAGGATATTATTACCCAAGAGCAATGAAAAGTTATTACAAATCATCAGAGAATACCTCAAAGAAAATGGCTAAAAGCGAGTATTTTTAGCACCATTGCAATCATCTTGTTATCAACAACTTACAAAATCACATTGCAAAAGGTGCTTAATAGCACTTCAAAAGGGCGTTAGTAAGAACGCAAAAGGGCACCTTTTGCAAGTCAATTAGGCGTCTTTTATAAGCCAAAAGACCATATATTGGTTTTGAAGGGTATGAAAAAAATTGTCAAAAATCAAAGTAAACGAGTTTACAAGTGGACAAGATAATCAGGTATATACATAAAGAGTACTTCTTCCAAAGCAAAAGGGCATGAATGGAAAGCCAATTCATACCCTTTATTTATACCACTATTAATTATATTTACAGAGCGGAGGGCGAGAAAAAATGACAACACCAAGTTGCGCTTTTCAGCCATCACTCTCAAATATCTATCACAACATATAACTTATAAACTTGCTCTCTCCTTAACTCGTCAACTAAAACTCACTCTTCTGTTTCTCTGTCTTTCTCCGCAAGCAAATTGTTAACACATCCACAAAAGCCCGTCCCTTTGTTACTCAAAAGAACTTTGTTCATCTGTTACCTTGTCTTCTCTCGCAAGCAACTCGTTTACTCGTCTACTTGTTCACTTGTCTACTTGCTCACTCGTTCACTCGTCTACTTTCTCACCTTCTTACCTTTAACTATCACAATCTGGTTGTGGAGATTCTGATTGTCCACAACCTTCATGCCAGAGAGTGTGTAGGTTTCGACTGGCTGTTCGTGGGCGGCAGAGAGGTTGTTAATGCCTGTTGCAGCCTTTAGCGGAGTAAAGTGGAAGGAGATTGTATTGTCATTATTGCGAATAATCTGCTTGACTCCAGCCTGACTGCTGACGTTATAGTTTGTATAGAAACTTAGACGAGGGTCAGTAGACTTCGTTAAGCTATTGTTCAAATCTGTTGGGAATGGGTCACTATTCTGCGTGTCATGATCGAGTCGACCATCTGCAGACACTATCGTGAAGCGTGGATGACGCTGTGCAGAAGCAGCATTGAGGTTGTTCATGCGCCATGAATAAGCATCGAAATCAACGTGGAAGACCATCAGTCCGTGACCCGGCAACTCAGCATCCCAGCGGTGAGGAGTACGATTTTCAAAGATATAATATTCATTCTTCGTGTCTGGATTATAGAGGAAATAGGCATCGCCACCCTCAGCAAGTCCCTTCATATTCTTCACCTCAACAGCCTCATCGCCAAGTGTGATAGGCTTTAGCCAACCCATATATGCCTTCTCGTAAGCATCGTAACCAGCTGGCACAGTACCGATTCCAGTACCACCATAGACGTTAATCAGACTCTCTGGTCCACCGTTATAACTACCACCACACATCAAATCGTATCGTCCAGAACCAATGTTACTGCCGCCACGTGTGTCATAAAAGTCGGGCAATCCGAGACAATGCGAGAACTCATGACAGATAGTACCGATACCAGAATAGTAGATACGCGACTTCTCATTCACCTTCGCACGAATGATTTCATTGCTACAAGCGTATGTATTTATCGTTTGTCCATTGAAGGTCAGTGCGTCAAGTCCTGCATCGGTAAGGGAATACTTGTGCGGCCAGATAGTACTTGGCTCACCACCTGTCGCCTCACCCTCACCGGCATAGATGACATAAACCTGCTCTACTTCGCCATCATCATCCCAATCGTACTTACTGAAGTCTACCTGCCCTTGAATAGCATTGCAGGCATCAATAATCATCTGTGGTGCATTCGCATCATTCATATTAGCTGTTCGCTCACCATAAAACTGATGAGGATGCTTGAGCTTTACGGGTCCTACGACATCGAAAGTGAGGTCGAACTTACCATTACTTTGGTCGAGGAAATAGTCGTGAACACTACCGATAGCGCCATTGTCATTGGTATATCCCACCTTGTTGAGCATGTTCTCATAGAGTGTCTTGACATCTTTCTCACGTGGTCTGAGTGTCAACACATTCTTTGGGTCTTTGAAAGCCACATCTTCGAACTCAACCAAGATGACGAGTCCTTTCTTTTTACCCTCCCATGTCATTCCCAATCCTCTCCGAAAGGCTTAGAATTGACATGCATCTCATGTTGCTTTTGCAGTTGTCTTACTTGCTGAATGGCTGCTGCAACGAGCTCTTCCTTTCCCTTTCGCAATGCCTTGTCATGGGCTAACACCGATGAAGGCACTAACTGATTATCCTCGATACGCGCGTAATAATAGCTGCCATTATGGGGCAACACAGGGATGTTGTCCTCTGTCAGCGCATAATTGAAATGCTCATCGCCTACGGTCATCACCTTTAGGATCGTTCCGTCAGCCTGCTTAAAGCTTCGCCACATCCGCATGGCAGGAATAGCAAATGATGATGTTGCCAACAATACACTAACTAAGAGAGTTATAATTTTCTTCATAAGACTGCTTTTAAATATGATTCTCTGGTTTTTAATTAGTAAGATGTTATTTTTCAAAAGACAGTGCAAAGATAAATAAAAAATTAAAAGGTAAGAAAATAAAATGGCAAAAAAGTGGGAAAGTGGACGAGTGGACGAGTTGCTTGCGAGAGAAGACAAAGTAACAGATGAACAGGTGTTTAGTGAGCAAGTAGACGAGTGAACGAGTAGACGGGTAAACGAGTTGATTGCGAGAAAAGACAAAGTAACAGGTGAACAGGTGTTTAGTAAGAAAGTGGACGAGTTAACGAGTAGACAAGTAGACGAATTGCTTGCGAGAGAAGACAAGGTAACAGATGAACAGATGTTTACTCGTCAACTTTAAAGACTTTGTTCCTATGTTACTTTGTCTTTTACTTACCCTGTCTACAAGCAACTTGTTAACTTGTCAACTTGTACACTCGTCAACTTTAAAAACCTTGTTTCTATGTTACTTTGTCTTTTACTTACCCTGTCTACAAGCAACTTGTTAACTTGTCAACTTGTACACTCGTCAACTTTAAAAACCTTGTTCCTATGTTACTTTGTCTTTTATTTACCCTGTCTACAAGCAACTCGTTCACTCGTCTACTCGTTTACTCGTCTACTCGCCCATCTTGTCAACTTTTTTCAAGCACTTAGAGAGCGAGAGGTGGTCTTTTGGCTTCTTAAAGACGCCCTTTTGACTGGCAAAAGGTGCCCTTTAAGACCCTTACTAACGCCCTTTTGAAGCCTTAATAAGCATCTTTTACTGTCGTATTTCATAATCATTTGATTTTCTGCGAGTTGCAAACTAACTCACAATACGTGTTTTTCACCTTTATTTCAAGGATTTTATTGGAGGAAATGTCAAGGTTTTTGACACGGATAAAAGCCTCACCCCCCAACCCCCTCTCCTACAGAGAGGGGGAGTGTAGGAAACGATTTGCTTGGGGAATGTTAGAAAGGGGGACTTATCGGTAGGGGTACCTCGCATTTCATTTGAGGGTGTGTCAAAATGCAAATATCATTTTGATAATCTTACAGTTTGAAACAATCCAATAAAAATGACCATTTCTATACTCGATTTTGAGTAAAGAAATGGTCTTTTCTTTGCCTTTAGAAGAATCCTCCTTATAGATTGAAAGTTGTCAAGTTATTAATTTGCATTTTGACACACCCTCTTAGGGGGTGAGGCTCACAAGGGGTATCTCACATTTCACGCCCCTCCCTATGGGGGAGGGGTAAGGGGAGGGCTGGTTATTTTAGGGGTGGGGCTTTTTACTTCGCATACCCCGGATTCTGCTCCAACTTAGGATTATCAGAGATATTCCACTGTGGGATTGGCAGGTATCTGTTGAAGGTTTGGAACGTACGGTCCTCAACCTTGCTGCTGCCACTGACTACGGCACGCATGGTTGGGTCGGTAGCAGATGTGTTAATAGTACCTGTGATACGGTTCAATGGACCATTCAGTACTGTCTCTGCGACCATCTTACCATTGCTTGTCCAACGTAAGATATCAGCACGACGGAGACCTTCACCAGCGAACTCAGAGCCACGCTCACGACGAATCAGCTCACGAAGTTTGTCCTTTGTGTTATACTTTGACTGGTCAACGGCAGGCATACCCACGCGTGTACGCACCTTGTCAATCATTGCATAGACGTTGGCAGAAGGACCGTTCAACTCGTTTTCAGCCTCAGCCCATGTCAAGAGCACCTCTGCATAGCGGAAGACAATAGGGCAAGCCTCAGTGTCCCATACGTCAGCATACTGTGTCTTTGGATCTAAGTATTTACGCCATGTGAGGGCAGTCTTAGATGAGTTGGCAGCATTGGTTGGATAGTTAGGGTTCTTCTTACCATTGACATTCTCGTCGAGGGTATTGAAGATAGTACCTTCCCAATCGCAACCGGGATAGAGAATCGTCATTGCCATACGTGGGTCACGACCATGGAAAGGATGCGTTGCATCGTATCCAGAACCCGCCTCATCGATAGTCATACCATTACTCATCTCATAGTTATCGACACACTTCTGTGTTGGAACCACTGATGACCAGCCACCATCGGCATTGTTATAGAGCTGTCCGATAGTACCCAGTGGGCGAGTACCGCTCTTATACTGTACGGCAAGGATGATTTCTTTTGAGTCAACACCAGCCAACTTAAGAGGTTGGTATAGTCAGGATCAAGTTCATACTTACCCAAGTCGATGATAGCCTGAGCAGCATCCTTCGCCTTCTGATAGTCGCCCCAGTAGAGAGCAGCACGCATCTTCATAGCCAAGGCAGCACCCTTTGCGATACGTCCACGTGCAGCAGGAGACGTATTGATATCAGCAATCGCCTCATCAAGGTCTTTGAATACCAAATCCTTCACTTCTTGCTCCGTATTACGTGGCACGCGTGCCTCCTGAGCACTGGTGAAAGGTTTAACGATTGGCACACCACCATAGAGGAAACCCATGCGGAAATAGTTGTAAGCACGGATAGCCTTCACCTGCGCAACGAGGTCTTTCTTTACCGCATCGCTGCTGAAGACACACTTATCAACATTCTCAAGGAAGGTGTTACATCTACCAATGATGGTATAATCGTAGAACGACCAACCCGGAGACGATGGTGAGAGCGAACCATTACCGATATTGGTAAAGCCTTCCCAAGGGAAGTTGTTGTACGCAAAGTCAGAGCCAGCGTCCCAATAAAGCAGGGCTCCACCATCTTCCCAACCATCATAACAGCCCACAAGGAACTTCTCAGCATCGTCGCCCGTCTTCCATGTTGTAGATGGTGACATTGCATCCTTCGGCACAGTGGTAAGGTAGTCATTACAAGATGTGAGCGCAAAGGCTGCCACACCTGCTAATATATATGTTCTTACAGTTTTCATAATGTATATCGGGTATTTACGGTTAGAATGTGATATTGATACCGATAGAATGTGAACGCAGCAATGGATAAGATGATCCACGCTCGCTGGTCACTTCTGGGTCAATATTGAATGGCAATGCATCGAAGGTAAGGAGGTTTTCACCTGCATAGTAGATACGTACCTTCTCAAGTCCAATAGCTTTGAGCGCACTCTTTGGAAGGGGTGTAACCCAACTGCAAAGTCTTCAAACGCAAGTAAGCTGTGTTCCACAACCAGAAGGTTGACATAGCACGAGTCATGTCGCTTGGGCTGTTTCCTGTCTCGAATACGCGTGGCAACTTAGCATTGTGATTGTCGTCTGTCCATGAGTCTTTCCACAGTGTTGAAGGGTGGCTGGCATCACCAGAGAACTCACCAAGTACCTCACGATTGTAGATATGAGATACTGCACCAACACCCTGCCAAATCATAGAGAAGTCTACGTTCTTCCATGTTGCACCGAGGTTGAAGCCGTAAGTAATTGCTGGGATATCAGTATGCTTGGTGTAGATACGGTCGTTTGAATCGAGCTTATTATCACCGTTTGTGTCCTCATAGATAAGGTCACCCGCCATAAACTTACGTCCGAATGGGTTGCCATACTTCGCTGTGAAGTCGTCAGCCTCCTGCTGTGAGTTGAAGAACTTACCCGTTGCCTTGTACATATAATAACTCTTGTACTGCTGACCAATAGCTGTACGGCGGTTGCGGTTATCCTTATCTACAACATATTCGGTTCCCTCACCCAAGTAGAGAATCTTATTCTTGTTGTAAGAGAAGTTCGCACCAACATTGATTGTCCAATCCTTGTTCAACTGCTTTGCGTAAGCCAATGAAAGCTCAACACCCTGATTGCGCAATGCACCGATATTATCCTTGTAAGCACCGAGTGCAAACTCTGCTGGAGCAGACACATCCATGATGATACCAGTCGTCTTGCGGTTATAATAATCCAACGAACCAGTCAGACCACCGAAGAGGGTAAAGTCAAGACCAACGCCCCATGTGGTTGAACGCTCCCAAGAGATTGTCTCAAGGTGATAGCTACCCTGATAGTAACCCGGAGTGAGCTGACCACCAAATGGATACTTCGCATTGAGGTTGTAAGTGTTCATCCAAGGATAGTAATCGTTCAGAGCATCCTGATTACCCAACTGACCCCATGATGCACGCAGCTTCAAGTTGTTCAACCATGACTTTGAACTCTCCATGAATGGTTCTTCAGAGATACGCCATGCAGCAGAGAATGATGGGAAGAAACCCCAGCGATGAGCCTCCGCAAAGCGTGAAGAAGCATCAGAACGGAAGTTTGCCTCAAAGAGGTAACGACCAGCATAGTCGTAATTCAGACGACCGAAGTATGACACCATTGACAGCTCGCGAGTGTTACCAGCGTTCTGCTGTGTCGAAGCATCACCAGCGTTCATATCAGTAAGCTCATTATTAGGGAAGTTCTTACGATACATCCAGTCTGGCAAATACTTATAGCGTTCAGTATGCCAACCGAGCATAGCCTTGAAGTTATGCTTCGCAAATGACTTGTCATAGTTCAGGAATGCATCGAAGGTTGTGCGGTGCCAGTCATAGTGAGCAATCTCTAACTTGTTAGGGTCAGAGGCCTTATTAGGGTTATACTGAATGAACTTTTGGAAGTAAGAGTAACGCTGTGAAGCATCAACATATGCACCCTGCAGCGTCAACTTCAAGTCTTTCAGAATCTGATAGTCAAGACCAATCATACCCGTAAAGTTACGGTTGTTGCGATTTACGGTCATTCCAGACTCCAACCAAGCCATTGGGTTACCATCAGAAACAGTACCATAAGTACCATCTTCATACTTATAAACAATCCAAGGCGCGATGATATTCAGCTGACGAATAATCTGATCGCTACTACCACCAGCGTATGCACTACTTGCATCGCGATAGTTGTTTTGGATATAAGCGAGGTTAAGATGGGCAGTGATGCGCTTTGACAACACCATGTCGAGATTCGCACGACCATTAAACTGCTCACGACCTGCATTAGGAAGAATACTGCTCTGCTTGAGATAACCTGCAGAAGCCAGATACTTCACATACTCATTACCACCCGTAATGTTCACGCTATGGCGATTCTGCCAAGCGGTTTTGAATGCAAGATCGTACCAGTCTGTATTAGGATAGTTGTAAGGGTCTGAACCATCACGGAACTTCTTAATTGCTTCATCAGAGAAACGTGCAGCCTTACCACTACGCTCCAATGCCTTATTATAATAGTAAGCGGCATCGGCAGAATTCATCCTTTCCATCAAGGCTGTTGCATTCTGAATACCAAAATAACCTGAATAACTAACCTTTGGCGCACCGTTCTGCCCTCGTTTTGTAGTTACCAGAATCACACCGTTAGATGCTTTTGAACCATAGATGGCTGCTGAAGAAGCATCCTTTAGGACAGAGATACTCGCAATATCCTCTGGGTCGAGCGAGTTCAGTGTTCCTGCTTCAACACCATCAATCAAAATGTATGGCGTAGCTGAGTTCAATGTTCCCACACCACGCACAAGAATCGTACCATTATCAAGACCCGGCGCACCGTCAGCTCCTGTCACCGTGATACCCGGAAGCAAGCCCTGCAAGCCTGAAGACACGTTAGAGATAGGGCGGTTTTCAAGTGCCTTACTATCAAGCTGTGCAACAGAACCAGAGAGGTTTGCCTTCTTCTGAGTACCATAACCGACAACAACAACCTCACTCAAGGCGCTGTTCTCATCCTTCAGAGTAATGTTATAGTTCGTCACACCACTTCTCACCATGACGCTCTGAGTGGCAAAACCAACATAACTAATCTTCAACTCCGTACCCGGAGCGACAGAGACTGAGAAGCGACCGTCCATGTCGGTCACCCCTACTGGAGTACCATTTGCCAGTATAGAAGCACCAATGACTGGGTCGCCATTAGCATCTTTCACTACACCATTGATACTCTGCTTTTGCTGCTGAACACTCATACTCGTGTTCGCATCCACATTGGCTAATACTGGGGACGGTGCAAATGCCATCAACCCAAGTGCAAAGGAGAAAGCTAAGCGACCACTAACAAATGGTGGGTGCTTTCATGCGACTCTGACTTACTTTCATAAAAATTAGACATATATTCTATTGATTTAGGTTTTGTGCTACAAATATAGTCGTTTATACAACAAATACCAAAAAGAAAAGTTCTTTTTTTAAATTAAAAGTATTGTTCACGCACACAAGGAGACACAAGCAGCCCCTCCCTTACCCCTCCCCCAAAGGGAGGGGAGTGATATGCGTGATACCCCTTGTGGTTCACAGATATTTCCACTTATCATTACTCAAGCGAACTGTTTCCAGCACTTCCCCTCTCTGCAGGAGAGGGGCTGGGGGTGAGGCCTTTTTTCATCTTATTAACGCCCCTGCACATTATGTGCTTAGCCTCCGCACACTATGTGCTAAGCCCCCCACATATCTCTTTACACACAAATACCAGCATTATTAGGTCTTCAGCATTGTCTTTCAAAAAGGCTAAGACTATATGAGAATTAGCCTTAATCCTTACTATATTTTATATAAAACACACCTTTTATATATCCCTTCTCTATCCTGAAATAGCAAACAATATGGAAACCACAAGGGGTACCTCGCTTTTCACTCCCCTCCCTTTGGGGGAGGGGCAAGGAGGGCCAGTTGTTGCTGCTTGTTGTGGTGATTGGTTGCTGTTTTACTCTTTCTTTTTCCCTCAATTTCCTTTTTGCTCTCAATATTTTTTTATATATTTGCGCCATATTATAATCTATCTATTACACAACCTAAACATTTTAAATTATGGAACACATCCCACAAGTTTTTTGGCTCATTCCCATTGCATCAGTATGCGCCTTGGGTATGGCATGGTATTTCTTTAAGTCTATGATGAAAGCGGAGGAAGGTACACCCCGCATGGTTGAGATTGCTGAATACGTGCGCCGTGGTGCTATGGCGTATCTGAAACAGCAATACAAAGTCGTATTGATTGTTTTTGTTGTTCTGGCTATCGTCTTCGCCATCATGGCATATGGCTTCAATGCACAGAATGAATGGGTACCCTTTGCCTTCCTGACTGGTGGCTTCTTCTCTGGTCTTGCTGGTTTCTTCGGTATGAAAACGGCTACCTATGCCAGTGCGAGAACAGCCAATGCAGCACGTAGCGGACTCAACAATGGACTCAAGATTGCCTTCGTTCGGGTGCTGTCATGGGTTTGGTTGTCGTAGGATTAGGCTTGTTAGACATAGCCATTTGGTTCATTGTCCTCACTTGGTTCTATTCTGATAAGATGACAATGAGCGAGATGCTTATCACCATCACCACAACGATGTTGACCTTCGGTATGGGTGCATCTACACAGGCTTTGTTTGCTCGCGTGGGTGGCGGTATCTATACAAAGGCGGCTGACGTGGGCGCCGACCTCGTGGGTAAGGTGGAAGCTAACATCCCTGAAGACGACCCACGCAACCCTGCAACGATTGCCGACAACGTAGGCGACAACGTGGGTGACGTGGCTGGTATGGGTGCCGACCTATACGAGAGTTATTGTGGTTCGATTCTTTCTACGGCTGCCTTGGGTGCAACTGCCTTTGCAGCCTCATCAGGTGATATGCAACTGAAGGCTGTCATCGCACCAATGCTCATCGCTGCCGTCGGTGTTTTCCTTAGTTTGTTCGGTATTTTCCTCGTAAGAACAAAGGAGGGAGCCACGATGAAAGACCTTCTCCACGCCTTGGGATTGGGCACGAACACGGCTGCCGTACTCATTGCAGCTGTTAGTTTCCTCATTCTCTACCTCTTAGGACTGGAGAACTGGTTGGGTGTTAGCTTCTCTGTGATTGCTGGTTTGGCAGCTGGTGTTATCATCGGACAGGCAACGGAGTACTATACTTCCCAGAGTTACATGCCTACAAAGGCTATTTCGGAGGCAAGTCATACAGGTGCTGCGACTGTTATTATAAAAGGTATTGGTACGGGTATGATTTCTACTTGCGTCCCTGTCCTTTCTATTTCAGTGGCTATCATGCTGAGTTATCTCTGTGCCAACGGCTTTGACATGTCGATGTCAGCACTTTCTATTCAGCACGGACTCTATGGTATCGGTATTGCTGCGGTGGGTATGCTCTCAACCTTGGGTATCACCTTGGCAACAGATGCCTATGGACCAATTGCCGACAACGCTGGCGGTAATGCGGAGATGAGCGAGTTAGGAGCGGAGGTGCGCCAGCGTACAGATGCCCTTGACGCCTTGGGTAATACCACAGCGGCAACGGGTAAGGGCTTTGCTATTGGCTCGGCTGCACTGACCGCATTGGCGCTGTTAGCTTCTTATATCGAGGAAATCAAGATTGCCATGGCTCGTGTCGGTACACAAATGACCAACGTTGCAGGCGAAACCATTGATGCCACAAAGGCTACTATCCCAGACTTCATGAACTTCTTCCAAGTGAACCTGATGAATCCAAAGGTGCTTGTCGGTGCATTTATCGGTGCTATGGCAGCCTTCCTTTTCTGCGGATTGACAATGGGTGCCGTTGGTAGAGCAGCTGGAAAGATGGTGGAAGAGGTGCGTCGCCAGTTCCGTGAGATTAAAGGAATATTAGAAGGAACAGGCACACCAGACTACGGACGATGTGTAGAAATCAGTACTCAGAGTGCGCAACACGAGATGATTATCCCATCGCTTTTGGCTATCATCATCCCTGTTGTCGTCGGTCTTTTACTCGGAGTGGCAGGTGTTTTAGGCTTGTTAGTAGGCGGTTTGGCAGCCGGCTTCACCCTTGCCGTCTTCATGTCGAATGCTGGTGGTGCGTGGGACAATGCGAAGAAGTATGTCGAGGAGGGCAACTTCGGTGGTAAAGGTTCTGACGCTCACAAGGCAACCATCGTCGGTGACACCGTTGGCGACCCATTCAAAGACACTTCTGGACCATCGCTCAACATCCTTATCAAACTCATGAGTATGGTCAGCATCGTCATGGCGGGTCTCACTGTCGCCTGCCTATAACAACACTCTCGGAGGTATTTTCATAAGAATAAGGCTTTACTTTCATGGAAAGAAATGTTTATCTTCCCCAAAGAAAACATTTCTTTTCATGAAGGTAATCCGCTGTGTGCAGGCTGTATGGCATCAGGTCATGCGGATAAAGCTATTAAATAATAAGGTACACAGAGGCACTACAAGTTTCTGAAGATCCTAAAATTAAGCCTATCACGCCAAGCCTCCGAAGATTCCTTTTTGTCCTATTTTTTCACATACAGATTTTATAAAGACCACCAAACGGCTTGCAAACAACGCCTAATTGGCTTGCAAAAGATCCCCTTTAAGAGCCTTACTAACGCCCTTTTGAAGTCGTGTTAAGCACCTTTTGGAAGACTATCTTGCAACTACCTGATAACAAAGAACTTACAAAGGAACTAAAACAGGTCGGTTTTAAGACGTTTTCCGACCTTTTCTTCGGATGCTTTGTCAATATATTTCCTTGTCTTACTACGCTAAATTTCACACGGAGGAACAGAGGTTATGGAGGTTTTATTTAAGGATATGTTACCCATAGAGGCACCGATGGTGTAGGGAGTGAAGGGGTATAACAGCAAGGTTTATTGGGGAAAACAAATGACAAAGATATTACAAGAAAATTATTTGATGCGTAAAATCACAGCATAAGTTTGGAACTTTCACCTAAATAAGTTATATTTGCAAACAGAATTTACTAACAATTAAAAAGCAATTAAAGGTATGAGAAGAACTATTCTAATATTATTGCTCTTTATTATTGGCAATGGCTTATTGTTATTGGGAGCAGATTTTAAGCCCACGATACCTCTTATTATACTGCAAATTATGAGTTTCTGGGGAACTTACAAACTGATAAAAGATCCTAATATTTTCAAGAAGAAGGAGAAGAATCTGCCTAATTAGCCTAATTGGACTAATTAGGCTAATTAAACCTATTATTCTCATTGACCACCCAACACCCATTACCCATCACCTAACACCCTTTCAGCCTCTTGGAGGATTTCCTTATGATCAAACGCTAAGTCGGGAAGTTCGGTCAAGGAGAACCACTTTGCTTGTGCTGCATCATCCAAACCGCTGACTTCTGCAGGTTTGTCAAGAATCGTGTAATAAGCCACGGTGATGATACGCTCACGTGGATCACGGTCGACAGCATCAAAGATACCAACGCGATGCAGCTCGCCAACCACTAAACCAGTCTCTTCTTTCAACTCACGACGAGCAGCATCAATCGTTGTCTCGTCAATATCCATGAAGCCACCGGGGAATGCCCACTTCCCCTTACAAGGTTCGTTCTTCCGCTGTATCAACAGCAGTTTCATCCCCTCATCAGTGCGGGCAAAAACAAGACAGTCAGCCGTTACGGCTGGGTGTGGGTAATTGTATGTGTACATTGGGTGTATTCTTGATTTATAAAACTCCTTTCTCTTTCATGTATTCCGTCAAATCTTCCATCAAATAACGAGAGCCGAATGTATGCAAGACATCATAAGAAGGCACAATATATTCATCCAGTATACCAGAGGTTTTCAACCTACGATACACTTCTTGTTGTGGTAGTTTCAGCATTACCGACAACTTGCCGATGCAATAAGTAACAAACTCTAATGTCTTTTGATCCATATCATTACTCAACTTAAAAACAATAAGCTTATAAGTAGGGCAAATATACAAATAATATATGAGATTGAACATTATCTTACAGAATAATTCTCTGATATGAATATTTAAGCAATAAAAAGTATGAAAAATATTCTTTCCGTTTGAGTATTCTATCCATTTTTTTCTTACCTTTGCGCTCAATGGAATTTAGAACAATTGTCAACATCCCCCGTCCAACATTTGAGTTGGAACCTTGTGAGCGGATTCTTTTTGTAGGGTCGTGCTTTGCCGACAATATTGGTAAGCGATTCGAAGAAGAGAAGTTTCGTGCCATGGTAAACCCCTTCGGTGTGATGTATAACCCTGTTTCAGTGCTACATACGGTGAAGAAGGTGGCAGACCATACGTTTGACACGGCTGTATTCACATTGGGAACAAACCATGTCTATGTGGAGCGAGCTACAGGCGAGATTGTTGACAACTGCCAGAAACGTCCACAACGAGAGTTTGAAGAGCGCGAACTTACGGTTGAGGAGTGTGTCGACGCACTGCGCGAGGCTATCACCCTACTACGCCAAGCGAATCCAAAGGTCAATGTCATCATCACGGTCAGCCCTATCCGTTATGCCAAATATGGCTATCACGGAAGTCAATTGTCAAAGGCTGTGCTGCTGTTGGCTGCCGACAAGGTGATTAAGGAAGAAGGAGAGAGGGTCTATTACTTCCCAGCCTATGAGATTGTCAACGACGAATTGCGCGACTATCGTTTCTACAAAGCAGATATGCTGCACCCCAACGAGCAGGCTGTAGAATACATCTGGGAACAGCTTGTGGCAACCTGTTTCTCTGCAGAAGCCAAACAGTTTCTGGAGGAATGGCGACCTATCAAAGAGGCATTGGCGCACCACCCGTTTCATCCAGAGGCTGCGGCTTATCAGGATTTCATAAAGAAAACAAAGGAAAAAGCCAAGATGTTGGAACTAAAATATCCCAATATAGAATTGAATTTATAACTATGGAAGAAATGAATGACAAGCAGATCGAAGCACTGCTGAAAGCACATGGTATTAGACTGACCGCAAATCGCATTCTCATAGCACGAACACTGTCAGGATTGGACAACCCAGCCTCTATAAAAGAGTTGGAAGCAAAGATTCAAACGATTGACAAGTCAAATATTTTCCGTACACTATCATTGTTCAAACAGCAACATTTAGTACATCAGTTGGAAGACGGAAATGATATAGTCCGCTACGAATTATGTCTCAGCGATGACGATGAAGAAGATGAAGACATGCACGTACACTTCTATTGTGAGCGTTGCCATCGCACCTATTGCCTCAATGACATACACGTTCCACAGGTCGATTTACCTGCAGGATACGAACAATCATCCATCAATTATATGATAAAAGGAGTGTGTCCTAAGTGCGCTCACCGATATTATATTAAATGATAAGACGAAAAAACAGCAAGGATAATACGCTGTATTAAGACTTTTCACTATCTTTGCATAAGAATAAAACAATTTAGATAGTAATGAATTATACTATTGAGAAAGTAACGACGCTCATTGGCGCACGCCGTTATGGTGATAAGGATGCAAATATAAGCTTTGTACTTACCGACAGCCGCTCTCTGTGTTTCCCTGAAGAAACATTGTTTTTTGCGCTCAAAACTGAGCGTAACGACGGACAGAATTACATCCCAGAACTCTATGCAAGGGGTGTGAGAAACTTTGTCGTGGAGGTAGTGCCTGAGGATTGGGCAACTCGTTATCCTGATTCTAACTTCTTGAAGGTGGTTGGTTCGCTGGAAGCTTTGCAGCGATTAGCTGAACGTCATCGCGATGAATACTTGATTCCGATAGTCGGCATCACGGGTTCAAATGGTAAGACGATGGTCAAGGAGTGGCTTTATCAGTTGCTTTCTCCGCAGATGGTGGTCACACGTTCACCTCGTAGCTATAATTCACAGATAGGTGTTCCACTGTCAGTACTGCTCTTAAACGAGAATACACAGGTCGGAGTGTTTGAAGCGGGTATCAGTCAACCCGGCGAGATGATGGCTTTGCGCGACATTATCCAGCCTACTATCGGCGTCTTCACCACATTAGGTACTGCCCATCAAGAGAACTTCCCTTCCTTAGAAGCTAAGTGCCACGAGAAGATAAACTCTTCCACGACACCGAGGCAATCGTCTATTCTGCCGATAATGAGGTGATGGCACAGTGTTTAAACCAGTATGATTATAAGGGTCAGAAGCTCGATTGGTCTGTAAAGAATACGGAGGTAGCCTTCTATATCAAAGCTATCGAGAAGAAAGACATTGAAACAACCGTTTCATATGTATGGAAAGGACAGACGGAAGGACAATATAAACTACCTTTCATTGACGATGCCAGCGTTGAGAATTCTATCACCTGCGCAGTCGTTTCACTCCATTTAGGACTCACCCCTGCCACTATCAGCGAGCGAATGGCACAGTTAGAGCCAGTCGCTATGCGCTTGGAGGTGAAGGAGGGACAGCATGGTTGTACGCTGATCAACGATTCTTATAACTCTGATTTCAACTCACTCGATATTGCACTCGACTTCATGAACCGTCGTCCTGACCATAAGGGACGTCGTCGCACATTGATTCTGAGCGATATCTTACAGAGTGGTGACACGGATAAAGACCTATATAATAAGGTGGCTTTCCTCTGCGAGAAGCGTGGTGTTGAGAAATTTATCGGTATTGGTGAAGGACTGTTGGCACAGCGTTCTGCCTTTAAGCATTTAGGTGAAAAGCATTTCTTTGCTACCGTCAACTCCTTTATCCACAGCGATGTCTTCGCTAACTTGCACGATGAGGTAATCTTATTGAAGGGCGCACGACAGTTTGGTTTCGACCGACTGACAGAACTCTTGGTGAAGAAGGTGCATGAAACAGTGTTGGAAGTAAACCTCAATGCTGTTGTTGACAACCTCAATTGGTATCGCTCTTTCCTCAAACCTACGACGAAATTGGTTTGTATGATTAAGGCTGATGCCTATGGAGCTGGTGCCGTAGAGATAGCAAAAACCTTACAGGATCATCGTGTTGACTACCTCGCTGTGGCTGTTGCCGACGAGGGTGTGACGCTCCGTAAGAACGGTATCACAAGCAATATCATGATTATGAACCCAGAGATGACTTCCTTCAAGACGCTCTTCGATTACGATCTTGAGCCAGAGGTGTATAGCTTCCGACTCATGGATGCACTCGTGAAGGCTGCACAGAAGGAGGGTATCACGGGCTTCCCTGTTCATATTAAGCTCGATACGGGCATGCACCGATTAGGTTTTGACCCACAGAAGGATATGGACGAACTGATTAAGCGACTGAAACAACAGAACGCTATCATCCCTCGTTCGGTCTTCTCTCACTTCGTTGGCTCTGATGCTGACAACTTCGACGAGTTCTCTGCTCATCAGTTTGCGCTCTTCGATGAGGGTAGTAAGAAGCTTCAAGCTGCTTTCAGCCATAAGATTATCCGCCACATGGACAACTCTTCGGGCATCGAACACTTCCCTGAACGTCAGATGGATATGTGCCGATTGGGCTTGGGATTGTATGGTATCAACCCACGAACGAACAAGACAATCAACAATATCTCGACGTTGAAGACTACCATCCTGCAGCTGCGTAACGTACCAGCTGGTGACACGGTAGGCTATTCTCGTAAGGGAACAATCGACCATGACAGTGTGATTGCAGCAATTCCAATCGGCTACGCTGACGGCTTAAACCGCCATTTGGGCAACCGCCACTGCTACTGTTTGGTGAATGGTCAGAAGGCGGAGTACGTCGGCAACATCTGTATGGACGTAGCGATGATTGACGTTACTGGCATCGACTGTAAGGAAGGTGACAGTGTTGAAATCTTCGGCGACCACCTTCCTGTCACCGTTCTCAGCGATACGCTTGACACCATTCCATATGAGGTGCTGACGACTATCAGCAATCGCGTGAAGAGAGTTTACTTCCAGGATTAGATGAGTTAAGTTGACGAGGAGACGAGTTGACAAGTTGACGAGTAAACAAGTTGCTTGTTAGGAAGACATAGTAACATAAGAACGAGTGGGCGAGTTAACAAGTTGACAAGTTAATAAGTTAATAAGTTGCTTGTGAGGAAGACATAGTAACATAAGAACGAGTGGATGAGTTAACAAATTGACGAGTTAATAAGTTGCCTGTGGCAATAAAACACATAATCTTTGTTTTTTATTCTTCTGTCTTCTTTTGTTTCTCTGTATTGTAAAGGAAATTCAAAACTTGAAAAAAATAAGGGTAGATTCAAGTACCAAGTGCGAATTTACTGAATCTTTTTTTGTTAAAAACAAATATTGGTGATTTAAAATTTAATTTTTTTCCCTTGGTCTACTATTAATTTTGTTCTGTATATATGCCAAATACTGTATTGACATGGTGTTTATATTGAATCCTTTTGGTACATATTGTCTTATAAGCATATTGGCATTCTCCACCGCTCCTTTCTGCCATGGTGCATAGGGTTTTGCATAGTAAACCTCACATTGTAGTTTCTGCTCAATTTCCTTGTACTGTGCAAACTCTGGTCCATTATCAGTTGTAATTGTCATTACATTCTTCTTGTATGGTTTCAATGCGTCAATAATAGCCTTGCTCACCTGTTCAGACTTATAGCGTTGCGGTAGCTTTCTTATGATAAGATAATTTGTACTCCTTTCTATCATTGTAAGAGCAGCTGAACGTTTTGGTCCAACAATGAGATCCATTTCCCAATCTCCAAATCGTTTACCATCAGCCTCTAATGGTCTTTCTGTTATGCTTTTCCTACCGTCTGGTAGTTTTCTTCCTTTTCTGCTAAGCCAGTGATTTATGTGTTTTAGCTGGAACCTACAATGTTGATAAAGCTTTCCTCCAGAAGCTTTATCTCTACGTATCATCTCATAGATGGTTTCATGACAGACGTCCGCTTTTCCTAAAGCCCTCAGTCTACCTGTTATCTGCTGTGGAGACCAATCCTTCTTCAGATACCTAATGACAGTTGCACGTACTTCTGGTGTCAGTTTGCGGGGCTTCTGAAAACGGCGTTTGCGGCGTTCCGCCATACGCTGAGCACGATATGGACGGTATTCTCCAGTATAAGGTGACCTGTTACGGTCAACTTCTCTGTAAACCGTACTGAAATGAACTCCAATAGTTGAGGCTATCTCTTTTTTAGAGAAACCTTTTTGTAATAAGGCAAATATTGTGTACCTTTGCCCTGAGGTTAATTGTTTATACATATCAAATACAAAGATAATTAATCTTGGGGAGACTTTGGGTCTCCTCTTTTGTTTTTTATATCTTGATACTTGAATTTGCTCTTAGGGGGCGCGGCCCCCTGCCGCAGGGCAACCCTCGGTGTTTTTCATAGTTTTTGTAAACTATTTCTTACCGAGAGTATTCGCATTTACTAATTGAATGTGCGAAGAGGGCGTTAATTCCATTCGAATTAACGCCCTTTTGTCTTGCAAAAGGTGCCCTTTAAGCCCCTTACTAACGCCCTTTTGAACCCTTAACAAGCACCTTCTACTTTCGTATTTTATAACCTCTTGATTTCCTGTTAGTTGCAAACCGACTTACAATACGTGCTTTTCACCCTTGTTTCAGGGATTTTATTAAAGAGAATGTCAAGGTTTTTGATACTGACAAAAGCCTCACCCCCCAACCCCCTCTCCTACAGAGAGGGGGAGTGCTGGGAAACAATTTGCTTAAGGATTAACCCTCCTAAACCTATAGGGTTATCGCGGTAATCACCCCCTCTCCTACAGAGGGGGGAGTGCTGGGAAACAATTTGCTTAAGGATTAACCCTCCTAAACCTATAGGGTTATCGCGGTAATTACGCCCCTCTCCTTTCGGAGAGGGGTTGGGGGTGAGGCTATTTATTCTTCCCCACAACACCCCTCAGCCAGAAGTAGACTTCTTCCTGCAAACGGAAAAGGGACCACGAACAGCGGAGGGGCAGATAACCGAACTTCCTTTTGATTGAAGGGCTTACTTGCCGAAGATTGATGGTTTGCCAAACATGGTGCATGACAGACAAACCATGTTGGCGGTCGGTTGCGGAGAGTTCATGGCGATGAAGGAAATAGAACATATAAAGACCCACTAAGTTGAGCCATCTCACCGTCTCGAAACAACGGAGAGTCTCCTCTGATGCACCCAAAGAAAGGAGCTGACGACGCATACTCTCGTTCGCTAAGAGAAAGTCGAAACGGCGAACACTGATGTTATGTGTTGTGGAAGAAGTGTGCTGTCGATAATAATAAACACCCTCACAAAAAGCTACTTTACGAGACTTTAGATAATGAATACGAGTTACATTCTCATCGCTATAGGTCAGAAGTGTGTCGTCATAAGGATAGGTATGGTGGATATCTCCTCTAATTGCATACACACCATGTATCTTCCATGTGAGGCTTTCCTTAAAAGCCTCTGCGCCTGACAACGTGTCGAAATGAGGCATAGGAAAGACCTTTTCCTCTCCATTCTCGTAATGATGAACAACCTGAAAGAGTACGGAATCAACCTCATCGGTGAAGGCTTCACATACTTTCTCAAGTGCCGTTGAAGCCAACCAATCGTCACTGTCCACAAAACAGATATAATCTCCTGAGGCATTGGACAGTGCCATGTTTCGAGCATAGCCTATTCCATGATTCTCTTTCAGCGCAAAAACCTTCACACGCTCGTCCTTTTCAGCATACTGATGGAGAATATCCAATGACTTATCCGTTGACGCGTCATCGACACAAAGAACCTCTATGTCCTTCAAGGTCTGCGACAACAGCGAGTCAAGACATTGCGGTAGGTAAGCTGCTGTGTTATAAACGGCTACAAGTATACTAATCTTTGGCATGGCGAACAAACTTATTCTTCACTTTAGAGATTAAAGCATTCCATAGTCCCGACTTCGCTTTCATCACACGGAGAGAAACTATCGTACTGACAACGCATAACAAACTGGCTACGCCCCACCGCATCCACTCGTCATCAGAACGCACACAAAGAAGCACAAGGAGTCCGATTGAGAAATGAAGTGCGGCATAGCGCATCACTGATGAGGACAGACGATAACCATAACGAACGTAAGCATAGCCATAGACACAGACAAGATTGAGCAGACCTGCTGCTGCTATGCCTAATCCTGCACCGAAGAGTCCCCACTTCCAAAAGCCAAGTAGTACGAGTGAAACAAGGAAGATGTCATACAATCCCTCTAAGAGTAGATAGGATTTTGAGTCGCCTTTTGCCAAAGGAATATACTCAACAGGGAGGCGGATAGCACGTACATACATCGCCAACACCAACACCTGCGCCATGCTGAGGGCTGGAAGGAACTTATCAGAATAAAGGAAAAGAATCAGCTGGGGCAGGAATAAGAGGAAGAAAGTAAGCAAAGGAGAGATGAGCAGGAGTGTCACTTCTATCTGTCGGTTGACAATCTGATTAAAAGTAAACTTCAAGTTGTTTGCCCCCGATAGGCGTGGAAAGTAGTCAGTTTCCATTGCTGAGAAGATCATACCTGCATAAACCATCGTCATCATGAAGGCAGAATTATAGAAACCCACGGTTGCTATATCCGAAACATTATTGAGATAGCTACGGATAATCAGGTCGGCACCAGAGCCCAAGATACCTGCAAAGACAAAGGCTGTACCCAAACGAATCATGCCCCAACCCTTGTCTAAGAACGTTTTTTGGAAAGAAACGCGGAAAGGATAGAGCCGACGAGAAACCATTATCGTCAATAAGAGTTGCACCAATGCCATCAATACCAACGAGGGAACAATGGCTGCATCACCAAAGAAATAATAAAGTGGAACGGTTAATACTAAGGCACCTAACACGTTATACACCGATATAGCGGCTAAGGCACGCAGCTTACGGACTCCCTTGAGGATAGCAAGCTCGCCTCCAGCTAAGGCAGTCAATGCCACACAAGGAGAAAGAAGGATGAAATGAAGCGTATGTCCGTCCCATGCAAAGGTGTAACGGCTAAGCAACGGACTCAGGAAAAATGCAGATAAAGAATCCCAACAAGGCAGCAAGCAGGCTCCATGAACGCACAAGGGCTATGTCTTTCGTCAGTTTCTCCTCATCTTTCTTGTCGTAATCCTCTGATATATTGCGCACAGCACTCATAGATATTCCAAAGTTCGTAGAGTCACTGATGAGCTTGGTTGTGGAATTAAAAAGCGAGATAAGTCCTACTCCCTGCGGTCCGAGCAGCATGGCAACAAACTTGTTGCGAACGATACCAATCAGCACATTCAGCACCTGTACACCACCAAAGAGGCTGATGTACTTCAAGATATGCAAATAGCTGTCAGTATTAGAGGCTTTTTTTCATCACATTAACTAACGGATTTAAAAAGTTTTTTTATTATTTTTTTGCATCAAACAATTATTACATGAGATTATCTATCATCATCCCCATCTATAACGTTGAAGACACACTCCAGAGATGTTTGGAGAGTGTGTTAACGCAGATGGATGAGAGGATAGAGGTCATTCTCATTGATGATGGGTCGACAGATTCCTCTGGGAAGATAGCTGAAGACATGACCGCTAACAAGGGGAATTGTAGGCTTATCCACCAAAAGAACAAGGGTCTTTCGGCAGCAAGAAACGCAGGAATAGAAGTGGCAACGGGGGATTATCTCACCTTTGTCGACTCTGATGACTTCGTTGCTGAGGGGACATACGATGCGTTGTTGGCTGTCTTGGCAGCACATCCAGACTATGATATCCTTGAATATCCTGCTATGCTGTATTACGGAAGTGCGACGAGGCAACGACTGCTGACCTTTACGGACACAACAATCGGTTCTATTCGTGACTATTGGTTGGGCGGGGCTCACCTCCACACCTACGCTTGCAATAAGCTTTTTCGTCGTGAACTCTTTGCACAGACGCGCTTTCCAGAGGGCAGAGTGTTTGAAGATGTCTACACTTATCCTTACTTATTGCAGCAGGCAAAGGTAGTAGCAACTACTGCTGCGGGCTTGTATTACTATTGTCAGAACGACAAAGGCATCACCGCTCAAGCAGGAGGAAAGGAATTGAACGACCTCTTAGAAGCGCATCTTAAGCACCTCAAGCTGTGGGGAGAACTGACACCTGCTTACTATCAGGCATTGGTTAATATTCAGTTGGATGTCTACGAGGCTACTCATGCTGCCCCTATCCTACCCGTTCTGCCCTATAAAGGAACCTTGAAACTCTTTATTCTCCACTTAATCGGATTAAAACGCTTATGTCAACTCAACCAGTTTTTTCACAAAATAAGGAAGATAAGCCACTCGTAAGCTTCGTCGTGACTTACTATAGCGAGCCTGTTGATATGCTAAAGGAGTGTATCAGCAGTATCTTGGCATTGAGTCTGAACGAGACAGAACGCCAGATTATCGTCGTGGATGACGGTGCGGAGTATTCACCTATCAACGAATTGCTTGCTCTTTCATCGAACATTGTCTATGTCAGACAGCCTAACCGAGGATTGGGACAAGCACGGAACACAGGAATTGAACTGGCTGAAGGAAGTTTTATTCAGTTTGTTGATGGTGACGACTTGTTGCTGACAAGTGCCTATGAGCAGTGTTTAGATATCATCAGATACCGCGAAACAGATATGGTTTTATTCCAGTCAACTGACAAGAAAACCTCAAAACCGCTTGCTGATGCTGAGGGTCCGATAAGTGGAACGGAGTATATGACACACAATAACCTGCGGGGCAGTGTCTGTACAGTTCTTTTCCGCAAGGATATTCTACACGATCTTCGTTTCCCTAAAGGCATACTTCACGAGGATGAAGAGTTTACGCCACAACTCATGTTACGTGCTGAGAACCTTTATTTTACCAATAACAAGGCGTATTACTATCGTAAACGTGAGGGGTCTATCATGCACAAACGTGACAAGCGTTGGCATATCCGCCGCCTTTCTGACGCTGAGCAGGTACTTTATCGTTTGAAAGAGCGGGTCGACTATCTCCCTGTTAAAGAGCGTATTGCAATGGAACGACGCATCGCCCAACTGACAATGGACCATATTTACAACGTGATAAGGCTGACACATAATGAGACACATCTCGACCATGTGCTACAACGTCTGTCTCGACATGGGCTTTTCCCGCTGCCCGACAAGGACTATACAAGTAAGTATAAGTGGTTCAGAAGAATGACCAACAGCAGTTTCGGGCGCAAGACATTGATAATGCTGTTAAGGCTCAACAAGGGATAAAACGCAAGTAGACACGACATCTATCTGTCGTCTACGAACAGCTCATTCCCCTTATCAACTGATTCTTGTAAACTATTTTCATGTAGTTCAAAACCAACACGTGCTCTTTTGGCTTCTAAAAGACGGCTAATTGACTTGCAATAGATGCCCTTTAAGCCTCTTACTAACGCCCTTTTGAAGTCCTATTAAGCACCTTTTGGGAATCACCTTTACAACTACTTGATAGCGAAACACTTACAAGGGTGTTGAAACGGCTTGTTTTTAGTCTTTTTCTCCGCCATTTCATTGAATATTTTGTCAATATATTTCTTTGTCTTTTGGCGCTAAATCTCACACGGAGACACGGAGTTTACGGAGTCTTTTTTAATGACACAGAGGCACCGTCGGCGCAGGGAGCAACGGAGAAAACAACCCATAAAACTTGTGTAAACGTAATTGATAAGTTACCTTTGAATAGCAAACTCGGTAATCATAATTATGAATTCTGAATTCTGAATTAAAAAAGTCACATGAAAGTCCTACTATTAGGTGAATATAGCAACGTACATAACACGCTGGCACGAGGCTTGCGTGAACTTGGACATACCGTAACAGTGGTGTCGAATGGGGATTTTTGGAAGAATTACCCACGTGATATTGATGTTTCCAGACGGTCGGGAAGGTTAGGTGGCATGCTTTTAATGGCTAAAATCTATACCCTACTGCCCCGTCTGCGAGGCTATGACATCGTACAGTTTATCAATCCTGTGTTCTTTGAACTGAAGGCGGAACGGCTCTTTCCACTCTTTCATTATCTGAAAAAGCATAACAAAAAGGTTGTGCTCTGTGGCTTTGGGATGGATTATTATTGGGTAAACACGTGCTCAAAGACGATGCCACTGCGTTACAGCGACTTCAATATCGGTAAGGAACTGCGCCAAAATAAGGAGGCGATAGTCGAGAGAGAGGATTGGATTGATACGGAAAAAGGTCGTCTGAACCAGTTGATGGCTGAACAATGCGACGCTATCGTGACAGGACTCTACGAGTATTGGTGCTGTTATGAACCGTATTTCCCTAAGAAAACAACCTTCATCCCCTTCCCTATCGTTGTCGGTGAACCGCCTATCATAGCCGATGAGACACCCGAGAAGTTGAATCTTTTTATTGGAATCAGTAAGAGTCGGTCGGTATATAAAGGGACTGACATCATGCTGAGAGCCGCAGAAACGGTGAAAAAACAATATCCCGACCGCCTCAACCTCACTGTTGTTAATGGTCTACCCTTTGACGAATACGTGCGAACGATGCTCGGTTCGGATGCTATCATGGACCAACTCTACAGCTATACGCCTTCCATGAATCCCCTTGAAGCAATGGCACATGGTATTATCTGTATCGGTGGCGGTGAGCCAGAGAACTATGAAATCATCCATGAGCCCACTCTCCGACCTATCATCAACGTCCTCCCGACTTATGAAAGTTGTGTTAGAGAGCTTACGCACCTCGTCAATAACCTCTCTCTCATTCCACAATTGCGCCGCGATAGCTATGAATATGTGCGCAAACATCATGATCATATCAAGGTTGCCCGCCAGTATGAGGAACTTTATCGGGGGGTGTTAAGGGAGAAGGAGTATTAGCCTTATTGGGCTAATAAGGCTAATTGGGCTAATAATTATTAGGCTAACAAGCGCTATTGGGCTAATAACAATTGGGCTAATTAACCCAATAAGGCTAATAACAATCAGGCTAATTAACCCAATTAGCCCAATAACCTCAATAAAAAAAGTGAAGCCTAAAGCTTCACTTTTTTCTTTTTTCCATGACTCTCGTTACTCATTCGGTCAAGAGCAGTAACGACATAGACGTATTTTGTACTGCCGTCTTTATAATTAAGACGTAGCTTATTGCCGTAAGGCATCCCCACAATCTTTGAAGGATCATCGAGATTAATTGGCTCACCGGCATAGAAACGATAAACGATATAACGATAAGGAGCATCCTTCCAGCCCTCTCCCTTTGGAGCCTTCCATGTGAGATAATAGTAACCATCACTCTCCTGTCTTGCCTTCACCTTCTTTGGTTTCGATGGAGCCTCATCGTCAATGAATGGCATCAAAGGCTGCAAAGCTGGATAACGCCAGTAGTTTGTGCGAAGGAGTGTACCATAGTTGCCAGGGTTATCAACAACCGACTTAGCATACCATAACACCGTTCCATTAACGTTCTGACACTGCTGATGCATACGACGTTTCGCTGGAAGCTGATTTGAGTTAGGGTTCTGTGGATCAGCATACTTCACCGTACGAAGTACATCCTCGCCAATATACAACGGACGATTGCCTGCATAGCGGTTCCACCATCCGATGAGTTCCTTATAATCAGCTGCACGATTGCCTATCTCCCAGTAAATCTGTGGCACACAATAGTCTATCCACCCATTGTTCACCCACTTAAGAACGTCGGCATAGAGGTCGTCATAGTTCTGCAAACCATTTGTACGACTACCATTCTTTGGGTCGTTCTTCTGATTTCGATAGATACCAAAAGGAGACACACCAAACTTCACCCAAGGCTTACGCCGATGGATAGACTCACCCAACTGCTTGATGAAAAGGTCTACATTATTACGTCTCCAATCATTGATATTGGTGAAACCACGTCTGTCACGCTGGAAGTAAGCTTGGTCTGGAATGGTCTGTCCTGCAGCAGGATAAGGATAGAAATAGTCATCAATATGTAAGCCATCAATATCATATCGGCTCACGATATCATCCACCACTGCACAGATATAATTGCGATTCTCTGGCAGCGCAGGGTTGAGGATGTAAAGTCCATCGTATGAGAAAACACGATTAGGATTGGTCACTGCTACATGATTCGTTGCCAACTGTGTGGTATTCTTTGTCTTAGCACGATAGGGATTAATCCACGCATGAAGTTCCATACCACGGTCGTGACACTCCGTAATCATCCATTGCAATGGGTCCCAATAAGGTGAAGGAGGTGTACCCTGACGCCCTGTAAGGAACTTACTCCATGGCTCATACTTACTTGGATAGAGCGCATCACACTCTGCACGCACCTGAAAGATGATAGCATTCACACCATCTCGCTGCAGTTCGTCTAACTGATAACGCAACGTACGCTGCATCTCCTCTGTGCCGATTCCCTGGAACTGTCCGTTCACACACTGAATCCACGCACCGCGGAACTCTCGTTTCTTAGATAGGACTTGTCCATACACGGCATTACCCGCCCCAATGAAAAGCACTGCGGCAATCAATAATCTCAATAGAGAATGAAGTTGTCTCATTATTTTAATTTAGTTATATACGAATAAGAAACAAGAAGAACAGCACAACTGGCACAACTGGCCCCTCCCTTACCCCTCCCCCATAGGGAGGGGAGTAGTATGCGTGATACCCCTTGTAGTTATTGGAAATAACTGTTAGGCTTTCCCAAGTTAATTAATCAGAATCAGGCTTTTCATCATATTCCAAATTAATTAATTAGGATTAGGCCTTTCATCACTCCCAAGCAAACTGTTTCCAGCACTCCCCCTCTCCCTTCGGAGAGGGGGTTGGGGGGTGAGGTTTTACCTTCTCCTCCCTGCCATCTTCCTAAACATTTGGCGGTGGAAGCGACGTTCAGCCTCTAACACGCGCAGCAACTTTGTGGCAGGAAGCACCTTTAGCATTTCCTTATGATAACGCTGTTCTATCTGTTTTAATTGTATTTCATAGGCGTCAGCCTGTTCAATCGTCTTAATTGCCTCGCGTTCTGATGATGGCCTTGCACTATAAATAGCACGTAACTTATCGAAATAGCCACGCTGTTTACTTCGCATCTCATCAAAGACAGGGAAGAATCGTGCAGCCTCCTGCCCACTCAACCCTGCCTCTTTAGTAATGAAATTATGCGACTCTGCCTTGATTCTGTTAAAATCAAACTTCCCCTGTGCATGCAACAAAGACACACTGAAGAAGATACAGAGCAACAAGATTATTCTTTTGTATTTCATACTTCCTTCTCCTCTATTATTCTTCACTTGCTAAATAAGCATACATATCCGACTCATCTATCATGAAGTAATCGGCTGCCTTATCGAAATCATCTTCTGATGAAGCCGATGCCTCGTGCGCTCCCTGTGCCAAATGACTGTCTGGCAAAGCATGTTTCCCTTGCCCACCATCAAACTCATGATAAGCAAGGAAGCCTACCAACACAACCCCGATTGTCATCGCTGCTGCTGCCAATGGGCGGAGATAACGCAAAGTAGCACGACGTGGTTTTACTTCCACAACCGTCTCTTTCTGCTCTTCAGTTGGTATCTGAGCCATCACACGGGAAGACAATTCAGAGAAGTAATTCTCTGGAACTGTGAAAGGCCGCTGCGTGCCGTATTCCTTTTGTAAGTGATTCGTTGATTCCATAAAGTTTTTTCTTTGATATAACTTAGACTGCAGAAAGGCTGAATGGTTTAATTATCAAGGTAAAATATTATTCATACCGCTTCACGTAGTCAGTAATCTTCTGTACAGCAATGTGATAAGAGGCTTTCAGCGAACCCTCGCTCGTCCCTAATATCTCGCTTATCTCGGAGTATTTCATCTCGTCATAATAACGAAGTGTGAACACCATACGCTGCACATCGGGCAAGGTTGCAATGGCTTCCTGCAACACTGCCTGACTCTTATCGCCATCGAAGTAGTCGTCTGCTAATAAGCGATTGGCTACTGAGAGGTCGGCATCAGCACTGGAGAGTGCTGCTGTCTTTTGATGACGAAGGAAATCGAGCGACTCGTTGATAGCTATGCGATAGAGCCAAGTGGACAATTTAGCTTTCCCTTGAAAGGTCGGAAGACTCTTCCATGCTTTGAGAAACGTGTTTTGCAATACGTCGTCAGTATCCTCATGTGTAAGGACTATACTACGAATCTTCCAATACAGCGATTGGCTGTACTGGTCAACAATCATGGGGAAAACCTTCTGTCTTCCTTCGGAACTCGCCAACAGGCGAATCACTTCAGCTTCATCGAGGGGAGTCACTACTCTTCAAGAAAAGGTTTTGATTGTCAAGTGCTTAACAGCCCCTTAACGAATTGATACCTTGCGAACTACATTACCCACCTTGACGATGTAGCATCCCTTCGGGAGGTTGAGCGTATAGTGCTTATCGTCACCGTCAACCTTCACGCTCATCACGCGTACACCCGTCACATTATAGATTGCCAACTGTTCGTTTTCAGCACCAACCACATGCAATACGTTACCAACAACCGAGATTGAAATAGTCTGAACGTCTAAGTCAATCAAATCAATCGCTGCACGTGCCTGCACCGGAGCGGTGAAGCCTACAGAGAGCAGTAATGTGAAAAGAAAAGGAGTAAATATATTTTTTATCATAGACTATGCTTTTATGTTAGCTACAAAGATAACAAATTTAAGAATACATCTACTTATTTTATTGCATTAGTCTATTAAGATTTAATATAAATTAACCTCCCCAACCCCTCCAGAAGGAGGGGTTGGGGGAGGTCCCCTCTGCACGCGAAATATCCTTACATTACGATTATAGAAAAGTAAGAAAATGAGGGTAAAAACGTACTGTTTTATAGCCTTTGTAAGTATTTTATTATCAGACAGTTGCAAAAGTGGTTTTCAAAAGGTGCTTAATTGGACTCCAAAAGGGCGTTAGTAAGGGGCTTAAAGGGCACCTTTTGCAAGCCAAAAGAGCCTTAATTCAATCGCTATTGGGCGTCTTTAATTTTTGAAGTGTGAGCTTATATTTACAAAACGGATAGTCAGAACAAACAATGCTGACCATCCGTTATTCCATAAATCGAGCAATGACGGCTTTCCCTTTTAGGCTGAAAGGCTCGTCAAGGAGTGCCGTATCGTGTTTAGAAAGAGTCTCACCCTCAACGATACACTTTTCAAGGGCGAAGACAATCGTCCGACGGTTGTCCGTGAACGCAGCATCCTCCATTATCCCCACCTCGACACTTATGCCGTGTCGAACGATGATATTAAAATCTACAGCTCCCTGCGTATTCTCCGAACTTACTTTCTCGTCACCTTCAAACTCATACAAAGCATTGTGTGACAAAGTAACATGACGACCTTCTTTTATCAGCGTTATCTCTCCTTCCAAGGGCAGGATATAACGCGTAAAACCAGTAAAATCAGAGAAATCGCTCTGTACATCATCGATAATAGCCGACGAGATACGCACATCGAATTGCCGTGCAGACAAGTCGCCGTCAGCAGGTGAGATAAAAATCTGACGTGTGACACCACCTTTCCATGTGGTAGTCTTGTAGGTTGATTGAGGGAGTGGGATCATAATAATAATAATAAAAAAACAAAAACACAACAAACACAACAACCGCCCTCCCTTGCCCCTCCCCCAAAGGGAGGGGAGTAGAATGCGTGATACCCCTATTAGTTAGGAAATGTTTTTTTCTGCTATTCATAAGGTATGCATGATACCCCTTATTACTTAGGAAATTTCTTTCTGCTATTCATAAGGTATGCGTGATATCCCTTATTACTTAGGAAATTTCTTTCTGCTATTCATAAACAAGTTGTTTCCAGTACTTCCCATCTGTCAGTAAAGATTAGTTCACTAAAGAATCGCATCCCCTATTATTGGGGTATCTCGCATTTCACTCCCCTCCCTATGGGGGAGGGGCAAGGGGGAGGGGCCAGTCGGTCAATCGGTCAGTTGGCCGGTCGTCTGGTCGGTCAGTTGTGGTTGCTTTTCTACTTCTTCACAACCTTCACTGTCTTGTAAACCTTACCATTCTTAAGCACCTGAACGAGGTACATACCCTTTGCGCCAGTGATAGCTACATTAACGACCTGACCCTGTGCAGCCTCAAAGCTATTGCTCTGGAGGAGTGCGCCAGTAGTACCGAGCACGTTAACAGTGTAGCGACCATTGTCAGCAAAGCGAAGATTTACGCTCTCAACGAATGGGTTAGGATAAACAGAGAAGCCCAAGCTGAGCATCGACTGCATCGATAGCGTTAGCCTCAGAGGTAATCTCAACAATCTCCTCTACAGTCTTCTCAGCTTCGCCCCAACCGTTCTTCAACTTCAGGGTTACATTCTTCTTACCAGGAGCAGCGTAGGTAACGACAGCGGTCTTATCAGTAGATGAAGAGATAACACCATCGCCCAAAGTCCAAGTAGGAACTGTCTTAATCTCGTATGTACCGACAACACCAGGGAAGCCTAATACATCGTTGTTTGGCTTTTGGTCGACATAAGAAGCACTTGATGTATTTTCGCCACCACTACCAGCAACAACGACAACAGAACCATCAAAAGCACTACCTGCACTACCGAGGTTCTTAAACTTCATACCATTAGCCTCCTCGAATGTGAAGTAAGCCTTCAAGTCAGCAGGAACCTGACCTTCCTTATAGCCCTTCATAGCCTGCAATACCTCATCGTCAGAGAGTGGCTTGCTCCATACCTGAACCTCATCAATGATACCATTGAAGCCGCTCTTGTAAACACCACCACCACCGATGAAGATGTCGGCTACCTTGTTAGCATCGATACGTGGATCGCTCTGTGCAACATCCTCACGACGCTTAGAGTTTGTGAAGCTGTGGTCAGCCACCTTACGACCGTTGAAGTAGATCTTCTGCATATTGCCTTCATCCTGTGTTACAACGATATGGTTCCATACACCAGGAGTAACATTGTAACCAGTAGACATCACTTCCTCGTAAGGATTATCGTGAGCTGTCCAACCCATAGTGTTGAACGAAATCTCATTCGCTTCATGCTTTGTTCTATGACCCTGCCACTGTGGACGGATAGTTACCCAAAGGTCACCCCAGTTGTTATGTGGCCACTTGTCATGGATAGAGTTCTTATTGATAAGGTTTGTACCCTGACTATCATGGCTGAACTTGTCTGCCTTAAACCAGAGAGCGTATGAATAAGACTTACCTTGCTGAACATCACCCGGGATACGGAACATCTTAGGGTCGGTAATCTCAAGACCACGTGACGCCTTACCCTCACCGAGACGACCCTCGTAAGTGTAAGTTACGTTCTGACCTACCTTCTCTGTTGTCTTGTCTGCAGTGATATCGGTAATCTGAGGAACAGCACCTGTAGCCTCTGGCGTAACCTTTACCTTACCACGGATGATACTTTCCTTACCGTTGCTATCCATAACAACAAGGTCGTATGTACCCTCTGTTGGAACAGCAAACTTAGCACTTGTACCGCTTTCGCTCTGAGCAACAACAGCACCAGTAACTGCATTCTTCAACTTCCATGACTGAGCAGCAGGAACCATGTCATCAAGATACTTGAGTGTGAACTCCTCGTTTGGCTTGATAACAGGACGGTCGGCAACAACATCGCTCAATGGCTGGTCGTAAGCAACAGTCTTATACTCTGACCAAACAATGTCAGAACCCTTCTTGCCATCAGGAGATACGGCACGTACACCGAAACGACAGTCGCGCTTGTCGGCACCTGATACCATTGGAGCATCAACAACATAGGCAGCCCAAGAGGTAGTAGCGGTAGCAACTGTACTGGCTGATCCTTCTGCTGGAAGTAGATTTCATAATACCATGTACCTACCTCGTCGTTATAAGTCTTCTCCCAACCTGATTCTTCCTTAGAAGCATACTGCATCTTGAAGTCACAAGCGTTGTAACGACCACGGAGAATCTCAACCTTCTTGATTGTTGGAGTGGCAGTAGCGAAGTCCTTTGCATTGTCGCGGAGTGCCATCTCACCAACACGCAACTCATAGTTAGCAGGAGTGTTCTCAACAACAAGACCCATCATAGCTACCTTATCACCAGCAGCCAAACCGAGTTCAGAAGCCTTTACTGTAAAGGTATTCCACTTGCCTTCAGCCTCAACGGCTGGCAATGCTACCTCTTTATACTCGGTAACATGGTCTTTCAAAGCAACAAAGAACTTAGCATGTGTGTCCTTGCCTGCGATAGTCTTATAGGTAACAGAGAACTCATAGTCTGGCTTTACCTCAAGCATTGTCTTAAAGAGTTTCACACGTGAGAAGTCTGTCTGCCCAGAGATAGACAAACATGAACCACCCCAGTAAGCATCATCAAAGCTAAGTTCTGCCTTAGCAAGACTATTGATATTACCAGTGTTTACTTGGTCTGCACGGTCAGTAATCCACCAACGCCATGTTGGCATATAGTCCTGTGTATTGAGGTTATACCACTTGTGGTTGAAAACGACCTCACCATCCTTGCGGAAGCTCAAACCATTACCAAGGTTAAAGCGTGATACGAATGGAACCTGCTGAATAGTAGACTTTGCAGAAAGGAAGGTAGCAAGACCGTGGAAGTTCTTTAAGCTTGCATTTGCCAAATTACAATCCGTATTGATGGCTGGTAACAGACCTGGATTGTTATATCCACCACTAAACATAAGCTCCTGCTTCTTCAGATAAGTCTTCTGGATAGCAATATCAGATGTTCCATTGTCTGTTGCACTCTGGTGGATAAGACTCTGTGAGTGAGCACCCCAGAAGCCGATAGAGATATCGTTATTCAACAGTGCGCTCCAACTTGGCTGTCTCAAGCCACGACCTTGAATATCAAAGCCTGCATAATAGTCGAAGCTGCTACGGCCTAAACGCTGTGCTGTACTTACAGAACCTCTCAGATGACTTGGTCCCCAGTTGTAGTTAGCAAGAGCATATCGGTCGCAATGTGGTCCTTATCACCAAAGATATTTTGGTTATGACTACCCAAACCACCATCAAAGTGAATACTACCATCATCACCAGTACCATCATACCAATGTACTTCAAACTTCCAGTTGATTTTCTCTGCTTCCTTATGGCAAGCTACGAAGAAGTCTGTCAGCGTTGCCATTACATCAGAAGAAGTACGGAACTCAGAGTTAAAGCCGATACCATTCACACCATAATACTTCATCATGCGAACCAATGGAGCAGCATAAACGAACTTTCCACCCTCCTTCTTTGTTAGTTTATAAAGGGTCTTACTATAGGTATCTGGTCTCCATTGATTAAGATAAATATATGCACCATAGCCGATAGACATCACACAGCCTACACTAACACCGTTCTTATGAGCAACGTCAGTCAGACCCGCGGTAGAACGAATCCATGGTGAAGTCCAGTTTCCGTGGATATCAATGTATGACCACAGACTGAAGTTATCGCCCTCGAAGCAATAACGAGGGGAAGGGCTTTCCACTTAGAGGTAGGGTCGTCAAGCGGTGTCCACAGACACATCTTACGATCGCGCTTCACATTTGATTGAACCTGATAGTCGCCGTCCTTAATACGCTCGAGTGGACGAACACGTGAGATAAAGAACTGGTCGTCAATATCGCTGACGCCCTGTGGCTGCTTCATCTCGCCTTTCAACCACGCTTCAAGGTAGTTAGGCAGGTTTTCAAACTTAGCATCCTGGATGTCCAATGGATGTGTTGGCGTACGCTGTGCACTCACAGTGAGGCAGCTTGCCAATGCCAAGGATGCAAATAAAGTAATCCTTTTCATGAATAATAAATGTTTAGTTTATAAATAATTTTAGGTTTATACAGCTATAAGCATATAACTATATAAGGTTTGTCTCTGTTTAGCAATTATGCTATTTAACTATGCTTTCGGGTTTAAAGATTAGATGTTCTTAATAGATAAAAGGATAAAACAAAAAGTGCCAGAAGGAGATTAGCTCCTTCCAGCACTTAAAGAATTATTTACTTACAGATAAACTTAACTGTACGGAGGGTCTTACCGTCCTTCTTGACATTCACAACGTAAACGCCCTGAGCACCAAGATGGAGACGTACAGACTCTGCACCATTGACAGAAACAGCCTTACTTGCTACCATCTGACCATTGGTAGAGAATACCTGAACGAGGTAGTTACCTGGTGTCTCAACGTCGAAGAGGACATCACGATCGATAGCGTAAACCTTCATGTCAGCAGCCTCAGTGCCGTTGATACCTGTTGGATCAGCCTTCACCTTGATTACCTGGAAGGTACGAGTGTCAGAACCATGTGCGTTCTTCAATGTCAATGTAACCTCATAGTCACCTGCCTTAGCATACTTCAACTTAGCAGTACCAGACATATCAGTACCATCCTGTGAAACGATAGTAGCCTTCTTAGCTGTCCACTCTGCTGTAGTCTTCACCTGATAGTTACCAGAAACGAATGCGCTACCTGCATCGTAAGTTGGAGCATCTGGAACAAGTGTTGTAACACCTTCGCCTTCACCAGCCTTCAATTCACCGTGAGCCAACTTAGCATTGCCCACCTTGCTTGCGAAGTAGTGACTTGCATCAGCGTCAGCCTCGAAGTCCCAATAAGCCTTCAAACCAGCCTCATTAGCATCGGTAGACATCATTGTGTGAGCAGCCTCTGCTGCTGTGATGAACTTATTGAAGAACTTAACATCATCAACAGTAGCATTCATAGCAGCTGTGCCGTGACGACCAAGACTGATACCGAGGATATTCTCTGGCCACCAGCTCTCACTTGCATAACGCTCAGGACACAAGCCATCGCCCTCTCTATCATTTCCAATCTTCCAATTGTGAGCCTTAGCTTCCTTACCATTGATATAAACCATTGGCTTAGTATCGGTTCCATTACCATCCATAGCCAAGACGAAGTGTGTCCATGCACCTGGGATGAAGTCAACCTTCCAACGCTGATGGTATTCAGGGTTACTCTCACCATTCTTCTTACGAAGTGTTACATCCAATACACCTGTACTTGGATCGTATGTAGACCAAAGAGTTCCCCAGTTGTTTGCTGGCCACTTATAACCTGGATAACGCATATCAACAATCTGAGTACCACCAGACAAGCTGTTAAACTTAACCCAGAATGCGAGAGACCAAGCATGTTTATTATCAGTCATATCAAGCTCAGAAACTTTAACGCCTACTGGCTTCTCGAGGGTCTTGATACCTCTTGAACCAGAACCATCAGCCTTCTTACCCTCGTACTTCATTGTTACCTCGCTGTTAGGAACAACCTCGATAGAAGTCTCGCTGTTGTTAGCTGTGAGCTTGTTGATATGAGGAACAGCACCTACTGCATCAGAAGTAATCTGAATGTAGTTTGCGTATCTTACCTCCTTATTAACGCGCGCACCATTCTCAGTAACTGCACCTGTAAGAACGAGATCGTAGAAGCCTGTCTGGCTCAAACCATTCTCAACCTTGATTTCATTAGCATTGTTGCTGCTTGCTACAGTTGCACCATTGTGCTCAATCTTCCAGTTACCTGCCTCGTGACGTGGGTCAACATAAGCGATAGTGAAAGCCTCGTTTGGCTTGATAACAGACTTGTCTGCCTTGATTTCGTCGCTATATTCGTAGCTATTGAAGATTTCGTGATCCTCGCCCCAAGCGATAGCACTCTCCTTCTTCATATCGAGAGATACTGCAGATACACCAAACTTCACCTTGCCCTGACCCTTAAGGTCTACAGGAACAGAATAGAACATACCTGCCCATGAGGTGGTTACACCCATGAGGATTGGGTCCTTACCCTCCTGCTTAGCCCAGAGCTTGAAGAGAGAAGTCTTCACGTCTGTGTTGTAGCAAGGCTCGCCCTGACCCTTAGTGTTAGGCATGTTGAAGATAATCTTAGCGTCAACGCCATTCTTTGCAGCGTGCAACAAGGTTGTCTTTACATCGATTGGCTGTGCAGGAGCATCGAATGTGCCACGAACGATTGAGAACTCACCGAGGTAGAGATTCAAGTCGGCAGCATTCTCCATCTTGAGCGCAACGAGTGCAAGTGTCTTACCGTTCAAGTCGCCACCAACAGTGATAGTCTTCTCAACCCACTTGTCCTCATCAGCCTCATCAGCAGTTGTCAATACTGGATAAGCCTTCTCTGCGTTTACATTATCTTCTGTAGCGAATACCAAAGAAGCATCAGCCTTACCACCCTTAACCTTATAACGGAAGGTGATAACGTCGCCTGTCTTCAAAGCATACTTTGTCTTGAAGAGGTGGAGATACTCCTTAGAAGTAGAACCATGTACACGAACAGTAGAACCACCCATGTAAGCATCGTCCCATACAAACTCTGCATCAAGACCAGTTGCAGGAACATCAGCTGCGGTACGACCGAGCAACTTGCTTGCAAACCACCAACGCCATGTTGGCAAGTAATCCTGTACACCTACGTTAGCCCATGGACGATCGTTCTTACGTACACCACCGTAGTTGAAGAACTTACCGTTACCGAGGTTGAAGTAAGTAATCAATGGCTCCTGTGTCAAGTCCCAAGACATAGAACTACGTGCGGTCATCATCGCTGACATACCAGCAAAGTCTGTATTATCAGCATTGTAGTTCAAGCTGTTATTGATTTGGAGAGAGTTAACCGGGTTACGTGAACCGCTTGAGAACCAACGCTCAGTACGCAACATATAAGTGCGCTGCTGTGTCTCTGGGTCACTACCCTTCTCACCACGACTCTCAAAGAACATGTTCTGTGAGTGTGCACCCCAAAGACCGATAGAGATAGGATACTTCTTCAACAAAGTCCAACGTGAACCGCTTCTTGGCTCACCACCCTGCATATTAATACCAGCGTAGAGATCCAATGGGCTACGTTCAATTTCCGCAGCCTTATCTACAGACTCCTGCAACAACCAATCTGAGTTCCAGTTGTAGTTGAAGAAGAGGTTAGCAGCCTCGCTGCCTTTGCACCAAAGAGATTCTTGTTATTATCGTTCAGACCTTTGTCAAAATCAATATTACCTCTCTCATTGGTACCATCATACCAAAGATTCTCATAGATTGGGTTGTAAGGCTTGATTGCCTTATTGAGGTTAACATGGAAATCTTTAAGAGCACGAACCAAACGACCACTACCGAAATAGTCAGAGAACTCAGAGTTATAGCCGAGACCATCGTAACCGAAGTAGTTCATGAAGTCAGCTGCATTCTGAACATTTGCTGTAGAGAGGTTGTTCAAAGTTGTTCTCCAGTCACCCTTGAGACCACCCCAAGGAATACCAGCAACAGAAGATACAGGCACACCATTCTTATGTGCTGCGTCCAACAAAGCTGCAGGAATACGACCTAAACCGCAGTTCCAGTCACCCCAGTGAGTTACGTAAGGCCACATTGAGAACACCTCAGAGTCGAAGACACCATCAGGGAGGGCGTTCTTACTTGGCACGTTCCATGGCAGCCAAGCAAGGAGCTTCTTGTCGTTTGTCTCTGTAAGGTCTGTACGAACCTGTGTGCCCGTATAACGGAAACGCTGCTTTGGTTTTACACGAGAGATGAAGAAGTTATCATCATCATTAATTTTAGGGTTCGACTTTGACCAGCTCTGCAGTTTGCCTGGGAACTGATGAGAGTCAAAGCCCCACTGAATGTAGTTGCTCTTAAGTTCCTGTGCCATCAAGGTTGATGGAATTAGGCAGCAACCAAAAAGAAGTAAATTAATTCTTCTCATAATTGATTTGGGTTTTAATGTTATTGAATAATTATAAATCTTATTACCGTTTAGATCTGTCTCCACTCGTTTGGAGAACAGACGTTGTCCGAGAACTGTATCCTTCGTTGGTACCGCTTAGTAGACTTTACCTGTCTTTCGATAGCTTTATAGGTGTCAACTGTGCCTTACGTCTCTCATTTCCAATCGTCGTATTCATGCTTAGCACATCGTGTGCGAAGGCTTAACACCACTTGTGCGGATGCTCCGCACCATTAAAAAAAGATGCTAAAGGAACATTCCACTGTCTATAAGACGAGGGTTGCACTACCCTAACAAAAGCCACGTTTTATCGGACATTTTTATTATCAGAAAGCTTACCTACCAAACAAAACAAGGCTACCCGACTCGATAGAATCAAGTCAGATAACCTCATTTTATATCACCTATTACTTAATCGTAATCTTTTGTGTACGGATAACATTGTTGTTCTGCATCTTAACGAGGTAAACACCTGCTGGCAACTCATTTGTATTGAAAGACTTTGGATTAACCAAGCTCTTTACAGTCTGACCGTCAGTAGAGAATACCCATGCACGTTCAACGTTCTCGAATACTACCTTACCACCAACAACAGTAAGCTGTGAAGCACCACCTACGTTAGCAGATATGATGTTAGTAGAACCACCCTCGAGCAACTCTGGCTCGTCAGCAACACCCTTATCATGGGTGTCAGCCTTAGCACCACGAGCAGCATTAGAACCAGTGATAGTCACCTTGAAGTCGATAGCGAAGCCCTTATTGAACTTACCAGTTGGTGTCAAACCGCCCTGGAACCATGCGTCACAGAAGACAAGGCGGAGACGGCTCTGACCTGGCTTAGCATCTTCAGGAACCTTGAAGGTGTACTCATTCAACTGCTGTACCTGTGCAGGAACGCCCTTGCGAACCTGACCAAAGAATACTACGCACTCACCCTCGTTAGGATTCTCAGAGAGATTCTCTGGGTTGAACTGCTTGTCGCCATTGAAATCCATCCAAGCCTTACCCATACAATAGCGGAGGTCGTCATTGCTCTGGTCCTTAATCTGAGTTGCCTCATAGCCCTTAATCTTCACTTTCACTGTCGCACCCTGTGCCACTTCGAGTTCTTGACTCGTAGCATCCACATAGTTGGTCTCGTTACCTGCAGGACCCTCAGCAGTGTAATCGATATTCTTTGTACCACCCTCTGTCTGGAACTTCTGAACATAACGAATCTTACGAGCTGTTTCTGCACCAGCAGCAGCATTGTCGAGTTCAACTGTTCCGTAGCCCTCTTCCTGTGCCTCTGGGAGTTCAGACTGCTGAGCACGTGGTACAGCAATCCACTGTGTCTTTGAGTAAGTCTTGAGGTCAGTACTTACTGAGCGAACACCGATGAAAGGTTTGTCGTCAACACTTGTGAACTGGATGTTAGGAACGAGTGTAGCCCACTGTGATGTACGTCTACCTCAGACACCTTACCATTCTCACCGTTCTTATAGAGAATCTCAAAGTGGTCGATATTTGCCTCATCGTTATAAACGGTTGGATTCTGACCTGGGTCCTTATCAATTCCCCATACCGCCTTAACAGAAAGAGAATTCTTTGTTTCCTCCTTCACCTGAACGGTCAAATCCTTCACGTTAGCTGGTGTTGCTGTCACGTCGTCGTTGAGTTCGAGTTTACCAACAAGTACATTATAGTCAGCATCTGAATCCTTCACACGCAGACCGATACGCTCAATCTTCTGACCAGCAGTAATATCATTCAACTCAACCTTCTTCTCTGTCCAGTTTGCGTTCTCGGTGTTACCCAAAGCATAAGCCTTCCAAGCACCATTCACACGTACGATGAGAGAAAGTTTTGAGTCGTTATTGCCTTCTTTGCCAGTCTTGATAGCCACCTTAGCAACTACTTTACCCTTAGAAGGAGTGAGGTTAGTCTTGAAGAGAACAACGTCTGTAGCAGTTGCATTGTTAACACCCTTCAAGCGAAGTGCTGCACCACCCGTGTAAGCATCCTCATTAGTGAATGAAGGCTGTACGTCTGTGCTGGCTACTTCAGTCTCTGGCTTAACAACCATCCAACGATAAGTAGGCACGACATCTTGGCTACTCATGTTATACCATGAGCCTGCAGTCTTCTTACCCTTATAGTTATAACGTTCGCCATTACCAGTGTTGAAGTGGGTAGCGAAAGGAAGGTTGCCTGAGATAGCTGTGCGCTCTGGAATCCAAGAAGCAAGACCAGCGAAACGTGCCAAAGGAGGTGTGGTACCCTGTGCCTCAACATTATTACCCCTATTGCTAACCTCTGGACGATACAATGGATTACGGTTACCACCAGAGAAAGCACGTTCAAGATACTCCTGATAGTTAGACATACGAGACATAGCGTCGCCACCAGTGTTATAACTCCAGAAACGACTCTCTGCATGCTCACCCCACAGACAAATACCACAACGCTTAGCATCTTGGTTGTTAAGACTATTCCATCGTCTGTCCATGCTTACAATCCATACACCAGCGTATAGACCATCAGCTGAGCCCATAGTACGTTCTGCTTCTCTTACAGACTCTCCCATACTCCAACTAAAGTCGCTGTTGTCGTAATTCAACATTACTTCACAGATACGATTATCCTTGTCTTGACCCCACATATAGCTTGAGTTATAAGAGGTAAGTCTTGAGCTCGTTGTGTAATACATAATCTTGAAGTCGTTGAAACCTTCAGACTTCGCAATCTTGTAAAGTTCCTTATGGAAGGCTATGTTATCTGCATCCTGATACTTGTTAGTGCTTTCCCAGTTATAGTTGATACCATCGAAACCGAGGAAGCGCATACAGTTGATGATAGGATGCGTATAACGGAAACTACCATCTGTATTGCGTTTCATGATAAAGCTTGCCCAACTGTTAGCAGCTCCACCCGTTGTATGATCGAAGAACTTAATACCAGCGAAGATGCTTGTACCATTGCGGTGAGCAGCATCAGCCCATGAACCCGGTGCTTGGAAAAGTCCGTAGTTCCAGGCACCAAACAGGTTGGTATAGTTCCACATTGAGAAGTTATCGTTAGCAAATGTCTTTGAAGGATAGCCACCGAGGTTCTTTCCAGCACCACCAGGGATATTCATAAAGAGGTTACGATTCTCATAAGTATCTTGGAGAAGACGGTCAGCACGTGACTCAATAGCACGCTTTCTGACGTGTGAGCGGATAAACTCTACCTCGTCTTTGATGCCCCATGCAGTAAGGTCGGCATCAGTAGGATATTTCTTGCCGTTATCAAGAAGTTCTGCAAAATGCTCAAGAAGGGTCTGATCGCCCAACTTTGACAGGTCGAACACCTGTGTTGAAGCTGTTGAAGAATATGTTTGTGCCGTCACACCGACAGGAGCCATAGCCATCATAGCTGCGATGATCCATGCACTAAGAGTAGATTTTTTATTCATATGATTTAGGTTTTGTAATTAGTAATTGATAGATTTATATCCCAGTAGAGTGACGTTTATACCACCCTACTGGGCTATTGTTTCAATACTTTGAATCAATTAGAAGTTTGAAGTGGTCTTATCCCAGAAGAGACGAGTTGCCATCTTGTCTGGACCGCCCAATGCTGGGATACCTGTGTTGTCAACATCCTGCTTTGTTGCGATGTCACTTGTGCCAGGGAATGGCAGACGACGCATGATATCACCAGGAACTAAACTACCATCAGCCTCATCGATGTTCAATACTGGCAACATACGTGGGAAGCCTGTACGACGGAGGTCAACCCATGCTTCGAAGCCATTAGGATAAGTAGCGAGGTACTTCTGAGTGATAATCTTCTCGAGCTTTGTCTCTTGTGAGTCGCTGTCGTTCCACTTTACACCAACATGGATTGGTGATGCAGCGTCTGGTGTGTCACCAGTTGGATCCTTATAAACATAAGTTACTGGGGTCTCCTGTGCCATGTAGGTATCAATCCAAGAGTCATACCAGTTTACATTCTGCTGTCCGTTAGGACTCTCACCGTCCATAGACTTCATCTCAGGATCCTCACAGTTACCATGACGAATACCCTCCTCATAGAAGTGCTGAGCCGAACCACCCATGTTCCAACCACGGAGTGCACCCTCTGCACGGAGGAAACAAACCTCAGCATACTTCATCAAATAAAGTGGTGCAGAGTTGAAGTACTGCTCGTTCAGTTTACTGAATGCGATGTACTGGTTCTCATCATATCCCTGACCTTCACCTGGATGTGTACCGGTACGGATACCACAGATACGGCTGTCAGCAGGTGTTGTCTCGCCTGTCTTATTGTTCTTAATAACGTTATCGTTCTTCTTAAAGAGATATTTCAACCAAGGGTGATTGAAGGTCTTCAATGTGATTTCCATTGTTGCACTCATACGAGCATCACCCCAACTCTCAACGCCTGGCAATGGATGACTAAAGCCCATCACACCTGGACGGATTGAAACGCTCTGTGCCTCGTTCTCAATAACGCCATCGGCAACAGCCTCTTCAGCCAATTTCTGTGCACGAACAGGGTCGCTCTTTACCATGTGCATAGCGATACGCAACTTCAATGAGTTGGCATAACGTGCCCATGCCTTCAACGTTCCGTCAGCAGCACCACCATCGGTCATAACTACGAAACGGTCAACAAACGCACTCTTAATCTTCTGCTTGTAGGCAGCTGGCTTCTGATCGAAGTAGTGGAAACAAGCAATAGCAGTGTCGAGGTTGGCAACAGCATCGTTGTAGACATCCTCAACCTTGTTATAAGTATAAGGACCTACCTGCAAGTTAGTCTTCAACTCACGGTAAGGCATTGGACCATAAACGTCAGCTACCTCAACAGCCTGCTGGTTGAAGAGGGTCAAATAAGCTGCCTTCAACTCTGGAACAGCATTTACCTTCTCATTATTCAAGATAGGCACAAGTGAGGTTTTCATCTCTGTGAATGAACCCCATGCACCACCATAGCACTTCTGGTCGATAGCATATGACGATGCCAAACGAATCTTTGAATACTGGAAGAAAGTATGAGGAACAACCGTGTACTCAGCATAGTTGTCAACACCGAGAGAATACTGATACTGATAAGCATGTGGACCAGGGTTCTCACCATTCTTACCACCACGCATAGAGAACTGTCCACCAACACCAGCATCGAGCAAGTCTTGCATTGCATTGAGTGCCTCATCTGCTGCTGCTGCGTCTGTAGCCTGACGGAAAGGAATCTTATCCACGTCACCACGGCTTGTCACCTTCTCAACATTCTTGGTTGTTGAGTTGAACTCATCACCAGGGTTGTCATAGTCAAGGCATGACTGTAGACCCAGTGTCGGCAATGCCATCGCCATGAGTACGATTATATGTTTACTTTTCATTGTTGTTTATCTTTTTGAATATTATTGTATTGTTTAAGCTTATTCGGAGCTAAAGATGTGTAGTAACGGTTTTGTTACGTGGGGAGCAAGACGTCAAACATTATATTTGTTTCTCACTCCCTTTCACGCTCTTCACTCCTTTCTCACTCCTTTTTCTCTTAGAAGTTAGCTTCAATGAGAAACCGAATGAACGATGAAGATGGCATATTGAAGCTCTCAAATGCGCCGAGACCATTCTGTGTAGACAGAGATACGTCTGGGTCTGTTGGTGCATCCTTATAGATGAAGAACAGGTTACGAGCGATGAATGAGAGGGTCAAGTTGCGGTTCTGACCGAAGAGGTCACGGAAGGTGTAACCCAATGAAAGCTCACGAAGACGGAAGTTTGTTCCGTTGTAGAGATAGGTTGATGGGTTGCTTGATGCGCCCAATGCCTGATAATATGACTGGATAGGAACGATGCGACCGCTACCATCATTGAGTTCCATACCTGGTACGTTACCATAATTGGTTGCAACGATGTTGTTACGCTCTGCGCTGAGACGAGCTGCCTCTGTACGCTCTGAAGCACCGATATAGTCAAGATATGACTCTGTCAATGAGAGTACCTTACCACCGATACGACCGTTGATGAGGAATGAAAGCTGGAACTCCTTATAGTTAAAGGTATTGGTCCAACCCATCTGCCACTTAGAGTTCATGTTACCGAGGAAGCGATCGTTTGAACCTGTCTTGTCGAATGTTGGCTCACCCTTAGCTGTCAATACGATATGACCATTTGCATCGCGCATGAAGTCGCCTGCATAGATGTCACCAATAGCACCACCCTTCTGGTAGATTACCTTTGCCTCACCTACAGTCTGCTGATACTTACGTGATGTTCCGTCCTTATCATAACCTGTCTCAAGAATCTTGTTGTCGTTGTATGAGAGGTTATAAGATGTACGCCAACGAAGGTCCTTACCGAACTTGAAGTCGTAGCCAACAGTTGTCTCGAAACCAGTGTTACGTACCTTTGCAGAGTTCAGCAACTCGGTGTTACCACCCAATGAGCCAAGCTCCATGTAGAGGTGACGAACGATAGTGTTATAGAAGGTGAAGTCGAAGCTCAAACGGTTGTTCAAGAACAATGACTCGATACCTGTCTCGAATGAACCCGTCTCCTCTGGTACTGGTGAGAAGTCGAGCAACTTGTTACCTGACAATGCACCTGTCTGGAGGTTACGGCTCATCGCACCGTATGCCTTATTAGGGATAGAGTTACCTACTGATGAGTAAGATACACGATATTTCAAGAAATTAAACCAGTCTGGCAACTTCACCAACTGACTTACGATAGCATTGGCACCAACACCGAAGTAACCGTAGTTATCGGTATCAATCTTACCCAACTCCTTGAAGTAACGGAATGGACGATACCAGTCGCGACGATAAGAAGCATCGAAGTAAACGGTTTCTTTCCAACCTAACTGTGCTGTGAAGAGGTATGAGCGGTCCCAGTTTGAACTCTTTGAAGTGCTTGTTACGCCATAGCCACCTGCGCTGGTCTCGAAGTAGTTAACCATTGTTGGGAGCTTACGCATAAGACGGTCGTAGTAAGTTGCAACGGCGTCTGTACCCTTTGACTCACCCTTGATAGTATGACCTACATAACCTGCTGTTGCTGATACTGAGTAGTCACCAAAGGTCTTGTTATATGACAAGAGGTAGTCGGTATAGAACTCTGTTGTCTTCTCGTCTGAATCCCAAAGACGACCGTAGTCTTCCATAGATGCAGGGAGGAAAGTAGTCGCAAAGCGAGTTGCATGATTCTTGAAACGAATCTGGCTGTAGTTGACACGTGCTTGGAAAGTCAAACCATCATAGATGTCAACATTTGCTTGCAGGTACCAAAGAGGCGGCTCTCCTTCTGCTGACTGTTACCCGAATTGATCAACCAATATGGGTTGTTGTTAGGATGAGAGAGGTATGCCCACTCCTGCTGTGGACCAGTCAGAGTTGTGCGCTGACCAGCTGCCCAAGCAAAGTTTGAACCATTGAGCTTGTAATATGAACCTGGATTTGACAACCACTTACCCTCAGCGTTCATGTAATGGTCACGATAGTAATCCATATCGATGTTCTGAGGTGCGGTATAGAGATGGTAGAGAGGGTTACCCACCGTACCACCACCAGGACGATTCTTTGTCTTTGACTCTGTATAGTTCATCGATGCATCAATATGCAAACGCTTGAAGAAGTTATAAGTCTGACGGAAGCTGATAGAGTTACGGTTGTATGAGTTGTTACGCATCATACCCGTTGCATGGCTGTTTGCCACTGACACGTAGGTACGTGCTATATCTGTACCACCAGAAAGTGAGATTGAGTTATTTGTTGTAACACCCGTACGGAAGAAGTTGTCTACATCGTTACCTGCACGGTTGCGGAGATAAACATTATGACGACGTGCCATGATTGGATTGCCACTTGCATCTGTACCAATCTGCTCCTCTGGATAACCTACCCAACGCTCGTCTAATGGAGTGCGTACTACGAGGTCGTTATCTGCACGGTCTGCGAGCTTACCGCCCCAGTTGTTCAATGACAATGCACCTGTTGTCTGGTCATAAGCTGCACCATAAGTCTTCTGAATCTTTGGTGTCAACAATGGAGAATCGAAAGTGATGTTTGAGGTTACGTTGATATCAACCTTACCCTCACGACCACGCTTGGTGGTAATCATCACAACACCATTGGCAGCACGTGAACCGTAAAGCGCAGCAGCGTTAGCACCCTTGAGGACATTGATTGACTCGATATCGTCTGGGTTGATCAATGACAATGGGTCAGAACCCTCAGAAGTTCCTGTTGAGCCGAAACCCTCTGCGCCCATACCCTGCTGACCACGAATACCATTACTCATTGGTACACCGTCAACAACGATGAGTGGAGAACTGTTACCGAGGATAGAACGGTTACCACGAAGAACAATCTTTGAAGCACCACCAGCACCACCAGCACTTGGCGTAATAGTGATACCAGCTACCTTACCTTCGAGTGAGTTAGCAGCGTTAGGATCCTGCACCTTCATGAGGTCCTCTGCCTTCACCTGCTGTGTTGCATAGGTGAGAGACTTTTCCTTACGCATAATACCCATGGCGGTAACAACTACCTCGTTCATGGTGTTTGCCTCTTCCTTCAATGTCACGTCGATCGTACCCTTACCACCAACAGGGATGGTCTGTGCAGCATAACCGATGTAAGAGAAGACGAGCTTCGCGTTTGCAGGGGTATTGAGGGTATAGTTACCATCAATATCCGTTACTGTGCCATTAGTGGTACCCTCAACAAGGATAGTAGCACCAATGAGCGGTTCGCCGGTTGAGTCAACGACACGACCGGTCACTTTGTGATTACCATTCTGCTGTACTGCCTGTACTGCAGTGCTGGTGTTTGTACCCGCGTAGACACCTGTTGGTGCCAATGCTAATGATAGAGCAAAGGCAGCCGAGAAGTACAGATGCTTCTGCTTTGATTCTTTAAAGATTCTCATCAGGTTTAGGTTTTAAACTTTTATTATTTATTTTCCTAATTTTGTTTCAATTGCTTTTAGGTATTGTCAATATTCCATCTTGTTACACCTTAATTATATAGTAAGGCATCGGTTATTTGGGACTTCTTGTTCGCTTTACTTAGGTTTTTAGGCTATAACTGTCTTGCCGTGGTCGAAGGCTTCACATTCCCTTTCCCACAACTCGTTAACAAACAGTCATTTACACCTTTCTTCGTATTCCTTCTTTAAGATTGGTCTAATGACACCTATACTCCAAACAACTCAAATGCTAATAATACTTATGTTAACTTTAATATTTAACATTTATAAACAGTTAGTAGACAAGTGAACGAGTTGACGAGTGGACAAGTTGCTTGTGAAAAAGACAGAGTAACAAGGTAAGTGGACAAGTGAACGAGTAGACGAGTTGACAAGTTGCTTGTATCAAAGACAGAGTAACATAGTAAGTGGACAAGTGAACGAGTAGACGGGTGAACGAGTTGATTGTATCAAAGACAAAGTAACATAATAAGTGGACAAGTGAACGAGTAGACAAGTAAACAAGTTGCTTGCGAAAAAGACAGAGTAACAAGGTAAGTGGAGGAGTTAGACAAGTTACTTGTAATAAAGAAGAAATTTGTTCCCATGTTACCATGTCTACTTCACAAGCAACTTGTTCACTTGTCTACTTGTCTACTTGTCTACTTGTCAACCATATTACCATGTCTACTTCACAAGTAACTCGTCCACTTGTCTACCTGAAAAGAAATTCGAAACAGTATTTACATTTTGACTCTCACTAAGGGGGGCAGATTAAGCTAAGTGGGCTTTCTAAGATCTCAGCTGACTTAGTCATTTTTTCCATCAGTGACTAAGTTAAGTGACTAAGATAATACACTTATATACTTCTGATTCCTACTATTGGGTTTATCAGGTATTGTCATCTCAAGAAATCCACCTTTTATCAATGGGTCAATATAGCGACTTTTAGCATTGTTACGATGTTTTAGTCCCAAATGGGTTATAATTTCAGTAAGACTTTTAGGCTGTTGGCATAAGGCAATGACCTCATTCATTACCTCTGCCGACTTAGTCACAGACTTAGTCACTTTTTCTCCATCAGTGACTAAGTTAAGTGACAAAGATGGCTGTATTGTCACCTCGAAAGCAGTTACTTTACCGACATTGAAGATGGGGTCTGGATTTCCATTCTCCCTTAGCATATTTAACACGCTGAATACCACGGTTAAACATATTAACATACTTCATACCACGCATAGCCTCTGCAATAATAGGATTACGATAATCATTTACCGTAGGGAAGTTTTCTGGACGAGCCTCCCCATATAAGCCTCCAGCATTGAGAATCTCTATACGATTGCTAAATTGATAAATTCTTATAGGCATATTTGATTGATAATCACGATGCATACAAGCATTCATCAGTAGCTCTCTAAGTGCGAGTTCTGGGTAGTTAAACACAATCTGTTCTCGTAGCATACTCACAGGCATTGGACGTGAAGTGACAATAGCATCTTTTACAAAACTCTCCAACTTAGGTAGTATCGAACATAGACTTCCCCGCATCTGCCTTTCGTTAAGAATTTCGCTTCCTGTATCTTCTCCTGCGAAATGCACATACTGAACATAACAGCCATGAAGAAAGAAAGAGGCATTTATCCCAAAAAGCACAATGGCTGCATTCGTAGGACAGTCATGAACTATGTCATAAAGATGGATTGCTGCCAATTGCTCTTGCAAAGAGCGTTTATCCGTCTTAAGAATATCAGCATCTATTACCTGTGGAAGATATTCATATTTTATAAACTGAGTGTCAGAAAGACAGAATATTCATTTGATCAATCGAAGAAGACAGAATAATCAAGTTTTAAACAGAATAAACACATTTAGATTGAAAGAACTACAAATGACACGAATTGCAAGTTAAAGAACAGACACACTAAGACAAAATGTACACAATAAACAAATGTTTTTACAGGGGGCTCGGTGATTACTTCCCGCCTTATGGAAGGCTCACCTTTTTGTCTAATTTTTTCACAATCAGTTTTTGTAAAGGGCACAAATTACGTTCGAATTAACGCCCTTTGGGCTTGCAAAAGATGCCCTTTAAGACCCTTACTAACGCCCTTTTGAAACCTTACTAAGCACCTTTAAAAACACATCATCACAACTAATTGAGAATAAAATACTTACAAAGACACCGAAATAATACATTTTTAACCCTTTCCCCTACCCTTTCATCAACTAAAATGTAAAAGAAATTCGAATACATACTACGAATTTTTATCCTTTGAACTTTGAGGTTTGAACATTGAACTTTATGATATGTACCTTTTACCTTTGATCATTGAGGTTTGAACTTTGAACTTTATGATATAAACTACGAATTTCTCTAATTGCACGAATCCTTATTGCTAAAGAATTCGTGTCATTCGCGTAATTCGTAGTGCTTTATTGGAAGTTGACGAGTGGACTGGTTTACGAGTAGACAAGTTAATTGTAGCGATAAATCACAGTTAACCGTAGTAATCATAATTATGGATTGTGAATTGTGAATTTTGAATTAACAGAGGATTATGAATTCTAAATTAGCAGAGGGTTGTGAAGTAACAAAAAAGCCCCCGAAGTAAGGGATACTTCGGGGGCTGAGGGGGGGTGCGCTACAATGAACGCACATAGGTTAAGGATTATTCGTAAGCGCCAATCTCGCCAATCAAGAAACGAGGATACTCGCTTGTGTCAAAGGTTTCGAGGATTGTCAACTTAACATACTTACATGTTACTGGCGTGTTGAAGACGATTGGGAATGGGGTTTCGTCATCATACTGAGTTGCTGTGGTAGCAGTACCCATCTTTATCCATGTCTTACCGTCTAAGCTGGTAGATACAGCTACCTTCTTCACACCATATCCATAGCTTGTGTAGTTACAGAGGATACCAATACCCGACAATGTCTTCGCTTTATTGAATGTCATTGTGAAGTCTGGCTCATAATAGGTATATGAGTACACATAAGTATCGTTATCACCATCATTCAACTTTGTTGCATTTGAATTATTGAGGGATGTTGACATTGTGTAGTCGGTCAGAGCAATCTGCTTGTCGGTATCGAGGGTACCAGAAGCATTGATGTTGTTGAAAGAGAAGTTGGTTGCTACTGCTACCTTCGTGCTTGTCTTTGCTGTTTCAGCACCGTCAACACTCTTGATAACAACAGATGTAACGCCGTTCTTCAACATAGCCAAGTTCTTGAGGGCATCGCCATTCACCAACTTAACGACGATTGGTTCAGATACCTGCTGACCCTTAGCGAAGGTTACAGATGTCTTACTAAGGCTGATAGCGTCAGTGCTCATCACCTCTTCGCTACTATTTGCCTCAACACCATCAGATGTAGCAGCCAATGTTACTGTTACATCCTTCTCTGCTGGAGAAGAGAGACGAACATAGAACTTTGCGCTATCGCCAGCCAAGGTAACAGCTGATGCAGACTTCTCACCAGCGAGCAACAACTTGTTGCCGTCACTGGTACCAGTATAGAGGTAAGCCTTTGCAGAGTAGTTCTCTTCTGCAGTTGGGTAGAGCGTGCTACCAACTTCTGGCTCGCTCTGACAAGATGCCAGTGTGGCAGCAACCAAAGAGGCTGCCAGCACTGACTTGAATACGTTTATTTTCATATTTGAGTTTCCTTTTGACTTATTTACCATCGATTCTTACGTTCTGCTCCCAGGTTGGAACAGCTACACACTTACCGGTGTTGCCGTGGTCTGTTGCATCCTTGAAGGTATCGCCCTGACCCTCGTTGAGTTTCCAGTATGCCTCCAAGCCGGTGCTCTTAGCATCGCAAGCGTACATATTGTTAGCAATCTGAGCCTGTGTACGAGCCACGGTCCAGAAGCGTAACTCGCTCACCTTCACGTTTGCCTTTAGGTAATCAGTGTTACCGAAGTTGAAGCGGTTGCTGAGGTTAGTAGCCTTACCAGGGAGGTCCATAGAGTTATCAAGCGCACCGTTAACATAGAGGTAGAGCTTTGTACCTGTGCAAACGAATGCGAGGTGATACCACTGGTTCTCGTTGAAGAGCTGCTTACTGTTCATCTGCGTACCCTGTGTCTTAATCTGCAGACGGTTACCCTCGATAGGAGCATCACCGAAACGAGTATAAATCTCGCCACCATCATTACCCCATGCACCGAAGAGTGTCTGGTTGTTAAGTTCGCCAAGACCCTTACCGAGCTTGCTGATGTTCACGTTCATCTCGACAGTCCACTGTGAAAGGTCATAGGTCTGACGCATTGCGAAGTGGATGTTATGTGTAGCGTTAATGATTGGCACAGCCTGGTAAACAACCTGATCGAGGATGTAAACCATTGAACTACCAGAGTTCAGGACGTCATACTTGCCATCTTTACTCTTCAGACGGAGGGCAACAGCATACTTCTGACCGCTGTCCTTCAGTGCCTGTGTCAATGGGTTAATCGTCAGTGTCACATCAGAAGAAACCGACTTACCCTTCTCAATCTTCACCTCGTTAGAAGAGAGTGAGTAAAGACTTGCAGGCAGTGGCTTGTAAGAAGTCTCATTACGCTGGTTGTATTCAGCGAGTGCCGTTGTGTCACTTACCACCTCGAAGGTGTAGTCCTGTGTAGCAAGGTCAGAGAGACGCACGTTCACAGAAGAAGTAACAGCCGACGTACCGATAGTAATATTCTGACTTGAGTTACCATTAGTATTGGTCTGTGCGATATACGCCTGATTAGAAAGAGGCGAATATTCAGCATTCTCACAAGAAGCCAGCATTGTCAGAGAAGCCATAGCTACGGCTCCGATGAAAAGCTTAGAAATATTGTATTTCATAATTTGAATGTCTTGATTATTGGATTGATGGATTCATAATCTGGATAGCCTTGCGCAAGAAAAGGATAGTTGCCTGTCTGTCCAGATACTGTATACTCGTACTCCATGTGATAGGTTCCTACACCACCCTTACGATAGGTTACGCCATTGTAAACAGGGTTCCAGTAAGCCATACCCTAAGAGAGAAGGAAGGTTGTACCATTGTCTCAAGCGGAAGCTTACACCACCCTTACCAGCATAGTTCTCAAAGTTCTCGCAGACGATGAGCTTATTAGCCACCTGCTCTGGTGTGAGATACTGCTGGAAGTGAGTAGCCTGAGCAGTAAAGCGACTGTTCAGATCACTGTTACCAGAAGAGTTATAAGCCTGAAGGATGAAGTAATTGAAGTATTCGCCATACTGAGCAGCCATAGCGTCAGGCTCACCATCGATAACGAACATCTTATCAGTACCAGACTTAGGACCGATGCGCTTGCCCATTGTCTTTACGAAAGCCTCCATCACCTTAGCGTTCTGCCAAAGCTCCTTATCGGTCTGGAAAGGCTGAGCATATGAAGGTTCAGCATCGAGGTCGAAACCATCATAACCATACTTAGCGATAGTGTCGCAGATAGCATTTGCATACTTCTCAGTCGCTGCAATCTGTGAAGCCTCATCGCTGCCCCATCCCCAGAACTTATGACGCCACTCTTTCCATGTAAGGGTAGAGTCAGTATTGGTTGGAGTAATCTGGTCACCAATGTCAAATACAAGGCAACTGATGAGCACCTTTGTACCCTTTGTCTTCTGAACAAAGCGGAGATCCTTCAGCATAGCCGCTGTTGGATTCTTCCAGTTTCCCCAAAGAGAAACAAAGTCAGTACTGTCAGGAAGACCTGCCAAAGAGTTCTCATGTGTAACACCAGTACCCGTCCAGTTACCGAACCAACCGAAAGCTACAGAGTGGTCAGTCTTCTTATAGTCGCGAAGTTGAGCATAGTAAGCCTCAGACTTATTTGTGTGAGTAAGGTCAGCTCCGTCCTTTGCCTCTGTCTCAGTCCAGTCGCTGCAGGCTGTGAAAGCCGTAGCAGCGCAGGCTGAAAGCAAGAATATCTTTATTAAATTCTTCATTTTTTATCGAATGTTTATTGTATGATAGATATCGTTTAACGCTGCCACCACATCTTGGTTGCATAGTCGTCATTACCCTTTAACAGCTGTACAGCCTTAATATAGTTTGCCTTGTTATTGGTAGCCTCATCAATATCAAATGGGATACGGTTAGCAACCTGAATGCTATAGTCTGTTGACTGTGCCAGAGGGAACACCTTTGGATAGCCTGTACGACGGATTTCGCTCCAGCCTTCCTGTCCGTTAGGGAACATTGCAATCCACTTCTGAGTAATCAGACGCTCCATCTTCTGCTCGTCAGTAGCTGAGTCGTCCCACTTGATAGTGATATTGCTGACCGCACTAACATCTCCACCGTACTCGCTGATTGGGTCAACATAATTCTTCTCGGTTGATGTGTTATCTGCCAAGTAGGCTGTTGCAGAACCTGCACCCCACTGCTCGAAGGAGAGTTTCACACCTTCCTCATAGAGGTCCTTAGCGCTTCCGCCCATGTTACTCCAGCCTGCCAACGCACCTTCTGCACGACAGAAAGCCATCTCAGAAGCCGTGAGCCATACGCCCTTGCTGTCTATCTTGATGTTTGCAGCTGAGTAAGCCTTACCTGCTGTGGTCTTATTACCAATCTTTGCAGCGGCACGACAGCCGATTACTGAACGAATACCACCCTCTACTGGGCTGAAGAACTTCGTCAGACGTGGGTCGTTGTAACCTGTGAGGAAGCTCTCAAGGTCGGCACAAGCACGGCTATCACCCCACTCTACAGATGTCTTATACTGTCCGTTTGGTGTATAAGCAATAGCGCAGTTGTCGTCATTGCTTGTGATGACACCGTCCTGTACTGCCTGTTCGCCCAACTGCTTTGCCAATGTTGGCTCAACATAACGGATGCGGATAGCAATACGGAGCTTCAAAGAGTTCGCATACTTCAACCATTTAGCCATCTTACCCTGATAAACCTTGTCTAACTCTTCAGCAATAGTAACATTAGGGTTAGAAGCAACCAATGGTTTGATGACGTCTGTAGCCTTGTTGAGGTCAGCGATAATGCTCTTATAAACATCCTCTTGAGAAGAGTAAGCATTACCGTCAGTAGCATCAGCACCGATAGGAAGTGGTCCGTACATATCTGTAAGACGCATGAACGACTGTGCACGGAGAATCAATGCCCAAGCATAAACTGGTCCTTCGCCCTTTGTCACATTGTCAATTGCCTTGAAAGCAGACACCGTCTTTGTCATAGAATCCTTGAACGGATAGCGCACCCAACCATTAGGCGCATTGAGACGAGCAAAGTTCTTCTCAGCAAAACCATTGTTAGCATAGGTCATGTAACGACCCAAGTAGTTACCAATAAGGTCTTCGTTCATCTGGTAAGCATTCTCCTGCTCAGGGAAAGCCTCGTTCTCCATCTGTACGAGGAAAGAAGAGGTTTGATAGTTGTCGCGCGACAAGTCTTCGAGAGAAGCACCCGTTCCAGGACGGTTTGCCTCTTGGAATCCGTCTGTACAAGACGACATTGAGCATAGCATCACACTTGCGAATGTACAAGCTGTGACCGCCTTATATATATTAATCTTTTTCATTTATATTTCGATTAAATGAGTGGTTAAATGTTTAGAATTTCAGCTTCACGTTGAAACCAAGTGTACGAAGACTTGGCTGCATGAGATAGTCGAAGCCCTGATAGTAGGTACCTGTTGATGCTGTTGCCTCTGGATCGAATGGTGCCTTGTTGTAAAGCATGAGGAGGTTGTTAGCTGTCAAACCGAGTGTCAGCTCCATACCACCCAACATTCGACGTGGGAAGGTGTAAGCGAGGTGTGCCTCCTGGATACGTGCGTTGGTTGCACTGTAGATATACTCTGACCAGATTGGGTTCTCACCACCTACTACGGCATAGTAGTTTTCAGCTGATACCAATCCATTGTTTACTGCGATACCGCCCTTGTCGCGTGCATCTGCAGATGCCTTTGATACACCGTAAGCATCCATCAACGCCTGTGTCTGTGACATTACGATACCACCGAAACGTGCGGTAACAACGAATCCGAAGTTAAGCCCTTCCAAGAGAAGTCGTTAGAGAAACCGATGTTACCCTTTGGAAGTACTGAACCACGATAAGATGGGTTGGTAAGGTTCACCTGTGATACGTTACCATCCTTGATAGCAATATTGCCTTCTGCGTCACGCTTGAAGTCACTGGTCATATAGAGGTCGCCCATCGTACCGCCCTTCTTAAGGATGATGTTAGCACCATTCAAACCACCTTGGTTGATAACCTCGTTAGGATCGTCGAGCAACTCAACAATCTTGTTGCGGTTAGCACTGTAAGTGAAGTTAGTGTTCCATGCGAAGTTACCCCATGTATGGCTGTAACCCAATGCAAGCTCAATACCACGGTTTCTTACGTTACCAGTCTGTACATACTCAGAAGAGAATCCCTGACTACCTGTGATAGGACGAAGGAAGGTCTGGTTGCGGGTGTTAGACTGATAAACTGTAACATCCAAAGTAAGTGCATTATTGAAGAAACGTGATGTCAAACCTGCCTCCCAAGAGTTCGTACGCTCTGGACGGAAGTTTGATGGGAACTTATAAGTTACGGTGCTATAAGTACCTGACGCTGGGTTATACTGATAACGCCATGGTGAGGTGATGTTTGGAGAAATAGCCGAACCTACTGATGCCCATGAACCACGCACCTTCATGTAGCTAATCCATGATGGAAGTGTAGCCATCTGAGAGATAACTGCTGACATACCCACTGATGGATAGAAGAAAGATACATTGTCGGTACCGTCCAAAGCTGAGTCCCAATCGTTACGACCTGTTACGGTCATAAACAGCATACTGCGCCAGCCCAACTCTACGTTAGCGAAGAGTGAGTTAATCTTGTGTGCATGGTCTGTGAAGATTGGACGGTTGTCAGCGGTTGCTGCACCGTAATCGATTGCGTTTGGAGTGAACAAGTTAGATGGTGCCTTCAAACCACCTTGGAAACCTGTTACGTTATACTTGTTACGTGTGAACGAACCACCGAGGTTGGCTGATACTGAAAAGTCGTTTAATGTCTTGTTGATATTGAACATCAAGTCGCCATAGAGTGAACGGTCATTCACCTTGTCATAACCATAGAAACCATACTTTGAGTGAGCAAAGAGGTTGGTTGTTGAAGCGTAACGCTTGTCTTCCTGCTTTGTACCTGCATCGTCCCAACGCAAACGACCCACAACGTCCATCCAGTCGAAGATCTTATACTTAAGACTTGCACTGATCATGTAACGGCTACGGTTGTTTGAACGAACCATACGGTTGGCTACCCAGTATGGGTTCTGCATACTCAACGCATCACCGAAGTTCCAGTTCTGAACATTGATACCTCTTGTCACATCGTAAAGCTCGTATGTACGAACAGCGTCGAAGCTCTCACCACGTGGGAAGAGATAAACAGCGGTCAATGGGTTGAAGTACTGACCCTGAGCTGTCAAGTTCTTATCATGCTCCTTGATGTAATTGAAGTTGAAGTCAAAGGTCATCTTGTCGTGCAAGAACGTTGTTGTATTGCGGAATGCAAAGTTATAACGGTCGTAGCTGTTATTAGGAATGATACCCTTTGCATTCGTCGTACCTACTGAGATATAGGTCTGGTTCTTGTCCGTACCTGCAGTCAGAGCTACGTTGTTCTGAACGTTCGTACCTGTATTGAAGAAGTCCTTTGGCTCATAGTTACCATAGACTGATGGAGTCTTTGCGCCCCATGACTTCACGTCGCCTGCACGGTTTACGTAAGAGTTCTGGAACTCTGGCATGATGAATGGGTTAGCAAACTGTGTACTGTTACTTACAGTCACGCTTACCTTGCCCTCCTTACCCTTCTTCGTGGTAATCATGATGACACCCTGCGCAGCAGCTGAACCGTAGAGGGCAGCAGCAGCAGGACCACTGAGGACGCTGATTGACTCGATATCCTCTGGGTTGATATCGGCAATACCTTCTGAACCCGGCTGTGAACTGAACGCACCACCTGAAATCTCACCCTGACTGGTGTTGTTGATTGGCACACCGTCGATTACATACAAAGCCTGATTGCTACGGGTGATTGACTTAGGACCACGCATCACAACGCGGGCTGCACCACCCATACCAGCAGAAGAAGCATTGATGTTCACACCGGCTACCTTACCAGAGAGTGAGTTCATGAAGTTAGGGTTCTTAACCGTTGTAAGGTTCTCGCCGCCTACCTTCTGAACGTTATAGCTCAACGCTTTCTCTGAACGCTTGATACCCAAAGCGGTTACCACAACTTCCTCAATCTGATGAGCCTCAGCCTTCAAAGTGATGTTCAATGGGGCATCACCGCTAACCTTCACCTCCTCAGTGTTCATACCGATATAGCTGACAATAAGCGTAGCACCCTTATGTGTCATAATCTCAAACTTACCATCGAGGTCGGTGGTCGTACCATGCTGCGAATCCTTCACGCGGATAGTAGCACCGATAACTGGGTCGCCAGCATTGTCTACGATAGTTCCGGTAACCTTTACGTCACCACTTGATTGCTGTGTTCCCAATACCTTTGCGGTATTTGCCTTAGTTGCAGCAACGACTACGTTCTTGCCAAAGTTGTCAGCCGAAGTGACATGACTGCTGGCAAAAGCGGTCAAAGAGCAGCAAGATAGGAAAACACTTACTGGTAGAATCTTTCCTTTTCTCATTAGTTATTTTATATTTGATAATAATCTTATTCTGTCTTAGGTCTGCCCAAAAACAGATGTGGGGCAGCCTTATATATATAATAGGTGTGTCCTATATGAAATGTAGGTCTCTATATTAAAAATGTAGGTCCCTATATCAAATAGATGTTCAAAAAGTTATCCATGCTTTCTCACATTCCCATCCGTTTTTTTGTAGGTTCTTAATACAAAGATAACATATTATACGCAAACAATACTTATCATATATCAAGTATTTAACAAAAAAATAAACACAAAAAGACTGCTTTTTTTACAAGCAAAGGCTTGTTAATTCATAATTCAAAAATTCATAATTCATAATTATGATTACCGTTGTTAGCTGTGGTTTATCGCTGCAATTAACTCGTAAACTCGTAAACTTGTCAACTCGTCAACTACAAATTATGATTACCGATGTTAGCTGTAGCTTATCGCTGCAAGTAACTTGTTAACTTGTCTACTTGTCAACTCGTCAACTCGTCAACTACAAATTATGATTACCGATGTTAGCTGTGGTTTATCGCTGCAAGTAACTTGTTAACTTGTCTACTTGTCAACTCGTCAACTCGTCAACTACAAATTATGATTACCGATGTTAGCTGTGGTTTATCGCTGCAAGTAACTTGTTAACTTGTCTACTTGTCAACTCGTCAACTCGTCAACTACAAATTATGATTACCGATGTTAGCTGTGGTTTATCGCTGCAAGTAACTTGTTAACTTGTCTACTTGTCAACTCGTCAACTACAAATTATGATTACCGATGTTAGCTGTGGTTTATCGCTGCAAGTAACTTGTTAACTCGTAAACCTGTCAACTCGTCAACTATAATTAGCTGTAGTTTATCGCTGCAATTAACTTGTTAACTCGTCTACTTGTTAACCTGTCAACCCGAACAATTATCTTTACAAAACAAATAAGGGAACGGATTGAAATAAACCTAAAACAAGTTATTTCTGCACCATTGTAAGTTTTTTGCTATCAGGTAGTTGCAAAAACAGATTTCAAAAGGTGCTTAATAAGATTCCAAAAGGGCGTTAATAAGCGCCTTAAAGGGCGTCTTTTGCAAGCCAAAAAGCCGTTAATTCGCACGCTATTTGTGCCCGACTGACTTGCTGATTGTGAAAACATTTGACAGACAGAATGAGATAAGAAGACAGAATGACACAGAGACATATACTTCAATGACATATTTTTGCACGAAGACAAAAGCGACAAGACTACGAATGACGCGAATTGCACGAATTACATTACAATAATCATTAGCGTAATTCGTAGTTCATATCATAAAGTTCAATGTTCAAACTTCAAACTTCAAAGGTAAAAAAAGTTCATATCATAAAGTTCAATGTTCAAACCTCAAAGTTCAAAAGGTAAAAAGTTCATATCATAAAGTTCAATGTTCAAACTTCAAACTTCAAAGGTAAAAAGTTCATATCATAAAGTTCAATGTTCAAACCTCAAAGTTCAAAGGTAATAGTTGTTTCTCTATGTTATTCTATCTTTTTTATGAATTTATTGTTTTTTGAAATTTATGTTTAACTTTGCAAACGGATTTAATTATATTCACTATTTAGACAATGCAAGGCATACTAACTTAAGATAAAGAAGGTACAGATTGTTTGGGAAACAACCCTATCGACAATGACATTTAAAGAAAGGTCTGTTACTTAAAGAATCGAGTTCGCATCTTGGTTTATGCCTATAAAAAAAGAAAATTATGAAAAAGAGTTATGAAAGTCCTGACTGCAAGATTGTTGTTACAACAACAGATTTTGATTTATTGCAGATTAGTGCAGAGAAAGATGACCCAAAACATGGTGGAGAGGATAACCTCTCTAAGTCAAACCCTTTTGGTTATGAAGAAGACAATGACACAAAAGGAAAGAAAGGTTGGAATTAAGTAAACTAAAGAAACTAAACATAAGAATGAAGAAACAGAAATTACAGTTCCTTTGTGGCGCAATCGCCATGATAGGATTTACAGCCTGTAGCGATACCGACAACGTGAATGGTGATGTAGCACAGGATGGAAGCTACGTATATAATATTGAAGTAGCGGCTGGCACAGACAGTACTACTCATGCAGCTACCCGTACGCTCAAACTTGATGAGCAAAACAATGTTTTATCAAGATGGGCTGCAGGTGATAAAATATTTATCTACAATACTGCTGATAATAACCAAAGTAAGGAACAAACCTATAGCACACTGACTTCACAGAGTGGTGGCAGTAAAGGGACTTCGTTCCAAGGTACAGTAAAGTCTAAGAATCAACTGAAGGTAAATAATAAGTTTGCATTCTTCTACCCTGCTGCAGGTCTTGAGGAAGGTTCTGTAGGGCTGGTTTCTACAAGCGAAACAACAGAAACAAACAAAGGTGTGACAATTTCCTATCACGATGTTTCCAATACGATTACCGAATATGTTTCACTCAATATGAACAAACAGAACGGAACATTGGAAAATATCGATAAGAGTTTGACTTTAACTGGAGCTCAGATCTTCTTAAGGAAGTTCCACAAAATGTAAACAACATAAAATTAAAGGCGAACTTTGAACGCAAGGTGGCTATCTGGGGTATGAAGTTCAAGTTAGTTAACGGTCCAAGTAATACTGGTTTCATTGAAGACATTGATAGTGTTAAAATCAATGGTCTTCGTTCTTATGACGTGCTTAACCTCAAGGATGGCACCTTTGTTGGTACTAATGATGAAAAGGAATATGCTATCACAATCGCTAATAAAGACCGTTCAAAACTGAACCTTACTAAAGGTTATATTTGGACTGCTTTCTTGGCAGAGGATGCCTCAACCAACTTCACCATAACCGTTTATACACAACATGGTGTCTATACAAAGTCGGCTTCAAAGATTTTTAAGACTGGTTACGACTACCGCTCAAACATTACTGTTGAGAAGATTACTCCTCAGCCATACGTTACAGTAAACAAAGTGAGGTGGGCTACAGGTAACTTCATACATTATAAGCAGGGTTCAGATGAATACTGGGGTATTGCGCCTGCACAGTGGTGGATTAGTAACTATGGAGAAGAACCAAGTTCAAAATATCAGCGTGATGGGCGAACACTCCAAAGTAGAGGACTTGGCTCACAGAGTTGGTATGTTGGCGATAATATAGGACTATTTAAACAAGATCCTGACGACATCGATCTATTCCAGTGGGGTGTAATTAAAGATGCTCTTAACCTTAAAGCGGATGGTTGTCTCCTTGGAATTGGTCAACATAATATAGACGGAAATTATTATCCAAATAGAGGAAATATTTTTGTCAATCCAACTCCATCTAATAATAGAAATAATGCAACACATGGCGATATAGTTAAGTATTATACTGAAGATGGTACTAAGCATTATCATTATCGCTATCCAAAGAAGGAGAACTTGAACTACTTTGCAAAGCAAAAACAATCATTCCAGCTTTCTGTTATACAGACCGTGGAAATAAGATTTATGGTGCCTTTTTCAGTGATATGCCATTTGTAGGAGTTATGACTAAATTCCCTACGGGAAGAAAGATTTGGAAATATCAAGATGTAACAGGACTTGTACTTGCTAACAAAGGATTATTCCTCCCTATTACTGGTCGACGTCCAGGAGGGGTTGCGTGGAACAGAGTTAATGTAGACGAACGTTTTGTTGACAATAATAGTGGCTTCTATGGACAGTATCACAGTTCAAAGGGGATGTCAGACCTTACGGAAAGAGGTCTCTTTTTTGGCGCAGCATTTAAAATGGATGTTGCTACACCTTCAAAGTTGCAGGGTTCTGCTATCCGCCCTGTATATGTAGGTGCTGATAACAAAGATGAGACTAAGCCAATTGATGCAGCTAAGTTTGCACCATTCAATAACATCATTGATGCTAACGGTCGTAAGTACTAAACGGCTAAGAGAATAGATTTTTGTTAGATACATTAAATCTGCTTATCCTCAATTGAGGGTAAGCAGATTTTTTATAGATGAACCCTTAACTTTTAATGCGCCTCACGTGTCTTGTTCCTCCGAATCAGATTAGTGGTCATTTCGTTAGTTTTATTTTATTGGTGTCCGATAAAACTTTTTTAGAGTTATCTGTGTTAGTTAAAATAGGCTTAAACTTATGATTTCATTAATTTATTTGGTTATTATAGGGCTTCCCTTGTTAAAATAAGCACATTTTATAATGCTTACAGTTTAAAACTGAAAACCAAGCCCCTGGATAAGTAAAACAGCTGCAACACCGATGAGTAAAGGGATACAGAGCTTTCAGTTTATTTTTACCGGACAGCAATAGTTTTATTTAATGAAAAAATTTTTGGTATTGAACATATACTGCACTTTAGGGTTTTACCTTTGCAGCAACCTCACGAAACAGTCTTCTCCCCAGTAGGCTGTTTCCATAGGGGGACGATGCGAATGCCACCCGACGACTTCTCCTACTGACCTACACTGCGTCACGAATAAAGAAGGTGGTAGATGATTAAAACCATTATTCTATAACAAAAAACACTAAGAACAATGATGAAGAAAGTTAATATAGTAATGAAGGCTGCCCACCTCTGGACTCAAGAGGAGGAAGACCGACTGACGACAAGGATTGTTGATAACTTCTGCGACCTAATCAATAGAAGCGAGGAGGAAGGATTGTATTGGACTGGATTGAAGTGTGACCTCATCGACTTGGCTCACATGGTTTGGGAGACAGGACGACTGATGGATAAATGCGGTAGACCAATGGACTTCCAAACCATCGTACATCATATCTGTAGGGTGCTTCATGTGCGCGAACCCTGTAACCCCTCATCCGTCATCTCCTCTGTACGTGCCCGAAAGAATGTAAGGGTCGGTCCGCTCCGCGAACGCTACTTGCAACTGATTAGTAAGGCAAATATACAGGACCCGATGAGGTTGGAGATAAGGAAAAGAAAAGCCTCACCCCCTACTCCAACTGGCCCCACCCTTGCCCCTCCCCCATAGGGAGGGAGTAGAATGCGAGAGATAGCAGCCCCACCCTTACCCCCTCCCCCATAGGGAGGGGAGTAATCAGCGAGATACCCTTATTGGTTAGGGAGAACTTTTAGTCATTCTTTAGCAAATTGTTGCCAGCACTCCCCCTCTCTCTCGGAGAGGGGGTTGGGGGGTGAGGTCCCACATGCCCTGTCCTCTTCAACACGCCCCATGTCTGCAGCTCACCCTTTATTGCCTTGAGGTAACTCTTAAAGAGGACGTAATACATTATCCAACGATAGAAGAAACGTTGAGGGATAACCCACAGAAGAACCCACAGGCGCTCGCCCTCGAAGATGTAAGCCATGATAGACACACTGGCATCGATCATAAGGAAGATGAGGTAATAGAAGAATATCTGAAGGGCATTACCCGTAAAGAGTCCGATGAGCATCAGTACGTCAGCCAATGGTGAGAAGGTTGGGATGATATACTGGAAGATAAGCATATTAGGCATAGCCCATAGACCAAACCTTTCTTTGAAGGTGCGAAGAGAGAGGAACGATGCTTCCAGAAGGCTTGCATCACACCAAAGCACCAACGGATACGTTGCTTCACAAACTGGCGGAGTGTCTCTGGTGCTTCGGTAAGTGCCACTGCATAGTTCTCGTTCTCAATGATATATCCATGCTCGTTGATACTCATCGTCAGGTCGCAGTCTTCTGCTAAGGTATCGGTTGTAAAGCCTCCCACTTCTTCAATCACCTCTTTTCGGAAGGCTCCGATAGCTCCAGGCACAACGGTGATAGCATTGATATTAGAGTAAGCCATACGGTCGAAGTTCTGACTACTCGTATATTCAATCGCCTGCCAGTAGGTAAGCATATTCCGCTGGTTACCGACCTTCACATTACCAGCCACAGCACCGACACGCTTCTCTGTGTCAGCGATGAAGTGTTTCATCAATCTACTTACCGCATCATTCTTCAACTGGGTGTCGGCATCAATACAAACAACATACTCTGAACGGCAGGCAGCAATACCATAGTTGAGGGCGGAAGCCTTTCCACCATTCTTCTTCGCAAGTATCGTAACCGTATCATCATTGTCGAAAGCCTCATGTACACGTTCGAGTGTATGGTCCTTACTACCATCATCAACGAAGTAGATATGCAGGTTAGGATAGTCTTGTTGCTTAAGCGTAGTGATGGTACGCACGATGTTTACTTCCTCGTTATAACCCGGTACGATGATAGATACTGCTGGTGCTGTGGCAGCATCAATAGGAGCATAATTACGTCGGTTCTCTGCCCGCTTCTCTCTTATCATCAGCACATACATAAATATCAGGCGCATCATTCCCAAGGCAAGGAAGACAAGGAAAAGAGCTGTGAGGAAGTCTGATACATGATAGATCATCTCTGCTAACCAGAGGTTGGTCTGCATCGCATAGTATGCCTTACCTTTATTAATCTCTGGCATCAGTGTTTGTTTGCCCATACCCAAGTATTGTTCGAGGGAGATAAACTGATAACCCTCATGCTGCAAGGTCTCTATGATACGTGGGAGCGCATCAAGGGTAGGCTTACGAGAGCTACCACCCGCATCGTGTAACAAGATGATATGTCCGTCTTCATGGTGTACACCATCAATGACACGCTGATAGATCTGGTCGGAAGTAACGTTGGGTTCCCAGTCGTTAGGGTCAATAGACTCTCCCACAAAGAGGTAATTCCTTCGACTTGCCACAATCATTGGCCATATCTCCTCATGTTCCGTTGGGTCGGCATCGGCGTTATAAGGCGCACGGAAGAGGATCGTACTATGTCCTGTCACACTCTCTATCAACATTCTTGTCAACTTCAACTCTGCATAAGAGCGGCGGTCGGAGTTCTCAATCATGTTATGGTGGGTGAAGGTGTGGTTACCAATGGTGTGTCCATCCTCATATACTTGCTTTACCAATGGCAGATTCTTCTCCATCTGTAGTCCCACCATGAAGAACGCTGCAGGGACATTATACTTCTTAAGCGTACTAAGTACGGTAGGAGTCCAACGGCTATCAGGTCCGTCATCGAAGGTAATTACAAGCTGTTTGTCCTTACATTTGCCTAATCGTTGGATGGTGTAAGTAGAAGGTAGGGCACGATAATATTCCTCTGAGATAAGGCGATTGTCCTTATCTATCCTTATCGAAATATCTCCAGGATGAGGTTCTGTTGTCACTTCGAGCACTTCACCAGAGCCAACGAAGTTGACATCATCGGTTCCGTTGAGTTGCATCAGCTTCGCAACAGACATCCTTGCCACACTCTCCCATGACATATCTTTGCCATAGAAACGCCATATACGATTGTCTTCAGTTCCCAAACGCCATAAGCCAAAGCCTGCAAGATGATATTCTGCACCAAAACGCATGATGTTAAACGTGGTGGCAGCATCGGTGAAGAACACGTGATGAACCTTTTTATCGTCGGTATTCTGATAAGAGAAGTTCACGTTATAGGTGTCATCATCGAACTTTACCTTTGCATCTGCATCTTGTGCAATAGCCATTGTCTGGTCGAATGACACGGTCGTACCGCCTTCTCCGTTTGCCCAATCATATCCATAGGTAGCCATACCGAGGACAATCTTATCATTTGGAACATTCTTTGCAGCCCAGTCGGTGGCCTTTTCTACCCATCGCTGCGAACTAACCGCTCCCGGCTGACTCTCAATGTTATGTTCATCATAAGCCATGAGGAAGAGATAGTCGTTATACTTTGCCAGCTCCTGCATGTTATAATCCTCATTGAAAGGGGCTACGGCTTGTGTTACATAAAGCCCATTCGCATGGAAAACACGTGAGAAGTCTTTGAGCAATTCGACAAGAAGGTCGTTATCTTGAATATTAAGTTCCTCTAAGTCGAGGTTGATTCCTGCAAAACCATAGCGCCGACACGTCCCAACCATCTCGTTGATGAGTGCCATACGCTTCTTCTCGTCACGCATGATACGTCCTATCGCCTCTGGATGGAAGTCGGAATTGTAGTTATTGGTGAGCATAGGAAGAACCGGAATACCTGTTCGACGCATCAACCGCAGTGCCTGCTTATCAATCCGATACTCCACCTTGTCGGTCTTAGGATTGATAAAAAACCACTCTGGCAGAACCATATTCAAATGCTTGATATTGTTCTTCAGAGAGATATAAGCGTGTTTATCCCAGTTTACATACCATGCCGAACGCACACCGATTCGTGGATCGTCCCACTCACGAAAGTATTTCTGTGTCAGACTATCCGCCTTTCCAATAAATCGTTGTTTCTTAATCGTAGCCTTCGCATAGTTATTGTGCATCTTCTTCTCCTTGAAGAAGTCGCGGAACGACTTATAAAGCTTTGCCGTCTTGTTATCCTTCGTATAAGGCGATGCCGCTGTTACCGCATTTCGATAGTCGTGACGGAAAGGCATCTGAGGACTTCCTTCCAAGGCAAACATTGCCAAGAAAACGATTCCTAACAATGAGAGAATCGTAAGAATGACGCGTAAGGTCCACTTAAAATAACTCCAGCGTTGACGGGAGTCTGTCTGAAAAACTTGCTTGCTCATTGTTTCTTTTCTATTAAATGAAAGCAATTATTATTGTCTATAGATCCTTCTATAGATGATTTCTGTATCTCTAATTCTTTTTTCGGGCTTTTGTCCCACTATCTTACTCCTTAGATATAAACGTGGGAAGTGATTTGTTTCTTCCTATCGTAATAAGCGGATGACTTCTTTCACCTATAAGAATATAAAGTTCCTACGCATAAAGTGACAATCCGTCGATTGTATCTAAGAACAAAAAATGTTATCCTTCTCGATCTTACTTCCTGTGTTTTAAGCCGTTTTTGTTTCCTACATAAATCCAAGGAACGCGCTGTAGTACTGTTCTTCAAAACGATTATGCTCCGCTTCCCAGCCTGCAAGTACTCTCCAATCTGTCATAACAAAGTCCTAATACCTTTCAGGAAGATGGAAAGGGCAAAAGGATTTGCCTATTACAAGTGCAAAAGTACAATATTTCTTATAAAGACAAACACATTTATATGAAAATAATAAGCCGCTTCCCATTAAATGCGTAGACAGGTTAATAGAATGAGAATAATCTGCATACATGGTATGCTTTCATCCAATAAGATTGTTTTATAAAGACTCAACACCCAACACCCATCACCCAACACCGGTATAATTACCTTCAATTAGATGGTTTTACAAAGCGGGATAAACTATATGATAAATGTAATTAGGTGCGATGTCTATCTTTCTTCTACAAACAATTTATTCCCTATTAGCCTAATTAAGCTATTTGGTCCAATTGGGCTAATTAGGCTAATAACTTATTATTCTGTCATAATTTTTCACATCATAATTTTGAATACATGCTCTTTTGGCTTCGAAAAGACGCCCTTTTGGCTTGCAAAAGGTGCCCTTTAAGCCCCTTACTAACGCCCTTTTGAAGTGCAATTAAGCACCTTTTCTTATACCACTTTATAACTAATTGATTTCCTTTCTGGTTACAAACCTACTTTTTGTATATATTTTTGCCGTTATTTATAGATGTCTTGCTCGGCATTATGCATACCCTCCGTGCCTCTGTGTGCCTATTATATACGACTTTTAGTTTCACACTCCATATTCGGAAGAACCTACTTTATCACTCCATATTTTGGAAGAAGCTTGTTTTATTCTTTGTTATTATGAGATAAATTCAGTACTTTTGTAACAATAATAAAAGAGGAAGAGATATGGAACCATTGGCAGAACGATTGCGACCACGCACGCTCGACGATTATATCGGACAGGAACACCTCGTTGGTGAGGGGGCTGTGCTCCGACGTATGATTGACTCGGGGCGCATTGCGTCGTTTATCCTTTGGGGACCACCGGGCGTGGGCAAGACTACGTTGGCACAAATTATCGCTAATCGCTTAGAGACACCGTTCTATACGCTTTCTGCCGTGACGAGTGGTGTGAAGGATGTGCGCGATGTTATCGAAAGGGCACAGAGTGGTCGTTTCTTTAATTCCGCTTCACCGATTCTCTTTATCGATGAGATCCATCGTTTCTCAAAGTCGCAGCAAGACTCGCTCTTGGGTGCGGTAGAGAAGGGGGAACGGTGACGCTTATTGGTGCAACAACAGAGAACCCATCGTTCGAAGTGATTCGTCCGTTGCTCTCTCGTTGTCAACTCTATACGCTGAAGTCGTTGGAGAAAGACGATTTGCTGAAGCTGTTGCATCGAGCCATTACGGAGGATGTGGAACTGAAGAAGCGTAATATCGAACTGCATGAGACGGGGGCGCTCCTACGATATAGTGGGGGTGATGCGCGTAAGCTACTGAATATCCTCGACTTGATTATCTCAGCCGAATCGGGCAACGATGTCGTGATTACCGATAAGATGGTGGAGGAACGACTGCAAGAGAATCCATTGGCATACGACAAAGACGGGGAGATGCACTATGATATTATCTCGGCATTCATCAAGTCGATTCGTGGCTCCGACCCAGATGCAGCACTCTACTGGATGGCACGCATGATAGAAGGTGGCGAAGACCCAAAGTTTATTGCGCGTCGTGTCGTAATCAGTGCGGCAGAAGATATCGGACTCGCTAATCCTAACGCTTTATTGTTAGCGAATGCAGCCTTTGACGCTGTGACGAAGATTGGTTGGCCCGAAGGTAGAATCCCATTGGCTGAGGCGGTAGTCTATTTAGCTCGGTCGAAGAAAGATAACTCTGCATACGTAGGCATCAATAAAGCGATAGAGTTAGTGCGCCAGACAGGCAACCTCCCTGTTCCCCTCCACCTTCGCAATGCACCGACAAAACTGATGAAAGACCTCGGTTATAGCGATGGATATAAGTATCCACACGATTACCCTGGACATTATGTCGAGCAGCAGTATATGCCGGATGAGTTGGTACCTCCCCCAGCCCCTCCAAAGGAGGGGAGCACCTAACGGAGTGTTATCTCCCAATGTTTCCTCTTATGATAGTAATAATATGTAGCGAAAGCTACCAAATTATACCCCGAACCCAACCAAATTGTGCCCCGTTAGGCACTCCCCTCCCTTTTGGGGAGGGGTTGGGGGAGAGGTTCTAACACCCAACAAACATGAAAATAGTAATTCTCGACTGCCATGCAGTCAACCCTGGTGACCTTTCATGGGAACCAATAAAGGAAATAGCAGAGTGCGTTATCTATGAACGTACAAGTCAGGAACAAGTTATTGAGCGAGCTAAGGATGCGGACGGTATTCTTATCAATAAGATAAATATCACCCGTGAAGTACTCGACCAATTGCCACAATTGAAGTATATCGGTGAGTTAGCAACAGGATATAACAATATCGATGTTGAGGCTGCACGCGAGCGTGGTATCGTCGTATGCAACATCCCTGCATATAGTACGGATAGCGTTGCACAGCATGTCTTCGCCCTCCTCTTGAACGCAACCACACATGTCGACCATTATGCTGAGGCTGTGCGCCGTGGCGAATGGAGTAAGCAGCAGGACTTCTGCTACTGGGACACACCACTCATGGAACTCGCTGGTAAGACACTCGGTATCGTTGGCTTGGGCAACATCGGTCAGAAGGTGGCAATGATTGCACATGCTCTGGGTATGGACATCTCAGCTTGCACCAGTAAGAACAGTAGCGACCTACCAGAATGTATCCGTAAGACAACCCTTGAAGGCTTGCTCAGTACGTCTGATGTCATCACCTTGCACTGTCCTTTGACAGCGGAGAACACGGGTATGATTAATGCAGAAACGTTGAAGAGCGTACGTCGTGGTGCCATCCTTATCAATACCGGACGTGGCGGACTCGTCGACGATCAGGCTGTTGCCGATGCCCTTGAGAGTGGTCAGCTTGGTGCTTATTGTGCCGACGTAATGACCGAGGAGCCACCTCGTGCAGACAATCCGCTCTTCCGTCAGCCTAATGCCTTCATCACTCCACATATTGCGTGGGCAACACGTGAGGCACGTGAGCGCCTAATGGCTATCTGCGTTGAGAATATTAAGAAGTTTATAGCAGGGGAACCACAGAACGTGGTGTAAAGCCCCACCCCGACCCTAAAGCCCTCACTCCCGACCCTCCCCGAAAGGGAGGGAGGCAAATAGGATAAGGTTCGCTGTGTGTTCTTCGTAAGTATTAAATATATCTTCTCATTGTTATACAACAAAGAAATTTGATTTGCATATTATAATTACTTAAGCCCTCTATGTAAGCTATGCTCAATAGCTCCACGAACTTAGAATACTACCCATTGTTATCTGCACTCCCCTCCTTTCGGAGGGGTTGGGGGAGGCTTCTTTTTCCTTTTTAATTCAAATATGATCTACACTGATCCACATCTTGTCCGTACGCTTCAGGTGATACTGGAGTTTCTCGGAACGTTTGCGTTTGCCATATCGGGCATCCGCCATGCCGCACAGAAACACTTCGACTGGTTCGGAGGTTATGTCTGTGGCTTTGCCGTCGCTATTGGTGGTGGTACGATTCGTGACACTATGTTAGGCGTGCGTCCGTTCTGGATGGCAAACATCATGTATGTTCTTTGTACAGGTCTGGCGCTCTTCCTCGTCATCTTGTCGCGTAGGTGGATTCAACGCCTTAGCAATGCGTGGTTCGTCTTCGATACACTCGGCTTGGCACTCTTTACTATTGCGGGTATTCAGAAGACAATCGCCTTAGGACATCCCTCTGGGTAGCCATTATCATGGGTTGTATCACTGGTGTGGCAGGTGGTGTTATCCGTGACGTATTGCTGAACAATATCCCCGTAATCTTCCACAAAGAGATCTACGCCGTGGCAAGTGTGGGTGGCGGACTCATCTATTGGGCACTCTTCTCGCTCGGACTACCACTTCCGATAACAGTTATTGTGACATTCCTTGCAATCTGTTTAATTCGTTTTATTGCAGTGGGTTATCATATCTCGCTCCCCACATTACAAGATGAAGACGAAAAAAAATAATAAAAAAGATTGCTAAACATTTGGTGGAACGAATAAAAAGCAATACCTTTGCACTCGCAATTCAGAAATGACAACTAATTCATTATCTGTTGCGACCATAATAATGGTTCCGTAGCTCAACTGAATAGAGCACTTGACTACGGATCAAGAGGTTACAGGTTTGAATCCTGTCGGAATCACAAAAGGAACATTCGAAAGAGTGTTCCTTTTTTTGTTCTCCAAACTACGAATTTCTCGAATGACACGAATTATTTAATAATACCTTTGAACTCTGAGCATTGAACTTTGAACTTTATGATATGAACTACGAATTACGCTAATTACGCTAATGCTTATTGTAATGTAATTCGTGTCATTCGCGTAATTTGTTGATAATCTGACCCTTAAGCTTGATGCTAAAGGACGACCTCTGAAAATACGTCTTATTATACCTAATGGTTATCAACGTATTACGAAAGTTACCTATGTTAATAATTAGTCTTATTTTGTCTGAAGGAAGAATAACTAAAGGTATAACAGCATAATAATAGAATAGCGGGGTAAAGAAACTACTAACTATTTTCCCTCTATTATCTTATTTTTGTTAAGGAAATTCAGACCTTGAAAAATAAGAGGGCGTTAATTCCATTCGAATTAACGCCCTTTTGGCTTGCAAAAGGTGCCCTTTAAGACCCTTACTAACGCCCTTTTGAAACCTTAACAAGCACCTTTAAAAACACTCCTTCACAACTCGTTGATAATAAAACACATACAAAGACCCCGAAATAATACGTTTTTAACCCTTACCCCTACCCTTCCGTTAATTAAAATGTAAAGGAAACTACGAATTTCGCTAATTACGCTAATGCTTTTATCCTTTGAACTTTGAACTCTTTTACCTTTGAACATTGAAGTTTGAACATTGAACTTTATGATATGGGTAGTTGACAGGTTTACGAGTTGACAAGTTGACAAATTAATTGTAGCGATAAATCACAGCTAACAGTAGTAATCATAATTATGAATTGTGAATTATGAATTCTGAATTTTAATCACTATCTTTGCACCGCTTAAATTTATTTTCAGATGAATAAACAGTTTTTATTAGCTGCCTTATTGCTCAACCCTTTAGGATTGTATGCACATAAGGCTAATGGGATTGGTGCGGTAACATGGAAAAACGAAGCGCCAAAAGAAAGAATGATTCGGGGCATTGATGAGGACAAGACGCACCAGCGTTTTACGCTCAGTGGATATGTGAAAGACCGTAACGGAGAACCACTTATCAATGCAACTATCTATGACCTCACCACACGACAAGGCACGATGACGAATGCCTACGGACATTTCTCGCTCACATTGGGCGAAGGACAACACGAAATAAGGTGTAGCTACGTAGGATATAAAACCCTTATTGAGACCATTGACCTATCTGCAAACCAAAACCATGACATCATCTTGCAAAACGAAGCACAGTTGGATGAGGTGGTTGTGACGACAGACCTGAACTCACCTCTGTTGAAAACGCAGACTGGAAAGCTCTCTCTCACAGAAAGATATTAAAACGGAGTACGCACTGTTGAGTAGTCCGGACGTTATCAAGACCTTACAGCGTACGAGCGGTGTGGCTGACGGTATGGAACTTGCCAGCGGTCTCTACGTTCATGGTGGTAATGGCGACGAAAACCTCTTCTTACTCGACGGTACACCTCTCTATCATACCAACCATTCATTAGGTCTTTTCTCCTCGTTCAATGCCGATGTTGTGAAGAATGTCGACTTCTACAAGAGCGGTTTCCCAGCACGTTATGGCGGTCGTCTGTCGAGTGTCATCGACGTTCGCACGGCTGACGGCGACCTTTATAAGACCCACGGCAGCTATCGTATCGGCTTACTCGATGGTGCCTTCATATCGGGGGACCTATTAGAAAGGGAAAGACATCCTATAACTTCGGTTTGCGTCGCAGCTGGATGGACCTCCTCACGCGTCCTGCCTTTGCGATAATGAACCACAAGAGCGACAATGAGGATAAGTTGAGTATGTCGTATTTCTTCCATGACTTAAACTTCAAGTTGACCAATATCTTCAACGAACGTTCGCGAATGTCGCTGAGTGTCTACTCTGGTGAGGACCGATTGGACTCAAAAGATGAGTGGCACAGTAACAATAGCAGTGGTTATAATGACGTAGACATCTATGTGAATCGCTTCCACTGGGGTAACTTCAATGCTGCCTTAGACTGGAACTACCAGTTCTCGCCGAAGCTCTTTGCTAACTTCACAGCCGTCTATACGCACAATCGCTCAACGGTTAGCAGCTCAGACGAGTGGAGATTTACACGCCCCGGAGAGAAAGAACAACTAACATTGACCTCTCATGGCTATCGTTCATCTATTGATGACATCGGCTATCGAGCAGCTTTCGACTTCCGTCCAAGCCCTCGTCACCACATTCGCTTTGGTCAGGACTATACCTATCATCGCTTCCAGCCACAGACTTACAACCGTTTTGATAACTATCAAACCAATAGTGAGGCAAAGGCTGACACGATTGAGACCCACAGTTATAATAAGAATGTGGCACATCAGCTAACCTTCTATGCCGAAGACGAGATGACACTCAACGAGAAATGGAGCCTCAACGGAGGTGTGAATGCCGATGTCTTCCATATTAGCGGTAAGACCTTCGCAACACTGAGTCCACGTCTTTCGATGAAGTTCCAGCCAACGGAGCGTCTGTCTCTTAAGGCAAGCTACACGCTTATGAGCCAGTTTGTACATAAGATTGCTAACTCTTACCTCGATCTTCCAACCGACTACTGGGTGCCAACGACAGTTCGATTACACCCGATGCGCTCTTGGCAGGTGGCTGCAGGAGCTTATATGAAACTAACAAGCACTGGTTGCTCTCGTTAGAGGCTTACTACAAGCGTTCAAGTCATATCCTACAGTATTCAAGTTGGGCAGGATTGGAGCCACCAGCAGCCAACTGGGACTATATGGTTATGGAGGGTAATGGTCGCTCTTACGGTATTGAATTGGATGCTGATTACAACGTTTCCAACCTCACACTACATGGTTCTTATACCCTCTCATGGACTGAGAAGAAGTTTGATGACTTCTACGATGGTTGGTATTATGATAAGTTTGACAACCGTCATAAGCTCACCCTCACCGGAAGATGGAACATCACAAAGAAGATTGCAGCCTTTGCAGCATGGACATTCCGCACGGGTAACCGCATGACAATCCCTACTCAGTATATCGGATTGCCTGACGTTCCAGCGCAGGAGCAGGGAGGATTGACCTTTAATTCATCTGATGACAACACGTTGAACTTTGCTTACGAAAAGCCTAACAACGTTATCTTGCCGGCTTATCACCGTCTTGACATCGGCTTCGACTTCCATCATACCACCAAGAAGGGGCATGAGCGCATCTGGAACCTCAGTTTCTACAATGCTTATTGCCACCTGAACTCACTCTGGGTACGTGTGAAAATCGACGGCAATAACCAGATGAAGATAAGGAACATAGCGTTCATCCCTGTGATTCCATCGTTCAGTTACACATTTAAATTCTAAGTTTCGAACATGAAAAAGATATTTTTCCTCCTCTTCCTTGCCCTATCGGTGATGAGTTGCAAGGATGATTTCAGTGTCAGCAATCTGCCTGATGCAAAGCCTAAGTTGGTTGTCTATTGTATGCCTTCTACTTCCGACACCACTTATATCACGGTGTCACGTAGTATACCTTTGAAACAATATAACACAACAGAGAAGAATGTGATGATTGATGATGCAGTAATCAGCTATCAATTGAACGGACAGACGAGGACGGTGACTGCCTTGGGCAATGGTCGCTATCGTGTCGTTGGACAGCAGAAGGCGGGCGATAAGGTGCAGTTGCGTGTTGAAGCGCAGGGCTTAGAGGCTGTCGAGTCGTCTACGGAGATTCCACAACCGATTGGTATCAGCAATATTGCCACACGTATGGTACGTATGAAGAAAGACCCTTCGGCAAATGTAGAAGACTTCCTGCAGCTGCAAGCCACCTTCACCGACCCTGCCCAGACACACGATTATTATGCTGTGCGCGTCAAGAGTAAGAAGTTGCGCTACCTTTATGTTGCCTGTTTTAAGAATATGGGTGGCTATATGCAGGAGGTGATGAGCTACTATTCTTACGCTGACTATATGGAGGGACGTAAGAGCAACAGCTATGATAGTGTGGCTGTAAGATACGACTTGGTAACTGAGTATATACCTATCTCAACGGCAAGTGAACCGCTTCTGAACCCATTGTCAGACATTGACGATGATTTCGACTTCAGTAGTGACTTCTATAAGCAGTTCTATGTCTTCGATGATGCGACAATCAACGGCAAGACTTACACACTTCGTCTGAACGTTGAGCCTTACACAGGTATAAGAGATGAGACCAAAGCGTCTTTGGCAGAGCTAAAGACAAAGTATGGTATAGAGGAAGGATTACAGTTAGAGTTCTATCACATCGCCCCAGCCTACTACCGTTTCCTACAGGCTTTGAACGATGTTTCGAACAATTCCCTTGCTCAAGCGGGCCTCTCTACTATCCGTACCACCTACAGCAATATGCTGAATGGTATGGGAATCTGTGCTGGGTTTAATATGAGCCAAGCAAAACACTAACGAGCCAAAGCCAACTGGCCCAGCCAGCACCAACCGCCCTCCCTTACCCCTCCCCCAAAGGGAGGGGCGTAATACTGTGATACCCTTCCTGAACCTCTCTCCCCATCTCCTCTTCGAACCAACGGTCATTTACTAAAGGGAAGTAATGAGAGAAGGGCTGGTTAGTTTTGAGGCTTGGATTTGCTTATTTTTTTGTCCAATTTTTTTCAAACCCTTTTCCAAAAACATACTCTTTTAGTTTATTTTTTTAACGCCTAATTGGCTCGCAAAAGGTGCCCTTTTGAAGCCTTACTAACGCCCTTTTGGAGTCCAATTAAGCACCTTTTTCTTGTGTTACTTTTATAACTAACTGATTTCCTTTTTAGTTATAAACCTACTTTTTTTATATGTGTTTTTTTGCCGTGATTTATAGATGTCTTATCCGAACTTATGTAATGTTTTTTTCGAATCCTCATCTGCGGTAGAAGTCCTAACCCAAATTGGGTATTAGACCACAAAATAAAAATGTTTTTTATGTGCGAGGATGATAATAGAATAAACAGTTGAGCGTCTTGCTATGTTTTTTTATAGCTATTAACTTAAACGTTCTCCATGTCGTAAGGGGTATCTCGAAATTACGCCCCTCCCTTTGGGGGAGGGGTAAGGGGAGGGGCCAGTTGGTGCTGGCTGGGCCAGTTGCTTGGGTGAGGCTCCTTTTTTTAAAACTCCACCGTCACCCTACCATTTATCTGTCGACCAGTGAGGTAGTTTGGCACGGCATACTGCTGTCCGGCGATGTCTGTCACCCAATAATACGAGTTGACGTTATTGATACCAAAGAGGTTCAGACAGTCCAAACCGAGCCAGATATTCTTAAAGATTGTGTTGCGATGGCCGTCGTTATTGTCTAATAGGCGATAGCTCATACCGATGTCGGCACGCTTATAAGCAGGTGCGCGGAAAGTGTTATTCTCTAATTCCTGATGTGGAGCAGAGAAAGGCAAACCGTCTGCATAAGCCAACTTCAGCGACATACGCCAACGCGTCGTACCCGGGAAGAAGTCCGTGAAATAAAGGTTGAGCGCATAACGCTGGTCGGTTGGGAGCGGAATACGCTTACCATTCAACTTCATACTCGTGTTCATCACACTCAGCGTCAGCCATGAGTCAGCACCCGGAACGAACTCACCAAAGAGTTTAAGGTCGAGACCTGTGGCATGTCCTGTGGCTGTATTCTCACCATAATACGTCACTTTCACATTGTCAACTGAGTAAGGAACGAGGTGTGAGAGTGCCTTATAATAAGCCTCCGCAGTGAACTTAAACGGACGACCTAACATCTCGAAGCGATAGGTCATACCTGCTAATGCGTGGATAGACTGCTGTGCGCGAATCTTCTGATTGAGCGTTGCGTAGGTGACACCATTGACGATTGACGTGTCGCGAAGCTCCTTATAGAACGGTGCCTGATAGTAGATACCACCTGCAATGCGGAAACTAAGATTGCGATTTCTACCCGGTGTGATGGTCAGCGATGCACGTGGAGAGAACAGACTCTCGCCATTAAAGTCCCAATGTGCAAAGCGTACGCCATAATTCAGTGTGAAAAGCGTTGGAACAGAGTCGCGTGTCTGGAAGTTCCATGTGTCCTGCAAGTAGCTTTCAAAGCGTTTCGCCTTGAGTTCGTTACGAGCACGAAGCGAGTAAATCATCTTCAAGTCACGCCCTGTATGCGGAACGTTATAACCCGCTGAATCACGATATTCGTATTCGGCAGAGTTCTCCTTGATACGCTCAAGTTTATAAGTCACTGCGCCCTCAATCTTGTGTTTGCCAGCCCGATGCTGCATCATCAGCTTCAAACTCTTCACGTCAGCGTTGAGATAGTCGCGAGAATGCTGCATATACGTACCCACACCGAGGTTTTCAGACGTCTCCGTCTGCGTCAGCCAGTACTGTCCTTGAATGTCATAACGCTCTTGCTCCTTCGTCGTGAAAGCCGATGCGAGGAGGGAGAGGTCGGTGCGTGAACTCAAATGGCGTGTGATAGCCAACGAACCAAAGAAGGTACGGAAGAGGTCTTTCTCCTGTCCATCGAAGTAAACACGGAACTTCTTCACGTTCTGCAGCGTTCCGAAGTTTGTCTCACGGTCTTCTGGCTCGAAGTTATAACGATTGTCAGAGATGTTACCGATGAAGTCTACCTGCCAACGTTTGTTGGGTTGCCATGAGAGATAAGTCTGATAATCAAGGAATGACGGACGATATTCGCCCTTTGTTTGGAGTGATCCGAGGAGGTAACGATTAGTTTTATAACGCACACCATTGGTCCATGTCAACTTCTTCGTAGCCAATCCGAGGTAGGCACTGGCACCTAAAAGGGAAGCAGAGACGGAGGCTTCCGTCTTCTTCGGACGTTTATAGGTGATGTCTAAGGCTGAACTCATCTTGTCACCATATTTCGCTTCGAATCCACCTGTTGAGAAACCAACGCTCTCTACCATGTCGGGATTGATAATAGAGAGTCCTTCTTGCTGTCCGCTTCGCACAAGGAAGGGACGGAACACTTCTATGTTATTGATATAGACAGAGTTCTCATCGAAGGTACCACCACGCACATTATATTGTGAGGACAGCTCCGAGTGGGTTGATACACCCGACTGTGTCTGCACCAATTCCTCTACAGCATTGCCCGACGTAGAGGGTCCTTGTTTAGTTTTTTGAATATCCAATTCTTCCGTTGTTCCGTGCTGTTTGGCTTTGCCTTGCACTACAACCTCCTCCAATGCGTTGTCGTCAGCAAGCTGTACGAGCAGTGTCTGCTTTCCCTTTGGGCGCACGAGAATCCTCGTCTTGGTCTTGTAGCCAATCATTGAGAAGCGCACCTTCACGGAGTCTTCACTCTGCAACTGCATATTGAACTCGCCTTTTAGGTTGGTCATCGACAGTTTTCCCTGCGTAACAACCATGACAGAAGCCAACTCGATAGGGTTACCTTCCTTGTCGGAAACCTTCCCTTGCAGTGTGAACGATTGCGCAAATGCTAACTGCGCTGTCACCATGAACAATAGTAGTAATATGTATTTCTGAATATCCTTACGTTTCATACATTATATAACGTTGCTGATTTCGTTTTATTGTCTTTCTCAGTTGCTTAGAAGTGAAAGACTTGTTGCAAAGCAGTTCTTGCACTTTACGATTCCTCATCAGTAGATATAAAAAAGTGGATGCGCCTCATTTGACACATCCACCTCTATAATTGAAATCTATCTTTTGTCTTTTTTAGCCCAAGTACTTCATGAGTACGCGTGCATTTCCGCTCTCACGAATCTTCTCGATAGCCTTCTCACGAATCTGGCGAACACGCTCACGGGTAAGACCCATCTCTGTTCCAATCTCTTCCAAACCCTTCTCTTGGCAACCGATACCGAAACACTCGGTGACAATCTTTATCTCACGATCCTTCAAAGTGTTCTGAAGAACAGCACGGAGATCGTCTGACATTGACTCGAAATCTACGCCACGGTCGGTACGAGAGTCGTCACCAGAAGACAGCATATCACTCATTGAGTTATCATCGTCATCGCTAAATGGAGCGTCGATACTCATGTGGTGGTTGTCTGCACTCTGGCTCTGACGGATGCGAGCCTCGTCGATACCTGTCAACTCTGCCAACTCATGGATAGAAGGACGACGGTTGTGTTGCTGCACAAACTCGTTCGTTACCTGATTAATCTTTGAGATAGCACCCACCTGATTTAGCGGAAGACGCACGATACGACTCTGCTCAGCGATAGCCTGCAGAATACTCTGACGAATCCACCAAACAGCGTATGAGATAAACTTAAAACCACGAGTCTCATCGAACTTCTCTGCTGCTTTTACCAAACCAATGTTTCCCTCGTCGATAAGGTCGGTAAGAGAGAGTCCTTGGTGCTGATACTGTTTAGCTACAGAAACGACGAAACGGAGGTTAGCCTTAATCAGTTTCTCCTTCGCACGCTCGCCCTTGCGACCGCCTTTGTGGATTTCCTGTGCCAGCTCAATCTCTTCGTCAACGGTAATCATCGGTTCACGACCAATCTCAACGAGATACTTATCCAGTGCCTCACTTGATCGGTTGGTGATACTTTTTGAAATCTTAAGTTGTCTCATGAATTGTTTACTATTTCCTCCTAAAAATATAGCTAATTTCCGTTATCCAAAATTGATACGGCGTGCAAAGGTACATATAAATATGTGAATAACCAAATCCGAACACCTTTGGTTGTGTATTTTTATGTTTTTTTATACGATTAGACGCTGCAATAGGCTGTTGTAGTAGATAAAATTAATGTATTGTGCGTTAAATCTGTCCTCTTGTGGGTAAATAAACAATGCCTTGTAATGAATTATGACATAAAAGAAAGACTCTTTTTTCCCTCTCTTTAATTGACGTGCGGAGACCCCGCACATGTTGTGCGGAGGCTTTGCACAGATGGTGCTAAGCATTGGCACATGGTTAATATGGGCGCATGGGCTGCTTTGTCAATTCTTGTCAGTAGGATTCATAAGCACACAAACAGAAAAAGAGGCGACTTTTTAGCGTGAGAGAAGGAAATAAGAAGAGGCTTTCAAAATATGACGTAATAAACCAAACTCCTTACAGAATAAGGCACACAGAGAAACGGGGGGAACGGAGATAAACGCAATAGCACGGAGGTGCCAATGGCACACAGAGTGACGGAGACGTAGCGTGCGGAATCTTGATAACTTTTGAAACAAATGCTTTGGGCATACCTCCCTAACAAAGCTTGCAAACAAGCTCCGTTGCTCCCTGCACCGACGGTGTCTCCGCGACTCCTATCGCTTTGTGTCTAATAATCCTCCGTTCCCTCCGTCCCTCCGTGTGACATTACTTCAAAGTTCAAAACTTAGGCGACTAACTTATCACTCCAAATTTCTGAAGATGCTTATTTCCAACTCTTTTCTACCAATTTCGTAACAGAGGTGATGACCATTTCCATACCCATCATCTTTGTTTTCACGTCCGTACTGTATTCCGTAGCCCAACCACTGTTGAGGAGTTTGGTAGTAGAAGTACCGTCGACATCCATTTTTGCCATACCCATCTGCTTCATTCTTTCCCAGTTAGCATCGAGCTTTGAAACCATACCTTCGTCAGCACCCGTCTGCTTCATCTTGTCTATAAAGAAGGCTTTGACATCGTCTTCGGTCATATTGCCCTTAATCTTACCAATGATATTGAGTGCGTTTGGTTCCTTGTTTACCTCGTAGGTTACAGAGGTTTTAATGCCTTGCATATTCATTTCTCCTTTGTCACCCGTCTTGAGTGTCTTACCAAAAAGAATAAAGAAAGTATTGTTTTCAACAGACTTGATGAAAGCTTCTTTGGTGAGTTGGTTGTTGACAGACATAGCCATCTTATACTTAGGCAGCGCTTCTCCATTTCAGGTTTGGCTTTTATAGAGCGAGTCAATAAGTACCATTGCTAATTTGCTGGCCTTTGTTTGGACTTCACTATAATTCAAGATGTCCTTCACCTTTCCGTTAGCATCTGTCTTTAGGAGCAATGGAATATTACCGAGGTATTGGTCCATCATGTTTATCATCTGCTGTGCAACCTCCTTATTGCCTTCCCATCTTCACATTGGTTGTCGTCATTTTCGATGACATAACCATCTGTAGTAGCATCTTTTACAGTAATCTTAGTTTTGCTGTTTGTCTTTATGCTTTCAGAGTTTCCAGCCATCGGAACACTGAGTTTAATATCAGCTACGCTCTCATAGGTAGCTTGGTCGCCTTTTTGGAAGTTAGCCTTGATTAAGGTCTGGGCGTTCAACGCTGTTACAGCGAGGAGTAAAACGAAAGTAAAAAGTGATTTTTTCATAAGACAATAGTTGTTTAATTAGGATTTTAGACTTTAGAATAAAAAGATTAACGGCTCCAGAATTTATAAGCATTCGTTGTTAGTCCTGCATTTATAAATATCCTGAAGCCGTTAAATCTATGCGTATTATTGACGATTAGTATGATCTTGCGATGATGACACGATACTTAGCAGGCTTGCCGCTTACCATGTCAACGCCTGGTGTCTGCTCGAACATATAAGGGACACAACGAATTGTTGCCTGCGTGTCTTCCTTAATCTTTGCCTCAGTCTCCTCAGTACCATCCCAGTGGCAGAGGAAGAAACCGCCATCCTTCACCTTCTCCTTGAACTCCTCATAGTTCTCGCACTCATAGATGTGAGCATCACGGAAGTCCTTAGCCTTCTTGAAGATGTTGTCTTGAATCTCGTCGAGGAGGTTCTTGATACGCTCAACAATGCCGTCAAAGCTTACGCTCTCCTTCTCTAATGTATCGCGACGCATCACCTCAATAGTGTTGTTCTCCAAGTCACGACCACCCATAGCGAGACGTACTGGCACACCCTTCAACTCGTAGTCAGCGAACTTAAAGCCCGGACGTTTGTTGTCAGCATCGTCATACTTAACGGTGATACCCAATGCACGGAGCTGGTCGATCACTGGCTGCAACTTGTCGGTGAGTGCCTTCAACTGCTCCTCACCCTTGAAGATTGGAACGATAACCACCTGAATAGGTGCAATCTTTGGAGGAAGAACAAGACCGTTATCGTCAGAGTGGGTCATGATGAGCGCACCGATAAGACGAGTACTAACACCCCAAGAGGTAGCCCATACATACTCTGGCTTATTCTCCTTATTAAGGAAGGTAACGTCGAACGACTTTGCGAAGTTCTGACCTAAGAAGTGAGAAGTACCGCTCTGGAGAGCCTTACCGTCCTGCATCATCGCCTCAATCGTATAGGTATCCAATGCACCAGCGAAACGCTCAGTCTCACTCTTCACACCCTGTACGACAGGGACAGCAAGCCACTTCTCAGCGAAGTCAGCATAGACACGCAACATGGTCTGTGCCTCCTTCTCAGCCTCCTCACGTGTAGCGTGAGCCGTGTGACCCTCCTGCCAGAGGAACTCAGACGTGCGGAGGAAAGGACGCGTACGCATCTCCCAACGCATAACATTACACCACTGGTTGCACATCAATGGCAGATCGCGCCAAGAGTGAATCCAGTTTTTATAGGTATTCCAGATGATTGTCTCACTGGTAGGACGGATAATCAGCTCTTCCTCCAACTTTGCGTTAGGGTCAACCTGCACAGCATTGCCATCCTCTGTAGCCTTCAGACGATAGTGAGTAACCACGGCACACTCCTTGGCAAATCCCTTTACGTGCTCAGCCTCACGAGAGAGGAAGCTCTTAGGAATCAGCATTGGGAAGTAAGCATTCTGCACACCTGTCTCCTTAAACATCTTGTCAAGCTGTGCCTGAATCTTCTCCCAGATAGCATAGCCGTATGGCTTGATAACCATACAACCACGTACGGCAGACTGCTCAATCAAGTCTGCCTTTATTACCAAGTCATTGTACCATTGAGAGTAGTTGTCTGCTCTCTTGGTCATCTCTTTTAGTTCTTTTGCCATAAATATATTATTCTATTTTTTATTTTGCACCTTTAGGGGATTTCCCATGCTATTATAGGCATTTCCCTTTTGCGAGTATGCCTTGAAACACTAACTTTGCACACAGATACGGCTGAGAAAGTCAAGACCACAGGGAATCACATTCCCACTTGCTAATACCAGCCTATCCTTTGCGAAAATAATGCAAATGAGTGCAAACGAAACTTGCTTCACTTTGCCGAGTTAGCTTTATTTTTTGCAAAAATACAAAAAAATGTTGGCAATGCGTGCCCAATGGCATATATTTGTTTAACTTTGCACGAATTAAAATGAATTAAGGTGCGGCTAAAAAGCCAAGTCAAAAGGTAAAAGATATTAATCAATAAAGACGTTTGATTATGAAGAATATGAAAATGATGGCAGCAGGAATGTGTCTCCTCACTGTCGTAAGTTGTCAGACAAAGCAAGGTACAGGTGCATTAATCGGAGGTGGCGGTGGTGCTGCATTAGGCGGTATCGTTGGCCAGATTATAGGTCGTAATGGTAAGAGTACAGCCATTGGTGCTGCTATTGGTGGTGCAATAGGTGCTGGTGCTGGTGCCCTCATCGGTCGTCACATGGACAAGGTAGCACGCGAGGCAGCACAGCAGTTGCCAAACGCACGTGTCGACAAGGTGACAGATGCTAATGGTTTAGACTGTGTGAAGGTTACCTTCGACTCTGGTATCCTCTTCCCATTGAACGGTTCAAACCTCAGCGCATCAGCTAAGAATGACCTCACAAAGTTCGCTTCTTTGATGCAGCGCAACTCTAACTGTGACGTTGCTATCCAGGGTTACACTGATGCTTCTGGTAACGACAACATCAACCTCCCATTGTCACAGCGTCGTGCTGATGCGGTATCATCTTACCTCAAGGGTCGTGGTGTAAGCAGGCGTCAGATTCGTTCAGTACAGGGCTTCGGTAGTGCCAACCCTATCGAGAACAAGACTGTTAGTCAGGCTAACCGCCGTGTAGAGGTTTACCTCTATGCATCATCTGAGATGGTTCGTCAGGCAAACAACGGTTCGCTCTAATTCCATTTAATTTATGAGGGACATGCCAATAGTGTGTCCCCATAAACTTTGCAAAATAAATCTTCCCACAAAAAAGGATACTGTTCCGACAGTATCCTTTTTTTTGAGTAGACGAGTGAATGAGTGGACAAGTTAACGAGTTAATAGCGATAGGGGGGGACTGAGACAGAGTATTAGAAGACAAAGTAACAGAAGAACGTTGTTTGAACTTTGAACTTTGAGGTTTGAACTTTGAACTTTATGATATGTACCTTTGATGACTACGAATTTCTCGAATGACACGAATTATTTAGCAATAAGGATTCGCTTAATTAGAGAAATTCGTAGTCTTAGAGGTTAAAGTTCAAAGTTCAAACCTCAAAGTTCAAAGGCTAAAGGGCATCTTTAGCACGCCAAGATAATTATAAAAATATATCTGTCTGAAAATAAGGAAGTTACCTTATTGATGCAACTAAACTGGTAACGATTTGGAAACGAGCGAACTACTTCAAGTCGCTGTATTCTACCTAACAAAGAACGCTTGTTATTCTGTTTGCAAAGATAATACTTTGCTACCGAATAACAAGCGTTTTTGATGAATATTCCTGTTTCTACACTTTTGACTGGCTGTTTGCCTGTGGGTTATATACCTCTTCCTCTTTTCTTCTTTCTGTTCGCTTGGTTTCTGAGTTTGCGTTGCCACGTTGCTTCGGCATAGTCATAGCCTTGTGTACTTGGTGTAATCAAATCGCCTAACCCTTCCACAACTTCATCGGCTGCGCTAACGATGGTGTCTGCCACTGCATCAATGGAGTTCTGCACTTGTGAGGTGTCATTGTCTCGTGAAATTGAGGAACGGCTTGGAGGTACGAGTTGATAACCAGTATCAGGGCGTTCGTTCTTTTCTGTTGCTTCCTGTATTGTTTGGTGTGGTTTCCTTGATTCTTCCTTGTTGGTTGTTTCAAAGTTCTTCTGCAGAGAATGGTAGCCGAACTCTCTGCCAATTTCAGATGCCTTGAAAGATTGTCCTGCGTATGAGAACCTCAAACCATATACCTTATCTTGCTTGTTCTTCATACGCTCTATGGTAATGCCGTTTTTGTTCAATTCATAAAGGAACATGGAATGCCCCGTGATGCCTGTGCCTTTATATTTGTCAAGCAGGGTATAGCAAATATTCTGCACCTGCTGTTTCGTTTGCTCTCTCGTCGGATTAGATTTGTCCTTTTGGTGTTTCCTTTCTGCCTTGACCTCTTTTGCAATGGTCAAGCCTTTCTCCCTGCTGATTTCCTCTGCCACCCTTGCAGCCCTGTTGCTCACAAAAGTGGTATCATAGACCTCTCCATATAGGCTGATGCGGTTGGCAATGATGTGAATGTGTCTATTATCGGTGTCCTTGTGCGTTACCGCCACCCATTGGTAGTTGTCAAGTCCCATTCGCTTGGCAAACAAATGGGTTATCCACATAAGTTCGGACACAGACAGCTTTTTCTCGTCCTGCGGTGCGATGCCTATTTCGATGCGGAGGAACTTGTTCCTGCAACGGCTGTTGTAATTGCTGACCACTTTCATTTCCTCATAGATAGCCTTTGGCTCCCTGCTGCAAGATTGTGGAAGGCAAGCCGACTACCGAGTTTGCCTTCCCTAAATATATAGTCCAGAGCCGTGCTTCCGTGTGCTATCGCCTTACATTTTCCTATCATCTCTTCTCATATTTAAGACCTTATATATCTCATCGTTCACATGAAAATGTGGGTCGTAAAATCGCTTAAATGCTTCTTTGGCACATAGCGAGAGGTTCTTTGTGATATGTAGCCAATCCTCGTCCTTGACCTTGATGAGGTTGGAAACCTGCCCATAGAACCGTCCTGTATGCTGAAGTATACAAATGGCTTCCCTTTCATTTTCGGTCATCTTAGGAACGGCTGTTACGTCTCCATTAAGTAATATCTCACGGCAGTAGTCGGAGAACTTACGCCCCACACTTTCCGCCCTTGATTTGATACGCTGCTTTTCTTCTGTGGTGCATCTTACCTTGATGAACTCTGTCTTGTTCATCTTCTGCTCTTCTTTATTCTGTTGCTGCCATTGGGCAGTCTTTCTATTATATCTGTTCATATAAGCTTCTTTGAAAGTTAATCATTATAGATGATTCATTGTCTCTTAATTCTTGAATGCTGACCGATGAGAACGTAGTAATTACGGTCTTATCTCCCCGACCGTCTGACGAGGAGAGCAAGAGCAGTTTGTGGGTACAAACTGACGTCTTGCAATGCTACCGAACAAACCATTTACGCTTAAAACGTTTTATAGCCTAAAAACGAATGCCGTGCATTCTATGACTAACTGCATTCGTGGTATTCTCATAGAGAACTAAGCCGAAGAAGAAAAGGTAGACCCTTTTAGCAAAAAAGGTAGACCTATTTGCTCGAGAAGGTAGACCTATTTTGAAGAAAAGGTAGACCTTTTTCCAGAAAACCGTCTACCTTTTTCTTACGGCTTACAGTCTTCTCCATTTCTCTATGTCCTCACCATATTCCTCCAAATGCTGACGAACGATGTTCTCAACGAAGCTTGAAAGGTTGCTGCCCCTGTCGCCTAACCTACGCACAATAAAGTCGGCACGCTCCTGTGTCTCCCTACTCAGATAGACCGCCTTGCGGTTGTTTAACTTGGTCGGCACAAGATAGGCTTGCTTGTAGGCTTCGAGTGTTTTCTTTCTCATCTTGGCACTGATACGTCTTTGAACAGTTGCACTCTCAGTGTTCCGTGCAGGCTCGGAGTGCATGGTATTCTCTGTGTCCTGCTTGTTTGTTGGTCTTTCTCTTTCAGGAACCGCAGTCGCTTCTTGTGAAGTAGATTCGTCCTCTGCTTCATCTTCCACGCCCAAGAACCATGAAAGGTCTTTGTCGCTCATCATAGTTTCCATTTCTATTTCATTTTAAGTTTGACTTGTTTTGATTTCTTGTTTTGTCCTGTAATTGATATGTGTGTCTGTTTCTGCGCTTTCCGTTTCTGCTGCTCACGGACACGGCTGACATGAAAATCGTTGAGATCCTTGAAGTCTTGGTAATGTATGTTCATGTCCTCAACATGGAAGCCTGCCTTTATGAAATCTTGAACAGCCCTCCGTCCTGCTTCATCATTGTCAAGGAAGGCGCGGATATAGGTGAAGTGTCGGTCATTCAAATAGCGGATAGTCCTTGCCACGTTGCTCACGGAGTTCATCACAAGGCAGTGGTTGGTAATCTCTTCTTTCATTGAAAGGAAGGAGAGGAAGTCCATGAAGCCTTCAAAGATACATACAGGTTCCGCTCTATCCGTGAATATCGGAGTAATGTCCTTCGGTGCTATCGTTCCCTTGAACGTCTTGTCGTCCCGAAACTCATAGCCGCCAGAGAGATTGGCAAAGCCAATGGCTTGGTAGCGCCTGCCCCTTACTTCATAGCTGATACATTTGAGGAAAGGCATAGCCTTTTCCAAATCAATACAGCGTTCCTTCGTAAGGTATTCCTGAAAATATGGCGGCAGGGTGTCTGATATTTCTATCAGTCTCCTTGCTCCATTTACAGCCATCACAGGCTGGGAATTATTTGACACGAAGTCATTAAGAGAACTATATGTGCTATTATCGGGAGCGTTCTGCCCCAAACGACAGATTGCTTCCGATAGCGTGCATCCCTCCATACGCATACAGAGGTCGATGATGCTTCCGCCCCTGCGCTTCGGCATAGTCTATCCAAAGGTTCTTCTCTGTGTCCACCTTAAAACTCGGATGCGTTTCCTCCCTGAGCGGTGAGCGGTACAGCGCATAGGAAGGTGTCCTACGTACAGGCTTGACGCCTTTCCTTTCGAGATACTCCACGATGGGATATCGCTTGATACGTGATAAATCTTCTTCTTTCATTGTTTTGATACTTTAATAGATTGAATAATAATTATTTATGTTTGTCTGTTTTTATGGTTTTACCTTTTCCAAAGTTTTTCCCCTCCAAACTTTTTCATCTTTCTTCTTACTACATACTATTTTTGTGATAAGTGATTGATAATCAGTATTACTTTGTAGTATAAGACAATACTACACATTCTACTACATTTGGCTACTACAAGTTTGAAGGAGCGGGCATGGCAAGATTTTTCCTAATCTTGTAGACATAGATGAGGGCTACCACCATTTCTTCGTTTGCTCACCTTTATATATTCTGCTTTCTTCAAGGCTTCGCCCATACGCTTGGCAACAAGTGGTTGGTGAGTATAAATACCCAAATAGGTGAGTATCTCCGTAGTGGTCATTAACGAATAACTTTCATCCTCCGTTGGCTTTTCAAAACAACGCAACAAAAGCTCCATTTCTGCAGTCTGTACTTGAAAGTCCTCACTCTCTCTATATAGTTCGGCAATCTCATCATCATCAAACCAATAGCGAAAACCTGACTTTAACAGGGCTTTGGCTTCCGCATAAACATTGTCCATCGAGATAGCCTTTGCACTCTCAATATCTATGGAAAGCACTTCAAAGGGCAGGAAGCGTCTGCTGCCCATGGGGTCTGTCAGAAAGTCGTTGCCGTTTACCGATGCCACAAAGCTTGCCAAGTGGGGATGCTCTTCCACGTACTTGTCATAGGGCATACGGTATTTGACCATCGGACAGGTGATGAGGTTTTTGAGCTCGTTCTCGTCTCGTTTGTTGAGGGCTTTGAGCTGGTCGTCAATGTTTACGATGAGGTTTTGCCCTATATAGGTGAGCGTGTCTTTCTCCTGCGGATATATCTTGCCTGTGTAGCTATAGCCATGCAATGCAGGTGGGCAGAGCAAATCCAAGAATGTAGTTTTGAACTTGCCCTGTTCGCCCGTCAGCACGAGGCAGGTGTGGTTTCGGCACTCACGGTCGTCCATTGCGTTGGCAACCACTGCCACGAGCCATTTGGTGAGATATTGTAACCACTTGTCAGAGTTGCGCACGATGACGCAACTTGCCAGTCCGGGAATGGCTTTCAGTGAAAAGGAAGAACTACTGCTTATATCCACCGATGGCAGTTTTTGAAATACTCCTGTATGGGATTGATGCGTGGCGAAAAGCTGCTCTCTATGATGGAATAGAGATTATCGGAGGTAGTTGTTATCCCGATATCGTTGTCAAGTTCCCTGCGAAGCGTGTTGATTTCATAGCGGCCCACCTTTGAGAAGTGAGCATCATTCTTGCTACGAGATTCAGTTCTACCCAATACCGTATTGTATCTGAACTCGTAGTGAGTGGAGAGATAGGCTTCTATCTCCGAGTTCTTGGAGGAAATTCTTCTCGGTCTGGGCATATTGTTACTGCCTTCCGATTTGCCTTTATCTGCGCTTGTTTTCATTATATGCTTGGTTTAGTTTCCGAGAGTGAAGTTATGAAGAGAACTGGAAAGTTCCAAGCATTCAGGGAGTGCTTGCATAATGTTGCGTTCATCAGCAATGAAATTCTCATAGATTTCTGACAGTAAACTATCGGAAAACAAGGATTTAAGCCTCAAACAAGAGGACAAGTGCGTAAAGGATGCAAGAAAGGCAGGTGCTTATTTGCCACAATCCGCATCGTATTGCATTTGCTAAAACGGATATGATAAAATGGAGTAAAGAGGCGAAGAAAGAGAGCGAAAACAAAAAATGTCTTTCCTTATTTTCCCTATATTTCCCTGCTTTTCTCTCGTGCTTTGAAGTATAATAAGCACACTGTAATTTTGCAGACAAAAACCTGCGATAAAGCGCAGAAAAGGAAAAAGATTTAAAAATAAACAATAGAACTATGGGATATTTTATCATTACAGAATCTACATGGGCAAAGCTGAGAAATGAGATACTTAGTCTTGCCGAGACCTGCCACAAGGCATTTGGAGAAAAAAGCAAGCACACGGACTGGCTGCACAATGGTGATGTGTGCAGGTTGCTCAATATCAGTAAGCGAACCTTGCAGCACTACCGTGATACGGGCGTGCTACCTTTCTCCCAAATCGGGCACAAGTGCTATTACAAGCGTGAGGATGTGGAGCGATTGCTCCAGACCAAAATAAAGAAATCGAAAGCGGAGAAAAATAAATTCAACAAATAAACATGAAGAATATGGAACAGGTAAGAGACTTAAATATGGAGGCTGACGATATGCAGGTGGTGCTGTCCGCTATCAGCAGTGTAAGTAGTCATCCCTTAAAAACTATATTTCAGCATAAAGCTTGTATTGACAAGCTCTATGCTGATTCTTTTTATAAGGTACAAAAGAACTCTCATAGCTCTTTTGAAGTTATATGCTGCGGCAGCTAATAATACATTGATAGCATCTCCTTTCACACCTTTATAAAAGTTGCGAGATAATCGGTGGTCTGCTTTAAGATGTCCTATCGTTGGCTCTATACCTGCTCGTTTACAAAATAGTTTGTGTTTCTTTCTTTTTTGGTAGTAGCTGTCTTTAGCTTTAGGAGTATCAGGGATGAGTATCTTTGTCTGTCCAATCTGCTTTATACCTCTATACCCTCTATCTCCAGCTAACTTGTCAACCTTCCTTCCTGTCATCCTTTGGGTTTGTTCTAACGTCTTTTCGATAGTATGTCCATCATATTCATTCCTAAAAGAACATGCCCCAAGAATAAGTCCTGACCATGAGCGAAGAATAGATACTTTATTGCCAAACTCATATTGCTTATGTTCCTTACCCTTGCTGACACAAACTACATCTGGTTCGTGCAGAGAATATACTTTGTTCTTTGACTTCCTATTCTGAGAAAGAACTCTGTAATATAGCTCAAACATCTTCTCATATCCTTTCCTTCCCCCAAGATTACGCTCTAGTTCTCTTACTAATCTACCTGCTATAGTCTTCAGTTGCCTATCTGCCTTAAGAGCTTTCTTACGATTCTTGGGATGATTACGAAAACGTTGGGAACGGTAAATTCCTTTCAAGGTACGCGTATAACTCTGTCGTAGAGGAAGACAATTGTCATGAGCTATCTTCAGAACGTTTTTTATTATCTTTTTATGCAACTTCGCATCTGTAGGATAGGTTATATTCTTCTCCTGCACGGTAGAATCAATGAAAGCCGTATCAAAATGGTCTTCGTTATCATGGTCAGTATTAACGCGGATGCTCTCGGCTAATATTAACTCCATACCTTTTTCACCTATACGATTTCTGAAGTGAACTAACTCGGAAGCGTCACAGGGTTGTTTTGGCACAAATTCAAGTCCACCACAGAAATATTGGTAGTAAGCATTCTCGCTCCATTGAGAAACCACCATTTCATCTGACACATTACGCAGATGTTTTAAAATTAAAAGACCACACATCAAGCGAATAGGATGAGCAGGGCGACCATTATTGCTGCAATACAAAGGAGAGAAAGCATTTTCAAAACATTCCCAATTAATCTTATTACTAAGTTGGAAAAGGGGATGTTCATGACTAAGCATGTCCTCTAAAGAAGAGAACAAAGAGAGCTGTTTGGATGTACGTTTAAGCATAAATATCTGCAAGAATTATAATGTAAAGGTACAAAAACTTGCAGATATAAGCAAATAATTTATTGTATAATATGCTATGAATCAGAGAAATAATAGGTTTATAAGGGAGGACTAAGTAGAAGGATAAAGGAAGTAGCACAGACCCACAAACCGTTGTTTGGTGGAGAACATTTCCTAACGGGCAAGGAGGTGTGCGAGCGGCTGTATATCAGCCCACGCACCCTGCAGGACTATCGGGACAGGAGGATTATTCCCTATACACAGTTCGCAGGGAAGATACTCTATAAGGAGTCGGATTTGGAAAAGTTATTAGAAAAGAATTATAGAAACAATATTATCAATGTATGACTATTATGATAGAGAGTATTAACTGTATTTTATATCAATTTCTATTAGAATCTATTGATTCAAAGCTGAAAAAAATTAATACTTTTAGAAAGACTCTTTTTTAAAAAGCAATAGACGAGTGGTGAAATCTTTCACCTTCAATAGAGGTATTGAGGATTGATCCCATGAGGAGTATCTCTCTACTTTAATATTAGATATTAGTTTAGAGAAATCTCCCATTACATAATAGTTTATATTATCAATACATATTGAATGCTTATCTTCATACATCATTTTATATATTGGGAACATTAGTGATACATACTGTAGCCCATAGGTAGATTGATTGTCAGATTTATAAGAATTCGAAGAAAAGGCCAGGTCTTGAGCAATTTCTTCCATTGTCATACCACATTCAACCATATAAATCATCAACTGAAATATCGGTAATGACGTGGCAAATTGAAGCTGGTTATAGCATAAGACATTGGATAGCATACGGTCTAATGTATTTAAGGTTATTAATTTCTTTAAATCGCGTAGAGATAGATGTTGAAGTTTTAACATAAAGTTTTTATAAGCAGGAAGAAGAAGGGATATTCCCAAAGCTTCTGACAACTTATTTTCAACAGCCGTAACCATATAAGGCAATATACTATATCTAAATGGTTCACGAGATAGGAATTTACTCATATATCCTTCATAACAAGCCTCCTTCCCATAGAAGTGATGAAATATGTGTTTCGTAGTATCATAATCCATTACCAACACAATATTATGAAATCCAAATTTATTACCAACAACGTCGGGAGATACCTGGTTATCAATGTGTGCACTGATAACATTGAGAATTCTGAATAGATGCTCAGGATCTAAGCGATCTAAGTCCTCGATAATCAATACAGGCTTTTTTTTCCCCTTTTGGCTTACCCATTCTATAGCATTCCTTATTAGTCCAGTATATCCATCCTCTTCATAAATGCTCCCTTTAATATTTGTAAATGTCGCCAAATACTTATCTGCAGTATGCTTCTTTTCTTTATATTTTTTCTTTATCTCACAGAATTTTTTGAATACTTTATCATAAAATGCTCCCATTGGAATAAAAGATAGAAGGAAAGAAACAATAGAAGCTAAATCTTCAAAACAGAAAATAGAGTCAAACAACGCTTCCATATCAATATTGTCAAGGAAGCCTCTTTCTTGTAATTGAATAATGATGTCTCGTTTTATATATTCAAACACGTCATCATTTTTTTGGCAACAGAATAGTTTATCGGATAGATTATAAAAGAATTCATATTCTTCTTTTAAATTACGCCTCAATTCATTCAGCAGAAAAGTTTTTCCCATCTCCAAACTTGGCAGAAAGGATAATCCTATCTGTAGTTTGGAGATATTGCCTAAAAGTCTTTTATCTTATCTGATATGTCTATATCATTGATTTCTATTTTCATATCATATTTTTATTTTTAAAGTAAATCCCCTATAGCCTTTCCATCATCTAATCTAACAATAGAAACTAAAAAGTTTTTTTATCCTTTGTTTTTATCAGATTTCTCATAGTTCTTCTCATAGAACTTCTTAAGTGTCGTATTATCTGTTTTGATTTCAGAAGAACTTTTTCCCATTCTTATCGACAGTAAAGTTTATCATACCTTTCGAGACATAAGGACTTTTTCCTTCTATCTGTATTAAATACACATCTTCACATAAAGTTATGTTAAACTTAAATGTTACTGGCTCTACTGTACTTAACTCTATTTTGACTTTTTGACCTTTTTGAAAGAAGCCGACGAATTGATATTTTTGACAGAGAAAGTAAAGTATTATAGCATTGCTTAATCTCGTATTCGTATTTCCCGATATCATAGCTATCATGGCTGGCAGGATTCAATATAAATTTACGATGATTATCAAGTTCATCGAATAAAGTTGTATCAGATATTCCACTTTCCTCTGCAAATTTCTTACTATTATTTATCAATCCATTTAAATCTAAAAGACAGTATTCCTTTGTGTATTGCCACTTTAAAGGAAGGAAACGTTTACAGAAATATTCTGCCTCCTTCCTCAAGAAGTTGCCCGCAATTTCGTATTTATGTTGCTTAATATAATGGTCAGCTTCTTCTATATACGTTCTGCTTATTCTTATGTATGGTTCTTTGGAATCTTGCATATAAAGTTCCCCGTATGACCATTTGGAAGATGATTTTTTACTTTTATGTTTCAAATATTCAAAAAACAATTTATCATGTGTAAAAAGATATATTTTATATTTATCAGCCATATCGTCCAATAAATAACGAATCACTTTCATACGGTTACTCATATCAAGACTGATAAGCATATCATCAAGAGCAAGAAATTGTCCCTCTTGTGGCTTTCCACTTTGTAGACAAGCAAAGCGAATAGCTAATGCTATTGCTGTCAAACGTGCTTCATTAAAAAAAGATTGAGGCTTCTGTATAACTATTTCACCAATTTCTATATGAAGACCGATTTTAGGATAGCGCCAAACATAAGCGCTTCCTGCAGTTTCCCTCTTATAAAATAGATAAAACTCTTCATTATATGGGTTTTCCTTCCTATCTTTATCTTTTACATACTTAACTTGTATGAGCATGTCTAATTCATCTTCTGCCTTAAAATATTTATTATATATTTTAGATGCTTTAGTATTTATGTTATCGATAAAATTTGATAAGTTTTTCATTAAATGTATCTATATTTTTCTAACCTTATATGGATGTTTATTTGCAACAAGATTATCATAAATGCTGGCAAGAGTTTTAACAGCTCCTACTGGAACATAAAAGGGTAGAATATCCTTTATAAAGACATTCCATAAATTCATTGTTTCAGAATTTCTTGCAGAACGAAATCGGGATATATAAGAGTAGTTTATGAATGCGCTTGTTTTATTTAGTAATCGCAGCTCAGAATCATCATTATTGATAGGGACACATGAAAGGCCTTCCCGGTTAAGCTCCCACTGATGATCATTATCAAGTGTGATCTTCACATGAGGTATAAACCCATTATTCCCAACCTCTTTCAATTTATATATATTGATAAGATTTTCTTCGCTTTCTACTCCTTCATTGTTAAAGTACTTTGCACCTTTATCTGTTTTATAGACACTCTGCAATAACGCATGGAGGGCATAATAAATAGAAGATTTACCACTTCCATTTTCGCCATACATCAATAAATTCTTGTCTAGTTTGAGACTAAATTTATTGGGAAAAGCCTTAAAGCCTTCTATCTCAATTTCTTTGATACTAGCCATGTCAGTTCATTATTATAGGTTTAAAAATATCTGAACTATAATGTTCCAAATTGTCTAACTTCTGGATAACACCTATTTCCTCTATGGATTTATACAAATTAGATACAGAGATCAAATTATCGTTGTCTATACTGGCATTCTCTACAATGTTTCTTATCGTGTCGAACACATGAATACCTATGCGATGTAGTTCTTCTCCCAAGTATATTTCATAAACACATCCATCAATGAGCAGTTCAAACATCTTGGCTAAATACTCATTTGACACGAACTTGTTAATACGCACATCTTGAACATTATTGATTAGGATAATGCAATCCACCAATTTGGCAATTAGACTTTGCATTTCTCTTGATGGCACAGCTATAGGAATTTGTAACAACGGTTCTTTATCCAATTGGAAGTTGGAACCTTGCATCTTGCCTTTGTTTCTTAGCCAAAATTCTATCAGCTTAGAGTTTAAAAGGCCTGTTAGGTATTTCATATCAACCCTATTTGTGTGGATCATATTAAATGTTTGAGAAACATAACATGGGAAATTACAAAATGCGAATTTAGGTCTACCAACAGACTTTCTTAGTGCAATAATTTTTTCTTTTACAAAGAAGCGTTCCTCGCGAGCTCTATGTAGACCATAAGGCTTGTTGTCTGAGGTGATAATTTGTTGGAATTGATCTAAATGATTTTTAATATGGGGCATATTATCTAAACTATAGATGTTTTTATATGACGAATCTGTATATATAGTCCATAAAAATATTATGAGGATTCACCCGATACCGTTCTATTTGTTCTGTTGTATAATAAGGTTTAATTAAGTCACATTCAATATCACTTAAATCAAGTCCTTCTATTTCTGTGTCAGATAATACAAAGATACCTTGCCCAACACGATATTGGTTACCTAATAATCTTTGGTTTTTGCATTTAAGATATCTTGTGGAAATACTATACCTTGAGCTATCTCTTTTCTTTGCAAATAAATTTTTATCATTTATACTGCTGAATAAAGTAAAAAAATATCATTATTCCTGGAAAAAAAGTTAGAGAATTATTTATATAATTTCCCTTCTCACCATTGGCTGAAAGCAAACAGAATTAGATGAAGTTCCATCTAATAAAGCAATAGCATCTTTCTCTGTTGCATTGCTTGTTATGAGCCGTCTATAATCAAAGGAATAGTCATCTGTAACCTTATCTTTATTAAACAGCATAATCATTGTTTGAATGCTTGCGCTTTCAAACATCATTACAGCTCCGAAATCAATAAGTTTGCAAATGCGAGTTTCTTTTATTACTTTGTTTCGCAATATGCTGGCTCCAAAACTTGTTGTCCAGTTGTTGGTAGCAATAAAACATAACGAACCATTATCTTTCAGCAAGTCTATACAATTACATGCGAAAAGATACCATATATCCATTTTGCCTTTGTAATAAGGAGACTTCTTGTAAGGTTCAAAGAAAGTCTTGGACATTCTCCCTTCTTTTATGTAGGGTGGATTTGCAATGATTATATCAAATCCAGTAAAGTGCCCTTGGTCATCAAGCAACTGTGGATATTCAAATCTCCATTCAAAAGAGTTTTGATAGTATTTATTATTCAACACCTCTTCTTCCATCTTTTTCATTCTGGCAAGACTGCTTTTGGCTTTCTTGTAACCATCTGGGTCAAGTGTTGCCTTACGTTCTCCAAACATAGGAGTTTCTTCATATTCGGATACTAATCGTTCTGCTGCCTGTCGTTTTTTAATGTCACCACGAGCAAGTGTTGTCTTAAAGCAATATTTTATTTCCGCTATCTTAGAACGCAGAGTTGTTTTGTTCAGATGCTCTTCTGTATAAGATGTAACCAAACTTTTGTAAGTATCAAGTGTAAAGTTTTCCCATTGCAGTCCCTCCTTAGACGCTTTTTCTTTCCCTTTTCGATTATATTCTACAAAGACACCTTCTATGGGCATATCAAGAGGATAGCGACATAGTTGTGAATTTCCACACATTATCTTATAGTCAAGGTTGGGCAATGGTTGTGGTATCGTTTCATCGACCACCAAAGCCAGCCAAAAGCGGAGGCGGGCTATATCTACTGCACCTTGTTCTATATCTACTCCAAAGATGTTATTCTGTATAATATCTCGTTTCACCTTTGCATGAGAGAAATCATCGGTAGACTTGAGAAAACCATAGAGCTGCAAACGAGCATGATAAAGCACATTAAGTATGCCCATAGGGAAGGCACCCGAACCAATAGCAGGGTCGCACACCTTGACTGTTCTAAGTAGATTGTATATTACGTTGGCTGTTTTCTTATTTTGAAGTTCCGTATTAACAACTCCATTCTTTATTAGGGCTTCAACAGCTGGATATAACTGTTCATCGACATGAGACTTCAGATACTGTACAATGGTCTCACGACACATATACTGTACAATCTCCTTTGGTGTATAGAAAGCTCCTTTGTCTTTGTTGTCTTCCAACAGATTCTCGAAAATATGCCCCAACATCTCTGGGTCGATACCAACCTCTGCATCATCAGGGTCGTTTTCATCGATGGTAAAATTGTATTCTGAGAAGAACTCCATCAATTCCTGGAAATACGCATAAGGGAAGTCTATATCCTTTTTGTCCAATGAATCTCTGTCGAAAAGACCACCATTCAGATAAGGAATCTTGATATTCTCTCCAAGACGAGAGTCGGCAATATCACCAGGTCTAGCTTCATTGAGCGTATAAAAGAACAATGGCTCTAACACATCACTCAACAATCTGTCGTTGTCTTTATAACGCTCGACAAGATTCTGCATATATGCCTTGTCTCCACCTTCCCATGCATCACTGCCTGCAGGTACTCCCATCCAACCTTTTTTCTGCAAGAATTGCAGAAAGACAAGACGACCGAGTAGTTTTTTCACATAGTCGCGATTGTCCTTCGCATTTCCTGTAAGGAAATCACAGAATTTTTATAACGGTCTTTATAACCTTTGAAGAAGTCCTTGTTGAGTCGCTCTACTGAGAAAGCATCGGTAACATCTGATAATATTACGTTTTCTTTCTTCACCAATTCATATAAACGTATGGCAGCGGTAGTACATGGTTCGTTGCCACCTAGTAGAAATGTATAGCGTTTAGAGGCTGTTTCCTTTGTTTGAAACTCTCCTGCTTCATTGAGCACAGTAGTTTTTGAAATAAAGGTGAGACGATAATCAATCTGTTTCTTCGAATAATAGAAAACCAATACACCATGGTTAATGTCTTGGTCAATATATTTTGCAGCTATATCACGTAGCCCTTTCCTGTTGCGTGCTATGTTTTTATTATCGGCAACCTCTATCACAAAAAGAGCCAAAGAGTGATTGTCATCAAGATGTATAGTTCCTATTTGTCCGCCACTTATTGCAGATTCGTCTTCTATAGAATTAGGGACAGAAAGATAATCAATCTTATGAAACATTCTGCTCAAAATGTTCTTCCACACTTCAAGATTGAATTCCTTTTTCAATTTAATTTTCAGTTCAGCCTTATCCATATGTATATTATTTATTTTTGTTCGCTTTGTTGAATGAAAGTATTAAGTAATAGCAATCCCTTTTCCGTAAGTTTGTACTTTTGTTGGGGGTGATTGGGCTTATCGGAGTATAGCATCTCTATCCAGCCTTGCTGCATAGCTGGGAGAATGAATTTCTTTTTGAAATACCAATGAGACTTATACACTTGCTTATACACTTGCTTATACACTTGCAGTATCTCATCAACAGACAGCATCTGCTTATTTACACTGATTATCAAAGACTTAAGTTGCAAACTAACTTGCACACTCTCTTCCACATCATTAGTGGTATACTGTCGTTGATACTTCTTAGAGATTGGGAAAGTAATACGTATAAAGTTGTCTGTAAAGACGAAGCACTCTGCACCATAGGCTCTGAGTATGCGAGGAACTCCAGATCCCAAAGACTCTACTAACTCCAGGTCTCTATAGACACGCATTAACTCTTTATTGCGTGGAATGGAAATGCCATTAAAGAATTCTTCACGACTCAATGACTCTGGCAACCGTCCCGCAGACGTAATCTCAATGCGATCTGGGAAGATTTCAAACTTGGGTGGCACCTCAAATGAATAGTCATTATGTACAATGGCATTGACAACTGCTTCACGCAAAGCTATCTTATCCCATAAAGGATACTCTGTGCGTTCTGCAGATGTGATAGTTGCAAAGACTTTATTCTCTATATCTAATTTTGCCAAGATACTCTTTGTTGCCTTAATTAACGAACAGTATCCATATTCATTATTTTCTATTAGCTCACATCTATCAAGGCTTGAGTATTTAGCAAGTTTTATAGAGTTGTTATTCTCATCAGCTAACAAATAAGCAACATAGTTAAGCTTATCATTCTCTGTCAACAATTCCAAGCTACGTTTGAAGTTATCGTTAAGTCGTTTGCCTCGCTCGTCATAATAAATACGAAGCTGTTCGAAAGATAAATCCTGTCTGTTAGAGATAATCTTTCCTATGGAGTTTCGTGTCCGCATCGCAAACAGTCTGTCAATTTGCTGTTGCTGCATAGGCTCAGCAGAAGTACCAATCCGAATGAATGTCCCTTTGGAAGTCATACCATACTTGGACTTGAAATAAGGTTTCTCAATGCCACTTGCAATCGTTATCTTTACAATTGGACAGCCGTTCCGTTCTTCTTCTGATATATCAAAAAGCCCCATAACTGAGGGTGAGATATTATTTTTGATACGATCCTTTAGCTGTAACATACAAGTATCTACATCATCTACTCCTACTGTATTTCCATCTTTATCTACACCTATATATATGTAGCCACCTTCCTTGTAGTTCAGAAAAGCTATCACTTCCTTCTCTATATCCAAATCAGGGGTAAGCCATAACTTGTATTCTATACGATTTGTCTCATTCATACTCCATCAAGAACAGAAGCTTTCAGAAATGATAACTTCAGGATTAAACAACTCTCTCCGTTGCTGCCCATCTAGCGTAACATTAACAGGAGCCGTATTTTGCTCTGTTACCAAAGGATAAGATGACAGGATTTGTATCATCTGTTCAAGAAGAACAGAGCGTTTAACAGGGGTTTCTTTGTTATAGTTTTCAGTTTGTTCACCTTTCGCTGCAACTGTTGGAACCGACCCGTCGTAATCGCCCTCTTCGCTTGTCGAATTAACTCTGCCTCCTTTGCATCAATATTTGGAATCGTAAGAAAGCTATCCAAATAGGCTATTGCTCTCTTCTCGTTAGGTCCTTGTGTTGGGTTTACTTTTAGCGTATTCCCCTTTTCTGCCTCAGCTCTCTCCGAAAAGAAATCAAGAGCTTTCCCTACTTGGGAATAATGAAGTTCATGTAGCGGAATAGCCTTTTCGTCAACATCAGCCTTAAACATCTTAACTGCCTCAAGAAAAGTAAGTTCTTCCAATCTTCCATCTTTATGGATAAGTGTGAAAGCATCTCGTTTTTCGTTACGAATAAACACCAATGTTGAGTGGTCTGCATTGGTAGCAATTCTACCAACCCGAGCACGCAAAGGCATTTTCTCTATGGCTCTCAACAAATCGGGATGCTCCTCCTTTTGCTTTCTTAACCACATCAGATAGCCTAACTTCTCGTCGCGTTCTTCTTCAAGATTCTTATCAAACAAGCCAAAACTCTCTGGATTTTCCTCTTCTGAATATATTTGACTATCCTCTCCTAAAGCAGCATGAAAAGCAAATAGCTTCATCTTGGCTTTGTTTTCAAGTTCTATATCATTATTTACTTCTTTCGTAGGGAAGAAATTGTAGATATAAACATCCTTTGCAGTACTCCCTATACGGTTCACTCGTCCAATACGTTGCATTAGACGTGTAGAGTTCCATGGGGTGTCATAATTAACAACCACATTGGCTCGATGTAAGTTGACACCTTCAGCCAGAACCTCTGTTGTCAGCACAATGTTGTAATCATCTTTCTTATGTTCTTTATAATTTGCATCGAAGTTTGCACTTACTAAAGGCATCTTTTCTGTACGGTTGCTGCTTTCAACCGATAAGACCTTGTCATATCCTTGTTTTTCTAACTCTTTCAATAGATAGTCTGTTGTTTCTTTACTTTCTGAGAAAACTACTAATTTCCCCTCACGATTAATGGACTTGTCAAACAATTGATTTTTTAGTTTGTCAAGAAATACATCCAGTTTGGGGTCATAGTTTATCTTATCCCATTCAGTTACCAAATCTTCCAATACAGCATTATCGTGTTTCAACCCATCTAAATAAATAGGTTTGACAAAGTCTTCTGGTGTATAGACATCTATTGTGGAATCATTGTAAGGGGATTGTTCAATTAGTTTTATCAACTCCTCCTCTTTGCCTTCGCTTAGGAGTTCATTAACCTTTAGCTTAGGCGCAATATAAATCCTTCTATTTTCAAACATCTTGAGCATGACACAGTTTGACTGATAGTATCGTTTTAGTGATTGTTTGAAAGCATAAAAACTACTATCTAACCGCTTCACAAGTAAGGTTTTCATAATCTTTGCCAACTGAACGGAAATCATATCGGCCTTTTTGTATTTCTTTTTCTTTTCCTTATTAAGATATTTAATGGCTTGATATCTGAAATAAGTCAGACCCTCCTTCTCATCGCTCAACACCTTGATGGTCTTGTCATAAAGTTCGTTCAACTGCTTATCTAATTTATAATATAGTGGCTGTGGCTGATGAACCTTGGGGAATGCAACACCTTGTGTGTCTAAATCAATCTTGTATGCTTCATTCTCTAAAAGGTCTGTGCGGGTGCGACGTACCATCAATGGTTCTACAACTTTTACACGTATCTTCTCGTAAATGTCTCTAATTTTAATTGCTATGATTCTGCTGTCCTTTTCTCCTTTTACCTTCTTATAAGCGTCTATCTGCTCTCTGAAGAAACGTTGTAGGTTTCCTTCCTCGAGTGTACTATCTTTCGAGTCCTGAAACAGATATACAAGATTGGCTATATCTTCTGGCTTATTGTTCAACGGTGTTGCTGAGACGAGAATTACCTTCTTACTATATAAGGTTCCATCCGCATGATGATGGCAGCAAGGAGTCTTGCATAACTTCTGCAGTTCGTTATACATAGAAGCAGTGTCTGTACGGAACTTATGGGCCTCATCAACTATGATTAAGTCGTAGAGAGACGCATCTTTTATTTTGCTTATACTTCCATTTGTAACAATCCTGTAATTATCTACCTTGAATTTAGACAGGGTTTCCTCCCAACTCTCTTGTAAAGCAGGTGGGACGATGACCAATACATGAGAATGGTATGCTGGGAAATCATTGGCATAGAAAAATTTCTTAGCTATTAAAGCCGCAACAACAGTTTTTCCTAATCCGACAACATCAGACAGGAAAAAACCATTATGTTTCATCATCTTGGAAAATCCATCATTTACAGCATCAACTTGATAAGATAGTCTCTTAAAACCTTTTGGTAACTCAGATAAGGAATTAGGATCGAAATCTATACGTTTCCCAAAATATTCCAATAAAAACTTCAAATATACTTCATAAGGTGTGAAGTTAGGATTCAAGTATGACTCATTTTTTATCGTTTCTATATGCGTCAAGTCTATCTCTACAGACTCTTTCCACAAACGTTCGAATGTTTCGGTAGCAAATTGGATATCATCATCATAACGCAACTCAACATTAAACTCAAAATTCTTTTCAAGTCCTGCATCAGTCAAATTACTTGAGCCTGTAATGACCGAACCATATCCGTGCGGATGATATATCTCTTCCCTAAATATATAAAGTTTAGCATGGATATTTTGTTTAGGATGAATGCGCATTTCTATTTTTCCTGACATGATATCTTTTATAAATTGGCACATCCCTTCCTCTACATCCTTATCATACCGAGCTTCTTGAATATTCTTTTTCAATTCATGAAAGAATTCTTCTTGTGCTTGCCCTTCATCTGGATTAAACAGGAATCCTTGCTGGTTAGCTTGAGCCGTAAGCTTATCAACATTAATGCCTACAAGAAACCTTATCTTCGGTGTTTGCTCTATAAACTTCCTAATCTTAAAGTAACCAGAAGCACGGAAATAGCCAACAAGTACATCAAAAAAATGTACTTTCTTATATTTGAACACACCTTCTATTTTCTCTAAAAGTGTATTTTGATTCTCATTCGTAAAGAAATTAGTTTCCATTGGTTTAATCTTTTGTTGATTTAATCAATAATCTTACATCCACATCCAGAATCTGTGCGATTTGTCCCAATATGGCAATTGTTGGCTGTGTTTTGTTTTGACACCAACGAGAAACAGTATGCTCCGTCTTACCCAATTGCTCTGCAAGCCATCTGTTCGTTCTTCCCTGTTCAACAAGGACAATTTTTAAGCGATTCCTAACGCTTGTTTGTTCATTGTTTGACATTTCATTACAATATATTGCTTACAAAGATAACAAACTATTTGAAAAAACACAAGTTTTATTCTTAAATTGTTTTACAATCAGTTTTTTGCTGCATTACTTTATATACAATACATTTTACAGGAGTAGAATGTAACCAATTGGTAGTAATAGTTATTTCATCTCCTAACTACGGCGTAATCCATTTTCTTTCACCGCTTTAACTCTTATTGTAGTAATGTAGTAAGATATAATCGGTGAAAGAAAAAGGAAGTATTACCATCAATTATGCGTGTTGCCTATCAGGAATATCGGTGTTATCATGGATGCTGATTTCTGCAACTTCTGACAGACGTACTTTCTGAACAAATGCGCTTCCGTGCTGTCCAACAGAAAGGACAGGGCAATGATGATAGGAAGCGGATAGAGTGGCGCATAGCCTTTCAATTGTCCGCTGATGAAAACAGGCTCTTCACCTGCACCCCTCTCATCGGGATGCAAGGTGGAGGATTTCATAAGTGTTTGCAACCCATGATTAAGTTCTCCACGTTACTCCGAAGAACCTTGTAAGTTCTCCCTCTGTCATGGCTATGTCTCCGATTCCCTTGCGGACAATCTGCATATTGCAGCCCCAATCAAAATAACTGCGATGATTCTCCGTGCTAGTCATAGTTCTTAGTTTATAGTTCGTATTCATGCCGTTTCCTCCTTTCTGCCATTTGAATTGACAACAAGCGGGATTGTCTTTGTGTCTGTCGCTGTTTCCACATCTGCATTTACGGTAGTCTTGTCCTTCGCCTTGTACTTGGCTATAAGCCTGTCCATATCCTCCGAAATCTTGTTGTCCGTTACCTGCGCATAAATCTGCGTGCTTGATATGGAGGCGTGTCCCATCATCTTGGCTATACTCTCGATAGGGATACCTGCGTTCAGACTCATCGTACCGAAGGTGTGGCGAGCCATGTGGTAGGAAAGTCTTTGACGGATACCGCAAGCCTTACCCACGATGCTCAGGTTCTTGCCCATCACGCTACGGCTGCAATGAAGTTGAAAGACAAGGCTGTCGCCTTTTTCTTTCACCGTCTGCCATTCTTTGTTTCTTTCCTGTTTCCCTACAATGGCGGATGATGGTCTCTGCTATCGGATGCAGAGGTACAATGAACTCCACCTTTGTCTTCTGACGCTCCTTGCGTATATACCTCTGTCCGTCTGCTGCTGTTTGGATATGGCTGTATTCTAAATTTTCCATATCGGCAATTGCCAACCCTGTAAAGCAGGAAAAGATGAACATCAGCCGTGCCAACTCTGCTTCCTTGTCATTCATACTTATTGCCATAAGTTTCATTACATCGCCCTTTTGCAAGAAGCGTATCTTCTTTTCATCCTTCTCATACTTGGCGTTATCAAGCGGATTGCAGCGGATAATCCTCCTGCTCACCACACGAAACATCAGTCGGCTCAGCCAACAGAGATTGGTATTGACAGTCGATGCTTTCAGCCCACGCTTCTTAAGAAAGAAGCGGTATTCCTCAAACAAACTCTCCGTAATGGTGGCGATAGATATGTCTTGTACTCCTTTGTTATCGATAAATTCTCGGAGATTTCTATCAGAATAGTAAAGGTTCAGATAAGTCCCCTCTGCCCTTGACTTTCCAACGCTTTCCTTGACGGCTTGCAGTTCCGCCTTGCTCATTGCAAGGAGCGTGGTGGGGTTAGTGGCAATGCCTTGCAAACTGTTCTTGATAAGTTCCACGCTTACCACTCCTTCCCTCGTCAGTATGTCCCGATAGGTTTTCTCTACTAATTCCCTGAACTCATTGATTCTTTGGTTGGTCTTCTTATTGGTTGTCAAACCCTGTTTGGCGCTCCACTCGGAGACTTTACACTCTTCTCCTGTGGTAATGGCGGTGCTCTTTCCGTCTATGGTGATACGGCAGAGAATGGCGGTGTTGCCGTCTGCTTTTGTCTTCTGTCTGTTGATATAGAACAGTATCTTGAATGTACTTCTCATAATGATTTTAGTTTTAATATGTTTATTGCTAAATACTCATCTGCATATCCTCCGTGAAAGAAAGGAAACGATTAAACTCCTCAAAGAGTTTTTTGGGTGTGACCTTTGCATAACGCTCGGTCATACTTACGTTGCTATGTCCGAGCATCTTGCTCACCGTTTCTATTGGAACTCCTTGCTCAAGCGTGATAAGCGTGGCAAAGGTGTGTCTTGCGGTATGCGTGGTAAAGGGAAACGATATGCCTGCACGAAGCCGCAGGGCTTTCAAACAGATCTGATAGTTCTTGTACTTGATATAGGGGAGTAATGTTTCCCTTTCATCGCTGTGGAGCTTCTCCATCAGCCGTATGGCTTCGGGCAGCAGTTTGACACGACAAGGCACACCTGTCTTGTGGCGGTTGAACTTCAGCCAAAGACTACACTCGTCGTCACGCACAAGATGGGACTTGTTCAGTTCCATCAAATCACAATATGCAGCACCCGTATAACAGGCAAAGAGGAAAATATCCCTTGCCGTTTCCATATCCTCCTCCAAGTCATCAAAGTTGAGAGCCTTCAATTTGTCTAATGCTTCCTTGTCCAATGCTTTGGGCAGTCTCTTGTCGCCCTTGCTGATTTTAGCTTTGTCAAATAGAAGAACATCAGCCAATCCCTCACGATAAGCCAACCTGCATACCGTCTTCAAATGCATGGCTGCATTATAGAATGTGCTTTCTTGAAAACCGCACTCACCTAAGAAATACTGCCCAAACTCATAGATAAAGTTCTCTGTGAGCTGTGAGAAAGCCAAGTCTGTTACCTTGTACTTCCGTTGAATAAACTTCTGCAAATGAATTCGGGTAGAGTGATAGCCGTGTATGGCTCCTTCCTTGATGTCGATACCAACATGGTTTTCCTTCTCCTTAATGAGCATATCCAGCCTTTCAATGAGCATGCATCGTGTCTGTACGCTCCCTTGGAACAGCTCTTTCACATCGGCTGCATCAAATGGGCAACCTTTGGATAGCAGAGATTGATAAGCCGACTGAACAGACAACAGTAGATTTTCCAATTTACCATTTATCTCCACTGCCTCACGACTCTTGCCGTCCATTCTGCTCTCTCGTGGATTCCACAAGTCGGGGTTGCAGGAGAGTTTACAACTGAACTGTGCAATACTCCTTCCAAGTGTAATACGTCCCATGATGGGAGCCTTGCCCGACTTGTCAAGACCGCTCTTTTTGAGGTAGAGCAACACCTTCATTTTCTCTTGTTTCATACGCTTTAATTTATGGGCAAAGTTACCCGAATTAAAGCGTTCCTCACTTATGCAGAAAACTGCCGACCGCAGCAACAGCCACACGAGCGAAAATAATTCAGTTACCGAACATTACTCCATCGTTACCTATGACGAAATCGGGTAACGCTTTGGTAACTGAACTTCTGCCTAAATCTGCATATTCCTACTCTTTACGAATTGTGCAGTATTATGCAAATAACTCCATTTCTTGCTCATTATCAGTCAGTTTACATCAACTTCTACTTTTCTTCCTTTTCAAGGATTAGTTGCAAGCCAAAAGGGCGTTAATTGCAAGCCGTTTTATGGTCTTTACAAAATCAGCATGTGAAAAATTCTAACTAAAAAAGGGGGGCTTCATAAGATTAGAATGATAAGGTTTGCCTTTTACGTTTAGAAGTTATACCCAAATCAGACATTAGCCCACAATATATATATAATCTTTATTATTATGGCATGGTGTCCGATTTGGGTTTAAAATTATCTGTCAACACGAACGACTCTGAAACCTACATTGGCATAACCAACAGAGCCATTACGAGTATCATCGGAGTATTCACTTCGGCAAGCATCTCGACTGGAATCCCAACTTCCGCCCTTTACAATATATTCGTTGTTGGTATTTGTTGTTGAGGTCCATTCCCAACAATTACCCCAAAAATCAATACCACCGCAGGCCCCAGTTGTTTGGGCATATGCATCTACAGCCGTGATTCCTCTCTCGACATGATCACTATTCATACTGACATCCTTCGGCATATGCCCAGCAGCAAGAATCCATTCCTGCTCTGTTGGAAGTCGATACAAATGTTTACTGTCTCGACTGCTTAACCACTGACAGTAAGCCTCAGCATCGGTATAGGAAATATTGACTACAGGATAGTTTCCTTGTCCTTGAGGATAGGTAAATCCGCTTTTGAAGGCTGCATACTCTGTGTTTCTAACAGGTGCATATCCTATGTAAGGATTGTTGGCGTCAGCTCCTCTCAATACCATCCATTCATCGTTAGGATTATCGTCTTTCCTCGGATCAATAAGTCTATAGAATTGTTGTTCTAAGCGGGTATCACGGTTCGATACCATTTCGTCAACAATGGCTTGCATCTCGTCAACAAGGTCTTGGTGTAGTGCCTCACGCTCTAATTCACGCAACTTAGCTTTCTTTCGAGCCACCACCTTGTCATATCTGATACCCATTTGTTCTAACAGGAGACTCTTATTCTGCTCTGTCGGGTTCTGTTGATAAGCGACCAAAGCCTCCTTAGTTGCTGGGTTTAGATTGGGGCGTTCATCTTCTACGAAGGGGGCATCAGGATCATTGAACTCTAACTCGCTTTCCACAAGGTCAGTCGGAGTAATGAACTTGCCAGCCTCCACTTTCTGATGAACTCCGAAATAGCTTGCTACTTGTCCATCTTTATAGATAGAAAGTCGATAGCCTCCACTCAAATCACAAGGGAATGTGATGATGTAATAATCCTTCCCAGGGATGAGTGTTTCACCTGGTAATGCGCTGAAGGTGATAATCGACTGCTTGTCGCTCGTTAGTTTTCCTGCTATTTGGAATCCATCAACACTTTCTAACACAACTTTTGTGACCCCCGACATGTTAAAATTGAGATGAATGCCTCCCAGTCTCTTTGTTGCCACATCTTCCAAAGAAATAATGGTACTTGGCGACTGCTCTACAGGTACTACTGCCTCTTCATAAGAATTAGCAGGCTTCTCTTGTGGAGATATATCGGCATCAGTAGCTTCCTGACAGCCAGAAATAAGCAAACACAAGATGGGGAGCATTGATAATATTATTTTTTTCATTGTGAACTCTATTGTTATTGTAAAAGGATTTATTTTCTTGGACTCATGCGTTGGGGCTTTTGATCACGACGTCCCTGCTTAGCAAGATGATACATCATTTTACGTTCCTGTTCATAAACCTTTTCAATTTGAGTCTGAGTAAGGAATTTAGAGTATTCCTTATAATACTTTTGACGGATGTCAAGTATCTTCTCACTCATAGCAAAACGTTGCTTTATACGTTCTTCGTTCTGCTGTTCAGAAGCCCCCTGCTTGTTTGGTCGCTGACGAGGTCCCAATGCCCAAATTTCTTTTTGGTAATTACAGTAAGTGTTGACAAACTTCTCTGTGACAGCATCGTTGAAAGCTAACTCCTGTGCAATGTGCTTAGCTTGCACTTCTGCAAGCTGCTCGCGAGATAGGCGTTGCTGGCGATTAGAATATTGTGGATTAGTCTGTTGTGCAAATACTGTGACACAAGATGTAATCATCATCACTGCGATAACGAATGTTCTAATGAAATGTTTCATAATTTTACTGTTTTAAAAGTTTAATACTATGTTTAATATCTAATGTATAGAGACTTTATTCGTTGATAAAAACATCATCTCCATAAATGTTCAGCAAATAAGCTTGGTCGCTTTCGGAAAGTTGACTAAATGCCATGTCTACATCCGTGAGAGTAGCAGGAGCAGGCTTACTGAATTTCATATTGATAATCAGCACCAAGGCAATGGCAGCTGCAACGGCTATGGCACTTCTCATCACAAGGCGCAGCTTGGACGTCTTACGAGTAGTCCGAGGTGTATCAACTGGCGTTACCACGGTATTTACTTCCTTCCAAATATCATCCTCCAGTTTGTCGAAGAACCCATCTGGTGTGGTATAAGGCAGTCGTTTACCTATTTTATTGAAATCAAAATCTTTATTCATTGCTGTTGCTCTTTTAAGTTTTAATTGTTTTTATGATAGAAAACAAAAGGGCTATATCAATCATTCGCATTCATATACTTGATAATCTTCTCCTTGGCTATATGGAAGTTCATTTTGACGGCAGAGGGTGTGGAATTTATCGCCTCTGCTATCTCGTCATAACTGAGTTCATCATAATAGCGGAGGTTGAATGCCGCCTGTTGCTTCGTCGGTAAGGTTTGAATTGCACATTGCAATTTCACAGCCTCCAGGTCGCTATAATCAATATAGTTATCTGCCATAACACGGTTGGTACTGTTTTTATCTGCCTCCAGTGATATCTGGCTTTGCTTACGAGAACTTATCAGTCGAAGTGCTTCATTGGTAGCTATCCGGAATAACCAGCCACGGAAAGAGTTCTCATCTCGAAACTGGTCAAAGGAACGAAAAATCCTTATGAACGCTTCCTGCGTGGCGTCTTGAGCATCATCATGTGCAACCACTAATCGGCGAATGTGCCAATATATGGGTTGCTTGTATTTCTGCATCAAGAGTCGAAAGCCCATCTCCGACTTCTCCCGAATGGCCTGAACGATTGTCTTATCATCAATAATCATCTGGCTTAATCTTTTCTATTGTTTTTTTATTTATCGAAACCGTCCCTTCTCTGATACTATGTGAGGACATAAAACTTCTTCCTTCCATCCTGAATCTTTTTTATAGGATTCCTCATGCTGTTAGCAAAGACATCAAGCTCTGACTCTGCAGCCACTCGAGACAAACCTGTCATCTTACGATACGTAGATACACTGAGAGACTCGTGAGTCTTCAAGTAAGCCAAAGCCATGTCCAAACGGTCTTTCTTGTTCATGTAATTATCGATGCGAACAGTGGCTACAGGACGTTGTACTATCGTTCTGCTAAACTTACTATGATAGCCATAAGGACGTATGTGATTACTGTATCTATGCTGTGCGAGGGCTGTAACGCTAACCATTGCCATTGTAGAGATAACAATAGCACTTTTAAAGTTCATTTTAATCTTCATAATTCGTATCCTTTTAAAAATGTTACCTGTCTTGATTTTACTATGGGGTTGCTTAACAGGCGTTATGCTTATATGACCTATTAAAAGATAGAAAGTAAAATCGAGGTACTTATTTTTTTGCAGGAAACTACGAATTAGTATACTTTGAACTTTGAACTTTGAACTTTGAACTTTGAACTTTGAACTTTATGATATGTACCTTTAATGACTACGAATTATTATACATTGAGGTTTGAACTTTGAACTTTATGATATGAACCATTAATGACTACGAATTTCTCTAATTACGCGAAGCATTATTGCAAAATACTTCGTATCATGCGTAGTCGGTGGAAATCATAAAGTTCAATGTTCAAACCTCAAAGTTCAAAGGTAAAGAGTTCAAAGTTCAAAGTTCGGAAGCGTCTTATACTTTTCATTTTTTCTTAGGAATAATATTGAAGTGATAGACGGCATGTAGCATCACGTAGCGGGGAATAACATTACTGTAAGTTTCTGTGATTCCTTGTGCATTCATCGTCCGTGTGGCATTATTCAGCTGACCAAGAATGTCGAAGCCATCGAGCAATAAGGTAAGTTGTCCTTTGAAGAATGATCGTGACAGACGGGCGTTCCACACCAAATCATCGCTATTCATCGACTTATCTAAATAACCTCGGCGACTGTACATTGTCAGGTCAGTCCCAAGTCGGAAATCCCATGGCAACTGTAATTGTGCTGTTAAACCGTAATTGAAATCACTCACATTAAATGCCTCAAAGTCTTCACGAGTGCCATCGACATGTGCCCAGTTTCCTTTACTAATGAAACCAATGGAAGATTGTCCGAGCCTATAGTTCAGCTGTAAATCACCAACGTAGTTTAACGATTCTACTATGCTCCTATTAGCTACAGACGTACCTGCCAAACCAATAAGGTCGACACTCTTCTCATATCTTAATCCAGCCATAGCTTTAAAATCCAACTTGCGATTTTTGGTCAATGGTCCAGCGCCACCTAAAGCAAGCTGACCTCGCCAATTACCATTCACATTGTCTGGTCTGAATGTTCGCTGTCCTGTAGCCTTGTCGTAGGTATAGCCCATAGCAATAGCGTTAACAGTGGGGATATATTGAGCCTCTATTAACCACATCAGCCCTTTTTTCGGATATATACGTAGGAAGTGTGATATAAGTTCGTGCTTATAGGATGGTTTCAAGTTGGTATTACCCATTGTTACGTTTAATGGATCAGTGGTATTGAGGATGTTTACAAACAGGTTCATGTCTGGAGCTTGCCCGTTCACATGATATTGAAACATGAATTCATATTTGTGATCAGTACTACGCCATTTGATGAACGTACTATACATATTGTAAAGTATAGAACGTTTCGTAAAAGTCGTATCTACATTTCCACTATGATAATGCATCGTCCGTGAAAGCAGCGATAAATTAGGTACAAGCTGTGCCCACCATTCCGACTTCGTCGTTTTCTTATTCCATACAAGAAAGGCACCGAGAGTATGGGTATTATCCGTCTGCCTGCTGTCATAGCTGTTATGAATATCCATTACTCTGTTATAAGCATCCACAGAAGGGAGTGTTCCAAGCTCGTGCTCTGAATTAATTCCCCAATCTGCTAACTGGTCAAGACGATAGAGTGAAGAATATCGGTTTGAGGTAGTCCGATTGTATTTATAACTAAAGTCGAAGAACAAACCCCGCTTTACTAAATAGCTGTAAGTCACTTTACCTGTCATGCTGTAGCCGTGGTCAGGACGGTTGTTGAAATATCGGTTGCGGAAGTCTGTATTACTTTGCAGACCATTGGTATAATAATCAATGCGGTTACGGTCAAAGCTATTCTCAGTAGCATGCCTCAAAGAAGCGTCAGCATAAAGGGTGATATGGTCGGGCGAGTGCTTGAACTTAATTAACGACTCCATCGAAACCGAACCTTCTAAAGAATGTCCAATTGATAATCCATTGCGAAGATTTCTGTTAATGGCTGTGCGAATCAACTCCCTACCTATCATTGGTGTGTACAAACTATCCAACTGCGCCTTTGAGAAAGACGTAAAACTACGATTAAGCGTCAGCGAAGAATATCCGCTTTTATTGTTATAATATTGGTAGTTAAAACGTGGCTTTATATTCAAGTTGGCATTCTTAAACTCAAAATAAAACTGATGATCGGTGGAGAGAGTAAAATTGTGATTTCTATTATTAGCTACCATACGATCGTATGTATCTCCGTTGGCAAGGAAATTTGTACGATTAGTGTTATTCACTATCGTGTTGTCAGCATGCTTAACCTGTGCATTTCCACTAAGTTTATACTTACCACTGCGTGCATCTATATTATAGTCAAGACCTCCTAACTGTTGCTGTGTCAACCCACCAAAAAGATCAGAAGGCGACCAGTTGTCATTCTCACCGGGCTTACGGTCGTCGTTTAGATTGTTCATATTTCCATAGACAGCCAAACGGGAGTGATCAGTGAACCGCATAGCAAACAGACGAGCCAAGTAGCGTTCCTTTGTTCCTCCACCAGTTTCCACATTACCTACCCATCCAATGTTGTATTGCTTTTCAGTTGAACATCCATCACGTATTTCTTATCTCCTGCCACCTCTTGCCCGAGAAAACGACTATTTTCGCCAAGACGGTCATACACCTTTACTTGGTTTACCATATAAGTAGGCAGATTCTCAAACATGACAGTATTATCTCCACGGAAAAAATCTTTTCCATTGAGAAGCAAACTCTCAACAAACTTTCCATTAACATATATGCGTCCATCCTTGCTTAGTTCAGCACCGGGCAACTGACGAATAAGGGCGTCGAGCATAGAGCCTTCACCTAACTGGAAAGCGTCGGCATTATAAACAATCGTGTCGCCTTTATGATAGAACTTCACCTTTGTAGCCTTAACAACCACCTCATTTAAGTCTACAGTTTTAGGTCGCTTCAGAAAGATAGTAGCAACTTCTCTACTTATCTCTCGCTTGTAAAAATGATGCAGTGGGAGCTTTACGTAGGTAGGTGTATAACCTTCTTCGGTAACACGCAGTATATAATCACCCTCCTTACGTGGAATCGTTATCCAATATTCAGATGTTTTCCAACTCTGTTCGCCACTCTGATATTCTTCAAGAGCCTTCGTTGAAGCAACGACTGAGCTGTCATTAGCATTTAGCACTTCAACTAAGCAGCCAGGGACATCTACATGAGTAACAAAGTCTTGCACTCTACCTTCAATGGTAATTGTATTGTCTAAGGTTTGTGCTGATATGCAGACAGTAAGGCATAACAAAATTAAAGTTGTACAAAAGGTTTTCATATTTTATTTTCAATGTTTGATTCGTATTGTTCACAAGAGGTATGGGGTAATAGAGATTCCTCTAAATTATCTTTTAGGTAAAGAAATAACGCTTGCTTGTAGGTTGTAAATCCAGAAGATTCTTTCTAAGAAATATCAAGAAGGTAAAGCATTTTAGCCATATCCTACGTTTTTGTCTGATCATACTCTATCCAATAATGATTAGAGTTCTTGGATGAAAAGAACCGAATGGATTTTACAGGCATAAACCGAACTTTTTCTATCAGTTTGCCTGCAATTATATTCTCTACAAGAGGTGTATTTCATAATTTAAAACTTGTCTATCAATCGTATTCTTTATATTAACACGCTGCGAATATACAAAATGTTTTTTTAAACAAGAAAAAAATCGTTATTTTTTTGCATTGTCGCTATATCCGCATTGTTTCGTAGTCATTAATAGTTCAAATCATAAAGTTAACTACGAATTACGCAAATGACACGAATTTTTATACTTTGAACTTTGAGGTTTGAACTTTGAACTTTATGATATGTACCTTTAAAGACTACTAATTACGCGAATGACACGAATTTTTATACTTTGAACTTTGAACTTTGAACTTTGAACTTTGAACTTTATGATATGAACCTTTAATGACTACGAATTACGCTAATTACGCTAATGCTTATTGTAATGTAATTCGTGTCATTCGCGTAATTCGTAGTTTCAAATCATAAAGTTCAATGTTCAAACCTCAAAGTTCAAAGGTAAAAGAGTTCAAAGGTAAGAGGGCATCTTTAGCAAGCCAAAAGGGCGTTAATTCACATGGAATTAACGCCCTTTTAAATCTCTAACACTGCTTTTTTCTCTTTATCCCAAGCAACTTGTTAACTTGTCTACTTTTTAACTTGTCAACTCGTTCACCATGTTACTTTGTCTTATTACTCAAGCAACTTGTTTACTCGTCCACTCGTTTACTTGTCTACTTTTCTGGATAAACGAGATTGGCATCGGTGATATTGTCCAGCACCTCGGTGAGGAACTTACGTGACTCCCACTTAGCCATAGGCAGGTCGTGGAGCAGGTAGTTACCACAGTCTCGTGGGGCAGCACCGGGGATTTCACCCTCGAAGTCGGCAACGAATTGGAAGGTGCGTCGCATGAGGTCAACAATCTCTTTCGACTCAAGGTCGCCACGAAGGATAAGGTAGTTACCAGTCAGACAGCCCATTGGACCCCAATAGATAACACGATCTTTCCACTCGTCATCATTACGGAGGAAGGTGGCAGCCAAGTGTTCAATAGCGTGGATAGCACCGACGTGCAACACTGGCTCACGATTTGGTTCTTTCATACGGATGTCGAAGGTGGTAACGATCTCGCCACCCACTTCGTCCTTACGACTCACATAAATGCCACGCAGCAAACGCTCGTGGTCAATGGTAAAAGAAGGAATTTTACTTAATTCAGAATTCATAATTCACAATTCATAATTATGATTACTATTATAATTCAAAATTCATAATTCACAATTCATAATTATGATTACCGCTGTTAGCTTCAGTTTTATCCATAACCTTTAAGCTTTTGTTAGCTAAAAAGAAATCTGTATATCTTTAGTTCCGTGAGAGAATCAAGCGGACAAGTAAACAAATTACTTATTCTATAAACTCTGCCCACATCGGTAATCATAATTATGAATTTTGAATTATGAATTATGAATTGCCTCTACAAAGTGCCTTGTTACCTCAAAGCTGCCGTTGGCGATGCGCTCCCAGAAGTCGTAGTACTGGCTGGCTTTGTTGTCTTTGAGCGGAACATCGCTGATGACACGGAAGGAGACGAAGGGAGTTTGATAGATGTGGCAGACCTGCGCAATAGAACAACTCTCCATATCGACAGCTGTTGCCTCTGGGAAGTGGTCCATGATCTGTTGCATCTTCTCACGTGAGTTAACAAACCACTCGCCACTGACGGTCAGTCCTGCCTTGACATGCAGGTCCTTACAATCAGGTAGGTTGTTCAACGACAGCGCCTTTTCAATCAACTCCGTAGGAGCCTTGAAGCGAGCAGGCATACCGATAATCTGACCATAAGCTACCTCATCGCCACAGTAGGCATCGTGGTAAGCACACTCCGTTGCCACCACCACATCAGTAACCTCCAATGAAGTGTCGGCTCCACCCGCACAACCACTTGAGATAACAAGGTCAGGGTGGTAATGATTAATCATTTCTACAGCACCGATGGCAGAGTTTACCTTACCGATACCACACTGCTGCAGAATGATTTCCTTATCTCCCAACCGTCCCGTAACGAAGTCTTTATGATTAAAATGTTTCGTCTCGGTGTTGGAAAGAATTGCTTTAAGTTGCGCGAACTCTTTGTCCATCGCAACGATGATTCCTATTTTCATACTGCAAAGGTACGAAAAAGTTACAAGTTGGATATTGTAAGTTCTTAGTTTTTTGTAACTTTGCAGAGATTAATCATTTGTCCGACATAAGCAAAATTAAATAAAAATGAAAACTTGGAAAAGATTTCTACCCGATGTACTGGTAGTCGTGTTGTTTGCGGTCATCTCGTTCGCTTACTTCTTCGTTCCGGTCACTCAGGGTAAGATTCTCTATCGCCACGATGCCTCAGCAGGTGTCGGTTCGGCACAGGAAATGACAGAGTATCAGAACCGTACTGGTGAGGCAACACGCTGGACAAACGCCATCTTCGGTGGTATGCCTACTTATCAGATGTCACCCTCTTATCAGTCAACAGACGGATTGTCACAGGTGATGAACGCTTACCACCTTTGGTTGCCCGACAATGTATGGTTTCTTTTTGTCTATCTCTTAGGCTTTTATATTCTGTTGCGAGCCTTTGACTTCCGACAGTCGTTGGCGGCATTGGGTAGTATCATGTGGGCTTTCTCGTCCTATTTCCTCATCATCATTGCTGCCGGTCACCTCTGGAAGGTAATGGCATTGGCTTATCTTCCACCAATGATTGCCGGTATTGTCTTGGCTTATCGAGGACGTTACTTGTCGGGATTCATCGTGACGGCTATCTTCACCGCCTTTGAGGTGAAAGCCAACCACGTGCAGATGACATATTACTATCTCTTTATCGTCCTCTTTATGGTCATCGGCTATCTCGTTCAAGCCGTTCGCCAGAAGCAACTCGTAGGCTTCCTCAAGGCTTCGGGCGTATTGGCAGTAGCGGCATTGATTGGCATATTAATCAATCTCTCAAGCCTTTACCACACATGGGAGTATCAGAAAGAGAGTATGCGTGGCAAAAGTGAGTTGCTGAAGGCTGATGGCGCGAACCAGACAAGCTCTGGTCTTGATCGCGACTATATCACGCAGTGGAGTTATGGTATTGATGAGACAATGACCTTACTCGTACCTGATGCAAAGGGTGGTGCGAGTGTTCCATTGAGCCAAAGCAGTACGGCTATGTCGAAGGTTGACCCACAGATACAGTCAATGATTCCACAGCTCTATGACGCTTTCCCACAGTATTTCGGTACACAGCCGGGTACGAGCGGACCAGTTTACGTGGGTGCCTTCGTGCTTTTCCTCTTCATCTTAGGACTTTTCTTGGTGAAGGGTACGATGAAGTGGGCACTCTTAGCAGCCACCATCCTGTCCGTTCTTCTCTCATGGGGCCATAACTTCATGGGCTTTACCAACTTCTTCCTCGATTACATCCCGATGTATGCGAAGTTCCGAACGGTGGCAAGTATCCTTGTTATCGCTGAGTTCACCATCCCACTCTTGGCAGCACTGACCTTAAAACGCCTTGTTGACGAGCCTGAACTCTTAGGACAAAAGATGAAGTATGCTTATATCAGCCTCGGTCTGACAGCGGGTGTAGCCCTTTTAGTGGCTGTATTCCCAGACATGATGGGTCCGTTTGTCAGCGATCAAGAACGCCAGATGATTAATAGTATTCAGGGCATGGACAGCAATACGGCAGGAACAATCCTCGCGAATGTTTCTGCGATGCGTGCTGCAATGGTCAGCTCTGATGCTTGGCGTTCGGTTATCGTTATCCTCATCGGCTTCGCGCTGCTCTTCGCTTATAAGATGAAGAAGTTGCGTGCCGACTATATGGTGGCTGGTCTTTTGGTGCTTTGCCTCGTTGATATGTGGCAGGTGGATAAGCGTTACCTCAATGACGAGATGTTCGTACCAAAGAGTGAGCGCGATATGCCACAGCAACCAACAGCAGCCGACCTTGAGATTAATAAGGACAAGAGTCTCGACTATCGTGTGCTGAACTTCGCTTCTAACACGTTCAACGAGAACGAGACTTCTTACTTCCATAAGAGTATCGGTGGTTATCACCTGCTAAGCTCCGTCGTTATCAGGAGATGATTGATGCTTACATCGCTCCTGAGATGCAGAAGACGATGCAGGCGATTGCTGCTGCAGGTGGTAATATGCAGGCGGTTGATGGTGTGAAGATTTTCCCTGTATTGAATATGCTGAATACGAAGTACTTTATCCTTCCACTGCAGGGTGGCACAACGGCACCAATACAGAACCCATATGCACAGGGCAACGGCTGGTTTGTCAATAAGCTCAACTATGTTGACGATGCCAACGCTGAATATGCTGAGGTGGGTAAGATTGACGTGCGCCATGAGGCTGTAGCCGATAAGAAGTTTGAGGCGGCTTTAGGTCAGGCGAAGGCGAACGACTCTACTGCAACCGTGAAGCTCGATAAGTATGAGCCTAACAACCTGCAGTACACTGTCAACTCTAAGAATGGTGGTGTTGTCGTCTTCTCTGAGATCTACTATCCGGGTTGGACAGCCACTATCGATGGTCAGCCTGCAGAGCTCGGACGTGTGAACTACATCCTCCGTGCTGTGAGCGTGAAGCCGGGTAAGCATACCGTAGTCCTCGACTTCCACCCAACAAGTATATCTACTACTGAGACCATCGCTTACATTGCGATTGTTATCTTGCTCTTGGCGATTGCGGGTGCAGGGTATATGGAGTGGAGGAAGAAGTAGAAGCCCCACCCCATCCCTCCCCGAAGGGGGAGGGGGTAATTAATTACCGAGATACCCCAAGGATTCTCTGAACTTGCGGTCATTGCGAGAAGTGAAGTGTGGAGACAAGGGGGAAGTCATCACAAAAGATGAAGGTTGAAAAAGAATAAAACAGAATACCCTCGCAAGTATATTGGCTTACGAGGGTATTCCGTTTAAATCGAAGAGTGTTTAGGGCATAGGCTTTATATACTTTTATTGTATAAGGCTTATAGCGTTCTTCACCTATTATATATATTGTAAAATAAGGATAAGAAGAAAATTATGAGACAACGAGTTGAAAAGAAGCTAAACCAGCATTTGATGCTACCGATAAAGCTGTTTATGGGTAGGGAGAAGTCAGGAGGTATCGTTCTGATTCTCAGTGTCGCCTTAGCAATGATATTGGCAAACAGCAATATTGCTGAGAGCTATTTCCATTTCTTTGAACAGGAAGTAGGCTTTATCGTCAACGGAGAGCCGTATCTGAATTATAGTCTGCACCATTGGATTAATGATGGCTTAATGGCTATGTTCTTCTTTGTGGTCGGCTTAGAGTTGAAAAGAGAATTCATCGGAGGCGAACTGGCTGACATCAGAAATACCATTCTACCTATCGGCGCAGCAATAGGCGGTATGATTGTACCTGCCTTGATATTTTTAAGTCTGAACATAGGTACCCCACAAACGATGGGATGGGGTATACCGATGGCAACTGACATTGCTTTTGCCTTAGGAGTAGTATATCTTTTGGGCGATAAAGTACCCGTATCGGCAAAGGTTTTCCTTACAACGCTTGCCATAGTAGACGACCTTGGGGCTGTGCTTGTCATCGCCTTCTTCTACACTTCCGAACTCTCTATTGCGAGTTTGCTCTTTGGTTTGTGCTTTCTTGCAGTGATGTTTATAGGAAACAGACTCGGTATCAAGAGCCTATTCTTCTATGCCGCACTCGGTATCGGTGGTGTATGGGTAACCTTCTTGCTGTCAGGAATCCACGCAACGATTGCTGCCGTACTTGCTGCCTTTATGATTCCAGCCGATGCGAAGATTAACGAGTCGGTCTATCTCAAGCGTATGAAGAAACTGACAAGACGTTTCGAGAAAGAGGAACCTAACGAGGTGAGAACCTTGGAGGAGGGACAGGTGGACGTGCTGACACATATACAGCACGACACCGAGATTGCAATACCCTTGCTACAACAGCTTGAACATAAGATGTCACCTATCGTTACCTTCTTGATCATGCCTATCTTTGCAATTGCCAATGCAGGTATCAGCTTCACAGATTTAAGTCTATCAGACATCTTCTCTACCCACGTAGCACTCGGAGTGACATTGGGTCTGCTCTTAGGAAAACCGATTGGTATTATCGAGCAACTTTCTTAATGGTAAAAAAATGCGTTGGGCAACCCTTCCCAAGTGCCATCACTCGTCGCACACTGATAGGCTTAGGTATGCTTGCCTCTATCGGCTTCACCATGTCAATGTTCATCTCTACCCTCGCCTTCACCGACGAGCTATTGATGACACAAGCAAAATTGGGTATCTTCCTCGCCTCCATCTTAGGCGGAATAGGTGGGTATGTGCTGCTGAATAAGAAAAGTAAGTAAAAACAAGCAAACAAGAAAACAAGAAAACAACTGGCCCCTCCTTACCCCTCCCCCGTAGGGAGGGGAGTGATTACGAGATGCCCCAAGGATTCTCCAAACTCGTAATCGCTGATTTAAGAGAAAGAGGGCATAAACAGTAAGACTTCTTTTATAGAATCATAAAAAAACAGAGTAACAAGCTAATTTGTTGCTCTGTTTTTTTATTGATGTCCGATAAAACTTTTTTTAGAGTTATCTGTGTTAGTTAAAATAGGCTTAAACTTATGATTTCATTAATTTATTTGGTTATTATAGGGCTTCCCTTGTTAAAATAAGCACATTTTATAATGCTTACAGTTTAAAACTGAAAACCAAGCCCCTGGATAAGTAAAACAGCTGCAACACCGATGAGTAAAGGGATACAGAGCTTTCAGTTTATTTTTACCGGACAGCAATAGTTTTTTTTAGACTTTATAACAAGCAACTTGCTAACTCATCCAACTCGTCAACTCCCAAGAGAGACAAAGTAACATGAGAACAAATTTAGCTTTATCACAAGCAACTCGTCAACTCGTCCAACTCGTCAACTTCGTAACACAAAAACAATTTTACTCGTTATCATAGAACCTTCAAGAACTACTAATTTCTCTAATTGCACGAATCCTTATTATTAAATAATTCGTGTCATTTGTGTAATTCGTAGTGCTTTATTAGTAGTTTACAAGTTAATTGTAGCGATAAATCCCCGTTAACATCGGTAATCATAATTATGAATTGTGAATTATAAATTCTGAATTAGAAAAATATATTTATATAATCCTGCGACAAAAAAGTGTAAAGTTTAATTATTTCAGCAATCTACCTATTTGTCGCAGATCAGCAAACAGCCTCAACCGAAGAAAGTTACTAATTTGTCGCGCTATTCCACAATCATTTGATTTACATAATATTACAAAGGTAGAAAATCAAACAAAAAAGAGTTACAAACAAATTAGTAACGATGAAAACAAAAGGAAAAGAACACAAATATGACACATTTGTAAAGAAAAGAGAAAGATAAGGAGACAAACCTCCTTATCCGTCTCTCCGCTCCTCCCTATCCGTCGAACAATGAGGAAAAAGACTCCCTTTTTGTCGCACAGAAGCTACTTCGCTGTCGGGGACAACCTCCCATGGAGTCGCACGTAACCTACATATACGTCGCCTATTTTCAGCGTAAGCACCTGTACTTCAAATATATAAGAGTGTCTAACTAAGTCTTAAAAAGTGACTGACAATGATTGTCTAAGTCCAAGACTGGGGTTTATGGGAGGAGTTTTACATACAAGAACTGACGCCCAACGTGGTTGCTAACGCTGTGAGTACGGTAACGAGAATATGCAGGATATTCTTCCAAATAGGTTTAATCATAACGTCTAAATAAATTAAAGCCCAATCGGCAAGCAGATCACACTGCCGTCCCTTCTTGTTAACGGCATTGTATCCGAGCCGATTTGGACTAAAAGTGAATACTAAAGTTTCTTCCGAAATATGGGGTGATAGGCACACGGAGTCACAGAGGCAACGGAGGTAACGCACAATGTTACGGAGGTGCTGACGGCACAAAGAGCGACGGAGGTATAGCTTACAGATTCTTGATAATTATTTTTGGATAAACGCTTTGTATTTAAGCTAATAAAATTGGCAAACAAGCTCCGTCACTCTATGCACCTACAGTGCCTCCATAACATTGCATTTACCTCCGTTCTCTCCGTGACTCCGTGTGACATTGCTTCAAACTCTAAACACAAGTGGCAAAACTCATCACCCAACATTCAACACCCAACACCCTATCCCTCTCGCTCATCAGAAGCCAATATGTTACGTTCTTACAATAACATTGTTTCCTAATAAGCGATTTAGGGTAAACGGAGAGCGGAGGGGCACAAACTTGACACTCCCCCACGCTCATCTCTCAAACCAATCGACTATGCGTGGCCCTCAGTAGTGGCAGTAGCCTCACCTGGCTCTGGACCAGCAGAAGGCTTGTTCTCCTTCTTCTTGCCCTTGTTCTTCGCCTTCTCGCCAGCCTTAGGCGCATCATACTGCACAGCCTCCTGAATACGCAAACCGCTGATGAGGGTCTTCACACGACGCTTCATCGCATCGATAGTCACCGTTGGCGAGAAAAGCACATGCGCACCGTAGATATCTCTCTGTGCGTTAAAGTCTTCCGCCTTCTGAACACCCTGTGAGTGAATACCTACGCGGAAAGTTCCCAATCCGTCGAGCTTCACACGGTTACCGTCCTTGAGGACCTGATTCATCTCGAACACCAATGCACTGATGACAGCCAAAATGTCGGGCTCAGTTACCGTGCAACGCTCACTGATACGCAGAGCGAGATCCTTAACACTAACAAGGTCGGGAGACACCGCACGGGCATACCAATAACCCTTGCGCTTGCTGTTCTTACGATTGTCCTGATACATACGAAATTTGATTGACATAACTTGAAAATTTAAAAAGTGAAACAAAGAAATTATTGAAATGAAAAAAATGAAATCTTAACTCAATGCTCTAATAAGACAGAGGCAAATCCTCTCCGTGGCTCCACGCACGACGGTGCCTCCGTGACTTACATCGCTTTATTTTTATTACTCCTCCGTGTCCTGCTTTTCTCTGTGTGATACTACCTTAAAACTAAGTGGCAAACCTATTACTGAAGACCCTTCTTCCCACTCCTCATCGCCCTTGCCGTTCGCCAGTCTTCACCCCCTCCCCACACAAAAAGAAGGGGGAGGGACAACTACCTAAAAGACATACTGCGACAAAAAAGTGTAAAAATATGTAAACGAGTAAACAAGTAAATAAATGAACACGTAAACAGATAAAAAGATAAACACAGAAATAACTAAAAACACAATAACGCAAAAACGTATACAAAAATATAAAGGTAAAAGTCGGAAAACACAAAAACGTAAAAACATACTTCATCATAAACATAAACGATTAAAAATATGAAAAGATATTCACGTAAATAATTAAAATATTTACAGTCAGTAACTTAAAAAGTATTTCTCAGACCTTCGGCGACAAAAAAAGTGAAAATCTTTCATCGCCTTTTTCTCCCCTATTTTTGCCCCAAGAATCTGGTGTCTATTCTTCCCATCACGCCTATAACTGATGTGAATCCACCGCTTTTTTATCGACTCCTGTGGCTCAAGAATCATCTGATCGAAGTCTGTTTGAGAGAGAATTGCCGCATATTTCCGACACATTTCCAGTCCTGTGACATGAATATCCACCGCCTCACCCCGCATATGTTGCGAATGTTCAGCCCCATGAACAGCCCTATTCACAGCCTCACAGCGATAACCTCCCACGACTATCACACGTCCCACACGCCTTCTAAGCGGTTCTAAGACGCATCTACAAAGCTCCCGAAGGTTCTCTATCACCTCCTCTCTCGAAGCCTCCCCGGGCGCAGGATTCTCCTCAGGCACATTCTTAACACCCATGCCCACCGCCTTCCCCGAGCGCATCATCTCGCCCACCGTAAAATGTGGAGAGAGTCGCTCCTCAAAATCTATTTCATTAGAATGACTATCGTTGATCATACACATTAATTATTATAGATTATTTGGTTCATTAAAACTCCGTTCGTCATCCCTTCATTCCTGATGACGATGCAAAGGTACAACACAAAAAAACCGATTCCAAGGGAGATATATGTAGTAATGTGAGTAGACAAAGTCAACTTAATTCTGAATTCATAATTCATAATTCAAAATTCATAATTCATAATTATGATTACTACTCTTAGCTGTGCTTTATTACTGCAAGCAACTTGTAAACTCGTCAACTTGTAAACTCGTCAACTTGTCAACTCGTCAACTTGTCAACTCGTCAACTACCACTCATGATTTATTGCTGCAAGTAACTTGTTTACTCGTAAAACCTGTCAACTCGTCAACTACCACTCATGGGTACAGAGTATTATTGCAATAAAGGGGATGATAGAATAACAATATTACAAAAGAAGGTACAAAAAACAGATCTATATTTTTATCCATAAAAGAATAAATCTGTTTCTTGTACCTTCTATCTCTATGTTACTTTGTCTTGTCGTATTCTTTGCCTTCCGCCTTTATCAGGATTAAGTTTTTTATTCAGCAACTTTACTATTGTCACTTTCCAAATCGCTCAACCATGCGAACTGCGCATCATATCTTGTTTCTTTCGATGCAGGTTTTATCTTTGACGCATGGAGATTATCGTTGGGGAGTTCGGTTGTATCAATATCTACAGAGATATACAGTTCTTTGTTGCCAATATTCTTATAGCGGGCATCTTCTAACTCGCCTGCAGCCTTTATTATGCACGTTCCCTTGACTGAAAAGAGGTGCTGGTCGTTATCGCTACGATGATGAAAGAGTACATAACCAATATTACTAAGGTTTTCCACAATATCCATACTCTCTACGGTCATCTTAATAGCAACCGCCAGTTTACCATGAGAGAAATTAGCTGACTTAGTCGCATATTTCTCCATCATCACCATCAATACGCCCTTACGACCATGAACAGCCTCAGAACTATTTTGAGCCTTCTCGCCACTCAACACGGACGTTGGATTCTTTCCTAACGGACATTCTACCACATAATAGTCTTTCTGCAATTTATCCAGTAAATATTTATTTTCTGACTCTTTTTGCTTATCCAACGCCAATGAGAGGTAGTTGGTGTCATCAAAGGGACGATACACCTTGCCCAACAGCTCTTGGAAGTTCTCACGTAAATATTTCTCATGATTCACTCCGACTTCGGTGTCATGGCGTAGAACTTGTAGTTCTCTTCTAATGCAGCTTGTATCTTCTCTCTAAAGAGTTCACGCACCTTCTGCTTCCATTGCGCCTTCTGGTGTGCATTTTCTCTCGCATAGAGCGAAACAACGTAGAGGAAGTTTACATCATAGTGATAGACTAACAGCGTATCACGATCGAAAAGACGATTCTCAAAATGACGAGAGAGAAAAGTGTTATTCTCACGATTTGTGGTCGAAACATTATCTGCATACGACAGCTTTTCGTCCATCTTCGCACTGATAAAGAAGTTTGGAACAATGTTATATCCCTCCGTTAGTTCGTCCCTGTATATTGGGTGTTCCTTGCGCAATGCGGCATTCTCTTCACTGTTATCTAAAAAGAGATTAAGATTCCACTGTATCACATTACGAGCATAGGTAAACTGCTTATAGACAGACTCGTCTGAAATCTTATTACCAATCTTATAATACTTACTGTCGCCAATATAATAAATCGGTTTATCTTCCTCGTTGTTCGTGAGATTACGGTAACTGTAAATATGGTCTACCCGCTTACCATCGTCTTGGTCTTTCAGTCCTCGTGGGGGCTCCTTATCGCCTATCAGCTCGTCGATAATAGCTTCAAAGACAATGTTGAAGTTCTTTACCAACAGGTATTCCCGCTGTTCTGTAGAAACAGATATCTGCCTTGCCTCCTTAAAGAATGCATAACACAAATTCCATAGCTGCAGGGCTTTATCAGAGAAATACTTATACTTAATCTGTCTCAATCGCGTCTTGCCTAATCCTTTGAGATAGGTTTCAAAACGTTTCCCTGTGATGAGTGGGAACTGACAACAGATATCTTTCGGGAAACCATAGGTGTCACCGATATAATTCAAGATAGAGAAGAAGATAACGAGTAGTTCTTCATCAAAGTTTATTTGTCTTCGTTTATTAACAGGATTTAGATAGACCGCCTGCCCATCTTGAATAATAGCCGTCTTCGTTGCTATCGTTCGTTGCCAATTAATCTTGTTTAGTCCGCTATGCAGATTCTTTATAACAAAGAAGAAAAAGTTCTGGTTATCACGATTGAATTGTATCAGCGACAAGAGAATATCGAGGTAGGTGTTGCTCAACCGACGACCTCCATTACCCATCTGTGCTATGCGAGAATGGCATACAATCGTTGTGTCACTGCGCTTGTCATTCTTATAGACCACAATAGCACGATAAATCCATACTGCAAATTTATAGATGAAACTACGCTCAACATCGCCGAACGAATTATACGTGTCTACGTTGGCGATATCCTCTGGCTTATACTTCCCTAAAACAAGGTCCTGACCATCAACATTCTTCAACAATACCTTCGGAAGAATAAACACACAGTCTTTGAGTAGAGTGTTATAATAATACCCTACATAGTGGATAGACACCCTACCCTCCACATTCACTAAGGCATCAATACCATAGAGAACGTCCCTAACCTTAGAGACATCGTACTGATATTCTTCTATAAGGATTCGCATAACGAGTGTTACTACTGCTTTGAATACTTAACAAAGACCTCACGCATACGAAGTGTTCGTGTAATAATAAAATCGAAAATAGTAGTCCAATGTTCTTTATCCTCAAAATCTATATTGTCTACCCGCTCTATTATTGTACTTGATTTCTTTTCCGGATTCTCACGCCACTCATACGTTGTTTCCATCTCTGCTTCAATCTCTTTTTTCTGGGTAGCAAGATGATAATAGGTATCTGTGGTTCTATCGAAATATACTTGCAGTGCAATAGCACGCTCCCCAAGTTTCAGAACTACAGACATATAGAAATCAGCACCAGATACATAGAAATTTTTCCAATGATCCTTACCAGCCTTCTTGGTTCCTCCAAAGTAAGTCTTAAACTCGTCATTCTTTTGTGCATAGGCTAAGAATGCCTGCCAAAAATCATAACGCTTTCGTTCTGTCACTGACCACGTCGCCCTTGGATTCTCAGAGTCATCTGTACTCTCAGCCTGTCCGTTGTATTCTTCTTCACTTTCTTCAAGTGGTGTTAAGCCTAAGTTACCAAGGAACTGTGCCACTTTCTCTGCTCTTACCTTGGTTTTCATTTCGCCCTCAGTATAGAACTTTGCAAACGATAGCTTTCCGCCATCAACAGTATCATAAAAGATGGCATCACTAAACTCATAGTCTTTAAACACATCGTTCCACAGGTAGAAGACAACCTTACCCACAAACGTCTCAGAACTGATAATGCCGTCCTTTGCCTTACAGAAGAAGTAGCCCAACTTCTTATCCTCCGAATTGGTCGTGCTCTCTATCTTCTTGTTTATCTCCTCTAAGAACTGCCACCAGTCATATAGACTACCCGCAACATCAATGACATAACCTTTCTTTGCATCCGATATTGGCATATAGCTCCAATCCCAACGACGCTTAAAGGCTGAGTCTATCGGGAACAAACTCTGATCGCTGGTATTCATCGTTGCCCAAATAAACAGATTACTTGGCAGTAGGAGAATATTACCCTCTAACACCTCACTCACACATCACGACCACCATAAAGGCTATTGATGGCACCTGCCTGAGGAATAGACAATCCCTTTAGTGCTTTAGCCACATAACGTCTCATATCAGCATCAGCCTTCACAGGATAGTCAGAGAAACCACGATCATTGCGATCTAAGAGCTGAAACAAGTCGCCAAACACCTGAGCACAATTACCTCGATTAATCTCTTCTATCACCAAAAACTGTCGCTGTGGATTGCCTTCGTCACACGCAGCATACTTCTTCCATGCTTCAATATAAGCCTGAAGAAATGCTTGCGGTACAAACTCATAGACAATCTTCTCCTCCGTCAGTGTCTGCCCATGCTCAACAACAGGATGTCCCGACAAGTCACGCATCGTTATCTCTCGTGTCGTCGGCTTATATGCTCCCACAAAAGACGAATAGTCACTATCAGGATGGAATGTAGTACGGATTACGTCTTCCCCCCTTTATCTCCTGATTGATTGTAAATGACTTACCTGTGCCAGGTGCACCATAGAAAATTTGCTGGAGAGGAAGACAACTTACTTTATTATTTACGTTGTGAGTCGATTGAAGAACCATTTGAGCCATTACCGACAGTGTTGAAGAATAACCATACTCAAACTTATCTATCTCACTGCGTCCAGACAATGATTGTCTTGCAGATTCAGATGTAGCATCAGAATGCTCACTCCAATAGTTTACATATTCCTCCAACAGACTTTTTGAGATTGTACGTAAGCCTGTAGCACCTTTACTTGTTGACCTTACCAAATAACATAATCTGTCCTCATCAACAATCTCTACCTGACCATTGTTTGATACATCGCCAATCTGTAATCTGTTATTCAACCCCATAATTTATATTCATTTAGTCTAATATGGTTTAGTTATATCCGAAATCTCGGTAATAGTTATAAGCAATATAACTAAGTATTTCTATGTGTTTTGTCATCGATTTCGAGAGTCTTATTCTATTACCATCTACCGCAATGATTGTTGGTTATAACTCTCGCCTCATTTCGTACAAAACAGTGTTATATATACTCACTGCAAAGATAATCATTTTCAGACAGAATGACAAATAAAGACAGAAAAAACAAAGTAATACAAAGACAAGGGAACAGAAGACAGAAGGACATAAGGGACAGAAGTAATAAAAGACAGGGTAACAGAAGACAGAATGAAAAAAACAAAGCTTGGAATATTATATTGGAAGAATGGTGCTAATAAGCCTTATAAGCTTAAGAAGGCTTTTAAGACAAAGAGGATTTGTTAGTTTCCGTTTATTATTTCTTGCCACAGCCTAAGAGGTTTTTTAAGGCAAAGAAGGCTTATTAGTTTCCGTTTACTATTTCTTGCCACAGCCTAAAAAGTATCTCGGTGTTCACTCCCCTCCCTACGGGGGAGGGGCACTTCTATGTCTTTTATTACTTATGTCATTATAACTTCTGTTCATTATGTCATTATGGCTTCTGCATCATTCTGTCTGTCATTATGACTTCTGTCCTTTATGTCATTATGGCTTCCGTTCATTCTGTCTGTCATTGTGGCTTCTGTCCATTATGTCATTATGGCTTCTGCATCATTCTGTCTGTCATTATAACTTCTGTCCCTTATGTCATTATGGCTTCTGCATCATTCTGTCTGTCATTTTGGCTTCTGTCCCTTATGTCATTATGGCTTCTGCATCATTCTGTCTGTCATTATAACTTCTGTTCATTATGTCATTATGGCTTCTGCATCATTCTGTCTGTCATTATAACTTCTGTTCATTATGTCATTATGGCTTCTGCATCATTCTGTCTGTCATTATAACTTCTGTTCATTATGTCATTATGGCTTCTGCATCATTCTGTCTGTCATTATAACTTCTGTCCCCTATGTCATTATGGCTTCTGTTCATTCTGTCTGTCATTTTGGATTCTGTCCATTATGTCATTATGGATTCTGCATCATTCTGTCTGTCATCTTGGCTTCTGTCCCTTATGTCATTACGTCTTCTGTTCCCCTGTTACTTTGTCTTTTACATACTCTGTCCATTATGTCTTCCGTTCATTCTGTCTGGTTTAGAGGGTCTTTTATGTAAAGTATTTTTACGAACTTACTAATTTGTCGAGAAATAGTAAACAGAAGATTGGGTAATATCTTCCCTTTTTGTCTCGAACGTTTAGAGAAGAATTCGTAACTATCAAAAATACAATAGTTTATAAGATAAAACAAAGGATACAAAGTTCAGAAAATCACAAGTTTATTTATGGAAGAAGCAAAGGAAAAGAAGTGAAAGAAAGGAAGATTCGTTATAAAAAGAGAGAATTTGTTTATATTTTTCATAACAAAGCCTTATTCCTTCCCTATTCGTCGCACCCTAACCTCCTAACTTGTCGACTACCCCACCCCAATAGCTACTAAAGTGTCGCACCATAGTTACTAATTTGTCGCAACCTACTTACTAATCTGTCGCCGCTAAGTTACTAATTTGTCGTCGATTAGTCGTGTAACTCTTTAAGGTTCAATGGCTTTAAGGGCCTCTACTAATATCTAATAAAGATTATATAACGATATTCTAAGTTATGAAGAGGTGTTTTTGTTTTGAGAAAAATATATTTTTTTCGGTGGGGGAAGAAGACTTTAAACAAAGGTTTTTGAGTGCAACCTCCCTTTTTGTCGCACATACGTTTTTGGGAGCGGTGCAGGCGTTTTTCTGTTTTGCGGTAGGCTTGTAGGGACGAGCGCTTTGAGTCGGGTTTTTCATTTCCGTTTCATGGTTTTTGTGGGTTTTTTAGTCGGTGGTTTTGGGTAGGAAATTTTTGGTGAGATTCATGGCGGATTGGTAGTAGGTTTTGTTTCGTTTTCTTATTTTTTTATTACCATTGATCTTTGCTTTATTCGGTTTTTTTAGGCGGTTACACAGGATTCTTATTATCTTCAAATATGTTTTTATATATTTGTGTATCAGTATATTATCGGCTTTTAATCATCTTAAAAGCTGTTCTTTACTTCCTCGTGTTCAATGATTAAAGGGCGGAGATGCGCCAGGACGTTTGTTTGTTTTTCTTTGTCATCAGCTTGTCGGTATTCGTATCGAATTTAGAAGGATTATTTCTTCTTTTCATTGTTCAAACTTTTCGGTTTTTTTATGTTTACATTTTAGGTAGGTTATTCGCATTGAGTTTTCTTTTTTTCATGACTTTGTCGACATACTTTTTATAGGTTTTGGCATGAGAGTTTTTCCTCCTTTTTTGTCGCACCTAAGCCTTTTTTTCGTTCTTAATCATTCGCAAAATGCTGTTTTATCGCTTAAAGATAGCGGAGACAAATAGGGAAGCTATTTTTGATACTCTCCTACTCTATTTATGCGATAAAGCATTATTATAAAGGAAGTTATGGAAGTTTTCTTTCTCTTTTACGTTAGAAAAGTACAAAAACTTGTCACTTTTTTGTCGCACTTTACTTTTATCAATATTCGTACTTGCAATGATAATCAGTGAGTTATACTGTTTTATTGCGTCTTTAAAAAATATTCCCTTTTTGTCGCTATATGCCCTCAAAGAATGTTATTTTTTTGATTCATGACACGATTATCTTTAGTCTGTTTCCACCTATTTAATCTATAAGTGCCAAATATGTTCCTATTTTGTCGACCCTCACGAATGCTTTACCTTCAGTTTTCTCTCCCTATATGTCGCACCATTCACCACACACCTGCTGAGGTTTTTCCTATTTCTGTAATCTTATAAGTCCTCCAGACATGTGGTGCTAAGCTTCTGCACCATATGTGCGGAGCTTTAGCACGATATATTTGAGTAGTTTGTGGTTTATTATATAAAGATTTAGTGCAGTGGCAAACTCATGTTTTACAGTCTTTCCTTTTTTGAAATGTTATAATAGCTTTTTTATTCGTGAGTTTATTGTTTATTCCTTAACTTTGTGGACATAATAATTAAAAACTAATTCTTTATGAAGCATTTAGCAATTTTGCTATTAGGTTTACTTGCCCTTACGGCTTGTTCAAAAGATAATGAGGAGGGTATGAGCCCCTACCCTATCCGAGAAGAAGAAAGATTATATTGCTAAAATAGAATTTTTTTCTATAAACCATTGGGTAATAATGTAAAAGATTATGAAAAAGCAGGTGAGTACACTTTTACGTATGATAAACAGAAACGGCTTGTAGGCTGTACGTATTATTATAATGAGTTTGACGATGGTCATAAGAGTAATTGTAAGATGTCATACTCTGAGAATCAGATAGAGTTTCATAAATTGGAATCTACTTATAATGGTAAGCGTCGTTATCCCGAAGACTTTTTTATTATATTAGACAAGCATGGAAAGGCTTTACAGGTAAATACCTATATTTATGGATCGTATCTTCATTCATCTAACAGGGAATACTTTAAATATATTGACGCTTTCTTTAAACATGATAGCTTAGGGCATTGCACATCATTCGCTCAGCAAGGTTTTCCAAGTATTATCCCTTTGGTATGGAAGAATGGCAATATTGAGTCGATACTTTACCATACTAAGGGGGGAGTATCGAAAATTAATCCGAAGCCTTCTGGGATTGACGAAAACTATATTTATACGAACATTCCAAATAGGAGTTACCCTGATCTCAACTTATTCTTTGCAGATTATCACTCGGATGGTCGCTGGTGGTCTCTTTGGTCAGATGTTGTTGGATTCCGTTCTGCACACATGCTAAGTAGGATTCTTTTAAAAGAAAGAGTGTATAGAACCTTTTCACATAAGTTGGATTCTAAAGGTAGAGTTTCTGAGACAATAGTAGATACTGGTATATCTCGTTTGACAAAATATATTATCACCTACGCAAACATTTAATAGTTCTCCGATTATCGTATTAGGGCGCATCATACTTTTTTTGGTTATGATGCGCCCTAAGTTTTATGTCAAATTTTTAATTTTGTAGGTTATAAGTAAACTTAAAGTTTCAGGGTTAAGCTACATGTATACTTTTTTTCTAATGCTTTTTCTTTTTGAAACAGAGTATAACTTTTTTGGTAGTATGATTTTTTTAATAACTTTGCAATACTATTTTTTTAATTATCTAAACATATGTGGTAAACCTTTTTCACTTGAAAGTTCTGAAGAACTTTAAATTTTATTATGAAGATTTTATCGAAAATGATATTTAGCTGTCGGCACATCAAGCAACTTGTGCTTTGTATTTTCTTCTTGTTATCACTTCAATCTTGTGATATTGGATTTATTCTTCCGTTAGATAACAATAAGTTTAGCTATGATATTCCTTTATCTGAGAATCGTATGGTTAAGGTCAGCAGTATGTACTTTAATGGCTGGTATTACCTTCTCTTTAATTTAAAAGGAGACTATGTATTGAATCCTGACTCTTTACAGTTGGACTTTTATGATAAGAATATAAAGGTGGGGAAATCTTTTCCGTTTTCTGGAATCAATACATATAAGAATAATAATACGCGCGTAAAGAATAGAATCATCTCAGTCAAATTAGGTTATGAACGCCAAGACAAAAGGGTTGAAGATTCATTAGCCTTGTCTATTCTACCATCAGATTTTCTTATGTGTAATGAGAAAAGAGTGCTCACTGATTCGCTGAGAATAGTGTTGAAGAAAGCAAAGAGGAAATAGTTCTTTTGTAACTCAGTCTGGCTTATTGTGTAATAGATTCAGATTATCACTCCCTATTGCTGAAGGGCCCAACTTATGGGAATGATATTGCGTATTGCCTCAAGTTACATTGTGGGGTAAGGGGATATTGTAGGCAAAAGTGGGTGCTTCAAGTTCAAATTATCTGCAAATTCAGTAATGAGAGGATGTGTACACGCAAGAAGGACGTTGAAAGGCTTAGTTGCGGATTTGAGGCTATACTATATTAAAGTTTTATCTTCACCCCTATCTCTGCCACCTTCGCGGCATCATAATCGGCCTTGATGCGAGCATAATCTCTGCCGCCATACGAGCTTGGAACAAGATAATAGAATGGCTCTCCATACTTCTCCAGCACCACATCGATATATAATATCTCTCCTGTCAGCAGGCGCATCATGGGCAGATGGTCGTATCTGAAGCGTACCTCCATCACTCGCCAGTTATACTGACGTGCCTCCTCCCAAAGGTCAAACATGCTCAGATCCGTCGTAAAGTAGGCCTCGTCAATACCGCAAAACAAGTGGAATTTGCCCGCAATCAGGGTGAAGACTACGCCTTTGAACTTATGTTTTTTATACGCCATGTAAATACCATGATACGTAAAAGGCAGGTGGGCGTAAGAGGAAAGTGCCTCTAAATACTCCGCCTCGCTGATGCGTTGGCAGTCTTCGAAAGTATCGTACAGTCGTGCCACAGCCATCGCCTCATCTTCATGGTACACACTTCTTGCCACACCCTCTTCTTCTCTGAAATCGTGCACCACCTGTCCACCTCTAAGATAGGCATATTCTGGCCAATCATAGCCGTGAATGAGCAAATACGAGTCTAACAGATGCAGATCCCGACGTATGATAATCTCGTGAAGTATATCTTGCGTGGGCTTCAACGCTTTCACGGCGTGGGCTACCGGCCCGCAAGCCTCTATCTTGAGCATCAGGCTGCTCTCTGACAACGCATGCGCCGTCTCAAAACCATAGTCTTGCCACAGACACCTCCATACCTCTGCGAGCCTTCTCTCTATCTCTTCCTGCTCCGTCTGCCAGTTGCTGCGACGCAGCGGAATCACCACCGAGAAGCGCATCTGCTCTCCGCTTCCCGTGAGTAATCCTACCTCCGTCAGCTCATAGGCGTACACCATCGAGTCTTCAAAAGCAAGCACTCTATTCTGCCCTGCGGCAATCTCCTGATGCGTCAGTGCCTCTATGGCTGTGGAAAAATTGTCTTCCCGTTCGATGCGATAGCTCTCGGTCGGTGCTTCCTCGCTCGCTGACAATGCATCCGTGCCGTCCTCCGCCTTATCTGCCGACGTCTCCATCTCCAGCACGTCACGCTTCTCGGTCCGCTTCTTGGTGTAATGCTCTGCCCAGATGAGCGCCCCGCCGATGAGCAGACCTATCACTGTCGGCCCCTTACCGCCATCGGCAACGACCCCTAAGACCAATGCTCCGATTGCTGTCAAGACAATAGCAATGAGCAGCCATTGAAGTATAGAGTTGATAAAATGATGGTTCATATATGGTTTACCTTACCTTAATTCCGCAGCATAAACTCTTGTGAGAACTCCAAGTGCCTGAGAAACAAAGTTCTCAAAACACTTGGATATGTCAGAAATTTTACCTATCTTGGTGCTGCAAACATAACAAGTAAGCAAATCTGACATGGCAAAGGTAGCAATTAAAAACGTGAATATCACTTCTTTCGGTGGAATTTATCACATTATGGACGTTTTCTCAAAGTTGGGCTTTGAAAAACTTACCGAATCTGTATTGGTTAACGTGGAAGTAGCGGCAAAGCATTCTGTTATGGATGTATTTTTTGTGGTTATCATACTTCCCTATTGGTTTGGGTGGGGGCTTTTATGATTATGCAAGAACCAAGAACCCCATATAACCCCCATATCAATGGATAAATGCCAAAAATGTCACTTCAATATATAAAAGTACCTCACAAGGAATAATGCTGCGGAATTGAGGTGTTAAATATTTTTCGTGGACACTAGTGAAAGATTATTGTTTTATAAATGCCCACTTATATCGCGGATCATTTGGTAAGTTTATAAGATGCTCTTTCATCAATGCACCTTCTGGACTATAAAAATGAATGTTTGAACAAAACTCATGCCAGAATTCCAATGATGTTGCATAGTACTGTTCCAATTCCTCTTTTGTAAATGAAGGCTGATATTTTTTTATTTTGAACCCTTTGTTCTGTAATGCTTTTTTTATCTTGGTATGAGATTCATGAGGATTATCCTTATAGTTGAGTTTCAAAGCATCCTCTGAAATCAACTTCTTTTCCGTCTCATCATTCATTCTATCATGCCAGTGACTTCGAAGGATTTCTTCTGGCATAATCTTATCCCCATTATCAAATTGTGCAAAAATTCTTTCTGTTATGATCGAATCATGACGGAAAAACACATATCGTACTTCTGGATAATTGTTAAAATCATCATCTTTATCGACATTAATTAGAAAACCTGATTGATTTCCACTACGCATAAAAGGTTGTTTTCCTATATTATTAACAATATAGTTACGCTTATCATTGTATTGAAAGGAGTCTGCTTTCAAATCAAAGTAATATAGTACTCCTAATTCATTACCCGTATATTTTTCATAACAATCCAACTTCATATTGAAGGTGGTAACCGCAAAGAACTTAGCCACCTCCATGTCGCTTGTAAGATCAAGCCAAGGAGTATTGTTATAATAGTGCTGGCTCAAACCATCATAATTAATCTTGAAATAAAAAGGTATCGTGTAACAACTCAAACCCCCTTTCAAATAGTTGAACTAGTGGATGCGTCTTGAGAAGGCATTGAAACTCTTTAATCTGTATTATATCATCTACGAAATAGTCTTTATTCTCCCGAAAAAGACTTGGCTTGCAAGGCGAAAAGAACCTTGACTGCCCACGATAAAGAAATTTGTGATTAGCCAACGAAGGCTTTAAGACGAACTTGTTGTGCGTAGAGAGTTGATTAACCACAAAACAGTTATCTGAAGCCCCCTCAATGGGGTAGTAAGAGACATTCGCCGAAGCCCATGGTATACGAAAAAAATTTGTCCATCATAGAAATATTCTTCTCTTACAATCTCTTGACGATATTGGTCCGTTGAAAGGCGTTCTTGTTCTATCTTTTTAATGTAATCTGCAGCTTCATCAACATTATCAAAAGGATTCGACTTGCTACCAAGGTCTCCTTCTGCTAGGGATGCTAATGAGCGATTGATATTTTCTTCATAAAGTTTCTCCCAGTGTTCAGTAATTTTTCATATGCTCTGATTGAGTTGGCTTTTATAACGCCTAGCTTCATCTTTGCATGTGTGTCAGTACCTGTAACGAGTTCACACTCTATTTTTAAACTCCTCCTAAGCATTTTTTTAAAACTTCAGAGATTGGTGTTAAAGGATTAATCCGACAGCCTTTTAATATCATCAATGAACTGGCAAATACAATACTATCTTTGTCCATGCTGTTAAATGCACCTTCATCACCGACAGTTGTAAATCTATACCAAAAACGAGCTAACTGATAACCCATTAAACGGTACACTGTTGGTGCGTCATTACCAGTCACTCCTGAAAACAATATTCTGAACACTGGAATACAAACCAACACCTTTGAGTGCGTATAGTCTATTTTCAGGGGATTAGCCTTGCCGTCTGCTTGCATAGCAACGCCTACTACAAACTTGGGAAACTTCTCTACAGAAACCTTCAAGAATCTTAAAGCTTCATAACAAAAACCTTGAAGCATTTTAAGAGTTTCTTGGACGCTTAGAACAGTGTTACCAAATTCAGATGTTTTCATTGACATTTTTTTTACCTTACCTTAATTCCGCAGCATAAACTCTTGTAAGAACTCCAAGTGCCTGAAAAAAACAAAGTTCTCAAAACACTTGGATATGTCAGAAATTTCACCTATCTTGGTGCTGCAAACATAACAAGTAAGCAAAAATCTGACATGGCAAAGGTAGCAATTAAAAACGTGAATATTACTTCTTTCGGTGGAATTTATCACATTATGGACGTTTTCTCAAAGTTGGGCTTTGAAAAATTTACCGAATCTGTATTGGGTAAACGTGGAAGTAGCGGCAAAGCATTCTGTTATGGAAGTATTTTTTGTGGTTATCATACTTCCCCATTGGTTTGGGTGGGGGATTTTATGCTTAGAAAAGAGCCAAGAAACACCGAAGCACCTCATATCAACATATAGAGCCCCAAAAAGACGTCTCAACATATAAAATTTTCTCACAAGAAAAAATACTGCGGAATTAAGGATATAAGAGTTTTGTTTTATTCCTCTATATTTCAGATGATCATTGTCTTTCCTTTCATTGTATTGAAGTATTTTTCGTTTTGCTGTCACTCCTCTCACTCAATTTTATTCAGGAACCCTTTGGGTTATAGTTGTTTTGTCCTATTTGTTAAAAAGTGACAGCAAATTAAATCAAAAACTCTTCTTGTTATTTTTTTATTCTTTTTTTAATTTGTTTGTTACCCATCTCTGTTTATAGCCTGTTATTTTTCATTTTTTTCTAACCTTACTTTTTCTTATTTCAGTTTGTATTTTTTTATGCATTCTGTTTTTTTCCTGTTACTCTGTCTCTTTTATTACTTTGTCTTTCCTCATTCTCTTTTTTTCCTGTTATTTTGTCTTTATGTCATTCTGTCTTTCCTATTATTTTTGTCTTTATGTCATTCTGTCTCTTTTTCATCTTTTTGTCGCACTTCCTTCCCTCCCTTTTTTTCCTTTCATTTTGGCTTCATTTTTACTCTTTCATCTGTTTATTTTTTTGATATTTTTTTGCTTGAATATTTAAGTATAAAAAAATACTTTTTATCGTTTTATTTCTTTGTTTGTTTATCTACTTTGTTTTTTTATTTTTCGTTTATTATTTATGTAATTGACTTTTTAATTTAATGTGTTATAATATAAATCTATATTTATATAACCACGTAATATTATTTTTTTATGTGTTTACGTTTTATAAATATATAAATATATTTTTAGCATACATAATTACAAGATTAATTAAATATTGAAATATATAAAAAGCTTCAATGTTGTGTTTTGATAAGCTCTTAAATATGTAAATATATAAATGTATTTAGTTTTTTTCTTTCTGTCTTTTATTTTTACTCCTCTCTGTATTCTTTAGTAGCTTCCCTTACTTTTTGTTTATCTTATCAGCTTTCTTGCTTTGCTTTTTTTGATTCTTCTTTGTGGTTCCTTCTTTTGTTTGTTTATTTTTATCGCTTTCAATTTCTTTTTGCCAAGCGTTTTTTTCTTTTTTTCTAAGTGTTTTTCTTATTTATATCTTTGTTTAAATCGATCATTATATTTTTTTATTTTTGCATTATTTTTCTTCCTAATGCGTTGTAAATGTCATAATATCAATATTATATATATTTACTTAAACGTGTATTTATGTTTTTTTATTTTTTTCTATTTCTTTTGCTTTTTCCTCTTTTGCTTTTAATGGATATTCTTTTTCTTGTTTGTCTAAATTCGTTTTTTTGCTTTCCTCTCGATAAAATCGTTGTTTTTTTCTTATCTTCATCTATTTGTTGATTCTATATGATAGGCTTTTCTTTGTGCTTTGTTGTTTGCTTTTTCCTCTTGATTATTAGGATTCTATGTTTTTTATATATTTGATTAAATATGTTTATGCGTTTTTATTCGGATTCATCGTGTTTTGGCTTTTTGCTTTTTCTCTTTTATTGTTTGCAAATGTTTCCTTTTTTTCTCTTCAAATGTAGTTTTCTGATCCTATACGTTTGTTTCCTTTTACGCTCATTTTTTTCTTTTTGTCTTGCTCTTTATTTGTTTGTGTTATTATTTAAATGTTCAAATCATTAATTGCAAAGATATATAATAACGTAAATATATATTGGATTTATTTTTGTTTGATGTTGTATTAAGCATATAAATATATAAATATGGATTATGTTTTAATCTTGATCTTTATGTTTTTTCTTTTTCAAATTGATGATTTTTTTCTTTTTCTTTATGTCTATTATGTGTATGTATCTATGTAAATATATATAAAGATTAAAAAGCGAAAGGATAAATATTTTTATTGCATTTTTGTTTTTCTTATCTTTTTATTTTTTTCTCATTAAAAATGTTTAGATGTATTTGCTTGTTTCGATAAATAGATGTATATTTGCAAGTATAAAAAAATATAACCACATCAATATGTGTGTATTTATTTAATTCAACCTTTATATAAATATATATGAATTTAAAGACTTTTTTTCTATTACGCCCTAAAGCAGGTCAGGTTTTTAAATTGGAGCTTGGGCTTGTTCATTGTTTTTTTAGTGTTTTCAATCTGATTGATGGGTGGACATCAGTGCCCAATGCTGGGCAGGGAGTTCTTACGAATGCTTTTGCAACAGTGCAGTCGAATAGCTTTATTCGTGCTATTGAGTATTCTGTCATTGCTGCGACAAAGTTAGCGATGTTGGAGGTATTTCGTAGGTGCTTAAATAAGAATGGTGATAAGGCTGCACAGTTGACTGTCACAATTATGATGGTGCTTATATTCTGCATAGCTCTTGCAGGTGCTTTGCCACAGTTCCTTTTTACTCAAGAGGAGGAAATGATGGCAATTCCTCATGGTGGATTATCATCATATTTTACAAATTTCTCGATGGTAGCTTTGCTTGTGTTTACTTTTACAAAGTTAGTTCTGTTTGTGCAGTTAGTGCGTACTTATGCTGGTAAGATTCGTTTGTTTGGTGCATCTTTGTTTGGCTGTCAAGTTTTGACGTGGTTGATAGATTTCGCATACTTTGTTGTATATACATGGGTTAGCGGTGCGACGATGACAGAGATTACGAACATTTTTACTATTACCTCTCTGTTAAACTTCGTTCTTGCTTTGATTCCATTCTGCGTGTTGAAGACGACTATGGTAGTTGATGACTAAAAAAAGCAGAATTAAGAAGTTACTCACTAATTGATGCTCTTGCTCGTCTGAACCCTTGACACCAGAAAGATGAGTTTCTCAGACGAGAGGGCAGAAATAAGTAATTTATAACTTGAAAATTTGTGGGTAGAGGGACGAAGAATAAAAAATATTGCAGAAATGAGTCCTGATGAAGTAAAGGAGAATCGACAGATAGAAAGCGTTGCGCTATGTCTGTGTGGAAAAGTGTAAGTCGCTCTGATGAAAAGGTGGGTGAAAAAGATAGATATAAGTATCAAAAAGATATTTTCAACACTATCAAACTTGTTGATGAAAGAGAAGGAAATAGCGTTTAAAAAGGCGCGAAAAGATAAATTGAAAGGAGAAAACCATTGAAAAGTCCTTTCCTCGCTCATAGAAAGAGAGAATCGACACAAAAAGCAGAGTGGGGGAGAGGCAGTCAACTTGCAAGACTCCGAAAGAGGAAGCGGCAAAGAAGGCAACAACGTAAACAAGTGAACGAATGAAAATATAAATATTCGAACACGCAAATACGTAAATAAAGAAAAAGATAAGAAATTAAAAATATAAATATATAAACAATGAAGAATAAGAAGATTGTTTTTGCAAATCAGAAAGGTGGGGTAGGGAAGAGCACGCTGTGCATCCTCTTTGCCAATTATCTCGCTGCAAAGGGTAAGGACGTATGTATCATTGATACCGACTTGCAGAAGACGATTCTGATGCAGCGTCGAAAGGATAAGCTGATCTATGAGGGCGAGGAAGAACCTTATAACGTTCAGGACTTTGACGTGACTGATGTCGAGACAATGCAGACATTAGTTGACTCAGCTTCACAGGTAGAAGGATTCGTATTGTTTGACTCTCCTGGTAATATCAGTGAGGACGGCCTTGCTCCGCTCTTTGTAGGTGCCGACTACATCGTTTGTCCTTACGAATACGAGGATAAGGCGTTAGACTCAACGGGCGTCTTCGTTCAGGTGCTTAACGTGCTTCGCGAACATAACCCACAGATGACCGCACAACTCTTCTTCGTTCCAAACCGCATCGACCCACGTATCGGTACGGCTGAGGAGCAGGAGATGTGGCGCAGAACCGATGAGGTGTTTGGAAACTTTGGACGTGTCACACCAGTTGTCAACAGCCGTGCGACACTGAAACGTACAAACACTTTGAATTGCTCGGAACACAGCGTGATGCGGTGAAGAAGGCGTTTGATTATATGCTGAGGAGGATGAAGTAAAAAACCTCCCCCCAGCCCCCTCCGAAAGAGGGGGAGTGCCTAACGGGTTGAAGTTGGATAAAAATCGGACAATGTAATTTGGATAAAAGTTAAGCAGATTAGGTTGGACAAACGATGTTAGGCGAGAAGACTTCAAGAGGGTGCAATAGGGGAGAGAGGATGACGAAAGGACAGATCAAGAGAAAGGAAATGATAAGGTCCACGTTTATATATAATAAAGTAAAAACAAAGAAATAAAGATACAATGGCTAAGAAGAAGAAAACAATGGTTATGATGCCTGGTGCAATGACCGACTTGGCACATAGCGTACAGAAGAGTGCAAGACCAAATCCTACTACTAATTCAGAGGAGACGACGACGGATGAGCAGGAAGCTAACGAGCCTGCACAGTATGATACGAACAATGTTGAGCAGGAGGTGCGTACTCTGGTTGAGGAACAGCAGCCAGAGGCGTATGCTGAAGCTATTGGAGATGTTGACGAGCCAGCAGCAGCACCAACGACTCCTGCAAGTCCGTTTGGTCGTGTAGAGCCAAAGCAAGAGGTCACGGATCGTAAGGACCGTACTGCGCCAGCAGCGAAAAAGCTCCCGAAGGCGGAGGGCAGACAGTTAGCACGCGAATATTCTCTTGCAAAGGATAGCGGTGAGGATAGCTGGCAGATTTTCCTCGACTTGGCACGCGACTATAAGGCACGCGACTCTCGTTTGGCTACCGTTTACATCGATTCAGACCTCAAGGGTGTCCTCGACCGTCTGAAGTCTGCTACGAGTGTGAAACTTCCTTCAACAGCCCTATTGAGTGCTATCGTTGCTCGCTTCGTATTCGAACACGAGAAGGATATTAAGAACGCGATATTTGGAGAGAGCTTGTTGTAAAAAAAGGAAAAAAATAACAAAACAACAAAAACAACAAAAATAAACCAACAGCCCCTCAACTGGCCCTCTCCCTCGACCCCTCCCCCATAGGGAGGGGCGTGAAATGCGAGATATCCCTTGTGTGAGGTGACGAGTAGACAGGTTTACGAGTAGACAAGTTGCTTGTGGCGATAAGCCACAGTTTTCATTAGTTATCATGAGTGGTAGTTGACGTGTTTACTATACGTTTAGGGGAAACATGGTCAATAGAGGTAATTATGATTCATAACAGATAAGGAATTATTGAACGAAATGAAATTTAGGAATATTATTTATTTAATTTCTTTTTTACCATTGTGTGCCATGGCGCAAGGGGAGAATGCTCGTCATGAAATATCTATGAGTGCAGGTATTATGTCAAATCAAGCTTATGATACTCGACTAACCTATCAATATTACTTGAACAAAAGTATTGGTGTGGGTGCTTCTTTCGGATATTATAAGCAATGGCACGCTAATCATATCCCGCAGTCAGAACTTCATCATGAGGAGTGGGATTCTTGGAGGTTATCAGAAAAGGATTGTAAACCACAGAATATCTATTTAGAGCCTACGTTATCAATAAAAAGCCCTACTATAGCTCAAGTGGGAAGCTGGTCTTTCAAACTTGGAGTAGACGTTGGTGTAATGTTCCAGCTTCCGTATACCCTTGTTAATGTAAAGTATATCAATACAACAACACAAGCCTCACATCAAAAAAGCATACACACAAACGATATGCAGTGGTGCTTTTGGGATATACGCCCTACTGTTAGGGTCGAAAGTAATAATATTTTCGTTGCTCTTGGTTATGGATTTTCTGATTTTGATGTTTACTCATCCTATCGGAAAATCTCAGTCCAAGGGAAGGCATTTGACGATTTCTATCCTAAAAAGAAGTTGAATAATTCCTTCTTCTTAAGTGTTGGTGGTTATTTCTAAATTAAAGTGTTGAGAAGTGTACAAGTTTACAAGTATACGAGTAGACAAGTTAATTGTGGCGATAAATCACAGTTAACAGTAGTAATCATGAAGGGGTAGTTGACGAGTTGACAGGTTTACGAGTTAACAAGTTAATTGTAGCGATAAACCACAGTTAACATCGGTACTCATGAGTGGTAGTTTACGAGTTGACGGGCTTACGAATAGACAAGTTATTTGTAGCGATAAACCGTAGTTAACATCGGCAATCATAATTCTGAATTATAAGTTGCTGCTCTTATCGAATAAAGGAATACACAGATGAATTCATTGATTGTAAGTACTGTTCTTTTCTTAGGGCTTTTAGGACTGATCTATACGGTTAATTACCTTTATTATCGTTTCTCCTGTTCATTCATTTCCGAGTGTTACCACCCTTTCTGCAAGAGCTCTCTTTGAGATGTTCATAATTGGAGTAGGTTACTTCGGTACGCTTTTTTGTTTGGTGTTTTTTGAAAGCGAATTAGGATTATCCCATTCAGGCTATTTGTACATATATCTATGTATTGGAATATTGTTTCTGTTTATAGCTGCAATAGTAGGTATTTTTCGATATGATAAAGGTGTTTGGCTTCGTCGTAATCCCAAGCATAGCAGATTGTTGCTTCCTTCATGGAATGAAGGCTCTAAGAATATGGGTGTGTCAATAAGCAGGATTGATGATATAAATTATGGTCGTCACGTAAGTTTCTCATGGTTTGATGGATGTTTTATTACTGCAGGAAGACACAGAGTGGCGTTTGAATTCTATGAGGATCGTTATTTTTCAAAGGGCAATACGCGTAACGTTATTTATAAAAAGGAGATGGACTTTAATTTCCGAGCAGATACGGTATATGTGATAGAGGTACTTCAAGAAAGTCAGACCTTCCGAATCACGGCAGATACGACACGGAAGAATTACCTTTGAGCTTTGAACTTTGAGCATTGATGTTTGGACCTTATAAAAACATCCATCATGTGATAAATTCCCCCGAAAGAAGTGATATTCTCGTTTTTAATAGCTATCTTTGTCATGTCAGAATTTTGCTTACTTGTTATGTTTGCAGCACCAAGATAGGTGAAAATCTGACATGTCCAAGCGTTTTGAAAACTTTGTTTCTCAGACACTTGGAGTTCTTACAAGAATTTATGCTGCAGAATTAAGGCCTTATAAATATGGACGCAGGTGCATTCTATGTCTGTTTACTTTTGTGGTGGGGATGCTGCTATTTATATATTTCCTACTTAGTAATTCCATCGCATGTGCATTGGAACAACCCTATAAAGCAAAGTCGTTTTGTAGTTCTTTCGGCTTTAGCAGTGTCTTTTTTAAGTTTTATAGGACATTCTTATGTATATATACAGGAGTATGAAGCGAAGAATAACATAGAATTTAAATCAATATCCCACTTTTTTTCCTATCTTACCAACCCACAGTCGAAGCCCATTTTCGAGGCAGATTACTTCTTAATGTTTCCTGTAATAGTTGGTATTTCTATAATTCCGCTTATCCGACACCTATATTTAATATGGTGGATAAGTAGACACCCACACTATTCAATACTTACTTTCAAGGGGGGCACCCGATATGCCGCCTCGCAATTTATTTATACTCACCATAGATAATAAACAATTTTGTGCCGGATACATCTTGTCTTATTATAAATATTTGGTGGTGTCAGGCAAACATAAGTATATATTCTGGGTAGGAACACCACATGGAAAGGGCAGCTGTAGGCATTTGTTCGACCAAGAAATGGAACTTCAGCTCTCTGCAGGCCATCAGTATGTGGTGGAAGAAGACACTATGGTAGACGAATTGCACGTTTATGATAGTTGTTCAGCGCCCAAAACAGATAACGAAAGTAAAGAAACAATTTTAAAAAATAGGTTATGCACATTGATTATTTTTGGCTTGTTAACTTATGGTTGTTATCCTTTTTGGTTGCAATGATGTTATATTCAAAATGGACTGCCCCCATTCTCGATCGTTGGAACAACCTCTTAAGGCGGAGTAAAAGTTTTGTATTACTCAGCGCTGCTGTGTTTTTTATAAGCTTAGGTATGTTCTTTTGCGAATTCTATGTGTTCGAACAACCCTCTAATAAAACCGAAATTCAGAATACAAACAGCCCTTCTTCTAAAGCCTCAAAGCCCAGATATATCTTCTCTGAGAAGGGCGATCTCCTCTACCTATTAGTTGTTTTATTTCTGACGTTTGTCTATTTTCTTATCCAATACAAGCGTTTGAAGCGGTGGATAAGCGAACACCCAGACTATGCCATACTGGTTCCCGACCTACTATATAAGGGGTATGTGAAGCAAAAAGCAAGAATATTGAACGATGATTTCCTACCTATTAGCTGCGGACTTGCCTTCCGAACATTCAACGAATACTTGGTTGTGCCAGGCCAACACACATTCCATTTTGAGGTGAAAGAAAGCCGTTTCAAAGGTGGCGATAATGTTTTGTTCACCCAGCACATGGACCTCGACTTAGCGCCAAGCTCGATGTATATTATCAAAAGAGAAGGTAAGGAGGGTAAATTGACCTATAATTTTAAGTGCAAAAGGCCCGAAACAAATAACAACATTTTATAAATAAGAGAATAACACCCCTTATGTATATATATATCATTTTTGGGCTTTTGTAACGATTTGGCTACGTCATAATCTCAAATATAGTAGATTGATGCTGCCCTCATGGAATAAAGGTTTAAAGAATTTATGTGTGTCAATAAGTAAGATAGATGATATTGCTTATGGTCGTGGCGTAAGTTTCTCATGGTTTGATGGATCTTTTATTTCTGCAGGAAGACACAGAGTTGTGTTTGAATTCTATGAGGATCGTTTTCTTGCAAAGCGCAATACGCGTAACGTTATTTATAAAAAGGAGATGGACTTTAATTTCCGACCAGGTATGGCATATGTGATAGAGGCAATTCCAGAGAGAAAAACCTTCCAAATAACACAGGATAAGACTTTTACCTTTGAACTTTGAGGTTTTTATCCTTTGACCATTGAGGTTTGAACTTTGAACTTTATGATATGAACTTTGAGCATTGAACTTTGATCTTTATGATTTGAGTTTAACCCTTGAACTATATCGGTAATCATAATTATGAATTGTGAATTATGAATTATGAATTAATAAAGGATTATGAATTCTGAATTAACAGAGGCTTCTGAATTAAATCAGTCTTATTCTTTTGCTAAGGTTTCCAATCTGTGGTCAATAAGTTTCTTGTATTGTTCTTCTGATTATCAGAGATAAAAGAGTTATCAATACACACTATCCATTTGTCCCTAAACTTAGCAAAACCAGATAATATTCTGTTAGCAACCACTTCGGAGAGTCCTGTCGAAAACATAGCTTCTCGGAAGTCATAGACAAGAAGTGATTTCTTGAATCCGTTGAGCGACAATGCCACTTCCTCTGTGTCTTCTGGCATAACAATCTTTGTGGAAACCTGATCGTAGGTTGGACAGAGTACATAGTGTCCTTCTCGTATGCTATACAAAGAGAAGTTTTTAAGGTGCATATCCGCATTGCCTATAATCCACGAGAAAACAACTTGCTGCCAATAGTTCACCTTGTCTAACATAGAGACACTGGAATATTGGTCGAGGAAACGGGCTATCATTTCATAACTTCCTTGATATTTCTGTTCCGTCAGTTTACCACTTAGTTGACACATATCCTCCATAGGAAGCTTTCGTCCATCGTCGGTTCTATCAATTCTTTTTGTTATATAGTTTAGTTCACCATCAGCAAAACGGATAAGAGAATGCGGAACTGTTGGAATCTTCGCAATCTCAGCCAGATGCATGGATAAATCCTCTATCTCTGGGAGGCATTCAAACTGCTCTGTTTGGGGTTTAAGGATATATCGTCCCATAACGCCTACTATCGTTAGACGTTGTGGATTTCCTGCTGCGTCATGCTCAAGGTCAATTGATAGTTTTGATTGCACACCTGTCACTGTCGTTCGTTTTTCAACGACAATCTGTGCCAAACGGTTAATATCCTTTCGTGTGTAGGGAAGGATAGGGGCTATTGCGGCTCCAAACATTTTCTTTGCACAATGTGAGTGATAGTCAACTTCCCCAGCCTTTAACGGCTTATAACAACACAGGCAACGTTTCATCTTCTTTCCTCCTCCTTTTCTATGGGTACGATGCTAATATCTCCTATACAGTCACGGCAGCACGAGAGGAGTAATCCCATGCGGTCTCTACGGTTGATTTTCCAGTTTCGTTCAGCAATATTCAGCATCCAACCTTCTGGAATAAGACCATCGAAGAAAGAAAAAAGTACATTATTATGATAATGTTCTGCACGTAATGGCAATGTCAGACTAACGGGAGTTGGCTTACTACTATCCAAATACTCTTGAAGATAAGCGAAGCTATATCCCCTCTCGTCTTCTGTGATAATGCCTGCCGGCTTATCTTTTACATATACTTTTCCTTGTCTCATGATGTTGATTTTTTTGCCACTTAGTCCTTTGGAATGGGTACTGGTCCTAACTGTAGGTTGAACAGCTCGAGTACTTGGTTGACTTTGTCCATGCGTAGTGTAGCTTTTTCCTTGTTCCATCTCACGGACAAAGCGGAGTCCTACACCTGCTTTGAAAGCCATATCCTCCTGCGTTAGATGATATTCCTTCCCTGCAGTTGCTTTTAATGTGATTGATAGTTGATTCTTCTCCATGCTGATTATACCTTTTACGGGTACAAATGTACGAAATATCTATGAAAAACAAAATAGATAATCCCTAAAGGGTATAAAGTTTGGTTTATTTAACGTAAATATACCCTATCGGGGGGGACCTCACCCCCCAACCCCCTCTCCGAGAGAGAGGGGGAGTGCTGGAAACAGTTTGCTGAGGGATGCTTTTTCCTTTGAACTATTAACTTTGAACTTTGAGCATTGAACTTTGAACTTTATGATATGGGTAGTTGACGAGTAGACAAGTTAACAAGTTGCTTGTGAGGAAGACATAGTAACATAAGAACGAGTAGACGAGTTAACAAGTTGGCGAGTAGACAGGTTTACGAGTAGACAAGTTAACAAGTTGCTTGTGGCAATAAAACAGATAATCTTTGTTTTTTATTCTTCTGTCTTCTTTTGTTCCTCTGTATTGTAAAGGAAATTCAAACCTTGAAAAATAAGAGGGCGTTAATTCCATTCGAATTAACGCCCTTTTAGCTTGCAAAAGATGCCCTTTTGAGGTCTTATTAACGCCCTTTTGAAGCCTTACTAAGCACCTTTTGAAAACCACTTCTGCAACTGATTGATAACAAAAGACTTACAAGAGTTTTGAAAATATACGTTTTGAGTCCGATTTGCTGTCTTTTCTTTGATTGTTTTGTTAATATATTTCTTTACTCTGCTGCGTTAAATCTCGCACATTGGTAGTTGACGAGTAGACGAGTTGACAAGTAAACAAGTAAACGAGTTAATTGTAGCGATAAATCACAGTTAACAGTAGTAATCATAATTATGAATTGTGAATTTTTGAATTATGAATTAACAGAGGATTATGAATTTTGAATTATGAATTCTGAATTAATAAAAAAAGTGTTATATTTGCACCTGTAAACCTAAATCAATGTAATTATGTCTAAATCTACTACTGTCTTCCTGGGTATAAGGAAGCATCCCCCATTCGCAACAAGAGGGGTGGCACTCTCTTTGTGTCTGAGTTTATTCGTCGCTACCCCAGCACTTAGTTCAACGAGTGCGAATGTAAAAACGTTTGAGAGTACACAGCAGCAAAAGCAGGCTATCAAGGGTGTTGTGAAAGATACCCATGGTGAACCCGTTATCGGTGCCTCTGTGATGGTTAATGGAGTTGCCATGGCTGTTACGGATGTTGATGGCAACTTCTCGCTTGCCGCTGCACCCGGGTGCTGTGCTACAAGTAAGTTATGTGGGCTTTAAGCCTCAGTCTGTAACCGTCAAGGCAGGTATGACCAATTATGCCGTTAGTCTGCAGGATGACAACCAAGCATTGAACGAAGTGGTTGTCGTAGGCTATGGAGTACAAAAGAAGGTAAACCTCACCGGTTCTGTTTCATCTGTTAAGGGCGATGCACTTGAGATGCGCCCAGTGACCGATGCGTCGCAGAGTCTTCAGGGATTGGTACCGGGTTTGATGGTATCTAATGGTAGCTCTGGTCGTCCGGGAGCCACAGCAGCCTTGTCATTGCGTGGTCAGGGCAACCTCTCCGGCACCGGTCATCCTTATGTCTTAGTAGATGGAATCGAGATGAGTCTTGCCGATGTCAATCCAAATGATATCGAGTCAATCTCCGTATTGAAAGATGCATCCGCTTGTTCTATCTATGGTGCACGTGCTGCCTACGGTGTTATTTTGGTAACGACCAAGCGTGGAGAGGAAGGCAAGATGCACGTAAACTATCAGGGAAGTATGGGTTGGAATCGTCCAACCGTATTGCCTGAGATGGCAAATGCCGTAGAGTTTGCCAAGATGTGGAATGCTGGTGTTACGAATGCCAACTCCTCTCGTCTTTACAGCGATGAAAAGATTAAGCTCTTAGAGCAGTATATGAACGACCCATCAAGTGTGAATCCATGGCAAGAACTCCCTGCCAACTCCTTGATGAACCCAGCCTTTGAGAACACAGAGAAGGGTATTGGAAACGTTGACTACTTCAAGTTACATTATAAAGACTATGCCTTCAAGCAGCAGCACAATGTAAGTTTGAGCGGTGGCGGTAAGCAGGCACAGTATTATGTATCAGGAGGTTACTTCAAGGAAGACGGTATTCTGCGTTATGCGAAGATGAACTTTGAGCGTATGAACCTCGCTTCCAACCTCACTTCTCGTCTAACCTCATGGATGAAGATGAAGCTTAACTTGAAGTATGTTCACTCTGTCGACAACACTCCTTTTGGTGCAGGTGGCTTGAGCGAAGGCTTCTATCACTCTTTAGCACGTTTCCGTCCGACGATTTCTGTTGTAGATCCTCATGGTCATTTCACGGAGTTGTCAATGATACCTTACCTACAGAGTGGTACCTTCACACGTACAAAGCGCAATCATTACGACATCACCTTAGGCTTTGAGCTTAATCCAGTAAAGGGATTGATTATCAATGCCGATTACACCAATAAGTTTATCTCGACCTCATACGAGGCATTGAACGTTGCGCCAGACATCTATGCAGCCGATGGTGTGACGACTTCAAAGGGTGTTCGTGGTGAGTTGGATGCAAGTCCTGATGGCAAGTATCAGCGTTCAAACTATAACATCCACTATCAGAATATCAGCCTTTATGGTAACTACTCATTGACCCTTGCAGAGGATCATAACATCGTCTTGATGGCTGGTTATCAGGAAGAAAACAACAAGGTAGACTATCTGAAGAATGCTATCTCTGGTCTTTACTCAATGCACAATCCAAATACGGCAATGGGAACAGGCGATAAGCAGCCAGACGATATCCGCAACGGATGGGCTACACGTGGTTTCTTCGGACGTATCAACTACGACTATCAGGGGCGTTACTTGCTCGAAGTAAACGGCCGTTATGACGGTTCTTCACGCTTTGCACGCGACCATCGTTGGGGCTTCTTCCCATCTGTATCCCTCGGTTGGAACATCAGTCGTGAGAAGTTTATGGAGCCGCTCAGTCAGAAGGTATCGCAGTTGAAGTTGCGCATGTCATACGGTAAGCTCGGTAATCAGGCAGGGGCAGCCCTCTACACCTTCGCATCAACCATGAATCTCAGTGGTGGATTAGGAAGTTATATCTTTGCTGATGGTCGTCATGCTTACCTCCTTGCGCCGGGCGTTGTCAACCCAGCAACAACATGGGAGAAGGTAAGCAGCAAGAATATCGGTTTAGACTTCGGTTTTATGAACAATGCTCTTACGGGTAGTCTTGACGTCTACGAGCGTAAGACAAAGGATATGTTGGGCCCTGGTGTTGACTTCCCCGACTTCTTCGGTGCTAATGCCCCACAGACCAATAACGCGTCTTTGCGCGACCGTGGATGGGAACTCACGCTGAATTATCGTGGTAAGATTGGTAAGGACATCGACTATAGTATCGGTGGTTCTTTGGCTGACTATACCTCAATTGTGACAGACTATGCTAACCCAACGGGTACGGCACCCGCAAGCAACTGGTATAGAGGCAGACGCGTAGGAGAGATATGGGGCTATCGTACAGACGGCTTGTTGCAGACACAGGAGCAGGCTGATGCTTACAATGCTACACACAACAACACCTTCTTCTCAACCTTGAAGTGGACACCGGGTGACGTTGCTTATCGCGATCTTAACAACGATGGCTATGTGAACAATGGTAAGAATAAACTCGATGATATGGGCGATATGACCATTATCGGTAACACCTCACCACGCTATCAATACACAATCAATGGTATGGTTAGTTGGAAGGGACTGAGCTTGAGCTTCATGTTCCAAGGTGTAGGCAAGCGTGATTGGGACCCAACCAACAGTGTTTACTTCTGGGGAACGGGTCCTTACGCACAGGTAACGCTCTTCAAAGACCATCTTGACTATTGGTCAGAGAGCAATCCTAATGCCTACTATCCAAAGCCTTATATCAATTCAGCAGGTGGCGTTCGTCCATATGCAGCGAAGACAAAGAGCCAGCCTACTGATCAATACTTGCAGAGTGCGGCTTACTGTCGTTTGAAGAACTTGACCTTAAGTTACACCCTCCCACAGACATGGACACAGAAGATGAAACTCCAGCAGGTGAAGGTGTTCTTCTCTGGTGAGAACCTCCTTACCTTCACAAAGCTAAAGAAGATGCTCGACCCAGAGGTTATCTTCACTGCCAATGGCTACACAGGCGAAGGCGGTAAGAACTATCCGATGAATAAGGTCATCTCGTTTGGACTTATGGTTAATCTCTAATCACTTAAAAGAATATAACTATGAAACTTAAATATATATGTTTAGCACTCTTGAGTGCAACAACGCTTACAAGTTGCTTCGACTTGGACAAGTCTCCAGAAGGAGTGCTTTCAACGGTCAACCCTTTCACCTCCTTGGGCGAGATGAACAGCTATCTCGACCAGTTCTATCAGACAGGTGTGAAGGGACAAGATTTTAACTCATGGGGTAGTGGTGGTATTGCTGGTATCGATATGAACAGCGATAACATGGCAAGTGGCTCTGTTAACACACGATTGAATGGTGGTTTGACCCTCGCTAATGCGGGTAAACTCGGTCATTACTATAATATTCGCAACGTCAACTTCTTCTTGAATAACCTCAACTTCAAGGATAAGAACTCCGCTGCCTACAAGCAATGCGTGGGCGAAGCATATTATTTCCGTGCATGGTTCTACTTCCAGTTGTTCAAGAACTATGGTAAGATTGCTTGGGTGAATCGCCCTCTCGAACCACAAGAGGAGGAGATGAATCAGCCACAACAGGAACGAACCGTGATTGCTGATAGTATTCTTGCCGACCTCGATAAGGCTATTACTAACCTTAACTTGCAGAACAGCAGTGCTTCAATGCGTATCCACAAGGACGTGGCACGTGCTTTCAAGAGCGAGGTGGCACTCTATGAGGCTACATGGGAGAAGTATCATAAGGCTAAGAACGACGCCTTCTTCGACCCAACAGTTACCGATGCGAAGATTAAGTCTTACTTAGATCAGTGCGTTGAGGCTTGTAAGGACGTTGTTGACAGAGGTGTCTGGAGAATCTATACGACGGGTAATCCATTGAACGACTACCGCGTTATCTTCCAGACAGAGGACCTTAGCGCCAATCCTGAGGTGTTATGGTTTAAGCGATATGACGGTGTGAACGTTGGTAACAGCGTTGATCGTTACCTCAATCAGGGTGGTGGTAGTAGCGGTGTTACGGCATCATTGGTCGACGACTACCTCACCATCGACGGTAAACCATTTGTGGGACCAGCCGTGTTGACTGCAAAGGCAACCTTTGGCGACGAGCTAAAGCCAACTGTTCGCGACCCACGTCTGTGCCAAACGGTGTGTATGCCGGGTCAGATTCTGCGTCCAGACCAAGGCGGTTACATTGTACCACCACTCAATGGGTCGGGCTATAACAAGAATGAAACAGGCTATTCAATGCTCAAGCACGTACAGATTGACTATAAGGGAAGCCTTGACCAAGAAGGAAAGGCAGCACACCAGCCATTCAGTATCGTTATGCTGACATCCTCTTAAACTATGCTGAGGCTTTGGCAGAACTCGATGGTGCCGCTAACGAGAGTCAGATTATTGCCATTCTGAAGCCTTTGCGCGACCGTGTTGGTATGCCAGCAGTCGACTTCGACAGAGAGTATAACACCGAGGCAGACTATCCTTTCCACCATCTCAATAAGTATTTGCAGGCAGTTCGCCGTGAACGTCGTATTGAGCAGGCTTGTGAGGGTCGTCGATTGGATGATATCTTCCGTTGGGCAGCAGCCGATGAGCTTATCGTTGGCAAGCGTGCACACGGTGTTTTATTCGTGGGTAGCAACCTCGAACATCATGCAAAGTATGGCACAAGCCTCGTTTATGACAAGCCAAAAGGCAATAATCTCTACCTCTCTGGCAAGCCGGGCGACGCACAACGTTACGTATTGCCAGTGAATCCATCAGGCTATGAGACCGGTTGGAAGTTTAATCCAAAGCGTGATTACCTCCTTCCGTTCGAAACGCGTATGCTCACACTGACCAACAATCTGTGGAAGCAGAACCCTGGATGGGATAAATAATTGCGATAAACCAATTTATTATATATGCAAAATAAAGTTTTATACGGCTTGACAGGAGCGATTGCAATGGGTGTATTCGTTCCTGCCCAAGCGCAGAAGAAACCGATGAACATCGTCTTCATCATGAGCGATGACCATTCGTATCAGACAATCAGTGCTTACGACAAGCGTTTTATCAACACACCTAACATCGACTGGTTGGCTGACAATGGTGTGAAGTTCCAAGAGAGCTTCGTTGCCAACTCCCTCAGCGGTCCATCACGTGCTTGTATGCTGACGGGTAAGCATAGCCATGCCAATGGCTTCACGGACAATTCTAAGACCTTTGACGGCGGTCAGCAGACCTTCCCTAAGTTGCTCCAGAAGCAGGGCTATCAGACCGCTATGATTGGTAAGTGGCACCTCACCTCACTGCCAACAGGCTTCAACTACTGGGATATCCTTATCGGACAGGGCGACTACTATAACCCTGACTTCCTCAGCAATGGTAAGAAGATACGTCGTCCGGGCTATGTTACGAACATCATTGCCGACATGGCGATTGACTGGATGGAGAACAAACGCGACAAGAACAAGCCTTTCTGTCTGTTGATGCACAACAAGGCGCCTCACCGTGTGTGGAACCCTGATACCTGCGACCTTCGTCTCTATGACGATGTGATCTATCCGTTGCCAAAGACTTTCTATGATGACTATGCTGGTCGTTTGGCTGCACAGAAGCAGGAGATGAGTATCATAAAGGACATGGACCTCGTCTACGACAATAAGATGGCAGATAAGGAAAACGAGATTCACACCACTACAGGACTCGAGCAGTGGGGACGTGGCAACTACAAACGTATGACACCTTCGCAGCGTGCGCAGTGGGATAGCTACTATGACCCAATCATCAAGAAGTTTAAGGAAGACAAACTCTCTGGTAAGGCACTCGCTGAATGGAAGTATCAACGTTATATGCACGACTATATGCGTGTGATTCACTCTGTCGATCGCAACGTCGGTCGTGTCATCGAGTATCTGCGCCAGCATGGTCTTCTTGACAACACAATGATTGTCTATACCTCTGATCAAGGTTTCTACATGGGCGAACATGGATGGTTCGACAAGCGTTTCATGTATGAAGAGTCATTCCGCACACCATTGTTGGTTTACTATCCGGGCGGTAAGCATGGGGTTGTCAAAGAGATGGTACAGAACATCGACTATGCCCCAACCTTCCTCGATGTAGCTGGTGCAAAGGTGCCTTCTGACATTCAGGGCCAGTCTTTCCTCCCACTCCTTGAGGGTAAGAAGCCTGCCAACTGGCGTCAGTCGCTTTACTATCACTACTACGAATACCCTGCCGAGCACTCTGTTTGCCGTCACTATGGTATTCGTACGAAGCGTTATTCGCTCATGCACTTCTACAATGATATCAATGCTTGGGAACTTTACGACCTAAAGAAAGACCCTGACCAGATGCATAATATCTATGGTAAACCGGGTACGGAGAAGCTCACAAAGAACCTTAAGAAACAACTCCTCCAGCTGCAGGTGCAGTATGATGATCCAATACGCAACAAAGGACTTTAGTCCTTTGAACTTTGAGGTTTGAACTTTGAACTTTGTGATATGTATCATTAATGACTACGAATTACGCGAATTACACGAATCCATAGTATTCTTTGAACTTTGAGGTTTGAACTTTGAACTTTGTGATATGTATCATTAATGACTACGAATTACGCGAATTACACGAATCCATAGTATTCTTTGAACTTTGAGGTTTGAACTTTGAACTTTGTGATATGTATCATTAATGACTACGAATTACGCGAATTACACGAATCCATAGTATTCTTTGAACTTTGAGGTTTGAACTTTGAACTTTATGATTTGAACTACGAATTACGCGAATTGTGCGAATCCTTGCAAACCTCAATGTTCAAAGGTAAAAGGTACATATCATAAAGTTCAAAGTTCAAAGTTCAAAGTTCAAAGTTCAAAGTTCAAAGTTCAAAGTTCAATGTTCGAATTTATTTTACATTTCTGGTCCGGAAAAGGTGAGGAATAGAGTCGAGAATCAGCTTTTTTATTACCTTTGTAAGTATCTTGTTATCAGTTGTTTGTAAAGTTGCAGTTTTGAAGGTGCTTACTAAGGTCTGAGAAGGGCGTTATTAAGGTTCTTAAAGGGCATCTTTAGCAAGCCAAAAGGGCGTTAATTCCATTCGAATTAACGCCCTTTTGATTTTTATGTTATGAAATTATCCAACAAAAGAAGATGTGTCAGTACACCTTATTGAACCTTTGTGAGTTCATAAACCAGATAACGTCCTGTGAGTGGAATTCTTCCGTATTCCACGGTTTCATGATATAGCATTGTGTAGGCATTGAAAGGACGAAGATAAATTTTGAACTTACTTGTTTTTACATTATAATATCCGTAGCCGTTAAAATAAGTTCTAAGATACCATACGCTTGGTTTGTTGTGACTGCGGTCTAAGAAGTCAGCTTTCCCTCGTGATACTTCAAACCGATATACGCAACTGTCTTGTTGGTTGCGACTGGTGAAACGAATTCCCTCAAGTTCTATATTAGCCTTTTCGTCTCGTTTAGTAAATATCTCTGGTAGTGTATCGTTTATCCCAGTTTTTTCAATATTGTGTAGCTGCACATACGTGTCGCGTGACAAGTTTAAATAGCCATAGTTATATTTTTTTTTGTATATGATTAGAGAGTCGAGGTCAAGCCTTGAATTAGAATAATAATTCTTCTTGGTTGAAGGGTCGTAAACATGCACATTACCTTTATACTTACCGGGTAAAGAATTCTGTATTTTAAGTGCTTCTTCACTACTGATAGGTGCAAAAGTAGAGGTGTTGTCTGTTGTGTTTTCATCATCTTTCGTACATGAAACAGCAAAGCTGCCTATCAACAGTAGGAAAAGAGCGACGAGTAGGTTGTATTTGTTCTTTTTATCCATAATCTATTCTTTATTCATCGTTTATTCTTTTGTTATATGGGAAGTCAGTTTCCTATGCCGTCTTCTTTAATTTGCATATAAAATAAACGTCGTTGAATTCGGCTTTTATCTTATTGTTTGGAACCTTGCTGTCATAAAACAAGGCACCTATAGGCTTTATGTACACCGTCATTTCTTTCGTTGTATTGTTGATAGTTCCACAGACATTATAATACATTTCTGTCAAGTCATAACGATTCTGGTGGGGATCGGTCAGATATGGATAGAAATGATATGGGTCATACAATTGGAATGCCACTTCTGAAGGATTCTTCTTGTTTCTTCCGATGAGTATTGTACGGTAATCATGTATATTTTCATTCTTCCTCCAATTTTGAATTTTGATTATTTTGTATAGTAAGTCATAAGCATATTGGTCCTTCTTTAACGCATATAATGTAAAGGGAAGGGGAACAGGAGTCAAGTAAAACTGATGTAAGTATAATTCGAACTTGGCACTTACATGATTATCAAAATTAGAAGGAATTACCTGTTTGGTTTTAGGGTCATAAACGGTTAGCGTACCCTCGTAGGTGCCCAAAGCCTTAAAGAAATATTGATTAGCGTCGTCTCCTTGGATAGGAATTGAATAGTTAATATTAGGTTGCAGGATATTAGCTGTGAAATCATAATGTTCGATAGGAACAAAGGGCATGTGATCGTTTGCGCTTTCTTCATCTCTTGAACATGAAGCAAACAAAAGTGGAAGGACTAAACATGCGACCGCAATAAATAACTTTGATTTGGGATGTTTCATTGTAAAAAGTCATTTGGTTTTATTTGTACAAAGATACAGATTCCTTTCCTTCTGTACTAAGAATTGCAGATTCGTTAACCTGCTTTTCTCTTTATTAAAATTATCGGGTCTTCAGGATTTTGGAGTGATAAGTTTTGCCACTTAAGGTTAGGTTTCTGAGGAAATGTCACACGGAGGCACGGAGTGGACGGAGGATTGTTAAAACAAAGCAATGGAAGTCACGGAGACACCGTCGGTGCGTGGAGCGACAGAGCTTGTTTGCCATTTCTATTAGTAATTTATATACAAAGCATTTACCCCTAAATAGTTATCAAGAATCTGTAAGCTACACCTCCGTTGCTCTTAGTGCCGTCGGCACCTCTGTAATATTGGCTTTACCTCCGTCCCCTCGGTGCCTCCGTGTGCCTATTATATAAGCCTTTTAGTTTCACACTCCATATTTGAAAGAACCTCACGAAACAGTAGGATTCTTGCGGTATTCAGGCTCATTCTATTAAGAAAACATACGTCTGAAAGGTCAACTTTACACTAATCATCGTCTTTGATATATATCAAGAAACAACCGATAGAATGATATTTTTCATCGTTTAATTTTGATAATCTGAATATTATCCATACCTTTGCATTGTAATTCAAGAGAAACATATCTGGTTACAAGGTTTTAGACTTTACAGGTATTTAAGATTGCTCAGGATTATTATTTGAAAAAAAGAAGATTTGTTTAGGTTAGTAATAGATTTAGGTTTTTAGTTATATTTTAGGTAAAGATTGTAGAAACATTATCGTCGTGAGACGGTGGTTATTCGGAGATAACGGAAGAGCAATTGCTCTGCCGTTTCTTTTTATATATACCCCTCATATTTAATTCAGAATCCTCTGTTAATTCATAATTCACAATTCATAATTCATAATTATGATTACCGATGTTAACTGTGGTTTATTGCTATAATTAACTCGTCTACTTGTTCACTCGTCCATTTACTATGTTACTCTGTCTTTTATTTACTCTGTCTACAAGCAACATGTTCACTTGTCTACTCGTTGACTTGTCCACTTACCATGTTACCAATTGAAGTATCGAAATCACATGATAAAGATAAAAAAATAGAAATGTAGAGCCTCAGAATTTGTTTTTTTAACAAAAAGATTAAGTAAATTGCACTTGCTTGTTAAATTCATGTTTGATGGAGTTAAGTTCAATAGAGTAAAATAAGTTAATTAAATGACTATAAAGGAGATTGAATATTTGAAGAGCGGTAGTTATATATATATACATGATAGATGGCTGAAACTTAGCAATAATGATGAGTATTGGATAGTTTATACTAATGATCCATTTTTTTAAGTCTGGGCTTTAAGAAATCTGGTGATTATTATAAATTATATCTCTCACGTGAATCTGTTTACGAATTCACAGCTATTCGCAAATATATTTATTGCATATTTTGTGGAGGAAAGTATACTCCAAATGAAGTTGTGAAAGACGGTAAGATTATTTTATTCCCTGATATAGATACCCAAATACACATTTTAGGTTTTCGAGATAAAGGAGAGCATTATATTGAAATTCCTTATGATAAGTTCATAAGCGAAGTAACTGACATTTGGGAAGAACGTACCCCCATTGAGGGTTTCAAATTTGATACAGAGCCAATTGTTTATCTTAAAAAAGATGGTATTTGGTTGGTGGAGGAGTAAAACAAGGACATCAAGTTGCATCTTTTAAATAATAGTTGTGGGGTCATAAGGTTCAAATCAAAAGATATTCCTGAAAATATTGTTATCCCCAAAGGTGGTACTTTTGATGATTAGGATTATCCTTTCACTTCACATAGTTTTACAGCTGGAATAAAAGGGAGAATCGGAGTGCCTGAATTTACAATACCAAGAGATCTTGGAGTTTCTATTGAAGATGGAACTGAAATTTGGAAGATAACACGTGATGGTAGACAAACTTTATATGCAATAATGGGCAAAAGTAAATTTGAAATTATTGAGAAATGAAGATAAAAATAACAAGAACTTCTCGAGTTTTATTTGAGGGGAAAGATTTGGCTTTAGCCAGCTATTATGATTATAACAAAAGAAAGAAGTATTGGATTATTTTTTCTGAAAACTCCATTTCTATAGCAAATGGAAAACAGACAAATAATGATTTCGAACTGTGGTTAGAACAAGGTAAGAGTTATCCTTATTCTGCCTATGAAAGTCGCATGTATTGCATTTACTTGGGGTACAAGTATGATGTTGAGAATATTTGGCATGGATTATTCATACTATATCCAAACGAACGTAAGACGAGAAGATATTTAAAATTATATGACCATGATGATAGCCGAATAGAAGTTCCTTATGAGGAATTCATAGCTTCATCTCCAATCATTTGGGAAGAGCGAAAGCCTATTTCTGATTTTATTTTTGATGTAGAACCATTAGTTTATCTGTTCAAAGATAATTCATATATTGAAGAGAATCTGCATGGTGCATGGTATAAGAGAAACATCAAATAAAGCGCGAATGAATAACAGTAATCCGATTTAAATAAGAAGATACCTCGCAGACACTTGTCATCCCTACTTCAGAAGATATGGATTATCCATTTACTTCCATAGGATTTACCTCAGGTAACAATGGTAGATTAGGAATACCTGAATGGAATTTGCTACGAAGAGTAAAATTTAATGAAGGTGATGAAATATGAGATGTGTCTAATGATGGCAAAGAAATTTTAGGGCAATCTACAGTAAAGAAGATGAAAAATTTGTTATCATAAAATGATGTGTTATGTTGAAAAATAAAAAAAATAATGACTATGCTTTTTTTAAAAAGGTATAGAATGTCGGTTTTGGCAAGTAGAAGAAAAACTTATATCGTCTTCAAACATCTTTTTAAAGAAGGGCTATTGGGTATTGGATTTAAAAGATATGAAAATAGCAAAACAAATGAGTTTTTATCAGATAAAGTTTTCATAACTCTATCCGCAGAACAGATACAAAGTGCTTTTCGGAGGGAGAATTATTGTAACTATCAGGGTGGAAAGTATTATTTAGAAAATATCATTTTAGAAAAAAATGAGATTATATTATCTCCTGAATTAGAGACAAAGAGAAAATTAGGATTACATCTTTATGATGATAGAAGAATTCATTTACCTTATGATTCTTTTGTGAATGAAGTAACTGACGTCTGGGAAGAACGTACCCCCATTGAGGGTTTCAAATTTGATGTAGAGCCAATCATTTATATTAAGAAAGATGGTGTGTGGTTGGTAGAACCGAACGAACAATAACCTCATGGTATGCAATCATAGACGAAGGTGCAGAACTATGGGAAGTGTATAGCAATGGACACGAGGTGCTGAGAGCTGTGTTCAAGTAGACGAGTGAACGAGTTGACAAGTTAGACGAGTTTACAAGTTGCTTGTTATGAAGGGAAGTAGACGAGTTTACAAGTTGACGAGTAAACAAGTTACTTGTTATAAAGGAAAACTCGTTCTCATGTTACTCTGTCTTTCTTTGCAAGCAACTTGTTAACTTGTCCACTCGTTGACTTGTCCACTTACCCTGTTACTTTGTCTTTTATTTACCCTGTCTACAAGCAACTGGTTCACTTGTCTACTCGTTGACTTGTCCACTTACCCTGTTACTCTGTCTTTTATTTACCCTGTCTTTTATTTACCCTGTCTACCAACAACTTGTAAACTCCTTACTCATAAAATTATCAACTCAACATAAAAAATGACGTAAAAACAGTAATAGATTGTTCTTTCAATATTTTTTTACTACTTTTGTACCTTAGTATAATATATGCTTTATGAACCTAATATAAAAATACTATGTAATATGATAATGGTAAAATCTTTACATTCAATTTTGCAGTTCACACCTATAAGTTTTATATTTCTTTTACTATCGAGCCAGCCTATGTATGCCCAGCAATGGCAGCTGAAGGGGAGGTTGGTGGAGAAGGTAGACAGGACTACTCCTTTGGATGCCGCTGAGATATTAGTAGGCCCTCTTGGCGGGGATGTCACTTCCAGCAGCTTATCGGATGAAGAAGCAGGTTTGCTCTTTTCGCTTTCTTCGGGCAAGTATGTGTTCAGATACCGACAGTTGGGCGATATTCTTAAGACCGACACCCTCGATGTGCAAGCCGACACCGATTTGGGTGATATTCCTTTAGAAATAAAGAAATACACAATGAAGGAGGTTACGGTTACCTCTCAGCGCAGAATGCTTAGTCAGAAAGCCGGAAAACTTGTATATTTAGTTCAGAACAGTCCTTTTGCCCAGGGGTTCAGTACACGCGATTTACTTCATAATATCCCTCGCATAGACCCGACAAGCGAGGAGATAAAGATAATAGGAAAGAGCAATGTTCTTGTATTGGTGGACGGACACAGGGTTAATTTGGAGGGAAAGGATTTGGATATGTATTTGCGTACGTTACCCTCTGAGAATATTAGTAAAATAGAACTCATTACAAATCCTTCTGCCAGATTTGATGCTGCGGGTAACAGCGGAGTGCTGAACATTATCCTAAAAAGCAAGCCGGTAGGTTTTGATGGAAAAATTCACACCTTGCTGACACAACGCACTCATTTTGCAGCCGAGGAGGGAGCTGACTTGTCGTTCTCATCAGGTAATTTTTCGGTAGAGTACAAAGTCGACAACTCCAACGAAAAACGCCCTCAGAAGATGAAAAGCTCTTACATCTATCCGACATACACACGTGTTACGAACGATTATACTCTTAACCGCTATGACATATTGAGCCAGAATCTTAATAGCAGCTATCAAATAGGGCATGTAAAAATAGGATTCTTTTCCACTCTCAATCGTTCTCGTAATAAGGGCTTTCACAAGGGCGAAATGAACTTCAGTGATGGTTCTTATCCGTCGAACACCTATTCGGAGCAGACTCACGACAAGTATCGTTTGGAAACGATTTCCCCTTATGTGGAATGGAAGCTGGACAGCATAGGTAAGAAGCTAACGCTGAATTATAATTACATTCATTTAAGCGATGATGTCAACCAGGTGTACGATTCTGGCTCGGCTCACCCCTTTTCGAGCAGTTGGGACAATTACAGCAATGTGGTGAATACTCTCAGCGCAGACTTAAACCTTCCCTTTACGTGGCTGAACTTTGAGGTGGGTGGCAAGTACTCCCATTTCAGAACGAACAACATTTCGGATTACGGAGGCAGCAATGGTTTCTTGTTCAAAGAAACAATAACGGCCCTCTATGCAGATGTTCACCGGAACTTTGGTCCTTTTTATGCCAAGGCAGGGTTGCGCTATGAGCATACAAGCAATAATGGGATAACGCTTGGCGGTTTAACCGTTTCCAATAAATATCATCATTGGTTTCCGTTCGCAGAGTTTTCCTATAATCCTTCCGACGACCATTCCTTCTCTTTAGGATATAGCAAGCGAATCAACCGGCCAAGTATGAACAATATGGATCCGACAAAGGTTTATCGCGACACTTATTCTTACTCGGAAGGAAACGACAGGCTTGTTCCGTCCATCATGGATAATTTAGAGTTTAACTATGTCTTTAAGGGAAACCTTAATGTAGATTTGTACTACTATCACACTTCTGACGCCATACAGAGCCTGATACAAGTGGTTGATGATTTATATACCAAATATTATCCCAAAAACTGCCTAACCATAAACACCTACGGCGGAGATGTTAGTTATAATTTCTCGTGGGGTAAATTCAACTTGTATACAAGTGCTTCTATGTACTATCTGAAGGCCAAGTCTATGGCAGAAGAACTGGATGATTCGGATTTGAAGAGCTTGAACACGACTCTCTCTGCAAATCTTAGTTATCGCTACAAGGCTATGACCATTTTTGCAAATTATTATCATGTATTTCCGGGAGTGGAAGAATCTTTTCATACTGGGAATATCGATTGCTTAGGTTTGGGCTGCAAAATCAATCTCCTAAAGAATAAGCTCTTGCTGAATGTTCTGGCGCAGGATATCTTTGGAGGTACCAAAGCTCATAACCGAGTGGCATACAACGATTATATGTTCAGAAATAACATAGATAATGACAATACTTCGTTACGTGTAGGGTTAACGTATAATTTTGGAAAGCATAAAGCCAAACGAACGGATGTAAATATCAATAACAGCGAAATGAATCGTCTGCCGGATATTAAGAAATAAAAATAAGAGAGATGAAAATTATTCAAAGTTTTTGGACTGGCAATAAAAGTTAGCAAGTAAACGAGTTGCTTGTGCAGGATTTCTGTTTTAATGTTCTGTGTCATCTATAACCTTTAGGTTTCTGTGTGTCCTATGGACTCTGTTTATCTGTGCTATCTGTGAGAAAATAAAGAAATTAATCAGCCTTCGTATTCTCCTTTTCTCCGTGTGGCGTACTCTCTCCCCCACCGTTAATTATGTGTAAATGTGTCATAAATGTTGTAATAACTTGTTTTTTTGAATATTTTTTTGCTAAATTTGCACCTTAAATATAATATATATGTATTGTAAGTTTGTTAAAAAAATATAGATGTTTTCATACTATGACTTTGTATAATGACTAAGTGTGAAAGACGCAAGAGAGCGTTTTTGTTTGTCCTTTTAATCGGACAGGAAAGAGTTTTTAATAACCGCATTAAATAATATCAGACTAAATATAACAAAAAGTTTATGAGTAAAAAGTTACTAATGTGTTTTTGCCATGCTGTTTATGTGTATAAGCGCAGCATTGGCACAAACTAAAATTTCGGGTACCGTAGTGGCTGCCGACGATAACGAACCCGTTATCGGTGCTACCATTATGGTCGTAGGCACCAAGTCGGGTGCAGTAACCGATGTTGATGGTAAGTTCTCGCTTACCACTGACGTCGCTAATCCTCAGATCACTGTGGGCTACATCGGTATGGCATCGCAGACGCTGAAGGGTACTACCGACATGAAGGTGGTGCTAAAGTCAAGCACTCAGACACTGAACGAGGTTGTTGTGACGGGTCTTACCCGCACCGACCGCCGTCTCTTTACGGGTGCAACGGACAAGGTTGATGCTGAGAAGGCGCGCCTGAGTGGTGTGGCAGATATCAGCCGTTCGCTTGAAGGTCAGGCGGCGGGTGTGTCTGTTCAGAATGTCAGCGGAACCTTCGGTACGTCACCAAAGATTCGTATTCGTGGTGCTACCTCTATCTATGGTAGCAGTAAGCCACTTTGGGTTGTCGATGGTGTAATCATGGAAGATGCAGCCAATGTCGGTGCAGACGACTTAGCATCGGGTAATCCAGAGACCCTTATCTCTTCTGCGATAGCAGGTCTTAATGCCGATGATATTGAGAGTTTCCAGATTTTGAAGGACGGTTCGGCAACTTCTATCTATGGTGCGCGTGCGATGGCAGGTGTGATTGTCGTTACTACGAAGAAAGGTAAGCAAGGACAGGCACACATCAGTTATACCGGTGAGTTCACCTCTCGCCTCGTTCCCTCTTATAGCAACTTCGATATCCTCGACTCAAAGGAGCAGATGGGTATCTACAGAGAATTGGCAGATAAGGGTTGGTTGAACTTCTCAGAAGTACTCAATGGTAGCGAGTATGGTGTATATGGAAAAATGTACGAGCTGATTAACACGTATAATGCACGTACAGGACGTTTTGCCTTAGAGAACACCACAGAGGCTCGCAACCGCTATCTACAACGTGCAGAGTTCCGCAATACCAACTGGTTTAAGGAGTTGTTCTCATCTAATATTATGCAGAGCCACTCTATCAGTTTGAGCGGTGGTACACAGAAGTCAAACTACTATGCATCGTTCAGTGCATTGTTAGACCCAGGATGGTATAAGCAGAGTAGCGTAAACCGTTATACGCTCAACGTAAACCTCACACAGCACTTGTCAGACAAGCTGTCGTTGAACCTTATTGGTGGTGCCGCTTATCGTAAGCAGCGTGCGCCAGGAACACTTGGTCAAGACGTCGACGTCGTAGGTGGTGAGGTGAAGCGTGACTTCGATATCAACCCATATTCCTACGCAAGTAACACTTCACGTGTACTTGATCCATCAGCAACCTACGTAGCGAATTATGCACCATTCAACATCTTCAATGAGTTGAATAACAACTATATCGACCTCAACACCCTCGATGCTCGTTTCCAATTGGGAATTAAAGTACAAGCCTGTCAAGGGCTTAGAGTTGTCAGTCTTGGGTGCATTTAAGTATATGGCTTCAACACAGGAGCATTTCGTGAAGGATGAATCCAATCAGGCATTGGCTTATCGTGCGATGTCAAACGGAATTATCCGCGATGCCAACAAGTATCTTTATAAGGACCCTAATAACCCTTACGTGTTGCCAATGACCGTGTTGCCATACGGTGGTTTGTATCACAAGGGCGACAACCGCATGAGCGATTATGACATTCGTGCAACGGCAAACTATAGTCACACCTTTGCCGAGAAGCATATCATGAACCTCTTTGGTGGTATGGAGTTGAAGAGCATCGAACGTCAGCGCAATGCTTTCGAGGGTGCTGGTCTGCGTTATGATGCAGGTATGGTTCCATTCTATATCTATCAGTATTTCAAGCGTGCATTGGAGTCGGGCAATACCTATTATACTATCAACCCAACCAACTCACGCAGTGTAGCCCTTCTATGGTAACACTACTTACAGCTATCAGGGTCGTTACGTATTCAATGGTACACTTCGTTATGAGGGTTCAAACCAGATGGGTCGTAACTCAAGCGCACGCTGGATGCCAACATGGAACGTGTCTGGTGCATGGAACGTACATGAGGAGAACTGGTTTAACAAGCTCTCTCCATTGAACAAACTTACCCTGCGTGCCTCTTACAGTCTTACGGGTACACCTCCAGATGCGTCTTATAGCAACTCAACCGCTATCATCACCGCTTCAACTCCTTTCCGTCTCTTCGCAGAAGATCAGGAGCCACAGCTTGAGCTTAGCGAGTTGGCAAACTCAACCCTTACTTATGAGAAGAAGAACGAGTTGAACCTTGGCTTCGATGCTTCACTGTGGAACAACCGCTTGGGTATCACCTTCGACTACTATACACGTAGAAACTTCGACGAGATTGGTCCGATGGTTACAGCTGGTTTGGGTGGTGAGATTATCCGTGCTGCCAACGTTGCCGAGATGAATTCTAATGGTCTTGAGTTGAGTATCTCTTCTGTAAATATCAAGAAGAAGAATTTCTCTTGGACAACCAGCTTCATCTATTCTTATGCAACAACCGAGATTACAAAGCTCTTCAATCAAGGTAACGTGATGAGTCTTGTGAGTGGCAATGGTTTTGCGAAGAAGGGTTATCCTGCTCGTGCCTTGTTCTCAATCCCATTCATGGGCTTGAACAGTGATGGAATGCCAATGGTTCTCAATGAGAAGGGACAGGTGACAACCGATGATATCAACTTCCAAGAGCGTACAAAGACCGACTTCTTGAAGTATGAAGGTCCAACTGATCCAACGCATACAGGTTCTGTGGGCAATATGTTCAGCTATCATGGTTTCCGTCTGAACGTGTTCTTCACTTATGCCTTCGGTAATGTCGTACGCCTTGATCCTAAGTTCCGTGCACGTTATAACGACCTCGTTTCCATGACCAATGCGTTCAAGAACCGTTGGATGGCAGCAGGTGAAGAGGCTGAGACCAATGTTCCCAGTATTCTTTCTAAGAGCCAATACATGGCAAACACAAATGTTCGCTTGGGCTACAACGCCTATAACTACAGTGATGCACGTATTGCAAAGGGCGACTTCATTCGCCTCAAGGAGATTTCTTTGGGCTATGACTTCCCTGCACAGATGTTCCAAAACTGCATGATTAAGAATGCGTCGTTGAAGCTTCAGGCTACCAACCTCTTCCTTCTCTATGCTGACAAGCGACTCAATGGTCAGGACCCAGAGTTCTATAATGTGGGTGGTGTTGCATCGCCAATGCCAAAACAATTTACGCTAACAGTAAAACTTGGACTTTAAAACATACGAAGATGAAAGTCAAAAAATATATTCTATACTTGCCTGTGGCTGCGATTTCGCTTGCACTTACAGCGTGTAACGATTTCCTTAATAAGTATCCAGACAGCCGCATGGACCTCAAGAACCCTACGGAGGTGAGCCAATTGTTGGTAAGCGCTTATCCACAAGCACACCCAGCTTACCTCACTGAGATGTATTCGGACAATACTGACGAGCAACTGCATAGTACATGGAGTGCGTTCGACCGTTTCCAAGAGCAGGCTTATCAGTGGAAAGACATTGACGACGTGAGCAATACGGAGACCCCTTACCAGTTGTGGTCAGCGCATTATGCAGCTATATCAGCTTGTAACGAGGCGATTGAATACATTGAGCGTACTGTCAAGGATGCGCAGTCAGAGGAAGACTATCGTGCACAGTTGGGCGAGGCTTTGCTTTGCAGAGCGTTCTCAATGTTCCAGTTGTCAACCGTCTTCTGTCAGGCTTACGACAAGACTACGGCTGCCAACCAGTTAGTTTGCCTTATCCAACAGAGCCAGAGAAGGTTGTTGGTCGATTGATAGAGCGTGGCACATTGGCTGAGCTTTATCAGAAGATTGAGGCAGATATGCTGAAGGGTATTGCCCTTGTCGGTACAAACTATGCGAAGCCAAAGTTCCACTTCACCAAGCAGGCAGCTTATGCTTTCGCAACTCGCTTCTATCTCTATGCACAGAAGTATGATAAGGCGGTGAAGTATGCTGATATGGTATTGGGCGATCAGCCAGCAGACATTCTCCGCAACTGGGCAGAGTGGAATCGCTTGGGTCCAAGTGGTAACGTACAGCCAAACGCCTTTGTAAACGCAAGCAACACTGCCAACATCATGTTGTTGCCAGTTCCTTCACAGTGGGGTGTTATCAGTATTCCTATTCAGGCAGGTAGCAAGTATGCACATGGCGAATTGATTAGTAAGAACGAAACCTTGCAGGCACCGGGTCCATGGGGTGACAGTGGTTCAACTTTGAACTATACCGTTTTATATAATAACGGTGTGTCAAAGTACTGCTTGCGTAAGATTCCTTACGTCCCTAAGGTCATTGATGCAACAGCAGAGATTGGAGTACCTTACGGTGAGTATGCTGTGTTCAGCACAGACATCACCCTGCTTGAGCGTGCTGAGGCTTATGCCCTCTTAGGTCAATATGACAAGGCATTGCAGGACATCAACACCGAGCTGACTGTTTTCTCTAAGAATAGAAAGCAACTCACACTTGCCGAGATACAAGACTTCTATAAGTCAATGGCTTATTACACACCAACAAAGCCTACACCAAAGAAGCGTACTCCACCCATTGTTCACCATTGAGTCAACAACACAGGAACCTCTTTTGCAGTGTCTCTTACAGTTGAAACGATTAGTAACCATCCATGAGGGTCTCCGTCTTCAGGATGTTAAGCGTTATGGTATCACAATGTATCGTAGAAAGGTTGATGTGCAGTCTAACGTAACTGCAGTAACCGACTCAATGAAGCGTTGGCGATCCACGCTTAGCTATTCAGTTGCCACAGGACGTAATATCAGCTGGTGTGACAGCTAATCCACGTAATAATTAAAAACGATAGGTTATGAAAAAGTATTTATATTTGGTTGCAATCGCTATCGTCAGCTGTGGCGCAATCTTGTCTTCATGTAGTGATGACAAGGTAAGCGGTGATTCGATCTTCTTGACTGAGGCTGTACATCGCAATGCCTTTGACCAATGGTTGTATAAGAACTACACCATGCCTTATAATATAGAGTTCCAGTATCGTTTGAAGACGGAGGAGACCGAGCAGGCTTATAACTTTTGTGCCTGCCGACTCTGCAAAAGACTGTTAAGCTTGCTATCCTCACAAAGTATATGTGGTTTGATGCTTATGCAGAGACCGTCGGACTTGACTTTATTAAGGAGAATGCGCCACGTATCATCGTTGTTACTGGTACACCGGGTTACACACGTTATCGTACAGAGGTAATCGGTAGTGCTGAGGGTGGTTATAAGGTAAGATTAGGTAAGGTGAATGCACTTACAGATGAGCAGTTGAAGGATTATGGTAGTATGAATAACTACTACTTCCACACGATGCACCATGAGTTCATGCACATTCTTAATCAGAAGAAGCCTTACGATGAGTCGTATGATAACATCTCACGCTCTGACTACGTAAGTGGTAACTGGACTTCTATCCCTGACAAGAAGGCGCAGAGCATGGGATTCGTTTCGGCTTACTCTATGGAGAATCCTGCTGAGGATATCGCTGAACTTTACTCTATCTACGTGACCAGTACGCCAGAGGATTGGGCTACAATCATGAAGAATGCGGGTAACAAGGGCGGTACGATTATCAACAAAAAGCTGAAGATAATTCGCGAGTACATGAGCAATTCATGGAATGTTGACATCGAACTGCTGCGCAATGCTATCCTCAGAAGAGGTGGAAAGATTGGTACACTCGATTTGAACACGCTCAACTAATAGAGCCGTGAGTGTGCATATTATCAATAAATAATTAAACAAGGGTTGCTGACTTAGGATGAGCTTTCCCATGCAAGTACATGAGGTGAGAATAAAGAACTAAGTTCAGAACCTGATAAAAGTAAATGAATACGCAAATGAAAAAGGTATATTTACTATTCATGGCTATCGTACTGACACTTTCTTTGCAATCGTGTCTACATGACGATAAGACCACTTTCGACCTCCCTGCGGCTGAGCGAATAGAGAAGAAGGTTGCTGACTATAAGGCACTTTTAGAGTCGTCAGAGGATGGTTGGGTAATGCAGTATTATACAGGAAAGAACTATAGCTACGGTGGTTATACGCTGTTGTTGAAGTTCAAGAATGGTCATGTTACCGCTATGGGTGACGTGAAGGACGTTGAAGCAAAGGCTACTTCGGGCTACGATGTAGTGAAAGACTTAGGTCCTACCTTGTCATTCAATGAGTATAACTCAGTAATTCACCCATTAGCTGAGACTTGGCTGGGTAGTCCTGATGGTGCGCAGGGCGACTATGAGTTCTCTATCCTCCGTGCAACCAACGATAGTATCTTCCTGAAAGGACGTAAGTGGCACAATGAGATGGTGCTTACTCGCCTGCCAAAGGGTACTAATTGGGAGGAGTATATGCTCGGTCTTGTGACTGTGATGGGGGGTATGAATGTCGAGACCTACGACTTCGTTTTGGGTAATGACACCTTAGGACAGGGAACACTCACACAAGAGGTGAGACGTCTTACTGTTACCTTGGGCGATAAGAAGTGGGAGATGCCTTATTGTACGACCAATACAGGTATCGTTCTTCGTGAGCTATCGTCATCGGTAACAAGAAGTATCAGCACTTCACATGGAATGATGCCGACCACACGCTGACGCAAGACGACCTTAAAATCATTCAGTTCTTGCCTAAGAGTCATAAGAATATCGACTTCTGGGTTGGCGAATGGCAACTCAAGACGAACCTGCGTAAGCGTATTAGGCTTACTTTAGAAAAGGGTTCTGTGGCGAATACGCTGAAGGGTAAGTTGAATATTAATAATATCAACTATGAGATTCTCTTGACTTACGACCCTGCTACGGGCCACCTCGAGCTTCCTGGACAGCCAGTGACCGACCCTACTTATAAGTATCCAGCAGGTATCGTAATGATTCCAGCATCGCAGAAGGAGGGCAAACTCTTCGGTGAAGGAAAGGGTAGCTTGTTCTTCACATGGGATGAAGATATGCAGCGTGCAAAGGCTGAAGACAGTGGTCAGATTACAGGACATGCCGTAGACTCCTTCTTTGGTGTGGCTTATGGCGAAGACCTCCAGCCTGTCACCGATGCTCAAGGCAACTACGTATTTGCCTTCACATTGCCAAATATCCAGTACATGACGAAAATTAATTAATTATGAAGAAGTATATTTCTATATTCCTACTCGTTGCAGCTGCCGTTCTTGGAGCGGCATGCAGCAACGACAATAACGAACTGCCTGAGTATGCTGCAGGATTGAAGGTCGTAAAGGCACAGACTGCGTTCAACGTGATTGGTGGTGCGAATGAGGTGAAGATGGCTTCTGAACCTGCCAAGGCTTATGCGCAGGATGCGTGGCTGACGGTTACGAAGAAAGCTGAAACACTCGTATTGACTGCAGCGACAAATACCAGCCCACAGTCGCGTAACACGCTCCTCGTTATTAAGAACCTTCAGGGCGACTCTATCACGCTTAACGTTCAGCAGGAGGGTGTCACCTTCGGTCTGCCAGCTGGTGAGGATATCTTCACCGATGACAAGGCTATTCAGAAGACGCTCATCGCTACGGCTAACGTACCTGTCACCTATGTTACTACGGGCGACTGGATTACCGTTGAGCAGAAAGGTAACGAAGTAGGCGTAAAGGTGGCTGAGAACACGACGGGTAAAGCTCGTGTAGGCTGGGTTATCGCTAAGGCAGTGGGCTTAGTTGACTCGTTGAAGGTGGTTCAGGCTTCATTATCAGACTTCGTTGGTGAATACAAGCAGACTGCAAAGATGCGTAATGCTGACCGTACTTTGTCTAAGAAGACTTCCGACGTGCGCATCGAGGCGACGGGTACCAATAAGGCGAACTTCATCGTTGATAACAAATACACGTGGGCAGTAGACTTCATCCCAGGCAAGGGCTTCAAGATGACCAACGGTAAGGTAGTATTCAAGAACGAGGTGCAGACAGGTGTTTACGAATACTTTATCTCTGTCATCGTTGCTGATGACTTCAGTAAGGAGCACGAGACGGCTATCAATGGTACGCAGGAAAGCATCCTCCTCTCTATTGACGATGCTGGCAACCTCATCTTCAAGGAGGCTCAGAAGCTTGCCTCTGAGCAAACCTTCTCCTCTTACGGCTGGAACCGTTTCTCCGATACCAAGCCAGTCATGGGTGCCTATCGTGGTATCGGTGAGGTCTATGTGCAGCCAAAACTTACACGGAAGTAGGTTGGTTAAGTAGACAAGTTGACGAGTTAACAAGTTGCTTGTGAAGGAGACAGAGTAACATGGTTAACAAGTAGAGGGTGTGTCAAAATGCAAATTAATAACTTGACAACTTTCAATCTATAAGTAGGATTCTTCTAAAGGCAAAGAAAGACCATTTCTTTACTCAAAATCGAGTATAGAAATGGTCATTTTTTATTGGATTATTTCAAACTGTAAGATCATCAAAATGATATTTGCATTTTGACACACCCTCAACTCGTCTACTTGTCAACTCGTCCACTTCAAAGTAACATACGAGCATATTTTAGATGACGAGTGAATGAGTTCCTAACTTGTTCACTCGTTTTCTTTTGCTATCATCTATTTTCCTTTCTCACAAGCATCTTGTCAACTTGTCAACTTTGTCCACTCGTCCACTTGCCCCTTATTCACTCATTTTCTTTTTACTAATCTATTATCCTTTCTCACAAGCATCTTGTCAACTTGTCTACTTGTTTAACTCGTCCACTTACTTCCTTAAAACCTTCAAATTCTTTCCAATGTTTGCAGAATTGGAAAGAATTGATTAGCTTTGCACTTAAAACTATAATGTATGAAAATAGAAAGACCTCCACATATCAGCAAGAAGGATTTATTTTCTGCAATGCTTCATCAGCCGAGTGCGCATGTAGGTGATATGGTTGATAAAATCAATGAAACCTTTGAGTATTGGGATTCGATAAAGTATAAGAAGTGCCCAACAGGTTGTACTCCCCAGCAGTTATGGACCTTTGTGAAAGCTGCACGGATTAGAAATTCGTTAACGATATGGGATAAGTATGGTGTAAGATTAAGCTTAACGAATTCGATGCAGAAAATGTGCCACCAGTTTGATATGTATTGGGGTGGTAGCTGGGGAAATAACTCAATCATTGATACTAACAACAAAGAACAGTACTTAATCAGTTCTTTGATGGAAGAGGCTATCTACTCAAGCCAAATGGAGGGTGCTGCAACAACAAGAAAGGTGGCAAAGGAAATGCTTCGTAAGAAGATGACCCCGAGGGATAAGTCACAGCAGATGATTCATAACAACTATCAAACGATACAATATATTGTAGAGCATAAGGATGAACCTTTATCTGAAGAGTTGTTGTTACAGATACATCGTCTTATGACTGATAATACGATGCAGAATCCCGAAGATGCAGGACGTTTTAGGAATAATAATGATGTTGTTGTCGAGAATGGTATCACTCACGAAACGGTGTATACCCCTCCTTCTTATAAAGATATTCCACAGTTCATAAAGGACCTGTGTGTGTTTTTCAATGATAAGAATCCACGCCAATTCATACATCCTATTATTCGTGGTATCGTGATCCATTTCATGATTTCATTTGTCCACCCTTTTGTTGATGGCAATGGCAGAACAGCCAGGGCGATGTTCTTTTGGTATATGTTAAAAGAGGGATACTGGTTGACAGAATATCTATCTATTTCAAGGGTTATCGCAAAATCTAAGAAAGCCTACGAAAAAGCCTTCCTATATACAGAGGCTGACGGAATGGATATAGGTTACTTCGTTGCATACAACTTGAGAGTGCTGGAGCAGTCATTTAAGCAACTACAAAATTACATTAAAAGAAAGCAAGAAGAGAAGAAAGCTGCAAGCCTATTCCTTCGTATGGGGAACTTCAACGAGCGTCAGGCACAAATTATCAAGCTATTTGCTGATGACCCCAATACACTGGTGACAATCAAAGACTTGGAGGTTAGATTCGGCGTAAGTCCAACAACTGCAAAGACAGATATTATCGGTTTGTTAGAAAAGAATATTGTCTCAGAAATCTCATTGAACAAAGTTAAAAGGGCTTATGTGAAAGGGGATGGCTTAGATGAAATACTATCTAAAAAGTAGAAATACTCTTATCTCAATTCTTTCCAATCTTGCAAATATTGGAAAGAATTGGGCTGATTGATAACTTAACACATAATTCATAATCCATAATTATGATTACCGATGTAGTGACAGTTCAAAAATTCAAGGGTTAAAACATAATTCAAAAAGTTAACTACGAATTACGCGAATGACACGAATTATATAGCAATAAGTTTAGCGTAATTAGTGAAATTCGTAGTCATTAATGGTACATATCATAAAGTTCAATGTTCAAACCTCAATGTTCAAAGGATAAAAATCATTAGCGTAATTAGTGAAATTCGTAGTCATTAACGGTACATATCATAAAGTTCAATGTTCAAAGTTCAAACTTCAAAGGTAAAGGAGTTCAATGTTCAAACCTCAATGTTCAAAGGATAAAAATCATTAGCGTAATTAGTGAAATTCGTAGTTGGTATTACTTTGCAATAATGATAAGAAAGACCGCTATTAGATTCTGAAAAATCTTTACTTATTCTCGCTTAATCCCCCTTCAAAGTCACGAGAAAAGCCATTTTAAAAGTTACTCTGCAACTAACAGATAATCAACAGGTTATAAAATCATAAAGTAAAAGGTGCTTAATTGGATTCCAAAAGGGCGTTAGTAAGGGTCTTAAAGGGCATCTTTTGCAAGCCCAAAGGGCGTTAATCCAGACATTATTAACGCCCTTCTGATTTTCAGTCTGTGAATTAAGTTTACGATGGTTGACGAGTTGACAAGTAGACGAGTTGACAAGTTGCTTGTTATGAAGTTGACGGGTAGACGAATTAGACGAGTGAACAAGTTGCTTGTTATAAAGGATAAACTTGTTCTCATGTTACCTTGTCTTTGAAACAAGCAACTTGTCTACTCGTCTACTCGTTCACTCGTCTACTCATCAACTTGCCCCACACGCCGAGAATAGGAAGCATATTCTCCGCAAGTTTGCGGAGAATAATCGTTTTTTTCTCCGCAAAGACTTGGCATTATAGCAAAAAAGTTGTAAGTTTGTTGCACTAAAACAGAGGTCTATGAAGCATCAATATATATGGCAGAATGCTGATTTGCGTAAGATGACATGGCAAGACAACGCCCTTGGTTCACTTATCTCCGAGGTAAGTCTTCGGCGTGGAAGCTTACTCGGTAGACTTTCTATGTTTGGATTTAAAGAGCAGGGAGAGTCTATGCTGGACTCGCTAACGGAAGAGATTATTCATTCATCTGAGATAGAAGGAGAAAGCCTTAATAGAGATAGTGTACGTTCGTCTGTCGCTCGGCAGTTAGGACTCGCACATGATGGTTTGCCTAAAACTGACCATTATATCGAGGGTGTTGTACAAGTGATGCTCGATGCTACCCAGCATTTCCAAGAATCACTTACCAAAGAGAGACTGTTTGGCTGGCATTCTGCCCTATTCCCAACAGGATATAGCGGAATGTATAAGATTACTGTGGGCGATTGGCGAAAAGGTAAAGAGGTGATGCAGGTTGTGTCGGGAGCTATGGGGCGACAGAAAGTGCATTATGAAGCGCCACCAAGTAGTGATGTGCCACGGCTGATGAGACAGCTATTGACATGGATTGACGACGCAACACTTGGCATTGATCCATTAATAAAAGCGGCAGTAGCCCACCTCTGGTTTGTCACGATTCACCCTTTCGACGATGGTAACGGGCGACTCTGCCGTACGGTAACTGAGATGTTACTATCAAGGGCTGACAATACCTCACAAAGATATTACAGCCTTTCGTCTGAGATTCTCAATCATCGAAAAGACTACTATACACAATTGGAGAAGGCACAACACGGCGGATTAGACATCACAGAATGGATTGTATGGTTCCTTGAAACACTCCGTAAGACTTTAGATACTGCACTTGAAAAGACCGAAGGCATCATCAGAAAGGTGCACTTTTGGGATGAGCATAAGGACCTTCAACTAAACGACCGACAAAGAAAGGTGCTCAACATGCTCCTCGATGGTTTTTGAAGGAAGCTGACTTCTCTAAGTGGTACAAGATAAATCACTGTTCGCAAGATACCGCAACTCGTGACCTCAACGACCTTGTCAAAAAGAATATATTGAAGAAAAGTAGTGAGGGAGGACGTAGCACAGCCTATGAAATGTTGATATAAGACAGAAAAGAAAAAGAACTACAACGACAGCAACAAGCAACCCTCCCCTTGCCCCTCCCCCAAGGGAGATGTAGAGTATAATAAGCGCCTCCCCTTACCCCTCCCCTAAAGGGAGGGGCGTAAACACTCGAGATACCCCTTACGGCATGGAAAACGTTTAAGTTAATAGCTATAAAAAACATTGCAAGCCGCTCAACAGTTTATTCTATTATCATCCTCGCACACAAAAAACATTTTATTTTGTGGTCTAATACCCAATTTGGGTTAGGACTTCTACCGCAGATGAGGATTCGAAAAAACATTACATAAGTTCGGATAAAACATCTATAAATCACGGTAAAAACACATATAAAAAGTAGGTTTATAACTAAAAGGAAATCAATTAGTTATAAAGCAGCACAAGAAAAGGTGCTTAATTAGACTCCAAAAGGGCGTTAGTAAGGGTCTTAAAGGGCATCTTTTGCAAGCTAAAAGGGCGTTAATTGGAACGTTATTAACGCCCTTCTGATTTTCAGTCTGTGAATTAAGTTTACGATTGTTGACGAGTAGACGAGTTAGACGAGTAGACAAGTTGCTTGTTATGAAGTTGACGGGTAGACGAATTAGACGAGTGAACAAGTTGTTTGTTATAAAGGATAAACTCGTTCTCATGTTACCTTGTCTTTGAAACAAGCAACTTGTTTACTCGTCTACTTGTCCACTCGTTCACTTCAAAGTGAGACAAAGTAACATAAGAACAAGTTTTCCTTTATAGCAAGCCACTCGTCCACTTGTTACTCGAAAGAACTTTGTTCTCCTGTTACTTTGTCTTCCATTATCCTGTCTACAATCAACTTGTTTACTTGTCTACTCGTTCACTTGTCTACTTGCAACAAAAAACCGTGCAAAGGTCCGCAAAGACCTTGGCACGGTATGTGACTAACGCTGTGGAATTATTATTGCGTCGATTTAGTAGTTTGACTCCTCAACCTGGAAGAAGCTCTGTGGGTGGTTACATACAGGGCAAACAGCTGGAGCCTTCTTGCCGATAACGATGTGACCACAGTTGCGGCACTGCCAGATGCAGTCGCCCTCACGAGAGAATACTACGCTATCCTCGATGTTCTTCAAGAGCTTGCGGTAACGTTCCTCGTGGTGCTTCTCAACCTTACCAACGCTGCGGAACTTAACAGCCAACTCAGGGAAGCCTTCTTCCATAGCATCCTTTGCCATCTGCTCGTACATATCGGTCCACTCGTAGTTCTCACCAGCTGCTGCGTCAGCGAGGTTTACGGTTGTTGTAGGGATATCACCACCATGGAGGAACTTGAACCAAATCTTAGCATGCTCTTTCTCGTTGCGTGCTGTCTCCTCGAAGAAACCAGCAATCTGCTCATAGCCGTCCTTCTTAGCCTTTGAAGCATAGTAGAGATACTTAGTGTGTGCCTGGCTCTCACCTGCGAAAGCGTTCTTAAGGTTCTGCTCAGTCTTAGTACCCTTCAAAGCCTCTGGGTTGAACTCCTTGAACTTCTCAGCCTTAGCGTGGCATACTGGGCACTCTGCTGGAGCCTCTGTTCCCTCGTGGATGTAACCACAAACGGTGCAAATAAATTTCTTTTTCATAATGTTCTTGTATTTGTATAATGTTCTTGTATTATAATAATGATATGCGTACGAATTACGAATAGTATCGCTTTAATATCCACTGATAGTCAGTTGGATATCTATTGTGTTCTTGCTCTGTAATTATTACAATCTTTCTGGGTGCAAAGGTATTAATTATTTCCGAATCTGTCAACTTTAATCGCTCTTTTTTTATACCAAACGACCTATTTAGACAACGAATAATTAATGAATGAATAGTACTAACAGGGCGCATAAAAAGCTAAAAACCTCTGTGTTTCAAGTTCCAAATAGGATGTCTCAAGCCCCAAGTTAACTACGAATTACGCGAATGGCACGAAGACAGAATGACTCTAAGTTTGCAGCAAGAAACTTAAACAGGGTATAATCCCCTTTAGGAAGCAAGGTTGATTCATTACCTTTGTTGTTAAAGGAAGAACCAGCCTACAGGATAGGGAAACTATAGAATGACTAGGAATTCAATTCCAGCTTATGTTTTAGTCCATCCTGTATAGTTGCAGAGACCTGATAGAAAGTCTAGGCTTCGAGCCTATTTAGAGTCTTGCGTCCAACAACTATTGGCTAGCCTTCCATAAAGTGCAAAGTTATGAAGAAAGTTTTAATTGGCATTGATTTCTCAAAAGAAAAGTTCGATGTAGCTATTATCGTCAAGCCAACATCTACGCAAGAACATGCATTGTTCGATAACAAAGTTAGCGGTTATCGTAAAATGATTAAGTGGATTAATTCAGTAGTAGAGGATATTCCATGCTCTTCTTGGTTGTTTTGTGGAGAGACTACAGGGGGATATAGTCGTATGATGAGTGACTGGCTCTATGCGCAAGGATATGATGTATGGATAGAAAATGCACTGGTCATCAAACGAACATTTCCTCTAAAACGCCTAAAGAATGATACCGTTGATGCCTTTATGATAGCAGAGTACGCTCTGCGTTTTGAGGACAGAGTACAGCTGTATGAACCAATGAGTCAAGCCCTAACAGAGCTACGAGAGATTTTTCTATACCGTCATCACCTCGTACGACATAGGTGTAGCTTTGAGGTACGGCGTATAGAAAAACGATTTACACAACAGAAATCCGCTAACAAGAATGTGATAAGTCAGAGTGCCAGACATATCATTACTGAGATAAATAAGGAAATAGCCAAGTGTGATGAAAAAATAAAGGAATATATCGAATCAGATGACCAACTCTCTAGTATTTTTGCCATTGTCACATCTATGCCAGGTGTTGGGACTATCAACGCTGTCAGTTTAATGGTATATACTAACAACTTTACTAAGTTCGCATACAACCCAAGAAAGATTGCCTGCTACTATGGTATAGCACCTTTTGGACGTGATTCTGGCACAAGCGTACACACTGATCCACGAGTGGGCTTTATAGCTAATAAGATGCTCAAATCGATCCTCACACAGGCTGCATTAGCCTCTGTACGCACCTGTCCACAGATTGCAAAGTATTATAAGAGGCTTATAGAACGAGGAAAGAAACCTATGGTTGCACTGAATAATGTCAAGAATAAAATGATTGCCATTATAACTGCAATGGTCAGAAATGGTTGTATGTATCAACCTGACAACATCTGGTTGGCAACGCAATGTGTAAATGTTAAATAAATAGTTAAAATAAGAAATATTGGAGGTTTTTGACATAGAAAGCATAGTGACATATACTTCAATGACATATTTTAGAATGAAGACAGAATCGACAAGACTGCGAATTACACGAATCATTATCGCAAACATTATTCGAGAAATTCGTGCAATTCGTAGTTCTAATCATAAAGTTCAAAGCTCAATGTTCAAAGTTCAAAGGTAAAAGAGTTCATATCATAAAGTTCAAAGTTCAATGTTCAAAGTTCAAAGGTAAAAGAGTTCAAAGTTCAAAGTATAGATGTTTTTAGTTAAAAAAATATTAGTTAAATAATTGTAGTTTATAAAAATATGGTGTATCTTTGCCACTCAGTAACAAAAACAACTATTAGCTAAAAACCAAAAGGAGTTCGGAAACCAAGTAAACCTAAGCTTGGGGACGGGCGACAAGATCTATAAAATGAAAAAGAAGAAAGCCAAGATTTTACTTGCTGCCTTGTTATTGGCAGTGGGAGAGACCGCGTTCGCTGACGGAAAGGCAGTGAGTGGTATTCGACAAATCAATCCAACAACGGTAGAGATTACTTATAGTGACGGTGGCGTGATGACAATAGACTTCTATGGTCAGAATGTATTTCGCCTTTTTCGCGACCCAAAGGGTGGTATCGTTCGTGATCCAGTTAGTAATCCACCAGCACGTATCCTCCTCGATAATCCACGTAAGAACGCTGGACGGTTGAGCGTTAATTCGACCGATGCGGACGTAGCAGTCGCAACGGCTGAGGTACGTGTGCGCTTCGATCGCAACACAGGTCTGATGACTGTCACCGACCTTCGCAATGGTAAGGAGGTTATTAAGGAGGTGAAGGGAGTCGACTTCCAAAAGAATCGCACCACCGTTACCCTCGCCAATGCAGCAGGAGAGTATTTCTATGGTGGCGGTGTACAAAACGGTCGCTTCTCACATCGTGGCAAACGCATTGAGATTGTCAATACCAACAGCTGGACCGATGGCGGTGTTGCTTCGCCAGCTCCGTTCTATTGGTCAACAGGGGGCTATGCTGCCATGCCTTACACCTTTGCTCCCGGTGCCTACGACTTCGGAAGTACGGATAAGAACACGGTGACAATCAGTCACGAAATGCCCTATCTCGACCTCTTCCTGATGGTTGATACAACCCCAGTTTCTTTGCTTCAAGATTATTATCAGCTGACTGGTAACCCCGTCTTGTTGCCAAAGTTTGCTTTCTATGAGGGTCACCTCAATGCCTACAACCGTGACTATTGGAAGGAGACAACCGAGGAAGGCAAGGGAATCCTTTCGAAGACGGCAAGCGATATGTAGAAAGTCAGAAGGACAATGGCGGCATCAAGGAAAGTCTTAATGGCGAAAAGCAGAACTATCAGTTCTCTGCACGTGCCGTTATCGATCGTTATAAGAAAGACGATATGCCATTGGGTTGGATTCTCCCTAACGATGGATATGGAGCTGGATATGGGCAAACTTCGACCCTCGATGGTAATATTGCCAACCTTAAGAGCTTAGGCGACTATGCGCGTAAGAACGGTGTAGAGATTGGTTTGTGGACACAATCAAACCTCCACCCAGTCGACAGCATCCCAGCTCTCTTGCAACGCGACATCGTGAAAGAGGTGCGCGATGCAGGCGTACGTGTCTTGAAGACCGACGTAGCATGGGTCGGTGCGGGCTATTCCTTCGGACTCAATGGTATTGCCGATGTGGCTAATATCATGCCTTACTACGGCAGCGATGCGCGTCCGTTCATTATCACCCTCGACGGCTGGGCTGGTACACAGCGTTATGGCGGTGTATGGTCGGGCGACCAAACCGGTGGCGAGTGGGAGTATATCCGTTTCCACATCCCAACTTATATCGGCTCTGGACTCTCCGGAATGGGTAATATTACGAGCGATATGGACGGTATCTTCGGCGGAAAGAACCTCTCTGTGAACATCCGTGACTTCCAATGGAAGACCTTTACACCAATGCAGTTGAATATGGATGGGTGGGGTAGCAACCCTAAGTATCCACAAGCTTTGGGCGAACCAGCCACAAGTATCAACCGTTCTTACCTCAAACTCAAGTCAATGCTCCTGCCTTACACCTACTCATGTGCCCATGAGGCGGTGACAGGAAAGCCACTCATGCGTGCGATGTTCCTTGATGATAGCAACGATTACACCCACAGCAGTGCTACACGCTACCAATATATGTATGGTCCTTCGTTCCTCGTGGCACCTGTCTATCAGAACACGGCAGCCGACAAGGAGGGCAACGATGTGCGCAATGGTATCTACCTACCAAAGGGAACATGGTACGATTACTTCACGGGTGCTACTTACGAAGGTGGTTGCATACTCAACGATTACTTTGCACCCATCTGGAAATTGCCAGTCTTGGTGAAGTCGGGTGCTATCATTCCGATGGTCAACGCGAATAATAACCCTTCTGAGATTGACAAGAACCGTCGTGTCTTTGAACTCTATCCAGACGGCAAGACCGAGTTTACACTCTATGATGACGACGGTACAACACAGAAATATCTCTCTAACGAGAAGGCTACAACCCGCATCACTTCCGATCTTAACGATAAGCAGGTGTTGACCGTAAGTATCGACAAGACCGAAGGATCGTTCGATGGAATGGTGAAAAATCAGTCGACAACCTTCTATCTGAACACCAATGCAAAGCCTAAGAAGCTCACAGCCGTTATCGGTGGGAAGAAGATTCGACTCACAGAAGCAGAGCAGGGAGATAACACATGGCAGTATGTTCAGGCTTCGAATATCAACCGTTTCTCAACCGCTAACAGCGAGATGGAACGTCTCTTGGTAACTAAAAATGCCCAAATCATCGTGCGTTTGGCTTCCTGCGACATCACAAAGGAGGCTGTAGAACTCCGTGTGGAGGGTTTCGCACGTCTGAATAAGTCTAATGAAACCTTGCGAAAGAAGGGTGCCTTGACAGCTCCAGAACTCCTCGAGGCTGATATTCAGTCGTATAGTGTCACGCCAAAGTGGAAGCCAGTGCAGAATGCTGACTACTATGAGATAGCCTTCAATGGTCAGACTTATACCACTATCCGCCACAATTCGCTCCTCTTCGACGATCTCCAGCCTGCCACCGACTATGATTTCAAGGTGCGTGCAGTCAATAGCGAGGGTGCAAGCGAGTGGACGCCGCTACACGTGAAGACGGCTGTCAACCCATTAGAGTATGCTATCCAAGGACTTACCGCAACCTCTACCGCCCGCGATATGGAAGGTTTCGAAATCCATCGACTCGTTGACTTCAGTACGACTGGCGATATCTGGCACACCTATTATTATACGAAGGCGGTGCCATTCGACTTCACTGTCGACCTCCATAGCACCAACACCCTCGACAAACTGCAGTATGTTCCACGTGCAAATGGCGGTAACGGTACGATAACGAAGTGCGATATCGCTGTCAGCAAAGACGGCAGAAACTGGACAGAAATTGGTCCACAGCAGTGGGCTCGAGATGGTAGAACGAAGGAAGTGACGCTCTCTACCCACCCAGTGGCACGTTATGTGAAGGTGAGTGTGAAGGAAGCTGTTGGCAACTTCGGCTCTGGTCGCGAGTTCTATGTCTTCAAAGTGCCGGGTACAAAGACTATTCTGCCGGGCGATATCAACCTTGATGGTAAGGTAGACGAGAACGATTTTACCTCTTATATGAACTATACAGGACTTAAGAAGGGCGATGCCGACTTCGATGGTTATATCTCTGGTGGCGACATCAACGGCAACGGACTCATTGATGCTTACGACATTTCGAATGTTGCCATGCACCTTGAGGATGGTTGGAACGACGATGACGTAGCCCCTGTTGGCGGTAAGGTTTACTACGAATACAACCGTAAGTCTTATGCAGCAGGCGATGATGTCATTATCAAGGTGAAGGGTAAGGACCTGCAGTCAGTCAATGCCTTCAACCTTATCTTCCCATATAGTCCGAAGGAATTGCAGTTCGTTAAGGTTGAGACCGACCCATCAATGGTAATGCGCAACCTCACCTACGACCGTCATCACAGCGATGGTTCTCAGGTACTCTATCCAACCTTCGTGAATGTGGGCGACCACCATACGATCAATGGCGATGCCGACCTCCTCGTCATCCGTATGAAAGCCCTCAAACCATTCACCGTTAAGAACACAACAGCCAAGGGCTTGTTGGTGGATAGAGAGTTGGAGGAAGTGGAGTTAAAGTAGAACCAACCAGCCCCTTCCCCTTACCCCTCCCCCAAAGGGAGGGGAGTGAACAGCGTGATACCCCTGTTGAAAGCCTCACTCTCAACCCCCTCTCCTGCAGAGAGGGGAGTGCAGGATGTAATTTGCTTCAGGATGACTTAAAGTATTCTCTAATTCATAGGGGTATCACGCATACTACTCCCCTCCCTTTGGGGGAGAGGGTAAGAGGGAGGGCTGAAAGTGAGGCTCTTTAGCCTTCTTAAAGATGCCCTTTAAGTTTGCAAAAGACGCCCTATTGAAGTCCAATTAAGCACCTTTTACTTTGCTACTTTATAACCACTTGATTTTCTGTTGGTTGCGGAGGCGTTTTTTAGATGTCTTTTTTCGTGATTTTAAGGGGGATTTAGACGGTAAATATGTAGTGATTTTTCGAAGTCTTATGGTGGTAATAAGCAGGTGGGATGATAAGAGAAAACATGAAGAATCAACTCATGATTCGTCGTGATTTTATGTCTACTAAAATAAAACTATAGTCCAAGTTACACGAATAACCAAATTAATTTGTATATTTGCGACTATCTTTTGAGCGACTTGGTGCCTTGATATAGCAGCACAGAGGCAAACAGGTTGCTCGCAATGACAAAAACCTAAACTAAACATTGTCAATCAAATATTTATAAAATGCTACGTCTAAAGTGCTGCTGAACTAAAAAACCTAATATGAATAACCGATTTCTACACGGTGTGCTTACTGCACTTGCCCTAACGGCATCGGCTACGAGCTTTGCTCAGACCAATACCGTTATGACCCTTAAGACGCAAATCGCTCCCAATGCGGAGAACGAACCTCGTCCAGTATTCCCTGTACCCACTGACCGGCAGTGGAAATGGCAACAAACAGAGTTCTATGCCTTCTTCCATTATGGTATGAATACCTATACTAATAAGGAATGGGGTAATGGTGATGAAGATGTAAATACTTTTGCTCCGACAGCAAAGCCAGACCCAAGACAGTGGTTAGAGGCTGTGAAAGAGGCTGGTATGACGGGCGGTATTGCTGTTGTGAAGCATCACGATGGTTTCTGCTTGTGGCCTACGGAGACTACAGATCATAAGAGTTCGAACTCATCAAGCCCTAATGCACAGGTGAATATCGCTGAACTCTTTGCTAAAGCAGCACAGGATTTGAAGATGAAATATGGCTTCTACGTATCTCCTTGGGACCGAAACAGTGGTCTTTACGGTACGGACAGCTACGTGAAGGACGTCTTCTTGAAGCAATGTGCAGAGCTTGCAAGTATGGCTCTGACCAGTTTGAGATGTGGTTTGACGGTGCAAATGGTGGTAATGGCTACTATGGTGGTAAGAATAAGACCATCAATATTGACCGCGCAACCTACTATGACGTACCAAACCTCCGTGATTCTATCCATAAACTCAGCCCAAATATCATCCTTTGGGGTGTCGGTGGTGAGGCACGTTGGATTGGTAATGAGGACGGTTGGGCAGGCGAAACCAACTGGTGTAATGAGAATCGTGGTACTGCTCCTGAGCGCAATGGTATGTATGGCACAGAGAACGGTTGGTTCTGGCTCCCTGGCGAGAGCGATGCTAAGTTTACAGACAAAGGCTGGTTCTGGCATCCCGGTTGTGAACCAATGTCGGCAGAACGCACGTTCCAGATGTACTTAGAGACCGTTGGTCGCAATGCAACCCTCATTCTGAATTGTCCTCCAGACCGAAGTGGAAGAATACCACAGAACCAAGTGAATCGTCTGAAGGAATTCGGAACTATGTTGAAGAGCCGTTTCAAGACCAATCTTGCCAAGACTGCTACCGTTGAAGCTACCAGTACACGTGCCAACGGAGCGACACGTACCTATGTTGTTAACAACCTCATTGATGAGAATCCAGATACTTACTGGGCAGCAGAGGACGACGTCAAGGATGTTACCCTTACTTTCAAATGGAACAACCCACAGACTGTTCGCTACGTAACCTTGCAGGAGTATGTAAGACTTGGACAGCGTGTAAAGAGTTTCTCAATCGAATATACCACCGATGGCAGCACATGGAAGCCACTTGCCAACAAAGTAAAGCAAACCACTATCGGCTATAAGCGTATCATTCCGCTCAACGGAAGTACCGCAAACAGCTATGGTTCGGGCTATGAGGCTAAGGCTATCCGCGTTCATATCAAGGATGCTAAGGCTTGTCCTGTAATGAGTGAGATTGCAATTTATTAATCGTTTGACTTGAGAAACAATATGAAAAAGAATATATTAGCTACCTGTGGTTTGTTGTTCTGCACCTCTTTGCTTCATGCACAGACCACAGAAGAGGTTAGAATAGATTTTGAAAATCAGAACTATAAGGCGTTAGGTGTCTACGACACTTGGCTGAAGTCGCCTTTCCGTAGCCAAAACAAGCAAGCTGCTGCACTGGAAGGAAACGTGCAAGTAGTAAGTAATATCGATAAAAACTACGACGAGATACTGAAGGCTACACCAAATGCTTCTGACAATGTGTTGGGTTTCCAGCGTTCACGCTTTGGCTCAAACACTTTCGGTGCACGCATCGATCTTAAGCAGCCATTCGCTTTGACCAAAGAAACAAAGTACGTACACGTGATGATTCACAAGCCAAAGGCAGGTCGTACGATGCTTATCGGACTCGGAAAGCGTACGGACCGTGCGGGTCAGAGCGTTGACACAGAGCAGTTTTGGGAGCTTTCAACACGAGAGGTTGAGCCAAATAAGTGGGTAGATGCCGTTTTCCCAGTTAAGGGAGCAGGTGGCATCGAAATCCATAGTCTTGTAGTTGTTGTCGATTGCGAGGACACCAACAGTCTGAAAGATGATTTCCTTGCTTATATCGATAATATCGTCGTAAACAACGAGGCTTTCACAACAACCAATCGTGAGGACTATCCGATGAATTATAATAAGGATGCGAAGTGCTCGCGTACAGACCGTGGACTCAAAGGAATCAGCCTTGGTGACCAGACATTCAATGTCTATGGCGATATTACCACGTCAACTCCAGCTTACACCTACCTCAGTAAGCAGTCGTTCTTGGCTAAACCGGGCGAGACACTCAACCCAGGTGTTCAGTACAAGGGTATCTGGATGCACAGTTATGTTTATCTTGACTTGAACAACAACGGTCGTTTTGAGCCAAAGGTAGAAGGCGGACAGATTGTTCCCAACGCTGGTAACGAGTTGTTGGCTTACTCTTTCCTCGGTGGAGAGGATGAAAACTCTGGCTTCAACAGCGCAGGAACAGAGATTTCTGGTAATGGTCGTAACACCCTTGTTATGCCTGAATTTACCCTTCCAAGCGACCTTCAGCACGGTTTCTACCGTATGCGTTACAAGGTGGATTGGAACTCTGCAGACGCAGGAGGTAGCATTGAGAACAACAACCATATCCTTAACAATGGCGGTGGTGCCATCGATGTGCGCCTGAATGTTCATGGCGACAATGTGAAGATTTACCAAGGTGCACTCAATGGTAAGGTTGTTGCAGAAGATGGAACAGAACTGAACGGTATCTCTATCCCATTCGGTAAGCCTTACACTATCAAGATGAAGCCTGAACATGGCTTTAACTTCAGCGGTCTGAAGGTGCGTCACGGCTACAACCTCACTGGTGATAGCATCAGCCATGGCACCTATCAGTATGTTGACGAGCTGATTCCACGCGAGCGTTTCAATGCTGATGGAACCTTCACCCTCCCTGCTGAGATGATTGATGGTGACGTGTCACTTGAGGGTATCTTCATTGATGCGAAGACAGCTTTGACCTACGAGGTTTACTTCAACAATGAGTTTGTATATTCAACCGTTGTCAATGGTGCGAAGACAGGTGCTGTGACGATTCCTGATGGACTTAGTAGAGACTACGTTGAACTGACAGCTGACAAGCAAACCATCACAAGTCTTCCAGCTACAGTACGTATTAACGCTACATGGACCGCCCCAATGAAGGTGGCTACACCAGCTGACACTACTTGGTATAACCTCAAGGTGAGCAACCAGCCAAGATGGGTTTCGTCGGGAAACTATACACCTAACGTTTACTTCGTAGACGAGTCTGAGAAGGATAGCGATGGCTCACTCTGGGCATTGACAGGTAATCCTTACAGCGGTTTCCGCCTCATCAATAAGACGATGGGTCCTACAATGGTCCTCGCATCGGCTTCTCCAAAGGGCTCTGCTAAGGCTGGCGGTAACACTTACGCTACCCTTCTGCCTGCTGACAACCTACCTGCAGGCTACACCAGCGACTGGACTGTGACAATAAGTCCAAATGATGATGAAGGTTTCTATATCTGTAATCCAGAGGGCTTCGGCTTGAACTATCGTGCTGACGGCAACCTCGCTTACTGGACAGGTGGTAAGGATGCTGGCTCTACCTTCGTTCCTACAGAGGTTAAGAAGACTTCTACTGGCATCCACGCGCTTATCTTCCAGAATGAATCAGCTACCACTTACGATCTCTCAGGCAAGACAGTTAGCAAGAGTCATAAGGGAGTTGTTATCCGTAATGGCAAGAAGATGCTCGTGAAGTGAGGGGTTGACAAGTAGACGAGTGAAGGAGTTGACAAGTAGACGAGTAGTCAAGTTGACAAGTGAACAAGTAAACAAGTTGCTTGTTATAAAGGATAAACTCGTTCTCATGTTACCTTGTCTTTGATACAAGCAACTTGTCTACTTGTCCACTCGTCCACTATCGTAAAGATAATTCGAAGACTGAAAATCAAAAGGGCGTTAATTGGCTTTCAATTAACGCCCTTTTGGTTTGCAATTAACGCCCTTTAGGCTTTCAATTAACGCCCTTTAAGCCCCTTACTAACGCCATTTAGGAGTCCAATTAAGCACCTTTTACTTTGCTACTTTATAACCACTTGATTCTCTGCTGGTTGCGAAGTCTCTTTTTAGATGTCTTTTTTTCGTGAATTTAAGGGGGATTTAGGCGGTAATATGTAGTGATTTTTCAAGGGTTTGCAGCGGCTTTTGGGCTTGCGAATCAAGGGAATTCAAGTTGACGAGTTAGACAAGTTTACGAGTAAACAAGTTGCTTGTATGGAGGGAAGTTTACGAGTAGACAAGTTAGACAAATTACTTGTTATAAAGGAAACCCCTTGTTCTTATGTTACTTTGTCTCTCTTTGCAGTTACTCCGTCCCTCTTTGCAGTTGACATGTCTTTACGGAATTAAGGGTTTGTTTATTAAAAATAGTTAATAAATGGTTGTCCTCAATACATATCTTAAAATAAATATATAAATTTGCCACCCCTATATAAGGATGTACTGACGCATTACCTAAGAAATAAATATTAATTAAAAACTATAAATCATTTAACTAAACCATTTCTATGAAGAGATTTTTTAGATCTTATTTGTGGGTGGTACTTTTGGGCTCATTCGCATGGGTTTCCTGCTCTGATAAAGAGGTGGGAGGCACGGCTGGAGCATCCTTTGACCCTTCACAGCCAATTGTCATTAGTGACTTTTATCCCGACAGTGGTGGTATTGCTACCCCAATGATTATCACGGGTAAGAACTTTGGTAATGATACCACAGGTCTTGCACTTTGGTATGTTGATGAGGATGGCAAGCGTCATCGTGGTGGTCTTGTGTCGTCAAATGGCGATAAGCTTTATTGCTATGTGCCAGCAGGTTTGACTTACAAGCGTAACATCAAACTTGAGGTGACACGTGCGAACGGTACTGACACCATTAAGGGTGCTGGCGACCGCGACTTTAAGTACATCACACAGACTGCTGTTACAACAATTGTTGGAACACAGACAAGTGATGCACATGCTACTAAGATAGACAAGCTGTTGACATCAAACCTCTCAGCTCCGGGTTACCTTTGTGTTGACAATGATAACAATATCTTTATTGTACAGCACAGATTTGATGACTACTTTAATGAGAATGGAAGTAGTGCTTTTATCGAATGTCGCAATGAGAAGAATGATAATGTCGGTGGTATGGTGTTAAAAGCTGACTTGAAGAGAGATCAGTTGTCTATTCTTCAGGTGAATAGTAATACAAAAGAAAAAATCAATGCACCAGCTTACTCAACACTTGATGGTTATGAGGGTGTATATGTGCCAGACGATAGCGGACGTAAGTATTACAGCCTGTTGAAGGATCAGGGCTATGCCGTTCATAAGCAGCAGTTCATCAATCCTAATGGTTATGCAAACCTTGACGAAAGCAACTGGAAGTTTTGCTTCGTGATTAATAAGAACGACCAGATGATTTACTCTGTGATGTTTAAGGGTCAGCTCATCCGTATCAATCCTAAGACACGTAAGGCAGAATTGCTCTTGAAGCGTGTGGGTAAGGATGGTCCTAAGAATAGTGGTTCAGATGCTTTCTGTACTTTCAGCCCTACACAGCCTAACCGTTTGTTTATCTCTTTCAGTGATGCACACCAGATTTGGTATGTAGACGTTGACCAGTTGTCAGACAAGGACTCTCTGACTTACGCAGGTGAGCCATACGCAGGTATTTCTTCTTTCGGTACAGTAAACGTAACTGAAGGTAAGGGTTGGGAAGACGGAGCGTTGAAGAACGCTAAGTTCTGTTATCCACGTCAGATGACTTTCACCAAGGACGGTAAGCTCTATATTGCCGACTCAGGTAACCACTGTATCCGTATGATAGACACAACGTTAGGTAAGAATGCACGTGTAACCACACCGATTGGTGTACCACAGAGTGCAGGTTTCCAAGATGGTGGTGTTGAGTTAGCCAAGTTCAATTGGCCGACGGGTGTCGCTGTGAGTGCCGACGGAAGTACGGTTTATGTCGCCGATTCGAAGAATCAGGTGATACGAGAATTGTCAATTAAATAGCTATTAGCCTAATAATACTACAAACATAGATATATATGAGAAGAACATTATATGTCTTGTGTCTCATGGTAGCCCTTTTGACTTATGGACTTCAAGCCTATTCACAAGATAATAGTACTGCAAAGCAGTTCTCGGTAGCAGGTATCGTCTATGATGATACGGGTGAGCCATGTATTGGTGCTACCGTTCGTGTAAAGAACGAACCAGGTGTTGGAACCGTTTCCGACGTCGATGGTAAGTTCGCTATCAAGGTAAAGCCGGGTGCTACGCTCTTGTTCGAATACGTTGGTATGGAGACCGTACAGCGTACTATCCTCAAGGACGAGCCTTCACTCTCAGTAAAGTTTAAGGTTGCAAAGACTAATGCCATCGACGAAGTAGTCGTGACAGGTCTTGTTTCTCAGAAGAAGGTATCAGTGGTAGGTGCTGTATCTACTATCAATATGGATGAGTTGCGTACGCCAGGAACCTCACTCGTGAACATGATTGGTGGTCGTATGCCTGGTATCATTACCATGCAGACCTCTGGAGAGCCAGGTCAGAACCTGTCTAACTTCTGGGTACGTGGCGTATCGACTTTCGGTGCTGGAGCTGGTGCATTGGTCCTCATCGATGGTATTGAGGGTCGCCTCAGCGATATTGATGTAGACGACGTTGAGAGCATTTCTGTATTGAAGGATGCTGCTGCCACGGCTGTTTACGGTGTGCGTGGTGCTAACGGTGTTGTATTGGTTACTACCAAGCGCGGTTCAAAGGAGAAGATTCAGATTACAGCTCGTGCTTCTGTGAAGCTTTCACATATCAAGAAGTTGCCAGAGTATCTCTCATCTTACGACTATGCAAGACTTGCTAATGAGGCACGTGCAATGTCAGGAGAGGCTGACCTCTATACGCCAATTCAGTTGGATATTATCAAGAACAATCTCGACCCAGAGCTTTATCCAAACGTAAACTGGATTGACGAGATTATGAAGAAACTCTTTACAGGAGAACTACTATGCCAGTGCGCGTGGTGGTGGTGATGTTGCACAGTACTTCGTTTCTGTAGGTTATCGCCATGAGGGTGCTGCCTATCGTCAGAAGGAAAACCAGTTCCATCAGCCATTGTCTTACGACCAGCTGACTTACCGTGCAAATATCAACATGAACCTCACAAAGCGTTCAGAGCTTTACTTCGGTGTGGATGGTAACATCTCTAACTATACAACTCCGGGTGGTAAGAATACCAACCAAGTGTGGGAGGATGTACTCCAGCTGAATCCACTGATGTTCCCTGTTACTTACGCTGACGGAACATTGCCAACCTATGGTCAGAACGACCTTATCTCTCCATTTGCAGCCCTCAACTATCAGGGTTACAACTCATCTGACAATAGCCGTAACATGATTACCTTGAAGTTCACACACCGCTTCGGTGGTATTCTCAAGGGACTCGTGGGTTCTGTTCAGGCTGTTAATGACCGCACATCAGGTTTCAGCGAGCGTCGTTCTGTTAGACCAGACTACTATCGCGCTACAGGTCGTACATCAACAGGTGACCTCATCAAGACCTTGCGTTCTAAGCAGCAAGATATGTCGTACTCTTCAAACAATGAATCTTGGAGAAAGTACTACATGGAGGCTAAGTTAGACTATAACACAAGTATCGGTGCTCATAACCTCGGTGCTCTCCTCTTTTATTATATGGAAGATACAAAGGGATCTAAATGGGGCAGTGGTGATGCACTCGGTATCGCAGCTATTCCTAAGCGTCGTCAGAATGTATCAGGTCGTTTGTCTTGGGGTTATAACTCAACTTACTTCGTAGATGCTAACTTCGGTTACACAGGTTCTGACCTCTTCCCTAAGGGTGAGCGTTTCGGTTTCTTCCCATCAATCGCTGTGGGTTGGGCTCCAACTTCATACAAGTGGGTACAGAAGCACCTTCCTTTCGTAAACTTCTTTAAGATTCGTGGTTCTTACGGTCTTGCTGGTAACGATGATATTGCAAACACTCGTTTCCCTACTTGACCATTATCAACAACCACGCTGGTACTACATGGGGTTACAACGGATCAGGTATCGTTGAGAAGCAGACAGGTGCTGATAACTTGAAGTGGGAAGTTGCTAAGAAGTTGAACGTCGGTATCGATGCTAACTTCTTCAACGATGCTATCAAGTTGACCATTGATGTCTTCCGTGACACACGTGATCATATCTTCCAGGACCGTGTTACATTGCCAGAGTATGCTGGTATGGTAACTTATCCTAAGTCTAACGTGGGTCGTATGCACTCATTCGGTTCAGATGGTAACATCTCTTATTTCCACAAGATCAACAAGGATATGAACTTTACTGTTCGTGCCAACTACACATGGTCACAGAACATTGTTGACTACTTCGAGGAGAATAAGCTTGCTTACGATTATCAGAGCGTAACTGGTATGCCTTACGGTGTTTTGCGTGGTTACATCTCTGAGGGTCTCTTCAAGGATGAGGCTGATATTCGTCAGAGCGCAGACCAGACTGCAGCTTCGGTGTTGTTCGTCCTGGTGATATCAAGTATCGTGACGTGAATGGTGATGGTGTCATCAATAAGGACGACCGCGTGCCATTGTCATATGGTAACAATGTTCCTCGTGTAATGTTCGGTCTTGGTGGTGAGTTCAACTATAAGGACTTCACAGTAAGTTTGCTCTTCAAGGGTAATACAGGTGTTAACTACTACCGTGTAGGTATGGGTCACGATGCAGGTTGGATTCCATTCTATAATGGTGAGATGGGTAATGTATTGAAGATGGTGAACAATCCAAAGAATCGTTGGATTCCATCATGGTACTCTGGTGATCCATCAACAGAGAATCCTAACGCTATGTTCCCACGTCTTTCTTACGGTTCAAATACCAACAACTCACAGCTTTCTACCTTCTGGAAGCAGAATGGTTCATTCCTCCGTTTCCAGGAGTTGAACTTCCGTTACGTCTTCCGTCATCGTAAGTGGCTGCGTGCAGCTGGTCTTAGCGCATTGGAGTGTGACTTTGTTATCAACAACCTCTTCACTATCGACAGCGCGAAGTACTTCGATCCAGAGCAGGCTTGGTACAATGGTGCGGCTTATCCAATCCCAACCACCTACTCATTGCAGATGTACTTTAGATTCTAAAGGTTCCACCTCTTAATTAGATTGTAATAATGAAAAAACATATATTAGCTTTGGGCGTTGTTGCAACCCTGTTCTCAGGCATGACATTTACATCATGTAACTTCCTGGATCAGGACGACAACTTTAATGCTATCTTTAAGGAAGACTCAATCTTCCACTCTGCCCAGAATGCAAATGGTTATCTCTTTGCTACTCCAACGATGTTCCCATCAGCTGGTAATATCTGGGGTAACTCTTGGACTCCAGGTGAGACAGCCTCAGACGAGATTTGTGTACGCTGGCAGACTAACGAGTTCTGGGGAGCAAAGTTCACAGTAGGAAATGTCAATGCAGAGAACGTTCCTAACTGGGGACAGTGGTATCAGATGTATAAGATTATCAATCGTTGTAACCGTATGTTGGCAAATGTTGATAAGATTGCTGACATGTCTACCAATGATAAGAAGACTATAAGGCAATGGTTCACTTCATCCGTGGTTATGCTTACTACGTATTGTTGCAGAACTGGGGTCCTTGTTTGATTGTCAACGATGAGGTTATCTCAACCAGTGAAAAGGCTGAGTACTATAATCGTGAGCGTGCAACAATGGATGAGTCAATCGACTATATCTGTAATGAGTTTGCACAGTCACTACCGGGTTTGAAGCGTCCAAGCGAGCAGTCAACTGCTTACTTCGGTCGTCCAACAAGGGGTACAGCACTCGCACTTATCGCACGTCTTCGCCTTATTCAGGCTTCACCAACCTTCAATGGTGGCACTTATGCTAAGCGTTGCTTTGGTGAGTGGAAGCGTAAGAGCGATGGTAAGTATTATGTAAACCAGACTTACGATGCAAAGCGTTGGGCTGTTGCTGCAGCTGCAGCTAAGCAGGTTATCGATCTCAACTACTATACACTCTTCACAGTTGATGCTGATAAGGATAATCCATATCCACTTGACGCATCTGTCCCAACAGCGAAGTTCCCTGATGGTGCTGGTGGTATCGACCCATATCACTCATTTGCTGATATGTTCAATGGCGAGGGTACAGCGAAGGTAAACAGAGAGCTTATCTGGGCTGATGAGTACTCAGGTCCTGTAATGGAGTATACCCATCACTCATTCCCTGTGAACTATGGTGGATGGGGTGGTATGTCAGTTCCACAGCGTGTAATCGACTGCTTCTTGATGAAGGATGGTAAGAAGCCAGCAGAGTCTCCACTCTATGAGGCTGACTTGACCAAGCACGTAAACCAGAAGAAGTCTATCGGTGATTGCGATATGGCAAACGGTACACCATTGGCTTACACAAATCGTTCAGCTCGTTTCTATGCAAGTATCGGCTTCCCTGGTCGTATCTGGAAGATGAACTCTACCACAGATGGCAGTTATAACAACCAGACATTCTGGTACTCTATTGATGATTCTAAGGCTGGTAAGAATGCGGCTGGTAACAACCCTAACGACTACTGTATCAGTGGTTACGTACCATTCAAGTACATCCACCCAGATGACTCTTGGCATGGTAAGGATGGTGCTTCTGTTATTCCTAAGCCATTCCCAATCATCCGTTATGCTGAAATCTTGTTGATTTACTGTGAGGCAGCTAACCACATTCAAGGTTCAGAGACTGTGAAGACATGGGATGTAAGTGGCAGACTTGTTGATGTTGCCGTAACTCGTGATGAGGCTGCTATGGCACGTTACTTCAATATGATTCGTTATCGTGTTGGTCTCCCAGGTGTTGAAGCTGCAACACTCAGCTCTGAGAATGCTTTCGATGAGGTTATCAAGAACGAACGTCAGGTTGAGCTCTTCAATGAAGGTCACCGTTACTTCGACACACGTCGTTGGGGTACTTACTTCACCGAGGATGCTAACAGTTCTAACTGGCGTGGTCTTGATGTGTACAGCGAGAAGAAGGGCAACAACGATGGTCCATTCTTCAACCTCGTAACTATCAACGAACAGAATATCCGCGACCGTAAGGCTCTCCCACGTATGGTATTCCTTCCACTCATGCATCGCGAGTTGGAGAAGAGTCCTAAGATGGATCAGAACCCAGGTTGGGATCGTTAATAACGTTAATATTGTAACTATTTATGAAAAAATACAAGTATATATTAGGATGTGCCTTGGCTGCTGTAGCATTGTCATCATGTAATAATTATGACTTTGAGCAGAATTTCTATCCTCACAAGGTAGGATTGATGGCTGGTACCAACCGTATCTACGACCGCACCACGGTAGAACTTTCTGCCGTGGAGAACGGTACGGCTTCTGTACAGTTGGTAGCAAATCTGAGTGGTTCGCAGATGGCTGACCGTGACTATCACGTGACGATTGCTCATGATGACTCACTCTTCAATGCTTATAACAAATCAAACTTCGATATTGACAGCACTAAGTTTGCGCGTCTTCTCCCAACTGATTGCTATGAGGACCCTGCTATGACGGCTACTATCCCTTCCGGCTCAAACAAGTGTCTCTTTGATATAAAGTTGAAGAATCTTGGTAAGTTGTCTCCAGACAGTACTTACTTCCTTAACTATAAGATTACCAGTCACGATGCAAGTGAGATCGCAACTGACAATAATAAGTTAGGAGGAAAGTTAGACCACGTGTTGATTAAGGTAACATGGAAGAATGAGTATGGCTCAACAGCTGAGAATTGGAACTACCAGTTAGTTTCTTCTCAGGTAACTAACGTTGAGACAAAGTCAACCACTCGTCCTACCAATACTGTTCGTGCATTCCCAGTAGCGGCTAACGCTGTTCGTTTCCTTGCAGGTGACGAGAAGTGGGACGACTATACAAAGGCTTTGCACGACATCAACGTGAAGAGTATCGTTGCTACTATCGGTTCAAAGACGGTTACTAACCCTTCAGCTTACAACGTAACACTGAAGCCTTTCAAGCAGGATTCACTCGAAGTAGAGATGCTTACTCCTGTTGGTGAGTATAACAATACATTCTTGCTCAATGAGTTAGTGGTAGTGCATCAACCAATCCAACCTATTTCAAGGAGTTCCGCCTCCACTATCGTTACCGTGTGATGAAGAATACTAAGCAGAATGATGGTACATGGAAGGCTGGTCCATGGAAGGAAGTGTTGTCTAAGCTGCGCTATCAGTATAACCCAAGAGCAGATAAACTTTAACGTATAAACAATTACGAATAATGAAACTGAAGATTAATTTCCTATTCATATTGTCAGTGCTGTTTGTGGGAACATTAGGTCTCGCATCATGTGCCACTGACTATGACACAGATTTTACTGGTAAGGAACTTGAGGTTCCTCATTCTTCTCAGCGAATGATTGCATTCAACAAGGAGGGTGGCGAGCAGCAGATTGTTGTCGAGACGAATGTTGCGCTCGATGAGTGGAAGGCTGAGAGCAATGCTGATTGGCTCACTGTTACCAAGAATGCCGATGGTAAGGGTGTGACGGTTAAGGCACCAGCTTACGATGGTTTCAAGGCTCGCGAGGCTAAGGTTACTATCTCTCATGGTGAGCGTGCGTCTTATGAAATCAAGGTATCACAGATGGGCTTTGAGAGTGTACTCCGTATTCCTGAGCAAAATCCATTCTTCAATCGTGAGGGTACCTTCTATTCTCTCCTCGAGAGTAAGGTGACAAGTATCGACGTACCTGTTGAGACCAACCTCAATCTCGACCATATCATTGTTCCTGACACAGTGTCTTTCGTTCGTTTGGATGCAAGCAAGACCGTGAAGGAGAATGGTATCGTTAAGCTTCACTTCGATATGGATCCTAACACAACTTCAGAGACACGCTACTGTACAGTACGTCTGAAGAGTTCTGACAACTGGGATGCCTCTATCGAGTATGTGATTGAGCAGTCTGCTAAGGGTTACAAGGTTCGCCCTATCTATCCTGCAGAGACAAAGCAGGCTTCGGTTGAGATGATTGACCTTGGTCGTACTATCGTGTACCATTCCAGCGTTCAGCTGTTGATGGTAACTATGAGATTATCATCCCAGATGATGCTAAGAGCTGGTTGACTACGACAAAGAAGTATGTTGCTGGTGCTGAGGCAGTCTTTACAGCAACCCTCAATACTACTGACAATCCTCGTTCTTGCGATGTAGTTTGCAAGCCTTCTAATGGAAATGCGCAGCCATTTACTATCCACGTGACACAGCAGGCTTTCCAAGATATCGTTCCTACTGGTGTGAACGACTTGACTGTAACTCCTGGTAAGGGTCAATTCAATGTTACATGGAAGGCTCCAGATGAAGTGAACTATGAGAAGGTTATCATCAGAGCAAAGAGCAATATGGCTGGCGTTCCTGAGTCAGTGAAGGAGGTTCCAGCAACTGAGACTTCTTGTGTTCTCAATGATGTCTTCAACTTTGCAGGCGACTATACTATCACTGTGACAACACAGGGCCTCAGAGGTAAGAACACGGATGCTCCTGCAACAGCTACAGCTCAGACTAACGAGTGGTCAGAGTCTGTTGAGATTCCACTCACTGCTGCAATGCTTTCTTCTAACTCTATGCAGCCTGGTCACGAGATTGGTTCTGCGGTTGATGGAAACAAGACAACCTACTTCCAGACGAAGAGTAACGGTAGCACAAGTGACCCACGTCCATACATCGATATCACGCTTAATGAGGGTATCAATGGTACGTTCTATCTTGCTTTCGATGAGAATAAGGTGACAAGCAATGATCGTAACCCTAAGAAGGTTAACATCTATGCTTCTGCTGATGTTATCACAGCTGCTACACCTGTATCAACTCACGCAACTTATCGTTCTGCGAATGCAGTGAGCGAGCCGCTCTCTTATACGAAGACGAATGGTGCAACTATCACCCACATCCGTTTTGAGCCTACACAGCGTAAGAACGGTACGAATATCAACAATGGTGGTGGCTCTGCCTACTGGTATCTCGCTGAACTCCACCTCTACGTTTACCACGATGAGGCTTGGAAGAAGGAGCAGTTAGGTCTCTAATCCCTATATTCCAACCTGCTGGCATAGTACCCCTATGCCAGTGGGTTGTCTTCGTTAATATACTATTCAGGTGATGTGCTATACCTTCGCACGAAAGGTGCGGGGCGTGAACACCACGGGTGCGGAGCCTCCGCACTGTCCTAAAAAGGGGTGAAAGCAAACTTGATATTTACCGAAGAGAAACCTAAAAAAACAACTACTTATTAAATACATCTATGTTATTCGAAAGATTTTTACGCAAGAAGACACTCATGGCAGCACTGGCTCTGACCGCTGCTGTGCCAAGTGTTGCGAAAGCTTCGATGCTCTCTGCGGCGCCAACTGCTGATGGAGAGAATCAAAAACTCAAGCCGGGAGTTTATTACATTGTTAATGACAAGCGTCAAAGGTACTGACCTTCATGTCTTTGTCAATGATGAAGGCACCTTACATGGGCAGCATTATAGCAGTCCATCAACCGACTTCTCTGATCTCTTTTTACTACATGCTAAGGACGGCAGGTACACCATTCAGAGTCTGAAGAATGCTAAGTACGTTCAGAGTGTGGGGCAAAATAATGAGGTCTATAAGACAGCCGATGATGCTTACAAGTTCAGGATTATTTATCAGACAGAGTCAAGTGGGACAGGTAAGTCTTACTTCAATATCTATAATAGTAATGCTGAAGAATGGTGCTGGCACATCGATGCTCAGAAGGATATCGTTCGTTGGAAACCATTGATGGATAATGGTATCAGAGCAGTTGGCCCAAGTGAGTTCCGCTTCGACCCTGTGACGACGCTTACAAACGAGCAGGTGCTTGCCCGTCTGGCTCAGCTGACCAAGGTGGTCGACCCAACAAAGGACCTCACAAAGTATTATCAGATTGTTTCTGACACTTATGGCAGGGCGATGCGTGAGGACTTTATTGTTGGCGAATTGTCTACCTCGGGTTTTAACAGCAGTGATTACTCTTATTATTGGAAGTTAGAAAGGTTGGCTAACGGCCGCTACGTGTTTCAGAATGCCGTGACAGGAAAGTATATCGTTCCTCAGAATGGGCAGACAAGTCGCTCTTATACGACAGCTGAGGAGCAGGGCACTGGCTTTGACCTCCAACGTAACACGGACGATCCATACGTGTTGGCTTTCGAGATGGTCGATGCCAATAATGTTGGTATCCATTGTGCGGAGAGTCAGGGATACCATCCTGTTGGCTGGTACACGCACAACGAGGCGAATAAGTGGGTCTTTAAAGAGGCTACACTCGACCCTGCTAAACTCAAGGAACAGCAGGATGCTTACAAGACTCGTGTCGACTTGACCAAGAATGTGGATGTCTATGCTGAGAAGGTGGCTAAGTATTTCACTAACAGTGCCGCTACGGAGGTTACTGCCGCTACTAAGGCGATGACTGATGAGGCGTTGAAGGCTCAGATGACTACCGAGGGTGTGCCACAGGGACTACAGGAGGTTGTGTTGAAGATTAAGAACCAAAGCTGGACCGTTTATCCAAGTGGTCGCAACTGGGAGAAGCAGTTCCGTATCGCTGACTATAAGGTTTACAGCGAGAATAACTATGGTGCTTGGGCGCGTTCAATGGGTATCGGCTACGATTATGGTAGCATGACGAACCCAACAGGTATCACGGCTCAAGACGGCGAGGACCTTTTCATCTTCCTTGGCGATGATATTCCACAGAATGCAACCGTGCAGATTGAACTCGTACCATTGGGTACACGCAGTGCTGGTAAGTACTATAACTTGAAGAAGGGATTGAACATCATCCTCAATCAGGGCGAAAACAACGTATTCGTTAACTATATCGGTCGTACCTTCAACAACGGTAAGTACCTCAGAGATTATAAGCCTATGAACATCCACATTGAGGGTGGTAAGGTGAATGGTTACTTCGACCTCACAAAGGGTAATACCAATGAGGATTGGCAGAAGATGCAGTCAGACGGTCTTGTTTGGGCTAAGGCGTTCAATATGAAGGGCGAATTGGTTGTTATGAACATGCCTGGTGCTGATTGCAAGCGCTATACTCCTGTTCACATGAAGGAGTTGGTTGAAATCTGGAACAGCATCGTACAGCGTGAGGACGACCTCATGGGCTTCCGTGCTTCTAAGAAGGATAAGTGCAACAACGTACTCAATGCGACTGCTGTTGACCATGGTTATATGTATGCTACGACTGGTGGTACCTATTATAACTACAACACTTTGGGCGATGTGCTCAACTACGACAAGATGAAGTGGGGTAATGGTACACTCTGGGGTCCTGCTCACGAGTTCGGTCATAACCACCAGCAGCTGTTTAATACTGCAGGTATGACGGAGATTTCTGTCAATATGTACTCTAACATGGTGATGTTTACTTCGGGTCGCGTAACCAGCCGTTCAGAAAACTGTTCTTATACAGATGTTGACGGTAAGAAGTATGATGGTGTTTGCGAGAGTGCTGTCTCAACCTATGCTGACCGCTTGCTAACAAGAAGAAGTGGTTTGAATATGGCACATGGGGTACAACGCAGATGTATTACAAGCTCTATTTGATGTTCCATGCGACTGGTCTTGATGATCAGTTCTGGCATAAGTGTCTCGATTATCTCCGTAAGAACCGCCTTGAGGGTCAGGGAACAGCCAACTGTCAGGGCCAGAAGGACTACTTACTCTTTGCTATGGCGTGTTCTTATGCAGCTAAGCAAGACCTCTCAAGCTTCTTTGAAGCATGGGGACATTTCTATGATGTGAACGGATCTGTCATCGGTGACTACAGCAATACAACCATGTATACCACGAGAGCACAGTGGATGGAGGCGAAGAAGTTCATGAAGCAGTTCCCTAAGGGTCCTGCAAACAACATGATTTTCATTGATGATCATATCCGTCGTACTCCTGCTATCTTCCCTGGTGCTGCTCCTGGCACAATGCGTCAAGACTTTAACGATGCTGTACGCATTGGTTCAATGGGCGACTTCGGCTCATGGGATCAGTTTAAGAAGGATAGTCTCGGAACGGGCTGGGCTGTTGTTAAGGAAGAGAAGACCGTTAATGGCCGTCGCACCTATACTATGGAGGCTAAGAACAGCCACGTGGTAGGTTTCAAGATCTACGATAGTAAGGGTAATCTCATGTACTTTGCGAATACCAAGACATTCACTATTCCTAAGAAGGTGATGGAGGCTGCAGGGAATAACATCCAAGTTAAGGTATGTGGTTCAGACGGTTCTGAGGTTGACCCAGGCAAAGAGCCAACAGGTATCAAGACCTTCACCGCACCATTAAATGGCGGTAAAGTAGATGTTTATAGCATCTATGGTGTCCTCGTTCGTAGTAAGGTGAATGCCGAGACAGCCCTCGAAGGCTTACCTAACGGCGTTTACGTTGTTGGTGGTAAGAAGGTGGTAGTGGGTAAGTAGTAGTAGCCCTCCCCGTCCCCTCCCCCAAAGGGAGGGGCGTGAAATGCGGGATACCCTCAATAGAAAAAGACAGAGTAACAAGCAAAACTGTTACTCTGTCTTTTTCGTAGGGACCCCCCCCAACCCCTCCAAAGGAGGGGAGTGCCTAATGGGGTGCGAGTTAAAACAAAAGCAGGGAACTCCCCAGCCCTGCGAAGAAGGGGAGTGTCTAACGGAGTGGGAGTTTAAAACCAAATCAGCTAATATACAATAGGCTTACTCTTCAAATCTTTATTCGTTAGGCAACTCCCCTCCTTTGGAGGGGTTGGGGGAGGTTGATATACAAAAATGCTTTACACATCCTCAAACATTAAGACTTAAAATAGAGCTAAAAAACAAGCGATTCTCTTACCCTTGTAAGTGTTTTGTTATCAGATAGTTGTGAGGATGGATTTCAAAAGGTGCTTAGTAAGGGTTCAAAAGGGCGTTAGTAAGACCTCAAAAGGGCATGTTTTGCAAGCCAATTGGGCGTCTTTTCAAAGCCAAGAGAGCATGTATTGAAATTTAGTACACGAAAAAATGTTTACAAGTGGGCGAGTAGACAAGTGGACAAGTAGACAAGTAGACAAGTTTACAAGTAAACAAGTTGCTTGCGAAACATATAACTCGTTTACTCATTTACTTGTCCACTCGTTTACTCGCTCACAAGTAAACAAGTTGTGTGCGAAACATATAACTCGTTTACTCGTTCACTTGTCCACTCGTTCACTCGCTCACAAGTAAACAAGTTGCGTGCGGAACATATAACTTGTAAACTCGTTTACTCGTTCACTTGTCCACTTCTCCATTCGTACATTTATTGCAGAATTTTCCAGAGTGGTTCATTCTTCCAATTAGCAGGGAATCCCATTGCAAGAATGTCCACATTAGGATAGTCTGTTAGTAATGATGAAAGGTTGTGTGTCATATTATTATTTATGTCAATAATATTAACGAAGTATTTCAAGATACACAAATCATAATAAATACGGTTTGTAGGTACAGGCGTGTTAATCCAAGGTAGAAGCATTTTCTTCGGTTCTGTTGGAAGGATGGTGTTCTGCTTATTCCAGATGCGAGCATGGTGACAACATGCATTTCTTGTTAGGGCAATAATCGTAAACCAAGAGCTGAATACAGGGACTTTCAACGAGAACTCGTCAGCAATTTTCTTTCGCAGAGCATTATTAGCCAGGTTTCCATAAATGTGGTTTAACACACCTATTGGCAATATCTCTGTTAATATCCATGCAGGTGGGTAGGGGTTGCTGTATTTTCGTTTGAAATGTATGATAAAGTCCTCTTTAGAAGTGTTCAGTTCCTTATCAATAAAATTCATAGTTTTTCGAAACCTATCAGCGTTGGCATACATTGATATATCTGTCATCCAGAATAAGTTCCCGGTTTCCTTGGAGACTATATTTGCAAGTGCGCTACGTATAGCTACTTCTATTTTTGCAATTTCGGTGAAGGCTAAGATACGTAACTTTTGATCAAAGTCGTAAAGTGATAGTGCTGTATGAAAATTGCTATTAGCTTTAAATCTGTGCACTTTTGGGGTGAGCAAGGAAAGGGTATAGATAGGCACTGAAGCGGTAGTAGCTTATTTGTCTAAGCTTTTGTACTGCAAAAGAAATATTGTCAATGACAAGATTACGGCTTTGAAGTAGTAAAGCAAGTTGCTCAGGTGAATGGTATTGTTTATTGAAAGGTGTTGTCATAGTTGTAAAATAAAACGTCCCCCGATTTGAGCATTGTGAAGAGGCTTGGGGGAACTGATGCTACAAAGATAGATGTTTTTCTTTTTATCGCCAAGGATTTTTCGAAAAAAGTTTGTTGTAAGTTTACAGGTTTAGATGTTTACAAGTGGACGAGTAGACAAGTGGACGAGTAGACAAGTTTACAAGTAAACAAGTTGTGTGCGAAACATATAACTCGTAAACTTGTCCACTCGTTCACTTTTTTTAAAAAACACTTGCTTTTAGTTTATTATTTTTGTATCTTTACAGCGGAAGATTATTAATACCTAAACAACGAAGAATCAAGATGAAGAGATTACAGCTTATCGTTCCAATGTTGGCTTGTTGCTTGGCACTGCCCTGTTTGTCATTTACAGATGTGAAGGACTCATATTTGGTTTTACAGGTTGATACGACACAGAAGTACGAACAATATTCTTATGTTAATGAGAAGGGGAGAAACGGTTGTGCCTTATAATCGTTATTTGCAGTGTTATACAGATACTATCCGTACTATTGGCTTTGTGTGGAAGTCGAATGTGGGGTGTGTCGCTATCAATACTCAGGGGCAGGAACTGTTCAATGTTTATATGGCGGATAACGGCAATGACTATCCTGTCGATGGACTCTTTAGAATCTTGGATGAGAGCGGACTGAAGATGGGCGTTGCGAATATGGAGGGGCAGGTTATTGTCAATCCGAAGTATGATGCTATCTTTCCATATCATGACGGTTTGGCAGCTGTGGCAGTAGGGAGTAAGACGGTGCGACCAGCCGATGATTCAGAACACGAATATACTGTAGGAGGTAGGTGGGGATTCATCGATAAGCAAGGCAACGAGGTTATTCCTTTGGAGTATGATAGTATCGCTAACTATCGCCGCTTTGTGAATGGTAAAGCCCTCGGCTTGAAGCATGGTAAGTGGATGAAACTCTCTATTCGTCAGAAGAAGAGATAGAGAGTGCTGGTAACAAATAGTTTGGGGAATTACGAAAGGACTTCCCCAACTCTCTCGTTGCCTTCAAATTCCACTGGCGACTACGAATTACGCGAATAGCACGAATCACTTGCAAAAGAATTCGTGTCATTCGTGCCATTCGTAGTCGTTCGTAGTTCTAATCATAAAGTTCAAAGTTCAAACCTCAAATTTCAAAGGGACTACGAATTACGCGAATTGCACTAATCACTTAGCAATAAGAATTCGTGCTATTCGTACCATTCGTGCCATTCGTAGTTCTGATCATAAAGTTCAATGTTCAAACCTCAAAGTTCAAAGTTAATAGTTCAAACCTCAAAGTTAACAGTTCAAAGTTAATAGTTATTTTACCGTATAAACAGTAGAGGTCAGTTTCATCTTTTCGACATCAAGCGTAGTGAGGTAAGAAGCATCTGCGAAGGCTGTTGAGAGAACGGAGAACCTCTTTATCCCATACAGGTCGCAACCATAAAGCATATAGTTAGCGATATCTGTCGTTGTGAAATAAGGTGTCATCGGAGTATGTGAGTGTATTACCTCTGTTATCTCTTCACCATTCATTGTTATCGGCTGCTCAAGAAAACTACGATGAAACCTGCGCCAACTGAGTATATTCATATCCTTATCAAAGTCGAAAGCGTAGTCATCACCGATAGGAATCACCCCATGTTTTGTTGTACCATGCAGAAGATAGAGTCTATAACCACCTTTCTCCAAAGGGAGCAAGTCCCAGTTCAAGCCAGAAGTGTTAGCCAAGAAAATACTATCTCCCTTCTCTTTTATGACCTTACGCGGTGCAATCTGCTTTGCTTTGAGCTGTTCAATCTCGGTTGGTTTAAGTTTACGTGGTGTGGCAGAACAGACATAGAAACTCGTGTCGTTACTCAAGTGGAGCGTCAGTTCAAAAATGGTCTGTTCCTTATCAAGGTTAGCAAAGATATAACGCCATGTCAGGTTTCCTTCTTCAAAAGCTGTAGCAGAATTGATTTCCTCTCTCTTGACATTATATTTCATAAGTGAATCAGTCGCTCGCCACGCCAATTTCTCATAAGTATACAACCACATTCCTTCCGCAAGGATAGAGTCATTGATAGCTTGGAATTGCTCTGGAGAGGGCGCAGTCAACTTCTTTGGTGCGGTCTGTGCCTTACCATAAATGGAGAAACATAAGAAGAAAAGTACGAACAAGATAGTTTTTGTCTTGGATTTGCAAAGTAATGTTTTCATAATAATATTTGTTTAGAGACCCTCACCCCCAACCCCTCCAGCCTCACTTTTCAACCCCCTCTCCGAAAGGAGAGGGGAGTGCAGGAACAGTTCGCTTAGGAACGACAAAACAGCTTTTTCCAACCATAGGGGTATCTCGTACATCACTCCCCTCCCTACGGGGAGGGGATGAGTGGGGCCAGTTGCTTTTGTTACATTTCACGCCCCTCCCTATGGGGAGGGGACGGGGAGGGCCAGTTGGTTGGTTTGCCAGTTGGTTTGCTTTTACTCCTCCATCAACTTTCTATATCTACCCTTCTTAATCTCCTCATTGCCAAGTCGGCGTGCCTTATTGATTTCGTAATCAGAGAAGCCACCTTCGAAGTAGACAACTTCACCATTACCCTCAAAGGCAAGGATGTGGGTACAGATACGGTCGAGGAACCAACGGTCGTGGCTGATGACAACAGCACAACCGGGCAAATGCCTCAAGACCTTCCTCCAATGCACGGAGTGTATTCACGTCGATGTCGTTGGTAGGCTCATCGAGAAGGAGGACATTACCTTCCTGCTTCAATGCCATAGCCAACTGAAGACGGTTGCGCTCACCACCAGAGAGTACTGAACAAAGCTTGCTCTGGTCGGTACCTGAGAAGTTGAAACGTGAGAGATAAGCACGTGAATTGATGTCACGTCCACCCATACGGATTGTCTCGTTGCCTTGTGAAACTACGTCATATACCGTCTTGTTAGGGTCGATATCTTTGTGCTGCTGGTCAACATAAGCAAGTTTAACGGTCTCACCTACCTCGAACGTACCGCCATCAGCCTGCTCCAAGCCCATGATAAGGCGGAAGAGCGTTGTCTTACCCGCACCGTTAGGACCGATAACACCTACGATGCCGTTAGGAGGCAACATGAAGTTGAGATCATTGAAGAGTACCTTCTCACCGAAAGCCTTCTTTACATGCTGTGCTTCGATAACCTTATTACCCAAACGTGGACCGTTAGGAATAAAGATTTCGAGCTTCTCCTCACGCTGTTTCTGCTCCTCGTTGAGCATCTGTTCGTAAGAATTCAGACGAGCCTTACCCTTTGCCTGACGAGCCTTCGGTGCCATGCGCACCCACTCCAACTCACGCTCCAATGTCTTACGACGCTTAGAAGCCGACTTCTCTTCCTGCTCCATGCGCTTTGTCTTCTGATCAAGCCATGAAGAGTAGTTACCCTTCCAAGGAATACCCTCGCCACGGTCGAGCTCAAGAATCCACTCGCTCACATCGTCCAAGAAGTAACGGTCGTGGGTAACAGCGATAACAGTACCCTCATACTGCTGCAAATGCTGCTCCAACCAGTCAATACTCTCAGCATCAAGGTGGTTGGTAGGCTCATCGAGCAACAACACGTCTGGCTTCTGAAGGAGCAGACGGCAGAGTGCAACACGACGGCGCTCACCTCCTGAGAGGTTGGTCACTGGCAAATCACCCTTAGGACAACGCAGTGCATCCATCGCCCTTTCGAGTCGTGAATCAATGTTCCAGGCGTCTGTTGCATCAATAATATCCTGCAACTCAGCCTGACGCTGCATCAGCTTATCCATCTTGTCAGCATCAGAGTAATACTCCTCCAAGCCAAACTTTACGTTGATATCGTCGTATTCCTTCAGTGCATCATAGATATGCTGCACACCCTCCATAACATTCTCCTTCACGGCCTTCGCCTCATCGAGTGGTGGATCCTGTGGCAGATAACCCACCGAATAGCCCGGACTCCATACCACTTCGCCCTGTGTTGGTTCCACAAGACCAGCGATAATCTTCATCAGCGTAGACTTACCTGCGCCGTTGAGACCAATAATACCTATCTTTGCACCATAGAAGAACGAGAGGTAAATGTTCTTCAGAATCTGTTTCTGGTTCTGTGGGATAATCTTCGATACACCCACCATTGAGAAGATAATCTTCTTGTCGTCTACTGTTGCCATTTATTCTTTCGTTTGTTTTGTAGGCAAAGATAACGAAAATAATTCATATTGGCAAGTTAAGACAGAAGGACAGAAGACAGAATGCGCTTATTGAAAAGACATAATGACATAATGGACAGAAGATAGATTGACAAAAGAGACAAGAGAGGAGATGGCAAAAGACTGAAAAGTAAGGGAGTATCTTATACCTTTTTTTCTTTTATCAAATTCCTTGCAAAGATACTCTCGAAACGAATTATTTATGTATCTTTGCCGACAGTATTCGACGCTTGAATGGCGGTGTAACTTATTGATGAACAATCATAATAACACTGGTTATCCTTTGATTTGCCGACTTTTATCAAATAACTATTCATGCGTTTTTTATCTCCTTCATTGGGATAGAATTACATTTAAAAACAAAAGTAATTATGACAAAAAAACCTTCACCATATATATGGCTTGGCTTAGCTTCTCTTTGGCTTTTAATATGCCCCATTTTTCCTTATACTTGTTATACTTGGATTTGGTTCGTCAGGAGCAATCAATACCTTTTTACGTACTGACAATAGGGGTAAATCTTTTTTTGTTCTTATAAATTCGGTTCGGAGAAAAGGGTTACTAAAAAGGCATATTGTTTTTTTCATTTTTGCCATTTTATGTGACTTCTTTTTTAATATCTTAATATTCGCCATTTTATGGGAATTAGGCTAACGTAACTAACACTTCGGAGTTGTTTTCTACATTTCTTATCCCTATTGTTCAATGATATACGAGCTGACGAAATGGTAAAGAGAAGTAATACTTTCTTTCGCATATCCAACTCTTAAGAATAACGTTAGATTCACCGACTTTATTAAATAACTATTATCTCCTTCTTTGGGATAGAATTACATTTTAAAAAAACAAAAGCGATTATGGAAGAAACTCCTTCACCCTACAGATGGTTCGGATATATGTTTGTTTGGATGCTGGCGTGTCTACTTCTTCTTCAAAAAGGAGAAAGATCCGAGCTGTTTATCTTCATCCTTTTATTAGTAGCAATAGTGCTCAATGGTTATTGCGCATATAGGTTTGCTTTGGAGAAATGGACATTCTTAGCCATACTGGCATTCGTTGTGGCTATGGTGCTTGACTTCTTCCCAATTTTCGCCTATTTCGTAATAATAGAAATATTCATGGCGTAACTAACACTTCAGAGTCATTTCCTACTTTTCTTATCGCACTTGCTCTTTGAATTTTTCTTACATAACATTGGCGAAAACACCCCTAAAAACACCTAAAAACAGTCTTTTTGGACGTCTTTGTAACTAGCAGCATATCACGTCATTGCAAAATCGCATAACAAAAGGTGCTTAATAGAACTCCAAAAGGGCGTTAGTAAGACCTCAAAAGGGCACCTTTTGCAAGCCTAAAGGGCGTCTTTGAGAAGCTAAAAGACCATGTGTTGCGCACATTCAATTAGTAAATGCGAATATTCTCGGTAAATAATAGTTTACAAAAGCTATGAAAAACACCGAGGGTTGCCCTGCGGCAAGGGGGCCGCGCCCCCTAAGAGCATATTCAAGTATCGAGATATAAAAAAAACAAAAGAGGAGACCTAAAGTCTCCCCAAGATTAATTATCTTTGTATTTGATATGTATAAACAATTAACCTCAGGGCAAAGGTACACAATATTTGCCTTATTACAAAAAGGTTTCTCTAAAAAAGAGATAGCCTCAACTATTGGAGTTCATTTCAGTACGGTTTACAGAGAAGTTGACCGTAACAGGTCACCTTACACTGGAGAATATCGTCCATTTCGTGCTCAGCGTATGGCGGAACGCCGCAAACGCCGTTTTCAGAAGCCCCGCAAACTGACACCAGAAGTACGTGCAACCGTCATCAGGTATCTGAAGAAGGATTGGTCTCCGCAGCAGATAACAGGTAGACTGAGGGCTTTAGGGAAAGCGGTCGTCTGTCATGAAACCATCTATGAGATGATACGCAGAGATAAAGCTTCTGGTGGAAAGCTTTATCAACATTGTAGGTTCCAGCTAAAACACATAAATCACTGGCTTAGCAGAAAAGGAAAAAAACTACCAGACGGTAGGAAAAGCATAACAGAAAGACCATTAGAGGCTGATGGTAAACGATTTGGAGATTGGGAAATGGATCTCATTGTAGGACCAAGACGTTCAGCTGCTCTTACAATGATAGAAAGGAGTACAAATTATCTTATCATAAGAAAGCTACCACAACGATATAAGTCTGAACAGGTGAGCAAGGCTATTATTGACGCATTGAAACCATACAAGAAGAATGTAATGACAATTACAACTGATAATGGACCAGAGTTTGCACAGTACAAGGAAATTGAGCAGAAATTACAATGTGAGGTGTACTATGCAAAACCCTATGCACCATGGCAGAAAGGAGCAGTGGAGAATGCCAATATGCTTATAAGACAATATGTACCAAAGGATTCAATATAAACACCATGTCAATACAGTATTTGGCATATATACAGAACAAAATTAATAGTAGACCAAGGGAAAAATTAAATTTTAAATCACCAATATTTGTTTTTAACAAAAAGATTCAGTAAATTCGCACTTGGTACTTGAATCTACCATTAGATTTCCCAATTAATCGAACGGAGTTCTTATCCGTATATCAGTGTTTATAAATACGACCACGTTGCGCATATATACATATTACGGAGCCGTATGAGACGATATAAAACAAAAACTTGCCAACGAATCGCACTTCACTGAGTTGTCCGAAGACAGCTCAACGCTGTACGAGCGTTGGCAAGGTTATATTCAAACCTGCAGCTTTAAGAAGGGGTCTTCCTAAAGAGAGGAGTTAGAAAGTATCTTACTGGAAAGTCATTACATAGAATCCTCCATTACTTTCTGCAGTATTTACAATAACCTCACTCTTGCTAAATTGTAATGAGTATGCCCAGTTTTCACCTGCAGAAGCACTTGATGACCAATAATATCCACTCTGTCCAATATCTGTCAACTGACCGAAACCATATTTACCCAAAGCTGGTAAAAAGAAGTATCTATTTGCAAAATAGCCTACAGGTGCACCTTGAGTAGGAGTCACTACTAATCTATAAAAGTTTTCACGCATATCCGTATATCCTGGACCTTGGTCTGATTTGAATGATGTCAGCATTTCGATAAGTGATTTTTCACGGAACCACATACCACCCTTATACAAATGACCCATTGCTGTCCACAGTTTATCATCATCCCAACGTGGATCACCATTCTTTACATACCATCCCAGCTCATTAGCATTAGGCAGATTCTTACAAGAAGACGTCGCATCGAAACGACCAAAGCCATCATTTTCATGGTAGTAGCGATCACTACCATAAGTTGGGGTGTTTGGATCGCTTTCACCCTCAAGCACAGGCTGCAATGGATTGGCAGAGTTCCACTCGTAACCATTCCAATAGTTCTTCTGTGCATCCCACATGTAGTACTTCGTACCGTCGTAATCCGTTACATTAATATTAGCAGTCATATCATAGTAGTCGTTCTTCTTATAGTCGAACGCTGGATAGGTCTTAGTAATCGCACCCTCAACGTTTGTTGCATAGTCCTTAATCCAATAGCGTACGGTCAAGGCATGTTTACCAGGACGAATTACCACGTAGGCACCATTAGTTGCAAGGTCTGCTGTGCTGTTAGTCAATGGGAAACCATTAGCATAAGAGCCGCTACCCTTTGTAGTCATAGTAATACTCTTACCGCTTGCAGAACCTGTCAACTCACCTGTTGTTGTGTCAAGTGTGTAAGTACCAGTAATATCATTATCAGATGTTACCTCAATCTTTGTCAACTGACAATTCTTTACACCTGTATTGTTTGTAAAAGGTTGGAACACGAGGATAGCTGCCTGGTGATCGAGACGGAAGTTAAATACGCCATTACCACCTGTAGCGTCTGCTGTACCGCAATCTCCTGCCTCACCAATATGTGTGGTGCTATTAGGCTGTGCCTGACTCTGTGCTGCAGAGATAGTTACGTTATTGTTAAGACCATTCTTACCAGGGTAATACACCTTATACGTTGTGCTGTTAGTGTACTTACCAGGAACCATAAACTTAAAGCTGGCAGTCTTCTCTGTTGGAGCATTGCTACTCTTGTTCCAAGTTCCGTTATCGTCCTTCACGTAGATATGATCACCTGCCTCCCAGAAGAAAGCACCGTCGTCATAGTTGAGTGAAGTACGTGTTGCAGCAGCACCTGTCACGAATGAAGTGAGGTTGCTGTTGTTTTCAGTGTTTGTATCTACAGTGCTCTGTGCTACATCTTCATTAGAGCAAGACGCAAAAGCCATTACAATGCCGCACAATGCTATTAATGATAGCAGGCGCACCTTAAAAGTCTGTTTTCTCATTATTAATATAGTCTTTTTATGCTTATTACTTATTTAATTAAAACTCTCTTTTGATTAATCTTCCCACAATGATGTATGACCACTGTTTGACAAAGCCTCATCACCAACTTCAAGCCATTCAACTTCTTCCTTTGCGTTAGAGGCAGCAGGTCCTGTGCGACGACGGCCTGGATTGTGCTGACTATGGAATGATGCATCTAACAAAAAGCTCTCACTGTTGATGCTCATTATCTCTGTCTGAGGCTTCTGATATCCCAATTTAATCTTATTCTGTTTCATAACTTATGGTATAAAATGCTGTTTATTTACTTATTTTGTTATCCTTATTATCAATTTGCAGGACGCAAAAATGTCTACACTCACTCTTTAAAAGTGGGAGTATAAGGGTGATATTGAATTGGTGTTTAATCCTTTTCTGTTATCCTAATTGAAGAACTTTATGCAGTTTCACACTGCTCTTTTTGCCTTATTATTTAATATCAAGGCTTTATTCGTTCTTAATTATATTTATCCCCAGATTACATCCTTTTAGTAATTAATTCTCATTTTTTTATCGGGTGCATAGATACTGAAATAATTTCAATCTCGCAAGATTTTTAATTAAAACAGCCCTTATTTTTTTCATTTTTTCACTTGCTTTCTTTATGACTAACAAGCTTTTATAAGTAGTAAGGATGCGAAGTTATGAGGCTAAAAGGGGGCTGAAGTTAAAAGCATTGATTAGAAATAGAATAAAGACTTATACACTTGTAGGATACGATAATTTCCAATTAGATGGTCTTATAAAGAGTGATAAGCTATAAGCTAAAGGCAAGTAGATACTATGTTTATGTGTTTTCTACAACCTGCTTATTCCCTTATCAAGCTATGTTTGTAAACTATTTTTGTGTGATACAAAATCAATACATGCTCTTTAAGCTTCTTAAAGACGCCTAATTGATTTGCAAAAGGTGCTCTTTAAGGCCCTTACTAACGCCCTTTTGAGGTCCAATTAAGCACCTTTTATTTTGCTACTTTATAACCAACTGATTTCCTGTTGATTGCAGACTTGCTTTTTATACGTGTTTTTGTCTTTGTTTATAGCTGTTTTATTCGAAAATATGTAATGATTTTTCAAACCTTTGTTTGTGGATTTTGAAGTCTAAAAAGAAATGATTTTCAATGTTAGAGGGTGATAATAGGGTAGATTGTTGACTATCTTAGCTATGTTTTTGTTTGATGAGTAACTTGGAAAACAATTCATCTGCATTAGTATACTCGTTGACACGTCCCTGTTCCTTGTCATTAAGTGCCTGTTCGTAAGCGGTGTACTTAGTTGTGGTTTTATGTACCGTCCACCCCATACGTTTTACGAGCGACTTCAATAACGATGTATCAGCCTTGGGAATTTCCAAGAAATAGGTGTCTGTTATTGTACTATCTGTATTCATTACTTGTCCTCCTGTATTTTTATTTATATTGCAAATATAGTCTTTTTCCTTTTGAGAGTTGCAAGAGAATAAAAAGAAAAAGCACCAAATGATAATTCAAATGATACTTTATAAAAAGTATCCTCATCAGTACGACATAATAAGGTTCATCCGACATTTCGAGTGATACGGCAGTCATGCAGTGCATAAAGTCGTAGAGTAAAGTATTTCTCGTCCCTAAATCCATACGCATTTCGTTTCATAACCTTTATCTTGTTATTAATACCTTCAACTTTTCCCGTTGATAGATGGCAATCGTACCAGGCAAGGATTCCTTTCTTATAGGTTTTCACTGTAACAGCCATTTTCTGTAGTTGGATTATCTTACTTTGTTCAGCCTGCCTTATCCAGTCATCAAGCACTTTTTCTGCCATAGCCTTCATGGGTTGCGACCATATCTGATGGAGTTGTTCCTTCAAATAGTATGCTTTTGACAATGGCTCATTCATAGCTAAGGCATTCTCAAGCCTCGTCTTGTGCTGTTTATCAAAGATGTCCGCACCATTGCCGAGTAGCAGATACCTTGTCCCTTTGAGTACTTTACGCTTATTTATATCTTTCTCCATACTATAAACTTTACGTCTGATGTCATCAAGTTTCTCGTTCATTAACTTCACTACATGGAAATGATCAAACACATGTACTGCATTGGGACAATTCTCCATAACAGAGGCTATGAAAGCCGCAGACAGGTCTGTTGCCACATGCTTTATCTTTATATTCTTACGTTTGACTTTCCGCCAGAATTTCTTCAGAGCTTCACTACCCTTGCCATCGCCAACATAGATTATCCTGCCACTGTCCAAATCTACGACGATTGTCTTATAGACATGTCCTTTTTTAACAGCAAACTCATCTATACCAATATTCTCTACACCCTCTAAAGATGGAGACTATAATGACGCTTAAGGTAAGAGGAGTGTATTTCCTTTACAGTATCCCATGATACGCCCAGATGATTCGATACGTCCTGAAGCGTCATACCACGAAGTAAATCTACTACATACTTGGCAAAGCGGTGAGTATAGCTGCAACTGCCAGTGGCAAAAGGAATTTTCTCCTGCTGATCGAAGTCACATTCCTTACATTTATAGCGTTGCACTTTCATGCGTATGGTTACTCGCTTGCCACCTATGGGAAGTCCAACAAAGTCTCGTAAACGATACCCATTCTTTACTATAGAGCGAGCACCACAAGAAGGGCAACATCTTATTCGTTCTTTTGCTTGCACATGCAAAATAATTCTATTACCTTTGTATTCTTCACAAGTGCATTCGTGGGTATAAAGACCCCAAGCATGATATAGGAAACTGCTGTTCATATTTGTACATTTGTTGGTGCATATTCAAATATACAATATTTACAGCGGTTTCTTTTCATATTTTATGTATTTATCACTCCAAATTCCGGAAGAACCCATAATAATCCATAATCCATAATTCATAATTATGATTACTGATATAATTCAGAATTCACAATTCATAGTTCATAATTATGATTACTACTGTTAACTGTGGTTTATCACTACAATTAACTTGTCAACTTGTCAACTCGTAAACCTGTCAACTACCCATATCATAAAGTTCAATGTTCAATGTTCAAAGTTCAAAGTCCAATGTTCTACTTGTTTCTTTGTCGTTTGAAATAAAAATCGTAACTTTGCAGTCAAATTATTATATAATAAGGTATTAGAAAACGATGATTACACTTTCAAACCTTGCTATCCAATTCGGCAAGAGAGTTCTATACAAGGACGTTAACTTAAAGTTTACACCAGGTAATATTTACGGTGTCATTGGTGCCAATGGTGCTGGTAAATCAACCTTGCTTCGTGCCATTTCTGGCGACTTAGAGCCAAACAAGGGAACAGTAGAGTTAGGACCAGGTGAGCGTCTGTCTGTATTGGAACAGGACCACTTCAAATATGATGAGTATAAGGTAATGGACACAGTCCTCATGGGACATGATGCACTTTGGCAGAACATGAAAGAGCGTGAGGAACTTTATGCTAAGCCAGAGATGACTGAGGAGGATGGTAATCGTGCTGCCGACTTAGAGTTGAAGTTTGCTGAGATGAATGGATGGGAGGCTGAGAGTAATGCTGCACAGTTGCTCCAGAACCTTGGCGTTAAGGAGGAATTGCATGAGAAGCAGATGTCACAGCTCTCAAATACTGAGAAGGTGCGTGTGATGTTGGCTAAGGCTCTCTTTGGTAAGCCAGAGAACTTGTTGCTCGATGAGCCTACCAACGACCTCGACCTTGAGACCGTTGAATGGTTAGAGGATTATCTTGGTGAGATTGACGAGCATCAGACAGTATTGGTTGTATCGCACGACCGTCACTTCCTCGACTCAGTCAGCACACAGACAATCGATATCGACTTCGGTAAGGTAACCGTCTTTGCAGGTAACTACTCGTTCTGGTATGAGAGTTCACAGTTGGCTTTACGTCAGGCTCAGAACCAGAAGATGAAGGCTGAGGAGAAGAAGAAGCAGTTGGAGGAATTCATCCGCCGATTCTCTGCCAATGTTGCTAAGAGTAAGCAGACAACATCACGTAAGAAGATGTTGGAACGTCTGAACGTAGAGGAGATTCGTCCATCAAGCCGTAAATATCCGGGTATTATCTTCTCTATGGAGCGCGAACCAGGTAACCAGATTCTTGAGGTTGAGAACTTGAAGGCTGTTGATGAGGACGGAACAGTACTCTTCGATAATGTGAACTTCAATATTGAGAAGGGACAGAAGGTAGTCTTCCTCTCTCGCAACTCAAAGGCTATGACTGCGCTCTTCGAGATTATCAATGGTAATCGAGAGCCTGATGCTGGTACATATAATTGGGGTGTGACAATCACTACGGCTTATCTCCCATTGGATAATACCGAGTTCTTCGATTGTGATTTGAACCTCGTTGACTGGTTGTCACAGTTCGGACCAGGTAACGAAGTGGCTATGAAGGGCTTCTTGGGTCGTATGTTGTTCAAGCAGGAAGAGGTTGAGAAGAAGGTGAACGTACTCTCTGGAGGTGAGAAGATGCGTTGTATGATTGCACGTATGCAGCTTCAGAATGCCAACTGCTTGATTCTTGATACGCCAACCAACCACCTTGACTTGGAGAGTATTCAGGCGTTTAATAACAACCTGATTGGCTTCAAGGGTAATATCCTCTTCAGTTCACACGACCATGAGTTTATTAACACCGTTGCTGATCGTATCATTGAGTTGACTCCAAAGGGTACCATCGACAAGCTGATGAACTACGATGACTATATCCATGATGAGCAGATTAAGGAGCAAAAAGCAGGAATGTACTAAGATTGTCAAAACATGGCATACTATTTGCAAGGGTATGCCATGACAAATAGTGCAATAAAATTATGAGTAAGAAAGAGAAAAATATAAAGATTGAAGGCGAAGAGCTGGAGTTGAATAACGAAGAAACAACCCAGAACGGCGCTGAGGCACAGGCGGAATATGCTAACGGAGAGGAGACTCCTACAGTGGAAGAACTTGACCCATTGGCAGCTGCACAGAATGATGCTGAGCAGTGGAAAGACAAGTATATCCGTTTGGTTGCTGAATTTGATAACTACAAGAAACGTACACTGAAGGAGAAGTCAGAACTGATTCTCAACGGAAGTGAGAAGACTGTAGCTGCTATTCTGCCTATCCTTGACGACTTTGAGCGTGCTACTGCCGATAAGACAGAGGACCCACAGGCGATTAAGGAAGGTTATGAACTTATCTATAAGAAGTTTGAAGGCCTTGGAGACACTCGGCGTACATAAGATTAAGACCGATAATGCCGACTTCGATGTCGATTACCATGAGGCTATCGCAATGGTTCCTGGTATGGGCGACGATAAGAAGGGTAAGGTTATCGATTGTGTACAGACTGGTTATACGCTCAATGACAAGGTTATCCGTCACGCAAAGGTTGCTGTCGGACAATAATTTCATAAGGAAGAATGGCAAAAAGAGATTACTATGAGGTGTTAGGTGTCAGCAAGAATGCCTCTGAAGACGAGATAAAGAAAGCATACAGAAAACTTGCTATCAAGTATCACCCAGACCGTAATCCGGATGACCCTGAGGCTGAAGCAAAGTTTAAAGAGGCTGCTGAGGCTTATGATGTACTGCACGATTCACAGAAACGCCAACAGTATGACCAGTTTGGTTTCGATGCTCCTGGTGGTGGCTTTGGTGGTGGTGGTCCTTTCGGTGGAGCTGGTGGTTTCTCTATGGACGATATCTTCTCTATGTTTGGCGATGTGTTCGGTGGACATGGCGGAGGATTTGGCGGCTTCGGAGGTGGCGGTCATCAAGCCCCTAAGTACCGTGGCTCTGACCTTCGTTTGAAGGTTCGTCTGTCGTTGCAAGAGGTTGCTACGGGCGTTACCAAGAAGTTTAAGGTGCGTAAAGACGTACCTTGCGAACATTGTCATGGCTCTGGTGCTGAGGAGGGTAGCGGAACAGAGACTTGCCAGAACTGTCATGGTTCGGGCGTTGAAATCCGTACACAGCAGAGTATCTTTGGTATGATGCAGACCCAGACTACCTGTCACGTATGTAATGGTGAAGGAACTATCATTAAGAACAAGTGTACTCACTGTCATGGTGAAGGCGTTGTAAAGGGCGAGGAAGTAGTTGAAATCAACATCCCAGCGGGTGTTGCTGAAGGTATGGTGGTCAATGTTCCTGGCAAGGGTAACGCTGGTAGACACAATGGTGTGGCTGGTAATATCCAAGTATATATCGAGGAGGAACCTAACGACACCTTCATTCGTGACGGACAGAACATCATTTATAATCTCTTGCTCGACTTCCCAACAGCTACCTTAGGTGGTCAGGTGGATATCCCAACCATTGATGGTAGCAATGTAAAGATTAAGATTGAACCCGGAACACAGCCCGGTAAGACGCTCCGCCTACGTGGTAAGGGTCTCCCAGCCGTACAAGGTTATGGCAGCGGTACTGGCGATTTAGTGGTTCACATCAGTATTTACGTTCCAAAGGAGTTGAATAAAGAGGAGAAGAAGATTATTGAAGAATTACGCCAAAGCGAAAACTTCCGTGGTGATAACAGCACCAAACGCTCTATCTTTGAGAACTTTAAGAAGTTGTTTTGTTGAGTAAGTTGACGAGTGAACAAGTTTACAAGTAAACAAGTTATATGAGTTGACAAGAGAACAAGTTGACAAGTGAACAAGTTAAACGAGTTGACAAGTTAGACAAGTTGACGAGTAGACAAGTTAAATGCGTTGATAAGTGAGCGAGTTGACGAGTAAACGAGTTAACAAGTAAACAAGTTTTTAATAAGCAATGAGTTTACAATTAGAATTGAGATAATGATTATATGCCCCATTAGACTTCTTTGGCTAATGGGGCTAAATCATTTCCTTACATTCCATCACCACCCATCACCCACCACCCATCACCCAACTATGAACTACCAAGCAACCGTAGAATATATATTCAACAGCACACCCGTCTTCGAACACGTCGGGGCATCTGCTTACAAAGAAGGACTCGAGACAACAAAGGCTTTGGACGAGCACTTTGGTCATCCACATACCCACTTCCTTTCCATTCATGTTGCAGGAACCAACGGAAAAGGTTCATGCTCCCACACGTTGGCAGCTATCCTCCAAGCTGAAGGATATAAGGTCGGACTCTATACCAGTCCTCACCTCGTTGACTTCCGCGAACGTATCAGAGTCAATGGAGAAATGATATCTGAACAGGAGGTTATCGACTTTGTTGAACAGGAACGCAACTTCTTTGAGCCACTGCACCCTTCTTTCTTTGAACTCACAACAGCCTTAGCTTTCAAGCACTTTGCTGAGCAGAAGGTTGATATTGCTATCATTGAAGTGGGCTTAGGTGGTAGACTCGATTGCACAAACATTATCACTCCTATCTTATCGATTATCACCAATATATCACTCGATCACACCCAGTTCCTCGGTAATACGCTCGGAGCTATCGCAGCAGAGAAGGCTGGTATTATCAAACATCGTGTACCTGTTGTTATTGGTGAGGCTGTCCCTGAAACACAGATTGTTTCAAGGCAAAAGCACAGAAAGAGGATGCCCTCATTGTCTTTGCAGAAGACATCCCTGCAGTGCTTTCTTCTCGCCCTAACCCCGATGGCGGTATCGCTTATCAGACTCGTTTTTTTGGCGATTTTGTGGGCGAATTAGGTGGTAGCTACCAAGAGAAGAACGCTAACACGGTCTTAACAGCCGTCATGCAACTATATAATAAAGGTGTCATCAAGAACGCTGAAAGTATTGCTAAAGGCTTTGCCAATGTTTGCGAACTGACAGGCTTAATGGGTAGGTGGCAGAAACTACAGACAAATCCATTGGCTATTTGCGACACAGGACACAACGTTGGTGGATGGACCTATCTCTCTCAACAAATCAAACGTCAGCAATGTGCGCAGAAACGTATTGTCTTTGGTATGGTGGATGACAAAGACCTACATGCTGTCATGTCTATGCTTCCCGATGATGCCATTTACTATTGGACACAACCGAGTACGCATCGTGCCTTCCCAGCAGAGAAGGTTGCCGCAACAGCCAATGACTACGACCTGCATGGAAACATCTTCCCAACTGTCCTTGAAGCCTACCAAGCCGCCCTTCATGATGCCGCCCAATCCGACTTCATCTTCGTTGGTGGCTCCAGCTACGTGGTTGCCGACTTACTGACAAGCCTACAAAAGAAGTAGCAAATGTCCCTTCTCCATTAACCCCATATCACTACATAAAGTTTAATTTTCGTTTCCTGTCACTTTTAACACTTCTCCCTATATGCTTATACTCAATATATTATAGGCATTTAAGAGGTGACAGAAGTGACAGCAAAGTTGATTTTCATAATTTCACGACCATCTCTCAACAATAACTATCTTGAAAAAAAGAAGCAAAATGTTACATAAACTTTTTTTATAAAAAAACATTTTATAATAATTTTTTTGTTTATCTTTGTATTTGATTTTTCCCGTAAATCAAAAAAAGTATTATTTATATAAAAGTACTAACATGAAACAAATTTACATCTTGTTAATAGCCCTACTCATGGGCTTATCAGCTAAAGCAGAAAGCTCTGGTACTTGTGGACCTAATCTAAAATGGCACCTTACTGATGATGGAGTTTTGACCATTACAGGAAAAGGGAAAATGTATGATTATTCACCATGGGGAAGTTCTATTAAAAGGGTTATAATAGGTGATGGCGTTACGGCAATTGGCAACGGTGCTTTCAGAGAATGCCGTTCTTTAACTTCTGTAACCATTCCCAACAGTGTTACGACAATTGAACGGTCAGCTTTCGAGGGTTGTAGCTCTCTAACTTCTGTAACCATTCCCAATAGTGTTACGACAATTGGCGACTATGCTTTCATGGGTTGCAGTTCTCTAACTTCTGTAACCATTCCTAATAGTGTTACGACAATTGGAAGCTCTGCTTTCAACTATTGTACTTCTCTAACTTCTGTAACCATTCCTAATAGTGTTACGACAATTTACGACTATGCTTTCAGGGGTTGCAGTTCTCTAACTTCTGTAACCATTCCCAATAGTGTTACGACAATAGGATATAATGCTTTCAGCGGTTGTCGTTCTCTAACTTCTGTAACCATTCCTAATAGTGTTACGACAATTGGCGGTGAAGCTTTCACTAATGATAATACCAAAATCATATGGCTAACAAACACTCCTCCTGCTGGATATCGCAACGTGATAGGTAGCATTCATTATGTTGCCAATGATTTGTATACGGGTTTATCAAATAAAAAGGTAGTATATCCTTATTTAAGTTCTATCTTTGAGGTGGACGGTATCAAATATGTTCCCGTATCTCCATCAGAGCGCACTTGTGACGCTATAGATTGCGCTTACACAGGAGAACCTTACGAAGTTAAAATTAATAAAAAAGTTAACTATAAGGGTGTTGACATGACAGTCAGAGAAATTAATCCGTATACAGCTTACAATTGTACAAAGATAAAGAAAGCATACATTGATATAGATGGGAGTATTGGTAATGAAGCTTTTAATCGCTGTGCTAACCTTTCAACTGTGAATATAGCGAAGGTTAATGATATTGGAAATAGGGCTTTTAGCGAATGCACCAATCTTGTATCTGTAGTGGTAAAAGATGGTAAAAACATTGGTGAAAGTGCTTTTAGCAATTGCAGTTCCTTAAAAACTTTATCTTTAGATAACAAAATAAAATCACTTGGGCGGTATGCTTTTAGGGGGTGTAGCAACTTAAAACAGTTTGTCATCCCTGATTCTGTAACTATACTCAATTATGACCTATTAAGGGATTGTTCTTCTTTGAAAAGCATAAGAATCCATAAAAGTATAAAGGAAATAGATAAAGCTTTCTACGGATGTACTAATCTTTCTACACTTATTATAGAGGATAGAAATACAACTTTAAAATTAAGCTCAAATAATACTGCAATTACACGCTCAATTAGTTCTCCACTATTTAAAGATTGCAAATTAGATTCTGTTTATATAGGTGGCAAGATTGTTTACGAAACATCCAGTGATTATGGATACTCTCCTTTCTATCGTAACACCAGCTTACGGACAGTGAAAATATCAGATGCAGAAACCACCATCTATGATAATGAGTTCTATGGTTGTACTAACTTACAGAACGTGTCTATTGGAGACAATGTTAAAAGCATTGGCAAATGGGCTTTCTCTGGTTGTAGTAGTCTGAAGAATTTTACCTTTGGAAGTGGATTACAGAGCATAGGACAAGAAGCATTCTCTGATTGTATCAATATTACACAGATCTCAAGTGAGGCAGTCGTACCACCGACCTGTGGCATAAATGCTCTTGACGATATTAACAAGTGGAATTGTAAACTATTTGTACCTAAAGCCAATATTAATGCTTATAAACAAGCACCTCAATGGAAAGAATTCTTCTTCATCGAGAGTACTACTGGCATAACAAACACTGTTTATAATAAAGCAGGACTTGCTGATGTCTATACAATAGATGGAATAAAACGGCTAAGTAAAGCAAGCACTGACGAAATTAATGCTTTGCCTAAGGGTGTTTATATTGTCAATGGTAAAAAGATAATCATTAAATAATAGTCACATCGGTTTTCCTAAGCCACACCATATATTTTTACCTGTTGTATGTTCATCTGACAAAGAAATAAGAATAAGAACAGAAACTTACAAGGAAAACTGTGATGGCTTATACAGAAAACCTTATTACTATAGAGCAGCAAGTGAGCAATCATTTGCTGCTTTTTCATTTACTTTCTTGCAAAAATCAATACAAAGAGTTATATTTGCAAAACGAAAAGGAGAGTACCTTTGATACGCACTACAAATATGCTACTTGAAAGACTGCATCAGTGGCATCAATATCTTTTCTTGCAGCTCTTTTCTATCAATAGCGGGGTACATCTCATCTCCTTTGATTTGAAATGAAGGTGTAAGACAAATAATGTAGACTCTGCCGTTTATAAAATATGGAACAGCATACAAGGGAGCCTCGCATTCTTCTATCATGAAATACTCCTTGTTGATGACAGGAAATCTCCACCCCGCCTCTGCAGACTCCACGGTAACGATTGCTACTACATCTTTCTGTAGACTGTCTTTAAGCAGCCATACATCTTTTGTTGTAATCGAAAAAGGATGCTTAAGCCACTTGGCATCCAATCCTTTCACCACTGCTTTGATAAGCCATGTATTTACTTTGTCTTTGTGTAGACCAGTAAAAGCCTTACCTGTCCATCGAAGTTTATAAGTGTTTTCTACAGATATAATACTGTAAGTTGGTGTAGACTCCTGTCCTTTGACGTTTTGTTGCAGTTGCTTATTCTGATTTTGTTGTGAATCATCTTTTGCCGACGATGATACCGTCTGCGCTGTACAATTACAAAGTATGCAAACCAGACCTACGAAATATAATGCTAATCTTTTCATACTACTGTTATATTTTAAACCTAAACTGATTTGACATTGGAGTAATAGTTGGCTTTGGAGCTACCTCAATCTCTATATATAACTTTCCCGCCTTTATCAATCCGTGAATAAATTAAGCGTAAAGATAGTTTTTCCACCTTATACAACATATTTTTGTACATTAATTATTCTTAATTATTAGTTTTCTTGAAGTTCTGAGAAAGAATGCTGAAAGTGATACTCCTTTATACACTAAAGGCACCTACTTTAGTCGATAATATCCCGCCTCTCTAAATTTTTACGGTACACATCGCGCATATACTCATAGGAAAAGATCTATAGCTGCCATATTTCTACAACTTCTGTGAGAAGATGAACACAGTTATGATTAATGACAAAGATCAATGTTCAAACCTCAAAAATCAAAGTTGTTCAATGTCAAAATTCATTACGAATTTTCGAGCAAAAGGTTTAAAATAAAGGATGAAAGCACATGTAAAAAGCAGATTTGTAACTAACAGTTAATCAGACTGTTATAAAACAGTAAAGTGAAAGGTGCTTAATTGTACTTCAAAAGGGCGTTAGTAAGGGTCTTAAAGGGCATCTTTTGCAAGCCAAAAGGGCGTTAATAGAAAGCCAATTAACGCCCTTCTCGCACATTCAATTAGTAAATGCGAATACTCTCGGTAAGAAATAGTTTACAAAAACTATGAAAAACACCGAGGGTTGCCCTGCGGCAGGGGGCCGCGCCCCCTAAGAGCAAATTCAAGTATCAAGATATAAAAAACAAAAGAGGAGACCCAAAGTCTCCCCAAGATTAATTATCTTTGTATTTGATATGTATAAACAATTAACCTCAGGGCAAAGGTACACAATATTTGCCTTATTACAAAAAGGTTTCTCTAAAAAAGAGATAGCCTCAACTATTGGAGTTCATTTCAGTACGGTTTACAGAGAAGTTGACCGTAACAGGTCACCTTATACTGGAGAATACCGTCCATATCGTGCTCAGCGTATGGCGGAACGCCGCAAACGCCGTTTTTCAGAAGCCCCGCAAACTGACACCAGAAGTACGTGCAACTGTCATTAGGTATCTGAAGAAGGATTGGTCTCCACAGCAGATAACAGGTAGACTGAGGGCTTTAGGAAAAGCGGACGTCTGTCATGAAACCATCTATGAGATGATACGTAGAGATAAAGCTTCTGGAGGAAAGCTTTATCAACATTGTAGGTTCCAGCTAAAACACATAAATCACTGGCTTAGCAGAAAAGGAAAGAAAACTACCAGACGGTAGGAAAAAGCATAACAGAAAAGACCATTAGAGGCTGATGGTAAACGATTTGGAGATTGGGAAATGGATCTCATTGTTGGACCAAAACGTTCAGCTGCTCTTACAATGATAGAAAGGAGTACAAATTATCTTATCATAAGAAAGCTACCGCAACGCTATAAGTCTGAACAGGTGAGCAAGGCTATTATTGACGCATTGAAACCATACAAGAAGAATGTAATGACAATTACAACTGATAATGGACCAGAGTTTGCACAGTACAAGGAAATTGAGCAGAAACTACAATGTGAGGTTTACTATGCAAAACCCTATGCACCATGGCAGAAAGGAGCGGTGGAGAATGCCAATATGCTTATAAGACAATATGTACCAAAAGGATTCAATATAAACACCATGTCAATACAGTATTTGGCATATATACAGAACAAAATTAATAGTAGACCAAGGGAAAAATTAAATTTTAAATCACCAATATTTGTTTTTAACAAAAAGATTCAGTAAATTCGCACTTGGTACTTGAATCTACCTCTCGTTTTCAATTTATGATTTTTATTTACATTATATCCGCTCGCACAGAAGCAAAACATTGTTGTATTACGATTCCTTCGATTCCTTTGTTACATATCTCCACTTACTCTGTTACCCTGTGTTCACGTACCTTGCTACTGTCTAATTACTTACTTTGTTACTCTGTCTTTACGTACCTTGTTACTGCATAATTACTTACTTTGTTACTCTGTCTTCAATTATTATGTCTTTTGCATTTTGTCAACAATACTACTGTAGTAATCATAATTATGAATTGTGAATTGTGAATTCTGAATTAATATTAGTTTTTGGTAGACATGAAAAAAGCTTAGAAAACTTATTACTAAGTATTTCTAAGCTTTGAAGTTGCGGGTGCAGGACTCGAACATGCGACCTCCAGGTTATGAGCCTGGCGAGCTACCAACTGCTCCAACCCGCGATATTAATTAAGAACAATTCATCTATGAACCGAGGTGCATTCCTGAATTGCGAGTGCAAAGGTAGTGGTTTATTACGAAACTGCCAAGGAATTATACATTATTTAACAAACTATCCACTCTACTTTGCGGTTTCTAAACTCTCTCTACTGCCATTACCGTAGGTAACTCCGCAGGTGTGTGTACCTGCATTTCGTCCCATGAGAATGTCGAATTCGGTATCACCAACGACGAGGGTTTCGTGTGCTTCGATGTTAAAATGACGCAAAGTCTTGAGTACTGATTCAGCTGCTGGTTTCTTCTCGACAACATCGTCGGCAGCAATCAGATAAGTGATATACTTCGAGAGGTCTAATTCGTCCATCAGTTTTGCAAGCGTTCTATGGCTACGACTACTTGCAATAGACATCAGAATGCCTTGCGAAGAAAGTCTTTCCAACGTTTCAACAACACCCGGAAAGGCTTTTACAACACCGGGAACGTTCTTCACATTAAAGATTTCGCTATACACTTCGGCACACTCCTCAGCCTGTTCATCCGTCATTGGGATGATAGATGAGAAACATTCCTTCAGTGGTAAACCAATCGTTCGGGCGCATTCCTCACGACTTCTCATCGGTAAATTCAGGCGTTCTATCGTTGCAAGCATCGTGTCGGTAATGAGCTTTTGAGAATCGCCAAGCGTTCCATCGAAGTCAAAGATGATGAGACGAATACCAGAAAGAATCTCTGGATTGGAGAAAAGGTCAGGACAGTAGCGAGGCGTTCTGTTGCTATCACTCTTCATAGTCTCATCTTTCAGCTGTTTCTTCCGCTTAAGGTAGCCCTTCACGCGTTTGTAGCCTTCCTTTCCAAGGATAGCGATACCGCCATATTGAAAGCTCTTTGCCAGTCCGAAAAAGACAGTAAACAGTATGCCTTTCGTTGCCGTTGACACTGGGAAAAACACTTGAACGAATGAAAGAATATAAAAGGGAATACACATCAGGAGTACGATAACACCTGTGCGAAAAGACAATTTTTGAAGATAACTTTTAATAGACATAACTGCACGTAGCCTTATTTCAGAACGCAAATTTAGTTAAAAAAACTTCCTATTATCCGTCATTCTGTACACAATTAAATAATAAAAAGAACTTTTTACTTATAAATTCTAACGTTGTGCTTTCGCACATTCCAACAATTATTAGTAAATTTGCAGCGCAAAAAAATATTATATTCACTTCCCATATTTATGGCAGAAAAGATAAGAATCAAAGACATTGCAGAACGTGCAGGTGTAAGTGTTGGAACAGTTGATAGAGTATTGCATAAACGCCCGAATGTATCGGAATCCGCACTGAAACGAGTGGAAAAGGTGCTGAAGGAGATGAATTATCAGCCGAATGTCTACGCAAGTGCACTGGCTTATAACAAGAGTTACACGTTCTATTGTTTGATTCCAAAGCACAGCAGTGAGGCTTACTGGGAAGAGATTGAGATTGGTGCCATGAAGGCGGTAGAGGCACGTAGAGACTTTATATCGACTTGGAAATCATGTATTACAGTCGATTGGACCCTCACTCTTTTATCGAGACCTACCAGAAATGCCTTAGGCAGAATCCGGATGGCGTTATCCTTGTCCCTACAACATTAGAGGTGACACGCCAGTTCACCGACGAACTGCACGATCGCAACATCCCTTTCATTCTGCTCGACTCTTATATGCCATCGCTGCAACCACTGTCATTCTACGGACAGGACTCTATCCAGAGTGGTCGTTTTGCTGCTCGAATGCTGATGCTCATTGCTCAAAAGGAGGAAAGCATCATGCTCATGAAGCAGACGAAGGACGGAAAGATGGCAAGTCGTCAGCAAGAGAATCGCGAGGTGGGCTTCCGTCATTATATGGAAGAGAACTTCCCTAATATTAAGATTTTAGAGGTAAACCTCCCATTAGACGAAGAGCGGAAGCGTTATGACCATATCTTAGAAAAGTTCTTCAGCGAGCATCCAGAGGTACATCACTGTATCACACTGAACTCTAAAGCGCATATCGTGGGTAAATTCCTACTGAAGACGCATCGCCATAACGTTCAGATTATGGGCTATGACGTGGTACATAAGAATGCTGACTGCCTACGAGAAGGGAGTATATCGTTCCTCATCGCACAGCATGCCTACCAACAAGGCTACTTCAGTGTTGACTCCCTCTTCCGTGCTATCGTGCTGAAAAAGAAGGTTGAACCAGTCAACTATATGCCTATCGACTTGCTTATGCGAGAGAATATAGACTTCTATCATAGGTCGTGGGGGTAAAAAGGGGAGCCCCACCCCGCCCCTCCCCGAAGGGGGAGGGAGGCAAATTTGCTAAGGCTTAGGTGGTGAAGGAGACCAGCCCAGTCCTCTTCCGAAGGGGTAGGAGGGCAAGACTGCTAAGAATTAGGTGGTGAAGAAGCCCCACCCCTGCCCTCCCCGAAGGGGGAGGGAGGCAAAACTGCTATAAACAAGATGAAAGGAAGGTAGTAAAAGGGGGATAAAATTAAATAAAAGAAGGCATTGATAAAAAGGGTGATGATGCTCAACACATGACGTACGGAGGGTTAACACATAATGTGCGGAGGCTTAGCACAAGATGTGTGGAGGCTTAAAATAAGATATGGTAAGTGTGAAAAGGGGATGAATAATAGGTTAATAGAAGTCATCAACACCTAACAGTCACCACCTAACATTTAACACCCAACATTCACCATTCTTCACCCATCTCCCTCACAATTCATCAACACCCAACATTTAACACTCAACACCCAACACAACACATGACAGAAAACAAAAAGGACTCCTCGCGTTGAGTCCGTTACTTGTGTTCATCGTACTATATCTGGTCACTTCAATCATATCGGGTGACTTCTATAAGGTACCGATTACCGTGGCTTTCATGGCTTCGAGTATCTTTGCTATTGCCATATCAGGAGGCTATCCACTCGCAAAACGAATTGAGATATACAGCAAGGGAGCCAGCACAGACAACATGATGATGATGCTGTGGATATTCGTACTTGCTGGAGCATTCGCCAACTCGGCTAAGACATGGGCAGTATTGACGCTACGGTCAACCTAACCCTCTCCATCCTACCAGATAACATGCTGCTGCCAGGACTCTTCCTCGCTGCTTGCTTCATCTCTATGAGTATCGGAACGAGCGTTGGAACTATCGTTGCACTCACCCCTATCGCAGCAGGTATTGCCACTTCTACGGGGAGTTCGCTCCCTTTTGTCGTCGCAATCGTCGTCGGTGGTTCGTTCTTTGGCGACAACCTTTCGTTTATTAGCGATACAACCGTTGTGGCAACGAGAACACAGGAGTGTAAGATGGCAGATAAGTTTAGGGTAAACTTCTTCATCGTTGCCCCTGCAGCAGTCTTGATTCTACTTGTTTATATCTTCTTGGGAAGAGACATACATACCACAGGACAGGTTGCCAACGTTGACATCTACAGGGTAATTCCTTACATGGCAGTACTGATTTGTGCGCTCTTTGGTATGAACGTGATGGCTGTATTGACCATTGGAATCGTCCTCACAGGTGCTATCGGCATCATTGCAGGCAGCTACGATGTCTATGGTTGGTTTGGAAGTATGGGCGCAGGAATCAAAGGAATGGGCGAACTGATTATCATCACGATGATGGCAGGTGGTATGTTAGAGATTATCCGTGAGAATGGTGGTATCGACTATCTCATCAAGATGATCACCCGACACGTCAACAGTAAGCGCGGAGCAGAGCTAACAATAGCTTTCCTCGTAAGTTTGGTGGATATCTGTACAGCCAATAATACGGTGGCAATCCTTACCGTGGGTGGTATTGCAAAGCAGATAGGCGACCGCTATGGTGTAGACAAACGTAAGGCAGCCAGCATCCTCGACACCTTCTCATGTTGTGCACAGGGCTTGATTCCTTATGGTGCACAGATATTAATGGCAGCAGGTTTGGCAAAGATAAACCCTGTGAGCATCGTCCCATTCTTGTATTATCCAATGTTATTGGGCATCACAGCCTTTCTTTCTATCCTCTTCCATTATCCCCGTCGTTATTCATAACATATCATCATCACCCAACATTCAACACCCAACACTCACCATTCACCACTCCATTAAACATATCATCAACACCCAACACTCATCACCTAACACCCAATCACCATGCAACCAATAGAATCATCTGGAATGGACATCATTCAACGTAACTTCTTTCGAATCCTTTGTTCGGGCGCATTCGGCACACAGTCGAACCTCGAACCGATGTCGCCTTTCAAATGGCGAAGACTCATACAGATGGTTGAAGCACAACAAGTGATGCCTATCTTCATCAATGGTATCGCAAGACACGCTATGGATGAAGGCCTCAACCTGCCAGAGAGTATCATCACAGACATCAAAGCAAAGCAGGAAGAACGCAAGACATTAACTGCAAGAATACCCAAGACGGTTAGACTTAGCAATGCATTACTGAACCGTAGACTAAAGAATCTTATCTACAACGAATTGCATAGTATCGACACTTCGATTGAGGCTATTGATATGCTGAAGCTGATTGTCAACAACTCTGAAACGATGTTTACACGTGGTATGAACTTAGGTGGAATCATTACGATGGGCGAATACCTAAGAACTCGTGGTAATAAGGTAGACTTCGTGAAACTCGAGAACTGGCTGAATACCCTGCAGTTGAGTGCTATGGCGGAGCTACAGGGTAATGTTCTCATCTCCGTCTTTGGCTTTGAAAAAGACGAAATCCCCTTCGTTAGCAAGAGTGACCCAAATGCTTACCGCCTCACATTACGCAGTATTTCAGACTTAGCGAAGGACACTGCGCACGAATGGCACTTCAAACAAAACGCCGTAGGATTTGTACAAAACAACAGTTCCGTACTTCGTCGCAACGTTCGTCGCAGTCTCCGCTACGTCAGCTATGCACCCATTGAGACAACCAGCAACTTCTTTAGCAACTTCGTCAGAAGTCTTTCTGAGATTGAAGAGTAAGCTTACTTAACCCAAATCAGTCATTAGAGACTAAACAGATTTTGTTTTATTGTCGAGTAGATTGCCTGTCTTTGTAACGTAGGCGTAGCGGGCTACGTCAAGTTGCAAAGACAGGCAAGATGCCGACAAGAAAATAAAAGATGTTAGGAAACAACATAAAAATAAGAAATCCTGAAACATTGTGGTCTAATAACTGATTTGGGTTAAAACATAATAATGCCTTGCCCCACGTGGACAAGGCTTTCTCTTTTTAGTAGAATAAGTAGTTTTTCTACACTTTTCTCCCTCATTAAGCATTTAATCAGATATTTTTTGTATCTTTGTCCATGGATAGTTGAAATCCAGAATATAAAAACCTAAATACAAAAATCATATTAATCGAGATGAAGAAAATCTTACTTTCAGTGGCATTGATGATGGCTACATTCTCACTTCATGCCACAGATGCGAACTATCAGGTAGTTCCTCTCCCACAAAGCATTACTGCTGAGAAGGGTACACCATTCGTTTTGGATGCTAACACCGTTATTAATGTTGCAAGCAACGATGAGGCTATGCGCCGTAATGGTGAATTCTTGAAGCAATATATCCAAGAGGCAACAGGTATTGCGCTCAATGGTATGAACAAGAAAGGAAGTACTATTACCTTGAAACTCAATGCAAAGGTTGAGAATGAGGAGGGTTATGTTATCACCGTAAAGGGTAAGAATATTATCGTTGAGGGTAAGACTCCACGTGGTGTTTTCTATGGTGTACAGACACTTCGCAAGTCATTACCATTGGAGAAGGCAGAGAACGTAACCTTCCCAGCAGCTCGTATCGTTGACTATCCACGCTTCGGCTATCGTGGTACGATGCTCGATTGCGCTCGTCACTATTTCAAGATGAGTTTCATCAAGGAGTTTATCGATATGTTGGCACTTCACAATGTCAACACCTTCCACTGGCATCTCACTGAGGATCAGGGCTGGCGTGCACAGATTGACCGCTATCCAAAGCTCACTGAGGTTGGTTCAAAGCGTGCGCAGACAGTTATTGGTCGTATGACAGGACTCTTTGATGAGACCCCATACGGTGGTTACTATACAAAGGATGAAATGCGTGAAGTTGTGAAGTATGCAGCTGATCGTTATATCACTGTTATCCCAGAGATTGACATGCCGGGTCATATGCTCGGTGCCTTGGCAGCTTATCCAGAGCTTGGTTGTACTGGTGGTCCTTACAAAGTGGCTGAGCAATGGGGCGTATTCCCAGACATTCTCTGCGCTGGTAACCCTAAGACCTACGAGTTTGTGAACAATGTTCTCGATGAGATTGTTGACATCTTCCCATCAAAATATATCCACATCGGTGGTGACGAGGCTCCACGTACTCGTTGGCAACACTGTCCACGTTGTCAGGCTGAAATCAAACGTCTCGGCTTGAAGGGCTCTAACGGCTTCCCTGCAGAGGCGCAGTTGCAGGCTTACTTCATGAATCAGGCTGCTAAGCACTTGGCTGAAAGGGTCGTAACATCATCGGTTGGGACGAGATTCTTGAGGGTGATGTAGACAAGGGTACAACTGTCATGAGCTGGCGTGGTGTGAATGGTGGTATTGAAGCAGCTAAGCGTGGCTTGGATGCAATCATGACTCCAGTAAACTACTACTATCTCGACTACTATCAGAGAAAGGATAACACGATGACCCTCATCGGTGGTTTCCTCCCAGTTGAGACAACTTACGGCTACAACCCAGTGCCAGACGATGCTGCACCAGAGTTGAAGAAGCACGTTAAGGGTGTACAGGCAAACCTCTGGACAGAGTATGTTATCGGTCGCGACCTCGCTTTCTTCCAGCTCCTCCCACGTGTTGCTGCAATGGCAGAGACTGGTTGGACAGAGAACGACAAGAAGGACTTTGCTTCTTTCAAGGAGCGTGCTACACGTCTCAACGAGCTCTACAAGCACTTCGGTTGGAAGACTTGTCAGGATCTTTACAAGGAGAAGAAGTAACAACTAAGACCTATTAGCACCGCCTAATATAGTCTTTAAGATATATTCAGCTGATAAGGCGTGAGGGCTCTCCCCACAACTTATCAGCTGAATTCTTTTATTAGTAGATGAACTTATAGAGAAACAAAAGTAAGAGAAAAAGCTTTCACTTTCTTTAATCTATGTTTTTTATGTATATTTGCATCCTATTATATTTACTTAATAACTAAATTGTAGAATATGAAGAAAATCTTACTTAGTGCAGTATTATGCTTAATTTGTGCATTACAGGTTAGCGCACAAACTTTTAACGAAGAAATGTTGGAAGGTACATGGGAGTTACAGACCATTGGTGTTGACTTTAACGACTATGTTGGTCCTATCAAAAAGATGCAACTGGGATATATTCCTAAAGTTGACCGTGGGTTCAGACTGCTGACCGGCTTCATCGAGTTTACTTGGACACAGAAGGCAAAGGATCTGAATAGGGGCGTCATAGGATTTGATGTTGAAGATTCAGGAAGAGTACTTGACTACTTTATAACAGGCAAAGACAGACTTCATGTTGTCATTGATGACGATTTCACCTTACATTTCAAGATACTCGAGCTTACAGCTAATACTATGAAACTAAAGACAAAGAAGGGTGAAATAACATTCCAAAAGACAGCTACAAGTGTCCAGAATGTAAAGGATGAAACTTCTTTCGTAGAGAAAGCTCGATACAATGTTAAGGGACATAAGCTCAATCGCCCTGAAAAAGGCATTAACATCATTAGAATGGTAGACAACTCTACTCGCAAGGAACTTGTAAAATAAGAACATCAATCAATGCCCTAAAGGCTCATTGATAAAATTTCGGGGGCATACTATCAAAGCATACAGCAATGATAGTATGCCCCTTTCTATAAAATTCATAAATCAAATTCATGATTACTCCTAAAGGAATTTTTCAATCATATACTTGTGAATTTTTTTATTACAAATAACCCAAAGAAATTGCTAAAAAAATATAGCTAAAAAAACAAGCATTCTAAGTGCCTTCATAAATCTCTTGCTATCAAACAGTTGTGAGAGTGCATTTCAAAAGGTGCTTAGTTGGACTTCAAAAGGGCGTTAGTAAGGGGCTTAAAGGGCATCTTTTAGAAGCTAAAAAGGCGTTAATTGAAAGCCAATTAACGGCCTTTTTATTTTCAAAGATTGAAGTTTCTTTACAAAACAGAGCAATATTGATTAGAGAAAACTTACTTTTTACCCCTTGATTAATTAGTATGCACGACAACCAATTACTACTAATCAAATTTGTTTTTTTTTACTTTCCGCCCCCTTATCTTAGAAGCAATGTCTTTTAAGGAACTCCTCATACTGATTGCGATAGCCGTTGAAGACATTGATATCGACATCGCCATGAATGCCACGCACCTTACCATCAGGACTCAACTGCCAGTAAGCTAACTTGAAGTTGGGTTTATATTCGCCATAACGAGCTATCCACACGTGATAGTTATCGTCCAAATCGGGTGCCAAAGGCATATAGGTATTGGCAAACATCTGGCTGATATAGAGGATTGGACGCTTACCCGTATGCTTCTGCACACGGCTCATCCACGCACGAACATGGCGGAACATCACCTCTGGACCACCCATGGCAACAATCTGTGCATCGGTCGGCTCAACGTCTAAGACTGGGGGTAGGTCGCCCTTATTAAACTTACTACACTTGAGGAAATAGGCTGCTTGCGCTGCACCTGCTGACATGGTAGAAAAGAAATGATAGGTACCTGTACGAATACCATGCGCACGTGCTGCCTTATAATCAACTTCATAATAAGCGTTTAGCACCGTACAACCCTCCGTAGACTTCACGTAAGCGAAGGAAACAGGATAATCCACCTTTCCCTTTAATAGTCTTCGTACTCAGCGTACCGAGGTCGGTAATGCGCAGTTTATCCCAATAGATGTGATACACCTTATTATTCTTCTCGTGCTGATGACGTGAGAGGTCGATGCCGTAGATACGGTCGGGAGTATACGTAAGGCGTTCACCTTTAAACACATCCGCCTTCCATTCGCCCACTTGCAGATACTCGTGTGGCGCAACATAGATGCCAAAGCCGTCGCGTTTTCCGTCCTTCCAATGTCCGTCATAGAAGCTACCATCGTCGCCATAGTACTTTCCATAACCATTCGGAACGTTCTTCTGGCTCTCACCCTCATATCGTCCGCCAGCAATACGAATGCCCTTTGCAAGGCTGCTGATAGTAGCTGCGTGGGTCTTATAGTATGTGTTCAGTGCGTCTATCGCCCCACTTTTCTGCAAGCGAGTAATCAAGCGAATTGGCGTTCTTTTACTTTCGGTTTGCAAGAGTACGCAATCGTTCTTCTTTTCTATTTCCAATCTGTTGCAAACAGTAGGCTTCGCCTTCTTAGAGGAAGTCTGAATAGCATAGCGATTTTGCTGTCTAATACGCAGCCAGGCAGAAGAAGTAGAGAGAGAATCCAACACCTTCATCATCCGACGAAGCGAATCCATCTGCTGCACCACCTCAGTATGATATTCCGCAATCTTGTTATATCCGTAATCCTGAACGCTATGTACACGAAGATAATAACCCATCTCGTTGCGCTTCGTTTGCAATCCGTCTAACTCCGAATCCATCTGAACCATCGTCTGACGAATAAGCCTTAGCACCCCTTTTCCTTTCAAGTTGACGATTGTTAAGGGTTTGTAATTCCACCGAATGAGAATACGTCCGTGGCAAGAAGGCACTACGGGCAGTCGGTTCACCCAATAACCGCGTTGCGTCATGCAGCGTGTATGAATCGAATCCTTATTGATAGAGCCACCTACAAGCGCCGAATCGACATAATCAGCAAAGTATGCAAGGGGCTTACCATCAGCCTCTAACGCGTAATATGCTTCCTGACGGATAGTCACAGCACTCTTATCCACCTCCTCTTGTGAAGGGGGCAGACAACGAAAGACAATATATATGAGTAGAAGGACAAGCAAAATGCCCCCTCCTACATACAGGGTTCGCCTTGAAGGGCGGTAGTTGAACATTAAAATAAAATTAAAATATTTGCAAAGTTACAAATAATTATCTAACTTTGCAGCCAAGTTTATGAGAAAAACGACAGACATATTACTATCCCTTCTATTGTCAACGATGATAGTATGGATTGGTTCGGGCATCATGACAGTGGTGTGCGCACATACTGGCAATGTGTCTGTTGCTAAGATGGAGGATAAAGGTCATTGCAATGATAACGGTGTAAAAAATTGCATGAAGATTGAGGTGAAAAGCTTGTCGCCCACAGACATGGCGCACAATGACTTTTATCACATTCAGCCTATACAGCTTTCGCTGCTCCCACAATTCATAAGCAATTGTCAATTATTGCCTTTGCCTGTTCTGACAAAGGCTCCAGAGAGGATATTGTCGTTGCTCTGGCATAGTCCGCCACGCCAATATCTCCAAATTACTCACGACACTTATCATTTGATTTTTGGTTGTTTTCTGTTCCTCATGAAATGGGAAACAGAAGGTTTATCGTACCTGTTACACAAGTGTGTTCAGGCAAAAAAGCGTATCAGTATGTCTCCCATTCTGATATCGCATAGGCTTTATAAACTTTTAGAAACAACTGAAAATCAAACGAAATGAATAAAATCATATATTTAGCAGGATTGACCTTAATGTCTGTTCTACCTGCTGCCGCACAGCAAAATACAGTCGACTCGACCGCAACCCTAAAAGATCAGACTTTGGATAATGTGACCGTTACAACGCGAAGAGCCTCTGTTCGCTCGTTAGCAGGCGCCATCAACGGTAAAGACATCCTACGTGACGAACTCTTCAAGGCTGCTTGCTGTAACCTTGGTGAGAGCTTTGTCAACAATGCTTCGGTAGATGTAAACTACTCGGATGCAACTACTGGTGCCAAACAAATCAAACTCCTTGGTCTGAGTGGTACGTATGTTCAGATGCTGACTGAGAACCTTCCTAACTTCCGTGGTGCTGCTCTCCCTTATGGTTTAGGCTATGTACCAGGCAGTTGGATGAAGAGTATGCAGGTCAGTAAGGGTAATACATCGGTCAAGAATGGCTACGAAGCGATGACAGGTCAGATTAATGTGGAATACGTTAAACCAGAGGATCCAACGGGTATGACTGTCAACCTCTATGGCAGTACGATGGGTAAATTCGAGGCAAATGCGGATGGTAACATTCATATCAATGGCAACAAGAACCTCAGTACGGAAATCCTTGCCCACTATGAGAACAACTGGCGACATCATGATGGCAAATGGAGACGGATTCCAAGATGCCCCAAAAGTGAGACAATACAACCTGCAGAACCGTTGGTTTTGGAAGCAAGGAGATTATATCTTTCATGCTGGTTTGTCGCTGTTGAAGGAAGATCGCGTGAGTGGTCAGACTCCTCATGCTGCTGCAACGAATCCTTATCGCATTGATATCGGCACCGACCGCTACGAGGCTTATATGAAACATGCCTTTGTTCTCAATAAGGAACACGCCACAAACATCGCTTTGATGGGTAATGTATCTATGCACAAGCAGCAGGCGCAATATGGTATTAAGCAGTATGATGTCAACGAAAAGAATGCTTATGCATCACTTATGTTTGAGACAAACTTCACCGATGAGCACAATCTCTCTGCTGGTTTGAGTTTCAACCATGATTACTTGCATCAGACGCTGACACTCCCAGCAACGGCTGTGCCTTCTGATTACGGTAATATCTTCCCTCTCACGCGTGGTATTGAGAGTGAAACGACACCGGGCGCATACGTTCAGTACACCTATAATCTGCATAGTCGATTCATCGCTATGGCAGGATTACGTGTCGACCATAGCAACGTTTATGGTACGTTCTTCACTCCTCGCTTCCACTTGAAATGGGTGCCAGCTGACTTCCTGACCCTCCGCCTCTCTGCAGGTAAGGGTTATCGCAGTCCGCACGCACTGGCTGAGAACAACTACCTCATGGCTTCGGGTCGCCGACTCATCATCGATAAGCTCGATCAAGAGGCTGCATGGAACTATGGTGCGAGTCTTAATTTCCTCATTCCAATAGGAAATAAGATGCTGAAAGTCAATACTGATTACTATTACACGCACTTCCTTTCACAGATGTTGATTGACTATGACAGCAATCCACAGGAGCTGCACATCACTAATCTCAATGGAAAGAGCTTCTCACACACCTTCCAAATCGATGCTTCTTATCCTTTGTTCAAGGGTCTTGAGCTGACAGCAGCCTATCGATATAACCTCGTTAAGGCGACGTATGGAGGAAAACTGATGTGGAAACCACTGCAGAGTCGTTACAAAGGACTCTTAACGCTCAGCTATAAAACACCTTTAGGAGTTTGGCAGTTTGATGCTACTGCAGCCTTGAACGGAGGTGGTAGAATGCCAGAATCTTATACCTTAGCATCGGGCGAACGCTCATGGGCGGGCAGCTATAAGGCCTACGGACAGCTTAGTGGGCAGGTGACACGCTACTTCCGCCACTTCTCGCTTTACATAGGTGGGGAAAACCTTACCAATTATAAGCAGAAGAACCCAATCATTGGTTATCAAAATCCGTGGGCTTACGGCTTCGAACCAACAATGGTCTATGGTCCTGTAGAGGGTGCAATGGCATACGTTGGTATCCGTCTGAACCTCGGTAAACGACAATAAACATACATTTTTCACAATAGAATAATATAATCGACAACACAGAGAGACGTCTTGAAACACGCTTTCAGACGTCTCCCACAAACAAAGAACAATTATGAAAAAAGCTATTTTCACAATGATGTTGCTCATGGTAGCCATGATTGCAACTGCAAAAGACATTAAGACAGTTATCTTCACAACTACTCCACAGATGCACTGTGCTAACTGTGAGGCAAAAGTAAAGAACAATCTCCGCTTTGCAAAGGGTGTGAAAGAGATTAAAACAAGTGTAGAAGAACAGAAAGTTTATGTAACCTACGACGCTCAGAAAACCAATGAGGAGAAGCTTCAGAAGGCTTTTGAGAAGTTTGGTTATAAGGCAGAAAAGACGACAAAGGAGGCAAAAATCCCTGTTCATGAGAACGAGGAGTGCGAGAATATGTAATCGCTAACAGTAAAGTCTATAAGTAAGTAATCGACCATTACATGGCTTTCAACAGCCTATGTGATGGTCGATTCTTGTTTAATCTCTATCGTTTATATAATAAAGGAATAGTATCTTTGAGTGGTGCGGAGGCTCCGCACATTTGGTGCTAAGCGTTCGCACATCTGGTGTTAAGCCTTAACAGGCTTCTAAAAGAGGGTAGGGATATGAGGGGATAGGCATTATCGTCCCGTTTTCTATGCGCTTATTCTGTTAGATTTCTTTATAGGAAAGCTGCTTATTTCTTCCCCTTTGGCATCCTTCCTATTAACTGCAGCAACGAAGGAACGAAGATACACAGTGAGAAGAACAGACCTCCGTACATCATGCGGTCGTTGCCATGGAAGAAGTCGATGAGTTTTCCATCGTTCATCTGTGGCATGAGGTTGAACATTAGATAAGCCACCGTATTGTTCACCCAATGAAATACGAAGCCTGGCAGAATACTACCCGTTTCGAATAGAGCCAACCCAATAGCAGACCAATCAAGAAAGCGTGTAAACCCTGTGCTAAATTGAAATGAATAATACCAAAGATGAGGGCTGAAATGACAATGGCTATCCATCGTTTGCGTTCGCCTAATGCGTTTTGTAGTACGCGTAGAATAGCGCCACGGAAGACAATCTCCTCAGCGATGGGCACCATCATTCCTAAGGCTACATAGCCCCAAGACACCTTCATGATACTTTCAAACATCTCTTCTGTACCCGCTGGCATCGTTAGATTAATCTTCTCAGCAAGGAATTGCAGCGGGAGTATCGAACCTAAAGCTATGAGAGCCGACCACATGAGGACAGCCCAAGGACGCGTCTTCAAATAGTTACCAGATACAGGTGCCCACTTTGTAGCGATGAAAAGAATAAAAGTTGCAAGACTACTGATGACTGCCGTTATGGCAAGAGTCTCACCATTTTTAGTCAGATAATCCCCATCAGCAGCCTCTGTCCCTCCAAGTAGGCTTACAAGCTCCTTACCTCCCTTGAAAGAAAGACTTTGTATCAAGATGAAAAGTGAAACAAATAAGATGACATAGAGCGTTGCACTCAAAACGTTTTTATTGTTCATTTCTGCGAATCTTAGGGTGTATTAATAATATTCTCTTGTATGTGATAAGTCTCATCAAACAATCGATTGATTTGCTCTTTGTCTTGCTTCAGCTGTTGTGCCAAGGCTTCTAAAGAGTCAAACTTATGCTCGTCTCTGATCTTACTAATGAAACTCACAAGGAGTTCCTGTCCATAGAGATTTCCTGTGAAATTAAAGAGATTGACCTCTATCGAGGTGGTTGTGCCATTGAAAGTAGGCCGATGTCCAATGTTCATCATCCCTCGCTTCCATCCAACAGAATCCCTCAAGCGCACCATGACCGCATAAACACCACTTGCAGGGAGCAGCTGCTGGCAAGCATTCACATCGAGATTGGCTGTAGGGAAACCCATCTTGCGCCCATTCTGATAGCCACTCACGATGCGACTCTCTATCGTATAAGGATAGCCTAAAGGCGGTTGGCAGCCTCAATATTGCCCGCGCGGAGGTCGTTTCTGATGACAGAAGAACTCACTTTCTCATCGTTTGGCAGGAAGGCATCCGCACGAATGACCTCAATATCCATCTCCTTACCATACTGGACATAGTATTCAAAAGTCTCAGAGCGGTTATGTCCGAATCGGTTGTCGTAGCCAATGATGAGTTTCTTTACATTCAGCTGTTTGCATAACACCTCTTGCATGAAGTCATGAGCTGAGAGCGCAGCCAACGAAGCATCGAAATGCAGTACGAAACTATTGTCAATATGTGTCTTTGAGAGCAGCAATAGCTTCTCATCGAGTGTTGACAGCAGTTCTGGTTGGTAGTCAGCCTGCAGCACCTGACGCGGATGTCGGTCGAAGGTGATGACTGCCGACGCCATTCCAGACCGTTCAGCCTCGTCAATGACACGACTAATCAGGAACTGATGTCCACGATGCACCCCATCAAAGAACCCTATGGTTGCAACCTGTTCTACCAATTCATGCGTCTCATCTCGCTTAATATATATTGTATTCAATCCTCTTATCTTATAGTTCGTTTACTTCCTTGTAAAGGTATTTTTATTTCTCTGCAAGGCATATTTAATTCCCCCACAAAGACACCTCCACCTCGTTACAAAGCCATGTTTACTTTCTTGCAAAGGTACTCCAAATCACCCATAAACCCATGTTTGGGTAAACAAAATGTGTTAAAACATTAAATTTCCTTATCGTCCTTTCTCCTTTTTCCATTTATTTCATTATCTTTGCAGCCGAATTCACGAAATTCAGGACTTGTAGCTCAGTTGGTTAGAGCAACAGACTCATAATCTGGAGGTCCCTGGTTCAAGCCCAGGCTGGTCCACAAAGGGGGTATTAAAGAGTTGTAGAGGTTTCTGCAACTCTTTTTTTATGTGGTCATTTTCGAAGGTGGGGGTGGATGGTTGTAGCCTATGTAAGGATGAAAGATACGAGCGTTTTTGATGTTGTTTACTCCGTATATTGGATGAATAGACAAATTGACATACTGAGTCGGTAACTGAAAAGGCTTAATCGGGCGTTAAGTATTGACTTATCACGGGAAGGAGATGTTTAGAATTAAGATGCTAATAACTGAAAAATATTCTTTTAAAAGGGGCGATTTTCTCTGATTTTATTTGTATTTTTGTCATGCTAATCGTATCGTTTCGGACGCTTTTATCCAATAATAAATAAGGTGACTTTTACGATGTGGCAAAGTCCTCATGATAGAAGCCTGTGCTATTCATGTCTGTTGAGGCGCTACTGAGGCTTTATAAAGCCGATTCATTCATGGCTTTATATGAGGAAAAAACAAATGAAAAAGAACAAGTATGGCAATAATTTATCTTCTTCTCGGCATCATCATCGGTGCAAGCATCATGTTCCTCTGGATGAAGAACAGATCAACACAGGAACAGAAGAATGTTAGTGAGCAATTAGCTGTCCTCCGTAGTCAACTTGAAACAGAACGAAAGAATGTTGATGAACGTATTGCGGTGGTGAAAGAGAATGCTTTGCAGCAACTCGAGACAGAGCGAAAGCATGGCGAACAGCTACGCAACGAACTCCAGAAGCAGGCTGAAGCGAAGAAACGACTCCTGCAGGAGGAGGTGCGCAATATGGCTGCGCGGATGTTGGATGAGAGTCGGGAGAAGATGAATACGGCTGATAAAGAACGTTTGGACGCTCTTCTCGCGCCACTTAAGGAGCGTTTAGAGGCTTTTAATCAGACTGTTACAAACAACAGTAAGGAGAATACTGCCAATAAAACAGAGATTAAAACGACCTTCGAGGAGGCGATGAAACGTCTTCATGCGGAGCAGGAACTGACCATCAAGGCGATGCGTGAGGATCAAGAACGGGCAGTAAAGGAACTGCGTGAACAGACGGAACGTATTGGTAATGATGCTGCTTCGCTCACACAAGCCCTTAAAGGCGACTCTAAGATGCAGGGCGATTGGGGTGAGATGATTCTCGATAAGACGTTGGAAGACTGCGGTCTTATTCAGGGGCAACAGTATTTCTGCAAGAGAACTACAAGGACAAGGACGGTAATAACTTCCGACCAGATGCCGTGATAGTCTTTCCGAATGAAGAACGTGCCGTGATAGATGCTAAGGTTTCACTGACAGCTTATCAGGCAGCAATCAGAGAAGAGAATGCCACGGAGCGTGAACGCTATTTGAAGGAACATGTTTCCTCAATCAAGAAGCATGTCGACGAACTGTCGGCTAAGAACTACGAGAAACTTGTACCGGGCTGTATCGGCTTTGTACTGATGTTCGTCCCTTACGAAAGTGGCTATTCTGCTGCTTTGAAGACCGACCCATCTATCTTGCAATACGCTTATCGTAAGCATATTATCATACTGAGTCCAAGCAATCTTCTCATGGCTTTACAGTTGACACACACGATGTGGCAGAACTTCCGTATGACAAAGAATGTAGAGGAAATCCTCCACCAATCAAACGAACTCTTCGATAAGTTTGTCACCTTTGCAGAGACTTTCGTAAAATTAGGTGCCGACATCGAACGCCTGCAGCAGGATTTCAGCAGGGCGAAGGGTCAGCTAAACGAGGGTAAGGGTAACATCGTTCGCCGATTAGAAGGATTAAAAACATTAGGGATCAGTCCGAAGAAACAGATTCCGGAGAGCCTGTAATAAGTGGAAACCGAGCTATAAATAGCTTTCAAAAATTATATAAAACGTCCTCAACAATCTGCTTTCAGATTGCTGAGGATGTTTTGTCGTTTCTGAATTTCCTTTACATTATCTTGTGCTTTATACCGAAAAAAGCCTAAAGAATGGCGTTTTTGTCTACCTTTGTAAGCCTCTCGCTATAAAGAAGTTACGAAATAGTGTTTCAAAAGGTGCTTAATAGGACATCAAAAGGGCGTTAGTAAGGGTCTTAAAGGGCACCTTTTGCAAGCCAAAAGGGCGTCTTTACGAACCTAAAAGAGCATGTGTTGATTTTCAAGTGTTGATTTTTTTATTACAAAATAGATAATTGTTTGGTTCTTCCGAAATATGGAGTGCTAAACTAAACGTCTTATATAATAGGCACACAGAGTTACGGAGGGGACGGAGCTAAACGCAATGTAACGGAGGTGCCGACAGCGCAAAGAGCAACGGAGGTGTAGCGTACAGATTCTTGATAAATATTTAGGGATAAACGCTTTGTTGATAAATTGCTAATAGAATTTGCAAACAAGCTCCGTCGCTCTATGCACCGACGGTGTCTCTGTGGCTTCTATCGCTTTTTAATAATCCTCCGTTCTCTCCTTTTCTCCGTGTGACATTTCGTTAGAAACCTAACTTTAAGTGTCAAACCTTATCACTCCAAAATCCTGAAAACCTATAAATAAACCTTAGCATAAGTATAGGTTATGAGAGATAATGATTCATGATGAAAAAGCGTAGAAAGTCAGAGGTTATAAAGTTTGTTTTATAGAAAAGGTCCAATTTTGTAAACCAAACTTTATAAAAAAGTATGATTCTTATTAAGTGTGATTTATAAGAGTATTAGTAAAGTTGTTGTCTCTTACAAATTTTATCAATAATTCCAGATAAAGTCTGCTTTGTTTAATACTTTCTTTATATCTTTGTAGAGTAGAAAATCGTTCATCTAAAAGGAGGTGAAACGGTGTTGCGTGGGTGAAGATAATCGCTTAAGCATAAGCGTGTTTAGCAAAAAGAATCAGATAGTAATGCTTCGTTATATCAATACAGATATTGTCTTTCAGGAGTTTCCCGATGAGGTGACGCTTGCCATTAATATTTCGGGATGTCCGTGTCGTTGTCCGGGCTGTCATAGTCAGTTCTTGTGGGCAAACAGGGGAGATGAATTGACGGCTGAAGCACTGTCTGCACTGATTCATGGTGCGAAAGATACCATTACCTGTGTGGGGTTTATGGGTGGCGATAGTGACCCAGCGGCTGTCGACCTGCTTGCGAAATATGTCCAAGAGCGTCACAACGGATTGAAGGTTGGTTGGTACACAGGGCGCACAGCAATCTCTCCGCTCATTGATCAACAGCATTTCGACTATATCAAAGTGGGACCCTACCTCCGCCATCTTGGTGGACTCGATTCCCCACACACCAATCAACGAATGTACCGCCGCTGCACAGATGGAAGCTTGGAGGATATCACTTCCCGCTTTTGGAAACATCAGTCAGAAGGCAGCTTATAAGAAAAAAGTCTGCTCCGCTTGATATTCTGCTTTAGAATCATTACCTTTGCAATTGCTTTACAGCTACTTCTAAATAAAGGAAAAAATGTTTTTAGAGTCCTTGTAAGTCAAAGAATAACAGAATAATAATGAAAAAGTTTAAGACAATAATCATGTTACTATTGGTTGCTATTGCATTGTATGCGCAGCGAACTCCAAGAGTGACGAATGATTTTAAGGAGGGAGACTTAATCTTTCAAGTATCGCAAAGTCGTCAGTCGCCTTTTATTCAATTAGCAACTAATTCTCCGTGGTCACATTGTGGTGTGATTGTAGAGAAGGAAGGAAAACCCTATGTGCTTGAAGCTTCTAATGTTGTCAAGCTCACTCCACTAAAAGCGTGGATTGATAGGGGTAAGATGGGAAGGTATAAGAGAAGACGAGTACTGAACAAACCTGTCAAAATCAAGTACGCTAAATACCTTGGTAAGCGTTATGATTTAGCCTTTAAGTTTAATAATGACAAGTATTATTGTTCAGAACTTATATACGACATCTATAAGGATCAGTTTGGTATTCAACTTGCTACGCCCAAGCCTATCAAGTCTTATCATATCTTCGGACTTGGTAAACTAATGAAAGACGTGGTATGGACCCAAATCAGAAAGTCGTTGCTCCTTGTGACTTGTTATAGATTTGGCTGCATAGCGGAAACCGAGTTCTCATGTTGTCACGTACTCTCCACAAGCAACCTGTTAACTTGTCAACGCGTTCACTTGTTTAGTGTGTCACCCCTCATGTCGCATTGTTCTCCCAATACATTTCTATAAAACAAACTTTGCTGTCACTGCTATCACTCGAAGAACTCGTCTAACTTATTAGTTTACAGTGTTATTACTTGAAGTGTTAAAAGTGATAGCAAATAAAAACTAAACTCTTCTTGTAAGAAGTGTATTAGTTTCTTGCTTTTTTCAACTCCTTCTCTCCCCATATATTATAAGTACTTACCCCTGTTCCCCTGTTACTTTGTCTTCCTTCATAATCAACTCGTTTCCTCGACCACTCGTCCCCTTGTTACTCTGTCTTTCTTCACAATCAACTCGTTTACTCGTCCACTCGTTCCCTTGTCTACTTTCCTCGTTACTCTGTCTTCCTCCACAATTAACTTGTTCACCTGTCCACTCGTTTCCTTGTCAACTTCCCTCGTTACTCTGTCTTTCTTCACAATTAACTTGTTCACCTGTCCACCCGTTCACTTGTCCACTCGCCCTCAAGAGTGTATTATTTACGTAATATCCTCCCTTTCCTATTGCTTATTTGTTTTTTTTTTTTATTAACTTTGCCTACATTGATAAAAGAAGTGAGGTCTGCATGCTGAGTAACAACCTCATAGCGTCTTTGTAGAAACCTTGAAGAAGGCAGTCAGAGACAGATAAGACAGAATATAACACCTAACTATTATGCATAAACAATTTTTAATCGGTTTATTATTATCGTCATTAACAGCTGCGCCTATACAGGCTGATGACTATCCTACTGGAGGCTATCTCTTCGGTCAGGCAACAGCACCAACTGGTAATGAATGGCAGTCACCTGGTGCACTGGGTTATAACAAGTTGCCAGCTCGTGCGCTATTCTCTTCTTTCTCATCGGTTGATGAGGCAAGAAAAGTATTGCCAGAGTTTGCTAAGGATTACCTTTCTCTCAACGGAGAATGGAGTTTCCACTTCTCAAAGAACCCCGATGAACGTCCAAAAGACTTCTTCACAAAGGGTTATGATGACAGCAAGTGGGACCGTCTGCAGGTGCCAGTAAGCTGGAATATGGCAGGTATTCAGAAAGATGGAACACTGAAGTATGGTGTGCCTATCTATGTGAATCAGTGGGTTATCTTCAAATATAACATCGAACCAGGCGACTGGAAGAAAGGTGTTATGCGTGAACCGCCAAAGAACTACACCACTTACGAATATCGTAATGAGGTAGGTTCGTTTAGACGAAGCTTTGACATCCCTACTACTTGGGACGGTAAGGAAGTCTACCTCAACTTTGATGGTGTAGACTCATTCTTCTATTTGTGGATCAACGGTCGTTATGTAGGCTTCTCAAAGAACTCGCGCAATACGGCACAATTCGATATTACCCCTTATATCACTAAGGGAAAGAATGAGGTAGCAGTAGAGGTTTATCGTTCGTCAGACGGCAGCTTCCTCGAGGCACAGGATATGTTCCGCTTGCCAGGTATCTTCCGTAATGTCAGCGTAACAACTACTCCGAAGGTACATATTGCTGATGTGAAGGCTATCCCTTCCTATACAGACGGCAAGGGTACTGTAAACCTTAACACAACACTGCAGAACCTCACTACAAAGAATGCGAAAGACTTACATCTGCGTTGGAGCATCTATAAGAATAGACTCTTTGCTGATGACAACGAGTTGGTGGCAACCTTCGAGGATGCAAAGGCAAAGACCGTATGTAACAGTAAGGGACAGGCTGACGTTCGACAAACGCTCACTGTGAACAATGCGGCAGCATGGACAGCAGAAGCGCCTAATGTCTATGTTCTCGTTGGTGAGTTGATGCAGGGAAAGAAGGTAGTCGAAACGATAAGTTTTCAAACTGGTTTCCGTACTGTTGAGATTAAGGATACACCAGCAAGTCAGGACGAGTTCGGTTTGGCTGGAAGATATTATTATATCAATGGTAAACCAGTGAAACTCAAGGGTGTGAACCGCCACGATACCAACCCATTGACAGGTAAGGTTATCTCTCGTGAGCAGATGGAACATGAGATTATGCTGATGAAGCGTGCGAATATCAACCACATACGCACCTCTCATTATCCTAATGATCCTTACTTCTATTATCTCTGCAACAAGTATGGTATCTACTTAGAGAGCGAGGCAAACATTGAGAGTCATGAGTACTTCTATGGCAAGGCATCGCTTTCACACGTACCAGAGTTCCAAGCAGCGCACGTTGATCGTGTAATGGCAATGACTCGTCAGCTTGTCAACCAGCCTTCTATCGTTATCTGGAGTTTGGGTAATGAGGCAGGACCGGGTCATAACTTCGTTGTAGCCTACGACTCTTTGAAGGCTTATGATGCTTCAAGACCAGTACAGTATGAGCGTAACAACGACATTGTGGACATGGGTTCTAACCAGTATCCAAGTATTGCTTGGACCCGCGATGCGGTGAAGGGTAAGATGGGTATCAAGTATCCTTTCCATATCTCAGAGTATGCCCATTCGATGGGTAACGCTGTAGGTAACCTCGTTGACTATTGGGAGGCAATGGAGTCTACGAACTTCTTTATGGGTGGTGCTATCTGGGACTGGATTGACCAGAGTATGTACAACTACACAAAGGACGGCAAGCGTTACCTTGCTTACGGTGGTGACTTCGGCGATACGCCTAATGATGGACAGTTTGTTATGAACGGTCTTATCTTCGGTGACGAGACACCAAAGCCACAGTATTATGAGGTGAAGAAGGTGTATCAGTATATCGGAACAAGCTGGAAGGATGCTAAGACTGCAACTTTGGATGTGTTCAATAAGAACTACTACTCTGATGATCTCAGTGGTTATGCAATGTCTTATAGCCTGACCGCTGATGGTGTAACCGTTAAGAAGGGCGACCTTGAGCTTGGTAGCGTACCAGCAAGAAGTCATAAGAGCATTACAATCGCAGGACTCAACGAGGGTCTTGACCCAAATAAGGAGTATCTCCTCCACGTAACCTATCGCCTCAAGCATGACATGCCATGGGCAAAGGCAGGTTATGTTCAGGCTGAAGAGCAGTTGCCTGTACAGGTAGCAGCGGCTCGTCCAGCTATCTCTGCAGCAGGTAAGGTGAATATGTCTGCCGTAAAGGACAATAAGATAGTCTTCTCTGGCAAGACCTTCACAACAACATTCGACCTCACAAAGGGTACGATTTATAACCTTCAGTACGATGGTAAGACTATCATTGCAGACGGTTGTGGACCAGAGTTGAACGCTTTCCGTGCATGGGTTAATAATGACAACTGGGCTTACGAGGCATGGTATGCAAATGGTTTGAACAACCTGCAGCACAAGTGTACTAACTATACAACCCATGCAAATGCTGACGGTTCTGTTTCTGTTGTGTTCAATGTTGAGTCACAGGCACCTTTTGGTTATCGCCTTGAGGGTGGTAATGCCAACTGGAAGAAGCTCATCGAATACAAGGAAAAGCCATTCGGTAAGGATGATTTCCACTTTAATACACAGGTGGTTTACACGATTTTCCCTGACGGTAGCATTGAGAGCGAGAGCGCAATTACAAGCAATAAGCCTAATCTGACACTCGCTAAGTTAGGTTATACCGTACGTGTTCCAAAGGCTCTCAGTCTGTTGAATTACTATGGTCGTGGTACTGTTGACAACTATCCAGACCGCAAGACAGGTCAGATGATTGGTATCTATGAGCAGCAGGATGTTGAGGATGAGTTCGTTGCCTTCCCTAAGCCACAGGATACAGGTAATCATCAGGATACTCGTTGGCTCTCGCTTACAGGCAATGATGGCAACGATGCCCTCTATGGTGCTATATTCTTAGCTAAGGATAAGATGAGTTTCTCAGCACTTCCTTGGTCAGATAACACCATCGCAATGGCTAACCACCCACACGAATTACCTCAGAGCGAATATACTTATTTGCATCTTGACATGGCAATCACTGGTCTTGGTGGTAACAGCTGTGGACAGGGTGGTCCGTTACTGCGCGACCGTGTTATGGCAACGCCACACACCTTCGGTTATATGATTCGTCCGATGAACTCTGTTAAGACCAACGATCTCGTTAGCAATGCAAATGTAAGTCTTAATGGTGCTACACCACTTACCATCGTACGTGACGGCGAAGGCAATGTGACGATCAATGCAAATGGTGCGAAGGGCGATATCTACTATCGTGTTAACGACAGCAAGAAGGCAGTGAAGTACACTGGTCCTGTTAGCTTGCGCAATGGTGGTACGATTTCAGCTTGGACAAAGGAGAATGATTGGCTTGTAGCTTCTCAGACTTTCTCACGCATCGAGAGTATTCCATTGTCAGTAGTCTTCGCTTCAAGTCAGGAGAGTGGTGAGGGTGATGCAAGCCACCTTACTGATGGAAATCCAAGCAGCTACTGGCACACAATGTACTCTGTTACTGTGGCTAACTACCCACACTGGGTTGACTTCGACTGTGGCGGCATGAAGACTATCAAGGGTTTCACCTACCTCCCACGTCAGGACAGTAACAATGGTAACATCAAGAAGTACAGCATTCAGGTAAGCAACGACGGCAAGACATGGGGTAAGGCTGTCGCTGAAGGTGAGTTTGAGAACAACAGAAAGGAAAAGACTATCCTCCTCACCACACCAGTCAAGGCTCGCTTCGTTCGTCTGACAGCCCTTAGCGAACAGTCTGGTCAGGACTTTGCAACAGGTGCTGAGTTCAAGGTGTTAGAGAAGTAAAGGACTTCTATCAGTTGTTGGGCATTCCTGTAATTGCTACCCCTGCTTCTGATTGAGCTACATAAAATGAATAAGGAGTGGAAGAAACGATATTTTCTTTCACTCCTTTTCGTTTTTAGAAGCCTGAAATGTGACTAAATACAATGTTACACCTTGTTTGAACTATTGCCTTAGAGATGGGGAAACATTTCTCTCACACCAAGCGATGAGCGTTGAGATGAGTGGAAAGAGTTCTTTCCCAATGTTTGAAAGCATATATTGTTTGTCGCTTTCAACGATAATCTGATCTTCTTTTAATACATTTAGCGAGGTGGATAGGGGAGAGTCGGGCAGGTCATGCCTTAACTCTTCGTAAGTTGCTCTGCCTTTTCTACCAAGCGTTTGGATAAGGCAAAGCGTGTCCGCCACGCATATCCGTGAGAGGATATTACGTATCGGACACGTAGGGAATAATGGGTCGATTACCATTTCAGTTCTTCATTCAGTATCACACCATCGGCAGCAGGTGCATCATTCTCAGCAAAGCTGTTTGCCTTATACTGAATACAGAGCATCAGCATCTCATCTTTGCCCGTGTTCTTCAACGCACGCTTTCCCTCTGGTGCAACGCGGATAATACTACCTTCAGTCACTGGGAAGACCTCACCATCAACCTGATACTCACCTTCACCTTTGAGGATAAAGTAAAGTTCCTCGTGTGTCTTGTGTGTATGAAGGAAACCACTATCTTGACCAGGTACAAGAGTCTGGAATGAAAGTTCGCTACCTGTCGTCTGTAATGCCTGACCAACGAATACTTTACCAGGAATCTCTATCTCTCCGAATGGGAGTACATAGTCCTTGATGTCGTTGAGTTTACCAACGTTTACTGCTGTGAAGTTCTTACCATTCTTGATCGTTTCAACTGTTTTCATAATTCTTTTTGTTTTATTGTTTTGTTTGTTTTGATGATGCAAAGGTATTGACTTCCAGTCTGTTCTACAAGTAGGCACGCAAATGTCAGCCAGTTACCTTGAGGTAAGTAATGCTGATAATAAAGCATTTAAAGGGTACTTGTTTTACATAGTTTAACACTAAAAGGTACGAGCCTTAGCTTATAATAGTTACTTTTGTGCAGTAATATGACTTAAAGAGCTTATAAGTATGAATAGAAATGAAGTCAGAGATGCCCTCTATCCTAACTGTCCTATAAGAAATGTACTGTCAAGAGTAGGGGATAAGTGGTCAATGTTGGTGCTTTTCACGTTGGAGAACAACGATTGCCAACGCTTTAAGGAACTGCAACGTAATATACCCGATATTTCTCAAAAGATGCTGACTGCAACGCTGAAGATGTTGGAGGGTGATGGACTTATTCGTCGGGAAGTCTTTCCAGAGATACCTCCCCGCGTTGAATATTCGCTTACGGAGAAAGGGAAAAGTCTACTGCCGCTTATCGACAACCTCCTTTCATGGGCGAGTGAGAACATGGAAGATATTATTGAGTCGAGAAAACAGTATCTTTTAAAGTAGGTTTTTTAGCGGTCTTGGAGGTCAATTATCCAACTGTTAGTAATCCTCTTTGTAAGTATTTTTCGTTAACTCGATTTTTATTAAGGCTTAATTGCATTCGAATTAACGCCCTTTTGGCTTGCAAAAGATGCTCTTTAAGACCCTTACTAACGCCCTTTTGAAGTCCAATTAAGCACCTTTTGAAAAGCAGTTTTGTAACTCCTTTATAACGAATGAGTTACAACGGCAGTAAGGAAAGCGCTTTTTCGGCTGTTTTTGGTAAATAAATCAATGGTGAATGTAAAGAAAATTCAGACCTGTGGGTTTCTTATAGGATATGAATTAATAAAGTTTACCGTAGCTATAGAGTTCATGTAGTAACCATTTGTAGTACCTGAAAACAACTAAAATCAATAAGAAGGATATACAATAGAACGCAAAAAGAGATATGAAAAAGGCTTAGTTAGTCCGCTAACCAAGCCTTAAACCCCAATCAATCATTAGACCACAATATGTTTGTTTCATATTATGGTATTGTTTCCTAACATCTTTTATTTTCTTATCGGCATCTTGTCTGCCTTTGTAACTTGACGTAGTCCACTACGTCTGCGCTCAAAAAATAGCCAATCTGTCCGATAATAAAACAAAATCTGTTTAGGCTCTAATAACCGATTGGGGTTTTAAATATAACGTTACAAGAGTTTTGTTGAAGGCTAACGATATAGCCCTCCCTATTATTAGGCTGATGAAAAGAGAGGACAACAGGATGTGTAAGGGCTGAGAAGATTCTTTTCAGCCACGCTACACATCGGTTGTCATTCTCTAAAGTGTGTTAGTTACTACTTGGATTTTGTTCCAGATTGCCCTTATAGGCATTGATAGCCGACTGTGGAATGAAGTAAATCACACGGTAGTCGGTTGCTGGAATGTCGACCATTGGCTGATGAGGACCAGGGAAACGACGTGTAAGGGTGTCGCCATTGCGGAACACATCGTAGCTGCGCTCTGCCTCAAACGCCAACTCTAACTGACGTTCTTTATCCACCAAAGTCTTTGCTGTGGCAGCAGTAAACTGAGCACTCGTATAGCTTCCACCCACGATAGCACGCTCACGGATTGTGTTCACGTCAGCCATCGCACTGGCGATATTGCCCAATTTCACATTTGCTTCAGCACGATTGAGATACATTTCGTCGAGACGAGAGATGATAGGCGAATACAACTGATTCTCCTTGCCACCCTGACGAGAGCACTTCACCACATAGAACATAGGATAAACGCGGTTGAGCTTCATCTGATAATCAAGTACACCACGATAGGTATGTCCCTGATAATTAATCGAGTAAAGACGCTGTGCAGGGTCGATTGGTGTGAGTACAAGCGGAGTAGTGTGTCCCGTTCCAGTGGTATCGCAAGTCAAACTATTGTCTGGCTGACGAGTATAACGCAACTGTACGTAGTTGAAATTCACCTGATTACCCTTGGCATCATAGACATTCTTGATGAAGCGGAAGACAGGAACATACTTATCAGTCTTGTCTTTTACATACTGTGGCTCAATGAATTGCGCACGAATATCGGTGTACTTCTTATTAAACCAGTCGTTCTGTCCAGTCTCGTTCAGCAAGTCAAGGTATTTACCAGACGCATACATTTCGCCCCAACCCATACCGCCGATATTTGAATACATACCGCCGATGGTGTAATAATAATCCCAACCAGGGAACTCAGAGTCTACTCTTTTCACCACGAAGATGTTTTCAGGGTTGTTTTCTGGCTCAAGAGTGTTGCTAACACCATAGTCCTTACGGCTCAACAGACTAAACTTACCAGAGTCGATTACCTTTGTTGCGTACTCAACACTCTTCTGAGCGTAGGCAGTGTTAGGTGTTTCGTAAGTTCCACTCATATAGAGATAGATTCTACTCAGCATAGCCCAAGCAGCCTCTTTAGAAGCAAAGATACAACGTTCTTCGCTGTGCAGGTCTTCTGTCATCAGCGAAGCCGCCTTCTCCAAGTCCTTAATTGCCTGTTCGTAGGTCTCTTTTACAGTAGAACGATTAGGCAACATAGCGTGTACAGGGTCGTCAGGTGTACCGTTAACGATAGGCATACCGAGGTTTGTATCAGGGTTTTGCGCGTATGGTCTACCGTATGCACGACAGAGATAGAAGTAAATCATGCCACGTAGATAGTAGCATTCTCCCAACTGTGTATCGGTAATCGTACTCTTACCTTCAGGAATATCCTTGATAATATTAGATGCCTGCGCAACCACTTTATAGCTATAATCCCAGAAGTTCTGCAATCGGTAGTTATTAGGAGTGCGCGAATAAGAGATAAACTCATAGAAAGCATCGGTAGACGTACCACGAATCATGATGTTATCTCCTGCGTATTCGCCACAGCGATACATAGGGTCCGACCACGTTTTTAGGAATCCATAGCATCCATTCAGTAGCGATGGAAAACTCTCATCAATGTTTTTAGTCATGGTATCATCATCCATCATGTATTCAGGATGACGCTCTACGCTACACGATACCATTGCAATAGCTGCTAAGAGCAGCACATATACTTTTTTCATAGGGCAGATTCTTTATTTAGAATGTGACGTTAACGCCGAGCATAAACTTACGAACAGAAGGATAAACACCAGCGCCTGTTGAGATTGAAAGGGCTGTTGAGCGTTCGCCAGAAGCATTGCGACCAGCATCAGCAGCAGGCAATTCTGGGTCTACACCAGAGTAATTGGTGATGCAGAAGAGGTTTTCACCACTGAGATAAACGCGCAGTGCCTTCACAATATCACTCTTAAGATTGAAGTTGTAACCCAAAGTAATTGAGCGAAGCTTCAAGAAGTCAGAGCTCTCTAAGTAGCGAGTTGATGCCTTGTTAGAGTTAGATGGGTTGTTATAGGCAGCAACTGGGTGTGTTGCTACGTCTCCCTTCTGTGCCCATCTCTTCCAACCTTTCTGCAAACTGAACTGGTTACGATCGGTATAAGCACCATCTGAGTCATACTCCTGTCGTGAGTAGTTATAGATGTAAGCCCCCATTGAATAGCCGAAGACAGCGTTGAAGTCGAAGTTCTTATAGGTGAGTGTGGTAGAGAAGCTACCGAATACACTTGGAGTGGCACGCTTGTCAAGGGCTACTTGATCTGCCTTGGCATAGTTGTGGGTAATAACACGATTGCCATTCGCATCCGTTGTGTACCATTGTGGCGCACCATTCTCTGGGTCAACACCTGCCCATTCACGCAAGTAATAGGTATCTGCGCTCAGACCCGGACGTAACAACGTATTGGTTGAACCAGCAATACCATCACCTTCGATAATCTGGTCTCTACCACTATACAACTTCTTAATCTTGTTTGAGTTGGTAGAAAGGTTGGCATCAACTGTCCAAGTGAGGTCCTTACTCTTGATGATATCAGCCGAAATAGTAGTCTCAAAGCCTGTGTTGGTAAGCTCTCCAATGTTCTGCCAGATGCTTGTCACACCGATAACACCAGATATAGGCACTGCAAAGAGTAGGTTGCTTGTACGCTTGCTATAGAAGTCGAAGGTCATACGCAGACGTTTAAACATATTCAAGTCGATACCTACGCCAGTGGTATAGCTCTTCTCCCAAGTCAGTTTTTTATTGGCAAGCTGAGCGATTACAGCACCAGGAACCTCGTTATAGCTTGCACGTAAGCTGTAAAGTCCGTATTGAGGATAGAGGCTGTTAGGGCGACTTCCTACTGAACCAAACGATGCACGCACCTTCAAATAGTCAATACAAGGTACCTTAAACCACTTCTCAGCCGTAGCAACCCAGCCACCACTGACAGAGAAGAACGTACCATAAGCAGCATCAGAACCAAAGTTACTTGCACCGTCAGTTCTCAGTGAGAGTTGAAGCAAGTACTATTGGCATAATCAGCATTGAGGTTAGCGAAGAAAGACTGTACTGCCCACTCGAATTTATTACCTCCCACAGCCTCAGGAGTTGAGGTGATATCAAGTTGAGCAAAGCCTGGAACTAAGCCTGTTCCGTCACTACTATGATAACGATATTCACCATCATTAAACTCATAACCAAGCATTAAAGAAGCCATGATAATCACCGAAACTACGTGTCGCTTTCAGCAGCTGGTTCGTATAACGACGTGTGTTCGTGCTCGTGCTTTCACTCACACGACCCTTACCCTCAGCACCTGATGTACGAGGATCAGCATAACTCTTATCAAGGTGAGTACTCCAACGATAGCTATTCACAGAAGAGAACGTCAGCCAATCAGTGAGATAGATGTCAAAGTCGAAGTTGCCATTAAAGGCATAAGAATCGTACTTGCTCCAATTATACTGCAATTCGTAAAGGTAATTGGTAGAGTTGCTATTCACCCATGATGATGATCTATTGCCAACAATCTTGCCAGTTTCATCGTAAGGGCTATCCCATGGTAGCATAGAATACATAGAATAGGTAGAGCGTTGACGGTCGTCAATCACTCCCTTGCTACCATTAAAGGATGGACGGATAGCGATCCAAGAATAAGGTTTGAAGTTCAACTTCATCATCGTGTTGTATCGAGTGAAGTCGTATCCACGTACGGCACCATCCTCTTTATAGACACCACCAGTGAAGACAGCACTCAACTTCTCGCCACCACTGTTAATAGTAAGGTCGTAATTCTGAACGTTTCCAGTGTGTGTAGCCAACTTCCACCAATCGAAATTACTATCACGGAGCTTATCATTCCAACGTGGAAAAGCAATCTCAGCAGCATTAGTAAACGACTTATAATAGTCGTATAGCTCGGCTCCATCCATCATCTTCACTTTACCGTTGTTCAGAGTTGAAATGCCCATCTTGGCAGAGAAGGTAATAGAAGTCTTACCAGACTTTGCTCCTTTGGTTGTAACAACGATGACACCATTGGCACCCTGCGAACCATAGATAGCTGTTGAGGCTGCATCTTTGAGTACGGTGAGTGTCTCGATGTCGTTAGGATTGATGTCACCTGGGTCTTTACCGACGATTACTCCATCAATAACCCACAGCGGCGCAGTACTACCGTTGATAGTAGACTTACCACGAACGATGATGGCACCGAACGAACCTGGCTTACCAGAACCCGGCATAACGTTCATTCCAGGTACCTTACCCGTCAACATATTGGTGACATTAGCTGTCGTAATGTTAGTAAGTTCTTTATTATCAATACTCTGCAACGAACCCGTCAGACTGTTTCGTTTCTGCGTGCTATAGCCCACAACCACTGTTTCGCTAAGCATCGTAGATGAAGAAACCATGCTTACAGTCATGTTGTTTTCAGCTCGTACCGTCATTTTCTCATAGCCTAAGGACGTAATCACCAGTTCCTCACCAGCTTTTGCGTCGATAGAGAACTCACCATCAATGTTGGTAAGAGCGATTTTCTTCGTACCACTTACGGTGACACTGGCACTTATGACCGGTTCGCCTGTACGTGAATCGATAACTTTTCCTTTGATAACAGAGGCCTGCGCCTGTATGGTTACTGTCGGGATGGCGTATGCCTTATGTGCAGTATAAGGACAACACACAAGGGGCACTACCAGTAGCAGCGACCTTCCAAGGTTAGATTTTCTCATAGCTTTCATGCTTAAAAGGTTTTTATTTATATTTTGTTTAGGTTTTGTGACATTAGGTATGGCACTTAGGTTGTCGATAGCTTAGATATGTGCAAAATTATAGTATTTTTTTTAATTCAAGCATGTTTTATCTTCTTTAACATAATATTACGTGGGTTTTTATTTCCAACTTGTATCTTGGACACATAATAGTGCATGTTTTGCAGTGTTTACCTTATATAAAAAGCAGTGCGGAAAGGGTAGGTTGCTTTCGAAAATAAACGCGAAACGACACATTGATAAGTAGGCAAGAAAGCAAGGGAAAGAATGATAGTATTTGATTAGTTGTAATAAAAAAGTCACTAATCAAAAATCAATAGATGCTTAATTGGCTTTGAAAAGACGCCCTTTAAGCTTGCTAAAGATGCCCTTTAAGACGCTAACTAACGCCCTTTTGAACCCTTAGAAAGCACCTTTTAGAATATGACTTTATAACTATTTGATTATCTGTTGGTTATAGAAGTCTGCTTTTAAGCCCTTTTTTAGCTAAGATAAGGACTAAAAGCATCCTCGAAATGTAAGGATATTTCTAAACACCTGTTACTCAAAAACAGAAGATAAGAGGGTATAAGAAAAGCAAATATTAGATAGAATTTCTTATTTCAATATAGTTTTTAAACAGCCATGAGTGTCCCTCTGATAAGAGTTTCACTACCTCTGCACAAACGAAAAGTCCTACAAAGACCGAAAGGAGGAAGATAAAACTGAAGCCAAAGAATATCCAAAGGTCGCCATCAGTGTATTTCTCTTGAAAACGACGAAGCCAAGAAGACGATTTATTTACAAACTCACTGGTACTTTCTGTCGCATTCTTCAAGGTCTCACCGGCTTGCTTAGATACGTGAAGGGCACGCTGAGAAGCCTCCATCAGCTTACTTCTCATCTCAGCAAGCTTCTCTTTTGAAGGCGAACTAACGAGATGGGTTGAGACTGTAGGAAGATCCTTGGCTTTCTTTACCTCAATAGGTGAGGCATCAGCCAATGGAATAACGGAACGAGCACGTGTGCGGAAAGACTTAGGGGCATCAAACCTACAGTTCAACACATTACCACAATAAGGGCAACGATATTTCATTGTCCCATATTGCTCAGTCTCAGCTACAAAGTCGCGACCGCAGTTATTGCATTTGACAGTATATCTCATGATGGTGGCAAAATTATAAAAAAATGTTGAAATGTGAGCAGAAAACTATGTTAATTCAGATTTTATCATTTAGAATTATTCGAACGGTGTTCTTGTCAGAGTGTTATAATTCTGATTATTCGTATGGTATTTTCATTGGTATGATGTGTGAGATGTTTTGTCTATGGATTAATGATAAAGTCTTATGTCGATACTGATTCTTTGAGTTTTTTAAGTATCTTTGCATTTGAATCATTGTGAGTTGCAAGGATTCAATAGCTTTACACCGCTTTGTTAGAATAGTAAGAAGCGAGGGTGTGAAGTGCAATAATCATTAAAAAACAGGAAGAAAACAATGAGAAAAATAATTCTTGCAGTATCTATAGCATTACTCTGTGCCGCTTGTGGAGGCGACGGAAGTTCGTCGGATCCAATACAGCCAAACCCATCTACTGAGCAAAATACGGCAGAAGTAACGACTGACGATATTGTGAAGTTCCTCAATCTTGATAAGCAACAGAATGTTTATCAGGCATTGGAAACGGCAAAGGCAAGTTTAGGAAATAAAATGGTCAATGGTAAGGCGCTGAATGTTACGGCTGTAGATGTGCTGAATAGCGATGAAGAGAAGGGTACATTTACGTTGAGAGTAATGGGTAATAGCGGTGGTAAAACCTTTACTAAGGACGTTGAATATACTAACTTTGCACAGAAACCAAATGATTATGAGATGGTTTCACGTGCTGTTGCAGCATGGAAAACGTACGTTAACTATCTGAAAGACTTTGATTTCGATACACTCTATCGTCTTAAGGATAATAGGAAGTTTACTGCAGCGTATTTACAGAAGTTTATTAATCTGTCTTCTTCAAGCGTTGGTGGCAGCAAGCATTATACCTTTACACCAGCTGACTGGGCAAATACGACGGTTAGCGATGTGCGTTACGTTGGTAGTAGTACGTCTGGTCAGGTAGCGTTTACGATTACTTATAAGGGTAGAAAGAATAGTTCGGTTGGTGTTGAGTTGAATAAGAATGAGTATTATCGTAACCAAATCAGCGTAAATACAGAGGAAGTTAGCAAGTTATATATGCGTGGTGTGTATGAGCATACAGATTTACTTCATACCTCTTTACTTAATTATGATAGAGATAAGTTTGTGACTTATCCTACAGGTAAGCAGAAGAACGATGGTTCAAACGCAATGACTCTCTCTATCCAACTTGTTGCTAAGGATGGTCACGATACAGAATTGGCTAATTTCAATGTGGAACTTACAGGCTTTAAGCCACTTTCTGCGCTTGATAAAGAACTTCTTATTGCCAACAGTACAGAAGTAGGAAAGTTCTTTGGTAAGTATTTTAGAAGCAAGGCTGATGGTGACTATTCTGCAGCAGTGAAGGCATTTGACCCACGAGTGTGGTTTAAGAAAGTTCAGATGTCATTAATGCGTGATGGCGAGAACATTGACTTGTATGCAAATGAGATGCAAGGTGATAATGGAAATTCTAACCTTACTGCATGGATTCCGGGTAGTGGCTTAGCGAAATATTTGGATATCTATCTCTTAGATCCACGTATCGAGGTGATAAGTGCGCAGAAAACTGGCAACTTTCTTGATATCAAGTATAAGCTTGTTTATGTCAATGAGGTGTCTGTAGCGGGTAAGGAAAAAACTTTGCATGTGCATCTATTGGCACCATAAGGAGGCTCAGCAGCGTAAGTCGATTTGGGCAATTGAAATGTTTTTTGTATTTTTGTACGACAAAAGGTAGTAGATCCTGTCACACCTTATAATATATAAGGAGAGTAGGGAGGATAAAGAAAGACTATCATGCGCAGTAATGTAGAAATTACATGATACAAAAACTATGGCAAAATTAACAGTAAACAATTACGATGAGCTTGCTGCCCGACTGGGTGAGAAGCTTGGTGAGAGCGAGTGGTTACTCGTTGACCAAGAGAGAATTAACCTCTTTGCTGATGCTACCCTCGACCATCAGTGGATTCATGTTGACACAGAGCGTGCAGCTGTGGAAAGCCAGTTCAAGAGTACTATCGCACATGGCTATCTTACACTTTCACTGCTCCCACACATGTGGCAGGAGATTATTGAGGTGAACAACCTTAAGATGATGGTCAACTACGGTATGGATAAGATGCGCTTTGGTCGTCCAGTTCTCGTGAACTCACGCATTCGTCTTGTTGCCACACTCGATAGTATTGAGAATATCCGTGGTATCTGCAAGGCTGGTATCAAGTTCCAGATTGAGATTGAGGGCGAGCGCAAGCCAGCACTTGAGGGTGTTGCAACCTTCCTTTATTACTTTGAATAAGTAGAGATAAACTCTTATAAATACGCATAAGCGGGCATAAACGATTTGTATTGTTTATGTCCGCTTATTGTTGTTTTATGTTATCAAAATACAACTTTAGCTATACAATTAATGTTAAAAATCGGCTTATATCATTAACGATAAATATAAATTGTTGTACCTTTGCAGTACGAACAGATTATTTTCAGGTAACATTATAGTTTAAAGTTTACTTCAGGAGTTTGAAGTTATCAAAACATTTAAGGAAAAAAGAATGGTATACGACCAACTAAAACTGCAGAGCCAACTCTGCTTCAGATTGTACACAGCAAGCCGCCTTGTTACTCAAACTTATTATCCATTGCTTGAGGATTTAGGTATTACTTATCCTCAATATCTTGTACTAATGGCTCTTTGGGAAGAAGACAATCAAAAGGTGATGGAACTTGCACACCGACTTTATCTTGACTCAAACACAATGACTCCACTTGTTCAGCGTATGGCTCAACTTGGATTGGTTAACCGTGTCAAGGGTGAAAAGGATGGAAGAGAAACCTATGTTTCGCTTACTGAGCATGGAATGCAATTGCAAGAGAAGGCGAAGGATATCCCTTCTTGCATGGTAGGCAAGCTCTTTGAGAATGAAGAGGAGTTTGTTCAGTTTAAGGAGATAGCTGCTGATCTTGATCGTCTTATTGCTCGTCTCTCAGGACAACGCTCTAAGGAGAAGGAGGAGGCAATGGCTAAGATGCGTGAAGAACGCTTGGCTTCTAAAAGAAAAAGAAAGTAATTGCATATAAACTTTATCACATAAAGTAATGAAGGTGTATCAATAATAGGATGACTATTGGGGTACACCTTTATTAATTCATAATTCATAATTCAAAATTCATAATTATGATTACTATTATAATTCAGAATTCATAATTCAAAATTCATAATTATGATTACTTAATAACGCTCAAAGTTTAAACCTCAAATATCAAAGTTAATAGTTCAAAGGATGAAAAAAACATTCAGTGAAATTCGTAGTCGGTAAAAGTGAGATAGAGGTTTGCACATATCATAAAGTTCAAAGTTCAAACCTCAAAGTTCAAAGTAAATGGTTCAAAGTTTAAAGTAATTTTTTTCCCTTTTTCTTGCTCATTCTCCATATTTTTTTCATAATTTTGTAACGTGTCATAATATCATTGTTTTAAAATGATAAAGGCAGATGAAGACACGGAATAAATGAAAGAAGAAGAATGAAGAAAATACTACTATTATTGACAGTGCTTCTCTTTGCAATGGGAGCACGTGCGCAAAAAGATATTGTTTCGATGGCTGATGCGATTAAAATCTTTCAAGCAAAGACACTACAAGTGGGTAAACAGGTGCTTGAAAAGCAAGGCTATAGCTATAAAGGAGTCTCATCGGACGAGTTTGGAAAGGACTATAACTGGGTGAAGAATATGAATCTAACCAGCGACTTCCTGCCAACTGCCATGGGACGTGGTAACTCCAGTATGGTACTCTTAGCACAAAATGGCAAGACGGTTTATATCTATGTCTTTAATCGCACTGCCTTTGCGGGCTTGCAGGCACAGGTGAAAGCGATGGGATATGACATGGGTAATGCTGTGAAGGGAGACAAGACTACGCTGATTTGTACGAAGGATAATCAGCCAACAATTAGCTTTCTGACACTCCAGCAGCCACTTCCTTACTGTGTGCAGATTACCGAGTAAGCGAAGAAGGCAATAAGATAATAGGATAGAAAACGTAGATAATGAAGAAGAAACCAACCTATAAGGTACCCGTATCCATCTGTGCTATAGTGCTTGTGGTGGGTGCTATAGTACTTGCTGTTCTCATGGAAACACGTGAGATGGCTCCTCCTCGTAAGTATGAGGTGGATATGTCGGGTGAAGTTATCGGTATTGATAATGGTCCGAAGATTCCTGTATTGACAAAGGAAGATGAGAAAGACGAAGAGGTGAAGGAGGAGAAGAAGACAGAAGCTCCAAAGAAAGAATCTTCTGAGTCGGAAGAGACAGCAGATCCAGAGAACCCTGTCATTGTTCCTAATGTTCCAGAAGGTCAGACGGAACCAGTTGTAAAGGCTCCAGTGCCTGAGATTAAAAAGCCTACGATTGACCAGATTGAGAATTAACGTGGGTGTTGGGTGTTAAATGTTGGGTGATAGGTGTTGGGTGTTGGGTGTTGATGGTGTGTAAAATGAGCTGCTATCATATTTAACATCTCACATAGAAGATCAAGGTATATGTACTTGGTATTTTTAAAAAATAGTTGCTGTCACTTTTAACATTTCGTGTAAATGGATGAAATGTTGGTACTTATGAGCCTAAAATGGCTGACAGGAGTGACAGCAACCCTTAATCTCTATCAGTCTTCAAAGTTCAATACTCATGATTCTTATTTATTGCTGTCTGGTAAAAATAAACTGAAAGCTCTGTATCTCTTTATCCTTCGGTGTTGCAGCCGTTTTACTTATCCATGGGCTTGGTTTTCAGTTTTAACTGTAAGCATTATAAAATGTGCTTATTTTGACAAGGGAAGCCCTATAATGACCAAATAAATTAATGAAATTATAAGTTTAAGTCTATTTTATCTAACACAGATAACTCCCAAAAGTTTTATCGGACACCAATAATTCTTATTAATCGCATTACTTCCCAGTAGCTTTGTTTTATTGTTGCAATCTTGTTTGTCTTTTAGGCTTAGGACAAATTGGGTTCTTCCGAAATATGGAGTGATAAACTAAAAGTCTTATATAATAGGCACACGGAGTTACGGAGGTGCCGACGGCACAAAGAGCGACGGAGGTGTAGCGTACAGATTCTTGATAACTATTTTGGGATAAACGCCTTGTATATAAATTGCTAATAGAATTGGCTAACAAGCTCCTTTGTTCTATGCACCGACGGTGCCTCCGTGACTTCTATTGCTTTGTTTTAACCTAAATCGTTCATTAGAGGCTAAACATATTTTGTTTTTATTATCGAGCAGATTGTTTGGCTTTGTAACGCAGGCGTAGCGGGCTACGTCAAATTACAAAGACACACAAGATACCGATAAGAAAATAAAAGATGTTAGGAAACAATACCATAGTAAGAAGAATTGTACATATTGTGGTCTAATGACCGATTTGGGTTAAATAATCCTCCGTCCTCTCCGTGCCTCCGTGTGACATTGCTTCAAACTCTAAATAAAAGCGGCAAAACATATCACTCCAAAAATCCTGAAGACCCATATTCAAACTGCAAAGTTTAATGTGCAAAATCCAAAGCCTCCCTTCTTTGTAAAGATAAATCAAATACACGAAACGAGAAGGGCATTAATTGGCTTTCTATTAATGCCCTTTTGGCTTGCAAAAGGTGCCCTTTAAGCCCCTTACTAACACCCTTTTGAAGTCCAATTAAGCACCTTTTGGAAACTGCCTTTGCAACTGCTTGAAATCAAAAGACTTATAGAGGCACTAAAATCACTCATTCTTAATCATTTTTCCTACCATTTCTTTAACCACAATGTAAAATAAATTCAAACACTGACTACGAATGGTAGATTCAAGTACCAAGTGCGAATTTACTGAATCTTTTTGTTAAAAAAACAAATATTGGTGATTTAAAATTTAATTTTTTTCCCTTGGTCTACTATTAATTTTTGTTCTGTATATATGCCAAATACTGTATTGACATGGTGTTTATATTGAATCCTTTTGGTACATATTGTCTTATAAGCATATTGGCATTCTCCACTGCTCCTTTCTGCCATGGTGCATAGGGTTTTGCATAGTACACCTCACATTGTAATTTCTGCTCAATTTCCTTGTACTGTGCAAACTCTGGTCCATTATCAGTTGTAATTGTCATTACATTCTTCTTGTATGGTTTCAATGCGTCAATAATAGCCTTGCTCACCTGTTCAGACTTATATCGTTGTGGTAGCTTTCTTATGATAAGATAATTTGTACTCCTTTCTATCATTGTAAGAGCAGCTGAACGTCTTGGTCCCTACAATGAGATCCATTTCCCAATCTCCAAATCGTTTACCATCAGCCTCTAATGGTCTTTCTGTTATGCTTTTTCCTACCGTCTGGTAGTTTTTTTCCTTTTCTGCTAAGCCAGTGATTTATGTGTTTTAGCTGGAACCTACAATGTTGATAAAGCTTTCTCCAGAAGCTTTTATCTCTGCGTATCATCTCATATATGGTTTCATGACAGACGACCGCTTTTTCCTAAAGCCCTCAGTCTACCTGTTATCTGCTGCGGAGACCAATCCTTCTTCAGATACCCTAATGACAGTTGCACGTACTTCTGGTGTCAGTTTGCGGGGCTTCTGAAAACGGCGTTTGCGGCGTTCCGCCATACGCTGAGCACGAAATGGACGGTATTCTCCAGTATAAGGTGACCTGTTACGGTCAACTTCTGTAAACCGTACTGAAATGAACTCCAATAGTAGAGGCTATCTCTTTTTTAGAGAAACCTTTTTGTAATAAGGCAAATATTGTGTATCTTTGCCCTGAGGTTAATTGTTTACACATATCAAATACAAAGATAATTAATCTTGGGGAGACTTTAGGTCTCCTCTTTTGTTTTTTATATCTTGATACTTGAATTTGCTCTTAGGGGGCGCGGCCCCCTGCCGCAGGGCAACCCTCGGTGTTTTTCATAGTTTTTGTAAACTATTTCTTACCGAGAGTATTCGCATTTACTAATTGAATGTGCGAATTTCTCTAATCCCACGAATCTTTTTCTCTCTTTGAACTTTGAGATTTGAACATTGAACTTTTTATCCTTTGAACTATTAATCCTTTGAACTTTGAGCATTGAACTTTTTATCCTTTGAAATTTGAACATTGAACATTGAACTTTTTGATTTGTGCTTTAACGCTTGATTTTTCCAGTAGAACATTTTTCCAACAATGGTAATCATAATTATGAATTTTGGATTATGAATTTTTGAATTATAATTCTGAATTCTGAATTAAAGTAGTAATCATAATTATGAATTATGAATTCTGAATTATGAAATTATTAAAAAAAGTTTTGTATATTTGCCTTTGATTTATAGAGGAGTAGTAGCTAAGTCTACATAAATAGATGAAAAGAACAAAGACATACAGCATAATTACGGGGTGGGTAGCTTGTCTACTCCTTCTGATGCTTGCTGCCTGTAATGTTCCACACGTACAAGAAGTTGACGAATTAAACGACAAGGCATATGCCTTGCACTATCGTAATCTCGACTCCGTGAGAATCTATGCGGATAAAGCCTATGGTTTAGCAGAAAGCTATGACGCAGGAAAGGCGGAGGCATTAAACAATCTTGCTTTCGTTGACTTGATGAAGATGCGCTTTACAGAAGCCTATGCTAAACTCGATTCTGTCCTCAAAATCACAGATAACCAAGTAGAACTCTTGGTGGCTGACATTCAGTTTATGCGTCTTTGTCAGCGTGAGTCGCTCAATAAGGAGTTCTACGACTACTATGAAAAAGCACAAAAACGAATTCATCGTATTGAAGAAGACGAGAAACTACTCTCTCCTCGGCAACGTCGTCGCATGGTTTATGCGCGCTCAGAGTTTGCCATTGTCACTTCGACATACTATTATTACGTAGGTTTGGAGCAGCCTTCTATCAAGGCAATCAGCCAGATTAATCCCGATGGAGAGATACAAACCGACATGGCTCAGCTCTTGGCTTATTACTATAACATCGGTTCGGGTGGTATTATCAATACCAATTCGCAGAAAGCCATAGAGCAGAAAGAGTTTGAGTATCTCATACGTTGTTATATGCTTGCACGCCAGCACAACTTCCCTTATTGGGAGGCAAACTCCTTGCAGGCGATCAGTGAGTTGATTCTGAACGATAAGAGTCGAGCAACACTGATGCATGATAACCTACCTTCGTTCCAATATATCAACCTTGATAACATGCCAGAGAAGCTCCTTGCAGGTAACTTAGCACAGCGATCACTGAATATCTTCAAACGTTATGGAGATGTTTATCAGACGGCAGGTTGCTATCGTACCTTGGCTTCATGCTATTGGAAGATAAAGGATTACCGCTCAGCTATCATCTGTCTGAACAAGGCTTTGCATGATAACCCAGCTATCAAGCAGGCGCCCGACCTTGTTGCGTCTATCCGCGAACAGTTGAGTGTTACGTATTCGGCTATAAATAATAAGCAACAGAGTGATTATAACCGTAACATCTACCTTGATCTTCAGGACGAAACTCGACAAGACAGATACCTTACATCACGTGCTGAACAATTAGAGCGTACCTCAAAACAGCTGAATCTTATTATCATTGCTGTGGCACTCTCTATCTTCTTTGTGTTGGCTTCACTGGTCCTCTTCCATTATCTTCGTCGAAGAAAAAGACACACAGGGTTCGTTAGACGACCTCCTCCTTCCCACTTGAACAATGGCGCCATAACAATGAAAAAGCACATGGCAGAACTGGCAGATAAGTATGAAGAGGTGTCTGAACAACTTGTTATCAATAAGTTACATCTTACGGATAATAAGCGTAAACACCTTGAACAACGGGCTAAGATTTCGCTTGTCAATGGTGTTATCCCACTCATCGACCGTATGTTACATGAGATTGAGAAGCTCAAGAAGCGGTGGCGAAAGCGATGCTGTGCAGGCAGAACGTTATACTTATATCCGTGAGTTGACCGATAAGATTAACGAACTAAACGCTGTTTTTCACGGAGTGGATTCAGCTTAGACAAGGTAAACTGTCGCTGCATATTGAGAGTTTCCCTATACAACAGGTATTCGATATTGTGAAGAAAGGACGCATGGGCTTCCATATGAAGCGGTATCGACCTACGTGTAGAAGACACGAAAGCTGTCGTCAAAGCCGACCGCGTTCTGACGCTTTTCATGGTGAATACATTGGCTGATAATGCGCGTAAATTTACTGAAAAAGGCGGAAAGGTGACCATTTCATCCATTGAAGAGCCTGACTATGTTGAGATATCTGTTGCCGATACGGGCTGCGGACTCACTGAAGAAGAACAACAACACATCTTCGATCACAAGCCAATCCATGACCAGAAAGACAGTGCTTCGCATGGTTTTTGGATTGATGAATTGTAATGGTATCATCAATAAATACAAGAAGATTAGTCAGATATTCTCTGTTTGTGAGATGGGTGTAGAGAGCGAGAAGGACAAGGGAAGTCGTTTCTTCTTCCGCTTGCCAAAGGGTATCAGCCGTGTCTTGTTGGCTTTCGTCCTCGCTACAGCCTCCCTCCTGACGGCTCAGGCACGTCCTACAAGAGCCAGCGACAAGGCTACTGCCCTTGCAAAGAAGGACTATAACACCCTTGCTGGCATCTATGCAGACTCGGCTTACTTCTCAAATATCAATGGCTCCTACAGTAAGACATTGGCTTATGCAGACACATGTCGTTACTATCTGAATCTCCATTATCTCCAACTTCGCCCTAAAGGAAAGGAGTTGATGAAGCAACTTGGAAGCCTTTCTATCGTTCCTGCAGAGATTAAGTGGTATCATGATAGCCTGCCGATGAACTATGGTATCATCCTCGACATACGTAATGAGAGTGCTGTGGCAGCATTGGCACTGCACGAATGGGAGGTTTATAAATACAATAACTCTGTTTATACCCACCTCTTTAAGGAGCGTTATGCCGACAACTCATTGGGCGAATACTGTCGAATGATGATGAAGTCGGAGACGAATAAGAATGTGGCTGTTGCCCTTCTTGTGCTTTTCCTGCTTTCAATCTTCCCTGTTTATTACGTGATGTATTATCGTCATCGTCTCTCTTATCAGTTCTGTTTGGAGCGTGTGAAGCAGATAAACACGATTCTTCTCAGTGATGTGAGCGAAGAAAACAAGCTTAGAGAGGTTGAGAAAGGTGTGAGCGACAGATTCCCAGAACGATTACTTGCTATCGTCAACCAGATTAAGGAGGCACTAATTGCCTCTGTTGAGGAGAATCAAAAGAGCCAATCAGACATAGAAATGCTCGAAGATGAGGTGCGTTGTGTGGAATATGAGAACGAGCGTTTGCACATTAGTAACAGCATTCTTGATAACTGTCTCTCAACACTCAAGCATGAAACGATGTACTATCCTTCACGTATTCGCCAGCTTGTAGACGAACCTGATGGTCAACTTGAGGCGATTGACGAGTTGGCAATCTACTATAAAGAACTCTATCAGATTCTTAGTCAGCAGGCAATGAGCCAAGTAGAATCCGTGAAACTCGTGTCGCGCCCAGTGGATATCACGACATTGGTGAGTCCATCGAAGCTGACAACAACCTTCGAGTCACCACTCATCAGTGGCGACCCTGTCTTCCTTGCTTATTTATTTGATATACTATATCTTATCAATAACAACCAACCACTGACGGTCACAGCCGAAGAGCATCAGCCTGGTTACGTCACCCTACATGTCATCATGTCGACACTGACACTCTCTGATGACGTTTGTCACGACCTTTTCCAGCCTTCTGCCGACCGTTTGATGTTCTTTATCTGCCGACAGATAGCCCGCGACAATGGTGAATCTACCAATAAGCGTGGCTGTGGTATCTCAGCGAATGCGACACCAAATGGCGTGAGAATAGATGTGGTTTTGGCAAAGCAAATTAAGAAACATAACAAAACAAAATATACCTATGGAGAATTTTAGAGTCATCATCGTTGAAGACGTACCCTTGGAGTTAAAAGGAACGGAGGGTATCTTCCGAAACGAAATCCCTGAAGCCGAGATTATTGGAACAGCAGAAAGCGAAGTTGCCTACTGGAAACTCATTAAACAAAACCTGCCCGACCTCGTGCTGCTCGACCTTGGATTGGGTGGTTCAACAACGGTGGGAGTAGAAATCTGCCGCCAAACAAAACAGACTTATCCACATGTAAAGGTGCTGATCTTTACGGGTGAGATATTGAATGAAAAGCTATGGGTCGACGTCCTTGATGCTGGTGCTGATGGTATCTGCCTTAAGAGTGGCGAACTATTGACACGTGGCGACGTGGCAAGTGTCATGTCGGGCAAGCGAATGGTATTCAATCAGCCTATCCTCGAAAAGATTGTAGGCAGATTCAAGATGAGCGTGAGCAGTCAGCTGATGCACCAAGAAGCAATGGTTAGCTACGAGATTGACGAGTATGATGAGCGCTTCCTACGCCACCTTGCACTCGGTTATACCAAGGAACAGATTACCAACCTACGTGGTATGCCATTCGGTGTAAAGAGCTTAGAGAAACGACAGAACGAACTCGTACAGAAGTTATTCCCTGATGGTAACAATGGTATGAGCGTTAACGCAACGCGTCTTGTTGTACGTGCATTAGAACTACGTATTATCGATATCGACAACCTCCACGCTGATGAGGAATAAGTTAGGTTATGTAGTCTTAGTGCTTCTCATAGCCCAGTTAGCACTGATACTGCTCTCATGGCTTCTTACGGCAGCTTTTCCCGAGCTTCCGATGCGGTCTATGCTGAGCAGTGAGGGCATCCGTTGGTTCTTTGGTTCCTTTGTCAGCAACCAACTTTCACCACTGCTTATCTACTTTATTATGGCAGTGATGGCAGCAGGTGCGTGCGTTCGCAGTCGCCTTTATTCTGCGTTACGTGCGATGCTATCAAACATGAGAAGCAGCCTAACAAACTCCTCAAACAGTCGTTACAAGTTCCATTATCGTGAGACGGTAGGACTACGCATAGCATTGGTCGAATTCATCGTCTATGTGATAGTCATGATTCTCCTCACAGCTATCCCCCACGCAATTCTCCTGAGCGTGACAGGACAGCTATTCCCCAGTTCCTTCTCCTCCAGTTTCATCCCCTCATTATCGCTGATTATCATCATCATGTCACTAACCTATGGTGTGGCAAGTGGTACGGTAGACAGTGTCGTAAAGATGCACAAGATTCTTGTAGGCGGTTTAGAGGTCGGCTCCAAGTTCGTTCCCACCTATGTCATCGGCATTCAACTCTATATGTCAGTCATATATGTGTTTATCCTATAGCCTCAACGTATATTAATATAGGTTTGTAAACAGCTTCTCACCCATACTTAGAGTAGCTCTGTGTGAGATTTAAATCAAGTAGTAGGATTAAAAATATATTTACAAAATAGATAAGGAGGAAGCTGGGAATTGAGCTAAAAACAAGTAAATCTGTTACCTCTGTAAGTGTCTTGTTATCAAGTAGTTGCAAAGTTGGTTTTTAAAAGGTGCTTAATTGGACTTCAAAAAGGCGTTAGTAAGGGTCTTAAAGGGCACCTTTTGCAAGCCAAAAGGGCGTTAATAGAAAGCCAATTAACGCCCTTTTATTTTCCAACTTTTGAATTATCTTTACAGTGTTATACTCTTTTATAAAAACTGCATAGCTACAAAACTCTTCTTTACTCACATCAAATCATCCAAAACTAAAAGTTGTGAGATAAACAGAAGACCTTTGCAGACTTTAATGTTTGAATTAGGATAATAAGGTTTTGATACCAACTTTTTCTTAAAAATGTTATCTTTGCAATGAAATAATCCAAAAATAAGATGGCAGTAAAAACGGCAAAACAAGATTTAACTTTGAAAGCTTTTCCCTGAAGAAATAACAGAAGATGGGGTAAAGATTTACGGGGAGACATCTTATGAAAATCAGATGGCTGTTCTTAGCCATTATCTACATAATGCAGGAAACGAAGAAACCAAGGAAAGAAAAGAAGAAATTATCTTGGCTATTCGTAGTTTTTTGCAGCGTAAGAAGGCACGAGAGAAAAAGTCTGTTGATGATGATTTGACGGATGAAGAAGTGTGGGCTGTTGCCGAAAGACCAGCAGAGTATAGTCTGTTTCGTGAATTCTTTCAAGTGCCTTTTCCTGCTCCTGAAAAACCAAAGTTTACCTTTATAGACTTGTTTGCAGGTATTGGTGGCTTTAGAATTGCCCTACAGAATTTAGGAGGTAAATGTGTTTATTCTTCTGAGTTTGATGCTAAGGCACAAGAAACTTATCTTGCCAACTATGGTGAGATGCCTTTTGGTGATATTACAAAGCCATCAACAAAAAGCTATATTCCTCAAGAGTTTGATATTCTCTGTGGAGGCTTTCCCTGCCAGGCATTTTCTTTGGCGGGAAGACGACTTGGCTTTAAAGATGAAACACGCGGAACGTTGTTCTTTGAAATAGAAGAAATACTTAGAAGACATCAGCCCAAAGCCTTCTTTCTTGAGAACGTAAAGGGACTGGCTATTCATGATAAAGGGCGTACACTTGAAACCATTTTGACTCATTTGGATAACGCTGGTTATGATGTTGTACCACCACGGATTTTGAATGCTATGGATTTTGGAGTACCACAACATCGAGAACGCATATATATTATCGGTTTCCGTAAGGATTTAGGAATAGATGTAACAAAGTTTCAATATCCCGAGCCACAGAGCGTGGGTAAGCTTCGTCCAAAGTTTTCCGACGTGATGGAGAAGGACGTTCCCTCTGTGAAATATTATCTATCAACAGTTTATCTTGATACGTTGAAACGGCACAGAGCACGCCATGAAGCTGCAGGGCATGGTTTTGGTTACGAAATTATTGACACTGATGGTGTTGCTAATGCAATTGTTGTTGGTGGTATGGGAAGAGAACGCAATCTCATTATTGATCCTCGCTTGAAGGATTTTACACCTATTACACGTATAAAAGGCGAAGTAAACCGTGAAGGTATTCGTAGAATGACACCTCGAGAGTGGGCACGACTTCAAGGTTTTCCAGACAGCTTCAAAATTGTTGTTGCTGATGCATCTGCTTATAAGCAGTTCGGTAACTCCGTGGCTATACCAGCTATTCAGATGACGGCAAAGAATGAACTTGAGTTATTAGGATTAATCTAATTCAAAATACACAATTCAAAATGACAAAGACTGCAAACAAAGGAGAGTGGAGTGAATTATACGTACTTCTTAAACTTTTAGGGGAAAAGAAAGTTTATGCGGGTGATGGTGAATTAAACAAAATAGAGAACTTGTTTTATCCAGTTCTGAAAGTATTACGTGATGAGCAAAATGTTCATTATGAATATTCGTTAGACGATGATATTGTTATTATATCAGAAGAAGGAAAGGAACTTTTGCGCAAGTCGGTGTCTGACTTTCTTTATCAGGCTAATAGATTGCTCGATGTCATCCGAAAGGAAAAAGGAACCTTTGCTATTCCTGAGGTTGAACAATTTATGAAGGAAATTCATAGTAACAAGATAAAAGCAGAGTCGAAGGAGAAGAAGGATATCACGATTGTTATTCATGACCTCCGTACGGGTATGACTCCAACGCTTGGTTTCAGTATAAAATCGCAATTAGGAGGTAATTCAACTCTCTTTAATGCTGGCAAAACAACGAATCTCACCTTTTCCATAGTAGGTCATACCTTTACAGAAGCAGAGGTTGATGCGATTAATGCAATTGATACGTCAAGCAAAATCAGGGATCGGGTCAAAAAGATAAATGAGTTGGGAGGTACGTTATGCTTTAAGACGATGGATGATGCTATCTGTTATAATAACTTTGTTCTTATTGATAGTTGTCTACCTCACATCATGGCTAATATTCTTGTGGAAAGCAATCAAGCTAACACAAAGAACTTAAAAGAGGTGACGGAACAGGTTGCTACTATAAATCCATTAAACTATGACACTACGTACAATCAACAGTTCTACACCCATAAAGTGAAAAACTTTTTAGTGGCAGCAGCTCTTGGAATGGTTCCTCATACGCCATGGAATGGAACCTATCAAGCTAATGGAGGTTATCTCGTTGTGAAAGCTGATGGCGATGTGCTCTGTTACCACTTCTACGATCGTAACCTCTTTGAGGATTATCTTTATTGCAACACTAAGTTAGAAACACCTTCATCAAGTAGATATGAATTTGGTAAGCTTTATAAGAACGAAGCTAATGAACTTTGCTTTAAGCTAAATCTGCAAGTAAGGTTTAAGTAAGTGATGCTGTCTTAGACATGATATACGACTCTGTCTATCTTACCTTTTGTTCTTCTTATACTCAATGTGAAAGGCTGCATCAAAATAGATTACTCTAACTTTGACACAGCCTTATTATCCTTTCACCTTTTTACCTTTATCGCTTCTAATACCTTATAGCCGTTTCTTAATCGTTACTTTATAGCGTTGCCCTTCTCATCTCGTCTTGATAGTGAGGCGACTTTTACTTCAAAGTCTGCGGTTGTGTTGTTGTCATCCACGTATTCCTTACCATCCCACTTTCTTACCAGCGCAAGGCCAGAGGAAATGGGGTAATCGCTCTGTTTTTAAAACCTGAGAAAGAGACGTCGGTAACGGCATTGTAGCCTCTGTCTAACTTGCTTGGACGCATTTGGAACATACGACGAGGACAGATGGTGATACAGTCGATGACACACTCGAAGGGTACTTCGATGGCATAGAAGTCACCGAAGGCACTACTGGTGACGGTGATATAATGCAGATAACCCTTGCTATCCTTTGTTTCGGCATAGTTCTTCTTGAATTCCTCTGGTGTCCATGGCAGTTTTATCAAGGCTATACCGTTGCTCTCAGAGATGTGAGAGAACTCGTAAGCAGGACCAATGTTGCCACTGGCATCGGTAGATGTGAGGATTGCATTCATGTCTGGAACGTTCGGATTATTCTTCTGTCCTGGGTCGTAGTTGCTGTTTGTCCATTCGAAATCGGCTTTACTCAAGTCTAAAAAGGCATTCAATCCGCCATACATACTCAGGTCCTCGCCCTCTAACTCAGCCTCAAATTTAGCCTTGTGGTCGATGGCATACTTTGCAACAATGATAGTCTGACCTGGCTTAACAGGGTAGTCATTGCCCTTACCGGGGAAGTAAGAGATACCCGATGCACCATAATAACGATTGACGAAATCGTCTTTCGGTGCGAACTGGATGGCTTTACTCGGTTCAATGGCATTGACACACAACGCTAATCCGTCAAGATATTTCACCTCATCCGTAGGATTAAAGATAGTGATATACTGATCGTCATTGTACATTTGGTTCAAATTCTTCATACCCCACGCACGTACATCACGATACCAATAATGCCCAACATAGAACACTTCCTTGATAATCAAGTGGTCTAACTTTGTCTTAGAAGTGGATTGCTTCACAGGCATTTCATTACGCGTACAGCTGTTTAGCCCCAAAAGCATAAGGCTAAAAAGCAGGTACGCAGTTATCTTCTTTTTCATCATTTGTTTTCTTCTATTTATGTTTATATCATTGTGAGCAGTGGGAGGGACTATTGCCACGAGAGGAATAGATTGTGAGTTACAGACGTATAGATACTTCCTTAGCGACGACACTGTCCTCTCCCTCTGTCCATGTTACAAGAACCAGTTTCCGAAACCAGAGCCACCACCAATGCCGTGGGTCTGTACATTCTGCGAAGCTTCCAACGCATCTAATGATGACAAGCCTATTTCGTGACCTAAGTAGAAATAGAGTGGATCGTTCGGGTCGATGGTTGTAGGGTCAGTATCAAAGCTACTGCAGAACACTTTGATAGGGATATTAAAGCGGAAAAGCTCTTTCCATTCTGAATCTGCCCCATACTCCTTTGGCTCGTCAGGGTTGTAAGCCTCCGAACAGATGAACGGACTACGGAAGACATAGGTTGAATGGCGGTTAAGATACTCGTCCTTCGGTATTAATGCCCTTCTTTCCTTTCGGGCATTTCATCACTCTTACAGACAGATAGAACTTTGGTAAGAGGTAAGACGGACGTGTATAACGACCTGCTTCACCCGTTGCAGGGTCTGTACGGCGTGTAATCTCTAATGGCCACTCTTGATGTAACTCATCGTTTTCATCGGCATCAATGTCGAAGTTGAAGTGTCCTTTCAGTCCTACACGGTCTTGGTCGTAAGGGGCAACCGCCCAATCAGCATCCTCACGGGTCAACGGTGGGAGCAGACGTTGGTTGAACAACTCACGCGCTCCGTCAGCCATTGCGTTATGAATCCACGTGTCACGATAGGTATATTCAAATATCTTCGGAGTCAGTTCGGCACGTTCCTTCCACGTTGTCTTATTCGCAAAGAGTGGGAGAAGGCACTGGGGTCGTGTCGACAGTACCGCCCTTCTTCCAGTCACCAAACTTGTTCTTGTTAGGTTTCCACGTACCACGGCAGTCCATCACCTCGTATGGATTACCCTTATCGTCCACCTCGCTCACTGTGAAGAATATCTGATATTCATCAGAGTGGTCGAGAATATCATCGTTCATCAGCTTACCCTCCTTATTAAAGAAGTAGAGACAGAGTCCCCAACGCTTCAGTTTTCCACCGATGATACGGATGTAATCGGGTCCAGTCTTGCCATCACTCTGTTCAAGATAGGTCACGGTACTCTGGCGTTGCACCTCAACCGTAGGCCATTTTGCCGTATTGTTGCGGATGATAACAAACTCCTCCTGCTTCCAAGGGGCGTTATGATAAACGAAGTTACCGTGCATCATACCGTCACCATGGGAGTGTCCCTCCTTAAACATAGCCAAGCAGGTAGCCCAACCATTGAAGGCTCCGTCTGGATCAGGGTTATTCACTTGCTCAGAGACCTTTATCTTCGACAGACTATCTACATAACGGTCTGCACCACTACGTGCTAATCCCTTACTTTCTAAGGGGTTTTCGTTATAATCAACATGTACATTGCCAAACACAAAGTTGTCACATGAAGTGAAAACTGCGGCAACACATGATAATAAAAGAATGTTCTTGAATATCTTATTCATCTTCCCAATGGTAGATTCAAGTACCAAGTGCGAATTTACTGAATCTTTTTGTTAAAAACAAATATTGGTGATTTAAAATTTAATTTTTCCCTTGGTCTACTATTAATTTTGTTCTGTATATATGCCAAATACTGTATTGACATGGTGTTTATATTGAATCCTTTTTGGTACATATTGTCTTATAAGCATATTGGCATTCTCCACTGCTCCTTTCTGCCATGGTGCATAGGGTTTTTGCATAGTACACCTCACATTGTAATTTCTGCTCAATTTCCTTGTACTGTGCAAACTCTGGTCCATTATCAGTTGTAATTGTCATTACATTCTTCTTGTATGGTTTCAATGCGTCAATAATAGCCTTGCTCACCTGTTCAGACTTATATCGTTGTGGTAGCTTTCTTATGATAAGATAATTTGTACTCCTTTCTATCATTGTAAGAGCAGCTGAACGTCTTGGTCCTACAATGAGATCCATTTCCCAATCTCCAAATCGTTTACCATCAGCCTCTAATGGTCTTTTCTGTTATGCTTTTTCCTACCGTCTGGTAGTTTTTTCCTTTTCTGCTAAGCCAGTGATTTATGTGTTTTAGCTGGAACCTACAATGTTGATAAAGCTTTCCTCCAGAAGCTTTTATCTCTGCGTATCATCTCATATATGGTTTCATGACAGACGACCGCTTTTTCCTAAAGCCCTCAGTCTACCTGTTATCTGCTGCGGAGACCAATCTTCTTCAGATACCCTAATGACAGTTGCACGTACTTCTGGTGTCAGTTTGCGGGGCTTCTGAAAACGGCGTTTGCGGCGTTCCGCCATACGCTGAGCACGAAATGGACGGTATTCTCCAGTATAAGGTGACCTGTTACGGTCAACTTCTCTGTAAACCGTACTGAAATGAACTCCAATAGTAGAGGCTATCTCTTTTTTAGAGAAACCTTTTTGTAATAAGGCAAATATTGTGTATCTTTGCCCTGAGGTTAATTGTTTACACATATCAAATACAAAGATAATTAATCTTGGGGAGACTTTAGGTCTCCTCTTTTGTTTTTTATATCTTGATACTTGAATTTGCTCTTAGGGGGCGCGGCCCCCTGCCGCAGGGCAACCCTCGGTGTTTTTCATAGTTTTTGTAAACTATTTCTTACCGAGAGTATTCGCATTTACTAATTGAATGTGCGCCCCAGCCCCTCCGAAGGAGGGGAGTTGCCTAACGGAGAAAGATTCACTAACTTATTGTACGTCGGTGTGTAGAGAAATGGAAGATATTTGCCGTTTTATTAGAAATTCTATGCACAAAGTCTTTATCACAAAAGTTATCAGGAATCTTTATGCTACACTACCATTGCTCTTTGTGCCATCAGTACCACTATGATGTTACCTTTTTCTCCGTTCCTCCGCCCCTCTGTGTACCTTATTATTACATATTGTGGTCTAATGAACGATTAGGATTAATAATTTTCCCAATTCTTCTTTTCTCTGTGTGACATTTAAAAGTTCATAGATAAGTCGTGAAAGTTCGCTGATATAAGATATTTTTTTAAGATGTTGGTAACTTTTCCGATTGTACTTTGCGTTTGTGCCATTTATTTGTTATCTTTGCGCTTAGATTTAAATAAAAAGGAGTTCTAAGACTATATATGGGCAAAATAAAGACAATAGGTATTCTGACCTCTGGCGGTGACGCCCCTGGAATGAATGCAGCAATACGTGCTGTGACCAGAGCTGGCATCTATAATGGTTTTGAAATCAAAGGTGTCTATCGTGGTTATGAGGGATTGATTACGGATGACATTAAGCCTTTTACCACTGAGAATGTTAGCGGTATTATCGGTCAGGGCGGTACGATCCTCAAGACGGCACGCTCAAAAGGTTTTAAAACGATGGAAGGACGTCAGCAGGCATACGATAACCTTGTCAAGGAGGGTATTGATGCGCTGGTTGTCATTGGTGGTAATGGCTCGTTGACGGGTGCGATGATGTTTGCACAGGAGTTTGATTTCTGTTGCATCGGTCTGCCAGGTACGATAGATAATGACCTCTATGGTACGGACAGCACCATCGGTTATGACACGACGATGAACACAATTATGGAGTGTGTCGACCGTATTCGTGATACCGCTCAGAGCCATGAACGCATCTTCTTTGTAGAGGTGATGGGACGTGATGCTGGTTTTCTTGCACAGAACTCGGCTATTGCGAGTGGTGCTGAGGCAGCGATTATCCCAGAAGATTCTACTAACGTCGACCAGTTGGGTCGCTTCATGGAACGTGGTATTCGTAAGTCTAAGAGAAGTTGTATCGTTATCGTCTCTGAGAGCCCTAAGTGTGGAGCTATGTATTATGCTGACCGTGTACGCAAGGAGTTCCCTGATTATGACGTACGTGTGTCAATTCTTGGTCACTTGCAGCGTGGTGGTCGCCCTTCAGCACGCGACCGTATCCTTGCAAGTAGTACGGGTGTTGGTGCTATTGAGGCCATTATGCAGGGACAACGTAATATTATGGTAGGTGTTAGAAACAATGAGGTGGTTTATGTTCCATTGTCTGAGGCAATCCGTTCAGATAAGCCTTTCGACAAGAAACTTATTAAGGTTCTCGACGAGTTGAGTATCTAAGAGTAAGAGGGGATTTTTCCACCTTATTTATATATAGAGGAAATAATAATAAAAAACAACAAAGATATTTATGTCACAGATTAATGGGCGCATCTCCCAGATTATCGGTCCAGTTATCGATGTCTACTTTGATACCAAGGGAGAGAATCCTGAGAAGCGTTCTGCCAAAGATTCATGATGCCCCTACGCGTAAAACGTGCGAATGGGCAGGATTTGATTATCGAGGTACAGCAGCATATTGGTGAAGACACCGTGCGCTGTGTGGCTATGGATAATACGGATGGTCTGCAGCGTAACCTTGAGGTTGTGCCAACAGGCAGTCCTATCGTTATGCCAGCTGGTGACCAGATTAAGGGTCGTATGATGAACGTTATCGGTCAGCCTATCGACGGTATGGAGGCACTGAGTATGGAAGGTGCTTATCCTATCCACCGCGAGGCGCCAAAGTTTGAAGACCTCTCTACGCATAAGGAGATGCTTCAGACCGGTATTAAGGTCATCGACTTGCTTGAGCCTTATATGAAGGGTGGTAAGATTGGTCTCTTTGGTGGTGCCGGTGTAGGTAAGACGGTGCTTATCATGGAGTTGATTAACAACATCGCTAAGGGTCACAATGGTTACTCTGTATTTGCCGGTGTAGGTGAACGTACACGTGAAGGTAACGACTTGATTCGCGATATGTTGGAGTCAGGTGTTATCCGTTATGGTGAGAAGTTCCGCAAGGCAATGGATGAAGGCAAGTGGGACCTTTCGCTTGTTGATCAGGAAGAATTGCAGAAGTCGCAGGCAACACTTGTCTATGGACAGATGAATGAGCCACCAGGAGCACGTGCATCTGTGGCACTCTCTGGTCTGACCGTTGCTGAGGAGTTCCGCGATCACGGAGGTAAGAATGGTGAGGCAGCAGATATCATGTTCTTCATCGATAACATCTTCCGTTTCACGCAGGCTGGTTCTGAGGTATCAGCGTTGTTGGGTCGTATGCCATCAGCCGTAGGTTATCAGCCTACTTTGGCAAGTGAGATGGGTACGATGCAGGAGCGTATTACTTCTACAAAGCATGGTTCAATTACTTCAGTACAGGCGGTTTACGTGCCTGCTGACGACTTGACCGACCCTGCTCCAGCTACTACCTTTACCCACTTGGATGCAACAACAGAGTTGAGCCGTAAGATTACCGAGCTTGGTATCTATCCTGCGGTAGACCCATTGGGTAGTACCTCACGTATTCTTGACCCACTGATTGTTGGTAAGGACCACTATGAGTGTGCGCAAAGAGTAAAGCAGTTGCTTCAGCACTATAATGAATTGCAGGATATCATCGCCATCTTGGGTATGGACGAGTTGTCAGACGAGGATAAGTTGGTTGTGAACCGCGCTCGTCGTGTACAGCGTTTCCTCTCTCAGCCATTTACTGTTGCTGAGCAGTTCACTGGTGTTAAGGGTGTTATGGTACCAATCGAGGAAACCATCAAGGGCTTCAACGCTATCTTGAATGGTGAGGTTGACGACCTCCCAGAGCAGGCGTTCTTGAACGTTGGTACGATAGAGGATGTCAAGGAGAAGGCTAAGCGTCTTTTGGAGGCTACTAAGTAATCATCTTCTTGCACAAACTGAATAATAATTGAATTGTCTATGTTGACACTTAGAATAGTTTCTCCCGAAAGGATTGTCTTTACAGGCGAGGTGGATAGTGTGCTGGTTCCTGGTGCATTGGGACCATTTGAGATTCTCAATAATCATGCGCCTATCATCTCTACACTCGTTGAAGGCAAGGTAGCTTACAGCGTAAAAAGGTGATATTAAGGAACTTCATATCGTTGGCGGATTCGTTGAGGTGAAGAAGAACTTGGTCAGTCTTTGCGTAGAAATCTAAAAGATATAACCGACAGACAGCTGAATACGGATGATGGATGTTAACAAAGTGTATAAGAAGTACTATAAGAATAACTTGTGGATTATCGCAGGTCTTTATCTTATTGGCTTACTCGTTGTGCAGCTAACGCAGCAAACGGCTTATATCAATTTGCTGACTATCAGTGCTGTTTACTCGCTTATCACTTCTTCTATCTATGGAGGAGCATGGAAAGCGATAGCCAGTCAATCGCCCACGGTTATGAATAACTTCTATCTTGCGGGCTCTGGTTTTCGTATGCTGTTGGCATTCTTGACTGTTGTCGTTTATGCAATCGTGGTGAAAGAACGCGCAATGGTAATCGGCTTTGTCGTTATCTTTATGATATTCTATCTTGTGCTGTTGGCATTTGATACCGTCTATTTTTACAAAGTGGAAAAGAACAATAAAATTAATAATTAACGAATGAAATATCTCAAGCATCTGATTTGTATGGTGATGATGCTCTTCCTGCTTCTGCCTGGTGCTGCTGCATCAGAGAGTAAAGGGGAGGGTGTTAACCTGCAGGAGATATTGTGGGGACATATCAAGGACTCATACGAGTGGCATGTAACCAATATCGGGGATAAGCCTATCATCATCAACCTGCCAGTCATTGTGAAGACATCAAATGGCTGGTATACGGGTTGGGCTGAAGACTTTGCTGAAGAGCCATTAGAAGAAGGTCCACATGCGGGCTATCGTCCTTGTAAAAACAACCCAGACCTGTTCATTGCAACGAAGGGAAACTACGAACGTCGCATCGTTGAGTTGCAGAAGGACGGCACAGAAGTGCGCCCTCTCGACCTCTCTATTACGAAGTCGGTGTGCGTACTCTTCATTGATGCCATCATTCTCTTGCTGTGTATCTTGATTCCAGCACGCTGGTGTCGTCGCCATAAGGTTACCGATAAGGCACCAAAAGGCTTCACAGGTTTGATGCATATGTTTGTGATGTATGTCTATGATGAGGTTATTAAACCGACATTAGGTAAGGACTCAGAGAAGTATGCACCTTATCTTCTGACGTGTTCTTCTTCATCTTCGTGGCTAATGTCATGGGTATTGTGCCATTCCCACCAGGAGGTGGTAACCTTACGGGTAATATAACCATCACCTTCTTCTTGGCTATTTGTACGTTCTTGGTGACCAACTTCTCAGGAACAAAGCACTATTGGAAAGATATCTTTTGGCCAGACGTACCCGCATGGTTGAAAGTTCCAGTGCCTTTGATGCCTGTGATAGAGATATTTGGTATCTTCACAAAACCTTTCGCATTGATGGTTCGTCTTTTTGCCAATATGATGGCAGGACATGCTATTGCGTTGGCTTTAACCTGTATCATCTTCATCATGGCAACGATGGGTGTTGTCCTGAGTTCTTCTATGACGATTGTGAGTGTGGGTATGAGTATCTTCATGATGCTTTTGGAGATTTTAGTTAGCTTTATTCAAGCTTTGGTATTCACGATGTTGAGTGCTGTGTTTATCTCTTTGGCACGTGTTCATGAGGCAGAAGGATAAGTAGGAGTGAAGGAGTTAAACGCTTCTCATCTCCCTATTAATAGATAAGAAATAAAAAATAATTAATAATTAAAAGAAAGAAACTATGTTGACATCATTGTTATTAGCAGCAGAAACTGCAAAGTTAGGCGCCGCTATCGGTGCAGGTATCGCAGCCGTAGGCGCAGGTCTTGGTATTGGTCGTATCGGTGGTCAGGCTATGGACGCTATGGCTCGCCAGCCAGAGAAGATCGGTGAGCTTCGTTCTGCTATGATTATTGCAGCCGCATTGGTTGAGGGTGTTGCCTTCTTCGCTGCAATTATCGCTCTCCTCTGTGTATTCTAAACTACTCAGAGAATTATTAAACAAATTGGTAAGAAAAGTAATTTAGCAGCTTATGTCATTATTATTGCCAGATAGTGGCTTACTCTTTTGGATGACCCTCGTCTTCTTAGTGGTCTTCTTCATCTTATGGAAGTGGGGATTCCCCTTCTATCATCAAGATGGTGAACGAGCGCAAAGAGTACATTGACGAGAGTCTTGCAAAGGCAGAAGAAGCCAACTTGAGGCTTGCCAATATTCAGAAACAAGGTGAGGAGCTGCTTATGGAGGCACGTGAGAAACAGGCGCAAATCCTTAGAGAGGCGTCTGAGACACGTGACACCATAGTCGGACAGGCACAGGAGAAGGCACGCGACGAGAGTGCTCGCATCCTTTCTGAAGCCAAGGCAGAGATTGAAAGTCAGAAGCAGGCTGCCATCCGCGACATCCGTTCGCAGGTTGCAGAGCTTTCTGTGCAGATTGCTGAGAAGATTCTGCATAAGGAACTGTCCACTTCTGCCGAGCAAACTCAGCTTATCAACAGCTTATTGGATGAAGTTGCTTCTTCTAACGGAACAGAAAGTAAATAATCGCTTATGAATACAGGTGTAATATCGGTTCGCTATGCTCGTGCGCTGTTGAAGGCTGCTTGTGAGCAAGGTATCGAGGACAAGGTGTATGCTATCATGCAAACCCTTGCCCAGAATTACCTTCAGGTGCCCGAACTCCGCATGACGATTGAAAGCCCGATGCTTCCGAAGGACAAGAAGCGCAAGCTATTGGAAGTAGCCTGTGGCGACAATTGTCCTGAGCTTGTTGGTAATTTCCTTTCCCTTGTCTTGAAGGGAGATAGAGAGGAGTTGCTACAGCTTATGGCGAATGACTATGTCGCTCTGTATCGTAAGCAGAAGAACATCATTCGCGGAAAGGTCATCACAGCCTCGCCTGTCTCTTCCCAGACGGAAGACAAGATGAAAGCACTGGTACAATCCAGAGCACAGGGAACCGTTGAGTTCAACACTGAGGTTGACCCTTCACTCATTGGTGGCTTTATTCTTGAGTACGATACTTACAGAATGGACGCCAGCGTGAAGAGCAAACTGAATGCTATCCTCACACAATTAAAAAAAGTAATTAGATTAATAACATGTCAGATAAAATTAAACCAAGTGAGGTGTCTGAGATTCTTTTGAAAGAACTTCAAGGCATCAACTCTGAGGAGAAGTTTGATGAAGTCGGTAGCGTACTGACCGTCAGCGACGGTGTAGCACGTGTCTATGGTCTTCGCAATGCTGAAGCCAACGAGTTGCTTGAATTTGAGAATGGCACCATGGCTATTGTCATGAACTTGGAGGAAGACAATGTAGGTTGTGTCCTTCTTGGTCCTACTGAAGGTATCAAGGAGGGACAGAGCGTGAAGCGTACACACCGTATTGCCTCTATCCGTGTCAATGACAACTTCTTGGGACGTGTAGTCAATCCGCTTGGAGAGGCTATCGATGGTAAGGGTGAAATCGACTTGACTGACTCTTTCGAAATGCCATTGGACCGTAAGGCACCGGGCGTTATCTATCGTCAGCCAGTGAAGGAACCACTCCAGACGGGTCTGAAGGCTGTTGACTCAATGATTCCTATCGGTCGTGGTCAGCGTGAGCTTATCATTGGTGACCGCCAGACAGGTAAGACAGCCATTGCCGTAGATGCCATCATCAATCAGAAGAGCTTCTACGAGCAGGGTAATCCTGTTTATTGTATCTATGTTGCCATCGGTCAGAAGGCTTCTACCGTTGCTACATTGGTACAGAACCTCAAGGAGCGTGGCGCATTACCTTATACAATTATCGTAAGTGCTACGGCGGCTGATCCTGCTGCTATGCAGTATTATGCTCCATTTGCCGGTGCTGCCATTGGTGAGTACTTCCGCGATCGTGGCTACTCAGCCCTCGTTATCTACGATGACTTGTCAAAGCAGGCTGTTGCCTATCGTGAGGTATCATTGATTCTCCGTCGTCCTTCAGGTCGTGAGGCTTACCCTGGTGACGTCTTCTATCTCCACTCTCGTCTGCTTGAGCGTGCTGCACGTATCAACAACCAGCAGGAGATTGCAGAGAAGATGAACGACCTCCCAGAGTGTATGAAGGGTCATGTACGTGGTGGTGGTTCGCTCACCGCATTGCCTATCATTGAGACACAGGCAGGTGACGTGTCAGCCTACATCCCAACTAACGTGATTTCCATTACCGACGGTCAGATTTATCTTGAGTCCGACCTCTTCAATCAGGGCTTCCGTCCAGCTATTAACGTAGGTATTTCCGTATCTCGTGTAGGTGGTTCAGCACAGGTTAAGAGTATGAAGAAGGTAGCTGGTACGTTGAAGATTGATATGGCACAGTATCGTGAGTTGGAGGCATTCTCTAAGTTCTCATCAGATATGGATAAGGTCACAGCGATGACCCTCGACCGTGGACGTAAGAACAACCAGTTACTTATCCAGCCACAGTACAGTCCAATGCCTGTGGGTGAGCAGATTGCTATCCTCTACTGCGGTGTACACGGCTTGATGCGCGACGTACCTGTTGAGCAGGTTCGCCAGTGTCAGGACCAGTTCCTTGAGACCATGCGCACTACTCATGCCGACGTCATCAGCGATTTGGCTGCTGGTAACCTTGAAGAAACTTCTATCAAGGTAATCGAAGAAGTCATGGGCAATATTGCCGGACAATATAAATAAAGACAATACAGAATGGCATCCTTAAAGGAAATCAAGACTCGTATAGCCAGTGTTCAGAGTACTCGTAAGATTACGAGTGCGATGAAGATGGTTGCGTCGAGTAAGTTACACCATGCCCAGAATGCCATCGAGAGTATGCTTCCATACGCGGCTATGCTCGAACACATTCTTAAGGCTTTCCTTGTCTCTACGCCCGATACGGATACTCCGTTCGACGAGCAGAGACCGGTGAAACGTGTTGCCTTACTCGTGTTCTCCTCAAACAGTTCTCTCTGTGGTGGATTCAATGCGAATGTTATCAAGCTGATGCAGCATACGATAGACGAATATCATGCGCAGGGCTTGACCGACAAGGATATTGTCATCTATCCTGTAGGACGAAAGGTGTATGAAGCAGCAAATAAGCGTGGGTATACCTGTGTATATCCTTATCCGCAGCTTGCTGATAAACCAAATTTTGAGGAGTGTCGCAGTATTGCCATGGAGCTAAGCCAGAAATGGTTGAAGGGCGAGTTTGACAAGGTAGAGATTATCTACCATCATTTCAAGAGTGCAGGAAGCCAGATTCTCCAACGTAAGAATTTCCTTCAATTGACCTTGAGGAAGAAGTCAATGCCGACTCTACGCGCGATCTTTCATCAAATATCGCAACGAAGGCTGCACAGGAATATCTCAAGAGGAAAGGACAGTCTGGAACACAGAAGTCTAATAATGAGGCTGTTGTTCCTCTGAATGATAACTTCATCATTGAGCCAGACCTGCGCACAGTCTTGAAAGCATTGGTACCGAAACTGCTGAATAACATGGTTTATACTGCTCTTCTTGACAGTAATGCCTCTGAGCATGCAGCACGAATGGTTGCCATGCAGACCGCAACAGATAATGCTGACGAACTGCTTCGTGGACTCAACTTGCAGTATAACAAGTCGCGTCAGGCAGCCATCACATCTGAGTTGCTCGATATTGTTGGCGGTACGGTAAATAACTAACTTCCTGCTTGTCCTTAGGGCAGGTGGTGAATAGAATCTTATAGACAGGGATAAGCTCTTAGCTTGTCCCTGTTTTTTTGATTAATTGGGCTAATTAGGCTTATTAGCCCAATTAGCCTCATAAGCCCAATAATTATACTCTCACGGTAATCACGCCCCTCCCTTTGGGGGAGGGATGGGGAGGGCCACTTTCTTTCTTTTTCCCCTTTTGTCCTAACTTTTCATCCCATCCCTTCCCAACTAATGCCCAATTGCTTTTCTAAAAGACGCCCAACAGGCTTGCAAAAGGTGTCTTTTAAGGCTTCAATAGACGCCCTTTTAGAGGCTTAAAGAGCACCTATTGAAATGCTAACTAATAACAAATTGATACTCAATATGTTGCAAGTTTACTTGCAATCCTCTTTTTTCTACGTTTTTAGGTGTAATAGTTCGAAACTTTTGTAATGAATTTTCGTAGCCGTAAAAAATACCAAACCCGTGGTGGTTTGGTACTTCTTACTCTTGTATTGTACTATTATTATGGTAAAATAATTAGTTCAAGGCTGTCAGATTTGACTTTCACTTTGAGCCAGTCATAAAGCTGCTTTCTGTTGTCTTTGGCAAGTGTCTTGTTTGTTTTGATTATAGCCACGATGTGATTTTTTATTGAGGCAGAATCAACGAAAGACTCAGATGCTTTTGAAAGCATAATACTCTTTGCTGAGGGGCATACGACTTTAAGTTCTTCTCGCATGTCGTTAGCAAGTACTGGATAACGTGTATAAGAAGTTAGTTCCTTCTTTAGCACATCGTTGTTATATGCAAGTTCTTGCCATTCAGCCGTATTTTTTTCTCCTACCATCAACTGACCTTTATTCTTGTGCTGTAGGAGTAATAAGCTATCAGAGTTAGTTCCTTGTATCACCTTTAGTACGTAGCCATCAAGCTGATAATTAGTCATCGATTTTTGTGCTTTAGCTATCGAATCAGTTGATATCGGATTGCCCACCGCTACCACATGGAGGGTTTTGGTTTTTAGGTCGTATTGGTGTGAGAGAATGTTTGTTCCGCTATAATTAAGTTCCTTTGTAACAAAATTCTCTATGTTATTTTCAAATACACTTTGCTTAATGATGTTCCATGTCATGTAGCTTGCAGGGATAATTGTGATAATGATAATGCTAACGATGTAAAGAATTACTCGTTTCATTTGTTTACGATCAACAAACTCCTTTCTACGAAAATGTAATAGGCGTACACCAAGACAGGTTGTAAAAGCAATGAAAACAGTATTGATGAAATAAAGGTAAAATGCCCCAAAGAAGTAGGATGTGTTTTGTACGGCCAGTCCATAACCTGCTGTACAAAGTGGTGGCATTAAGGCTGTGGCAATGGCAACACCCGGCACCACGTTGTTTCTTCCTTTTGTTGACGTAGCTAAGAATCCAGCAGCACCACCAAAAAGAGCTATCAATACATCATAAAGGGTAGGCGATGTGCGTGCTAAGAGTTCGGATTGAGCATCCGTGATAGGTGAAAGTGTAAAGTAGATTGCTGCAGTAACAACGCTAATGAACGTACTTACCAAATAGTTTTTTATGGACTGTTTGAACAAGTCCAAGTCAGCAATTCCAAGAGCTAATCCCATACCGATGATTGGTCCCATCAGTGGAGAGATGAGCATAGCACCAATAATTACTGCCGTTGAATTGACATTTAAGCCTAAGGATGCAATAAATACGGCAAGATAAGTATCCAGAGATTAGAACCTTGAAAGTTGATGCCATTAGTTATTTGTTTAATAACATATTTTTCGCCGTCTTTGTCAGGTAAGACATTGAAATAACTCTTAATTATCTGCCATAAAGTTTGATTGTTATTTTCCTGCATTTCGTTTTTTTGCAAAGATACTGAATTTAATGGAAAGTTTCAAGCAGTTTCTTGATTAACTATTAGGGAGTGGGCTGGTATTTGTGAGCGTACATTCTTTTCACATAAGAACAAGATTGGTAAAGATAAGACTCCGTTGTAGTGCACAGTCGATATGCAATTACGATAGTCCTATATATGAATAGGTGTTCTGATCAACAAAGAGCTAAGAGAATAAAAAAAGAGTACCAAGAAAACTTGATACTCTTTTTATTTATGTTAGATTTTAGTGTGCAAATTACTTGCCACCCTCCATCTTCTTCTTCAAGTCAGCGAGAACACCGAGGTCACCGAGAGATGTACCAGCAGCAACGTTGTTGATAGCAGCTGCATCATTCTTTGGCTTGCTCTGAGCTGCTGGACGCTGGCGACGTGGCTCTTCCTTAACCTCCTCGAATGTACGAGAGTGAGAAAGGATGATACGCTTAGTGTCCTTAACGAACTCGATTACCATGAATGGGAGAACCTCACCAAGCTGTGCCTGTGTGCCGTCCTGCTTAACAAGGTGCTTTGGAGTAGCGAAGCCCTCACCACCCTCGCTGAGAGTGATGACAGCACCCTTGTCCATAGACTCGGTAATCTTACCCTCGTGGATTGAACCTGGAGTGTAGATTGCTCGTACTCATCCCAAGGATTAGACTCGAGCTGCTTGTGACCGAGGCTCAAGCGACGATTCTCCTTGTCGATTTCGAGAACAACAACCTCAATCTCAGAACCCTGTGATGTGAACTCAGATGGGTGCTTAACCTTCTTAGTCCAAGAGAGGTCGCTGATGTGGATAAGACCGTCAACACCTTCCTCGAGCTCTACGAAGATACCGAAGTTAGTGAAGTTACGAACCTTTGCGATGTGCTTAGAGCCTACTGGATACTTAACCTCGATAGCCTCCCATGGGTCTTCCTTGAGCTGCTTGATACCGAGAGACATCTTACGCTCGTTGCGGTCGAGTGTGAGGATAACTGCCTCAACCTCGTCACCAACCTTCATGAACTCCTGTGCAGAACGCAAGTGCTGGCTCCAGCTCATCTCTGAAACGTGGATCAAGCCCTCTACGCCTGGCTGAATCTCTACGAATGCACCGTAGTCAGCCATAACAACTACCTTACCCTTAACGTGGTCGCCAACCTTGAGGTTAGGATCCAAAGAATCCCAAGGGTGCTGAGTGAGCTGCTTGAGACCAAGAGCGATACGCTTCTTCTCCTCATCGAAGTCGAGGATAACAACGTTAATCTTCTGGTCGAGCGCAACAACCTCGTGTGGATCGCTTACGCGGCCCCAAGAGAGGTCAGTGATATGTACGAGTCCGTCAACACCCCCGAGGTCAACGAATACACCGTAAGATGTGATGTTCTTAACAGTACCCTCGAGGATCTGACCCTTCTCAAGGTGAGAGATAATCTCCTTGCGCTGTGCCTCGAGCTCAGCCTCGATGAGTGCCTTGTGTGAAACGACTACGTTACGGAACTCCTGATTGATCTTAACAACCTTGAACTCCATTGTCTTACCAACGAATACGTCGTAGTCGCGTATAGGGTGAACGTCAATCTGGCTGCCTGGAAGGAATGCTTCGATACCGAATACGTCAACAATCATACCACCCTTAGTGCGGCTCTTGATGTAACCCTGGATAACCTCGTCGTTCTCCAGTGCCTTGTTGATATTCTCCCAGCTCTTCTGGAGGCGAGCCTTCTTGTGAGAAAGAACGAGCTGACCGCGCTTGTCCTCCTGGTTCTCAACATAAACCTCTACCTTGTCACCAGCCTTGAGCTCTGGGTTGTAACGGAATTCAGAAGCAGGGATGATACCATCGCTCTTGTAGCCGATGTTAACAACTACTTCCTTCTTGTCAACTGAAATAACAGTACCTTCAACTACCTGGTGCTCCTGGATCTTGTTAAGAGTTTCGTCATAAGCCTTAGTAAGATCGTTCTTACTTGCCTCAGCATGTGCGCCGTTCTCGAACTCATCCCAGTTGAAGTCAGCTAAAGGCTGTACATTCTGGACGTCTTTGAAATTTGTCATAAAGTGTTTAAAAAATAATTTAATTAATAAAGTTCGACTTTATATTACCTGTAATATGGGCGTAGTTCGCCCAAATCGGGTGCAAAGTTACGAATAATATTCTGTATATTAGTGCTTTTGCTTCTGTTTTTTTGTTTTTTTCTTTCTGCTTCCGAAAATATCGCTCAATCTGTTGAAGTCTTTCTTCAGAATCAAGCCTATACCCTGCGTTGTCAGAGAGTTACGTGTGAAGTAACGGTCGTTGGTTTGGTTATAGACACGGAAGGCTACGTTACCGCTTGGGAAGAGGAGGTAACGGATGTCGAAGTCGCCTATGAAGGATGATTTGTCCTTGGCTACATTGTCTCGATAACCAAACTGTCCGTTGAAGAGCAGACGGTTGTTAAGCATGCTTCCTGAGAGTAGTCCTTCGTACTCTGCATTGTCGAAACCTTCATTACCTGTCGCAATATTTGCACCGAAGTTCCAATTGTTATCCTTTACAACATTGGACAATACGGTGTTGATTTGTTGTGAAATCGTACCAGAGAGTAGACTCTGCATAGCAAGAGATGCACGACTTGGCGATTCACTGTCTCGTGCTGGATTGTTATTCTTGCTCTGTGGATAGAAGCGTCCGACAGCTAAAGATAGAGTACTTGCTGGTTGAGCTCTTGCTCAGAGTTGAGGATAGAGCGTATCATCTGTTGTGCATCAGGCGAGAGCGTTGGGAGGTCGAGACCGAAAGAAACGGTCGGTGCGCCTGGCGTTCCTTCGATGTTCAGCAAGCAGTTAACCTTTGTGTTATTGGATGTGAATGACTTACCCATTCCAAGGTCGCCCAAAGGAACGGAATTGATGATATAGTTAGCTTTTAGATTCAACGCCGCATTGAATGGATCGCCACCGAAGGCAATCGTTGAACCCGGGCTGGAAGATAAACTGCTTCTTGATAATATTCTGAATCGTGAGGTTATACTGTCCGTAGTCTACGTTATAGTTTCCAAAGAGTTGGAAGGCTCCATTATTATAATAGGACGCACGAATCATTCCCGAACCATTCAGTCGGATATTGTCGCCTGTGGCATCATCAAGTAAGACACCAAGCGTAAGATTCGGATTTGAATGTACGAGGAAGTTGATGTGTAGGTCGCTCGGTATGTCTCTGAATTTGACGATATCCGATGCCTTCTTAGGAGCAGGTTTTGCCGCAAAGCTGAGTGTGTCCGCAGCCTCAGGGATTAAAACTCCAGTGCTATCCTTTGGTACGTTAATCCAGCGGATGAAGTTACTTGTACTTGCATCATTGGTCGAAGAGGCATCATAAGTTATATAGGTGTTCTTTTCCGGTTCCATATCAATGTTCATTGTTGTTGAACCCGGTTCACCTTTTATATTACATTTGCCCGTTCCATATACCACACCCCAGAACGACTCTTTCCCTTGTTTTTTAGGGAAATTATAGGCTAAGAGGTTTCTTGCAAGGATATTGATGTCGAAAGTGAGGTGGCTAAGATTCTTGTGATGTAATCCACCTGTAACGATACCGATATGTCCTTGTGGGTCAGTAATGGTGTCGTTTCCAAAGATAATTTCGTTTGGAATGATGCGAACACGTGCGTCGCGCATCTTATAGGTAACACCTGTTGGCTTTACATATACGCTTCCATGCACTTGCATGTCACCTTCAAGATTGATGGCACTAAGGGGTCCGACGACTTTACACCAGCCGTTTCCTTGCACTTGAATCTTGTCCATGAAAGAGCCACAGAAGCTCTTTAGGAAGTAGAGATGCGTGTTATTGGCAAAGATAGGGAGGTTGATATAGCTTTTCTTAATGTCCACATAGCCTTGGATGTCTGTTCGTGTGCCATCACCAGGGTCAGCATAGGCATCGATATTAATCTTACCTTCTTTGTCATTATAGTTTGCCTCTGCAAAGAGCGTACCCATATCTCCATCTTCAAATTGGAAGTCTTGCACCTCAAGTTTCGCTTGCATCTGTGGATGATGGAAGAACGACTTGATAGAAGCTGTACCAGAAGCCGTACCAGCAAACTTAACGCTTTGGAAGTCAACAAGGTTAAGAATATATGGGACGTTGATATCCTTGAACCTTACAAGGATAGAATCGCTTTGATTTCCAGACGTCTGACCGTTAGCAATGATATGCTGATCGTGGTTGGAAAGTTCAAAATGGTCGATGGTAAGATTGTTCCGATGATAAGAAATATCGGAAGGTTGCACTTGTAATGCAATGGAATCAAAGTTGATTTCCGATGGGTTGAGGTGCAAGCGAGTCTCTAAGTCGCCATGACGACGAGAGAAAGAGGCAATGCTATTGACATTTCCGTATATAGGAGAAAGTCCCGGTATACGGAAAGAAATATTGGAATTAACCGTATTGTTAGCAATCAATCCCTGTGCATTGATAAGGACATGCGGTCCTGTTTCTCCCTTTCGCTCACCAGAAATAGTGGTCTGCAAGCCTTGTGGCTCACTCTTAATATTCAAGACGAGATTCTTTATCTGGTGTCCTGAGTAGATTACGTCGGGCGCATTGACGTGTAAGTCTATTTCGTTCTGGCGTTCCCTTACAAGTCCCGCGAGCCTTATAGCATGTGAAGAAACAATATTAGTATTCAGCAAACTATTGATAAACTTTGTGTCATTTAGGCGCAAAGTGAAAGCGTAGTTTGCCTTTCCAATGCCCATGTTAAAGCGTGGAGTTGGTGGGAAAAGGCTTGGGATATAATGCCCTAAGATACGTCTTATGCTTTGTGGGAGTTGGTTATAATCGTACTGTCCAGCGAGGTGTAGCTCACCAAAGTCAGTCTCTGCGTCAAGCGACTTACCTAAGAGTCCGTTGTTTGTCTTGATAGTTACCCGGTTAAGGATAATGTTCTGACCTTCCCCAATCATAGCAAAGTTGCTGACATCAAGGTTTCCTATGATATCATTCAAACTCGCACCCTGTCCTTTAATCTTAGAAGTAAAGGAGATTGTCCTGTTACCTAACGCCTCTGTTAGCTGAAGTTTGTGTAAGTTGACGGCATCAGCAATGATTGAAATGTCGGTAGACAGTTTTCCTTTGTGTTGCATGAAAGCCATTATGTTGGCAGCTTTTCCGTCAATATTCAGCTTTCCATTAGGGTCGTTAATCGCTGCCTTACCAGTGAAAATATCGTTCTTATAGATTCCGTCAAGGTGAATATTCTTATAGGTATAGCCCTTATAATAGAAAGAGGAGACGTCACCTTTTGCGGCGATATGGGATAGGTCTGTGTTGCCTTCCACCTTGATATTCGTGCTTAACTTACCAAAGTCGTTATTGTCAAGTACTTTCGCAAGATTCAATTCGGTAGTGCTAACCGTTCCTTGGATGTTCTTTCCGTGAATAACAGTAGCCAATTGAACGTTACCAGCATCTGTGTTTAACAGTCCCTTTGCTGTATATTTCCCCATGTTATGGGCGAAGGTGCCACGATAGTAGATACTGCCAATGTTGCTCAATGGCTTAGGGAGGGGTTTATGCGTAACCTTGGTGATGGATTGAAGGGTGTTTTTGCTAACCTTCAGTGGGCTGAAAGTAAAGTCCCAAACAGGACTCTTTTGGATGTTTCTGACCCATCCTTTCGCCTTAATTTGAGTCGAAAGAGTTTGGTCAGAGACGTTAAGATGCTTTACCAACACAGACTGACTTGTACCTTCTGCATCAACTGTAGCGGTATAGTTGGTCGTCAATGGCTTTAAGTCGGGTAGGATAGGGGCAAAGTCGGAAGGCTTTATTGCGGCTTTGAAGTCCTTGATGGTGTAGCGTAAAGTATTGAAATCCAGCTTCTTGTTATTGAACTTGTAGGTCGTAAGTAACTCCTTTAGCGCAATCTTACTGTTAGTCCCATCGAAGATAAAGTCACGTAATGTGGCTTGCTGCTGATTAGCTTTTAATTCAAAAGCCAACTGCTTCACCTCTAAGCCTGAGGCTTCTTTGAAAGCCAATGCCCTAAGATCAGCCCACACACTCGTGTCGTCCAACTTGTTAAGAATGAGATAAGACGAGATGTCACTTACGTTGATATGGTTCAGATTCAGTCTGTTAGGCGTGGTAGGTGCATCTAAATAATCGTATTTAATGCTACCATGTCGAATCACAAGACTATTAATAGACAAGTGTAAAGGAGTGTGACTTGTGGTATCTTTTGATGCCAATGAATCTAATACAAATTGAAAGTTAGGCTTGGCATCCTTACTTGTTTTGTATAGTTCTGCCCGCAAACCAAAAAGCTGTGCAGAGGAAATATTAATCTCACCTGTACGTAAGAGATGCCAGATGTCGACCCTTGCTCCTACTCGTGATGCCGATAACATCTTCTTGTGACTTTGGTCATAGATGAGAATATCGTCTAATACGAAGCGATTGATAAAGCCTAAATCAATACGTCCTACGTGCACTTCTGTACCCAATTTGTTGCCCGCTACGTCGCCTACTTTTTGGGCAAGAAAACCCTGTACTGCTGGTATGTGCAGCAGTACGATTGTGGTTATATAAAGACCCGCTATGGTCCATATAACCCATCGTATAATTGTTCTAAGTTTCTTCAATGCGTCTACAAAACTACAAAAAAACCATTTTATACTGAAATTATTATATCTAAATGTGCCAAATCTGCTTAAAATTTGCTACATTTGCAGAAAATAAGCTACGCTCGGCAAATGGAAAGTCACCTTTCTTTGCTCTCGCTTGCATTATTTTGGCAGAAAATAAGCTACGCTCGGCAAGCAAAGGATTGTTTACCTTATGTTTTGTGAAGCTTATTTAGGGTGGAAAATATTAAGATGAAATAATATAAAAATCGCTTTATCATTGTTATGGCAAATGTAATTAAGTTACGAAAGGGCTTAGACATTAACCTTACAGGACGCGCGCAGGAACAGATGTTGCCTGTGAAATCATCTACGGAATACGCATTGGTTCCAGATGACTTCCCAGGATTGACACCTAAGGTAACCGTTCGTGAAGGTGATCATGTCCGAGCTGGTGACCCATTGTTTGTTGACAAAGGGTGCACTGAAGTTAGCTTCGCTTCTCCTGTGAGCGGTACCGTCACAGCTGTTGAGCGCGGAGAAAGACGTAAAGTGTTGCGTGTGAAGATTGCTGCCGATGCGCAGCAGGAATATGCTGACTTCGGCGTGAAGGACGTGGCGGGTTTATCCGCTGATGATGTCAAGGCTTCATTGCTGCAGGCGGGGTTGTTTGGTTATATCAACCAGTTGCCTTATGCTGTTGCTACACGTCCAGACACAGAACCAAAGGCAATTTTCGTGTCTGCACTTCGTGATAAACCTTTGCAGGGTGACTTCGAGTTTGAGTTGAATGGTCAGGAGAAAGACTTCCAGACAGGTTTGACAGCTCTCGCCAAGATTGCAAAGGTTTATTTGGGTATTGGTGCTAAGCAGTCGGCTTCAGCGTTGACTGGTGCAAAGGATGTAGAAGTAACTGTTTTCGATGGTCCTTGTCCAGCTGGTAATGTTGGTGTACAGGTAAATCATATCGATCCAGTCAATAAGGGCGAAGTGGTATGGACTGTTGACCCAACAGCTGTTATCTTCTTTGGTCGCTTGTTCAATACAGGTAAGGTAAACCTCACTCGTCGTGTAGCCATTGCAGGTAGTATGGTAAAGCAGACTGGTTATGTTGATGCCCTCGTTGGTACTCCATTGAAGCAGATTCTTGCAGACAACATCGCTGACGGTTGCAACGTTCGCATCCTCAATGGTAATCCTCTCACTGGTGTCATCGCTAATGAAGAGTCTGTGCTTGGTGCACATACTTCAGAGGTAACATTGATTCCAGAGGGTGATGATGTACATGAAATCTTCGGTTGGATGCTCCCTCGTTTCAAAGACTTCTCCACTTCTCGCAGCTACTTCACTTGGTTGCAGGGCAAGAAGGCGTATAATCTCGATGCACGTCTCAAGGGTGGAGAACGTCACATGATTATGAGTGGCGAGTACGACAGAGTGTTACCAATGGATATCTACAGTGAGTACCTCATCAAGTCAATTATCTCAGGCAATATTGATAGCCAAGAGCAGTTGGGCATCTATGAGGTAAGTCCAGAAGACTTTGCGCTCGCTGAGTTCGTTGATAGTTCTAAGTTACCTTTGCAGAAGATTGTGCGTGAGGGCTTGGATATCCTTAGAAAAGAGAATGCATAGGGGTCTTATGAGCCCACAATAACTTTAACTATAGTTTCAGAATAAGTTTCTCAGGGTTTTATCAAGCTATGGTAATGATTCAAGAAACAGAAACTTTGGACTTTAAGAACCCTATAATAAAAGTATTATGAGTTTAAGAAATTATCTCGATAAGATACGCCCAAACTTTGAGGAGGGCGGAAAGCTTCACGCTTTCAAGAGTGTCTACGATGGTTTCGAGACGTTCCTTTATGTTCCTAACGAGACATCAAAGAGCGGAACTTCTATCCATGACGCTATTGACTCGAAGCGAATTATGAGTTTGGTGGTACTTCATTGGTACCAGCTATGCTCTTCGGTATGTATAATATCGGCTATCAGAACGCTTTAGCAGCTGGTAAGTTGGCTGATGCTACTTGCTGGGGAATGTTCCTTTATGGTATGCTGGCTCTGTTGCCAAAGATTCTTGTGTCTTACATTGTCGGCTTAGGTATTGAGTTTGCTTGGGCACAGTGGAAGGGTGAGGAGATTCAAGAAGGTTATCTTGTGTCAGGTATTCTGATTCCATTGATTATTCCTGTAACCACACCACTGTGGATACTTGTGCTTGCAGTAGCCTTTGCTGTCATCTTCACGAAGGAAATCTTCGGTGGAACAGGTATGAATATCTTTAACGTTGCCTTGGCTGCACGTGCCTTCCTCTTCTTCTCTTATCCGAGCAAGATGACAGGTGATAGCATCTGGGTAGCACAGAATTCTATCTTCGGTTTTGGCTACACATTGCCAGACGGTTTCACTATGGCAACCCCATTGGGTGAGATTGCTCAGGGCACAAATGTGAACGCATCCGTATGTGATATGGTATTAGGTCTTATCCCAGGTTCTGTGGGTGAGACATCTGTCATCGCTATTGCTATCGGTGCTGTAATCCTTCTTTGGACAAACATCGCCAGCTGGAAGACAATGTTGAGTGTATTCCTTGGTGGAACCGTGATGGGACTTATCTTCCATTCAACAGGTGCAACACCAATTCAGTGGTATGAGCACCTCGTCTTAGGTGGTTTCTGCTTCGGTGCAGTATTCATGGCAACCGACCCAGTAACCTCAGCTCGTACAGAGACAGGTAAGTGGGTATATGGTTTCTTCATCGGTGCGATGGCTATCATCATCCGTGTGTTGAACCCAGGTTATCCAGAGGGTATGATGCTTGCCATCCTCTTTGGTAATATGTTCGCCCCACTCATCGACTACTGTGTAGTTCAGTCAAACATCAGCAAGCGCGCAAAGCGTGCTAAATAAATAAGGAGGACGAAGAAATGAAAACAAATAGTAATTCTTATACAATTATCTATTCTGTCATCCTCGTGTTGATTGTAGCCTTTTTGCTTGCATTCGTATTCCAAGCATTGAAGCCAATGCAGGATGCTAATGTACAGCTTGATCAGCAGAAGCAGATTCTCTTTGCACTCAATCAGAATCGTGATATGAGCAATGAGGAGGCTGTTAAGCTTGGAAGCAGATTATCATAGCAGATGATATCATCAATGCAGATGGTAAGGTCGTTGAGGCTGGAAAGCAGGGTGGCGTTGATGCCGGCTTTAAGTTGAATAGTAAGGATGCCAAGGAAGGCAAACTCGCTTTGTTCCGTTGCAAGGTAAACGGCGAGGATAAGTATGTTATCCCTGTTTATGGTAACGGTCTTTGGGGACCTATCAATGGTTTCATCGCTATCAATGGCGATAAGAGAACCGTCTTTGGTGCTTACTTCAACCACGAGAGTGAGACAGCTGGTCTTGGTGCTGAAATCAAAGACAATAAGGCATGGCAGGATTTGTTCAAGGGTAAGCATCTCTTTAGCGGAAACGATACTCAGAAGATAGCACTTGCTGTTGAAAGAAGATCGAAGACCCATCTACGCAGGTAGATGCCGTAACAGGTGCAACACTTACCAGTAATGGTGTAACAGAGATGTTCCATGCAGACAAGGGTGGACTTCAGCCTTATGTTAAATTCCTGAACAGCAAATAATATTCTAATCTTTAGAACAATAAGAATATGGATTTATTCTCAAAACAAAATAGAGAGGTGTTCAGCAATCCGCTGAATCTGGACAACCCAATTATGGTCCAGGTGCTCGGTATCTGTTCTGCCCTTGCCGTAACTTCACAGCTGAAGCCGGCGATTGTTATGGGACTTGCCGTTACCATTATCACGGCATTCTCTAATGTTATTATTTCACTTATCCGTAACACAATCCCTAACCGTATTCGTATTATCGTACAGTTGGTGGTTGTTGCTGCTCTGGTAACAGTTGTTAGTCAGATTCTCAAGGCTGTAGCTTACGACGTGAGTGTAGAGCTTTCTGTTTACGTAGGACTTATCATTACCAACTGTATCCTTATGGGACGTCTAGAGGCTTTTGCTATGACAAACAAGCCTTGGCCAAGTTTCCTTGATGGTGTCGGCAACGGTTTGGGTTACGCTATGATACTTGTTGTTGTAGGTGCTGTTCGTGAGTTCTTTGGTCGTGGCTCATTGCTCGGTTTCAAGATTCTCCCACAAAGCCTCTATGATGCAGGTTATATGGACAACGGAATGATGTCAATGCCAGCAATGGCACTCATCCTTCTCGGTTGTGTTATTTGGGTTCATCGTGCATATTTCTATAAAGAAGACAAGAAGTAATTATGGAACATCTTATTAGTTTATTCTTCCGGTCCATCTTTGTGGACAATATGATATTTGCGTTCTTCCTCGGTATGTGTTCATACCTTGCGGTGTCTAAGAGCGTAAAGACTTCATTGGGTCTTGGTGTGGCCGTAACATTCGTATTGCTTGTTACCACACCAATCAACTATCTTTTGCTGACTAAGGTTCTCGGTCCAGACTGTCTTGCAGAGGGTGTTGACCTTACTTATCTTAGTTTCATTCTCTTTATCGCTGTCATTGCTGGTATCGTACAGATTGTGGAGATGGCTGTTGAGAAGTTCTCACCTTCACTTTATGGTGCGTTGGGTATCTTCCTTCCGCTGATTGCCGTTAACTGTGCTATCATGGGTGCTTCACTCTTTATGCAGCAGCGTATCGGTCTTGACCCAGCAAGCACACAGTATATCGGTACTGTATGGGACGCACTTGTCTATGGTACAGGTTCTGGTCTTGGCTGGACATTGGCTATCGTGGCAATGGGTGCTATTCGTGAGAAGATGGAATATTCTGATGTACCAAGCCTTTGCAGGGTCTTGGCATCACATTTATTACAGTAGGACTGATGGCAATGGCAATGATGTGCTTCTCAGGTCTTAAAATCTAAGTAAACAATGGGACAATTCATAACAATAAGTATTGTGGTATTCCTTATCACCATCCTTGTGTTGGTGATTCTCCTGCTTGTGTCTAAGAAGTATCTCAGTCCAAGCGGAAAGGTAAAGATAACAATTAACGGTGATAAGGAGATGACCGTTGATCAGGGTAGCTCAGTTTTGTCTACGCTGAATGAGAACGGTGTGTTCCTCCCTTCTGCTTGTGGTGGTAAGGGCAGCTGTGGCCAGTGTAAGTTGCAGGTAGTAGAAGGTGGCGGTGAGATTCTCGACTCTGAGCGTCCTCACTTCAGCCGTAAAGAGATCAAAGACCACTGGCGCTTGGGTTGTCAGTGTAAGGTGAAGGGTGATATGTCACTCAAGGTTCCTGAGTCTGTCATGGGCGTTAAGGAGTGGGAGTGTACTGTTATCTCTAACAAGAACGTGTCAAGCTTTATCAAGGAGTTCAAGGTTGCCTTGCCTCCAGGCGAACACATGGACTTCATCCCTGGCTCTTATGCACAGATTTCTATCCCTGCCTACGACTGTATCGACTATGATAAGGACTTCGATAAGAACGATATCGGTGAGGAGTACCTCGGTCCTTGGAAGCAGTTTAACCTTCTTTCTCTGAAGGGAAAGAACCCTGAGCCAACTGTTCGTGCTTACTCTATGGCGAACTATCCAGCTGAGGGTGATATCATCACACTGACTGTTCGTATTGCAACACCTCCATTCCTGCCACGTCCGCAGGTTGGTTTCCAGAACGTACCAACTGGTATCGGTTCTACTTACATCTTCTCTCTTAAGGAGGGTGATAAGGTGATGATGAGCGGTCCTTATGGCGACTTCCATCCTAACTTCACTTCTGGTAAGGAGATGATTTGGATTGGTGGTGGTGCTGGTATGGCTCCTTTGCGTGCGCAGATTATGCACATGACAAAGACCCTCCACACTCGTGATCGTGAGATGCACTTCTTCTATGGTGCGCGTTCACTCAGTGAGGCATTCTTCCTTGAAGACTTCTGGGAGCTTGAGAAGGAATATCCTAACTTCCATTTCCACCTCTCTCTCGACCGTCCAGACCCTAAGGCTGATGAGGCTGGTGTGAAGTATTACACTGGTTTTGCAGTAAACTGCATCCGTGATGAGTATCTAAAGGATCACGAGGCACCAGAGGATTGTGAGTATTATCTCTGTGGACCTCCAATGCTTATCAAGACTGTTACAGATTATCTTGACAGCATCGGTGTTGATCAGGATGCAATCATGTACGATAACTTCGGATAAATCAACATCCTATTCATATAAAGCGAGGAACCTTATTGGGCTCCTCGCTTTTTTGTTTTTGTGTAAATGGGGAAGTAAAAAAGGACTTATGGAAAGTGAAAGAGTCTGCATATAGGCTAACAATATCTTGTGAACGTGTCATTCGCTTTCAACAAAAGAATTACTTCCAGTATCAACGAATGATATACTTCCTCCTTTAGCACACATACAGAATGACTGTTCCGTCAGCTTTTTCATCCCATTGATACTGTCTTTCTTTGTTGTTTGTTGCCATCCTTGGGGCTGGGGAGTACAAGGAGGATTCGGGGAACTACATTTGCAAACTCCAAAACTTGGAATATTTACCATCCCTTTATTATCACCTTCTGTACCTACAAGAGCATCGGCTATCCTACGGAATGTTTGACTCGTCACTGTCAGCTTGGAATTCTTTACACCAAGAGTACAATGCAGAGTTGCTCCGTGAGTTATAATTTTAGACATAAATTCCTTTTTAGTTTATTCAACCCTTTTATTCTATGGCTTGCAATATCTCTTTGCTGAGTAGTTCTCCAGTCTTGGCATTCCATGTATAAGTTAAATCACCGCCTCCATTCGTTATAGTAATCGTCCAAAGAACAGAATCTTTTTCAAATTTAGTGTTGGGGGTACTTATCTTGCCGAAACTTATGCTAATACCGGGCTCATCCCCTTGTTTCACGAACTTCTCCTGACCCTTTCCAGTTTTCCTGTCTATATATCCCTCATGCTCAAGCCAGCGCAAGATATTTATAGGTTTCAGGCGCAGCTTCTCAAACTTCTTATCCTCATCGGTTTCTTTTATAAGGTTGCCTTGATTGTCATACTCGCGCCAAATGCCAATTTTGACACTTGAATGGCAAAGGAATTTCCCTTTAGATTTGAGAATACAATTTTTATAATAGTTCTTGACTATCATCTCATAAGTAAATGGCTTAATTTCTTGTAAGAAATATCCATCCTCGTTAAATGACACATAGACCTCAGTGCCATTTCTCTCAACATATTGAGCAGATGTGGCATTCTCATAGGTATTTTTCTCTTTGATTATATTTTTATAATATTGTACATCGAATCTTTCTGTAATCTCCATTTTTGTTGTCTCCTTGTCTTTTTGCGCATTGCAGCAAGTACAACACAGCGCAGTTAATAATATTAGAATGAAATGTTTCATATCTTTTATACGATTTTGTGGTTTAACATTCCCCATTGCCAATAGAACAAACTCGTGCGTTTAATTGGATTAGGTTCATGATGACTGTAATCCATAATGTTATCCGTTGTGTGATATTTATAGGCAAATGGAACTCCCTGATAGTCGAACGAATGGGGCAAACCCATTGCGTGTAGCATCTCGTGGGGTACTGTGGCGGAGTTATACCCATCGAAGAATACTCCATACGTGGAGTTTGGGTAGGCATACCCATTTAAACGTCCCCCATCAGTAAAGCACTTATCACCAAAAAAGAATACAGTATAGTAACCTTTATAAGTTGTTTTGAAAGTAGCTACCAATTTTTTCATTACATATTCTTGAAGCAACTGATCCTTACTTTCATCTATACCATATTCTATACCTTTTAAATATCTAAAATTTTCGGCGAATTCATTCTCTGTACAATCAATTTCTACCTCTTTAACATCTACATTTACAAGGGCTTGATGTAGGACATTGAGGAACAAAGTTATGGATTCAGGAATTACTGTGCCTATTTTTCTTTTTTTTCCGTCCAACTTTGTTTTCACCGTTACAAATACTACATTTATATTTCTTTGGTGTTTTTTGCTATTAGGCAGGATAAACAACTTGCCCACGATATCTCCATCATCGGTAACTGCAGTGAGCGTTCGCTTTTCTTTCAACTCACCTGTACAAGATATTGTGAGAGTAACCTTTCCAGTACGTACGGGGAGAGTCGTATGGCTTAGTTTCAGACCATCCGCCTTGTCAAATTGGAGTTTGATTTCTTTTGGTTTGTTTTCCTCTCCGTCAAGTTCAATCTCGGCAACGAGGTTGATTTCCGTGTCTGGCATCATTGTCATACGAGGAATATAGTAGGTGAAATCCTCGAGGGGTGTCACGCCGATTCTTGCCTTTGCTAATTTGAAGCCTATATTGAAATACTCAAAACTGTTCCTCTTTTTGTCTATCTGTGTAGGTAACACCTCGAAAGGATACTTGTATGCTGCATTGCCGTCTGTGCATGTGACTTTATTTCCACCTTCGTCTGTTTCATAGTGATGTCCTATGGTATCGACAAATTTATAATCTCCTTTCGACATATTCTCTTTCTCACCCATATGAAACCAGTCAAAGCCGTATTCGCCATTATAGTTTTCGGAACGCTTGAAATACACAACACATCGTTTGGCTTTTTCTTCCACAGTTTTCTGATAGGAGAACGCTTGATTAAGCTCGCTTGTTCCCTGTTCACCTCTCACCTCAATCATACCTTGAGAGTTAACAATGGCTTTCTCTGCACTATGTATGAATAATCTTTGCTCACCAACAACATTCGTCTCTGGAGCCTCAATCTTTATTTGCTTCTGAGAGTTGAGCAATGCCTTTCCTGCCTGTGTGTGGAAGAAGTCTGCAACAAGCTGCTGCATGAATGGTGTGTTTACCAATATCTTCTGCATCACATTGGTCAGCAGCATATTACCAATGTTCATTGTTTGTGAGTTTCCAACATTAACTTGTAGGTCGTGACCTACCATTAAGGACATGTTATTACCTGCATTGATTTGTATGTTCTTAGGGGCATTAAGCAAGATGTTTCCATTTCCATCCAAATGAATGGAACTACCGCCTGCATCTTTTATTTCAAGTGACTTATTATCATCATTCAAGATAACAGAAATACCACTACGTGTCTTAAGACTTTTAATACTATTGTTTGAACCACCACCGCCACCTGTCGTTCCATTAAACAGACTACCCATAACATATGGTCTTGCAGGGTCACCATGACGGAATCCGAGGAGAACTTGGTCGCCCACCTCTGGGATAAACAAAACCACGGTTGCTCTTTACGTCCTTACTGCTACCGCCATCAGGTGTCATCACACGCACCCAACCAGTCTGCATACCATCCGTCTGCCAATTCATACGTACACGGACACGGCCCTTACCCTCTGGGTCAGCATTGCTGAGCACCGTTGCCATCTGTGTTTCAGCCAATGGCATACGCACCTTCGGACTTGGCAGTGCTTTAACGTTGCAGGGATAGCCTTGAAGCGGTTCTTGTAGTAGCTGCCTTGGCTCACCTCATGGGTAATCTCGATGATGATAAAGTCACCCAAACTTTCTTCTGATAAGTTTCCTACACGTTCTAAGAATGAGCTGTAGAGACTTACCACAGAGCCGACACGCAGGGTTGGCACCTGACTCTCAGCTGTGATATAATGTGTCTCAGCCGTCTCAGCCGCTTGCTTACGCCCCGTGTAGTTATCGAGTTCCGTCTCATTGCTGATACGTGGCAGTGCATGCTGGCGTGCAGGTTTTGAGAACATACCTAATGATGCACGGAAAGCCTCACCCGCAAGTTTGTCATGACCATATGCCAAGTTTGGCGTCATACGTTGCATTTCACGGTCAGCACCAGAGTGATAAGAGAACACCTGCTCAGAGCGTGCGAGAGTCTGTAAACCAATGTCAAGTGAAGACAGTGTTGTTCCATATTCTAATCTTATAGGGTCAGCCAATTTCCTTGGTTTACCAAAGATGAGTTTAGTTCCATCGAAATACATCCACTCCTGATACTGATGAGCAAGACGACGGATAAAGTCGAAGTCCGACTCTTCATACTGGCAGATAAAGTCTTTGGTTTCCTTGAATGCAGGATTTAGCTCCAACTGCACCTTAGCTTCTGCGCATAGTTTCTTAACCACATCCCCAATCGTTGTATCATTCCATGAGAAGCAGCTGTGTGCCGTTTCCATTCTGTAAGTAGCGGAGTAGCCAGAAACGATAATACATCCAAAGTCACTTCCTTCTCTGTGTAACTGTACATTTGTCACCACACCAACAAAGATAGGCTTGTTAGCAGCCTTAACGACGATACTTTCTCCGAGCCAGTCCTTGCTGCTATTGATATTATGTACATATCTATTGCTACCCGTTTCCAACTCAACAGACATTTGGAATCGGTGGTGTTTACCTATGTTTTGTTCGATTTGTAGAGAAATAAAAGAAGAAAGAGACCTCTTTCCTACGCTGATGGTAATGGGGTTGAAAGGAATTGACATTGGTTGTTTGTTTTGAGATAAATTAAAGCTAATAGGCGTGCTGGGGTATGATATCTTTAGTCTTAGGAAGCAGACTATAACTGCAATATAAAGCTGATTTAAATCCCCTTTGAGTGTTGAAAGCGAAAAGGACTATGCCGAGCACGAAAGCTCAGCATAGTCCTGATGTTTCTCAGACTTATGTGCGAGGCCAACGGTTGTCAAGCTCAGCATTGCCCACGGTGATATTCTCAGCAGAGAATGTCATAGCGATAGTCATAGGAGCCTCGTTGTTAACGTCGAGTGTTTCCTTGTAATGAACGATGTAAGCATTCTTGAAAGAAATCTCCTTCATCTTAGCATCCTCTTCGCTCTTCTTGTAAACGATCTTACCCTCAACAGGCTTGAACTGGCTGTTAAGCATAGCCTCGATAGTAGAAGTGTCATCAGTAGACTCGATAGTTACGCTGATACGACCGCCAGAGATGCTTGATGCAGGCTGACCCTTCTTGTCAGTAGTACGGCTGAACTCGTAGTTAGAGTAGAGTACATCATACTCCTTACCACCCAATTCCAAAGTTGCTCTAAATGAACTCATAATTGAAAAGTTTTAAGTTGTTAGAAAAAAATGATAAACGAGGCACCCTTATCATCTCCTTTACAAGAAAACAAAAAAGAGAAAACCTCAACAACTTCTTGAAGTCCCCTCTGTACGGCTGATAAACAGTCTTGCTCTTGGAAGAAGAGGAAGATTTGCAATCTGTTGTTTTGCAGTGTCAAAAGTAAAAATATAATTCTATAAAAACAAATTAAAGATGTAAAATAACATAAGTTTAACATTTAAAAGCTAAATGCTTACCTTACTTCGAGAGTAGGAGGAACACCTCACCATTATAAGAATAAACTTGTCAACTCATCAGTTTATTAACTTATTCACTTGTCTATCTGTATGAGGTTGTAAATAATTTTCAGCCTCTTAAAATTCTATTTATGCTTAATAGGCTTCGAAAAGACGCCCTTTTGGCTTGCAAAAGGTGCCCTTTAAGACCCTTACTAACGCCCTTTTGAAAGCTAATTAAGCACCTTTTTGAAATGCATCTCAGTAATACGCTGATATCAAGCAACTTATGAAGGCGTAAAAATCACAGGTTTTCTGGCTCTTTACCAGACTTTTATTTATCTATTTTGTAATTATATTTCAAGATAGCAAACATTGAAATTTAAAGTTCAGACATCAATGGTTAAGTTTAAAAACCAGTATTACTTCCTGTATCAACGAATGATATTCTTCCTCCTTTAGCATACATACAGAATGACTGCTCCGTCAGCTTCTTCATCCCATTGATACTGTCTTTCTGAGTAGTTTGCTGCCTGCCTTGTGGCTGGGGAAGACAAGGAGGATTCGGAGAACTACATTTGCAAACTCCAAAACTTGGGATATTTACCATCCCATTATTATCACCTTCTGTACCAACAAGAGTATTAGCTATCCGACGAAATGTTTGGCTTGTCACCATTAGGTTGGATTCCTTTACTCCAAGAGTACAGTGTAGAGTTGCACCATGCGTTATGATCTTAGGCATTGCTATTCAACATTTAAGACATTTTCATGACTTATAACCTTACCTGTTTCCGCATCTATAACAAATTCCTCTGTACCTGACATTGTTACACGGCTGACATACCATTTAGCATGGTCTTTTCCATGGGGAGAGAAATTGATACGAAATGGAGTATTGGAAACTACTTTGCTGCCCCCTTGCCGCTCCACAAGTCTATCCAGCCTTGGCTTTCCATCCAACGGAGTAAATCTTTAGGTTTTATCCTTAATCTCTCAAATTTCTTATCTTCATCCGTTTCCTTTATTAATTTACCTTCTTTATCATATTCTCGCCACATGCCGATTTCTATGCTCGAACAATAGAATCGCTTTCCTTCTTCCCACAATATACCATTTTTATGATAAATTTTCACATCCTTACAGAAAGTTCTATTCTTTATTTGAACTATAGAATAGTAGTTTTTGTCAAAAATCTACTTTAACAACAGTCTTGTCTTTCTCCGTGTAAACTACCGACGTTGTATTAGGGTGAAGTTTACTTTTATAATAATCATAATTAAATTTCTCTACTTGCCCCATGTTATTTGAATTTTTGTGCGGCGCATGAAAGCATCGCTGTTAATACTAAAAAAATAAGATATACTTTCTCATCTGACTATAATATTTTTACAATCTTCTTTGATTGTGATTATTTTTTCACCTACACTTTTATGTTTTAATTTGTCTTTCTTATCTCTATTCTTCATGTCTGACTCTGGTTTGCCTGACACAATATAAGGATTTATATACATCCATTACAAATAAAAAAGACTATTGCGTTCTATACCCACATGGTGACTATAGTCAAGCATATTGTTTGTTTTCGTGTATCTATAACCAATTTCGCAACGTTTAGAATCTCTGAAATCAAAAGTATGGGCTAAACCAAAGCAATGATAGACCTCGTGCCCAACCGTCGAGAGTATAGTGCAGAGTTGCACCATGCGTTATAATCTTAGGCATTGCTATTCAATATTTAAGACATTCTCATGACTTATAATGTCTCCCGTTTCTGCATCTATGACAAAATCCTCTGTACCAGATTTTGTTACACGGCTGACATACCATTTCGCATGACTATCTTTGTGGTGTGTGAAACTAATTTGGAAAGGTGGATTTGAGAAATCAGTCTGCTCTCCCTTTCCCGTTCTTAAATCTATCCATCCTTGCTTCTCCATCCATTGAAGTAAGTCTTTTGGTTTCACTCTTAACTTATTAAATTTTTCGTTCTCATTGTTTTCCTGCACCTGGTTTCCTTCTTCATCATATTCTTTCCAAATGCCAATTTTTACATTAGAGCAGAACAGCCATCCACCTTCTTTTTTCAATATACTATTTTTATAATAAATTTCGGTATAACCCATAAATGTTGTAGGTCTAATCGTAACAACAGAGTATGTGTCTTTATCAAAACTCACTTTTATAATATCACCATTAGTCTCTGTATAAACAACGGTTGTGGTTTTTGTCACGAAGTTTACTTTTATAGTAAGAATAATTAAATTTCTTGGTTTTTATTCATTTTTGTTTGTTTTCTGTGCAATACACGAAGACATTGCTGTAAATACTAAAATAATTAACAATAATTTTTCTCATAATAGTAAAAATGTCCTTTAAATAAATTTCATTATTATTTCAACTTGATAGTTTACTTATTCTTGGAACACTATATCAAAGAAGGAATTAATATATTTCCATTGTAAATAAAACAAACTATTTCTTTTTAATAGGCGGATCTGCATGATGGCTATAATCCAGCATATTATTTGTGCATTTATACTTATAGCCAATCTCACATCTTTTAGGATTGCGATAATCAAAAGTATGTGCTAAGCCGAGGCAGTGGTAAACTTCATGTCCTACGGTTGAAGCATTATGCCCATTAAAGAAGCATGTGTGCTTCTCGTCAAAAAAAGCGTAACCATTAATTCCTGGGCACTTGTCTGCAAAAATGAACAGTTTATAATATTCGTCGTAGGTGTTCTTGTGAAATTTGTATAAGGTTTTATTTAGACCTCCCTTCATTTCGAAAGCCTTTTCAAAATCAAACACGACTGAGTCTCTTAATTCCTTACAATATGCTTCTGTAAACTCCTTATTTGTACAGTCTAACTCTTTTATATACTTTACACCTTCTGGTACAGTTATAAGAGCTTGTTTTAAGGTTTCTGTAAAAAGTTCTGGTCTCCCTTCTGCTATCGTACCTGTCATTGCTTGCTGAGTTTCATTCAAACAAGTTTTTACTTGAATTACAACAACCTTTATCTCTTTCTGATGCTGCTTCGCATTGGGCAGTATTCGTATTTTACCACATTCTTTTTCGTCAGCCTTAACCAACAGTACTTGTTCCTTATCAAACTCTCCAGAACACGTTATAGTTATAGGTATTTCACCTTCTTTTATCGGAAGAGTAGAAGGGGAAACACTCAATTCCTTACAACCGTCCCCAAATTCCAGTTTTATCATTTTAGGTCTGTCTTTTTTACCAGGATTGAACTTTATCACAGCATTCAAATTTGCTACCACTCCATTCATTATGGTCATTATAGGAGTAAAATACGTATATTCGTAACTTTTAGCCTTATTCTCCTCATTTTTTAACCATAAAATAGTTTTCCTTTCATAACAGTTTCTTTGGCGAATAATGCTGCTTTCTAATGTCTCAAACTCAGAATACTGATAGTTTCCATCCTGTATCCGATTTGACATTTACTTTTTATAGACAAAAGAATATTATTCTATACTTAATGTCTTACCGTGATGAATAAGTTCTCGAGTTTCTGCATCGAGAATAAAATCCTCTGTTCCATACATCTCTGATTTCATAATGTACCATTTGGCATGTGTATTCCCTTTAAAATTATTTTTATTTCTGGGTACGAAATAAATATCAAATGGAGTATTAGAGAAAGTCGTCTGTTGCCCTTCCCCTGTAACAATGTTTATCCATCCTTGCCTTTGCATCCAAAGAATCACATCCTTAGGCTTCATGGCAAGATTCTTAAACTTTGCATTTTCATCGGTTTCCTTTATCAAATTTCCTTTATCATCGTATTCACGCCATGTACCAACACGTACACTGGAATACAAAAAGAAATGTCCTTCTCTCTTTAACCTATTATTATGCTTATAATAATTTCTTATATACATAACAAAACTCATAGGTTCTATCATATAAACACTGTTTTCGTCATGGGAGATAAGGATCTGCACCAAAGTGCTATCAGACTCTTTATACACTTGATTATCTATCTTATCTTTCCCAATCTTTTTTTATAATATTCATAATCAAATCTGTCATTTGTTTTCATTGTCTTATCTTTTTGTGCAACACATGATTGCGAAGCGATAAATAATAATAAAAAAATAATAATTTTTTTCTCATATCTTATCTGATGTTTAGATTTATTTTTTTCTATTGCCAGTAGAATAAACAGTTGCGCTTTATTTTATAGTCGTACATACTTATTTCCCCTCTTTTTTACGGAGATATTCATCAAAAGGAAGTTCCTGTCCTTTCATACCCTCATCTCCAAAGGTACGACTTGTTTTAAACAGCAAATCACCCGTAGTACCATCCAAGTAGTAGAAGATCTTCTGTGCACAGCTGTTGCCGTAAACTATTACTTCATAGTAAGCTGTTCGTAAATCCTTATGGTCAAATCGATTTATACTAAAGACATTTTGTTTATCCATCAAGTCTATATGGTAATCTTTTTGCATTTTGTTTACAAGGTCGGTAACACTAAACTTATAAGGAGCATCAAAGTCTGTTTCCTTTATTTTAAATCCATTCGCATCGTATTCTATCATTTTTCCAACCCGCATATTACCATAAAATGTTGCCCATGATTTTATCAAATAACCCTCAGTGTTATATTCATAGCTATAAGTATATGGAGAATGAGGATATGAGCAGTCTTCGCGATAACCTATTATTTCGCTTTTGTCATATTCGGTATTCATTTCTATTACCATACCATTTTTTTATCAGTACGAAGCATCTCGATCTGCAAATGGATTCTTCTTTATTACTTTTCGATATTCCTCAATATCAAATTTTCTATTATTCGTAATCTTTTTCTCTTTTTTTAATATTCAACTTATTATTAGTTGTTTGAGCTGAGCAATTGCTTAATGCAATTACAGCAATTAATAAAAATATTAGTTTTTTCATATTTGTTCCTAATATATTGTGAACGTGTTATTCGCTTTCAACAAAAGAATTACTTCCTGTATCAACGAATGATATTCTTTCTCCTTTAGCACACATACAGAATGACTGCTCCGTCACTTTTTTCATCCCATTGATACTGTCTTTCTTTGTTGTTTGCTGCCAGCCTTGTGGCTGGGGAAGACAAGGAGGGTTCGGAGAACTACATTTACAAATTCCAAAACTGGAGAATTATCTAAAACCAATTTTATCTTCCTCCGTAGCCACAAATGCTCCCGAAATACTTCGGAAACTTTGACTAAGAACTGTCAACTTAGCTTGCCCAGTTCCTAAAGTACAACACATAATAGCGCCACCAGTTACGATTTTTACCATTCTACTTTATTATAGGTTTTGTATCGTTCTTCTAATCTTCTGTTAATTTTATCATTATTTGAATTTATTATTCTCTCACCTCATTTATTTCCTTTGATATAACTTTACCAGTAAGAGCATTTATTTTTTTATAGAAAAATACTTCTGTACTATCAGATCTCCATGTAATATACCAAATTGGAAGATTAACTTCTTCATCAATATAACGATTCACTTCAACATCTTTATCAAACAAATTCAACTTTAATTCTTCCGTTATAAATCTTTCAACTTTCTCCCATGGATAGTTTTTTTATAAGGAAAAATCTTTGTCTATCGTTTCTATTAAATAGCCATCTTCATTGTATAGCTTCCAAATACCAATACTAAATTTATTATAATAGTATCGTCCGATTTTTTTGAGTGTCTTAGTTTTATTATAGAATTCTTTGTATGAACCGTATAATTCGTTATTTTTTTCCTTGCATATTCAACAAACTCAGACCCATTGTCTCCTCCAAACTGACGTACTTTTCCCTCGTAAGTAATCTTCAAAAAAACATACTCACTTCCTTGTCTTTGTGTGTAATATGTCCATGAATCAAATTTCTCGGTTGTTCTTTCTATTTTCTTATTCTTTTTAAAATCATTGCTATCTGTGTTCTGTGCTTTGCAACTGCTTATTATCATAAGCATTGCCAGTGAAATCATTATTTGTCTTACCATCTATTTATTACCTTTTCGTTATTGTCTGCTCTATTTTTGTTTTTTCCCTTTTTCTGTGCTACTATCGGTAAGTTCTTATGAAGAATATCCCATTGGAACTGCCATGTAGCCACTACCGGTATTGGGGTTTCATACACATCTGAATAATCCATATGTACAGGTTGAATCATCAAGTCCTAAAGGCAGCACTGTTATTTTCTTGAAACAACTTCTTTACAATAAGACGCTGTAAACTATCCCGTTCTATTTCTCTACCTCCCCTTCTACTTGATTAATTATCTTGCCAGTATTAGCATTTATTTTAATTGTATATACCTTAACGCCAACTTGCCACCGAATTCGCCATATAGGAATTTTACTATGTTTGCTCACATATCGATGAATAAAGACTTTATTATCAAACAAATCCAGTTTCAATTCTTCTTTGACAAGCTTCTCCACTTTTTCCCATGGATAGTTTTTATAAGGGGCATCTTGGTTGTATTCATCTATTAAATAACCATTCTCATCATACTCTTTCCAGATGCCCGCATTAAATCTATTATAATAATATTTTCCCACTAACTTTAGAGTTCCCGTTTTATTGTAGTACTCCTTACACGTTCCAAATAGGCTGTTGTCTTTTCTGGCATATTCTATATAATTAGAGCCATTATCACCTCCAAACTGCCGCACTTTACCTCGCAAGTAATGCTCAAATTGATATTCAAGTCCTTGCCTTTCCATATAATAGGTAGATGTATCAAATTTCTCGGTTGTCCTTTCCGAAGTTTTGTTCTGTTTGATATTATTATTACCTTGTGCCTTACAGCTACTTATTACCACAAGTAATGTAAATAATGTAATTATTCGTCTTATCATTTTTATAATTTTATTAGCAGTTCATTGATACTGTCTTTCTGTGTAGTTTGCTGCCAGCCTTGTGGCTGGGGAATGCAAGGAGGATTCGGAGAACTGCATTTGCAAACTCCAAAACTTGGGATATTATTTAAACCAATTTTATCTTCCTCAGTCGCTACCAATGCTCCCGAAATACTTCGGAAACTTTGACTAAGAACTGTCAACTTAGCTTGCCCAGTTCCTAAAGTACAACACATAATAGCGCCACCAGTTACGATTTTTACCATTCTACTTTATTATAGGATTTGTACCTTTCTTTATAATTTCTCCTGTATTGGCATTTATTTTAATAGAAACTATATTTGATCCTACCTTGTAATGAATAATCCATACTGGTATATTGGTTTTATCACTTACATATCGCCTTATAGAAACATTCTTATCGAATAAATCCAGCTTTAATTCTTCCTTTACAAACTTCTCTACTTTTTCCCATGGATAGTTCTTATAAGGGGCATCTTGGTCGTATTCATCTATTAAATAACCATTCTCATCATACTCTTTCCAAATACCACAATCAAAAATCATTATAATAATATTTTTCCTACTAATTTAAGAGTTGCTGTTCTATTGTAATACTCCTTATAAGTACCAAACAAATCTTTCTTTTTTTAGAATATTCTATATAATTAGAGCCATTGTTGCCCCTCAAACTGCCTCACTTTACCTCGCAAGTAATCTTCAAAAACATACTCACTTCCTTGTCTTTGTGTGTAATATGTCCATGAATCAAATTTCTCGGTTGTCCTTTCCGAAGTTTTGTTCTGTTTGATATTATTATTACCTTGTGCCTTACAGCTACTTATTACCACAAGTAATGTAAATAATGTAATTATTCGTCTTATCATTTTTATAATTTTTATTAGCAGTTCATTGATATTGTCTTTCAGTGTTGTTTGCTGCCAGCCTTGTGGCTGGGGAGTACAAGGAGGATTCGGGGAACTACATTTGCAAACTCCAAAACTTGGGATATTTACCATCCCTTTATTATCACCTTCTGTACCAACAAGTACATCAGCTATCCTACGGAATGTTTGGCTCGCTACAGTTAGGTTGGGTTTCTCTGTGCCAAGGGAACAATACATTGTTGCTCCGTGAGTTATAATTTTAGACATAAACTCTGTTTAGTTCATTCAACCTTTTTATTCTATGGCTTGCAATATCTCTTTGCTGAGTAGTTCTCCATTCTTGGCATTCCATGTATAAGTTAAATCACCGCCTTTATCGGTTATGGTAATCGTCCAAAGAACAGAATCTTTTTCAAATTTAGCATTGGGCGCACTTATCTTGCCAAAACTTATGCGAATACTTGGCTCATCCCCTTGTTTCACGAACTTCTCCTGCCCCTTTCCAGTTTTCCTGTCTATATACCCCTCATGCTCGAGCCAGCGAAGGATGTTTATAGGTTTCAGGCGCAGCTTCTCAAACTTCTTATCCTCATCGGTTTCTTTTATAAGGTTACCTTGATTGTCATACTCACGCCAAATGCCAATATCGATAGATGAACAGAAAAAGCGTTTTCCCGACTCCATGAGAACTCCGTTTTTATGGAATATTCTTACTTCTTTGTAGTAAGTAAAAGGAGGAATTATTACCAAAGCATCATAATCCTTATCAAAATACACCTTAACCTGTGTACTATCTCTATCCACATAAATGGCAAAGCTATTGTCTCCATCTTTACCATTTACTTCCTTGATTTTGTTTTTATAATATTGTACATCGAATCTTTCAGTTGTCTTCATTGTTGTAGCCTCCTTGTTTTTTTGCGCATTGCAGCAAGTACAGTACAACGCAGTTAGTAATATTAGAATGAGATGTTTCATACTTTTATTCTTGTCATTATCTGTTTCTACTTATAGTTCTAAGATTGACGAGACTATACCTTATTCATATACGACCTGTGTTGTCTTTCCCAAGTATTCACCCGTTTCCGCATTGAAGCTATGGGTAGTGCACATTCCGTGTTCTGTAATATCGATAGACCACCCCGCAGGGATAGTCTTTGACCCTTCAGCACGAGTCGACAGCCAAAAGTAGATGTCAATATTAGGCTCATCGCCCTCTTTCAAGAATTTCTCCTGCCCCTTTCCCGTTTTCCTGTCTATATACCCCTCATGCTCAAGCCAGCGCAGGATGTTTATAGGTTTCAGGCGCAGCTTCTCAAACTTCTTGTCCTCATTGGTTTCTTTTATAAGGTTGCCCTGATTGTCATACTCGCGCCAAATACCAATTTTGACACTTGAATGGCAAAGGAATTTCCCTTTGGATTTAATAATACAATTCTTATAATAGTTCCTAACGATCATTTCATAAGTAAATGGCTTGATTTCTTGTAAGACAAATCCATCATCGTTAAATGACACATAGGTCTCAGTACCATTCCTCTCTACATATTGAGCAGATGTAGCACCTTCATAGCTGTTTTTCTCTTTGATTATATTTTTATAATATTGTACATCGAATCTTTCAGTTGTCTTCATTGTTGTTGTTTTCTTGTTCTTTTGTGCAACACATGACTGTGAAGCTATTAAGAGCAATAAACACAAAGTATATAGTTTCATTCTGTATCTTATTTAATATTTATCTTGTATATATAAAAGCATTATTGTAGATTTAACGTCTTTCCATGATTGATAAGTTCTTTCGTTTCTGCATCTATAACAAAATACTCTGGACCATAAATTGTCACACGGCAGACATACCATTTCACATAACTACCTTTATTATGTGTGAAACTAATATGGAATGGTGGATTTGAGAAATCAGTCTGCTCTCCCTTTCCCGTTCTTAAATCTATGCATCCTTGTCTCTCCATTCATTGAAGTAAGTCTTTTGGTTTCATTCTTAACTTATCTGATAGTGTACCATTACTTTTTTTATATTGTAATTTGTAAATGGAATGTTGTTTTTACTCTTAGATAGAAATGAATGATGTTATTTTTTTACTTCAGGATGTCAAATGTAGGAAGATAATTTCAGATACACAACAGAGAGACATAAAATATAATGGCTTTAACATTTTTGTAATCAATCTCTCTGCCTAATATTCTTTTGTGAGTAGGTTGTTTTAATACATAGTGAAAGCAAAAGAATGAACAATAAAGAACTTGTCTATGCGTAATGTGTTGTAAATATTTTTCTAACACCTAAAAATCTATTAATGCTTAATTGGCTTCGAAAAGACGCCCTTTTGGCTTGCAAAAGATGCCCTTTAAGCCCCTTACTAACGCCCTTTTGAAGGCTAATTGAGCACCTTTTTGAAAAAGCAATTCAGTAATGCATTGATATCAAATAACTTATGAAGTATATAAAAATCACAGGCTTTCTGGCTCTTTACCTGACTTTTATTTATCTATTTTGTAATTATATTTCAAGATAGCAAACATTAAGATTTAAAGTTCAGACATCAATGGTTAACATAAAAAACCTCACACAGAGGAGTGTACTCTGTGTGAGGTTTAATTCAATTTATAATTAACCGAACGAAGTTCTCATCAGTATGTTATAATTATGATTACCGATAAAGGAAAGTTCAAAGCTATAAACTTTAATCATCAAATTCAATGTCCAAACTTCAAATTCAAAGGGACTACGAATTACGCGAATTACACGAATCACTTAGCAATAAGCATTCGTGTCATTAGTGCTATTCGTAGTTGTTCGAAGTTCAAATCATAATATTCAAAGTTCAAACCTCAATGTTCAAAGGTCAGTGTTTAGACCTTTGGTGGAGTCTTACGTTCATGCTCGGTGAGGAAGCCACAGCGGTAAGCATAAAGGAGTTCTTTGAGTGCTTCAATCTGCAGACGGAGTTCTGTACCCTTGTCGGTGTCTTCCACACGTAGGCGCTGTTGGTTCATCTCAACAATCTGGATGGTTGAAACGATGTCTGTTCCTCGCTTGATGGCATCTTCTGTTGATGTGAAAGGCTCGTGTTGTACGAGCTGGAAACCACGTGAGTGATAGACGAGGGTGTAACCAGCAATGCCCGTTTCCTTGTGGTAGGCTTGTGAGAAACCACCATCAATCACCATCAGTTTGCCGTTTGCCTTGATCGGATTCTCACCCTTGACAACATGAACAGGGACGTGACCATTGATGATGTGACGGTTAGGCTGTGGCACATCAAACTCATCTAAAATCATATCGGCAATCTCCTCATTGTCGCGCATACCAAAGTAGTAGCCCTTCTCCTCATGATGAGTTTCCTTTTCAGCAATGAAGTAGCGTTCGAAAGTAGCCATCTTTGCCTTGTCGAAGAGTGGACTATCAGGTCCACACCATAGGAAGAGGAAGAAGTCGATAGCATCTTGATGTTCTTTCTTCTGTCTGCATTTCATTGTTTGTCTGGAAGGCAGAGCGAATCTTCATACCAGTCTGATAAAGCAATTCCTTACCCTTCAACTTCACACCTGGACCAATCTCAACCTCTTTTAGTTTGCCCTCTTTCGTGAGTGGGATAGAGGCATGATAAAGGAGATTATGGTTGAAGACGTTATACATACAGCCATGACGGAGCAGAGAACGAATATGACTGCGCAACTTCTCGCTGCCTGTAAACGACTGATGAAGACGATCGATGAGTGTTTGTTCTGCCTCAGTAAGCTGTTCTGGATTCTTTGGGTCGATGGTTGGGAAGTTGCATGAACACATCTTATATTCCTTACCATCAAGGGTAATTGTACCCTTCTTATAGTCGATAGCTTTGAGCAAACGACGGTCGTTCATCTTCCAAAGCGGATGACGACTGATCATCTGTGATTCAATCTTAAACTGAAGGATACTGATAGCCTTGTGCATCTGTGCTGTCAGCGTCTTGCTACGTTCGTCGAGTGGATTGTCTTTCGATATCTTTGGAATGAACTCCTCGCATGGATCATCACCATATACGTCCATTGCAAAGGTAGCCAACTGAATAAGGTTGATGCCATATCCATCCTCAATGGTAGCCATGTTTGCATAACGCAGGGCTATGCGAATAACATTACAGATACAAGCATCGTTACCAGCACACGCTCCCATCCACAAGATATCATGGTTTCCCCATGTGATATCCCAGTTGTGATAGTTCTTCAAGGTGTCCATAACGATGTGTGCACCCGGTCCACGATCGTACACATCACCTAAGATATGCAACTGGTCGATGACTAATCGTTGGATAACCTCACAGATAGCAATGATGAAGTCATCAGCTCGTCCAGTAGAGATAATCGTCTTGATGATAGCACTCACATAGTCGGTCTTGTCTTTGTCGTCTGCATGTTCGTGCAGTAACTCTTGGATGATATAAGAAATCATCTGGCAAAGACTTCCGAACCTTTGAGCGTGTATATTTGCTGGATACATCACGACAAACCTCTATCAAGCGGTGTATGGTGATATGATACCAGTCTTTGATATCCTTTTCCTCTTTCTTAACGAGCTCCAGTTTCTGTTCTGGATAATAAATCAGAGTACAAAGTTCTTGCTTTTCTATGTTTCTTAGTCTTTCACCAAAGAGCTCATTAACCTTTCTCTTAATGTTACCAGAGGCATTTTTAAGCACGTGTTGGAACGCTTGATACTCGCCATGAATGTCGGCAAGAAAGTGTTCGGTACCTTTTGGGAGGTGTGCGATAGCCTCAAGGTTGATAATCTCAGTTGCAGCGTCAGCAATATTTGGGAACGACTTTGCTAATAGTCGTAAGTAGCGTTCATCCTTTTTTAAATCGTATTTCTTCTGTGTCATGCGTTAATGTCTTTGTACGAAATTATTTCTTTTGATGCCCTTTGTTTTCCTGTCATCACGTGGAGGGACGGGCATGAATCCCTCTTTAAGAAGCACCTTCTCGGCAAGGAGCTGTATCATACGACGTGAATAGCGATAGAGACGGAGGTGGCGGAGCACGTCTGCAAGTCGGTCTTCGTCATAGTCATTATACTTTATAACTGTGTATAAATCAGTCAACAGACGTAGGGAAAGTTTCTTCTTTCGCTCTATCTGTCGTGTGTTGGCAATGATGGTTGCTATCTTCTTGATGATAGTATCTTCCTCATTGGAGTAGTCACTGAGTCGCTGTCGCGTCATGGGCTGGTTTCCTATCAGCTTATCTGTGTCAACCGAGGTTGTTTCCTTTGGTGACAAGAGTGGGAATCGCTGTATGGCAGCAGTGTCAATCGTGGGTGCATTGAGTTGTAGACGGCTGATACAGTTGTCTACAATCTCTCTCTTATTCCCTCGTCATCAGCATAGAGGAAGATTCTTCGCCATTGTTCTGGATTCAGACTTCGGAGGTTCAGAAGTTGGTCGCTGGGCAAGAGATTGTGGGTTGTCTCTTGTGCTAAACCAACGTGAAGCAGACTTGGGAATTGCATCTTTCTCCATTGCTGTCATGGCGAATTGATAGCGTGTGTCAAGTACTTTACGATAGAAAGAAATCGTTTGCAGTGCCATGTCGTCGTCGCTCAACGAACTATTAAGAACGCTGTCTTGTACGATATCAATGCGTTTGGTCCATCCTAACTTTAGAATGTCTTGCCTTTCTTGCTCGCTACTCACAAGGAGCGCATCCACTCCTCTCACCATCTTCGCTTGATAGAGCAGTGTCTTCACCTTCTTAGTAGACTTCTGCTCGGTCGTTCTTGCTCTCTCATCGAGTTCCCAATGCGGTGAGAACACTACTGCACACTGCTTCTTAGCAGCCCAATAAGCGTGTGTGGCAGCTTGATATTCCCAACAGGTATGAATATGAACGATGTCAGGTTGGAAGTCAGCAAGGAGCTTTTTGAAATCCCCTTGTTGTGTAATCGTCTTGACATCAGCATATTCTTTCTGTGCTGTGGTGAGTCGTAGAAGGTAATCAGAAAGCAGATTGCCTGCCTTTATGTTGTCTATGTAATGGATGATGCGCATTTATAGTTTGTGAGATATGAAGTCATACTTGTCTGCACGATGGTATTTCAACTTATAACCAAGGTGTTTCCATGCGATAGCAATCTCGTATGGGATAATCTTCCATGCTGGAATCTCTATATCGAAACGTCTTAGTACTTTCTTTCCAATGACTAAGCGCAGAATGATAGAGATGATTAGGGATAATCCTGCAGCAACAGAAATGGTCCACATACCCAATAGGAGAGAGACTGCAAGTGCAATACACTGCAAGAAGTAATTACCATGTAGTGCCGTTTGGTCGATATACGGGAGGAAACGATGCTGTGATGTACGTTGCAAGTGTTGGCGATTCTCCATATAGAAAAGGTGTTTGCCGAGCCAAACCTTCTCTGTTGGTGCCTCTTCTATGAGTGTTCCCTCAAACGAATTTTCAAACACAAGGTTGTTACCACTTGCATATTTGTTTACCATGAAGTCGTATTCTCCACGTATATATTTGAGGTTTCCGCGGAATCCTTCCCCACTTAAGAAACGACTTTTGCGGAAAGCTAAAGCATTAAACGGACACGCATAGGACTTATTATGCTGATATTCACGCATAAAATAGCGTGCCAAATAATGTCTTTCGAAGTGTCGATAAGCAGGCGTTTCGTCCTCATAACGAGTGTAGCCTACCACGAGATCTTTCCCTTCTTTACAGTTTCGGGCTATAGCTTGCAGCCAATTATCACCCGTTGGATAGCAACAGATGTCTGCCATTATCACCCAATCGTACTTTGCTGCCTTAACACCAAGCGTAATGGCAAGCTTCTTCTTGCTCATATAACGTGATGATTCAGGGATGAAGGTGGTGTATAGATGTGAGTTAGATGCAAAGCGTTTCAATACATCACTCGTCTCATGATCATTCTGTGGCGCCACAACAATCACCTGAAAGTCTGCTGGATAGTCCTGATTCAGATAGAGTGGGAGGTTCTTTGCAAGCTCCTGTGCATTGTCATGGGGCGTGAAGATAATCGTGATAGGAGGGTAAGTAGGGAGTTGCTCTTCAGTGACACTTAGCTCCGTTATTGCTTCCTTCTCCTCCTCTACAGGCTCATCTTCCTTACTTATTTCTTCACTTTCGGCTGTGGAAGTTGGCAGACCGATACTCTGCAATCCTTACTTTTTCGGAAGAAAGGATTGAGAAAAGAAGTCAGCAATGCTACTAAAAGCAACACTACTGAGATGATGATGGTCGTATTATCAAAAGTGAACATTTATTCGTTTCGTTATGGATTATAGTTCGTCTGAGGTATAGCCTATAGGCAGTTTCCTACAGTTATATTGCGAAGCCATGATTTCTCCGTATGCTCCAGCAGAACGCATCGCAATCAAGTCGCCTCGATGAACGGTGTTAAGTTCGATTCCTTTTGCAAAGACATCACTCGATTCGCAAATCGGTCCTACCACATCATAAGCGTGTAAAGCGCCATCGCTTGATAGATTTTCTATCTTATGGCTTGCCTGATAGAGAGCAGGACGAATCAAGTCGGTCATTCCTGCATCGACAATCGCAAACTGTTTTGCTGTTCCTTGCTTCACATAAAGGGTGCGAGTGATGAGACTTCCCATCTGTCCTACTACTGCACGACCCAATTCAAAGTGGAGTTTCTGTCCTTCTTTTAGTTTCAGATAGCGTGCGAAGGTATAGAAATAAGACTTGAAATCAGGGATTGGATGGTTGTCAGGATTGTCGTAATCGATACCCAATCCACCACCAACATTGATATTCTTAATCTTTATATTCTCCTGCTCTAAACCGTCTTGTATCTCGTTGATACGGCTGCAGAGGTGACGGAAATCAGTCATTTCGAGCAGCTGTGAACCGATGTGGAAGTGCAAACCGATAAAGTGAATGTTCGGCATCCTGCTTGCTTCAAGGATGGTAGGTAGCATGTCTTGCATGGCAATACCAAACTTATTCTCAGCTAATCCGGTGGTAATCTTCTCGTGTGTATGTGCTCCCACGTCAGGGTTGATGCGGAAACATACGTTTGCCGTCTTACCCTTTTTCGCTGCCAACTCATTGATAACCTCTAACTCAGCCACACTCTCTACGTTGAAGCAGAAGATGTCATGGTCTAATCCGAGGTTGATTTCCCAGTCTGACTTACCCACACCTGCATAGACAATCTTGTCTGCTGGGAAGCCACAGTCTAAGCAACGCTGTATCTCACCACCACTCACACAGTCAGCTCCCATACCTGTCTGCTGGATAACATTCAGCACCTTTGCGTTCGCATTGGCTTTAATAGCATAGTGGACGATGAAGTTTTCATATTTTTTCAACTCTTTATTAATCGCCTGTAGTGTCTCTCTCAAGAGGTCACAGTCATAATAATAAAACGGAGTTTCAATCTTCTTGAACTTATCTATAGGGAATTTCTGTACCATGTGTTTTGTCTCCTGAAGTGGTGTTTATCTGAGTTGTAGAGGGAAATCTACGCCCTCGCATGTCCAATTGTCTGCTCCCAGTGATGACCAGGCGAGGGCGTTTGTGCCTACGATAAATACTTATTGTTAATTTATCAGTTCTTTCGTTAGTTAAAGAGGACGGTTGACAATGACTGTAAGGCACGCTTCTTATCCTCCTCGCGAATCAAGAAAGAAATGTTAAAGTTGCTTCCGCCATAGCTAATCATACGTACAGGGATATCCTTCATTGCGTCAGTTGCCAATGTCTCAAAGCCAACATTACTCCAATCAAGGTCGCCGACAACGCAGACAATACACATCTCTGTGTCAACGGTTACGGTGCCATACTTCTTCAACTCATCAACAATCTCAGCCAAATGGCTATTGTTCTCGATGGTCATTGATACACCCACCTCACTGGTAGTAATCATGTCAATAGAAGTCTGATAGCTCTCGAAGATTTCAAAGACCTTACGTAAGAAGCCCGATGCACCTAACATACGGCTTGACTTAATTTTGATAGCAGTGATATTGTCTTTGGCTGCAACAGCCTTAATCTTTCTTCTCACCAATGTGTTATTGATGATAGTACCCTCTGCATCTGGGTCCATCGTGTTCTTCAGACGAACTGGAATACCAGCATACTTAGCTGGTTGAACGCAAGTAGGGTGGAGAATCTTCGCACCGAAGTAAGCTAACTCCGATGCTTCTTCGAAGTTCAGTTGGCGTACAGCCTCTGTCTTCTTAACGACACGTGGGTCATTGTTGTGCATTCCGTCGATATCTGTCCATATCTGAATCTCCTCTGCATTGATTGCTGCACCCACAAGTGAAGCGGTATAGTCAGAGCCACCACGCTGCAAGTTGTCTACCTCACCATAGGCATTACGGCAGATGAAGCCCTGTGTGATATAGATCTGATAGCCCTGATTCTCATCCATAATCGCTGTCAGATGCTCTTTGATATACTGTCCGTCAGGCTCTGCATTCTTGTCAGTGCGCATGAAGTCGAGTGCAGAAAGTAATGTTGCTTGATTCCCTGCTCCTGCAGATAGTTTACAACCATGTTGGTTGAGAGTACCTCACCCTGTGCAACGATGCTTTTTTCCTCAAACGAAGTGAACAAATCCTTTGTGAAGGTGCGCAAGTAGTTGAACTCTTCTGTCAAGAACTGACGTGTCTTCTGCTTGTATTCCTCAGTAGAGTAAAGTTCCTCAACGTGGCCAAGATATTTCTGTTCGAGGTTGTTGATAAGTTCGTTTGCTCCCTCTGGATTCTTGCGATAGAGGTAATCAGATATTTCTATCAGTGTGTTTGTCGTTCCACTCATTGCGGAGAGCACGATAAATGTAGGTTCTCCTGACTTTGTTATCAAGGACGCTACACCCTTCATACGTTCTGGTGAACCAACGGATGTACCTCCAAATTTCATTACTTTCATCATCTTCAATCTTTCTAAATGTGGATTTATGCTGAGTTCTATGCGCTTAATCGTTTTGTTCTGGCTCGTCAATCGTCTCTACTGGAGCCGTCTCTTCTGCTAATTCGCAAACTTCTTTCTTGTCGGTGAGTTGGTGAAGTTCGCCCTCATGACAGCGATAAACCTTACCAGGGAACTGGTCAATGAGGTTGATGTTATGGGTAGACATGATAACCGTTGTGCCTGCTTGGCACGAGTCTTTGAGAATGCTAACGATGTTCGCAGCCGTCTCAGGGTCAAGATTACCCGTAGGCTCATCGGCAATAATAATCTTAGGAGTGTTCAGCAAGGCGCGTGCAATGGCAATACGCTGCTGCTCACCGCCAGAGAGTTCACTTGGCATCTTGTTCTTCTTGTCGGTCATACCCACCTGTGCCAACACTTCTTCAATGCGTCGTTCAATCTTCTGTTTGCTGGTCCAACCTGTTGCCTGCAAGACAAACTTGAGGTTCTTTGATACAGAGCGGTCATGCAAGAGTTGGAAATCTTGGAAGATAATACCCATCTGTTTGCGGAGTGCAGGGATACGACTACGCTTAATGTTAGGCATACTCTCTCGTCGAGAACAACAGCCTTCTCAGCATCTTCGCTGTCAATATCTAATTCGCCATAGATGGTTTTTAATAGCGAACTCTTGCCCGAACCAACACGGCCGATGAGATAGATAAACTCTCCTGTTTCTGCCTGAAAGTCAACATCTTTCAGAATTAAGCGTTCATCTTGATATATGTTTACCTTCTTGTAGTCTATTAACATGATTATCTCTGTATGATTTATTATTGTCAATTGATACTTCTGTCCATTGCCTCTTGGCAAGGATTTATTCTGCAAAGATACTAAAAAACACTGTAATAGATGCAGGAAATAAGAGGTTTAACGCATTTACACTTTATTATGATTGTACAAGAACAACTTTCACAAACCAATATGGCTGTGAAAGCTGATAGAACCCCTACTGTTAGAGGCTCTAAATCGCTGAATACTTTCTCATCAGAGGATTTTAGATAACGGTATTACTTGCCTTTGACTGGTCGATGAAATGAGGCTTTCAGCTTATTAGGGAAGTCAACCGACAGGGCTGAATCTTTGAAGTTAATGTAGATGTCTTCGTTGTTTTTTGTCTTGATATGCGTCACATTCGTATCGTCTGAATGTAAGTATAATAGCACATCCTGCCCTTCTTCGGTCTTGAAATGACCCACATTAATTTCGCCAAGTGACATTCCGTTTGTTCTCATCTCTATGTCTGGCACCGTTGCGTTGCTGTCTACTTGTGTAATACTTGCTATCGGTATTTCCTTAGCGTATAACCCTTCAATAAACAACGTGTCATTTCGAATCGTCGTATTGTTATCGGTGGCTGTTATTGGGAGGGTCCCTATGAGAAGAAGCACACCTAATATCACAATGATAGAGAGCATGAGTACGAGTATACTCTTCCTCTTTTTCTCTATCTTGTACAGCTGTAACAGCATGTAAACGATAGCTGCGATTTCTGGAATGAGTATGACGACAAGTTGATAATCTTCCCAATGAAAGTCAAGGCAAGCGAAACCACCGACAAGGATGAAGCTACCTGCCAATATTAGTGCTATCTTTATTCTCCTCAATCGTTTAAGTCCTTCCTCACTTTTAAGTTTTGCTTTCGGTATTCTTGACCCAAAATTGATAGCAGAATCTGGTCCGATAGTGCTTCCGAGAACAATCAGCGGTAAGCTCATCAGTAGTATTATAATGGTGTCTATCATATCTCAACTTGTTTTAATTTTATTTATGTAGTATCAATCAACTTCGTTATCAAGGTTTATAATAGAAACTAAGCATCAGCTCTCTACCTCTAATGTCTTGCTTACTAAAGCTACTTGAAAGCGTATTGTTAAGCCCATAGCTATAGCTTTTTATTATTAAAGACATTGTTCCACGCAAGACTTAAGTCGAAGTGTTTGGCTTTAAATATCAAAGTGAAGTCTTGAAAGAACATATCCTTAAACTTCTTTTGTGCTACCTCGTTATGATAGTATTCCGTCAAAGTTTCCAAGCTTAAAACCTTACAAAGAGGTAGTCTAAGGCTTCCCTCATGCTTCCAACTATTTAGGTTAGACGTTTTTCCGAAAGCAGGCATCTTCATCTGATGAAAGCCATAAGTAAGTTTATAATTTAAATCTACACCCTTTATTAAACCAATATCAAGGTTAGAGGTTATTTTTAAGTTCTTTGTGTCGTAAGGCATTCGTTGACTATTCTGAACCATATAACTATTCATGGCATTATATAAAGCCTTTACATTTAGCTTTCCTTTTAAGAAGCCTATGCCTTGTGAACCCATTAGGGACATATTCCAGATATTGTACTTCGTGTCTCCTTGTGTCAGTGATTCTACGATATAGTTGCCCACAAAATCTTGGGTTGATGTATAAGGAGAGTTTCCAAACGACTTTGTTATGCGTAATCGTATAGAAGTGCCTTTCAGAGCATCGCTATAAACAACTCCTATTCCTACGCTTTTCTCTTTGTTTAGATTATAGCCTACCAGACCTTTATTCATATATTGATAATCTTGCAGTACCAAAGTTGGATAAAATTGGGCAGCATTAATCTGCATTGTATTAATAGATGCATCAGCCGAGAAAGTCCATGATGCTGTGGCTTTCCATCTTATACGGAGGTTAGGGGGAGAATAAGAATTTAGACTGACCATTATCTAAACTATACTTATAATGGTTGTACGACACATCGCCAGATAATGTGAAATCAAAGTCCTTCATCATATATTCAATGCTCGGATTGGCATAGAAACTCGCAAAGGTAAAACTACTTTTACCCATAAGCAGCCCTACGCTATCTGGAACTCCGACTAAATCAGAAGTGAAGCGGTGTTCTCCTGCATTTACTCCTATTTGTCCTGATAGAATAAATCTACCTATTCTAAAACTTCCTCTTACGTCCGTATTCGTTTCATAGTAATGTTGATTAATAGACTGCACCAGCGAATCGACATATAGTTGTTGCGGGCGTACATCCATTATATTCTTTGATTGTAGAGTAACAAGGCGTTTGCCATACTTCTTCATGATACTAAAATTGTCCTTTAGCGTATAAATAGGTAAGTTCCCCATCATCGTGTGCGGATGAGTCCCCTGTTCATTCAGCCATTGTTTGTTCCAAGAAAAGTCACCAGAAAGCTCATTTTTAAGATAATGATTTTTAGCGTTATTCTCGTATTTTATCTTTGCAAAGAGGTCATTACTTTTCTCCAAATACTGTTTTCTGTTTTCTATTGTCTTTATACCGCTATTCGTATAAAAGTCTGAATGGCGCAAAGAGGTAGCCTCATTGCGGTCATTGGCAAATGTAACCTGTACGCTTACCTGAGAGTTTTCATCTATACGCTGTAGTGCATTCAAACTAACAGCATGTGAGCGGTTAAATAATGAACGTCCTTTGAGCAATAAAGGCGATGGAGAAGGAAGGGCGAGCATAGGTGTCAAGGGACTTTGTAGCTCATCAAAACTTAAAAGTTTGTCCGTCTCTCTCCTTATATTCTTGCCTATATTATTTGTCTTATAGGTGAGAATTGTCTGAAAAGAAGGCTTCAGGCGCATGGCAAAGGTTTCATAATTCCACAATCCTCCATGACTCTTTAGGCCTATGCCACCGCTATAGGTCGTCATCCAGCGTGCCTTGGCTCCTTGTTTCATTCTGATATTGATAGCGTTATCGTCAGAATAAGTAAAATCATCTAACACACGGATAGGTTGATGATGCTTCATTACTTCTACTGTTGCTACATCCTCTTGGGGCAGTGACTTTGTTGCCAAGCCATATTTCCCTCCCATCAGATTCATACCTTCTATATAGAAGTTGCTGATAGACTTTCCCTCGTATTGTATCTCGCCATTCTCTTTATTCACATCAAAGCCCGGGACACGCGCAAGAACGTCTGCTAATGTTCGGTCTCCTTCTTTTTTATAGGTAGTGAGTAGATATTGAATCGTATCGCCTTTTATCTTAATTGGTTTTGCCTTTTACAGTTATCTCCGATAACGTTTTCGTATCTTCCTCTAATGTGATATGCTGTGCAGGCATATCCATTGTAACCTTTAGTTCCTGCTTTTTATAGCTTATTGCTGAAATAGATAGAATATTACCTTCTTGTGCTGTAATGGTAAACTTCCCCTTTGTATCTGTCTGACAGAAATGTAATGTCTTTTTTGTGGTTGCATCTACAGTCTTGATAATAGCTGCAGAAACGGGGTGTCCTCCTACGTCAGTAACGACACCTTCTACTATCCTCTGTGCACTTATTGACTGTACAAGTAGGATAAGCAAACATAAGATAATATATTTCTTCATTAGTAATATCTTATTCTAACTCCATTTTGGGAGTCATGGTTGTATTCTTTGGGTAGATTGTAGGGTCTGAAGCCTTTTTTTAAATAAGAGAGTCGGTCTATATCCTTATACTTTTTCTCCCAGAAATTATAAAACTTGACAGGTGACAACTGTTCTCTTTTAATGTTACTTGCAGTTATGTCTAAATAGCCATCGCAATGTGCAGCTAAGATTAAACCTGGTAGTCCACCTAATTTCCACGGACCGAGCGGTAAAGGAATCTCCTCACTAAACCACACCTTCCAGTCTCGTCCACGGAAATGTGTGGTCACCATCGTGCAATTAAAGCCTATGACACTTCGTGTACTGTCTTCGTGAATAACCCATTCCGGTGTGGGTATGTCTTCTGTTATCTTATAATAAGAGTCCCAGACCTGTGTGTAAGTTATCATTTTCCCGTCTTCAAGATTTCTGTAAAGATAATCACGACTATTAGGACTTTTTACTGTCGGAATAGTCTTATTATTATTGCGAGCAGCTTTTATCTTTTCATTAATTATTGCCAAAACTGTCTCAGGGTTGCTCCCTAAGGAATCGAATCGTAAAGTATGATAGCTAAAGTATTCACTTACATTTTTCCCTATCCTAAGTGCATAGTCATCATAACTATCAAGATACTTTGTGTGATAACTGATTTCGAGAATGCTCGGTTCTATGATATGTGTCTCTTGTCCAAAGCAACTAAGCAGTGACAACATGAATGTGATACAGAAAGAGTATAATTTCATAATCATTATTTTTGATTAACTTGTTTAGAGATAATCCACTGTGCATTAGTCTCTTTTCTTTATAGGTCTCATTGATTAAGATATCGCAAATATATAATAATATTCAATACGGCGCAACTATTTGAATAAATATATTGCAAAGTTTTATTAGAACTGAGTTATAGGAATTGTAGTTTTTGTGATTAATGTAAAATAAATTCACAAAGTCCTTTTCTATTGATGCTCTTTTGGCTTCTAAAAGATGCCCTTTTGGCTTTCAAAAGGGCGTTAATTGAAGTGTTACTAACGCCCTTTTTGGAGTCCAATTAAGCACTTTTTTTATTTTTCGTGTTTTGTAAGTATTTGATTTTCTGAGGGTTACAAAGGAGTCGAAAAGAGGCGTTTTGGGGCTTTTTTAGGGAGTTTTTTAAGGCTTTTGTGTCAATATTTTTCGTAACCAACGAGCCTTTTTGGGTTCTTCCGAAATCTGGAGTGCTCAACTAAAAGTCTTATATAATAGGCACACGGAGTCACGGAGGGGACGGAGGTAAACGCAATGTCACGGAGGTGCCGACTGCACAAAGAGCGACGGAGGTGTAGCGTACAGATTCTTGATAACGATTTTGGGTTAAACGCTTTGTATATAAATTACTAATAGAAATGGCAAACAAGCTCCGTCGCTCTATGCACCGACGGTGCCTCCGTGACTTTCATTGCTTGGATTTAATAATCCTCCGTCCTCTCCGTGCCTCCGTGTGACATTACTTTAAACTCTAAGCACAAGTGGCAAACCTTATCACTCCAAAATCCTGAAGAGCCACTTTTAATAAAAAAAAGCAAATGAAAAAAGCGGTATAAAGACGTTGTAAAAGTTCGTCTTATACCGCTTTGTAAGATGAGGCTATACCAATGTTTCGTTAGGAAAAGGGATATCCTTTCCTACGATTTACGCTTGATAGCATCGTTGGTATAGCTGATTTATGTGCTGGGTGAGATTACTTCTCGCAGCTGCAGCCCGTCCAAGGCTTTAGCTCTTTGAAGAAGTCGTGACCCTTATCGTCAACAAGGATGAAGCGCAGGGAAGTCCTCAACGGTAATCTTCCAAACAGCTTCCATACCCAATTCAGGATACTCTACGCACTCGATACTCTTGATGCTGCTCTGTGAGAGAACGGCAGCCACACCACCGATAGTACCGAGGTAGAAACCACCATGCTTCTGGCAGGCATCTGTCACAGCCTGTGTACGGTTACCCTTAGCAATCATCACGAGTGAACCACCATGCTCCTGGAACTCGTCAACGTATGGGTCCATACGGTTGGCAGTGGTAGGTCCCATTGAACCACATGGGTAGCCCTCTGGAGTCTTGGCTGGTCCTGCATAGAGGACAGGGTAATTCTTGATGTAATCAGGCAATTCCTCGCCAGCATCCAAACGTGCCTTGAGCTTAGCGTGAGCAATGTCACGTGCCACGATGATAGTACCCTTGAGGTTAACACGTGTTGAAACAGGATACTTTGTCAGTTCAGCACGAACAGCATCCATACCCTTGTCGAGGTCGATTTCTATGCCCTTCGCACCTTTCTCCTGGCTTTGCGATACTCCTCTGGAATCAACTCGCTTGGGTTGGTATCCATCTTCTCCAACCAAATACCGTCCTTATTGATCTTCGCTTTGATGTTACGGTCAGCAGAACAGCTTACACCCATACCGATAGGGCAGCTTGCACCGTGACGTGGCAGACGGATGATGCGGATGTCGTGAGCAAGATACTTACCACCAAACTGTGCACCGAGACCAATCTTGTAAGCCTCTTTGAGAATCTTCTTCTCGAGGTCGATGTCGCGGAAAGCACGTCCTGTCTCGTCGCCAGTAGTAGGAAGATTGTCGTAATACTTGATACTTTCCGAGCTTAACGGTGAGGAGGTTCTTTTCTGCAGAAGTACCACCAATCACGAAACAGATGTGATAAGGAGGACAAGCTGCAGTACCGAGGCTCTTCATTTTCTCAACGAGGAAAGGAATGAGCGTACCCTCATTCTGTATAGTAGCTTTGGTCATTGGGTAGAAGTAGGTCTTATTAGCAGAGCCACCACCCTTTGCTACCATTACGAAACGATATTCTGCGCCCTCAACAGCCTCGATGTCAATCTGTGCAGGAGGTTACACTTGGTATTCACCTCATCGTACATATTGAGCGGAGCATTCTGTGAGTAGCGGAGATTCTCCTCTGTAAAGGTGTTGAATACACCACGAGAGAGTGCCTCCTCGTCCTCGAAACCAGTCCATACCTGCTGACCCTTCTCACCGTGAATGATAGCGGTACCGGTGTCCTGACAGAAAGGTAGTACACCCTTCACAGCTGTCTCTGCATTGCGGAGGAACTGGAGTGCCACATACTTGTCGTTTTCTGATGCCTCTGGGTCGGTCAGAATCTTTGCAACTTGCTCGTTGTGTGCGCGACGGAGCATGAACTCACAATCGTGGAAAGCCTCCTGTGCTAATAAAGTAAGTGCTTCTTTGCTTACCTTCAGAATCTCTTTACCTTCAAACTCACCAACGCTGATACCTTCCTTTGATACCAGACGATACTCGGTGTCATCTTTTGCCCAATTGGAACATTGGTGCATACTTGAATTCTGCCATAATGTTTTAGTTTACCTGTCTGCCCTTTATCGGTAGGGCAGACAGGGTTTTTCTATTTGTTTATAATATGTTTTTTTGTATTCTTTTTCTTACTATTTATTAATAGCCGAAGATTTCTTCTGTTGTCACTCTCTTGATAGGTGCAATCTTTTCTAATGCCTTGAGGTCAAGTTCTTTCTCGTTACCAAGGATGATATACTTGAATGGCTTGTTGGCAATGTACTCCTTCTCGAAGTTAATAACATCCTGCAGTTGCAGACTTGGAAGAGCGTTGTAAATCTTTTTCACTCAATGAGCAGTCAAGACCCTAAACGCTGTGCTGCAAGATAAGAGGTGAGGATAGAGTACTTAGTTGTACGAGCAGAAGCAAGGCTCTTCATCAAGCTTTGCTTGGCAAGGTCAAAACCACTCTGGCGTACAGGTACATTGTTGAGAAGCTTGTTGAACTCTCTCACACAGTCCATCATCTTGTCATTCTGTGTGATGATGTAGGTGTAGAAGCTCTCATTACCTCCTAAACGATAAGGAGAAGCATAGACAGCTGAAGCTGAATAAGCCAAACCACGTGCCTCACGTAACTCTTGGAAGACGATGGCATTCATACCACCTCCGAAGTATTCATTGAAGAGGGCGATGATAGGGGCACGGCCGGCAGACCACTTCTGGTTCTGGTTGTGGAGTTGAACCATGTAGATATTCTTTGCATCGTAAGGTGCAATGAGAACCTCGTTCTTAGGTGTTGTCTCCTCGGTATAACGCTTGATAGCAGGCACTGCAGCGAACTTCTTTGGTGTCTGGATAGTCTTGCTGACAAGCTGGTCAACCTCTTTTAGGCTTGAAGGACCGTAGTAAAGCACTGTCAACTTATAGTTCTTCAAGTTCTTCAAAAGGTTAAGCAGTACCTGTGGGTTGATTGACTTCAACTCCTGTTCACTTGGAATGTTGCGCGTAGGGTTGTACTTTCCGTAGGTAGCATAGTCTCTGAGGGCAGCGAAGTTAGCCTTCTGGTTGGCTTTGTTATCGCTGCGTGACTTTAGAATCTGCTCTACATAGAGGTCGTATGCCTCCTTGTCAACCTTTGCATTACTGAGTAAGTTGTTCAACAGAGCAAGTGCCTGAGGGAGGTTAGAGTTGAGACCACTTAACGTAATGTATGAAACTTCGTTTCTTTCAGAGATGCTATAGTCGCAAGCTAACTTATAGAACTGCTGCTTAATCTGCTCGTTGCTGAGCTTATTGGTACCTAAGTAATCAAGATAACCAGCTGCATAGCTGAGCATTGGGTTATGTTCGTCACCGTAAGGAACTACGAAGCAAAGTGTAAAGAGGTCGTTTGTTTTGTCCTGCTTATAGAGAACAGGAAGACCCTTCTGGGTTGTTGCCTTGGTAAGGTCACGCTTGTAGTTAACAAACTGTGGCTGGATAGGAGTTGTTTTGGTGTTTACAATCTCCTTGAGGAAGTCACTCTGCTTGTCGTTGTTGGTTGGGATTGGAGTGATAGTAGGCTTCTCTACCTTCTTGATAGTAGTATCGTTGCCCTGTTCCTTGTAGACACAAGCGAAGTCGTTACGGAAGAATTCATTAGCAAATCTAACAACTTCAGCCTTTGTTAACTTTGAAATACGATTGAGTTTATCCACTTCCTGCTTCCAGTCTTTATGGTTGATGAAGGCATCCACATACTGCTTTGCACGGAACTGGTTGTTATCTAACTGCGTATAATAGTAACGCTTGTAGTTGTTAACGATAGATGGCAAGAGATCATCAGAGAAGTTACCCTTCTTGAGTTTCTCTATTTCAGACAAAGCAAGGCTGCGAACCTCCTGCAAAGTCTGTCCACTTTTTGGCTGTCCATAGACATAGAAGACCGAATATTCGTCCATATCGGTCACTCCAGCCTCTATCTCTTGTACTTTCAGCTTCTGGCTGAGGTCGAGATCGAAGAGTCCTGCTTGTCCGTTAGACAAGAGTTGTGCTACAATCTCTAATGTATCTATCTGCAAAGACTTACTTGCATCAGCGCGCCAGCCCATGAAGAGCATAGGAGCTTCCTTACCAACAACAGTCGTATCGACAGGTGCTGTGAGGGCTGGTTGAGCTGGGAACTGTGGTACGTCGATGTGGGTGCTTGGCTTCCAATTGCCAAAATACTTCTCAATCGAAGCTACTGTCTTGTCTGGGTCGAGGTCGCCTGAAAGACAGATAGCGATGTTGTTTGGGACGTAGTATTTGTTAAAATAGTTCTTGATGTTGGTGATTGAAGGATTCTTCAGGTGCTCACCAAGTCCGATAGTGGTCTGTGTACCGTATGGGTGGGTAGGGAAGAGCTTTGCAAAGAGGGCTGCATAGACTTTACGCCAGTCGCTTGAAAGACCAATGTTATACTCTTCATATACCGCCTCCAACTCTGTATGGAAGCCACGGATAACCATATTCTGGAAACGATCACCCTGAACTCTTGCCCAAGTATCAATCTCGTTAGATGGAATATTCTCTACATAGCAAGTTACATCATTAGAAGTATAAGCGTTTGTACCCTCACTACCGATAGCTGTCATCATCTTGTCATACTCGTTTGGAATGTTATAACGAGCTGCAAGTTGTGAGATAGAGTCAATCTGGTGGTACCATTGCTTGCGTGCAGCAGGGTCAGTGATGTGGCGATACTGCTCGAAACGAGCCTCAATAGAATCGAGGTAAGGGCGTTCAGCCTCCACATTAGATGAACCAAAGTGGGTTGTACCCTTAAACATAAGGTGCTCTAAGTAGTGTGCAAGACCTGTTGTCTCCTTTGGGTCATTGCGAGAACCCGTGCGCACAGCGATATATGTCTGTACACGTGGCTTCTCTTTGTTGACAGAAAGATAGATTTTCAGACCGTTTCAGTGTGTAGATACGTGTCTGCATCGGGTCATTCGGTATGCTCTCATAGCTGTAACGCTGCGCATAAGCCGTCACAGATGCAAATAGGAACAATAGTCCTAAGCTTAGCCCCTGCATGAGGGTACTGTTAAGGAAATGTTTTTTCATACAATCAGTATTTGTTTATTGTTATAATTGGGTAGAGAATGTAATGATTAATTCTCAAAATCAACCTCATGATCAAGGCTATTAACGAACGATTCAAAGACCTCTCTGTCTACATCGCCCATCTCAAACTCCTTCTCGGCATCCTTTTTAATCTCTGCAATCCATGCACGCCGTGCCTCGATATAATCCTGTTTGATGCGTGCATCGTCCTCGGGAGAAATCTCATTAATGCCGTAGTATTCCAGAATCATGCGATAGGTCCATGCCCATTGATAGATACGATAGTTCTCGTTAATCTCTCGGAAGCGGTTAACCACCTCTTCTATAGTTTCAAGACTACCGCTCTTGATATCCTCAATGAGGCGTCGCTCTTCTGATACTGGGAGCAGAAGACCAGAGAGGTCGTCCCATCGTCCGAGTCCCACTTCGGTCTGTGGCTTACCAAAGAAGCCCCATTTGTGTGCACGTTTCAGTACCGCTCCCATGTAGATGCGCAGTGCGATGTCATAATATTTGATACCTTTTTCGCAGACTGGTAGCATTGATAACGTATTCATGATAGTTATAAGATGAAACATTGTCACCACTTGCCTGTCGCAGATTCTCAAGTATCTTCTTTCCCTGCAGAATCTCTCCAACAGAGTAAGGTGATAGCCAGTCGAAGTTGACAATACTCTTCTGCGTCTGCTGTGGACGCATATCACGCTTTTGGCCACTTGCGTTTATCACGATAAAGACCAACCGTTGTGATGTTACGACCGGGCACGAGATACATCTTATCAGCCTCTGCAATGAGGTAAGAGAAGGGGAGGGCAGTCGTGTTAGGGTGGTGCATCAGCTTACCGAAACATACGGAGAACGTACCGATCGTTGCTGGCATGAGCAGATAACTACCACTTGCTGTCTTCGTTCCACGCTCCAAGATGCCCCAGTGCATTGGTCCCATCTTATAGGCATGGTTAGAGAGTTGGTGCCAGAACCTGCGTTATAGAAAGAGAACATACCACCAATGAGCAGTGAGCTCTTATGATGTGAGGCACAGAACGGACCGCAGAAAGCAGCGCACGCCTCACCGTTTGACATAAAGGAATTGGCAAAGAAGACACTCTGTGAGGCTGTGAAGCCATTGCTTATCTGGCAGGCTTCACCCACGAAGCAGTCTTGCATCTTCACACTGTTCACGATACTTGACCCATCTGATATGATAGAGTTCTCACAGATGACACCTGTACCGATGTAAACGCTGGCATATTCAGAGCTGAGAATGGTACAATCGCTCAAACGACTTGCACCAGAAATCTCGCAATCGTCCTGAATAACCGTGTTGGTAATCTCCCTTGTGTTGACAATCTTTACATTGTTGCCAATCGTTCCACGTTCTGGATTGGTGCGAGCAATCTCCTCTTTTACCAGTCTTCGGATAGCATTCTTGAGGTCTTTGTCGTTGAAATGCTTCACCATAAAGGCTGCAAACTGGCTATTAAGGTCGTGGAAGAAGATTACATTGCCGTCGCCCACCCTCGTTCAATACCGAGATGAGATTACCTTTCCCCGTATGTAGCACCCTCCGTTGTCTCCATGACAGAGATGTTAGAGATGAGGCAGTCGTCACCGATGGTATAGTTATTAATATAATTCCCCACCTTCTCAATAAGGCAGTCGTTACCAACGGTCACATTGCGTAGGGTTGCATCATTGATACCAGAATGTTTGACGAAGCCCTTTGTTATCTCGACTTCTTTCTGGACACTTCCCAACTGTACGTCACCATAGAACATGACACGGTGGAAGAATTTCGCTTGAAATCCGTCCTCCGCAACCTCTACTCGACTCCAATCTTCTGCCCAGCAGCTATTGCTCTCGAGTATCTCAATCTCTTCAAAGGTAAGGGAACGATATTGCATAAACTTTTCTTTTAGTTGTTGTTATTAGCCTTATTAGGCTTATTGGGTTTATTAGGCTTATTAGCCCCATTAGCCTAATTGGGCAAATAATCCCAATAAAGGCAAATATGCCCAATAGTCTTTATTCCTCTTCGATATTGTAAAGGAAGTCATTGTAAGGATACTTCTGCACGTGGAGTTCGCGTACTTTCTTGTAAAGCACCTCTCTGAACTCGTCGATATTCTCCTTTTCCTTGGCTGAAATAAAGAGACAGTTGTCATGCTCCTTAGCCATCCATGTCTTCTTCAGTTCGTCCAAGGTGATATTCTCTTTGGTTGCTGGCGTGAGGTCGTCTTCCTCTTTCTCCACCCAATGATAGTTGTCAATCTTGTTGAAGATAATCATCGAAGGCTTGTCAGCACAACCAAGTTCAGACAAAGTCTGGTTGACTACCTGTATTTGTTCCTCAAAGTCAGGATGTGAGATGTCCACAACGTGCAAGAGAAGGTCGGCTTCGCGCACCTCATCGAGTGTTGACTTAAACGAATCAACCAAGTCGGTTGGCAACTTACGGATAAATCCAACGGTGTCAGCTAACAGGAACGGAAGATTGTCTACAACGACCTTGCGCACAGTTGTGTCGAGTGTTGCGAAGAGTTTGTTCTCTGCAAATACCTCGCTCTTAGCCAAGAGGTTCATGGTGGTTGACTTACCCACGTTCGTGTAACCCACCAAGGCAACACGAATCATACGACCACGGTTCTTACGTTGTGTCACCTTCTGCTTGTCAATCTCAGCAAGTCTTTGCTTCAAAAGGGTCATACGCTGCAAGATGATACGGCGGTCCATCTCCAACTGGGTCTCACCCGGACCACGCAAACCTACCGAACCTTTGCCGCCACCAGAGCCTGAACCACCACCCTGACGCTCCAAGTGAGTCCACAGACGTTGCAGACGTGGGAGCATATAGCGATACTGTGCCAACTCAACCTGTGTCTTTGCGTTGGCTGTCTGGGCACGCATAGCAAAGATGTCGAGGATGAGAGAGGTACGGTCTAATATCTTCACACCGAGTTCCTGTTCGATATTGCGCATCTGCTTTGCCGACAACTCGTCGTCGAAGATGACCATACCGATAGGCTCCTCCTCGTCTTCTTTCATCTTGATGTAATCCCTTATCTCTTCAAGTTTACCCTTGCCGACGTATGTAACAGAGCTTGGACCTGTCACCCTCTGTGTGAATCGCTTCACAGTGATGGCACCAGCTGTATCAGCGAGGAACTCTAATTCGTCAAGATATTCCTTCGTCTTGTCCTCGTTCTGGTCCTTTGTAATAAGACCAACAAGGATGGCTGTTTCCGCCTTGACGTCAGATATGATAAATTCTTTCATTCAGTAATTTCTATTATTGCTTATTTTTGTGTTGAAAAGTGTACTTCCCTATTGTTCGAACAGGTATACACTGCCACATGGCAAAGTTACTCATAAAATCTGAAAAATGCTAATGAAAAACGCTGTTTTTATGTCCTTTAACCCAAATCTCATGCCCCCACAATATGTATAATTCTGCTTCTTTGAAATATGGAGTGGTAAAAAGCTATTATAATAAGGCACACAGTGCAACTCTAAATTTGCAGCAAGAAACATAGATTTGCTCTATGGGATATTTCTAATATCCTAAACACAAAAGACATAGCTTGTCAATCCAAACTTCTGAAGAATCCTTTTTGTCCGAATTTTTCACATATCGATTTTTAAAAGACCATCAAAAGGCTTGCAAATAACGCCCTTTTGACTTGTAAAAGATGCCCTTTTGAGGTTCAAGTAACGCCCTTTTGAACCCTTATTAAGCACCTTTTGGATTACTCCTTTACAACTGTTTGAAAACAAGCAACTTACATAGGTGTTAAAATATCTCATGTTTACCCCATTTTTTTACCTTTTTCTTCGAATGTTTTTGTAAATAAATTTCTTTATCTTTGGGCGTATCTTACTCAGGGGACACTAATTACTGGTTTGGGTTTTGGGTAAGGGGAGAGAAAAAGATATTAAGGTTTACGTTTCCTGTCACTGTTGTCACTCTTTTTAGATGCTTAACAGGCTATCATACAATGATATAACCTTAAATGTTAAAAGTGACAGGAAACTAAAAACAAACTTGTTTTGTAGTTATAGGTTCATTAATACGACTAAGATTAAACGTGAATCTTCAAACCATCGTAGGCAAAGAAAACATCATTTGGAAGGAGTTTTTGTGCCTCTTCATGTAAGCCAATCTTATGGGTGAGATGGGTTAAATAAGTGCGTTTTGCTCCTATCTTTCGGCTGAAATCAATGGCTTCAGATATCAACTGATGGGAGTGGTGCTCACGTTCCCAGCGTAAAGCGTTTACAACCAGTGTCTCAACACCTTCAAGATAAGGGAGTTCCTCATCCTTAATAGTTTTCATATCAGTTATATAAGCGAGTTTGCCAAAGCGATAACCGAGGATGGGTAGTCTGCCATGCATCACAGAGATAGGCATCACTTCGATGTCACCAATCGTAAACTTTACATGCGGTTGAATACTATGAAAGGTTCAGTTTTTGGAACTCCTGGATAGGGATTGTCTGTGAAACAATAAGGGAAGTTATGACGTAAAGCCGTCAGAAGTGTTCTCGTTGGCATACACTTCTATATCCCCCAAGGCGCAATAAGGGCGCACGTCGTCAATCCCTCCTACATGATCATAGTGGATATGCGTAATCAATAAACCATCAATCTTACGGAAAGGTTGTGGCAACATCTGTTGGCGAAAGTCAGGACCGCTGTCAATGACAATACGCGTCTTTGCCGTTTCCAATAAAGCAGAGGTGCGCAATCGGTTGTCGCGTGGATTCTTACTCTTACAAACATCGCAGCTACAGCCAAGTACTGGAACACCATTGGAGGTGCCAGTGCCGAGGGAAGGTGAAGACCTCCCCCAACCCCTCCAAAGGAGGGGAGTGCCTAACGGAATGCTCGTTGTTTATGAGTTTTTCTTGCTTCAAAGGGAATGTTCTTAAAAGTTGGTTTGATGCTTTATAAGCATTTCTTAATTAAAAGCTTATTTATAACGAGTGTTTATGGTTGGATGTCGCAGTTGTTAGAATAAGTATTAATATTAAACCATACCACAACCTAAAGAAGTAGCTACGTTTGTTTAGCACTCCCCTCCTTTCGGAGGGGTTGGGGGAGGCTTCGTTTGTTTAGCACTCCCCTCCCTTCGGAGGGGCTGGGGGAGGCTTTTAGTTGGGAAAAGTATTCACCTCTGGATGTATCTCAATCCCAAACTTCTCCTTTACATCATGCTGAATTGTCTGGTAGAGTCTGACTACGTCTGCACCTGTTGCACCACCAAGATTCACCAATACCAAAAGCCTGCTTATCGTAAACACCTGCATGACCTAACGCCTTACCCTTCCCAACCGCATTGTTCAATCATCCAACCAGCTGGAATCTTCTCATGGTCAGCATCAATAGTATAGTGGGGCATCCGTTCATATTGCGCTGCCAACTCCTCGTATTTAGCTTTTGGAACGATAGGATTCATAAAGAAACTACCCGCATTACCAATCTTCTTTGGGTCAGGAAGTTTCGCATTACGGATGTCAGTAATCGTCTGACGAAGTTCTGCTGCAGTAGGATTCTCTATGCCTTGTTCAGCCAATGCTGCACGAATATTACCATAATCGAGTTTGGGTTGATAAGTCTTAGAAAGGCGATAGGTCACCGATGTGATAAGATACTTATTGCGCCATTCATGCTTAAACTTACTCTGTCGATAGCTGTATTCGCAATCAGCATTCTTGAAATGATGCACTTCACCAGTGGCAATCTCCACCGCTTCAACCTCATCAATCAGGTCTTTAGCTTCCACACCATAGGCTCCGATGTTTTTGTACAGCACTCGCACCGCACTCACCCGGTATGATAGAAAGGTTTTTCTGCACCATAGAGATCGTGAGAAACACAATAGTCTACAAAATCATCCCATACGTAAGCTGAGCCACAACGTACACGTTCTTCGTCGATTTGTTCGATAAAGGAGATGCCAGAGTGGAGTACGGTTCCCTTGAAATCACCAGTGAGTAGAAGGTTACTACCCCCACCGAGAATCAGTAGTGGATAGTCCTCTTCCTTTAAAGAGCGCATAGTTCCTGTGCTTCCTCTACTGATTCGTATTCAACAAAACGCTGACATTTGGCATCAATGCCGAAGGTATTATGCTTTAGTAGACTATAGTTATGTTCTATTTTCATGTTTCTGATATTGTTTTTGCGTTTCCCTTTGTTCCTATTTATAGAAAGGTGTTATTCTTTATGAATCAGATAATCCATAACAATAACATGAATAGCAGGTGCTTCTTAATAAAGAAAGACCCACTACCAAGGTAGGCAGGGGTCTGTTCGTTAATGCTACAACCTCTCTAAGCGCCAGCTCTTACCATTCTGCTTAAAGATAAGCTGTGTTTCAGCGCCATTAGACAACCCACGGAAGGTAACAATCCTGCGATCTGTGTCTGAATACTTCTGACCATAAAGGATGTTATAAATCATTTCGTGTGGAAGTTCTGGTAAGAATGATGACCATTCTTCAGCAGGGATAGTCGTGTTGACTACATTTGTCTCCTCCCCATTAGGGTCTGGACCTGAATAAGCTAATGAACTCTTCACAGCCCCTTTACCACCATTTGCGAAGAAGTGTGACAGGAAGGTATAGAAAGATGCGTTATAACTATCCTTGAATGTGATGTTACGAGATCTGATTCAACTTCCAGCTACCATCCTGATGATCGAACCAATACTGCTCTATCGTACCTCTCTTTAAATGTATCTTCTCAACGATGACACTATCCAAGTCGGTAGACTTAGAGAACTTCATCTGTTTCTCATTATCAAAGATAAGCGTGTAATAGCCCTGTTTGCGGAAGAAAATAATCCATCTTCCAGTTTCCACGAGTCAGCTCCGTAGTCTTTGTACCATTGACTACAGGCAGTGGGAACTTAATACGATTCATCTGCAACTTCTTATTAGCAATAAAGTTGAAGAAAGAAAGTCGTCAAACAATTGGTCTGCTGCCTTTGGCATAGGAGTAGCAGCAATCACCTCCGTGGCAGAGTCAACGCTATCTACAGTGTCAGTGTCTTCTGCTGCTGTAGAATCAGTAGTTGTACTGTCATCGCCATCAACTTTCTTGCTTGTGCAACCTGTAGTAACAGCTACCATAGCTACACAAACACACACAATAAGTAAAAAAGCTTTTTTCATACTCTCTTTTTATTCATCTCAAATTTCCTGCAAATGTACAATATTTATTTCTAATAAGATAGGATTTTTATAAATTTATATTAGGGTAATTTCTCCGTTACGATTATAAATTGTACCTTTGCAGGAAAATAATCAAGAACTATGTTATTAGACAAGATAGAAGAACTTCTCAAGGAAGTGAGCGCACTCACGGCTAAGAGTGCTGATGATGTGGAGCAACTCCGTCTGAAATACCTTAGTAAGAAGGGTGAAATCAATGCGTTGATGGGCGAGTTCCGTAATGTGGCAGCCGACCAGAAGAAGGTTGTCGGCATGAAGATTAATGAACTTAAGCAGAAAGCACAGGACAAGATTAACGAACTCAAGGACCAGCTTGAAACAAGTGAGGCACAGAGTGATGATATCGACTTGACACGTACTGCTTATCCTATTAACCTCGGTACACGTCATCCGTTGACTCTTGTAAAGAACGAGATTATTGATATCTTTGCTCGTATGGGTTTCACGCTCTATCAGGGTCCAGAGATTGATGACGACCAGCACGTGTTTACTATGTTAAACTTTGCTGCTGATCATCCTGCACGTGATATGCAAGATACCTTCTTCATTGAGCGTAGCAGTACGATGGACGTTACGAAGAACGTTCTTCTCCGTAGCCACACTTCTAATGATGAGGCACACTATATGTCTACACGAACCTCCAATCCGTGTGCTTTTGCCCGGGTCGTGTATACCGTAATGAGGCTATCTCGGCTCGTGCACACTGCTTCTTCCATCAGGTAGAGGGTCTTTATGTTGATAAGAATGTTAGCTTTACCGACCTAAAGCAGGTGCTTCTCACCTTTGCTCGTGAGATGTTTGGTGCAGATACAAAGATTCGTCTTCGTCCAAGCTATTTCCCATTCACTGAGCCAAGTGCAGAGATGGATATCAGCTGTAACATCTGTGGCGGTGAGGGCTGCGGCTTCTGTAAGCACACTGGATGGGTTGAGATTCTTGGTTGTGGTATGGTTGACACACGACCTTGAGGCTTGTGGTATTGATTCAAGTGTATATACAGGTTATGCTTTCGGTATGGGTGTTGAGCGTATTGCTAACCTCAAGTATCGTGTTAGCGATCTCCGCCTCTTCTCTGAGAATGATACTCGCTTCCTTCGCGAGTTTGAGGGAGCGTAGTGTTTAGGTGTTGGGTGTTGAATAATGGGTGTTGATGAATAGCTTAAGACTTCATCAACACCCATTCTCATTCTATATTTTTCTGCTTAATGAGTGGTTCAGATATTGGATAAGCCCTAATTAGGGTTCTTTTCGTTAAAAGTGTGGACACTTTTCGTATAGCTTTAACGGAAGAAACGAGGTTATACATTAAACAAAAACACAGTTAAGACAGACTTAGCGGTCTTTTTTATTCATCCTCTGACAGAGACAACCTTTTCATACTAACGCTTCGAAAATTGGCAGACAATACGTTGAAAAATCGTTACATAAATTCGTATAAAATATCTACAAATAAAGACAAAAATACGTCTAAAAGGCAGGCTTGCAATCATCAGGAAATCAATTGGTTATGAGTTTGTTTATAAGAAGGAGCTTAATTGGACTTCAAAGGGCGTTAATAAGACCTCAAAAGGGCATCTTTTGCAAGCTAATTGGGCGTCTTTTCAAAGTCTAAAGAGCATGTGTTGGTTTAGAATAGCATAAAAATATTTTACGAACATGGATTAGTATGGGAATCAGTTGTTTGTAGAAAAAGGAAAGACATGGTAATGGGTTGACCTCGCATTTAATGCTGACTAACCTTTATGAAACTCCCTATCATGGTTACCACCAGTATTTCTCATGTAACATATCATCATCACCCAATATCTATCATTCATCACCTATCACATCATCATCACCTAACATCCAACACCTATCACCCACCACCCTATAATATTTCACGTGCTATCCACGCACAAGCTTCCGCATCAGCGAGGGCGTGATGGTGGTCGGTTAGTTCATAGCCACAGGCAGATGAAACTGTATGTAACTGATGGTCGGGGAGGTGAGGGAGCTTCCGACGTGCAGCCTTCAGCGTATCAAGGAACTCATATTCAGGGTAATCCATTTGGTAGGTATAGAAGGATGCCTTCAGACAAGATTTGTCGAAAGATGCGTTATGGGCTACAAGTGGTAAGCCTTCAATCATAGGTTCTATCTGCTTCCATACCTCACAGAATACGGGTGCGCCGTCAGTATCTGCACACGTAAGTCCATGCACCTGCGTACATCGCCAATGATAGTAATTCGGTTCGGGCTGTATAAGCGAATAGAAACTGTCAACAATCTCTCCTCCTCTTACTATCACCAAGCCCACCGAACATACACTACACCGTTCAAAGTTAGCTGTCTCAAAGTCAATCGCTGCAAAATCCTGCATAGTTTCTTTATAAATTTGTTAGTCATTTACTACATCTTAAATCTATAGATGAGGCTCTATGTTTGTTTAGACAAAGTCTCTTTGTTTATTATTGACAACCATAATAGTCATAGTACATATCCCATAAGGTATCAGAAAAGCCCCAACCACATTGTGTCGAATTAAGCATACTTTCAATTCTCTGTCTGAAATGTTCCTCAAGATTATGGTCGGAAATATGCTTTAGAGCTTTCTCAAAATTCGTTTCTAATGTGGTATAATACTGTTCCCACATATCACCGAAGGTCATTGTGTATTCACATCCCAACTCTATATAGTAAAGCATTAAATCTCCAAGACTGATGGCATTAGCTTTCAACTTCTTGAAGTCGGAGATTGCCTTGCGGCAAGTTGCAAATGAAGGCTTATCAGAAAAGCCCCGATCAGGGAAGAATTCGTTGCGAATAATCTTTTTATACTTTTCCAATGCAGCGCTATAATCAGGTGTAAGATACATTTCCAGATACATCTTCGCTTCTGCGCTCGCATCATACAGACTCAACACAAGGTTTATTACGTCTTCCTTAGGTAGTACTGCCAGATGCTTCTTTAGTTTTAATTTGGTCATATCAGAATCCTCTCCACATTAGTGTTTGTTGTTAACATAAAGTTGCTACGCACAAAGTTACAACTTTATTTCTATTCTTTTAACTTGATAACGAGTTATTTCCAATCTTTTTCTTACTTTTGCAGGAGGAGCATCTACTGCTATAAAAATACTTTCTATGGAAGCAAATAATTACACACCAAGTTTAGATAAATATCAAGTTCCAGTTGTTGAGGCAAGTCAGGGATATCATCTTGTGCTTGCATCACCGGGCTGTGGTAAGACACATATCCTCGCAGAGAGGATAAGATACGCACGAGAAAGGGGTGTGAAGTATGAGGATATGCTTTGTCTTACGTTCACGAATCGTGCTGCAAGAGAGATGACCAACCGTATTCAAAAGGTGGTGGGAGGTGATTTCTCTGAACTGATGGTGGGTAATGTGCATCGTTTTTGTTCTAAGTTCCTCTTTGAGCAGGGACGTATACCAGCCGATTCTGCCATTATTGACGACGAAGAGGCGGTGAGTATTATCGCTGATTATCGCAATGAGGACGAAGAAGGAGTAACAAGAGACTTCAACCGATACAAAGGTTATCAGACGATTATCTTCTTTCAGCATTTCATCTATCAGCTGGAACACCAGCATCCATGGAAGTATTACCTCCATCCAGAGAGTTTCACGGATGATGATCGAGAAGCTGTAAAGCATATCTGTGCCTCACAAAAGATTGAATATGACGAGCAGGCAGTAGTGAATATCTATCATCATGCACAGGAATACATGGATGAGGCGAATGCACCCGGGCTTGATGGAAAGACAGCGGATAGGATTCGTGTACTCCTTTGGAAGATGTATTACGCTAATTGTTATGCCCGATACAAGGAGGAGAATCATCTTTTCGACTTCGAAGACTTACTGCTCTATACATATGATATCTATCGTTCTGACCCTACCTGCAAGCGTTATCCATGGATACAGGTCGATGAAGTGCAGGATCTTAATGGTATGCAGCTTGCTATCATCGACTTACTGACAGCAGAAGACAACCCGATGGTGATGTACTTAGGCGACGAACAGCAGGCTATCTTCTCTTTTATGGGTGCGAAAGTGGAAACACTGACCCTCTTGAAGATGCGCTGTAAGGGTAATATACATCATCTGCAGCGTAACCACCGTTCGCCAAAATATCTACTTGACGTCTTTAATGACTATGCAGAAAAGCAACTGAAGATAGACCGCGAACTACTCCCTCTTTCCGATAATGACACTAAGGCTACGTCGGGAGACTTGAGAATCATACATAGTAGTACGATAGAAGCCGAACACAAGGATATTACCACTGAGGCTCTCTCCTTTACGAGCAGAATAAGGAGGAGCGTACAGCCGTCATCGTTAGTGCTAATTCGGATGCTGATCGTATCAGTGAAGCTATGACGGAAGCAGGGCTGACCCACTTTAAGGTGTCTGGTCGCGACCTCTTCGATACACCAGATGTCAAGCTATTGTTGGCTCATTTGAGTGTACTCTCTAATGAACATAATTCTATTGCGTGGACACGTATCATGAAAAGGGGTGCATGCCTTCTCTTCTCATGCCCCTTGCTCGCCGATTTAATTGGAAGCTAAAGCAGTTGGCACTGTCACCATCCGACTTCCTTCTCTATCCCGAAAGCTGTTACACAGCAGAGTTTCTTCATGCCTACAACGAGGAAGAAATCGTTGTATTCGATACCGAAACAACTGGCTTTAGACGTGTTCAATGATGACATTATAGAGATTGCTGCCATCCGAATCAAGGGTGGGGAAGTGGTTGGCGAACCGCTTGATCTCTACATTGAAACCGATAAACCGATTCTACCAATGCTCGGTGATAAGGAGAATCCGATGTATGCTATCTATCATGAAAAAGATGTCTACAGGCGAATTACTCTCTCCTTCTGATGCCTTACAGCGTTTCCTTGCCTACGTTGGGACCAGTCCTATCCTCGGTCATAATGCCAACTATGATTACAACATATTGGACAATAATCTGCAACGTTACTGCAATGACACGATGCAGGCACATGATATTCGTTGCTTTGACTCGCTCAAACTGATAAGACTATTGGCTCCGAGCGCTTCATTCTTATAAGTTGGAAAAGCTTCTCGAGACGCTTCCAGTTGGCGGGTGTTAATAGTCATCAGGCAATTGATGATGTGAAGGCAACGGTCAGTCTTGTGCGCCTCTGTGCTGAGAAAGCACGTGAGAAGCAAGCACAACAAGAGACTTTTATCCACCATCCGAAGGGTGAAACCATTTGCCAATGTGCTGCGTAGCAATTATGGCGAATGCTATCGAGAGGCTGTCAACCGACTTTATCAGCTATCAACCGACCATGAGCCAGCCCTTGTCAGCGAGCTCTCCGCTGCTTATAACGCCTTTCATTCCGATGGTTTGATCAATGACATCCCTCGATTAGACTATATCCTCCGTTATCTCCGCATAGATATGCTGACGGATGAGACGGTTGCTAATGCCCTTGCGCCACAGCTCTCGCAGTACATAATGGATATTAATACGCTGAAAGAAGCCGACTTCTGTAACAGTAAGAGTATTCTTGAGCGTATCTATGTGACGACTGTTCATAAGGCAAAGGGACTGGAGTTTGACAATGTTATCATCTTTGATGCAGCCGATGGACGCTACCCGAACGCCTATAACAAGACGAAACAGCAGGACGAGGAAGACGCTCGTAAGTTCTATGTAGCCATGTCACGTGCTAAACGTAGGGCTGTTCATCGCCTATGCCCTGCAGATGGTTGACCGTCACGGAAGGGTTTTTCAATCGTGATTTGACACCCCTAATGGATAGCATTCAAAAAGTATTTTAATTAGGATTCAGCTATATCAAACAACTGATATAAAAACAAGAAAGTAACAGATGAAACGATATGTTTTGTCTATCATTTGTTTTTAAAAAAAGAAATAATTTGTATCTTTGTAGCGTTAGAATGAAATGTTAGATAGGTAAAGAAAAGATATAAACTAAATTTTTTTCTTGTATTCATAAACAAATAAAATCAGAATAATATGACAAAAGAAAAGTTCTTCACCTCTATGGGTTGGATTGGTATGGTAACATCAGTTTTTAATGTATGTATTCTACATTCCTCAGATAGAGAACAACTTAGCAGGGCAGAAGGGAACCTTCATTCAGCCATTTATGGCAGGTGTAAACTGTACCTTATGGGTTGCTTACGGATTGTTCAAAGAGAAGCGTGACTGGCCTTTGGCGATTGCTAACACACGGGTATCATCTTTGGTTTTGTAGCTGCTTTCACTGCATTGTAAGTCATAACAATATAAAATGTGCGTCCTCTTCATTCTTTCGAGTGAAGAGGATTTTTGTTTTATGGCTGAAAATCAGTAGAATTACATTGTTGTTTGGGAAACATTTACTATCTTTGAAGCAGGTAACAGAAGTTATTTGTGAACATAGTAAACTAACAGTAATTATGCGTATGAAAAGATATCAATCAATTCTGACGTTGCTTTTCCTTTCTTTTTTAGTGGCTGCCTGTAAGATAAAAGTCGCTGATAAGGAGGAAACTACAAACGAAATAGGAACAGCAGTTGTAGTGAATCAATATCGTTTTCCTGACCAAAGAGAACATCTAAAGGAGTTTAAGGACGACATTGTCATCATGAAATGTGAAGATTACGACTTCAATACGGCTCCAATAGGTATCGGAAATAAGTTCTTTACACTGTTGCGCGGATGGGTATATACCGATGGAGTCCTCTCTCATACCATAACAAGTGAGGGACTGACAGAGGGTATCTTGGTGCAAGACTTCCCCAATTATGAGGATTTGAAAGAATATGGTGGCTATTATGTTTCGGACAAACCCTACATCAAAATGAATCTTTATCGCACGAAGGATGCCGTTTGGTTTATGAATAAGCGGTACCCCATAGCACGAGAAAATGGTGACAGTATCTTCTCACCTTTGATGAAAAGAGAGAACGAAAAGAGTCAGTCTGTATGGATATTTGTAGGGGATATTCCGTTGAAAAACAATTAATCGAAGCGTATGAAGACTATACTACTTATCTTTTCTTGTCTCCTTCTATTCTGTTGCACAACAAAGACGCGAAAAGTGACAACCGTTCATTCTCCATATGATACTGTGTACATCTATGCAAAGGATGAGACGGGACAAAAAATATACAATGTTGTTTCCGAGAGGCAGTAACGGCTAATGGAGACTCGTTATTTGGTAAGATAAGAACAGAAGTCCCGAAACAGTTGAATGACAAGGAGTTTGAACTTGCTAAAAACCATTGTAAGGAAGTATAAATAAACATCAAGGTGATTATCTGCCTTTTTGATTCCTATTTTTCAGCAATACTTAGGTTATAAGAAAGGGGGGTGTTTTGATGGTTGATGTCGCCTTGTTTTCAAATTACAGAATTGTCTATCAAAAGGGAGTTATGGGTATTTTTTGCGAAAACTATAAGGTGACATTTAAGTATCTGAAGGAACTTGGGAAGGAGCGTAAGATGCTTACAATAAACTTGGATAAAGGAGTTATCGTAAATGAATAGGACGATTTTTAAACACGTTATACTTATTTTTGGTTCTTCCGAAATATGGAGTGATAAACTAAGAGTCTTATATAATAGGCACACAGAGTCACGGAGGGGACGGAGGTAAACGCAATGTCACGGAGGTGCCGACGGCACAAAGAGCGACGGAGGTGTAGCCTACAGATTCTTGATAACTTTTGGGATAAATGCTTTGGGCATAAAGTTGCTAAAAAAGTGTGCAAACAACCTCCGTTGCTCTATGCACCGACGGTGTCTTCGTTACTTCCATTGCTTTGCTTTGATATCCCTCCGTATTCTCCGTCCCTCCGTGTGACATTTCTTCAGAAACCTAACCTTAAGTAGCAAACCTTATCACTCTAAAGTCTTGGAGACCCTCTTTTTTGCCGTACAAAGCTAACTGCTTTCTCCTCGTTCCATGGTAATCCTTTGATAATCAGTATACTATCGTGTAACTCTATGACTTTACAACGGTTGGTATCTTCTTCCTCATAGACTAAAAAAGAGAGTCGTTCACAAAGTGATAACTATTAAACCACCTGCAAGTATCGCCTATGCCTGGGTCGTATGCAACGGTAGAATCCGTCACTTCAAGGATAGGATACATACCAATGTCTGTCTTTTCCACACCTGCCCAGTTCCCTATGAATTCTTTGGGATAAACGGGTCCATTGTTTCTGCTGCAAGCAACGAGCAAAACTGACAAGAGAATAGAAAGTAAGTAGTATCTCATACCTCACGAATTTAGCAATATCAACAATCACGAATAAGTGCATATGTCCTAAAAGGCTGACCAAAACAGAATTATAGTCTTTAGCCCTTTTATGCTATAAACGCCATTACCACCATAAAATTGCTTAGTAGAATGTTTTTTTTTGATGATTACAAAAGTCGTAAAATACTTCTTTGATATTTGAATTTTGTTTACAAACCACACGTGCTTTGGGACTTTAAAAGGCGAAAAAACGAGCTAAAGGACTATCTTTGTAAGTTGCATAGAATCAGATAGTTGCATAATCACGTTTTTAAAGGTGCTTAGTAAGCCTTCAAAAGGGCGTTACTTGGACTTCAAAAGGGCGTCTTTTACGAGCCAAAAGGGCGTTAATTGCAAGCCAATCTACGCCCTTTTCGTTTGCAGTCTTAGAATTTCCTTTACAATAACCCATATTTTTACAGGAGCTATAGAGAACTTAAAAGGCAGAAGTATGCGAAAATCAATCGTTCTCCTGTTACTTTGTCTTCCAATTACCCTGTCTACAAGCAACTCGTTAACTTGTCATCTCGTTAACTTGTCAACTAAATAATCGTTCTCCTGTTACTTTGTCTTTTAATTACCCTGTCTACAAGCAACTCGTTAACTCGTCTTCTCGTTAACTTGTCACCTAAATAATCGTTCTCCTGTTACTTTGTCTTTCATTTACTCTGTCTACAAGCAACTCGTCAACTCGTCAACTCGTTAACTTGTCTACCAAACAAAACGTTACTCTATCTTTTGTTCTTCTTATAACTCACTACCGCCCAAGTTCCCATAAAGAGACCTATTCCCGAGAGGGCAAGCAGCTGATGACTTATGCTACTGATGTTTCCACCGCGGATAAATACTGTACGCATCGCCTCAATGAAGTAGCTCACAGGGTTGATATAAGTGGAAAGATAAGCAAAAGGAGGCATCGAACGCGTTGGAGTGAATAGTCCTGAGAGTAACAGGAGTATGACCATGAAGAACCACATCACGAAGATTGCCTGCTGCATGGTGTCGGAGTAATTAGAAATAATCAGTCCAAAGGATGAGAAGAACAGTGCAAGCAACATCGAAAGGAGATAGATGAGGGCTATATTCCCCACAGGGGTGATGTCGTAGAGAAGCCAAGACAACAACAGACAAACCGTCACGATGAAGAAGGCTATCATCCAATAAGGAATCAACTTCGAAAGTATGAAAGTCCATTTGCTCACTGGTGTCACGTTTATCTGTTCAATTGTTCCCCTCTCTTTTTCGCTGACGATGTTAAGTGTTGGTAGGTAACCAGTTATCATCATCATCACCATAGCCAACAGTGCGGGAATCATAAAAACCTTGAAGTTAAGATGTTTATTGTAGAGATAAAGCGTGTCAATCTTTGACTTTATGGCTGTTGTAGAGGGCAAGACATTCGCAGAAACAATCTGAGAAAGGTATCCCGAACCCAGTGCTCCCTTTGTTCCATTGACAGCATTAGCCGCAATCAGAACCTGCGGAACACGTCCTGAGTTTAAATCACGGCTGTAGTTCTGCGGGATAACAACCACGACATCCGCCTCAGAATGTTCTATATTCTTGAGTGCTTGTGCGTAGGTAAGCTGCTGCCCATGGAAGATGAAGTATTTGTTTGCTTCTATCTCGTGTACCAATTGTTGTGAGAGGGTAGAGCGGTCGTTGTCGACAACATCCACAACAATGTTCTTAACCTCCATATTCATTACCCACGGCATAACGCACATAATCATTATCGGGAAGGTAATGATCAGTCTTGGCAGAAAGGAGTTACGACGTATCTGGGTGAATTCCTTTCTTAAAAGATATTTTAGTATCATAGTTTTCTATTCTAATCGTTTGTTAAACTTTGCCAGTGCAAGCGACATCAAGGCTATGAGCATACTTATAAGTACGGTCACTTCAAAGTAAACTTCTTCAATTCCGACACCCATAATCATCAGTTTACGCATCGCACTGATGTAATAACGAGTAGGGATAATGGCTGAGATGTATTGTAATATCTTCGGCATTGACTCTATTGGGAACATCATTCCAGAGAGCATAATGACAGGCATCATTAATAACATCGCTGATATGAGGAGGGCAACGAGTTGTGTCTCAGCTATTGTTGACACAAGGATTCCTAACGATAGCGCTAATAGGATGTAGATAGTTGAAACCACATATATCCAGAACAAAGAACCCTTTATAGGTACGCCTAATACGAAGGACGACATGAGTAAGATGATTGAAAGGATGGTGAGGCAAGCACAAGATAGGGTACTAACTTCGCAATAATAATCATTAAGGGCTTTGTTGGCGATACAAGCAGTACCTCCATGGTCCCTTTCTCCTTCTCACGGACTATGGAAATAGAGGTCATCATAGCACATACGAGCATCAGCAACGTACCCATAATGGCAGGAACGAAGTTATAAGTAGACTTCATCCGAGGGTTGTAAAGTAGCTTTGTGTTCACCGCCTTTGCCTCAGTATTATTGATAACGGCATTGGCATAGATGGTCCATTGCTGTGCCATGTTGGGGTCTGCACCATCGACAATGAGTTGATAGCCCGACTTTCTGCTTGCAAAATCTTGTGAAAAGACGATTGCCATGTCGGCTTTTTGGTCACGGATAGCTTTCTCGGCTTCGTTAGGAGTCGCCACAACCTTTGTCAATGTGAAGTATTCGGAGGCTGCGAGGCGGTCAGCTACTTGCTGAGTGGCATTGTCAGCATTGCTCATTACGACAATAATGCGTACGTTTCGCACATCATTGGTGACGGCAAAACCAAAGAGAAGCATCATTACGATGGGCATACCGAACAGCATCAACATCGTGCGTTTATCGCGAAGAATATGCTTGGTTTCCTTGATAACAAATGAAAAAAATGGCTTCATCTATAATTGTTTGTTTTAAATGGATAGGTAATCTTAGTCTGAACTGCGCTTTGCTTGACGTGCTAAATAAGTAAATACATGGTCCATATCGGGTTGATTGAGCGTCCGCTTTAGTTCGTCGGGTGTCCCCAAAGCCTTTATCTTACCGTCTACCATAATCGAAATACGGTCGCAATACTCAGCTTCATCCATATAGTGTGTGGTCACAAAGACCGTTATCCCTCGCCTTGCAGCATTATAGATAAGCTCCCAGAACTGGCGACGTGTAGCTGGGTCGACGCCTCCTGTGGGTTCATCAAGGAACACAATGCCTGGCTCATGGAAGATACTTACAGAGAAAGCAAGCTTTTGTTTCCAGCTAAAGGTAGGTTAGCTACCAACGTATTGCGGTGCTCTGAGAAGTTCAAACGCTCTAATAACGCATCTGTCTTACGATGTATTTCGTCGTCCTTCATACCGTAGATACCTGCAAAAAGGCTGATGTTTTCGGCAACGGTGAGGTCATCATAGAGCGAAAACTTCTGACTCATGTAACCGATATGCCGTTTAATCTGTTCATACTCGGTACGAATATCAAAGCCAACAACCCTTCCTGTGCCGTTAGTAGGCTGGTTGAGGCCCGTAAGCATGTGCATAGCCGTGGTCTTTCCAGCTCCATTAGCACCGAGGAAACCGAAGATTTCACCCTTCTTCACCGTAAAAGAGATGTCGTCTACAGCGTGGAATGAACCGAAAGCCTTGATAAGATGCTCTACTTCTATGACATTTTCTGCTTCTTTGTTTGTAGCGTTAATTGCCTTGTTGTCCGTTGTTCGCTCGATAGCTGGTGGGTTAAAGATATCTTTAAATTCTGTAAGAATATCGTCAGCAGTGCCTATTCCTTTTACTACTCCTTCTGAAAGGAAGGCTACTCGCTCGCAACTTCTCACCTCATCAAGGTAAGGCGTGGAGGCAACGATGGTTATATCGCGCTCCTTCAGTTGACTGAGAATCTCCCAAAACTCCTTGCGGCTGACTGGATCAACACCTGTTGTTGGCTCGTCAAGGAAGAGTACACTTGGCTGATGAACCAATGCACAGCAAAGTGCTAACTTCTGTTTCATACCTCCAGAGAGTGCTCCTGCCTTTCTATCCTTAAATCGTTCGATCTGCGAATAGATAGGTTTGATGGCATCATAGTTCTCTTCTACCGTTGTATTGAAGAGTGTAGCAAGAAGTGAAGGTTCTCTTCTATCGTCAAATCTTCATAGAGTGAGAATCTTCCAGGCATATAACCGACTCGCTTACGTACCTCTTTCATCTGGCTGACCACGTCAAATCCGTCTACTGTAGCGGTTCCTGTCTTAGGCAAAAGCAGCGAACAAAGGATGCGAAACATTGAAGTCTTGCCAGCTCCGTCAGGTCCGATGAGACCGAAAATCTCACCTTTATTCACCGAGAAGCTAACATCCTTCAATGCTTGTACCTTTCCGTAATACTTTGATATGTTGTTTACTTCTATTGCAGTCATCGTTTATTTCTTGCTTTAAAACTTCACTTCACCATACATTCCAATCTTTGCATAACCGTCATTTTGGAACTGTATCTTGATTGCATAGACTAAATCGGCACGCTCATCTTCTGTGACTATACTCTTTGGGGTGAATTCTGAGCGACTTGATATCCATGTAACGACACCATTATATTGCTTTTTCTCGCCACCGCCATAGTCTGCCATCACCTTTACCTTTTGTCCTAACTTGACGTTTTTGAGCTGTTCAGAGGTGATATATGCGCGTAAGTAAATACGCTTGGTGTCTGCAATCTTGAACAAAGGCTTGCCTACAGAGACAAATTCTCCTTGTTCAACATACTTCTCTAAGACTGTTCCTGTGAGCGGACTCTTCACAAAGGTGTGAGCAATTTGGTCGTCTATCTGGGCTTGCTGATTGCGAACGCCAGCTTGCTGTGCGCTTACTCCGGTCTGCTGTGAGCTTATTCCGTCCATTTGAGCAGCCAAACCCTTATTCTGTTCAGCTAAAGATGCATTCTGACTGGCAATCTGTTCCTGCGTAGCCACGAGTTGTTTCTGCAATACTTGTATCTGATAATCAATGTCATCAACCTGTTTACGTGGCACAGCACCGTCTTTTAAGAGTTCAGAAAAGCGTTCACGCTCACGCTGCTGATTAGCAATTTGTTGGCGAATAGATGCCACCTGCTTCTCAAGGTCTAACTGTCTGCTTGCTGTTGCTTGTCTATTTGCTTCTAACTGACGCTTATTTGCTCGAGTTGACTATGTGTTGCAGTTAGTTGTTCGTTGCTTGTAGCCAATTGTTCACGCTTCAATGTGAGTTGTCGAGCGTCAATCTGACCAACTGTTAGTCCGTTGTTAAGCGTCTGTCCTTCAGTAACGTTGAAGCTTATCAGCTGACCATTAGATTCCGCTGATACCGTTACTTCAGTTGCTTCGAATGTTCCTGTAGCATCATAATCCTTCTTATCTTTTCCGCAAGATGCCATGATAACGGCAAGACTTGTTAATAAAACGATCTTTTTCATATCCTTTGTTTGGTTGTTTTTATTCGTTGTTTGTATATTTCAAGTTATACATCTCCTTAAGCATATCAATCTCGTGGATGCTTTGTTGGGTCTTGGCTGCATTCTCATTGTTTATCTCTCGTAGCAAGCTAATGACATCTATGATTCCGTGAGTAAGTTTTGATTCTGCTGCCTTACGTACATTCGTACGCAATACGATGATTTCATCGTCGCTTTTCATCATTGTTTGATAGCGATTAATATTCTCATTTTGTTGTATCTCTTCCAGTTTATTGTTGAATAGAAACACTTCTCGCGCATTCTCTATCATTTCTCGTTGTGCGCTTAGCCTTGCTTTGTCGTTCTTGTGTGTGTAGAAAGCACTTACATTCCATGACAATTTGATGCCGACGATACCATTAAGACTCCACTTGCGGTTCATCATATCCTCAAACATATTCAGTCCCGGATAGCCGTAAAAGCCTTGTGCAAAAAGTCCTAACTTGGGTCGCAATTTGTGTGTCTAAGGCTTTCTCCTTTGCTTCTGTAAGTTCTAATTGACTATTGTATAGGCGCATCTCAGGGCGATGATTTACTGACGAAGCTATCTGGACAGGTGCTGGTTTCTGTGTATTGTTCACCTCGAGTCCACAGAAGACGCTTAACATACGCTGTAACATTAGCTTTTGCTGCTTTAGATTCTCGTTCTGTTGCTCAACACTGAGTCGTTCTGCTCGCACATTGTCGAGGTCGCTTGTAGCAGCTGTACCGCCTTTTACCATGGCAGAAAGCTTTTTCTCACTTGACAGTAGCAGTGTTTTTACATCCTCATTGAGTTGGATTTGTTCGTTCAGTAATAGCAATGAGAAATACATTTCATTGACACGTCGGCGCACCTGATATAGATTTGTCTCCGTCTGTGCCTCCTGTACTTTTCCCTCTTGCTGTGCAATGTTGCGTTGACTACTAATAGCACCGCCATCGTAGATTGTCTGCTGGAGGTCAACACTAATCTTATATTGATCCTTACGCAGTCCTTTCATATTGAGTCCCATCTGCTGATATATACTCTGCATACTCTCTGGCCAAGCCGTAACAGCACTTTGATAGGTTGCTTGAGCCGAAGCCGTAACTTGTGGAAGCCACCCTTTCTGAATGTTCTTAACCGTCAGTTGCGTTGTCTTAGCAATCAATCCATACTGCTTGATAAGAGGATAATTCTTCTCCGCTGCCTGCTGGCACTCTTCCAAGGTCTGCGCCCAACTACCGGAAGATAGTATTATTAAAGCAAGGCTTATCATAATCTTCTTCATATTCATATCTTTATTTTAAGCTTATTTACTGTGGTTTAATCCCTTCTTTATCTGAACGATGCAAATATATCCTATCTTTCTTATTATCTGATTATCCAAAGATTAGATAAAATTGTCTTTTTGTATGATTAGTATTAAAATTATTCTTCATATCAGTATAATAATAGTAAATTTGCAATTAAATCATACAAAAAGGACATTTTATGAGCACTACGAAAGTCATAAACCATCTTTCGGTAGATAACCTGAATTTGAACGAAGTTCTTAGCCAGCAGGATAAGTTCTTTGTCAACGACGATTTGATTCTTATTCTTAATGGAAGTGTACAGCGGATTCCTGTTTTTAGTAAGGAAGAAATCTATCAGATGGTAGAGCCGCGTCTCTTTCTTGTGCTGGAAGGTAGTGCAGAGGTCTGTATCAATCTGCAGGATTATCATATTGAAAAAGGAAATGTTATGTTGAGTCCTGCCGATACAATCGTTGAAGTTAATAAACTTTCCGATGATGCTCGTGTGATGGCTATTGTGTTTAGGGATAGCGTTGAGATGTCTGATGAGGTGGTATACAAAACTTCCCCTGCAGAATTTGACAGATTGCTGAGGATGTACTATATTTTATGGGATGTCGTACACCTTGCCCCTTATCGTCGAAAGACCGTACAGTATTTGTCTAAAGCGATTGTTGCAGATGTACAAGAACTAAACGAGGTGGTGGCACAAAACGTTCAGAATGAAGGCTCTACGCGTACTCAGGAACTCTTCCTTCAATTCAAACGGCTGATAAAACAGCATTGTGTACAGGAACGCTCAATTCCTTATTATGCCTCTCAACTGCATGTAACGCCACATCATCTTTCTGCGACGATAAAGAAAGCAAGTGGGCAGAGTGTGATGTCTTGGATAAATCGAGCCACCATACAAGAGGCAAAGCTACTGCTGAAAACTAACGGAATGATGGCTTATGAAGTTGCAAATCGCATGAATTTCCCCAGTGCTTCTGCTTTCTCTAAGTTTTTTAAACGCGAAACAGGCTTGACACCTCGTGCTTATCAAGAAACTACCTATAAATAGTCATCCCTTAAAAACTGTATTTCAGCATAAAGCCTGTACTGACAAGCTCTATGCTGATTCTTTTTATAAGGTACAAAAGAACTCTCATAGCTCTTTTGAAGTTATATGCTGCCGCCGCTAATAAGACATTGACAGCATCTCCTTTCACACCTTTATAAAAGTTGCGAGATAATCGATGGTCTGCTTTAAGATGTCCTATGGTTGGCTCTATACCAGCTCGTTTACAAAATAGTTTGTGTTTCTTTCTCTTTTGGTAGTAGCTGTCTTTAGCTTTAGGAGTGTCTGGAATGAGTATCTTTGTCTGCCCAATCTGCTTATACCTCTATACCCTCTATCTCCTGCTAACTTATCAACCTGCTTTCCTGTCATCCTTTGGGTTTGTTCCAACGTCTTTTCGATAGTATGCCCATCATATTCATTCCTAAAAGAACATGCACCAATAATAAGTCCTGACCATGAGCGAAGAATAGATACTTTATTACCAAACTCATATTGCTTATGTTCCTTACCTTTGCTCAGGCAAACCACATCTGGTTCGTGCAGAGAATATACTTTGTTCTTTGACTTTCGATTCTGAGAAAGAACTCTATAATATAGCTCAAACATCTTCTCATATCCTTTCTTTCCCTCAAGATTACGCTCTAATTCTCTTACTAATCTTCCTGCTATGGTCCTTAGTTGCCTATCTGCCTTAAGAGCTTTCTTACGATTCTTGGGATGATTACGAAAACGTTGGGAACGGTAAATCCCTTTCAACGTACGCGTGTAACTCTGTCGTAGAGGAAGACACTTATCATGAACTATCTTCAGAACGTTTTTGATTATCTTTTTATGCAACTTCGCATCTGTTGGATAGGTTATATTCTTCTCCTGCACGGTAGAATCAATGAAAGCCGTATCAAAATGATCCTCGTCATCATGGTCGGTATTAACACGGATGCTCTCTGCTAATATTAACTCCATACCTTCCCTCACCTATACGATTTCTGAAGTGAACTAACTCGGAAGCGTCGCAGGGTTGTTTGGGCATAAATTCAAGACCACCACAAAAATATTGATAGTAAGCATTCTCACTCCATTGAGAAACCACCATTTCATCTGAAACATTACGCAAATGTTTTAAGATTATAAGACCACACATCAGGCGAATAGGATGAGCCGGGCGCCCATTAGTATTGCAATACAATGGAGAAAAAAAAGCATTTTCAAAACACTCCCAATTAATCTTATTACTAAGTTGGAAAAAGGGGATGTTGATGACTAAGCATGTCCTCTAAAGAAGAGAACATAGAGAGCTGTTTGGATGTACGTTTAAGCATAAATATCTGCAAGGTTTATAATGTAAAGGTACAAAAACTTGCAGATATTTGCAAATAATTTGCAGTATAATATACTGTGATTCAGCAGAATGTTAGGTTTCTAAGGGTGGACTAAATAAGAAAGATGTTTTGAGTCCTATTTTTAAAGCTAATAATACGAGAAGAGGTTTGAATTTTATTTACAATACAAAGGTGCTTTTGGGCTTTAAAAGGCGAAAAAACGAGCTATAAGACTGCTTTTGTAAGTTACATAGAATCAGATAGTTGCATAATCGCGTTTCTAAAGGTGCTTAGTAAGACTTCAAAAGGGCGTTACTTGGACTTCAAAAGGGCATCTTTAGCAAGCCAAAAGGGCGTTAATTGGAAGCCAATTTACGCCCTTCTTGTTTTCAGCCTTAGAATTTTATTTACAATAACCCATATTTTTACAGGAGCTATAGAGAGCTTAAAAGGCATAAGGATGCGGAAATCAATCATTCTTCTATTCCCCTATCTTAATCAAATTCAACTTTTGTTCTTAGGGTTACGCTGTCTTTTATTTCACCAGCCTACAAGCAACTTGTTAACTTGTCTACTCGTTATCTTGTCAACAAAATAAACGTTCTTCTGTTACTCTGTCTTTATATTCCCCCTTCCTTTTGTTTCTCTGTTACTTTGTCTTTATTTTATTCTGTCTTAATCTTACTTTGTCTCAAAGTGGTTTAGTCATCTTGTCTACAGCAATAGTAGTAATCATAATTATGAATTATGAATTATGAATTTTGCATTAGATAAATCATGGTTCAGATTTCCTCATGTCTATAAACGAAAAAAACCGCAGGACAATGTCCTGCGGCCAATTTCTCTCTTTTTCTGTTCGTTCTCTGATTACTTAACAGAGTCAGCAGCAACTGAATCAGCAGCAACTGAATCAGCGTGTACGCTATCTACCATTGAATCAGCAGCCATTGAGTCAGCTGTAGAGTCAGCGTTCTGAGCTGGCTTAGAGTTACCACCACAAGATGCGAAAGAGATAGCTGCGATAGCTACGAACATTAAAACTAATTTCTTCATTTTCTTTTGCTTTTTTTAAATCTGTAAAACAATCATTTGTTTGTTAAAAACGATGCAAAGGTAAGTATTTTTTTATATGGCAATAATATTTTTTTAGAACTTTTTTTGTTCTTCTTTTGTAACAAATTCGTAAGCTATTGATAATCAATAGGATATGAATATTAAATAAATGTTAAAGGTTTTTGATGTGTGCCTGCACAATTTAAAAACCCTTTCTTTTTAGCGGCTTTAAAGCCTTGTTTTAGCGTGTAAAATCTTATTTTCTGTCTTTTTCTTGTTTTTTCTGATGTGTAAACGGGGTTATTTCTTTGGTTTTTGTCTTCATTTTACTGTAACTTTGCAAGTTATATGATAGATACAGCAGCATTTCAAGGCAAGACAGCCAAGTTCTATACGTTGGGTTGTAAGCTCAACTTCTCAGAGACAAGTACCTTCGCGCGTACCTTATATAATATGGGCGTGCGTGAAGCGAAGAAGACTGAGCAGGCAGACATATGTCTGATTAACACCTGTTCGGTTACTGAGGTTGCTGACCATAAGTGCCGTCAGATCATCCATCGTATGGTTCGCCAGAACCCAGGTGCTTTCGTAATCGTGACAGGTTGCTATGCTCAGCTTGAGAGTGCAACGGTAGCGAAGATAGAAGGTGTTGACCTTGTGTTGGGTAGTAATGAGAAAGCCGACCTCGTACAGTATCTTAGTGATGCTTGGAATAAGGTCGATACAGCTAAAGAAGAGACGTCAGAGGGAGAGTATCACTCTGTAAAGACGAAGGATATTAAAAGTTTCCAAGCAAGTTGCTCACGTGGTAATCGTACACGCTACTTCCTAAAGGTGCAAGACGGATGTAATTACTTCTGTACTTATTGTACGATTCCTTTTGCTCGTGGATTCTCACGTAACCCGACTATTCAGTCACTTGTTGCGCAGGCAGAAGAGGCAGCAAGAGAGGGTGGAAAAGGAGATTGTGTTGACGGGAGTGAATATAGGTGACTTCGGTAAGACCACAGGTGAGAGTTTCTTAGACCTCGTTAAGGCATTAGATAAGGTAGAGGGCATACAGCGATTCCGTATTAGTTCGTTGGAACCCGACTTGATCGATGATGAGTTGATAGCGTATTGTGCAGAGTCACGAGCGTTTATGCCACATTTCCACATCCCACTTCAGAGTGGTTCTGACGAGGTGTTGGAGTTGATGCACCGTCGTTATGACACGGCACTCTTTGCTCGTAAGATAAAACTTATTAAGGAAAAGATGCCCGATGCATTTATCGGAGTGGACGTGATGGTAGGTTCTCGTGGCGAGCGTCCAGAGTATTTTGAGGATTGTTATAACTTCCTCGACTCTCTTCCAGTCACCCAACTCCATGTCTTCCCTTATTCGGAGCGTCCAGGAACAGCGGCATTGTCAATCCCTTATGTGGTAGATGACCGTGAGAAGAAGCACCGTGCACATAAGCTTTTGAAGCTCTCTGATGAGAAGACACGTGCCTTCTATGCGGAGCATATAGGGCAGGAGGCAGACGTCCTCTTTGAGAAAGCGGCACGAGGAAAGGCTATGCATGGCTTTACAGATAACTATATTCGTGTAGAACTATCGCCCGATCAGGCAAAGGAAGAATATGACAACCAGATTCTCCGAGTACGATTGGGAGAGTTTAATTTCGATCAAAGTTCATTAAAGGCAGAACTCTTATGAAAGTAGCGATAGTCATATTGAACTGGAATGGACGAAGCATGATGGAGCAATATCTCCCTTCCGTGCTGAAATTCTCACGAGATGAAGCAGAGGTTATCATAGCCGACAATGCTTCAACAGATGACTCTGTCGCATGGTTGAAAGAAACTTATCCACATGTTCGCGTGATAGAATTAGCTGAGAACTACGGCTTTGCGGAAGGCTATAATCGTGCGCTAAAGCAGGTAGACAGCGAATATTACGTGTTGTTAAACAGTGATGTTGAGGTCACACACCACTGGCTTACGCCCCTCATTGAGGAGATGGACGCCCATGAGGACATAGCAGCTTGTCAGCCAAAATTGCTCTCTGTTGCTAATCCTGACGCTTTTGAGTATGCCGGGTGCATCGGGAGGTTTCATTGATCGTTATGGCTATCCGTTCTGCCGTGGACGTATCTTTGACACGGTAGAGGATGATAATGGGCAGTATGATAATAGTGAAGAGGTACTTTGGGCAACAGGAGCTTGCTTGATGATACGTGCCAAAGACTATTGGGCAGCAGGTGGATTGGACGGCAGATTCTTTGCTCATAATGAAGAAATCGACCTCTGTTGGCGTCTGCATCAGATGGGTAAGCGCATCTTCTGTTTTTCCTGAAAGCTATGTTTTTTTCACGTTGGAGGCGGCACATTGCCTAAGTCAAATCCACGTAAAACCTTTCTAAACTTCCGTAATAACTTGACCATGTTATGGAAGAACTTACCAGAAGATGAATTGAAACATGTCATGCGCGTAAGATGGTTTTTAGACTATTTGGCTGCATTTCAAACGCTGATTCTGAATCATAATTGGGGTGAATTTAAGGCGATTTTTCTCAGCTCGTAGGGCTTTTTAAAAAGTGGCGACATGAGTTTGAGAGATTACCTATTCGTCTTGATGGAGTGGTGAAACATCGAGAAAATATCCCTTCTTGCACGAATGATGGACGTAAGAAATATGTCCTTCTTTGGCAATATTACGTGAAGGTCGTAAGTTTTTTTAGCTCCTTATCTGAATGAAAATGGGATATAGTTGCATGTTATTTTAATATTTTTAGCAGAACGCTTGCGTTTTAAAATATATTTTAGTAATTTTGCAATCAATACTCAAATATTGTAAAAAGTAACCAGAAAGTAACCAGTGAGATATCTCTATTGCATATTATTAGTTGTTCTGTTCACCTGTGTAGGCTGTCAGTTCAAACTTTCATCTGATGACGTGAATGAAAATTCACTGTTATTAGAGATAGATCGCTATGACCGTTTGGAATATCGTTACTTGACAACGGGTGATTTCTCTGCGCTCCAGCAGATGAATACAGAGTATCCGATAGAGACCCGTACACTGATAGAGGATGTCGTAAAGATTGGTGAGATAACCGATCCTGACATCAATACAAAGTTCTTGAAGTTCTATCAAGACACGACCTTACAGTCTGTCATTGCTGCTGTTGAGTCGGAGTTTGCCAATACAGAAGACCTTGATCATCAGTTTAGTGGAGCTTTCAGACGACTGAAACAGGCTTTGCCGAACATTACAATTCAAGAGTCTATGCGCAGATATCGGCTTTAGACCAAAGTGTTGTCGTGGGTAATGGTACTATCGGTATCTCGCTTGACAAGTATCTCGGTCCTAATTATCCTTTGTATGCGAAGTTTTATTCGCCAACACAGCGTAAGCAGATGTCACGTGAGTACATTCTTCCAGATTGTATGACATTCTATTTGATGAGTATCTATCCTTTACAGCATTTTGAATCGCGTCCGCAAGTGGAGCGTGACTTGCAGATTGGAAAGATACAATGGATTGTCAATCAGATAATGACAAAGCGAACCTATCACAGTCGGTATGAGGAGGCTGTAGACAACTATATGAAGAAGAACCCTAAGACTTCTTATGAGGAACTGCTTCGTATGACAGACTTCTCCAAATTTACTGTTGTGGAGAGTTAATGAACATTGCTTGACGAAATCAAAAGAAAGATACTATCCCCTCTCAGAACCAATGGCATCGGCCATATGAAAGGTTTTGCAGAGGGGATAATTGTATCACCAAGTTATCAGAGTTTAACCTCTAATCAGTCGTTGGAAGATAAATTGCTCGTATCTCAGTGATATATTATAAGGTAATATGCCCTCAGCACAAATGGTGCTAAGCCTTCGCACCACATGTGCTAAGCCTTCGCACGAGGCTTGAACAGGGCTGGGGAACTTTATAAGTATCATCTTATTTGAGGCAAGATACAAATAGTAGACATATAAGGTGTGTTTTTAAGTAAGCAGTGTAAATAGTTTGTCATCTCTTGATAAGCTAATACTTTTTATGTGTATTTTATAGTGAACGATTAAATTTATCTTCATCTAATAACAAAAATGTCAGTTTGTTTTTGTTTATCTTCTTTTTTTTATATTTTTGTAGCAAGGTCTTTTATTTACTAACGCTTAAATAATTATTTATGGAAAAGGGGAGAGCCATTTGTAAGGTATTGAAGGATGTCCGTCAGAAAATAGCAAATGAGAATGGAATAAGCTATCATCCAGAAGAGTGTCACCATAAGGGTGAATGTACAGGTACGTGTCCTGGCTGTGAGAAAGAAATCCGTTACCTTGAAGAACAACTGAAGAATAAACAGCATAGCGGTTTAGGCTTGAAGGTGGCAGGTATCGCAGCTGGTGTCTGTGTGACAGTATTGCCAATGGCTGCTATGGTACAGACAGAGAGTAAGATTAGTCTGGAGGCGAATCTCCAGCTCATAAAGCAGGATAGTATAAAAGTGGTAGACCTGACGAATGGTAATCCTGATGCTGTGCTTTTACGTGGACAGGTGCTTGATAAGGAAACAAAAGATTCATTACTTGGAGCAGTTGTTATGTTGAAAGATTCAATAGATCCAAATGGATTGGGGACGTGTACCAATGTGGATGGCTGGTATGCAGTGAAAGCTTTACCAACTGACACCTTAGAAGCTGGCTTTGTAGGCTATCATAAGACTTATGTAACAGTTAAAGAGCTGTTAGCGACAAAGGATAAGACGATTTATCTTGAGCAGGATACTACCAATTGGCATAAGACTATCACCGTTGGGGGCATAAAAGGAACAACAGGAAAGTATCATCCTAAGAAAGGACCTAAATCGCATAAGGAGAAGAATAAAAAGAAGTGTAAGTAAGGATAAGTATTATGGCAAAAGGAAAGAGTACTTGTAAGCTACTAAAGGATATTCGGCAGCAGATAGCGGATGCGAATGGTATCAGCTATCAACCTAAAGAGTGTCATCACAAGGGGGATTGTGCAGGTACTTGCCCTGCTTGTGAGGAGGAGATACGTTATCTTGAACGGGAGCTGAAAGCACGTAAGGGTAATGGCTTCGGTATGAAGGTGGCTGGTATTGCTGCTGGTATCTGCGCTACGGTAATGCCGATGACTGCTGTTGCGCAAGGTGTTAAGTCTGATAGTACGGCTAATCGTCCTGTACATACAGCCAAGAAAGGCGATGTAAAGGTAGTAGACCTTTCTGATGGTTGTGCATCACCTGTGGTTGTACGTGGAATGGTCATAGACGAAGAAAATAAAGAACCAGTGATAGGGGCAGTTGTTTTTATAGACGGAACAAAAAAGGGTGTTGCAACAAATATAGATGGACAGTTTGCTTTGAAGTTACCACCAGACACTTCGTTGGTTATTTCATATATCGGATACAAGACAAAGAAGGTTCATGTAAGCTCTCTTTTGCATTCTGATAATAATGTTATAGTGCTTGAGGATAGTAGAGAGCCAATGTTAGATGGCATTGTAGCAATAGCTACACGACCTACCTGTAAAGGTGAAAATAAAGGTAATAAAGATGACGTGTATGGTCATAGGACTTATAAACCAAAGTCACATAAGGAGAAGAATAAAAAGAAGTGTAAGTAAGGATAAGGATTATGGTAAAAGGAAAGAGTACTTGTAAGTTGCTGAAGGATATTCGGCAGCAGATAGCGGATGCCAATGGTATTAGTTATCAGCCTAAAGAGTGTCATCACGAGGGGGATTGTGCAGGTACTTGCCCTGCTTGTGAAGAGGAGATACGTTACCTTGAACGTGAGTTAAAGGCGCGTAAGGGTAATGGTTTCGGTATGAAGGTGGCTGGTATTGCAGCAGGTATCTGCGCTACGGTAATGCCGATGACTGCTGCTGCGCAAGCTGTTAAGTCTGATAGTACGACTAATCGTCCTGTACATACAGCTAAGAAAGCCCCTGTAAAGGTAGTAGACCTTTCTGATGGTTGTGCATCACCTGTGGTTGTATGTGGAATGGTCATAGACGCAGAAGATAAAGAACCTGTGATAGGTGCTTCTGTTGTAATAGACGGGACAAACAAGGGCGTCGCAACAAACGTAGATGGACAGTTTGCTTTGAAGTTACCACCAGATACTTCGTTGGTTATTTCATATATCGGTTATAAGAAACAAAAGGTTCATGTAAGTTCTCTTTTGCATTCTGATAATAATGTTATTGTACTGGAAGTCTCTGATTTATCGGGTTTATCGTGCATAGTAGGAGGGGTTGTAACCGTTTTGAACTACGATGACGTGTATGGTCATAGGACTTATAAACCGAAGTCACATAAGGAGAAGAATAAAAAGAAGTGTAAGTAAGAATAAGGATTATGGTAAAAGGAAAGAGTACTTGTAAGTTGCTGAAGGATATTCGGCAGCAGATAGCGGATGCGAATGGTATCAGCTATCAACCTAAGGAGTGTCATTACGAAGGGGATTGTGCAGGCACTTGCCCTGCTTGTGAGGCGGAGATACGCTATTTAGAGACGCAGTTAAGAGAACGGAGACGCAAGGGATGGGGCATGAAAGTGGCTGGTTTGGCTGCTGGTCTTTGTGTTGCTACGGTTCCGCTTACATCATGTCAGAACACTCCCAAAGCTTGCAACGTTGAGAATAAAGCTCAGGATTCTACTGATATGCCAGTTATGGGTGATACAGTAGTGATACCAAAAGCACTCACTGCAGATTTGAAGAATGCTATTGTTATTATTGGACGAGTGCTCGACTCTTCTACTGGTAAGGCTGCTCCGGAAGTTAATGTTATGCTATTAGGAGGTAAGAAGAGACTGTCTTTGGGCGAAGATGGAAGATTTGTATTGCAGGTTAATCGTAATGATACCCTCGTGTTTTCATCTTATGGATTTGAGGATAAGGTGATAGCTGTGAAGTCTATTCGTAATCCTGATGATATGGTTGTCCGTTTAGAACCTTCCCTTGATGTAGTAGGAGAGATAGATAGAGCCTATTTAGAGAAAGAATTAGCCGACAGCACTGCTCCTCAATCACATAAAGAGAAATGCAATCAGAAATAACAGCACCGTTAATCGCTATTAATCGGCACAGACTCACCACGGATGGCGAAGGCGTAACAACATTGGTAGGCTTTCATGGTTGTCCGCTTCATTGCGAGTACTGCTTAAACGCTCAGTGCTTGCAGGCTGATGGCGTATGGTGCAGGCTGACGCCTGGTGAGTTGTATAGTGAGGTGGAGATAGACGACCTTTACTTTGTGGCAACGGGTGGCGGTATCTGTTTTGGCGGTGGTGAACCCCTTTTACGTTCAGACTTTATCAAAGCCTTGCCGAGATAATGAATCCCGAATGGAAGTTGACAATAGAGACATCGCTCAACGTACCGCTTGAGAATGTCAAAGCTATTGCCTCGTTGGTGCAGATGTGGTATGTAGATATAAAGGACATGAACCCTGATATCTACAAAGCATATGGATGTAAAGAGAATAAGCAGGTAGTCGGTAATCTTCAATGGTTAGCAGCGAATGGATATGCTGATAAGGTAATCATCCGTCTACCCTTGATACCTGAATATAATACAGACGAAGACCGCCAGCAGAGCCAGCAACAGTTAGAAGAGATGGGCTTTACAAACTTTGATAAGTTTAATTATATTGTGCGGTAGTAGTATTCATCTTATACAATATACATAGCTCATCTTTCGTTTTTTACTTGAAAAGCATTATCTTTGCAATTAATAAAAGAACGAGAGTATGAAGAAACCACTTGTCATTTTATCAATTATATTTCTGTTGTTGCCAATTACTGTAACAGCACAGAGCTTCGACGCCTTATGGCAACAAGTAAATCAAGCTGAGCAAAAGGACTTACCAAAGACACAAATCAGCTTGTTAAAGAAGATTGAACAGAAAGCACAGAAAGAGAAAGCCTATGGGCAAATCTTGGCAGCAAGTCTGTTAGCATCGAGGTTACAGACAGAGATTGTACCCGACTCTGCTGAGGTAGAGTTAAAGCGATTGAAGGCAAAGGCAAAAGATGGTAGAAGGAAGGATGAGGTCTTGTCGGCTGTCTACAACTGTATCTTGGGTGTGATAGGACGGAATGAAGAAAGTGGAAATGCTGACGACTACTTTAAGAAGGCACTTGCAAATCCTTCTCTACTGGCAAGTCAGAAAGCAGCCGACTTTAAGCCTTTGATAAAGATAGGTAAAAACGATGATATCTTTAAGGGTGACCTGTTGCATGTTATTGGTATGCAAGTGGGTAACTACGATAAACTGCATAGCTATTACAAAAGCGTTGGAAACCGTGAGGCAGCTTGCTACACGGCATTGATGGGAATAAAGGAGGAGAAAGAGAGTATTTCAAAGCTCGACTCACTCATTTTAGAGTATAGCGACTTACCGATATGTGGGGAAGTTGCGTTGAAGCGTTATGCTTGTATGGGAGAAGATACTTCGGTTGAGGAAAAGATAGCATATATTGATAATGCACTTGTCCGTTGGGCATCATGGAATAGAATTGTATCATTACGTAATGCTCGTGCAGAACTGACAAGACCGATGTTTGAAGTGAGTTTTGATAAGCGTAATGTTAGTTCGTCGGAGAAGAATAACTGGGTTAAGTTGAATACGCGCAATGTGTCAGATGTAGTTATAACGGTTACGCGTACGAAACTATCAGGAAATCATTCTATCAGTTTTGTAGATAAAGACGACATGGCTAAGTTGAAGGCAAGTCTGTTGCCTGCAACAACGCAGACGATAAACCGTACGTTCACTGGTCATAAGGATTATGAAGAGGTGAAAGACTCTTTCTTAATGCCTACATTACCTTTGGGTGTTTACCTCATTAAGGTAGAAACGCCTAAAGAATTTTACACCGAAATATGCTTTCTACTATGTTAGTGACCTCTATGTCATGAGCGAACTGCAACCAAAGAAGAAAGCACGGTATGTTGTTGTCAATGTTGTGGATGGGCAACCAATAGCAAATGTAACGGTTCAGGCTACCTATCCAAATTATTATAATGATAAGCCTTCTATCGTTAAGAAACTGGTTACGAACAAGAATGGAGAGGTAGTTTTTGACTCGGAAAGAACTACCCCTGACATCTATGTCTTTACGAATAAGGATAAAGCCTTTGAAGAAACTCAACTGGAGGGGTCGTATGACTACGACAAGGTGAACTATGACAAGATGGTAACTCAGGTCTTCACGGATAGAGCTATCTATCGTCCTGGGCAGACGGTGCACGCATCTGTCATCGCTTATCAGAACACAAAGCAAGACTATAAGACTAAGGCTGCAGGCGGACAAACTTTCGATATGGTTTTGAAAGATGCCAATTATAAGGAGATAGGACGTAAGTCAGTAACCACCGACCGTTTCGGTACTGCTGCAGCAGACTTTAATCTTCCAACAAGTGGACTGACAGGTAGTTTCTCTATTTATGCTGATTTTGGAACAAAAGGATCTAAGCGTTTCCAAGTAGATGAGTATAAGCGTCCAACGTTTGATGTAGACTTTGACGAGTATAAGGAGAAGTATGCTGTCGGTGATTCTATCAAGTTGATTGGTCGTGCCAAGAGTTTTGCTGGTGTACCTGTACAAGGTGCAAAGGTGCATTATGTCGTTACACGTAGTATAAGCTATTGGAGTCGCTTCTATGAAGATAGTGAGGAAGTGAACGAGCAAGATGTTGTCACAGACGACAAGGGAGAGTTTGTTGTTACTGTACCTTTTGTTCTGTCTGATAAAGCCAAGAAGGAATTGAAGTCTGGTAAGGGTTATCGTTCACTTTTCTATAACTTCAGCGTTGAGGCTTCGGTGACCGATGCCGCAGGTGAGACACATGACGGTTTTGCATCCTTACCATTAGGAACAAAGGAGGCAAGTCTTTCTTGCAATATTCCTGAGAAGAATCTGCGTGACAGTCTTAAAACGATTAAGTTTAATTATCTGAATGCTGCAGGATCTCCTGTTGATGGCACTGTGAAGTATGTAATTGTGGCACAGCAGAAGGATAAGAATAATTATGTTTATAGCGATTACAAGACCGCAAAGGCAAATGAGAATGTTGCTATAAAGGGTTTGTCTTCTGGTGCTTATCGCCTACATGCTATTTGCGGAACAGATACGATAGATGAGGACTTTGTCGTCTTCTCTTTTGAGGATAAGCGTCCGGTTATTGAGACACATGACTGGTTCTATCTGAGTGGAAACCAATTCCCTCGCGATGGTGGTCCTATCTATATGCAGGTGGGTTCAAGTGATGAGAATCAGTATGTTGTTTATTCTATCTTCTCAGGTAATAAAGTGATTGAAACAGGTTCTTTCAATCAAAGCAATAGTATACAGACACGCAAGTTTGTCTATAAGGAAGAGTATGGTGATGAGATATTTCTTAATTATGCTTGGGTAAAGAATGGCATAATGTATTCTCATTCAGAGAGGATTAGGCGTCCGTTACCAGATAAGAGCTTAATTGTAAAATGGAAGACATTCCGTAATAAACTTATCCCAGGTCAGCAGGAGGAATGGACAGTAACCATTAATCGTCCTGATGGCAAGGCTGCCAATGCTCAACTGATGGCAACACTTTATGACAAGAGTCTTGATCAGTTCTTGTCTAATTCATGGAACTTAGGCAACTTCTTCTTGCTTAACTATACATCTGTTAATTGGGAGAGTTCGGATTATTCAGGTTTGGGTCTTTCATGGGAAGCTAATATCAAACCTTTTGATGTAGAGCTGTTGTCTTTCTCGAGATTTGATAGTCGTTTCTTAGAAGAATATGATACGCCAGATGCTTATATTTATTCAACAAGAGAAGACCGAATGGTAAGCATGACGCGTGCCGTTAAGTCAATGGCTTTGGCAAAGGAGTCTTCTATGAATGAGGTCGTTAAGGTTGGCTTCGGATCTACAAAGGAAACGAAAGTGAATTTTACAGCTCCTGTTGTCAAGAAAGATGAGGAGATAAAACCAGAGAAGGACGAACCGAAGAATATAAAGCCTTCTATGCGTGAGAATCTCAATGAGACTGCTTCTTCTATCCACAGTTGCAGACGGATGGAAAAGGGTAATGTAAGTATTAAGTTTACGCTTCCAGAGAGCCTTACTACTTGGCGTTTCATGGGATTGGCACACGATGAGGATATGAATAATGGTTTTCTTTCTGATGATATCGTTGCTCAGAAGACCTTGATGGTGCAGCCTAATATGCCTCGCTTTGTGCGTTTGGGTGACGAAGCAATGGTATCTGCTCGTTTGTTCAATCAATCTGAGAAAGATATCAATGCAAAAGCAAAGGTTGAAATCCTTGATCCTGCAACTGAGAAGGTGCTCTTTACGGATAGTAAAGCTGTTGTTTTGAAGGCACAGGGGAGTGGTTCGGCAACTTATAGTTTAGCTTCATTATTGGCAAAGAATGCAAATAAACTTACAGCTGATCAGTCCTTGCTTGTTGTCTGCTTCACGGTTGAGGGCGATGGTTTCTCTGATGGTGAGCAACATTACCTCTCAGTACTTCAGAATAAGGAGTATGTAACAAACACCTATCCATTCACACAGAATGATGCTGGGGTCAAGACGATTAATGTTGGTAAGCTTTTCCCAAAGAAGAGTACGGACCAGAAACTGACAGTAGAGTATACCAATAATCCTAATTGGCTGATGATTCAAGCATTGCCTTATGTCGCAGATGCAAATGAAAAGAATGCTATCAGTCTTGTTTCGGCTTATTATGCAAACCGTTTGGGTAAGCAGATCATGAGTACTTCCCCATCGATTAAGCAGACTATTGAGCAATGGAAGAAGGAAACGGGTAAAGAAACGTCAATGATGTCGGCTTTGGAGAAGAACCAAGAACTCAAGTCTTTGACACTTGACGAGACTCCTTGGGTGATGGATGCTAAGAATGAAAGCGAACAGAAACAGCAACTCGTGCGTTTCTTCGATGAGAATCAGTTGCAGAACAAGTTGACATCAACATTCTCAAGTCTAAAGAAACTGCAAAACTCTGATGGTTCGTTCTCTTGGTGGCAAGGAATGAAGGGAAGTCTGTATATGACTGTTGCGGTGACGAAGACGCTTGCTCGTTTGCAGAACCTTACCAGTCCAAGCCCAGAGGTAACAAACATGATTAACGCTTCTTTCCGCTTTATGGATAAGAAGGTAGCTAAGTGTGTGGCTGAGATGAAGCGTGATGAGAAGAGGTATAATACGATACTCTTCCCATCTGATGACCTTTGTGATTATCTTTACACCAATGCTTTGTTCTATCATGACCGAGCTACAAATGACATAAAGTACCTCATCGACCGCCTGACCAAGAAACCTACGGACTTAACTATCTACGGTAAAGCGAATACTGCAGTAATCCTTCAGCAGTATGGTAAGGTTGAAAAGGCACGTGAATACCTGCAGAGTATCAAGGAATATACGGTTTATATGGAAGAAAAGGGACGTTACTTCGATTCTAAAAACGCTTATTACAGCTGGCGTGATTATAAGATTCCAACAGAGGTGGCTGCTATTGAGGCGATAAAGACGATTACTCCCTACTGATGGTAAGACGCTTGTTGAGATGCAGCGTTGGCTCTTACAGGAGAAGCGTACGCAGGCTTGGGATACACCATTGAACTCAGTGAATGCTATTTGGGCATTTATGAACAATGGCAATTGGTTAATGCAGAATGGAGAGCATGCTACGTTGATGCTTGATAACAAACCATTGCAGACAACACAGCCTACGGCAGGTTTGGGTTATGTGAAGGCTACACAGCCAGTTGATTTCCAATCGTCTGAAAGTCATGATTTGGTTATCAGCAAGACAAGCACTGGTACAAGCTGGGGTGCTGTCTATGCACAGTTCTTCCAGACGTCAACAGATATCTCTGATGCCTCATCTGGCTTGAAGATTAAGCGTGAGGTCTTGGTTGATAGCGTACTGTTGAAGAGAGGAAAGAACCTTAAAGTTGGTGATAAGGTGCGTATCCGTTTGACGATAATTGCTGACCGTGATTACGATTTCGTACAGGTAGTTGATAAGCGTGCTGCCTGCCTTGAGCCTGTTAGTCAGTTGAGTGGATATCATTGGGGATACTACATTGCTCCAAAGGATTACACGACTAATTATTACTTTGACCAAATGGCAAAGGGTAAGCATGTCGTTGAGACAGAATATTATATTGACCGAGCAGGTGTTTATCAGACAGGAACCTGCACTGCGCAAATGTGCATACGCACCAGAGTATAGTGGACATACAGGTGCAGAGGTTATACGAGTAAATGAGTAGACGAGTTGACAAGTGAACGAGTAAACAAGTTATTTGATAGAGTTGTCGATTCAAAGTATTGTTTTAACTCTATTCATTTTCAAGTAGATGAGTAGACAAGTGAACAAGTCTACAAGTAAACGAGTAAACAAGTTATATGATAGAGTTGTGGAGTAGGGGATGTTATCTTACCCCCCCTAACTTCTCAACTCCTTAACTCCTTAAAAAGAAATGCTTCAAATAGAGATAGATAACGGTAGTGGTTTTTGCTTCGGTGTGACCACTGCCATTAAGAAAGCCGAAGAAGAATTGGCAAAGGGTACAAAGCTCTATTGCTTAGGTGATATCGTACATAACAGTATGGAGGTGGAACGCCTCACAAAGAAAGGACTCATCACGATTAATCATGAGCAGATGCGCGAACTTCATAACGTGAAGGTTTTGCTGCGTGCACATGGCGAACCACCTGAGACTTACGAACTTGCAAGACGTAATAACATTGAGATTATCGATGCTACTTGCCCTGTGGTTCTTGCCCTTCAGCGTCGTATTAAGACACAGTATGAGAAAGGTCGTCAACCTTCTTTATATGATATCTTCAAAGGGCGGAGCTACTGTTGATGAACCTTCAAACCTCAAACCAGTAACGAATGAAGCGGTAGAAACCTCTACTTCTTCTGTTTCTCTTCCTCCTGCAGTAGGCGAGGGACAAGAGCTTAGTGCCTCCTCTTCCATTGTTATCTTTGGAAAGAATGGTCATGCCGAGGTGCTTGGACTTGTTGGTCAGACCCATAGTCAGGCGATTGTGATAGAGAAGTTTGAAGATGTTAAGGCGTTAGACTTTAATAATGACATCTATCTCTACTCACAGACGACAAAGAGTTTGGATGAGTTTCATAAGATTATAGAATACATTCAAAGTCATATCTCACCCAAGCAAAGTTCCAAAGCTTTGATACCATCTGCCGACAGGTTGCTAATCGTATGCCAAACATTTCTATCTTTGCCGCTCGTCACGACTTGATTCTCTTTGTGGCAGGCCGTAAGAGTTCAAATGGTAAGGTCCTCTTTCACGAATGTTTGAGTGTAAACCCAAACTCCCATCAAGTTGAGAGTGCAGACGAAATCGACATGAGTTGGTTTGAAGGAGTTGAAACAGTAGGTATCTGTGGGGCTACGAGTACGCCAAAATGGCTGATGGAAGAATGCCGTGATGAGATACTCAGGCGTACGAAATAATAGCTTTATAATCCTCAAACAAAGAGATTAAACGCGAAAAACTATCAAATTTTGATAGTTTTTCGCGTTTTTTTTATACCTTTGCATCGTCAATCAAGATTTAATGTGACTTTTATTGCAACACTTGGGTTAGGTTTTTTCTTGAAATGACAGAATGCAGGGTAATATTTGTTGGGCCTTCCAACAGTTTAATATGATGGAGTATGTCAGTTGTTGATGATAGGTTTTAGGGATTTGTTCGTGGACATAACATTACTCTAATCAACAAAAGAAGATGTCATGTTGTCCCATATTATTTAAGTGAAGTATTCATCAATAGTGTTGCATAGTAGACTTATGAAAGAACAAAAGAGTTTCCTTGTCCCTATGGCATTCTTAGGGCTTATGTTTTTCACTTGTGGATTTGCCTTGGGTATAAATTCATTGTTGGTTCCAGTATTGAAGGTGTCGTTAAGTGTTTCTTCAATGGAAGCATATATGCTCATTGGTGCAACATTCTTGCCTTTCCTTATCTTTGGCTATCCTGCGGGAATGTTAATTAGCAAGATAGGATATAAGCGTACGATGGCTATTGCGTTCGGAATGTTTGCTGTAGGTTTTGGAGTGTTTATCTTCTCGGCAGATGCAAAGAGTTTTCCTTTGTTTCTTGCAGCTTCCTTTTTCTGTGGAACGGCTAACACCTTCTTACAAGCAGCTATAAATCCTTATGTAACAATATTGGGACCAACGGAGAGTGCTGCAAAGCGTATCTCTATTATGGGTATGATCAACAAGTTAGCTTGGCCAGTGTCACCCCTCTTTATTGCTCTTTTCGCAGGTGCTTCAGGTAGTGTTGCTATAGATGATTTAGGTAAACCTTTTGCTGTGATTATTTGTCTGTTCGTTGCTTTAGGTGTAGTGGCTCTTTTGTCACCATTGCCAGAGGTGAAAGCAGCGGGTGAGGATAGCAGTGAGACTGATGAGGTTGACCAAGAAGTATCTGCTTATGCAAACAGTAAGAAGTCTGTTTTCCAGTTCCCACACTTGGTTCTGGGTGCTATTGCCATCTTCTTTTATGTTGGTGCAGAGACTATCGTGTTGGGAACGCTCATTGACTATGCGAATGAGTTAGGACTTGCTCGTCCAGAAAACTATTCTTGGATAACTCCGATTAGTATTAGTATTGGATATATAGCAGGAATCATTCTGATTCCTAAGTATCTTTCTCAGACACGTGCTTTGCAGATTTGTTCATTCGTAGCCTTGTTGGGAACGACCCTCGTTGTTCTTCTTCCTGGAGTTTACAGTATATATAGTGTCGGTGTCATGGCTTTAGGATGTTCACTGATGTGGCCGGCGTTTTGGCCTTTGGCATTGATGGATTTGGGTAAGTTTACCAAGAAGGGTTCATCACTCTTGACGATGGGACTTATCGGTGGAGCAGCAATTACAGTACTGTTTGGTCTTTTAAAGGATGTTTCAGATGCTCGATATGCCTATGGTCTTTGCTTTGTATGCTTTGGCTATATCTTGTTCTATGCGTTCAAGGGCTATAAGTTACGTTAATAGATTCTTATCTAACGATGTTATAAGTCTCTGTATAATAACCTTTCTTTAGGTTGGAAGCAGTATTTTTATTACATTAAATAATCCTAAGTTACAATAGTTTTACGGGGTTGCCTTTACGAAGGTAATCCCGTTTTTTGTATATTATCTTATAAACGTCTGTATTGGCTCCTTCCGTAATATGGACTGATAAAATAAGACGCTCATATAATATGGCACACAGAGTCACGGAGTGGACGGAGGTAAACGCAATGTTATGGGAGTGTAGCGTACAGATTTTTGATAACTATTTTGGGAGAAACGTTTTGTATATAAATTACTAATAGAATTGGCAAACAAGCTCCGTCGCTCTATGTACCGACGGTGCCTCAGTGCCTTCCATTGCTTTGTTTTAATAATCCTCCGTTCTCTCCGTGTCTCCGTGTGACATTTCGTCAAAGTCCAAAACTTAAGTGGCAAACCTTATCACTCCAAAACTCTGAAGACCCAAAATATGTTTAGGTTCTAATGACCGCATGGGTTAATTTTGATTTCGCATTAGGTACTTGAATCTACCTTTTCTTTTATCATTGCGAAATATCTTTACATAACTTCGGGTTAAATCTCCTTTTCATACGTATAAAATAGCATTTCTAAATGTGTTTGTAACTGTCAGGTATACAGTATGTTACTAACCTGCATTTTAAAAGGTGCTTATTAAGGGTTCAAAAGGGCGTTAGTAAGACTTCAAAAGGGCATCTTTTAGAAGCCTATTAAGCCTCTTTTTGAAGCCTAAAGACTATATATAAAACTCAAGGTGCGTGAAAAATATTTACATGCGCTTATTGATTGTGGCTAAGTGAAGGCATAAATGGCAGAAAGTGAAGTTAAAGAATCAGCTAAGGTATAATATTTGGTTCTTCGAAAATCTGGAGTGATAAGGGGTGCGCGTATGTTTAGAGTTTTGAGATAATGTCACACAGAAAGCGAAGATAAAGGAGACGTTTTTAGAAAAAGCTATGAAAGCTACGGATGCACTGTCGGTGCGTGGAGTACCATGCTTGTTAGTAAGGTTTATTAGATTATACAAAAGCTTTATGAATAGGAATTATCCCAAAAGTTATCAGGATTCTATGCGTTTTATCTTTGTCACTCTTTGTGTTATTGGAACCTCCGTTAAAACTTGTAGTACAGTTCTCTCTATGCAGTCTTTTTGTATATAATGTCTCTTCCTTTTTTATAGTAAAAAAAGACGAAATAATAAATATTTTGAATATAAAACGCTTTGTTCTTAAAAAAATGCTATCTTTGCAATAGCAAATATTGTATATATCTTAATTTAATGGCTACAGCTGATCAAATTTTATCTTTGATACGTAATCATGTAAACAATGATGATGCTCAGTTCAGAAAGGTTGCCCTACAGATTTCCGCTGTAGAGGCAAGGAGTGGTCATGCTATAATTGCACGAACAATACAAGAGTTGCTTAGGCAGAAAAATACGTCTTTAGGGACTGTACGTTTAGTATCGAAGAATAAGGAAGTAGATGATTTGTTGCTTCAATTAGATACTTATGACGATATAAATAGCCTTATCCTGAGTAGTAGTGTGGAAGAAAAACTGGAAAGAATAATCAAAGAATACCTTAAGAAAGAAACACTTAGAAAATATGGACTTGTCAATCGTAGAAAGCTTTTGCTGTATGGAGCTTCAGGAACAGGCAAGACAATGACAGCAAGTGTGCTTGCAAAGGAATTCAATCTCCCATTCTTTGTTGTGAGAACAGAAAGAGTAGTAACCAAGTTTATGGGGGAAACAGGACAGAAGCTTGGTCGTATCTTTGATTTTATAAGCGAAGTTCCAGCAGTGTACCTTTTTGATGAATTTGATGCTATTGGTTCTCAGCGTGGTATGGATAATGAGGTCGGAGAGCAGCGGAGAATACTCAATACTTTTCTTCAGTTATTGGAGCGTGACGATTCGGATAGTTTTATTATAGCTGCTACTAACAGTATTGAATCTATAGACAAAGCAATGTTTAGGCGGTTTGATGATGTCATAGAATACTGTTTACCAGATAGAGAGCAGCGATTAGCATTGTTGCATGAGTATCTCTATGCGGCTAAGGATTTAGATTTCGCATTAGCAGAGTCTTTATTTGAGGGAATGAGTCATGCAGAAATAAAAATGTTATGTTCTGACATCTTCAAGGAGTCTCTTCTCAATGACAAAAAGATAGACCTTTCACTGGTTCAAAATATTGTGAATATGCGTCATCAGTTATGTAATCAAGTCATCTGAACAAATGAAACGATATGCATAAAAAACATTTCTATTTAGGCAATAAGATAGCTGAAGCTCATGATTTTTCACCAAGGAAGCACAATATTGAAGGTGAACAACTTCCTCAAAGAGACAGAAAAGCACATGCCATGGCGGTGAGAGAGTGTTATAGAACTGCAGTTGCTCAAGCCATTGCTTGTCAAGAAAGTATAGACAAGCAAGGACTTCCCATAGCGAACGGAGTGTATGTCGATATAGAGATGGATAAGAAGTTTATTCCAGTTTCGTTTGGTAAGCAAGATGGGCGTGAGGGTGCAACTATTATGAAAGTCACAGACAAAGGTAAAGAGTCGAATGTCGATGTGACCGTATTCGTGAAGAAAGACAAACAGAACTGGCTTGAGAAGAAAGTTGACAATTATGAAAGCAAACACATTAAAAGGAAATCCTTGCTATGAAAAGATAATCGCACCAATTAATAATATAGTAGCAACTGACATCAGAACTCTCTACGTATCAGCAGAAGATTTTGAAGCGATACCAGAAGAGGGCTCTTTTTGCTATGAATTATGGTTAAGTCATAGTAGAGAGAATACCAAAGAAACAATAGAAAGAACCTTGTTACAACTTAAAATTGAGAAGGTTGCAGAACCCTTATTGTTCGATGGTGTTGATGTGTGGCTGATAGGAGCAGATAAACAACAACTAAGTACGCTTCCTCTTTCATTAGGCTATATTGAAGGCATACGCCCTTACAAAGAACCTTCTGTTCTCATAAAAACTAATACAGAGAATAGGGAATGGAGTGAACTCATAAAAAACCAGATTACATTTTGTGATGACGCAGAGAATGTAATAGTGGGTATATTGGACACAGGGGTAAACAATGCGCATGAGTTGTTAAAAGATTCACTTCCAAATAATCGTATGGATGTGGCTATAGGTGTGCAGAGTGCAGTTGATAAAACCGATCATGGTACAGGTATGGCTGGGCTTGCTTTGTTGGGTGATTTGACCGATATTGCTTACCAAAGAAATGTGTCGATAGACGTACATCACGCTTTGTCCTCTATTAAAATTTATGAGGATGGGTATACAACGCCCAAAGAGTTTTATGGAGCTGTCATAGAAGAGGCTATTGACAAAGCATCGAATATGAAAGCTTCAATACAATGTATGGCTATTACAGACGAAAGCTCATACAATGGAATAGCCACTTCAAGTTCAGCGGCACTTGACGAAAGTATCTACCATCAAGGACTATGTGATCGGTTGGTTTTAGTTTCTGCAGGAAATGTGGAGACAAATAAAGTTGATTCTGATAACTATATTGAATCTTGTAAAAGCAAATACAGTAAAAAGTCCTGCACAAGCATGGAATGCGTTGACAGTTGGAGCGTATACAGAAAAAAAGCTGTTATAAACGATGATGCTTATAAGCCCTTGGCTGCATTAGGAGGAGTTTCACCATATTCATGTAGTTCCTTTCCATGGAATGAAAAGCGTAACAAGCCAGAAATTGTAATGGAAGGTGGTAATGTAGCTTACCACAATTCATTAAAAGAAATATCACATTCTGATTTAAGTCTTGTTACTACCAGTAATAATTTACAAGAACCTTTAGAGTCATTTTGTGCTACAAGTGCTGCAACAGGATTAGCTACAAGGCTTGCTGCACGGATAAAGGTAGAGAATCCACAATTATCAATGCTTTCTATTCGTGGGTTGATGATACATTCTGCTCGATGGACTGAAGAAATGAAGCGTATTAACAAGATAGAGGAGCGTATGTCTTTATGTGGATATGGTGTACCTGATGAAGATATTGCAATATATAGTAATGAAAAGTATGCTACCTATATCTTTGAGAATCAGCTAATACCCTATATAAAGGGAGAAACCAGTAATGTTTATGGCCAAATGCACTTCTATGATTTGCCATGGCCAAAAGAATTATTGGAAGAAATGGGTAGCGAAGAGGTGAGAATTCGTATTACTTTATCTTATTATGTAAAGCCTTCGCCAGGTTATGCGGGAAGAACCAGTAAGTATCGTTATGCATCTGCAACATTACAATTCGATCTAAAGACTGCTACAGAAACACAAGAGGAGTTTCTTTGTCGTCGAAATAATAATGAAGGGAAAAAGACTACTGATAATGAAAAATAATAGGTGGACTATTAAAAAAAGCAAAGAAGAGAAAGGGGAACTGTACAGTCTGATAGTATAAAATGTACAGCTGCAGATTTAGCTGAGATGGATAAAATAGTTGTATTTCCTGGACCAGGATGGTGGAAAGAGCGGAAATTAACTAACGTGGATAATGTAGTATCCTATTCTCTTATCGTGTCAATAGAAACGAAAGAAACAGATATATATAATGCTGTAGAAACGGCTATCGTAAATAGTATTGGAATACAAATAGCACAGGAAGCATAGAGCCTTATCCCTTGCTCCCAATGCTAATAACCTTTGTTTCTCTACGCACTGATGGTGCTTCCTGTTGTTTTTTAATAATCCTCAGAGTTCTGCTTTTATCTGTGTGACATTAAGTCAAAGGTTTAAGTTTTAGAGACAAAAATTATCACTCCAAATTACTGAAAAACACTAAAATAAGACATAATAATAAGTTGTTAAGACCTAATTTCTTTTACATCTTTCGTTTTATTCATGTTCTTGATATATAATGAAATGATTCAGAAATAGTTTCCTGTCATTTCTGTCATCTTATAGAAGCATGTAAAGTGCTATTATATATTGTGTTAATGTGAAATGTTAAAAATGACAGCAACCTAAATGAAACTAAAGTTTTTATATTATTTTATTTTAGGTTTCAATCAAATATTCATGATAGATGTTATGAAATGATATGTTTTTAATATATAAACTTAAAAAAATATTTGCAAGGTTTTTTTGTTTTTTTGTGTACTTTTGTAGCTTCGCTGTTTAAAAAAAGCGGCTTTTAATAAAAAGAATATCAGTATAATTTGTATTCTACTTTTTTTAATTTATAAAAATAGTTCTAAACATTAAAAGTACCAGAGGGAAATGAGAAAAGAAATGCAAAAAAAGTAATCTCGTATTACGAATTTGGGCAGTACTGGCTCTGATGTTAATGCTTAGTATAGGGTCAACCGTATCGGCACAAACACAAGATGTCGATAAGATGGTGGTGACGCTGTCTATGAAGCAAACAGAAATGAAGACCTTCTTAGATGAAGTGTCAAAGCAAACAGGATTACAATTTGATGTGACTCCCGAACTACTATCTCAAGCGGAGAAAGTTAACATTGACGCACAAGCGCAGCCTGTTCGTGCCGTGTTAGGACAAGTCTTTAATAAGACTGGTTTTAGCTATAGTATTGATGGCAACAGCGTGAAACTTGTTCGTAAACCAACACAAGAGAAACGGAAGGGAGTATATGGACAGGTAACCGATAAAGACGGTCTGCCTCTGCCTGGTGTAACCATCCGAATGAAAGGCTTTAATGGCGGTTATATTACGAATTTAGATGGTCAGTATGAAATTAATACTGACCTGCCAGAGGTTACGCTCACCTTTAATTATATAGGATATAAGCCTTTAGAAAAAAAGGTAAAGAATGGAACGGCAGGTAACTTCACAATGCAGGAAGACGTTGGTGAGTTGGGTGAAGTTGTTGTAACAGGTTTTGCAACAAAGAATAGAAACAGTTTTACTGGTTCGCAAGTATCTATAAAGAAAGACGAATTATTGTCTGTTGGTACAAAAAATGTACTTACGAGTTTGGCTAACTTTGTGCCAGGTCTTAGCGTGTTAGAAGATAACCTTGGTGGATCTGACCCAAATAAGATTGCTGATATCAATATTCGTGGACGCGCTACCTTCTCAGGTCAAGCTAACTTGCCAGTATTCGTTGTTGACGGTTCGCAGGTAAAGGTAGACTATGTCAATGATATGGATATGAACGATATCGAGTCAATCACCGTACTCAAAGATGCATCGGCATCAGCACTCTATGGTGCGAAGGCTTCTGCAGGTGTTATTGTTATCACAACGAAGGCACTCAAGGGTGGTAAGTTGAGATTTAATTATAACGGAACATTACGTTTGTCAACTCCAGATTTGAGTGATTATAAATTGCTCTCAGCATCACAAAAGCTTGAATACGAGCGCTTGGCTGGTCTTTACACAGCGACCAACTTAGCGGACCAATATGCGCTGCAAAACAAGTATGCATACTATTACAACCAGATTCAGGACGGTGTAACAACCGACTGGATTAAGAAGCCATTGCGTAATGCGGTTTCTTCACAGCATAGTGTAAGTATCGACGGAGGTGATGAACACGCACGATACAACTTAGGTGTGCGTTATGGAGATGAGGAAGGTGTAATGAAGGGTTCGAGTCGTGAGCGTTTGTCAACAAACTTCAAGCTCTCATATAACCTTTCTGGTAAGTTTTTTATCAGCAATACGGCTACTATCTCATCTGTAAAATCAATTCAGTCGCCATATGGTGACTTCTCTGAGTGGGTGAAGCAGAACCCATATGAATATCCATATGATGAGTATGGCGCATTGAAACCAAAGTTGAATTATGACCTCTCTAACCCTTTGTATGAAGCATCGTTAGGTAGTTTCAACAGAGGAAATACGCTTGACGTATTAAACACAACAACACTTCAGTTATGGTTGGGTGAGAAGTTCAGAATTGATGGAGACTTCTCAATACAAAAGACGAAATATGAAGGACGTAACTTTTGTGTCACCATTCTCGGCAGATCAGATTAAGAACGTAGCCGATGTGTCACGCAGAGGAAGCCTGACAGAGACTTTCACCAGTACAACGACCTATCAGGGTAAGTTGATGGTGTCATACAATAACTATATATTTAGTAAGCTGTTCCTTACGACGATGGCAGGTGCAACGATTGAGTCAAACTCTGTCGATGGTAGTAGGTATGGTTCTGTAGGTTATTATTCAGACAACGTAGCTCACCCATTGTTGGCAGGAAACTATCCAACAGGTAAACCAGGTGGTGTAGACAATAAGTATAATGGTGCAGGTTTCTTCGTAAACCTTAACACAATATGGGATAACCGTTACTTCTTAGATGTAATTTATCGTTATGAGGGTTCGTCTAAGTTTGGTAAGAACTCTCGTTTTGCTCCTTTCTGGAGTGTGGGAACAGGATGGAATATTCATAATGAGAAGTTCCTTAAAGGTTCACCTTTCCAGTTGTTAAAGCTTCGTGCAAGTTTGGGTTATCTTGGAAACATCTCGTTTGAACCCTATCAGGCGTTGACAATGTATACCAGTTTGGCAGGTCTTAACTATATAAAAGGTATTGGTGCCGTACCAATGGGTATTGGAAACAAGAACCTTAAGTGGGAGAGAACACTCAGTGCCAACCTCGGTCTTGACCTCACAATGTTCAAGGGACGCTGGGACTTCTCGGCAGATGTTTATGTAAAGAATACAGACAACTTGTTGCTTGACATCACTAAGGCTCCATCATTGGGTATCACCACGTCACGTGAGAATGTCGGAGAGGTAGAGAACCATGGATTTGAGTTCCAGACACGTGTTATCCCTATCAAGAATAAGGATTGGGAGTGGTCGTTGAGCCTTAACTACGCTTACAACAAGAATAAGATTAAGAAGATTAGTAACGCTCTTCGCGAACAAAACGAGAAGAACCAGGCAAAGGGTGGTGTGACACCGTTGCCTATCTATGAGGAAGGTCAGTCGTTGACAGCATTGAAGGTAGTTTCTTCAGCTGGTATCGACCCTATCACGGGTAATGAGGTCTTCATTAAGCGTGATGGCAGCCTTACGTTCGTTTACGATCCTAATGACAAGGTAGTATATGGCGATACCACACCATTCGGTATGGGTTCAATCGGTTCTTACCTTACCTATAAGCAGTTCTCAATGGGAATGTCTATGCGTTATTCTTTCGGTGGAGCTGTCTACAACCAGACGTTAGCAAGTAAGGTGGAGGGTGCTGACCCACGCTATAACGCTGACGAACGCGTATTTAGCAGTAGATGGAAGGAAGTTGGTCAGCAAGCAAAGTACAAGCGTATTAGCGATTCAAGCGTACCTATGCAGACATCACGATTTGTTGAGACAAATAATTATATCACGCTGAGCAGTCTCTCGTTAGCATACGAAGTGCCATTGACATTCATTAAGCGATATGGCTTGAAGCGTTTACACTTGGAGATGTTGGCTAACGACCTCTTCTATCTCTCATCTGTAAAACGTGAGCGCGGATTAAGTTATCCTTATGAGCGAAGTGTAGAGTTCTCAGTAAGACTTGGATTTTAAACCGATGATGGCTGACACATTAATATAATGGTGAAAGACTATTTAGGTAACAATAAGAAAAACGAATATGAAGAGAATATCATATTATACAAAACTATTGGTAGGTGCTGTCATGATGCTATCTGTGGTATCGTGTAACGACTTTATAAATGTTCAACCAGCAGGACAAGTTGATGAGGAAGAGCAGTTCTCATCTATCCGTGGTTTCCGTAATGCAATGTATGGTGCTTATGGTAGTATGGCAACATCAGACTTATATGGTGGCAACTTAGGCTTTGGTTTCGTAGACCAGTTAGGACAAATCTTTGGTTACGATAACTCATCAGAGACAAGCTACTTCGTAGGACAATACGATTATATGCGTAGTGATGTACGCTCAATCGTTGATGCTATTTGGACAAAGCAATATCAAGCAATAGCATACGTCAATAATATAATTGATCAAACAGAGAATGCTAAGTTTGAGCATGCAGAGCTGCCTTTGATGCGTGGTGAGTGCTATGGCTTACGTGCCTTTATGCACTTCGACCTCGTTCGTCTTTTTGCTGAAGACTATGGTCAAAGCAATGCGTCAACACGTGGTATACCATACTCAACGACTTTCGACCTCAATAATAAGAAGTTATTGACTTTGCATAAAACGTACGAGGCGATATTGTCGGATTTGGATAAAGCTGAAGAACTTTTGAAGAATGATGATGTAGTAAACGTTGAGATAACTGCTTCCAGTGACTATCTGAAAGGACGTGCTGTGTTCTTTAATAAGTATGCTGTGGCTGCTACAAAGGCAAGAGTTTACTATGCTATGGGTGACGTGACGAATGCGGCTAAGTATGCTAAGCAGGTAATCGATGCAACCAATAACTTCTCATTGAAGAAGTATAGTTCATTGAGCGATGTAAAGCGTTTCCCTGCAGCAGGAGAGTTGATCTTCGGTTTGTATAACAATACGCTTTCAAGTACTATTTCTACGCTTTTCTTATCACAGACAGCACGTGGTACATTCACAGAAGGACGTAGAGATCTTGAGAATCTGTATGAGACATCAGCCTTCTCGGCTACAAGTACTGACTTACGTTACACTGGTTATTACAGACAGAATACTACACCAGATGGTTTGAAAACCTATTCTTTTGTAAGATTCTTAGAGAGTGATGCACAGGTGAATAGCAATCCTTTACAGGGTTGACGCTAATCCGTTTGCCAGAGATGTATTATATCTTAAGTGAATGTACATACGATAGTAATAAGACAGAGGCTGTTAGATTACTCAATGAAGTAAGAAAAAGTCGTGGATTAGAGGATGTTGATAGCGCAAAGGTAGCAACACGCGAGGCTTTCAATAAGGAGATGTTGCGTGAGCGTATGCGTGAGATGCCTGGAGAAGGACAAACGTTCTATGCGTTGAAGCACTATAACAAAGCATTTACTGACTTTAGAGGTATTACCACACGTCAGCCATCTAATTCCATCTTCGTCTTGCCTTGGCCAGAAACGGAGAAAGAGTTCGGAGGACAGTAAGTTATTAAACACTTTATGAAAATGAAAAAAACAATAAGAAATATACTACTTGTTTGCGCTGGTGTAACCATGTTTGCAGCATGCAGCAACGTCGACTTTGATGGTGAACATAGTTCTGACGGCATGTTTGAACCAACAAATCAAGTTAGCTTCTATTATGCACAACCAGGTGATACCGTTGTGAATTACTCATTCGGAGTAAAGCCTGTTGATACACTTACACACGTGGTTTATCTCCCTGTGCAGCTCGTAGGTAATCTTTCTACTGAGGCGCAGTCTTTCAGTGTAGAAGTTGGTAAGGGTACAACAGCTGTCGCTGGGAAGCATTACACACTTAATGCTGACACCTTGCGTTTCGCTCCTAATGCTTATCGTACCTATGTTCCTGTAACGTTGATACGTGCTAACTTGTCAGAAGATAAGGATGATTCAATACGATTGGTATTGAATTTAGTAGGGAAGGATAAGTTGGGAACAAGACTTACCAAGAACAATACGGTTAAAATAACCTTTAACAACGTACTCTCTAAGCCTGATTTCTGGGAAGTGATGGAGAGTTATTGGGGTTTAGGAGCCTTTACCAAAAACAAGTATCGTAAGTTACTTGCTTATTATGACAGTAATGAGGCTACTATCAGAGATATCATAGAAGGCTCTGATGTAACGGCACAAGGCTATCTTTATCAGCATGTACAAGAGGTAGTTGCTTACTTTGCAGCGCATCCAGATGAGTTGTAAAAAGTAGGATAGGTATTGTTACTTGTCTTAAGGTATAATCGAGTGTACACTGAGTATCGTTTAAATAAGGAACTTTGGTTTACGATAGAACGATGATTATACCTTATGATAGAATGAATATTGGTAAACAGATAAATAAGAAATAAGATGATAAAGAAATATTTATATCTTCTCTTGGCACTCCCATTAGTGGCATTGTCATTTCAGTCATGTATAAAAGACGAGTCTTATGGTCCTTCTGGCAATTCGTCTAAGTTGTCATTGGCACAGGACTTACAGGAGAAATATACCCTCAATAGATGGGATACATTGAAGATTTCGCCTAATGTCGTACAGACAAATGAGCAAAAGAAGGTTGACTATGAATGGGAAGTAAATGGTAAGGTTGTATCGACCGATGCTTCTCTTAAATATGTTTGTAAGGACTTCGGCTCTTTCCCATGTCGATTAAAGGTGAGCAATGGAGACAATATTCAATATTATGAGTTTGGACTAAATGTACAATACTCTTATGTTGATGGTCTTTACATATTAGCAAGCAATAGCGGAAAGACAATCGTTTCTTATCTGCCAGAGGAAGGAAGTACAAAGACTTTTGACTTAGATGTTCTGCAAAAGAATAATCCAAGCATTGATTTCACAGGAGAACCTAAGGGAATTGATTATGCGTTAGCACGTGATAACAAGACTCCACTCTTGTTTGTTGCCGTGGGAAGTCCAAGTACTATTTATGAGTTCGACGGTAATCTGATGAATATGCGCTTCACGACTAATAGTACAGGTGATGTTACATATCTTAGAAAGAGTGCTTTGACATATCCTAAGTCAATGCTGACAATGATAAATCATGTACCAAACCGATTGACACTCTCAGAGACAACACCCTTCAACTTAGGTAATTCAATAAAGGATGCTTTAGGTTCTGACATATCTTTAGCTGATGCTGCTACAGCTTGGAAGCAACAAGACCTACGTTATGTACAAGGCTATGTAATGTTTGATAATGCTGAAGGACGATTGGTCGCACAAAAGGTACAGGCTACAGGTAAGGTGCCTGTTGAGTTATTGAAAGGTAAGTTTACGGGTGAAACACTTGTTGGTATGGGACCTGTTGATAACGAACGTAACATCGTTTTACTCACATGGAATGCTACTTCATCAAAGTTTAAATGTTATTATATCTTCCCTGGCTTCTATCCTTCTACAGCTACAAAGGTCGAGGCAGCAGTTGTAAAAGATGAGGCTGTTGTACCAGCTACTGCGGGTTTGACCACACAATCAGTTGTACGCGTATCTCCAGAGAAGAACTTAGTTTACTATTCTGCTGGTAATAAGCTGTATGCTTACAATGTGTTGTCTGGTGGTAATTTCCCACAAAGCGCATTAACAAGCTTCGGTGATGCTGGTGAGACTATCGCTGATATGCTCATCTTAGAAGGAAGCAATAAGCTTTATGTAGCTACAAACGCAGCTTCAGGTCAGCTTGTGGGAAGCATTTACTGTTTTGATATGAACGAAAACAAATTGCTTTGGGCGAAAAAGAATATTACTGGACGTATCAAGAGCATTACATACAGACAATAATGAACGTGGCATGTAAGGAGATTACATGCCACATTCAAACCATAATTCCGACATGAAAACAAACAATATAATGGCAACACTGCGCACAATAGGAATAGGCTTATTACTATTGTGCGTTAATGTTAGGGCTTTTGCCGATGAAAAAAAAGGCGACGAAGAAAAAAAAGCTAAGAAGGAAACAAAATACGATAAACTATTTAAGGACAAGAAGAAGGAAACTGCAAGTAGTAAGTTTATCACTGTACATAAGAGTGATGGGAAACTCTACTTGGAGGTCCCTGTCAAATACTTGCATAAAGAGATGTTGTTGGGTGGTGGTATCTCCTCAACAACAGACCCAACCTATCTGACCATTGGTACAAAGAGCTTCACTCCTTTGCATTTCTTTTTCGAAGTTCAAGACAGTAGCTTGGTGATGAAGACACCTAACAGTGTGGTTTATTCAGATGGTAGTGCAAGCGCTGAGATGCAAGAAGCCTTGAAGATTAGCTATCGTGACCCAGTCTTGATGGGCTTTAAGATTGCTGCTTACAACAATGATAGTTCGGCTATCGTGATAGATGCAACAGATCTCTTGGCACGTCCTAATAGTATGTTACCCATTATTCCAAAGAAGTCGGGTGATTTAGCATTGTCAGCTTCGCCTAAGAGCGAAATGTCTTATGTTAGAACGATTAAGAGTTTTGATCGTAATATAACGATAAACGTTGATTTCAACTATCTACTCACTGCCTCACTCATGTCTTTACCTGTTGCCAGTGAGATTCCAACAACCGTAGGTGTTACCTATAGTTTAGCGTTATTGCCAGATAGTAAGATGCGCCAACGCGTAACAGATTCGCGTGTTGGTATAGCATCTGTATCTAAACTCACCTTCGATAATAACATAGCGAAAAGCAAGCAAACATTCATAGCACAACGTTGGAACCTCGTTCCACAGAATCTTAAGGCTTACGAACAAGGTAAGTTGTCAAAGCCTGTTAAGCCTATATACTTTTATATTGATGATGCCTTCCCTGTTGAATGGAAGAATGCGATAAAGCAAGGAGTAGAACTTTGGAATAAGGCTTTCGAACAAGCGGGTTATCAAAAGACTATTGAAGCCTTAGACTTCCCAAAGAATGATCATAACTTCGATGCAGACGATATTGCCTATTCTTGCATTCGATACGTACCAAGTACAGCTGAAAAGGTTACATCTTCTTTTTTGGCGAACCCACAAACAGGAGAAATCATCAATGCCTCTGTGTTTGTTCCTGCCAATGTCGGTGATCAAATTTACCGTTGGCTATTCTTAGGTTCAGCAGCATCAGATGCCACAATGCGTACATCTCATCTACCACAAGACAAGTTCAATCAGGGTTTGAAGTATATGGTAGCATGCGAAGTAGGGCGAAGCCTTGGTTTGCTTGATAATATAGGGGCTTCGTATTCCTATCCTGTTGACTCACTTCGTAATAGCACATTCACACATGCCAACAATCTTGCTGCATCAATAATGGCTAATACACCTTTTAATTATGTTGCTCAGCCAAGTGATAAGGGTGTTGTTTATATGCCAGAGAGTGTTGGACAGTATGATAAGCATGCTATCGAATGGGCTTATCGTTATTTCGACCCATCAAAGACAAGTTTAAGTGCTGAAACCGATGCACTTGAGAAGATGGTTGATAAGCGTGTACAGAATCCTCGTTATCGTTTCTTCCGAACTTCTTCATTGATTTGGGACCCACGTGTACAAGAAGGTGCATTGGGCAATGATGCGATTAAGGCAAGCGAATATGGATTGCGTAATATGCAAATCGTTGAAAACAACCTTTATAACTGGGTGAAAGACGATGATGACAGTCGCATCAAAGAGAAGTTATATCTGGCAATCTCTCAGCAGAGATATGCTTTTTTCAAACGTGTGTTGAGTAATGTTGGTGGTATCTTCTTAAACGATATGAAAGTAACATCGGGTGTTCCTCGCTATGAGGTGGTACCCTTAAAGCGCGTCAGCGTCAGGCGATGTTATGGTGCTTAAATCAGGCAAAGCATTTTAAGCAATATGCTAACCCAAGCTTTGAGCGTAAGGGGTTCATGGCTATAAGCTATTACGACCAGCTCTTAGAGTTTATTGGATATGACCTCTTTGGTGTTCGTACACGCTTGGCAGTAGCATCACATCTGTCATCACAGAGTTATAGTCAGAAAGAATATTTCGACGACCTTTTCTCTTCACTCTTCCAAAGTGCACAATTGTGTAAGGCTCCATCTCAGGAGGAGCGAGTGTTACAACGTGCTTATCTAACGTATTCACGTGCGGTTATCGACAAGGCTAACAAGCAGGGTGGTAATGGTCCAGCAGCACTTCAGTCTACATCGGTTAACGGCAGTCAGACGAGTAGCACCGCCTATGGTAACCCTACAGCCTCACTCGCACCAACAGTTGATGCTGCTTTGTTAGACGGCTCGGCTATTTACTTCTACACTTCACTGTTGAAGCTAAAACCAATGTTGGAGAAGTGTGTCAAAGCAAACCTCTCACCTGATGCGCACTCACATTATTCTATGTTGCTCTTTAAGGTGAACAAAGCTTTGGAGGATGGTCAATGAAATATTCATTAATAGCTAATCAGTTAATGCGTCGCATACTATTACTTCTGCTTCTCTTCTCTCTGGTCGCAACATCGGGAGCGGCTTTCCCGTTTTCAAAACGTAAGAAGAAGACGCAGAGCACACAACCAGAAAAGAAATCGGCTTACGAGCGTGCCCTCACCGAGCAATTAACGGAGTCGGTGCGTGGTAGCTTTGTCTCGTTTCATAAGACTGACGGACGTATATTGATGGAGCTTCCGAAGCAGTCTTTGGGTCGCGACATGATTATTGGCGTAACCATTTCGTCAGTGTCAAATCCCAAGATGGGCGACTTAGGCTTTAAGAATTCCAACTTAGTGCATGTACGCTTCATTGAGAAAGATAGTTCTGTGGTGATGCAGGTGGTAAATACCGACTTGTTTGTACCAAAGAATCAGCCCTCAGCTACGCTTGCTGCAAGGCTGAATTATGATAATCTTGATTTCTTTTCATCCCTATCAAAGCACATAACGACTCCACTGGAGCCGTGCTGTTCGATGCTTCGTCCTTTATTCTAAAGGAGAATCGCTTCTTCCCAGTGATTGCAAAGAATGTAGGGTCGTACACTGTAAACTCATCTTTGAAAGATAATCTTACAAGGGTGACGAAACTAAAAGTCTTCGATGAGAATGCCTGTGTCGGTATGGATAGGCATTACATTATTAGTCTCTCTGGTAAGAAGGGTTCGCCTATCACCAACTATCCCGTAACGATTGGCGTAAACTTTACGTTAGCTTTGTTGCCAAACGACTTGATGACACCTCGTTTGAGTGATACACGTGTGGGAATGTTTCTTATGAACAAGGATGTTCTTAAGAAGGATGGGTCAATTGATAAAGCAACATTCGTTAAGCGTTGGCGACTTGTACCGAAGGATACGGCTGCCTACTTTGCTGGCGAACTCTGCGAACCAACAAAGCCAATCGTCTATTATGTAGAGAATACATTTCCTCCACTTTGGAAACGAGCTATCAAAGCTGGTGTTCTATGGTGGAATAAGGCTTTCGAACGTATTGGGTTTAAGAATGTCATGCAGGTGGCAGACTTCCCTGCGAACGACCCTAATTTCGACCCTGATAACTTCAAGTATTCTTGTATCAGATACTTACCTACTGACGTTGAGAATGCTATGGGCCCTTCGTGGACTGACCCTCGCACAGGAGAAGTAATCAATGCTACCGTTCTTGTTTATAATGATGTTGTAAACACGATTAACAACTGGCGATTTGTTCAGACGGCACAGATTGATCCTCGTGCACGTGGAGCGCAGATGCCTGACAGTATTATAGAGGAGACACTCGAGTATATTATTGCGCACGAGATTGGTCATACGCTTGGATTTATGCACAACATGGCAGCATCTGCAGCACTTCCAACCGACTCGCTGCGTTCACCAGCCTTCACGCAAAAGTATGGTACAACGGCTTCCATCATGGATTATGCACGTTTTAATTATGTTGCACAACCTACTGACCACGGCGTTAAACTTACGCCACCGCGTCTTGGTGTCTATGACTACTATGCTATTGAGTGGGCTTACAAACTTTTCCCTGGTTCGAAGGGGTTTGAGGATGATGCTAAACAGCTGCGTTTGTTGGCTGATAAACATGAGGGCGATCCTTTCTATCGTTATGGCTTACAGCAAACGGGAACGAATATGACCCTTCTGCTATTGAGGAAGACCTCGGTGACGACCCTGTAAAGTCGTCTACCTATGGTATGGACAATCTTCGAATGATTCTCAAGAACCTTGATCATTGGATTGGTGATGAGGATGGTGATAATCGTAAGGCTGAGTTATATAATGAGGTGCTGTCTCAAGCTATGCATTATGTACGTAATGTTAGTATTAATGTTCCTGGCATCTACCTCTATCAAACAAGCGAGAAGTCGGGCTTACCACGTTATAAGGTTGTGCCTAAGACTAAGCAAAAAGAGTCTGTGCAATGGCTTCTGAAGCAAGCACGCACGTTTGCGACGTTGGGTAACGATACGATTGAGAAGAAACTACCATTCGGAGCAAACAAGCCTTTTAAGATTTTAGCTCGTGATGTGCAGTCGCTTGCTATGATGGCAACGTCAAAACTTGCTATTTCTTATTATCTTGACTCTACCTCTTATTCGCCAATCGAGTATATGGAGGATGTTTATCAAGATGTCTTTGGCAAGACGATTGCCGGTAAAGAGAATCTTTCAGTGGCTGACCTCTCTATGCAACGACTCTATGTCGACTTATTGCAAGAGGGTGTCTCTGATATGAAGCAAGCACCTAATGTTCATAATCTTCAGATGCCTTCGACTTCTGTAAATAGTTTTATTACGAATATGCTACGAAGGAACGAGGCTGAAAAAGAGCATACGGAATGTTGTTATTTGGCAGACAGACAACGAAGTTTAGATGATGATACTCATTTTCTTAATTTCGGTAATGGCTATGGTGAGCCAGAACCTTTGTGGGGAACAACTGTCAATCGCACTTCAGAGTTCCAATTAGAGTATGCGCAGAAGTTACTTTCTTTATTGGAAACAACTATTCCACGTGTTTCTTCTCCTGATTTGAAAGCACATTATATGCTTCTTGAAAAGCGTTTGAAGAAGTATTTGAAATAATAGAATTCTTCAATTCGATAAACTTAAAGCTCTCTATAATTCTCATAATTATAGGGAGTTTTTTGTTCTTTCGAAATATGAAGTGATAAACTAAGCTCTAATATTATAAAGTACACAGAGTCTACTTATAGTTTGCAGTTAAATCTTACGTAGGGAATAAGAATGTTTATACTCGGAAAAAAGTTTACATAAATTCAAGGTCTGTGTAAGTAAAAGCTAAGAAAAGGGGCTTTTCTTCCGTCTTTGTAACTAAAAGATAATCAGATGGTTGTAAAATGGCGTGTGTAAAGGTGCTTTCTAAGGCTCTTAAAGGGCGTTAGTAAGACTTCAATTAACGCCCTTTAGAAGTGCTATAAGGCATCTTTTCATGTGCAAAAGAGCGTAGATTGAAAACGAAGATATGAAAAAACAGGACAAAGACGTCTTCATTGTCTCTGTTTTTGTATGAACGAGACTTTTATTATCGCTCGTAAAAGTTGCAGAAAACAAGTAATTTTAGAGGGTGAAAGACGTGCTTTCTCTCCTTTCAATAATTGTGATAATGCTTATTAGTGATAGAAATAATGCTTATCAGTAGGAAGTTTCCACAGCTTATTTAGCTGCCGCATAGCTTATTTCTTTTTCTTTTTGAATAAGCTGAACTTATTAAAAGGACTTGATGATTGCTTACCACCAAACATACGATAGAGCTTCCACGTAAGGATAAGTCCATCCAATACGCCCGCACCAACATTGAATGCACCAGAGAAGCGCTGAGTAGGCGTGTTCTTGTCTTTTGGCTTATGCATAAGCTCATTCCACAACCCCGCAATCTTGTTGCTATCCTTGGTCAAGTCTGTACGCAGCTGCGCCTTGCGCAAACGTATGTCGTTCAGCGACCTATAATTGGTTCCAAAGTGAGTGGTCTGTTCAGTCATAAGCTTATTTTGACATTAAGAGACTTCCCAAGAATCTTACCAATGGGCGTTCAATAAGACTGCGACGTAGTAAGATAAAGAAGATGAGCAGTAGCAAATAGCCACCACCAACAATGAGGAAAGCCCAAATAAGTGAACCCACCAATGTCTGCAATGCAAAGGCTGCAGCAAAGGAGAGATAAATTAGGGAAATTAATAAGATAGTGCAGAAAACAACCATGATTGTAATCACGGTCAGTAATCGCACGACCTTTTCAATTACATCGAGCTTCATGTACTCTGACTGAAGCCCGATATAATGCTTTAGCACCTCAACGAGTTGTGCTATTGTTTCTACGTTCTTATCGTTTGAGAACATCCTTTATGATTTAGATAGCGTCTGAAGCTGCATCCTTGATATCCTCAACGAAATCCTCAGCTTCCTTGCGGCTGAGCTTGATATCATGCTTCTTGCAGAAATCGTCAACAGCATCAGAAATCTTTGAACGTGTGTCTGTACCCTTCTCTGGAGCCAAAAGAAGTCCGAGAGCTGCGCCTGTGATGCTACCACAGAGGAATGCGCAAACATAACCTAATGTCTTCATAATCTCTTATTTTTTATTGTTAATGAATAGTTTTTTCTTTATCAATGGCAAATATAGTCAAAGTTTCGCATATTAGCAATAGATAGGAAGTATTTTTGTGTTAAAAATCTTACAAATAGTTTATTTAACAAACTTTATTGACGCTGCTTTCTTACTTCTGCTTCTTATTTTGTAACTTCGCACGATAATTACATAGTAAATTAATAGTATAATCAATAAAAACTAAGGGATTATGAAGAAATTTATGGTTTTGGGCGCAGCTATGTGTGTGCAATGGCTTTCACTGGCTGTAAGTCAAGCGAGAGTGCATACAAGAAGGCTTACGAGAAGGCTAAGTCTCAGGAGCAGAATACTACTACAAATACTGATGACAACGCAACTCAGCAGGATGCTGTTGTAGCTCCAGTAGAGACTCAGCCAGTTACGCAGGCTCCAGTTGTTGATAATTACGACAATGAGCCAGTACGCCGCGAGACTGTTTCTGTTGTAAATGGTTCTGGTTTGAAGGCTTACAGCGTAGTTGTTGGTTCATTCGGCGTTAAGTCTAATGCTGAGGGCTTTGCAGCAGCGTTTGAAGAATGCTGGCTACGATGCTCAGGTTGCTTACAATGCTGGTAACAATATGTATCGCGTTGTTGCTTCTACTTACGACAGCAAGGCTTCAGCTGTTCAGAGCCGCAATCAGCTCCGTGCTACTTACGCTGATGCTTGGTTGCTCTCTCGATAAATGAGCAGAATTTTAGCGATAGATTACGGTAAAAACGTACAGGATTAGCAGTCACCGACCCATTGTGCATCATCGCCAATGGGTTGGCGACTGTTCCCTACGTCTGAACTTTTTGAGTTTTTTGAACCAGTATATCGCAAAGGAAGCGGTCAGCCAGCTTGTCATTGGCAAACCTATACAGCCCAATGGTCAGCCGAGTGAGAACCTCGCTCGTGTGGAGCAATTTGTCAATCGTTGGCGCAAAGGCACACCCAGAGTTGCCTATTGATTATTATGACGAGCGCTTTACGTCGGTTATCGCTCATCAAGCAATGATTGCGGGTGGGGTCAAGAAGAAGACCCGCCGTGAAGATAAGGGACTTGTTGACGAGATTTCGGCAACAATTATCCTACAAGATTATATGAGGTCCAAGGGGCTTTAATCCGTTTGAAGCTTATGTTTGTTAAGCTTCGAAACGTTTGGAAATCAAACTCGTAAAGCCTTGAGCCGTTTGATTGTTAAGCTGATAGAGCTTTGCGCTATTTGATGATTAAACTTGTTGGACACCTATTAAGTTTAAAAGAAAGAAAAGAATATGGTATTACCCATTTACACATATGGTCAGCCAGTGTTGCGAAAGGTAGCCGAGGATATCCCCCTCGATTATCCCGACCTCCAAGAACTGATACAAAATATGTTTGAGACCAACACCGCCAGCGATGGTGTAGGTTTGGCAGCACCACAGATTGGTAAGTCTATCCGTGTCGTTGTTGTCGACTTGGATGTACTCTCAGACACCTTCCCTGAGTATAAAGACTATCGTCATGCATTCATCAATGGTCACATCCTTGAGTATGATGACTCTGAGACGGAGACCTTGGAAGAGGGATGTCTCTCTCTGCCAGGTGTTCACGAGAGTGTGACACGTGCAAAGCGCGTCTACGTAAAGTGGTATGACGAGAACCTCGTTGAGCATGAGGAGTGGATTGATGGCTATCTTGCTCGAGTTATCCAGCATGAGTTTGATCACCTCGAAGGTCGTGTCTTCACTGATCGTCTCTCGGCATTCCGCAAGCAGATGATTACCAGCAAGCTCAAAGCCCTTCTGCAGGGAAAAGTTCGCTGCCACTATCGTGTGAAGGCTCCACGTAAGTAAGCCTATGTTGCGTGGTATCGTAGTATCCTTGCTTTGCCTATTGGCATTACCGTCAGCAGCCCAATACAACGTCAAGAAGATGATGGAAGAGGGGAGGCGGACGCTTGATCAGGGATACTACGTTACTTCCATGCAGATTTTCTCTCGTATCGTTGCCCTCAAACCAAATCTATACGAGGCTTGGTATTTGATGGCATTGTCAAAGTATCACCTTGAAGACTATAAGGGTGCTGGTGATGATTGTCGCCGTGCTTTGACTTTACAGCCCTATATTGCTGATATCTACGAACTTTATGGTATGTCTAATATCCATGTGGAGCGTTACGACAGTGCCATCGTAGCCTTTTCTCATGCCCTTGATATAACCCCCGACAATCGCGACTATTGGTTTAATCGTGCTTATTGTCTCTATCAAGTGGGCGATAGCAAGGCTGCTCTTCAGCAACTTGATTATATCCTCAAGCGATGGAAGACCTTCGAAGCAGCCACCCAACTTCGTGCCGACATCGTAGCTGGTAGGAAGCCTAAGCAGCAGCCCATGAAACCTAACACTCCGCAATTTTACAAGCTACCGAGTCTTCGCATTGAAGGTGATGACAAGCGTCCGTTGAAGCTTTGAACTTTGAACTTCATCTATCCTTTGACCTTTGAGCATTGAACTTTGAACTTTATGATTTGTACTATTAACTTTGAACTATTAACTTTGAACTTTGAGGTTTGAACTTTGAACTTTATGATTTGTGACTATGAATTTCTCTAATTACGCTAACATTATTGCGATGTAATTCGTGTCATTCGCGTAATTCGTAGTTCACTTTTTGATTAGCACTACGAATGGCACTAATGTCACGAATCATTATTGCTAAGTAATTCGTACAATTCGCGTAATTCGTAGTTAACTTTTTGATTTACGTTTAACCCCTAAGCTACATCGGTAATCATAATTATGACATTCTGATGATGAACTTCTGATTCTGAAAGTAATCATGAATTATGAAATCATGAATTCTGAAAGTTCTAAATTATACATTCGAATTGTAATCATAATTTTATGAATTATGAATTATGAATTATGAATTAAAAAGTATTACCTTTGCCACATATTTGATTTATAAAAACTAATTTGTAGTATGGTTAAAATCACTTTCCCAGACGGTTCCGTTCGTGAATACGAGCAGGGCGTAACTGGTTATCAAATCGCCGAGAGCATTTCGCCGGCTCTCGCCCGTGACGTTGTATCTTGCGGTGTAAATGGTGAAACAACAGAACTCAATCGTCCTATCAATGAGGACGCTACCATCGCACTGTACAAGTTCGATGACGAAGAAGGTAAGCACACCTTCTGGCACACTTCTGCCCACCTCCTCGCTGAGGCTTTGCAGGAGCTTTACCCAGGCATTCAGTTCGGATTCGGACCAGCCGTTGAGAATGGTTTCTTCTATGACGTGATGCCTGCAGAGGGTCAGACAATCTCTGAGAATGACTTCCCAAAGATTGAAGAGAAGATGCGCGAACTTGCTAAGAAGAATGAGCAGGTCGTTCGTCGTGATGTCTCTAAGGCGGATGCTGTTAAGGAGTTTACTGCCGATGGACAGGAATATAAGGTGGAGCACATCGTAGAGGACCTCGAAGATGGCACTATCTCAACATATTCGCAGGGTAATTTTACCGACCTTTGTCGTGGCCCGCACCTCGTTTCTACAGGTGCTATCAAGGCTGTCAAGATAACCAGCGTTGCTGGAGCTTTCTGGCGTGGCGATGCTAAGCGCGAGCAGATGACACGTATCTACGGTATCACCTTCCCTAAGAAGAAGATGCTCGACGAATACCTCGAAATGCTTGAGGAGGCTAAAGAAGCGCGACCACAGAAAGATTGGTAAGGAAATGGAACTCTTTATGTTCTCTGACCGTGTCGGAAAGGGTCTTCCTATCTGGCTTCCAAAGGGAACACAGTTGCGCCTGCGCTTGCAAGAGCTCTTGCGTCGTCTCCTCCGTCCTTACAACTATCAAGAGGTAATCACACCGGGTATTGGTGGTAAGAATCTCTACGTAACTTCTGGTCACTATGCCCACTACGGCAAGGATGCTTTCCAGCCAATCCACACACCAGAGGAGGACGAAGAGTATATGCTCAAACCAATGAACTGTCCTCACCACTGTGAGATTTACGCTTACAAACCACGTTCTTACAAAGATCTTCCACTGCGTATCGCAGAGTTTGGAACTGTATTCCGCTACGAGAAGAGTGGTGAGCTTCACGGACTTACACGTGTTCGTACTTTCACGCAGGACGATGCGCATATCTTCGTACGTCCTGATCAGGTAAAGGCAGAGTTTGAGAACAATATCGATATCATCCTCAAGGTGTTCAAGACCTTCGGTTTCGATAACTACGAGGCACAAATTTCTCTCCGCGACCCAGAGGACAAGGAGAAGTATATCGGCTCTGACGAGGTATGGGAAGAGAGCGAAGCAGCCATTAAGGAAGCATGCGCAGAGAAGGGTCTCAACGCTCGTGTAGAGCTTGGTGAGGCAGCGTTCTATGGTCCTAAGCTCGACTTCATGGTGAAGGATGCTATCGGTCGTCGTTGGCAGCTCGGTACTATTCAGGTAGACTATAACCTGCCTAACCGCTTCAAACTCGAATATACAGCAGAAGACAACTCTAAGAAGACACCAGTGATGGTTCACCGTGCACCATTCGGTTCACTCGAACGCTTCACAGCCGTTCTCATCGAGCACACAGCAGGTCACTTCCCACTCTGGTTGACACCTGATCAGGTTGCTATCCTCCCAATCTCTGAGAAGTATAACGACTATGCTCGCAAGGTGAAGGCTTACTTCGATGCTCACGACGTACGTTCAATCATGGACGACCGCAACGAGAAGATTGGTCGCAAGATTCGCGACAACGAGCTCAAGCGTGTTCCATACATGGTTATCGTTGGCGAGAAAGAAGCTGCCGAAGGTCTCGTGTCAATGCGTCAGCAGGGCGGTGGCGAGCAGGCTACGATGACAATGGAAGCCTTCGCAGAGCGTATCAACAATGAGGTTGCTGAGCAGCTGAAGGAGTTGGATTAATAAAAGAAAGCAAACTCCCACGACAAGCAGCCCCTCCCTTGCCCCTCCCCCATAGGGAGGGGAGTGAATACCGCGATATCCCTATAATGTTGGGTATATAGTGGAATGATAATCACTTATTTGCAGGGGGGAGAACAGAAGTTGGAAGTCCTTCGCTTTTAGAGGCTAACATATTAATGACCCTCGTGGTCTTCCTTCTCTTCTAATCAAGGGAACGAGAATCCCTTATGCGGCATCCCTTAGTGGGTGCCGCTTTTTATTTGTGAACTCTTTCCCCTTTGAACTTTGAGCATTGAACTCTTTTCCCTTTGAACTCTTTTCCCTTTGAACTTTGAGGTTTGAACTTTGAGGTTTGAACTTTGAACTTTATGATTAGCACTACGAATGGCACTAATGTCACGAATCATTATTGCGAAGTAATTCGCAGTTAACTTTATGATTTGCGTTTACCTCTTGAGTTATTTCGGTAATCATAATTATGAGGTACTGATGATAACTTCGTTCGAATAATTATTTATTCTTGATTATAACTTGCTATTTGCACTCCTCCCCCTTCGGGGAGGTTGGGTGGGGCTTTATTTTTCCTCTTTATGTGAAAAATATAACTAAAACGCTTGGATAATCGGTTGGAAAATAGTAACTTTGCACGCGTTTAGCGAATTTAAACACATTAAAATAGTTGAATGAAGAATGACAAAATGAAAATGAAGTACCGCGTGAACGAGCAGATTCGCGTTCGGGAAGTACGTGTGGTAAGTGATGATGGAGCTGAGGTTATGCCTACGCGAAAGGCGTTGGAATTAGCTCAGAAAGAGGGAGTTGACCTTGTGGAGATTTCTCCTAACGCACAGCCACCGGTTTGTCGTATCATCGACTATTCTAAGTTCCTCTACCAGCAGAAGAAGCATCAGAAGGAGATGAAGCAGAAGCAGGTTAAGCAGGAGGTGAAGGAGATTCGTTTCGGTCCTCAGACGGATGAGCACGACTATAAGTTTAAGCTCAAGCATGCGCAGGAGTTCCTCAATGCAGGTAATAAGGTACGCGCATACGTGTTCTTCCGTGGTCGTTCGATTTTGTTTAAGGAGCAGGGCGAGGTGCTGTTGCTTCGTTTCGCCAACGATCTTGAGGAGCTTGCAAAGGTAGAGCAGCTTCCGAAACTCGAGGGCAAGAAGATGTTCCTCTATCTTGCACCTAAGAAGGCAGGTGTTGCCAAGAAGAGTCAGCAGAAGCGCGACCGTGAGGAGGCAGAGGCTGGCGCAAAGGCAGGAGCTGAGGGCGTCAGCGAGGAGCCAAAGACGGATGGCGGTTTGTTTGCCAACGCTAAGAATGGTGCTGACGCATTGAAGAAACTGAATATTGACTAACGCCCGTTGGGTGTCTCCTCGTTATGAGGGGCGACATGGGCAACCTGTGCGTAACGTCCTGGTATATACGTTGCCACAGATGAATATAAATAACAATTTTAAATTTTACAAAAATGCCAAAACAGAAGACAAATTCCGGCGCAAAGAAGAGATTCACGTTCACCGGTACTGGTAAGATTAAACGTCATCACGCTTACCACAGTCACATTCTGACTAAGAAGACAAAGAAACAGAAGAGAAATCTTGTTCACCAGACGCTCGTGGATGGTACAAACTTGAAGCAGGTACGCGACCTGCTCAGACTTCGTTAATTCATTAGTCAAACAAATTAAAAGGAAAGAAAAACTATGCCAAGATCAGTCAATCATGTTGCTTCAAAAAGCAAAAGAGAACAAGAATTCTGAAGCAGACTAAGGGTTACTATGGTGCCCGTAAAAATGTTTGGACGGTAGCAAAGAATACCTATGAGAAGGGTTTGACTTATGCTTATCGTGACCGTCGTAACAAGAAGCGTAACTTCCGCGCATTGTGGATTCAGCGTATCAACGCTGCTGCTCGTCTTTATGATATGAGCTACAGCCAGTTGATGGGTGCATTGCACAAGGCTGGTATCGAGATCAACCGTAAGGTGCTCGCTGACCTCGCTGTTAACAATCAGGAAGCTTTTCAAGGCTATTGTTGACAAAGTAAAGTAAATTAATGACGCTCACGAACGTGAGCACTCGTTATAACGGAATGGAAGCTGTCGCCTGAAAGGGTGGCAGCTTTTTCAGCATAACAACAACTGGCCCTCCCTTGCCCCTCCCCCAAAGGGAGGGTGAACAGCGAGATACCCCCAGCCTCACCCCCAACCTCTCTCCGAAAGGAGAGGGAGTGACAGCGTGTTATCCCTATATATTAGATGATTCTGTGGTAAAAATGAACTCCGAGTGGAAGGGGGTGAACAGCGTGTTATCCCTATATAATTAGATGATTCTGTGGTAAAATGAAAAAAACAAGGAAGAAGTCCCTGAACATAGGGGTATCTCGCTATTTACTCCCCTCTCTCCTTTACTTCCCTTCGGTCAGTGACCGTTGGTTTGGAGAGGGGTTGGGTGTGAGGCTAATCCATTACATAGTTTTGGTTCTGCTGCTCGTTGTAGGAGTGGGGCAGGGGGCGCATGCGCAATATGTGATAACGAAAGAGACTGCGAGGTGTCTGACGAAGCAGGATTCTTTGTTGTCGGATAATTTTGGGCAGAAAGTTGATGGGCAGCTTAGGAGTCCTTATCGTGCTGATACTGTAAGTCTTATTGATAAATACTTTCGCAGGGGTATGTCGAGAAAGGGCATACTGATGATTCCTAAGGGTAAACGACCTGCACCCGAAACCTATTTGAAACGAAGATATATAAGACGACATCTAAAGAATTTTAAGGCAGGTGCATCGTGTATTGTTTCGAAAGAATTGTTAGAACGGCATCATGGCGACTCTATCGGTAAGGCTGATAATAGTCAGTTTATCATGATGAAATCGGAGATGGATAGTGTGTTGATGAGAAGTCATGGCGACTTGTCGCGCATCGAACATGAATTGGGAATCCCTGCAGGTGCGTGGAAACATCGGGTATTAGTAAGAATTGACATCCCCAAACCAAAGAAACTCAAGTTGAGGATGCCGTCGGGTAACGAAATCGGAGCGAATGTGTTATGGCTTCCAGGTGGACTTCTACCTACTGGATATAAAGAGGCGGTGATAGATAGGATTCCGAAAGGAAAATATAAAGCTTCGCTGATAGAGATTGTCAAATGATAATATAGAAAGAAGCTTAAAATAAAGGTTGTTGCTTATACTTTTCTGATTTAATTGTAGTAAATGAGGAAGACTAATATGAAATAAAAAGCTTAGAAAAATTAGACCTATTCGCAAAAAGTTTTTTTATGGCTAAAATGGTTATAAAGAAGGCAAAAAGATGCCCGCAATTATATAGGGTACTTTGCGTTGTTCCCAATAGTAGGTATCATTATCAACGAGTGTAATGGGTCTTGATTTCATTTTTATTGTGAGATTTTGATAGCTTAGGTTATCTTCCTTGTCACCATTTTTTAGGTTGAAGATGAAGTAGTTTCCATTAGCCCCTTTTCCTATGACAGAGTCTCCAACCACTTGTATATGTGTAATCCCATCAATAAGGCATTCCGGATCGTTTCTGCGATTGATGTTAGCATATTCGGGCGTATCAACTGAGGTAAGTTCATAACCATTTTTTAGTGGCATAGCCCAGCCATCACCTATACCAATGTCAGAACCAAGAATGATAGCAATGATAATCATACACACTAAACTACTTGCAGTGTATATCCCAATAAATATTCCTGGTGTGAGGAATGATAGAACCATCTTCTTCTTCCTTTGCTTTTTGCAAAGAAAGTAAGAGAAAGGTAACGTTATCAGTCCTAATATGAGGGATAGGATTAAAAGAGCGATTGCCCAGAAAATAAGAACAAAAAGCATTCCCATAGTTTGTCTTTATTATTTTTAAGGGAGAAGAGCTATCTTCCCTTGATATACTTAAAAATGAGGTGTATTGCTGTTGAGAGGATGTATATGAGATTAAGCACAAGAAGATAAAACCACCATGTGAGACCTGCTCCATATTCTGAATGAAAGAAGAAGAGGTAATAGAGTGGGAGAGAGTAACCTAATAATACAATAGCTGATAAGACACCTGCTCTTTTCTGGCAATTGAATATCTGGTAGATAGTGAGGAGTATGCTGATAATAGAGCTGATGTATAGTAATATATCTTCATCCATATTATTGAGCTTATTACTAACTGTTGGGAGTTATTAATTGTTATGGCTTTTGATGTTTTACCATGTTCAGTCTGCAGAGTGTAAGTGCTTCTTCAGCTCGTCCATCCATCATATAGGCAGGGAAGGAGTAAATTGCGTTGATAGTCTTGAGGTTATACTCCATAGTCTTGCGTTTTATCCATGAAGATTCGTTTGCGATAACCTTTTCAGGGTTTTTCATCTGAATGGTTATCAACCTGTTGCCTTTAAAACGTATTAGGGAGAAGTCGGCAATCTCGTTCCATAATATTTCCTCAGCTCCGCAGATAGAGATACCTCTATCGGTAAATTCTATTTCTTTCTTATGGTTTATGAGAAGTTTTACCTTTTTATAAGCCATAAACAAACCGCCACCACCAAAGAAGATGATGGAGAGGATGCCAGCAACCCTTATTGTCCATAGTGGATAACTTGTGGTGGGGTCTTCTACGGTAAGGAGCCATACGCCCAAGACGGTAAACGCGATACATCCTAAGTAAGCAAGGATTTTCTTTGTCTGATTCATATATTTTTATTGTTTGATATTCTTCATACTCAATGCGATACGTTTGCGACGCATATCGACTTCAACGACACGGACGCGGACATGCTGATGAAGGCGGATGACTTGTGTGGGGTCGGTGACGAAGCGGTCGGAGAGTTGAGAGATGTGGACGAGTCCGTCTTGATGAACACCGATGTCGACGAAGGCTCCGAAGTTGGTGATGTTCGTCACGATACCGGGGAGTTCCATTCCTATGATGAGGTCGGAGAGAGTATGGACATTCTTGTCGAATTCGAAGACTTCAACCTCTCCACGGGGATCACGCCCAGGCTTCTCAAGCTCGGTGAGGATGTCGCGGAGGGTAGCCCCTAAAGCCCCACCCGACCTCCCCGAAAGGGGAGGAGACCTGCAGATACTTCGCTGAGGTGTTGGGGAAGGGTTGAATATTCACCCTTTTTTTGTGTATAGGCACTCCTCCCTTTCAGGGGAGGTTGGGTGGGACTCTCCCCTCCTTTCGGAGCGGGTTGGGGAGCTACTCCCCCTCTCCTTTCGGAGAGGGGGCTGGGGGGTGAGGTACCTTTTGACATCAATTTCTGCCAAGAGTTTCTTATTGCCAATGAGATCCTTTATCGTACATTTCAAGTCTTTCGCCATTTGCTCAACGATGTGATAGCTCTCGGGATGAACGGCAGAGTTATCGAGTGGGTTCTTGGCATTAGGGAATACGGAGGAAACCTGCACACTGCTGGTAGGCAGTATCACCCTAAACGCTTCACCTTCTTGAGCTGGGCACGTGAGGTGAAAGGACCGTGCTCACGTCGGTAATCAATGATGTTGCGGGCAAGGGCAGGACCGAGTCCGCTGACGTAGGTGAGCAAGTGGAGGAAGCTGTGTTGAGGTTGACTCCCACCTGATTGACACAACTCATCACCGTTTGGTCGAGTGAATGCTTAAGCTTTGATTGGTCGACATCGTGTTGGTATTGTCCCAACACCGATGCTCTTCGGGTCAATCTTCACGAGTTCAGCGAGCGGGTCCATCAGTCGTCTGCCGATAGATATGGCTCCACGTGTGGTCACATCCTCGTCGGGGAACTCCTCACGAGCCACTGGGAGAAGCAGAATAGATGGAGGCACCGTCCTCGGAGACAAGGAAGATAGGGGAAGCACTCAACTGCCCTCGACCCTCCCCAGAAGGGAGGAGACAAGCTGCTAAAGTTCTTTGCTGAGGTGTGGGGAAGATTTAAAGCGCCCTTTATCCTCTCGTGTGAGCATAGGTACTGCCCCTCCTTTTCGGAGGGGTTGGGAGACTCTCTCCCCCTCCCTATGGGGGAGGGGTGAGGGAGGGGCCAGCTGTAGTTTCGGTCGTTATGTTCTCCACAAACTCCTTACTCTCCCTACTTGCCGTACCATTGCCAATGGCAATAGCCTCAATCTTATAAGTGTTTATCATCCTTTGCAGGGCTTCCGTGGCTTGTCTCACCTGATTGCGTGGTGGATGCGGATAGATAATCTCATGATGGAGGAGGTTACCTTGTTCGTCAAGGCAAGCTATCTTACATCCGTTGGCAAAACCAGGATCGAGGGCGAGGACACGTTTCTGACCGAGTGGGGGAGAGAGGAGAAGCTGGCGGAGGTTCTCGGTAAAGACCTTGATAGCCTCTTCGTCGGCACGCTCCTTGCTCAAGACAGCAAATTCATTTTCAATGCTCGGATTGATAAGACGTTTGAAGGAGTCTTCAACGGCTTGGCTGACGAGGGTCTGACAAACTCCGTGTCCACGCACGAATTGGCGGGTGAGGCGTGAGATACATTCTTCGCCATCAATCGTGATGCTTACGCGCAAGATGCCTTGGTCCTCACCACGACGCATGGCAAGAAGTCGATGGCTATTGCATCGGCGGAGAGGTTCGGAGAAGTCGAAGTAATCAGCGAACTTCTGCGCCTCGTCGGTATCCTTCATCTTCTTGATGACCTTCGACGTAATGACAGCCCCACGCTGGTAAGCTGTGCGGACGGTATTGCGTGCCTGCTGATTCTCGGAGACAATCTCGGCGATGATGTCTAAAGCCAAAGCCTCCCCCGACCCCTCCGAAGGGAGGGGAGACAAACTTGCAAATACTTTGCTGAGGTGTGGGGGAAGATTCAAAGTGCCCTTATTCTCTCGTGTGCGCATAGGCGCTCCTCCCCCTTCGGGGAGGTCGGGTGGGGCTTCTCCCCTCTTTACTTCCCTTCGGTCAGTGACCGTTGGTTCGGAGGGGTTGGGGGAGGCTTCCTCCATTATCGCCAACGCTAACGGCTCCAATCCCTGTTCACGAGCAATCTGCGCACGTGTACGGCGTTTGGGCTTATAAGGTAGGTAGATGTCCTCTAACTCTGTGGAATCCATACAAGCTCGGATTCTTGCTTCTAATTCTGGTGTGAGTTTCTCTTGCTCGCGGATTGTTTTGAGTATGGTCTCCTTACGTTTTCCGAGTTCCTTCAAACGGTCATAAAGTTCGCTGATATCAGTTATCTGAACCTCATCAAGCCCCCCTGTCCGCTCCTTACGATAGCGCGAGATGAAGGGAATCGTGCAGCCCTCATCGAGTAAGGTGAGAACAGCTGATACGCTTTGGAGGGGAAGGGAAAGCGAGTGGGAGATGAAGGAAGCACCAGAAGCCCCCTCCGGCTCCCCCGAAGAGGGGAGAGCCCTATTTGCTGAGTGTTCGCTCTTATTCTTAGGCTCGTTGTCTTTGCTGTATGGTGTTTGTCTAATCATCTTTTAGATACAGATTTATGTCTTGTATTAATCACGATTGTCGGATGTTTTTCTTGCCGTGGATCGTCTATATAAGTAATGATGTTGACAGAGAGGATGTCCGTGGGCTTAATACGCCTTGGCAAAGCCTCCGTTATACGTTGGGGTGAAAGTTTGTAATCAATGATGGTCAGTCTTTTTCGTGGGTTTATTATCTTGCCGTTCAGAATCCATTGGAGTTCAGCAAAGGAATTTGTTCTTATGAAGACAATATCTCTTGGCGTTTTACAGAATGTGATGTTCTTCCTTTGCTTTATTTGTTCTTCTGCTGAGAAAATCTGTATGGACTCGATGGCGTAGGGCGGAATAAGTCCCAGTCTTTTTGCCACAATCTGTTTAGCCGAATCCGACCGCATCTCGTCGATGGTGACGTGCAGGAGGGAGTCGGGAAGGGGAGTGCCGTCAATGACGCATAAGGTCTGGGCACGTGTGCTGAGAGTGGTGAACACAGTCAGGATTATACAAGTCAGGGTTCTTTTCAGGTTCAGTTCCATTATAATCTTTTTGTTTGTCAAGATTGTTTATATGCATAAAGCAGGATAGGCTTCTTACTCTTGTCACAAAGGGCTTCGATTTTCTTCAGCATAGCAGGGCTTGTAGTGAAGCATCCCCACGAAGCATCGGAGAGTGGAAGGTAGGAGGTGAGATGGTGCATAATGCCCACGTATCGGGAACTATGGATGAGAATATTTCTTCGTCTTGCATTGCTGTTTGATGCATCCAACCCATCAAGGGCAAAACGCAACCCGACAGTAGCGGAATAGCCTTTCTCTGCAATCTTGAAAGCTCCGAGACTTGAGCATCTGCTTTCTTCCTTATTTGAGAAAACTGGTTTCCACGCACTGTTACCCTTTCCTTTGCCGTGTGCGCAAGGACCAGTGTCAAGTACGGACAACGTATTCAGGTCGATGATAGCCATTCGGTCCTCACCCGATGGGCGCGAAAAGTCCACGAGGATGCAATAGTCTTCGTTATACCCCTTTTCGTGACAGATTTCCCATACATCTTTGAAATAGCTTTGGAATGAATAGGACTTTTATCTTTCCAATAGCCTTTTACCCCAAAGTTGAGGATTAGAAGAGAGAAGAAAGAAAAAGAAGAGCGGATCCCAACTGGCCCTCCCTCGACCCCTCCCCCAAAGGGAGGGGAGTAGTATGTTCTGCTCATTGTGGTTTGCTATTAATTGGAGAAGTATTATCTGTAAATTACTGTTTACTTTCAGGCAAGTGACGGTAATCACTCCCCTCCCTTCGGGGGAGGGGTGAGGGAGAGGGGCTGCTGGTTGTCCTGTCGGTTCGCTTCTTACATCCCCCTCGCCTTGAGCAATCCCTTTGTATCAGGTGCCTTGAGGCCAGTGAAGTCAGAGAAGATCTGCATCAGGTCGCGGGTATTACCACGTGAGAGAATCTTCTGGCGGAAGTCATCACCCACCTTACGTGTCAGTGCACCGTGAGCCTCGAAGTAATCAGCAATGTTTGCGGCTAATACCTCACTCCACAGATAGCTGTAATAACCAGCTGCATATCCACCACCCCAAATGTGGTTGAAGTAAGAAGTAGAGTAGCGTGGAGGAATCTGATTGTTCAGCAGACCCATATCAGCCAATACCTTCTTCTCGAAGGCTGGAGCCTCCTCAGCTGTCGGAACCTCAGAAGGTGAGAGGCAATGCCAAGCTAAATCCACAGAGGTAGCAGCAAGGTTCTCGCCTAATGCGTAAGCTGAAAGGAAGTTGAGTGAACCCAACATCTTCTCACGCAGGGCATCTGGCATCGGTTCGTTGGTCTTGTAATGGCGCGCATAGTGGTTGAACACCTCTGGTATGCTTGCGAACGACTCATTAAACTGTGAAGGCATCTCCACGAAGTCACGTGATACGGCAGTACCACTCAGTGTGTTATACTTACAGTTAGAAAGCATACCGTGCAGGGCGTGTCCAAACTCATGGAACATCGTCTGAGTCTCATCCCAAGTTAAGAGCGTTGGTTGACCCTCAGGTGCTTTCGCAAAGTTACATACATTATATATTAATGGTTTTTGATTCCTATCTGAGCTCTGCTTGAGGAAGGCACTCATCCAAGCACCACCACGCTTTGTTGGACGGCGGAAGTAATCACAGTAGAAGAGTGCCAACTGCTTGCCGTCAGCATCTATCACGTCAAACACCTTCATATCTTTATGATAGGTAGGGATATCCTTACGCTCACGGAAGCTGAGTCCATAGACACGATGAGCGGCATAGAAGATACCATTTACAAGCACTGAGTCAAGGTTGAAGTAAGGCTTCACATCATCGTCAGAGAAACTATACTGATCCTTCTTCATCTTAGCCGAATAATAGAAGCGGTCGTAAGGCTGGAGGCGGAAGTCAGCACCCTCCGTCTTCTGAGCATACTCCTCGATAGCCTTTGTCTGAGCCTCCGACTTAGGTTTGTAAGCCTCAATCATCTGACGCAAGAAGGCATAGACGTTATCCGTATTCTTCGCCATCGTCTTTGAAAGCGAGTAAGAAGCATAGTTCTTGTAACCCATTAGCTGAGCCTTCTCCGCACGCACGCGAGCTATCTTCACGATGACAGGGAAGGTATTGTAAGCACCAGTGCCGTCTGTACGATGAATAGAAGCGTTGTAGACACGCTCACGTAAGCCACGGTTTTCAAGACTTGCAAGGATAGGCTGCTGAGTGGTATTCGTAATCACGATACAGTAAGGTGCCTTCCCTCCACGGCTCTCAGCATCTTTCTTGCACTGAGCGATATCCGTCTCGCTGAGTCCTGCTAATTCCTTCACGTCACTGACCCATACGGTAGCCTCATTGGCAGCCTTAGGAAGCATATCGCCAAACTCCTGCTGAAGCTTTGCCAACTCCTTGTTGATTTCCTGCATACGAGCCATCTTCTCCTTTGGAAGAAGAGCACCAGCGTGCGTAAAGTCCTTGTAGACAACCTCTAATAACTTCTTGTCCTCGCCCTTGAGCGTCTTGTACTCATGGTCATAGACATACTTGATGCGCTGGAAGAACTTCTGGTTGAACTTTATTTCATTCTCAAACTCCGTCATCAGTGGTACGATACTTCCCTGTGCCTTCTCAATCTCAGGTGTCTTGTCAGCAGATACCAGCGCATAGAAGATGTTTGAGATACGTTCCAAGTCCTTTCCACTCCGCTCGTAAGCCAAGATGGTATTAGCGAAGGTAGGTTTCTGTTTATTGTCCGTAATCTTCTTTATCTCAGCTCTCTGCTCAGCGATAGCTGCTTTGATAGCAGGGAGATAGTCTTCACCCTTGATACGGCTGAAATCAGGGGCGTTGAAAGGTAGCGTACTCTGTTTCATAAGCGAATTGCTGACCGTCTGTGTGGTCTTAGGTCTTGCTTTCTGTGCCTGACCTGTAAGTGCTGTGCAGGCAAGTCCTGCGGCAAGCACAACATTTTTAAGATTCTGTTTCATGTTCATAATATTGGTGGGTGATGGGTGATGGGTGTGGGTGATGATGTGTAGATTATAGTAATCATCAACACCTACCACCTAACACCTCTCACCCCTTACCTATTTTACCGCAAACTTACATAAAAAAAACGAGATTATGAAATTAATGGGGTGGGAAATGATGGGTGATGGGTATTGGGTGATGGGTAATGGGTGTTGGGTGTTGATGATGTGTGGGGTTGAATGTTGGGGGAAGGGTGTTGGATGTTGGGTGATGGGTAATGAATGTTGAGTGTTGATGATATGAGGGATTGAATGTTGGGTGATGATGATGTGTGGATTTACAATGAACTTTATAGAAACCATTAACACCCACCACTCAACACCCACCACCCAACATCCACCACTCATCAAAATATATTGACAAAATATGCAAAGTAAACGTGGGGGATGGGTGAAAAAACGAGTTGTTTAAGAGCCTGCGTAAGTTCTTTGTTATCAAATAGTTGTAAAGATGGGCTCCAAAAGGTACTTTGTAAGGGTTCAAAAGGGCGTTACTAAGGGGCTTAAAGGGCATCTTTTGCAAGTCAAAAGGGCGTTGTTTGTAAGCTGTTTGGTGGTCTTTATAAACTCAAAATGTGAAAAATTAGGACAAAAGGCGTCTTCAAAAGTTAGAGGGTGATAAGCTTTGCCACTTGCGTTTAAGAGCTTAGAAATGTCAAACAGAGTAACTTACGTTTCTTGTTGCAAACTTAGCGTTGTCTGTATGTCTTATTATATAATAGCATTAGTTTATTATTGATGTTTCGAGAGAACTAAAGTAGTTTGAAGATAACCATAACATTAAAAAAAGAGTTAAGCCAATAACCTCTAATATCGTAGCTTAAGTTGTACGACATAAAGGTTGTTGGCTTAACCCTTTCTATATTCTCAATTATAAAGCTTACTCGAATGGCTGAATAATCATACCATTAGAAGGAGAATTGTCTTGTAAAGCAGCAAGACCTTTATTAATTGTTAGGGCATAGCTACCCGTTTGATTTGAAGGTACAGCACTTGATGTCCAGTAATAACCTGTGACACCAGCAGATTGGAACTTATAGTTATTAGGACCAGTGCTATAATAGCCTAAGAAAGGAAGGTAGAAATATTGGTTCATCTCTGTGATAACAGGGAGTTGCTGTGAAGCCGCTTTTGCAACTCTCGTATAAGTGTCACGCAAATCAGTCGAAGCGTTATCTGGATGATGACTGTCAGTGAATCCAGCAATATTTGCTTTCTTCTTAAACCACATACCACCCTTATAGAGATAACCCATTGTTGACCAAAGCTCATCAGCATCATAATGCGGATCACCCTTCAGCACATACCATGCCATCTCATTGGCATTAGGGAGAGCTGTAAAATGAGCGGTTGTAGCATCAAAACGTCCTGTTGCTGTACGAGGGCGATTATAACTATCGCTTCCAGGTAGTGGATAATTTTGACTACTTGTAGTCAAGAATTTCGTTGGTTGCCATGGGTCAGCACTGTTCCATTCATGTCCATCCCAGAAGTTCTTCTTTGCATCCCAGAGATAATAGTTGGTACCGCCAAAGTCGTTGATGTTAAGATTTGCGGTAATGTCATGTATTGAACCTGGAACAAAAGTAAGTGTAACATACTTGGTTACAGTACCATCAATAGAACCTTTAGGATTATCTGTTGTGTTACGGAGCCAATAACGAATACGAAGGTTGTGTGTTCCTGGAGCAATTACGGCGTAAGACGCGTTCTTACTCATGTCAGCAGCCGTATTGTCAATATCAAAACCACTTCCAGTTGTAAGTGTGATGGTCTTTGAACCGCCAGAAGCAAGTGAGAGTGTACCGTCTGTTGCAATATTGTAAACACCAGCAATGTTATCCTCTGATGATATTTCAATCTTTATAATCTTACTACGATTCACATAAGCATTACTTGAACGAGGGATAAGACAGATGTAAGAAGCCTTATGTTCAAGGGTAAATTTATAATCCTTACCCATCTTTGTAGCGGTTGCAATACCACAGTCACCCGACTCACCAGCGTGGTCGAAGTTGTTTGGAGCAGACTGTGTTTGTTTGTTCTTAATCTCCACTTGTGGTTGTGAACCTTTCAAAGCCTTGTTCGTATAAACTACATCATGGGTCGCTCCAGTATATCTACCAGCAAGTTTAAATAATGCATTCGACTTCTTTGATGCGATAGGGAATGTAGCTGTAGCACTCTGGCGCCACTGCCCAGAATTATCTTTCACGAGAATGTTATCAGTTTCTTTCCAGATAACAGAAGCACCGCCCCCCTTTGTGTGATCGTAAATAATTGTACGCGTTGCAGCGCTCTCTTGAGAAATACCACTGAATGTTATAGAATCCTCAACATTGCTACGTGTTTCCTGTGAGCCTTGCAATATATCTTCATTTGAGCAACTGGTAATAAAGGCAGCACCTGTCAATGCACAGCCTACCCATGACAACATCAAACGTATAGTTTTAATCTTCATATCTCTATTTATTTCTTACTCGTTAAGTGTGGTTAATCTTATATGTAAATAACTTATTCACTCCAATTATTACTTACACTCACTACATCTTCATCTTCCCAGAAAGGTGATTGTTTTGCATCACCAGCACCTTGACCAGGGTTAATACGACCAGCGTTACCACTGGCGCTTTGCAAAATTGATTCTATATTTGTATTCAACAAATTACATTCTGGCTTAACGTACAGACTACGTTCTGATTTTTCCTTCTTGTTCATCTAATTTGAATGGCTTAATTTTCTACTATTATCCTACTACGAGTTACCAATCTTATATGCTTAAATGCACCTCTGATTATGATACGGTCGGGGCTATTACGCCACATCATATATCGCCGTAGTTTTAGTTTTTGGGTTAATTTGTGTGCAAAGTTAAGAAAAATAGTTGAAAGCAACAAATATGATAGGGAATTAATACAAAGGAAAAGTAATAACCTGAACTCGGGATAAGAAATGTCTGCAAAAAGTTGGTAATCTCATTATATTTTTTTGTAACTTTATAGTTGAAAATCAATCAATTACAATAAATATAACGATGATTACCAAGGACAAAATTACTGAAATTTTCTGTATTGCAGATGATTTCTGCAAGGAATTTGAGTTAGAAACTGATAAAATAGGTCTCTCAGAAAAGAGTAAAGGGTGTCATCGCCATCGCAAGTGGCGTATGAGTAAATCTGAAATCATAACGATTTTAATTTGCTTCCACTTTAATTCTTATCGTAATTTTTGTCACTATTATACCTTTTTTTCGTAAAAAGAGCATTTATCAGATTTATTTCCAAATCAATTGTCTTATAATCGTTTTTCTTGAATTAGAAGCAAGAGTCTCTGTTGAGATGATGATGTTCTTGCAGATATGTTGTTTTTGGGAGGTGTACTGGTATTAGTTTTATTGACTCAACTTGTATTCCAGTTTGTCATAATAAACGTATTAATCGCAATAAGGTTTTTAGAAATTATGCAACCAGGGGTAAGAGTACAATGGGATGGTATTTTGGATTCAAACTACATCTTATCTGTAATGAAAGAGGTGAGATTCTAAACTTTATGCTCACTAAAGCAAATGTTGATGACCGAGACGAAAATGTATTTAACAGATTGACAGACAATGTATTTGGTAAATTGTTTGCAGACAAAGGGTACATTTCTCAAGGATTATTTGAGCGATTGTTCAATGATGGAATAAATTTAGTTACTGGCATTAGGAGTAACATGAAAAATAAACTGATGCCACTTTATGATAGACTTCTTCTAAGGAAAAGATCTGTAATAGAGACTATCAATGATGAGCTAAAGAATGTAGCTCAATTAGTGCATTCAAGGCATAGAAGTATATTTAATTTCGCAATGAATGTTCTCTCTGCTATTGCAGCCTACAGTTTCTTTGAGAAGAAGCCAGCAGTGAACATAGACTTTGCTATAGAGCAACATTCGGGACAACTTACATTATTCTGAAGTAATCTGTTTTATTATTATCTTTAGGCCCAATCAAAAGATTGAGTCTAAAGAGCCGTTGTACTAAACCAAACAGAAGAGTGGGATGATACTTATCCCGAGTTCAGGTTAATAATAACTTTTTCGCTAATATCTGATAGGTTGACAATTACCTACGCTGAATAATCACGTAAATGATAACGGGGGCGCCGATGAGTGGGGTGACAGCATTAAGTGGGATTATACCTGACTCGCCAGGAAGATAACAAATAAAGTTGCAAAGTAAAGCGATTACAGCACCGCTCAACACTGTTCCTGGAAGAAGTATCTGATGATTCTCAGTACGGAATAAGAGGCGGGCTATATGTGGAATAGCTAACCCGATAAATGAAATGGGACCACAGAAAGCGGTTGTGATGGCTGTTAGCAGACCTACGACTACTAATAGTATATTGCGAATCTGGCGTGTGCTAATCCCTAAACTCTCTGCATATTGTGGTCCTAAGAGTAGGATGTTCAGTGGCTTTACCAATAAAAAAGATGCTATAATACCTATTAAACAGAGAATAGAAAAAAGAGGGATATGATTCATTGATACAGCTCCAAAATTACCCATTCCCCATACCATATAGCTTTTCACGCCTTCTTCCGATGCAAAGAAATTCAAAAGAGAAACAGCGGAAGAAGAAACATATCCCACCATGATACCCACTATCAGTAATAAAACACTGTTGCGTACTAAAGTGGAAAGGAACAAGATGAGTGCTGTTACAGCGATTGCTCCAACGAAAGCTGCGGTAAGAATGGCAAGAAAGCCTGAAACAGTAAAGATAGAAGTAGAGACAGTCCCACCCAACAATAGCATCACCAAGGCAACACCTAAGCCTGCACCAGAACTGATACCAAATACATCTGGACCTGCTAAAGGATTGCGAAAGGCTGTTTGAAGCATTAAACCACAAACTGACAACGATGCTCCACAAAGTATGGCAGTGAGTGTTTGAGGGAGTCGGTTCTCTAAAATAATATATTCCCAGCTTTCTTTTCCTATGAAACGACCACACAGAATATCTAATATATCAGCAAAGGGTATCTGAACAGAACCTGTTGTAAGGTTCAATCCAAACAGAAGTAGGATACTTGTTGCTAAGCATATAAAAAGAAGAATATTCCGTTTCATTATCTTATCGTTTCGGTTCTATCAATCTTCTAACTTCTGATAGTAACGCAGTGGGACAATCTTCAAGTCGGGATGGAAGAGTTGAATCAAGTCTGAGAGCAACCAATCGGGACGCCAGCTGACCTCCTCAAAGTAGGGTTTACTATCTACCTTACAGCCATATATTTCCTTTGTTTGATAAGGTTTTAGCTTTGCGTAACCTTGATATTCTGACAATAAAACTCGGCGATTGAAATTACCATTATAACTTAATATCCAAAAATCACTTTGTGCGAACTTATCCAAGATCGTTTCAAAAGGCATTGCAAGACTTCCACTATGCTTATCATTTGAATAAGCATAGCGTCCATGTGCATCTTTATATAGTAAACCCACACTACTCTCGCCACCCGGTAAATACCAAACAGCACCTACCTTTCTATCTGGTAGGACACTGCGTGTTATCTTACTCTGGCTTGCCTTCTGACTTAAAGACTTATAGTTTTGTTCAACAACAGCGAATAACGAGTCGGCTTCATGCTCCCGACCATAGAGAAGACCATAAAATTTCATCCATTCTGCACGCCCCAAAGCAGAACGTTCCATGTAGTCAGCACATTCAATGATGGGTATTCCTATCTGTTCTAAACGACCATAACCACCATTGTTTTCAAAGGGAGAAAGTAGTATTGCATCTGCGTTTAGATCTATAATTCGCTCTACATCAGGCTTCATGGCATCACCACAGTCTACAATACCGCCCTTTATTCTTGCGCGTTTCTGAATATCTGGGATAATCATATACTTCAAATCAGCAACACCAGCAATCGCTTTCTGTGCATGAAGCATCTCAACAAGGTTTGCATGGGCTGTCGTGAAGATAACACTCTTGCGAAGGGGAATGACCACTTTTGTTCCGTCGTCAGGAACGTTTACATCCTTTCCGCGTTCAACAAGGTAGTAAGTATGTAGAACGGATCCCGCTTTCCAAGGATTCAACAAGCGTACAACCACATAATCTTTCGTACGTTCGATTGTAATATTTCGAGCATACTGTAGTTCTGTTTTCTCTACTTTCTCGCTTTTATCAGCCACTTGCTTTTGATGATTACCACACGATAAAAACAATAAAACGGAGAGGGTAAATACTAATAATTGCCGCATAAACAAAGATTTATCATGCAAAAAAATACAAAAAAAGAAAGATTCTTTTTGCTTGATAAGAATATTTTTTTATACTTTAGCCCGCAAATCTATTAATCAACAATCTAAATTTATTAAACTAAACAACTAACACCATGGCAGAAGAAAAGACTAACGAACTTGGTAATCACATTGAGATGAAAAAAGTTTGGGAACTTTTAGCCATCCTCGTGGTTACAGCCATCATTTGGAATCTTCCCACAAGCAGTTTTGGCATTAATGGGTTGACCGTAGTACAGCAACGCATTATTGCAATCTTCGTGTTTGCCACCTTATCGTGGCTAACAGAGTGTATCCCTGCATGGGCAACGTCGCTGAGTATTATGTCTATCATGTGCGTCACTGTATCCAAAAACGCTTTTGGAGTCTTCAAAGGCGACGGGATAGGTGAGTTACTTGACTCAAAGGAAATCATGGCATCCTTTGCTGACCCTATCATCATGCTCTTCCTTGCAGGCTTTATCTTAGCGATAGCTGCATCAAAGTCGGGACTTGATACGCTCTTGGCACGTAATCTTATTAAGCCTTTTGGTAATAAGAGTGAGAATGTTCTTTTGGGATTCCTGCTTATTACAGGACTCTTCTCAATGTTCATCTCAAATACTGCAACAGCGGCATTGATGCTTACTTTCCTTACTCCAGTCTTTGCTGCGCTACCTGCTAATGGTAAGGGACGTATTGCCTTGACAATGTCTATTCCTATTGCAGCCAACCTCGGTGGTATGGGAACACCGATTGGAACACCTCCGAACCTTATTGCTCTTAAATATCTCAATGACCCAGCTGGTCTTAATATGAATATTGACTTCATGCACTGGATGGCTTTCATGGCACCGCTTGTGATCGTTCTGCTTTTGTTGTCATGGAGAATTATTCTTTACTTCTTCCCATTCACACAGAAGACTATTCATTTGAAGATTGATGGTGAGGTACACCGTGGATGGCGTATGTGGGTTGTTATCATAACCTTTATTGTAACAATCCTTCTATGGGTAATTCCAAAGGATGTCACAGGTATTGACACTAACACCGTTTCAATGATTCCAATGGCAATCTTCGCTATCACTGGTGTTATCACTGCAAAGGATATGCAGGAGATTAACTGGAGTGTCATCTGGATGGTTGCAGGAGGTTTTGCTATTGGCTTGGGAATGAACGGTTCAGGTTTGGCAGATGCTGCTATCGAGAGTATTCCATTCGGCAATTGGAGTCCTATCGTTATCCTTGCTATCTCTGGTTTGATTTGTTACTCCTCTCTAACTTTATTTCAAACACAGCAACTGCAGCGCTGTTAGTACCTATCCTCGCTGTAGTATGTCGTGGTATGGGCGACAAGCTCGGTGGTATTGGCGGTACAAGCACTGTCCTCATCGGTATTGCCATTGCAGCCTCTACTGCAATGTGTCTCCCTATCTCTACGCCACCGAATGCTATTGCTTACTCAACAGGACTTGTGAAGCAGAATGATATGCTTAAGGTGGGTCTGACCAGCGGTGTTGTTTCCCTTATCTTGGGTTACATCTTACTTTATTTCATTGGTCAGATACACTTCCTTGGATAAGATCTTCGCTCCCTATAATCATATTTATATCAGAATATTATGAGCAAGTTGTTTAATTACTTAGCACTACTCTTGATGGTATTACCTTTCGCGAGTTGCCAAGAAAAGAAGGCGGAGGCAAATGTTCCGAAGTGGATTCTTTCTATGGTAAGTGATAGTAAGAATACAAGTGCTGAGGCTGACTTCTCAAATATATTGTCTGACAAGAGCGTTCCTTACATTGGTTATATCGGAACGGACTATCAGAAGTTCTCGATAGACCTTCAAAAAGTACAACGAATAGATGATAATCAATATGATGTCAGCGGTATTACCGTTGTCAAGAACAATCGTTGTAACTTCCGAGGAACCATTGATATCGTTGAGAATAGGGAATTTACACATCCCACGTATGGTGTGGACGACTCTATGAAGGGTCAGTTCAAGCGTCGTGGGTGTAGTATTGCGAAATATAATTTAGAAGAAGAAGCCAGCCAAACGGGAAGCGGTGTCTTCACTGGTTATCTGCTGTTCTATTGGTACGAAACCAATGATGGTAAGTTCGTTTATGACGATATTGATAGTCATTCGGACTCCTATTGTAACAATCAGTATGCAGGAACATGGACAAGCAACAAGACTAAAAAGTCTAAACCATGTGCATGGGGGCAATACCGAGTGCCGAACAGCGGAGACCTTGACGTAGGGGCAGGGGAGTTCTCTGTCAACCCTAAGTATGCTAAGAATGGCTGGGGAAAGTAGTAAGGGATAAGTTCGCAAGACGGAATTTTATTCGCTTGAGCTCTGCTACAACCAATAAAACTTGTCAGACGACGTCACACAAAGATAAGACGTCTATCTGTAGATATCCTATCAAAAGGGGGTACACGCGCTCTGTACCCCTTTTTCATTTCTCAGATACACGTTATTTACAGGCTAATTCTTTTGTTATCAGAAAATAAATACATATGTTTGCAGCAGTTTTTCTATAACATTTAGTAAATCCAAGAACATGATAATAGCAGATTTAAGCGCATGCCATCGCTACTTTGGACTACATCCAAGAATGAAGGAAATGCTGGAGTATATCCTCCAACATGATTTCAGCCAACAAGAAGCAGGACGCATAACCCTCGATGCTGACGACCTCTTCATCAATTTAGACGAGGTAGAACTGAAGCGTAAAGAAGCGCAACGATTAGAGTTCCACAAGAACTATATTGATATTCAAGTACCCTTATTGCAGGATGAGACAATGGGCTGGACAGCTTTATCTGACTTAGATGAGCCTGATATTGCCTATAATCCTGAGCGAGATTGCGGCTTTTATACACAAGGAGCAAAGGAGTACTTCCGTGTTAAGCCAGGGCAATTCACCATCTTCTTCCCAGAGGATGCCCATGCACCCATCATTGGAAATGGGAAACAAAGAAAGTTAGTTGGGAAGATTAGGATATAAGAAGAGCCTCCCCCGACCCCTCCGAAAGGAGGGGAGTTCAGCTGGATACACGCTGCGCACATGTGGTGCTAAGCCCCAGCACACATGGTGCGAATGCTTAGCACAAATGGTGTTGAGGCTTAAACACATTATAATACGTTGTTTACAGAAGAGGCTATTGGCGTTTGAAAAGGTTTATGTTGCCAATAAAAATAATTGACCTACAACTAAAGTGCGAAGATTCATGCACTTTAATTGTAGGTCAATTACTTTTATATAAATGGGTTACGAGCTATTAATTTATGTCTATAACCTTTCTATTTGATTTTACAAAAACATGGATTGAAATCTTAATAGCCTATGTCAAGCCTTGTCCTATTTGCCTCCCCTCCTTTTGGAGGGGTCGGGGGAGGCTTTTTTTCATTAGAAATGCACTCTAAAAGTCTACACCCATTTGGAATGGATTACCCCTCTGTGCAAAGGTGTAGCGTGTGCCAGTGGCAGCACTCTGAACAGCAAAACTGTTGTATTTCGTATCTGTCAGATTACGCACCCAAAGGTTGACATGCAGTGGACCAAATTCTGCATCGGCATGAGCACCTAAGACAGCATAGAAGTTCTGACCGATAGAGTTCTGCTCATCCCAGTAAGTCTTACCCTGTGCAGAGAGGTTGAGTCCCCACCGTGACACTGCGCAAATGGAAACGATTTGATGGGTCGAGCAAGGCTGCAGGGTCAACGTCTATGCGGTAATCAGCATTGGCACCCAGTGTATGCTGTGGCACGAAAGGAACACGCTTATCCTTATAATTAACTGTTCCTACTCCAGCGATAGAGTCCTTATACTCATCAAACTGAACACTTGTAAAGCCATAGCTAAGACCATATGACAGTTTGTTGTCCAAGGCTACACCACGGAGTGTTGCCTCCAAACCACAAGAATGACTGCGACCAGCATTTGTCATCACACGTCCGAAACCATAGTTGCCAGCCATTACAGAGAGTTGCTGATTGCGAATCTGCATATAATAAGCAGCGAGGTCAAGATGAAGTTGGTTGTTTAAGAGATTGAGATGCGCTCCCACCTCATAGTTCCAGCTTGTCTCTGGCTTATATTCGATTGTCTTTGCAATGCGCTCATAGTAAGCCTCATCATGTGCAATATCCACATCAGCACGTGCCTTATTGGCTGCTTGTGAGGTCTCAGTCTGAAGTACATCAGAGAACATCTCGAAGTTATAACCGCCTGCACGATAGCCCTTTGACCATGTTGCATAAACATTGCTGCCATCCTGAAGACGATAAGTCAAACCAAGTTTTGGAAGGAACTGTTTGAAATTATCATGCTCACTATGCTTCAATGCTGAAGTGATAACAGGATTAATGGTTTATGCCCATCACACTTTCCTGCAATGCTACACGTGCAGATGTCTCATAGTCAATGCTTACGCGCGAATAATCATAGCGCAACCCCAAGGTTGCCATCAAGCGATCAGAAAGTTCAACATTACTCTCATGGTAAACACCTAAGTTGAGGGTTGGCGTACGGAAGATACCCGGAACAGGGTCCATTGTCATATTTATATTGACACCACCTGTTGCAGCAATAGCTGCAGCCGTGCTTGCACGTGCCGTTTTATTGGCAAGTTCCTCTGACATTCCACCTGCAATCAATCTCTGTGCCATACCCCTTGCCATCGCATTGAGCATACCGTTATAAGCATAGTCGGTAATCTTCTTAGACAGGTAGCTGTTCATGTCTTGGTCGAAATAAACAGGAGCCGTCGTCTTCAACCACTGATAAGAACCAAAAGCACCGAAGGTCCAATGCCACTTGCTATTATTACGGCTCTTGATAGAAAGTTCCTCTGTCACCGTATTTCCCTAATTGACGCTGTGTAAGGTGCATGAAGTCCTGCGGACGATAGTCTATATCCATGAGCATATAGTCACGGAGGAACTGCCAAGAAGTCATCGAATTGATATCAAATCCGTTTCCTGCATATTTAATACCCAGCCCTGTATTGATGATATTACGGCGGTAATTGCCTTGACGATTTTGGTTAGGAGATTGCGTACCAGCCTTCAATCCATAAAGCGGCGAGGTGATTGTGGCAGAAGATAGTTCGTCTTCCGTCACCACCTGACCATATGGAAAGCCATTCTGACGAGTATATTGATAGTCAGCAATGAAGTCAAAGTTAAGTCTGTCTGTTGGACGCCAAAGGAAACGGCCCTTGCCACCAAACTCATTGATAAGGTCGGCGTGTGAGCCATCATACTGATTACGGAAGAATCCATTTTGTCCTCCATAGAAGCCAGCTACCGAGAATGCCATCTTATCATTCAGTTTCTCATAATGACTTGCCTCAATCTGACGATGCAGTTTCGTACCAATCGAGAGTTTTACATCCGTCCCTTGATATTGGAAAGGGTTACGACTATAGAGTCGAATCAGTCCACCTTCGGTATTCATACCATAAAGTGTACCCTGCGGACCATGTAGAACGTCGATGCGGTCGATATCGTATGTGTGGAAATTAAACGCACTCTTGCTTAAGATTGGCATACCATCTACATAAATACCCACGGCTGGTGAGTAGACACGTGATCCGATACCGCGCATATATATAGAAGATGTGTAACGGCTTCCGTACTCAGGCATAGAGAATGATGGGACAAACACAGAGAGAGATTACGAACATCCTGCACATTGAGGCTACGAATCAAATCACCATTGAAAGAAGTGCTGCTCAATGGTTGCTGGCGCAGACGGAAAGCCTCCTTTGGTTGGTCTATGACGACAACTTCGTCAATATCATAGACGCGGGAAGTATCTCCGCTTTCGATAATGTTGTTAGCTTGCATTCCTATCGGCAAAGATGACGCCATTAAAAGGGCAATACTAAGTTTAGACTTAATCATATAATCTTATTTCTAATGTTTTTATAAATCGTTAATGATGACAAAGGTAAGCATAAAAAACATAATAAACAATCCTAATTTATTAGGAATATTACAAATATTCTGTTGGAATACAGCCATATAAGTGGGACTGGATAAGAATTATGAAAGGGCTTATTCTATCAGCTACCTCATATGAATATGTCAGGATTTTATCATCATGTAAAAATCAATACATGATGAATTGGGCTCAAAGAGATGCCCTTTAGGCTTCTAAAAGACGCCCTTTTGAAGTCTTATTAACGCCCTTTTGAAGTCTAATTAGGTATCTTTTATTTTACTATTTGGTAACTGTCTGATTACTTGCTACTTATAATGGAAATAAAAATAGCCGTTTTTACACTAAGAATAAGGTAAAAACGGCTATCGAAATGTAAATAAAATTCTAAGCTAATGGAGGTCTGTTTCTGATGTAAAGTCTATTCACAGTTCTATCTAATGCGTACTTTTTATTACTCATTCACAGCTCCACAGTGTGGACATCTTCCTTTTCTATGCAGGCGTACACCACAGTTTCCGCAATAATAAGTCTCACTGCTCTTACGTAGATAGATGCGGAAGGCATAATAGATATAGGCAATGAGAAGTGGATAGCCTATATAATATAAGGTGAGTACAGAAAAAACGATGTAATTCACGGCACATACTGCACCTAAACCGCTAAGATAGAGTAGGGCTTCTCCCGACTTCAATAGTCTTCGTACATCGTCAATCGTAGCAATACCGATGATGAGCATTGCCCAGGCAAGAACTAAGAAGATATTGAGTAATATGGGTTGTGAGAAGGGATTAAGGGAAGGATGGAAGTAGAACTCACGCCATGTCTCGGGTGCAAAGAGCTGAATGCTTGCATAGAAGGCTGCAGAAAGCGCCACAATGACGGCTAACAGCGTGGGATAGAACGAGCTAATATCATTAAAATGTACGATGTGTGCGTTCTTCTTCAATATCTTACGTGCCAAATAACCTACACCCATGATTGAGATAACAATCAAGAATATGAGTAAGTGAATGTTTGAGAACGTAGAGATAAACTGCGAGATCGGGTCTGCTGGGTCTACTTGTTTTAACAGACGAGACTCATGAATCCAGCCAAAGGCATAGTCTTCCGTTGCAATCTGTACCCAAACTGAATCCTGCTTATCAATGGGAAGAATACGAATATCAGCCACAACAACTTCCTTTCCTTTCTTCACAGCAAAGGAATCTGTTTCCATTTTGTTTACAGCCTCTTCTGGTTGTTGACGAAGAAGCATCAATGAATCTGCCGTTACAATAAAGTTAAACCCTTGCGAATAATGGTGTTTACACGAAAAGCCAGGGAGTCTACCTTACTCCGCGTGCCACTCCATTCTATGTCATCACTATCTTTATCTTTCAAAATGGAGTCGCCTTCTGCTTCTATTCGCCGAGAAATCTGTGCCTCTTGAATACTATCTGGCAGGCGGAAAGACGAAGGAGTCTTCTTATGGTAACAACCTGTAAATAGGAAGCTAAGTAGTAAGAGGAGGATTCCTCCCACGATACCACAGCGTAGACCAGCACAGCTGTTAGCCTTCTTTGTTATTGAAGTCTGCGCAAGTCCTTGTCCTTTGGGATTCCATTTATTCGTAATCATGATGATAAACTATGGGTTATGAATTTCAATTACGTAACGTTGCACACATTCATCTGGCAGTTCTTACAGTCGAATTCTAAGCGGAAACGACGCTTATCAGGGAGTTCGAGGAAGAGCGGTTCACGCCAAGTTGGTTTCTGTCCACCACGTTTCACACAATAGCCGAGCGAATAACGGATGCAATGACGGCACTGCATCAACAAGTGAGAAACCGCTTCTTTATCTCCCTTGATGGAGAATGCCTTGTTTGATGAGTCAGAACCATTGGTGGCACCTGTAGGATATTGAATCTCAAAAGCAGGTTCTGCTTTGGTTAATCCCTGCTGTTCATAGAACTTGCGCGCAGCATCATTAGAGATGTTATACAGATAAGGTAACTGCTGATATTGGGCTGGATTCACCATCGATATATGTGGTTTATGGTCAGATACCTTATCCACTGACTTCCGATGAATCGTCACACGCTGCATAGTCAGTATCTGTTTGTCAAGTTCCTCTACCACCATACGACGGAGTTCAGCAAGAATACTGCTTGGGATGAAGTATTTATCAGCCCCGTCAACTATCTCTACCTCAGAACATTCATATACCGTATTGCCCAACTTAGTGAGCTGACGTATGATGTTATCACGTTGAGGCTTTTGGGCAAGTTGGAGACCTCCCCCAGCCCCTCCAAGGGGAAGGGAGAGCCTAACGGGATGTTCGTTGGATATTCGTTCGTTAGATGTTTGATTTGGATTAGCCCTGCCTATCACCTCTGCTTTTGCCCATATTGTCCCACGACTATCCGTTAGGCACTCCCCTCCTTTGGAGGGGTTGGGGGAGGTTTCAGGGGAGGTCCCAAACCACATCTTAATCGCAATTTTACGTTCAGCAGTTTTCCCACTTAACTCCTTATCAAATGCTTGGTCCTGATTACGATACAGTCCCATACCCGGCTTTAATCCTCTTGGCATCTTAAAAGGATAGAGCCTATTACCAACGGCACGGTTCACACGGAATCCTTCCAAGCGTGTCGATTGGCTGTCAGCGTCACGTGAGAGGAAGCATAATCCGTCACCATTCGCAAAGTTCGCAGTACTTGATACGTTAAAACTATCTCGCCTTATCTCCTTTACACGACCAACAAACTCGCCCAATGCCTTAGGGGTATCAGGTGAGAAGATATCAGCCTGTCTACCCTTGAGGAAGTAATTCGTATAACCACGGTTGAAAGTCTTCTTCAAATCGGGTGTAAACGAATAGCGCACACGTCCCAAAGAAGCACGACGGAACTCGTCTGGATGCTTACTGATAATCTTGTCAATGCGCTTACTATAAGCCGAAACGACATTCTTCACATAGTTGATATCCTTCAGTCTTCCCTCTATCTTAAAGGCACAAGCCCCTGAACGCATCAGAGTTTCAAGGTTATCTATTTGACTCATATCCTTCAGTGAGAGAAGATGGCGCTGATGTTCGATGGTCTTTCCGTCTGAATCTTTCAAATCAAATGCCAATCGACAGAACTGTGCACATGCACCACGATTGGCTGAACGACCGAAACTATACTGGGAAACATAACATACACCACTATAACTTACGCATAATGCACCGTGTACGAAGGCTTCCAACTCAAGCTCTGGCAAACGCTTATGGATGTCATTTATCTCTTCAGCAGACAGTTCTCGAGCAAGTACGACACGGTCAAAACCCTGCTGACTCAGCCATTGAGCCTTCTCCCATGTGCGTGTATCACATTGTGTACTGGCGTGGAGAGCTACCGTATCAGGCACAATCTCCCTTACCTTACTCATCAAACCCATATCCTGCAGGAGGAAGGCATCTACACCAACGTCCACTAATTCACGTACCAAAGCAAGTGTCTCTTTGAACTCATCGTTATAGATAATCGTATTGATAGTTACGTGAACCGTGGCACCATAGCGGTGAGCATATTCACATAGCTTACCAATATCCTCCACACTATTGCCTGCAGACTGACGTGCTCCGAATCGGGAAGCACCGATATATACGGCATCAGCTCCGTGTTCAATAGCTGCCATTCCACATTCGAGGTTCTTGGCTGGGGCAAGGAGTTCGATTGTGTTGAGTGATGGGTGTTGGGTGTTGGGTGTTGATGATTGCATATTGTTGGGTGATGGGTGTTAATTGTTGGGTGATGATGAAGTGTTTATAGGGTGGTGAGTGATGAGTGTTAATTGTTGGGTGATGATGATTACATTTTGTTTGAGTGATAGATGCTAAGCAGAATTACTATTCATTACCACCTATCATCCAACACCAAACAGCCAAGACATCACCACCTATCATTCACCACCTAACACCCAATTTACCCAATTCATAAACAGTAGATTAGCGTGTGAACGCCAAGTGACAAGCGGACCTTTCGCTGGATTATCCTCACGGTAATAATATTTTGGCACTTCAACATCGTCACGCTTACCAAGGTCACGGTGATACTCCGTGTCGAGTGTGTTGGGGGCATACTCCAAATGACCAGTGATAAAGAACTCACGTCTACTACATGACCTTACGATAGAGACTCCACTCTCCTCCGATTCAGCAATGATTTCGAGGTCGTTAACCCGCTTAATGTCCTCACGCCTTACCTCAGTATGACGGCTCTGAGGCATACGGAAAACATCATCAAAGCCACGGAAGAGAGGCTGTTCGGGGTTTAAAGGAATTGTAGGGAAGATACCAAACATCTTCTTAGGCAAAGGATATTTTGGAATATCATAGAAATGATAGAGCCCTGCCTGTGCCGCCCAACAGATGTAAAGCGTTGAACGTACATTCTCACGGGCCCAATTGAATATCTCCTGTAGTTCTGTCCAATAGTCTACCTCCTCGAAAGGTATTCCCTCGACAGGAGCACCAGTGACTATCAAACCGTCAATCTTCTCCTCACTGAGTTCTTCAAGCGTATGATAGAAACGGTCAATATATTCCGCAGGTGTATGTTTGGAAGTATGACTCTTGAGCTTCAGAAAGCTGATATCCAATAATAGCGGACTATTGGAAAGAATACGTATGAAATCAGTTTCTGTCGTAGCCTTGAACGGCATAAGATTGAGTATGACAATGCGGAGTGGACGCTTATCATCCTCTTTAGCAAGCATATCTTCTATGTTGATATTCTCACGCTTCAGTATATCAATAGCGGGAAGTCCGTCGGGCAATCTTAATGGCATATCCTGTTTCCTTTATCTTTATTGGGTCATACAAGCATACGACCCTTCTTTTTCTCTCCTTTAAATAAGTTACAAAGATAGTAATTAATAACAGATTCTACAAGTCTTACCTATATAAAAGTATGAATAGAAATAGGATAAGGCGCACACATATCCTAACCGACAAGATAACCCTATAGCAAAATAAACACAAAAGACTCACTCTAAGCATTCCTATCAGTATTGAATCTGACAGAAATGCTTAGCCGTGAGCCTTTAATTTTATAGATTTAGTGGTACGGGCAATATTGAAGATAGGTGTAATAATCAGCTAAGAGTCAAGCCCTCAACACCTAACACCCAACACTCATCACCCAATACCCATTATTTACCAAAGCTTCAGACGCTCATTCTCTGGGATAAAGAGTTTATCACCCTCCTTCACACCGAATGCCTTATACCACGCATTGATATGAGGCAGAGCACCATTCACACGCCACTCGCCAAGAGAGTGAGGATCACTCTTCACACGACTGCGGATTTCAGCCTCAGTGATATTGTTTGCCCATACGCCTGCATAAGCGATGAAGAAACGCTGTTCTGGAGTAAAGCCCATAATGACCTTGCCCTTCTTTGCCTCTGGTGTCTTCATGAAAGCATTGAAAGCCACCTCAAGACCACCGTGGTCAGCAAGGTTCTCACCTAATGTGAGCTTACCATTTGCATTGAGATCAGGCAATACCTTGATAGCACTGAAGAAGTCAGCATACTTACCTGTACGTGCTTCGAAGTTCTTACCATCCTCTTCTGTCCACCAGTCTGTCATATTACCATCCTTGTCATAATGGCGTCCCTGATCGTCGAATCCGTGTGTCATCTCGTGACCGATTACCACACCGATGGCACCATAGTTAAAGGCATCATCAGCCTTAGGGTCGAAGAATGGATACTGAAGGATACCTGCAGGGAAGCAGATTTCATTTGTCGTAGGATTATAATAAGCATTCACTGTCTGAGGAGTCATCAGCCACTTATCCTTGTCTACTGGCTTACCAGCCTTCTCCTTGATAGCATCCTCTGCCCAGAACTTCTGGCAGGTCTGCACATTTTCATAATATGACTTTGAAGGGTCAATCGTAAGCTGGCTCAAGTCCTTCCACTTGTTAGGATAACCCACCTTCACATAGAAAGTAGAGAGCTTCTCAAGTGCAGCCTTCTTAGTAGCCTCACTCATCCAGTCCTGCGCCTTGATACGCTCAGCAAGACTCACCTCAAGATTCTTGATGAGGTCTTCCATACGCTTCTTGCTTGTGGCTGGGAAGTAACGCTCGCAATAGATTCTGCCGAGTGCCTCACCCATCTGCTTCTCCACCTGCTGTGTGGCACGCTTCCAACGAGGATAGTCCTCCTTTGTACCACGCATTGTCTTACTGAAGAAGTTAAAGTATTCCGCACGCACATCATCACTCAGATAGTTTGCTGATGCAAGGATTGCGCTCCATTCCATACGTGCACGGAGTTCCTCAGCAGTCTCTGTAGATGTCAGTTTGTCAACACCTGCAAGGAAGGCTGGCTGACATACGACCATTGTCTGGATATACTCGCTCTTAATACCTTCAGCGTTTGCCAACTGCTCAAGTGGGATATTAGGATACTTCTCCTTAAACTCACCGAGCGTCATCTTGTTGTAGTTAGCCTCCACGTCACGCAACTCCGTACGGCTCTTTGATATCAAAGCCAACATTGTCTCATAACGCATCACTGCATCACGCTTAGCCTCAGCCTGAGCATCAGAGAATCCGTAGAGGCGGAACATATTAGCAATGAACTGGCGGAAGGCATTACGGATGTCTGTAGTAGCCTTATCATTATCAAGATAGTACTCCTTCTGTCCGAGGCTCAGTCCGTCCTGATAGATAAGGAGGATGTTCATCTTCGCATTCTTCTCGTCAGCCTCAAAAGAGTAGCCCATTGGCACACCATAGCCGAAGCTTGCATACTTCAGCTGAAGGGCACGAAGATCAGACAGACTCTTTGCATTCTCCATCTCGTTGAGTAGAGGCTTAACAGGACTCACGCCTTCCTTGTTACGGCGCACTGAGTCCATAGCGAGCTTATAGAAGTCGCCTAACTTTCTCTCTGTTGAGCCTTCCTTACCCTGCTTCTTTAGCAAATCGGTGAGGATTGTGTTGATACGCTTGTTGTTGTTCTCCTGTAGCTGGTCGAAAGATCCGAAGCGTGAAAAAGCACCAGGGAGTGGATTGAGTTTCTGCCATCCACCTGTGGCAAACGTGAAGAAATCGTCAGCCGGACGCACCGACTTGTCGAGATTCTCTGCCTTGATACCTGCCTGACCCTGTGCCATAGCGGTAAAGGGAGCAGATGCAAGGAGCATCATTGGTAAAAGTTTTTTGATACGCATAGTAAAAAATATTTGGTTTAATTCAGAATCCAATTAGAATTCATAATTCAAAATTCACAATTCATAATTATGATTACCGATGTTGGCAATGTTCAATGTTCAATGTTCAAAGCTCAAAGTTCAAAGTTCAAAGTTCAAAGTTCAAAGTTCAAAGTTCAATGTTCAAAGTTCAATGTTCAAAGTTCAAAGTTCAATGTTCAATGTTCAATGTTCAAAGTCTCCAACTCTTCCGACAGTATGAGCCATCGTTCGTTTTCCTCATCGAGTTCACGCTGAAGGTTGGTGTATTCCGTCACGAGTTCCATATTAGAGGCATTCTCGGGAGCCATCAGGAGTTCATCGAGTTCGCTCTTACGTGCTTCCAACTTCGCTATCTTAGCCTCAGACTCGTCCACAGCACGCTGAGCCTTACGAATCTTCTTCTGTTGCTCTTTGCGTTCAGCGTAGGATAGGACCTCCCCCGACCCCTCCGAAGGGAGGGGAGTTGCATTTCTGCTATCATTAGGTTTTGATGATGCCGGCGAGAGGTTCTCTGCACTCTCCCCCCTTCGGGGGAGTTGGAGGGGGGCTTTTTAACCAATCATAGATACCCCCTAAATGCTCTCTGACCTTACCGCCACCGAACTCATACACCTTGCTTACCAACCCATCGAGGAACTCACGGTCGTGACTCACGATGATTGCCGTACCGTCAAAGGCTTTGATAGCCTCTTTCAGCACTTCCTTTGAGGCGATGTCGAGGTGGTTCGTTGGCTCATCGAGGATAAGGAGGTTTACTGGCTCAAGCAATAGCTTAATCATCGCTAAGCGTGAACGCTCACCTCCCGAAAGTACTTTGACATACTTCTCCGACGTCTCTCCACCGAACATAAAGGCACCGAGCAAGTCGTTTATCCTCAAGCGCATATCGCCTGTGGCAACTCTATCAATGGTTTCATATATCGTGAGGTTCTCATCTAAGAGCTGTGCCTGATTCTGTGCGAAATAACCGATTTGTACGTTATGACCAATCTTCAGCGTACCATCAAAAGGAATCTCGCCCATGATACACTTCACGAAGGTAGACTTTCCCTCACCGTTCTTACCGACGAAAGCCACTTTCTCACCTCGCTTAATAATAAGGTCGACACCCTCAAAGACCGTCTGCCCCGGTCCGTCACTATGCAGTCTACTTGGATATGTCTTCCCCAATCCCTCTGCAATGACTGGATAATCTCCACTGCGCAGGCATGGAGGAAACTTCAGACGCATAGCCGAATTGTCCACTTCATCCACCTCAATAGGGACAATCTTCTCCAACTGGCGAATACGTTGCTGTACCTGTACGGCTTTCGTAGCCTGATAACGGAAACGTTCAATGAACGCCTTTGTATCGGCAATCTCCTTCTGTTGGTTCTCATACGCACGGAGCTGCTGCTCACGACGTTCTTTTCTGAGGACAAGATACTCGTCATACTTCACACGATAGTCCTCCACGTGTCCACAAGTAATCTCCAGCGTACGGTTCGTTACATTGTTGACAAATGCACGGTCGTGACTCACAAGTACAACTGCCTTGGCACTCTGCGAGAGGAACTGTTCCAACCATTGGATTGATTCAATGTCAAGGTGGTTCGTCGGCTCATCCAACAGAAGTACGTCTGGACGACGGAGAAGAATCTTCGCCAGCTCGATACGCATACGCCATCCGCCAGAGAACTCACGTGTAGGGCGCTCGAAGTCATCACGGCTGAATCCGAGACCCGTTAGTGTACGCTCAATCTCAGCCTCATAATTCTCTCCTCCCATCATCATATATCGTTCGTGCTCAGTCGTAAAGCGCTCCACTAACTCAGCGTATCCCTCACTCTCATAGTCAGTTCGCTCAGCCATTTCCTGCTCCATCTTCTTGAGCCTCTCCTCAATCTTCGTCTTGTCAGCGAAAGCCTTACGCGTCTCCTCCTTCACGGTCGTATCGTCAGAGAGCTTCATCACCTGTGGTAGATAACCGATTGTTGTATCGTTTGGTACAGACACAACACCGCTCGTAGGCTTCTGCATTCCACAGAGAATCTTCAGCATCGTTGACTTTCCCGCTCCGTTCTTCCCACTAAGGCTATCCTGTCTCGTTCATTGATGACGAATGAAACATCCTTAAACAATGGCTTCACGCCGAATTCCACCGTCAGTCCGTCTATTGATATCATTTTCTTTTTTCTTTCCTAAATGTTCTTTGCAAAGATAATATTTTATTTTTGAATAAGAAAGTTCCCAAACAGCCTTATATCAAAGGATCAAGAACTATTTTAAACTCCTTACAAACCATATCTTTGGTTTATTTAAGCCAAATCGCTTGTCAGACTACAATATGTATAGGGTCTAATGACTAATGTCAGTTTAAGCCTATGTTTTCTCTGCATTATATGTAATGTACAAAGTTAGTAAAAATAACACAAAGAAGCAATGAAGTTGTGTAATTATCAGCAATATTATTTTGGTCTTTAGGATTTTGGAGTGATAAGGTTTGTCACTTAAGGTTAGGTTTCTGACGAAATGTCACACGGAGATACGGAGAGAACGGAGGATTGTTAAAACAAAGCAATGGAAGTTACGGAGGCACCGTCGGTGCATAGAGCGACGGAGTTTGTTTGCCAATTCTATTAGCTTATTTACAACGCGTTTATCCCCAAATAATTATCAAGAATCTGTATGCTATACCTCCGTCGCTCTTTGTGCCGTCGGCACCTCCGTGACATTGCGTTTACCTCCGTCCCCTCCGTGACTCCGTGTGCCCTCATTGCCAAGTTGTTTTCATGAAGACAAATATTTTAATACTTCAAAAGTCGGACAAGGCTTTGAAAAAACATTACATAATTTCGAATAAAACCTCTATGAATAGCGATAAAAATACGTATAAAAAATCAGGTTTGTAACCTACAGAGAGTCAGTAAGTTATAAAGTAGTGTTAGAAAAGGTGCTTAATTGGACTTCAAAAGGGCGTTAGTAAGGCTTCAAAAGGGCACCTTTAGCAAGTCAATTAAGCATCTTTTAGAAGCTAAAAAGGCATGTTTTGGTTTTGAACTGCACGAAAATAGTTTATAAATTTATAAAGGCAAAGAAAATACCATTTCTTTACTCAAAACCGAGTATAGAAATGGTCTTTTTCTTATTGGATTGTTTCAAACTGTAAGATTACCAAAATGGTATTCGCATTTGACACACGCTCTTTTTATTATAAAATCAGTTACCAAAAACTTTATGGATATGATTCATATAAAGTAGAGTCTACATTTGTGCATATCCTTTTTATATCATCACGAAGAGCATCATATATTTTTATCAATGACAATACGTCCCAATTCAATTCTTTTCTTGATGAGATGATTTCATGCTTTTGTACACTTTCATGCATATGAGTAGTAACTCGTGTAAAAATATCCCATTCTAACTTGTTTACAAACTCATGCTTCAGTCCTTCCTTATCTTTAATATTATTATATAAGTAGCAAGCAGCATATAACATTTTTGTGTTTGTTGCGATAGGCATGCTTTGTGGCAAAGATGACCCACTTAGTATTCCCATTATCGAACTATCATGTGAGAAAACCTTATCAACTCTATCTAATAAAAATTTTTGGTCGAAAAATTAATAACATCATTATTCTTGCAGATGCCTCATCTTGAACACTCTGATTTCCTTTCTTTAGTGCTTGCATAAAGCACACAAAAGCATTTTCAGCTCTAACCTCTTGAATATCTTTATCTGGCTCTCTAAAACCGAGACACACTTGGAAAACTTTTCCAATAAGTAATGGATAATCTAAATTTAATAACTCTGCAGGATGGTGGACAAAATAGTTATAAATAGATGCCCCATGATTTTCAAGTCCAGTATAATCATCAGCTCCAAAGGCAGCCCATGCAGATACTGCGTCAAACATTAAAGAATTATTCATAATAAAAAAAGTGCCTATACAGCTCCTTTAAGGCTTTAATGTTATAAATAGCAGAAGCGTGGAACTGACTATACCCACGTCTTAAGTTGATGGTCCTGAGAAAACCTTGTGTACAGATGTAGTAATAGCAGCCCACGCTATAGCGTGAGAACCACTATGCTATCCTTGTACACGTTTGAAAGTTTCTCAGGTTTTCAACTTACAAGATAAGCATAACGCTTCTTTTTCCAACAATGTCCTGTATCTCCGTAGAAATACTCTGCAAATATAGTACTTTAAAATGAGACTTTCAAATATTTAGAGTACAAAATGTAAAAAGTATTAAAAAAATTATTTTTTTATAAACAAAAAGCTATATTTCTAAATTATTTTTCATGAAAACAAGTGTCGTTCTCTGTTGATTCTATAAGGCTATAGCTATTGTTTATTCTCCTGTGCGCATGGTAAATTAGCCTTTAACTACCCATATATTTCCCGATAAAACAGATGTTGTTATATTTGTCAAGGATGAAATAAAGGAAAGGATGGTCAGCCTTGAAGGTGAACGTAGATGAACTATCCATAGCTGATAATTTGGCGAATAGCATAACCTGAATGGCTTTGCACTGATTCCTTCCTCGTTAACATTCATGTTTATCTGCTGGAAAACATCGTCAACAGCAAGTGGTTGAGTACTCATCTTACCAAAATCGGCTTCACGAGAGAATAGATTACCTAAGCCTATTTCACCATAAAGCTGTTTCATAGGAATATTTGCAGAGATGGTAAAGCGTGGAAACAGTACGTTTACATAGTCATACGCTTTGGTGTTTTGAGAGATTTTATGCAATTCTTTGATTGTTAACTTGCGAATGACATCCTGCAAGTTATTCTTCTTTAGAGGTAGGACAGCATATAGACTAAAGCCGTTTTCTAAAGGCATACGCAGCACTTGATAATCCTTTGTGGTATAACCTTGATACTTTTGCATCGTATCATAGTTTCTCATCATATTGACCTGCTTGCTTTTACCATCCTCAGTGAAGAAAGGCATAGGCTTCGTAATATCCTTGTCGAAAGGTAAGGTCCAAGCCGTCTTAAGTGTAACGGCATTGATAAGCTGTGCAGCACGAGGTCCTGTAAGGTTGATAGGCAAGGATTGAATCTCACCTTTGGTGATTGTTTTACAAAGTTTGTTAGCACTTTCTTTGCCCTTCGGAGTGTTGGCAGAGTCGATAATATTGGTAAAATAATAGTGTTCTAATGCTTCTTGAAAGTCAGGTAATAGCTTTGTTTGCTCATGTAGCATTAGGAAGTTGGCAGTAATCATATATCCCATCGACTCATTATCTACATTCGTCTCCTCCTTTCTCTGACCAATCAGCATTGTTCTGTTAAGTGAGTTAATGGCATCAAGGTCATCAGCCGTATAGCCAAGTGCCTTCGAAATGACTTCTTGTGTCTTTCCGTTTGCACCGTTGTTAATCATGTCTAATGAATAAACGACAGCCATGGGCGATAAAACTATACTCTCCTTGCTGTTCTTGTTGGCTAATAGTTGGAACAACTTCAGACTGAACGTATTTGAACTTGAGACGAACTTTGTCTCCTCTTCAGACAGGACGTAATCTAATTTGGCTTTTTTAGCAGCATCTTCAAGTGTCAGCTGTGAACTTTTTGTAGCCTCCTTAGCTGTATTTTCAAGTATGTGTAGAGCTTTTTTAGATTGTGTGCAACAAACTAATAAAAATAGGATAGGGACGTATAGAAGTTTTTTCATCATCGCGATTTGTCTGTTTAGATTTAGAAAAGATGACTCAAAGATACAAAAAGAATAGCGCTATCATACATAAAGGAACTCTTTTTCTACTTAAAAGTCATTTTTTCTCTTATTTCAACCACAATGACATACATTTTTTATAATTTTGCAAATTGAATGCGTAGCAATACATCTCTGACAAATACTAATAAAAATCATTCTATACATGAGTAATTTACAACTATCGCCGATGCGAAAGACAATAGTGGGAGTGCAATTCCTCTTTGTTGCTTTCGGTGCTACTGTTCTCGTCCCTTTGCTCGTGGGACTTGACCCAGCAACAGCGTTATTCACAGCAGGTTTAGGAACATTTATCTTTCATTTGGTTACGAAAGGTAAGGTTCCTATTTTTTTGGGCTCTTCCTTTGCCTTCATTACTCCAATTATCTCTGCATCAAAGCAGTGGGGTATGCCTGGAACGTTGGCAGGAATAGCTGGTGTTGCACTTGTTTACTTTGTGATGTCAGCACTGATTAAGTGGCAAGGAAAGAAACTATTGGATAAGCTTTTCCCACCAGTTGTTATCGGTCCGGTAATCATTTTGATTGGTCTTTCTCTGTCAAAGGCAGCGGTAGACATGGCGAAAACAAACTGGCTTATAGCCTTTATCTCATTGGGAACGGCTGTGACAGTCCTCTCTATGGGGCGTGGCTTGATGAAGTTAGTACCTGTAATTTGCGGTATTGCTGTGGGCTATAGCGTAGCTGCCCTAATGGGTATTGTCAACTTCTCAGGTGTAGAGGCAGCGCCTTGGTTCGCTCTTCCACCTGCATTAGCGCATTTCCAGTTGCCACAGTTTGCATGGGAACCATTCCTTTATATGATTCCTGTGGCGATAGCTCCTGTGATTGAGCATGTTGGTGATGTGTATGTGGTAAGTGCTGTGGCGGAGAAAGACTTTACGAAGTCACCAGGTTTGCATCGTACAATGTTAGGTGATGGCTTGGCTTGTTTGGCTGCTTGCTTCTTTGGCGGTCCTCCAGTGACAACTTATAGTGAGGTAACTGGTGCGATGAGCATTACAAAGGTGACTCATCCTCAGGTAATCCGTATTGCTGCTGCAACAGCTATTGTCTTCTCAGTAATCGGAAAATTGAGTGCGCTTCTGCAGAGTATTCCTTCTGCAGTCTTAGGAGGTATCATGCTATTGCTCTTTGGTACTATTGCTTCTGTAGGTGTTCAGAACCTTGTTCAGCATAAGGTTGACCTTAATCGTACACGTAATATTATTATCATATCTATTACACTGACGATGGGTATTGGTGGTGCTGTGCTGCAGATGGGTAGCTTCTCTATTAGTGGTATTGGACTTTCTGCTATGGTGGGCGTTATCTTGAACCTTATTTTGCCACCTGCAAAGGAGAAGAAGAACGAGGAGAATTCATAATTATGATTGGTTTTTAATTCATAATTCATAATTCAAAATTCATAATTATGATTGGTTTTAATTCATAACTCATAATTCAAAAATTCATAATTATGATTACTACTATAATTTATAATTTATAATTCAGAATTCATAATTATGATTACCATTATAATTCAGAATTCATAATCTATAAGTCATATTCATGGTTCTTCCGTTAAACGTGTGGATCTTTTCGTATCGCTTTAACGGAAGAACCAAAGTTACTCACTAAACAAACTTGGCTAAGACAGTCAACATTCTATCCTATTATCATCCTCTGACAGTGAAAATCATCTCTTTTTAGACTTCGGAAAGCTCGCACATTCAATTAGTAAATGCGAATACTCTCGGTAAGAAATAGTTTACAAAAACTATGAAAAACACCGAGGGTTGCCCTGCGGCAGGGGGCCGCGCCCCCTAAGAGCAAATTCAAGTATCAAGATATAAAAAACAAAAGAGGAGACCTAAAGTCTCCCCAAGATTAATTATCTTTGTATTTGATATGTGTAAACAATTAACCTCAGGGCAAAGATACACAATATTTGCCTTATTACAAAAAGGTTTCTCTAAAAAAGAGATAGCCTCAACTATTGGAGTTCATTTCAGTACGGTTTACAGAGAAGTTGACCGTAACAGGTCACCTTATACTGGAGAATACCGTCCATTTCGTGCTCAGCGTATGGCGGAACGCCGCAAACGCCGTTTTCAGAAGCCCCGCAAACTGACACCAGAAGTACGTGCAACTGTCATTAGGTATCTGAAGAAGGATTGGTCTCCGCAGCAGATAACAGGTAGACTGAGGGCTTTAGGAAAAGCGGTCGTCTGTCATGAAACCATATATGAGATGATACGCAGAGATAAAGCTTCTGGAGGAAAGCTTTATCAACATTGTAGGTTCCAGCTAAAACACATAAATCACTGGCTTAGCAGAAAAGGAAAAAAACTACCAGACGGTAGGAAAAGCATAACAGAAAGACCATTAGAGGCTGATGGTAAACGATTTGGAGATTGGGAAATGGATCTCATTGTAGGACCAAGACGTTCAGCTGCTCTTACAATGATAGAAAGGAGTACAAATTATCTTATCATAAGAAAGCTACCACAACGATATAAGTCTGAACAGGTGAGCAAGGCTATTATTGACGCATTGAAACCATACAAGAAGAATGTAATGACAATTACAACTGATAATGGACCAGAGTTTGCACAGTACAAGGAAATTGAGCAGAAATTACAATGTGAGGTGTACTATGCAAAACCCTATGCACCATGGCAGAAAGGAGCAGTGGAGAATGCCAATATGCTTATAAGACAATATGTACCAAAAGGATTCAATATAAACACCATGTCAATACAGTATTTGGCATATATACAGAACAAAATTAATAGTAGACCAAGGGAAAAAAATTAAATTTTAAATCACCAATATTTGTTTTTTTAACAAAAAGATTCAGTAAATTCGCACTTGGTACTTGAATCTACCGAAGCCAAAAGAGCATGTGTTGGTTTTGAACTGCACGAAAATAGTTTACAAATAAATCAATTATATGGGAATAAACTGTTTACAAAAGACAGATAGACATCGCACCTAATTATATTTGTCATGTAGTTTATCCCCCTTTATAAAACCACCTAATTGAGGCTAATTATACCATGTATGTGGATTAATCACTAATAGAATCTTTGTATTGTTGCTTTATCTTTTCTTCGAGTTCTCCTAAGGTTTGCTTGCTGTTGAATAGACTCTTGATAAGGCGATAGCCCAACCATATCAAGATCATGCCAACAAGGGCAAGGAGATATTGGAGTACGATACTGTTGACAATCGTCTTGGTATAGTTCTCGCAGATGACAAAACCTGCTATTAAGATGACATAGTCAATCCAGCCTGAACCTTTATAGCTCTGGGCAATACGCTGATACTCTTCGTTGTTGGCAAGAACCTCTTTGCGATTCTCTGCCCATTTCTTTTCAAATTCTTCGTTGGTCATGGGGTTGTTGGGTGTTGGGTGATGAATGTTGGGTGATGATGAATTGTGAGGTTGGTTGTTGGGTGTTGAATGTTGGGTGATGATGAATTGTGAGGTTGGGTGTTGGGTGATGAATGTTGGGTGATGATGAATTGTGAGGATATACTTATACTTTCATTAAATCGCTCATAACGGAGTCGCTAACATAGATGCCGTTACGGGTGAGATGGAGCCAACCATTGTCCTCTTTCAACAAACCTTGTTGTTGTAAAGGCTCGGCAAGGCGCATGAGATAAGTCTGGTATTCAGCAGAGAGCGTTGAAAGATTAATTCCTTCACATGTTCGGAGGGCGGTCATAATCATGTCATTGTAATGTGTATCTGCATCAATTATCTCCTCCTCGCAAGGGAGTCTGTCTTCCTCAATAGCAGCGATATAAGCCTTGGTATCTGCTATATTCCAACTCCTCTTACCATTGCTGTAGGAATGGGCTGAGGCTCCGATGCCTATATAAGGGACATTGTGCCAATACGAACTATTGTGTTGAGAACGGAAAGGACTTTGAACTTTGAGGTTTGAACTTTGAGGTTTGAGGTTTGAGGTTTGAACTTTAAGCTTGGCAAAGTTACTAATCTCGTATTGCTCATAACCAGCTTCAGCTAAGCGGTCGATGAGAGTATCGTACATCTGACGATAAAGTTCATCGTCCATATCCTTGACCTTTCCCGCTTGAAGAAGGCGATAGAGGGGAGTCCCTTCTTCGTACATAAGACTATATGCAGAGATATGTTCAATGTCTAAAGCAAGCAGTCGTTCAATGTCTTCTTTCCATTCTTCAAGTGTCTCATTGGGAAAACCAAACATAAGGTCTACTGATATGTTTCAATGTTTGCGTTTCTCAGACGTTTGACAGCAGTTTCTACCTCGTCAGCTGTATGTCTACGATGCAGGAAACGTAGGCGTTCATCCGAGAAAGTCTGCGCTCCCATAGAGATACGATTGATAGGAAGAGAGCGCAAGTTCTGTGCAAATTCCTCCGTTATATCATCGGGGTTACACTCCATTGTGATTTCGATAGGAGTCGCTGTGGTACAAGTGTTGTTCTCTGTATCCCTTTCTAAACCAATGTGATATACCTTGTCTATCGTCTGGAATATCTTTTTTAGACTCTCAAAAGAAAGCTGTGAAGGAGTCCCACCACCCAAATAGATAGTTGACAAATCGCCTATTCTTTCACCAAAGTTGTTGCTATTCTTCTCTGCACGCAGTTCCATCTCATGGCAGATAGCATTCACATAGCGTTCTTCTACAGAAAGCCTTTCGTCCTTCTTCTTGGCTGGCACAGTAGAATAGAAGCCACAGTAAATGCAGCGACTGGCACAGAAAGGTATGTGAATGTATAATCCTAACATGATAAGTGTATGTGCGTATATATTAATGTATGCCTTACAAGAATTAATGCAAATGTACTAATAAGTTTTAAAAGATTTCGTTTTTTTCGTAAGAAACTTTGGTGCTTTCGATGAAAATGTATAACTTAGACCGCAGAATTGATGAGCTACGGCTTGTCCCTTGAGACGAAATAAATTATTACTAACAGCTTAAATCTATCAGATATGAGAGTATATCAGACAAACGAGATTAAGAACATTGCCTTGGTTGGCAGTGCCCGGTAGCGGCAAGACTACTCTTGCCGAAAGTATGTTGTTCGAAGCTGGTGTCATTAAGCGACGCGGTTCAGTAGAAGCTAAGAATACTGTTAGCGATTATTTCCCTGTTGAACAGGAGTATGGCTATTCAGTTTTCCCAACGGTATTCCATGTTGAGTGGAATAATAAGAAGCTGAATATCATCGACTGTCCGGGTAGTGATGACTTCGTAGGTGGCGCTATTACTGCCCTCAATGTAACCGATGAGGCTGTTATTCTTATCAATGGTCAGTATGGACCAGAGGTCGGAACACAGAACAATTTCCGTTATACCGAGAAGCTCAAGAAGCCTGTTATCTTCCTTATTAACCAGTTGGATTCTGACAAGTGCGACTTTGATAACCTTATTTCCACCATGCAGGAGATTTATGGTTCAAAGTGTGTTCCTGTACAGTATCCTATCGAAACAGGTCCTGGCTTTAATAGTTTGATTGATGTTTTGTTGATGAAGAAATACAGCTGGAAGCCTGAAGGTGGCGAACCTATCATTGAGGATATTCCTGCTGACCAGATGCCAAAGGCGATGGAACTACATAAAGCACTCGTTGAGGCTGCTGCCGAGAATGATGAGGGCTTGATGGAGAAGTTCTTTGAAGAGGAAACATTGACAGAAGATGAGTTGCGTACAGGTATCCGTAAGGGTCTTGTAACACGTTCTATATTCCCTGTTTTCTGCGTATGTGCAGGTAAGAGCATGGGTGTTCGTCGTCTGATGGAGTTCTTAGGTAATGTTGTTCCTTTCGTTGATGAGATGCCTAAGATTCATAATACACGTGGTGAGGAGGTTACGCCAGATAGTAATGGTCCAGAGTCTCTCTACTTCTTCAAGACGGGTATGGAACCACATATCGGTGAAGTTAGCTATTTCAAGGTGATGAGTGGTTGTGTGAAGTCGGGTGACGACTTGACTAACTCTGACCGTGGCTCAAAGGAACGTATGGGACAGCTTTATGCTTGTGCAGGTGCTAATCGTATTCCTGTTGACCAGTTAAATGCTGGTGACTTAGGTTGTACCGTGAAGTTGAAGGATGTAAAGACTGGTAATACCTTGAATGGTAAGGGTACTGACCAACGTTTTGACTTCATTAAATATCCTAACTCTAAATACTCTCGTGCTGTTGAAGCTAAGAGTTCACAGGAGACAGAGAAGCTCATGGCTGCTTTATTGAAGATGCGTCAGGAAGATCCAACATGGGTTGTTGAGCAGAGTAAGGAGTTGAAGCAGACTATCGTCCATGGACAGGGCGAGTTCCACCTACGTACTTTGAAGTGGCGTTTGGAGAACAATGAGAAACTTCAGGTGACTTTCAAGGAGCCAAAGATTCCATATCGTGAGACAATTACCAAGCAGTCAAAGGCTGAGTACCGTCATAAGAAACAGAGTGGTGGTGCTGGTCAGTTTGGTGAGGTGCACTTGATTGTAGAGCCTTACGCAGAGGGTATGCCTGATCCAACAACCTATAAGTTTAACGGACAGGAGTTTAAGATGAATATAAAGGGACGTGAAGAGCGTGACCTCCCTTGGGGTGGTAAACTCGTGTTCATCAACTCTGTTGTCGGCGGTGCTATTGATGCTCGCTTTATGCCTGCTATCTTAAAGGGTGTGATGGATTGTATGGAGCGTGGTCCACTGACGGGTAGCTATGCACGTGATGTACGTGTAATTGTCTATGACGGTAAGATGCACCCAGTTGACTCTAATGAACTTTCATTCACTTTGGCTGCTCGTCATGCGTTCTCAGATGCTTTCAAGGCTGCAGGACCAAAGATTCTCGAGCCAATCTATGACTTAGAGGTGTATGTTCCAGGTGACTATATGGGTGACGTAATGAGCGACTTACAGGGACGTCGTGCCATGATTATGGGTATGGACTCTGAGGCAGGTTATCAGAAGTTACAAGCAAAGATTCCTTTGAAAGAACTTGCTAACTATAGTATCTCACTGAGTTCTCTCACTGGTGGTCGTGCAAGTTTCACAACAAAGTTCGCAAGTTACGAGCTTGTTCCAAATGATATCCAGCAGAAGTTGATTGCTGAGCATGAGGCAGAAGTAAAGGATGAGGAAGAATAGTTCTCCAATTTTAGACTAATATAATTAAAGAGGTTGATTCGAAGGCTGCACAATGTGCATTAGAATCAACCTCTTTTCTGTTTATTAGTATGTCAGTATTGAATAATGAATGTGTGCTTATTGGTTCTTAGTTGTTACAAAGATGACCTTCTCCTCTCACATTTAGCCATTGTGTTAAGCCTCCGCACATAGCGTGCTAAGCCTTAGCACCACATGTGCGCATACTAAATACGATGCAAAGGAGTTGCTAAGACTCGCCAAGTTAAGCTCAAATCGGTCATTAGACCACACTGTGCAAGATTCTTATTAGCACAATAAACTGATTTTGGATGACAATATGATAACAGTCAGTTGTAGTATGAAGGGTTGTTCACCTCTGATAAGTGGTATTACTTCATTAGATAATAATAAAGTGGAATCCCTATTATTGGGGTAAAGAAACCGCAAAAGCCTAAGTATAATAATTTTAAAGACCAAGGCTTATTATGCGTTATAAACGGCATCAAAATGAGGGTAATCAATAAAAAAATAGCTTCTAAAAGTGTCATATAAACCGGTTTTATTCAGGGCAAAAATAAAACTTTATTAGGAATAATGCAAGTTATATATCTTGAAAAACTTACTTCTACAGATAAGCAAAGAGGCTATATCTCGATGAATATAGCCTCTTTATAAATGTATGAAGTTTAGATAGTTAAACCCATTTACCAGCTAAACTTGAATCTTTTTAGACGTTCTACTTGTT